>ENA-OQNO01000020-OQNO01000020.1-human-gut-metagenome-genome-assembly--contig:-NODE-20-length-219042-cov-49.381582_pt1 | contig 219042 bp, 204 predicted proteins | sample MGYA00242629_ERZ504880 | MGnify/ENA primary metagenome ERZ504880 (study PRJEB26092, sample SAMD00036377) | human gut metagenome | host: Homo sapiens | study: EMG produced TPA metagenomics assembly... | reverse complement strand
GGCTTTTCGTCCCCCAGCTATTTTTCCCAGTGCTTCCGCAAAGCGGAGGGGCTGACTCCCAACGAATACCGCCGTCAGGTACGGCAGGGACAACGCCCTGCCCCGGCAAAACGGCATGAAAGATAAAAAGAAACATTGATTCTGAAGGCAATGCCTGGAGAGCCTACGATTTTATAGAGAATACCGTCTGTCTGCAACAGGTCGGCTGTGAGGCAGACTTCCGCACTGTGGCAGAAACACTGGGTAAATTCCAGAACCAGCTGGCCGATTATCCTGCTTCTACCCTCCACGAAACCATTGCACGTTTTCACGATACGCCCAACCGTTACGCAAACTTTGAAAAAGCCCTTGCAGCCGATGCACTGGGTCGAGCCAAAACCATTGCGCCGGAGATTGCTTTTATCCATGCACGGGAAAAGGACTGCCACGTTCTGCTGGATCAGCTGGCCGCTGGTGAGATCCCGCTGCGTGTCACCCATAATGATACCAAAATCAATAATGTTCTACTCGATGAAGCCACTGGCAAAGGCATCTGTGTCATTGACCTCGACACCGTGATGCCGGGTCTTTCGGCTTATGATTTCGGTGATTCCATCCGCACTGGTGCCAACGACTGCGCCGAGGATGAACCCGACCAGAGCAAAGTCCACTTTGACCTGCATCTGTATGAAGTGTTTGCCAAAGGCTATCTTTCCACTGCCGGCTCCACCATGCACACAGCTGAAAAAAGAAGTCTTGCCTGGGGTGCTAAGCTCATGACACTGGAATGCGGCATCCGTTTCCTGACCGACTATCTGGAGGGCGACCATTATTTCCATATTGCCCGCCCGAACCACAACCTCGACCGCGCCCGCACCCAGTTCACACTGGTGCGGCAGATGGAAGAGGTTTTCGATCAGATGCTGGAAATCGTCTGCCCGGACAATCACTGATTTCGCAATCTCCTCCATTCGGATACAGCAAGAAGCATGGACGCTCTCCTTTTCGGGGGGCGTCCATGCTTCTTTTTACAGTTTATCCCTACTGCGCCATGACCTCACACTTTCCGTGGGCGAGCCGGACAACGCCGCTGCACAAACAGGGGCAGGAACTTTGTTCGGAGCAAACGGTGACTCCCATACATGAGCAGAGACCTTTTACTTATTTTTTGCGTCTTAACAATTCGGAAACAATTACTCGGAAACGATTTTGAGCGCAGCGGTAGAGGGCAAGAACCGTCCCGTGGCCACAAATTTTCAATTCTTGAAAATGTTGTGCTCCACCGGGACTTCACTTCTCAAACTCTTGCGAGTTTTTCAAGTGATCTTGTTGGGGTAGCGCTTGTCGGGGCAACGCCCCTCCATCTGCTGTGTCGCAGACCGCGCTGCCGCTTAAAAGCCCCACTGGGGCTTTCATTGCTCCGCTGCGCTTCGCAAACGCGGTCCCACCCCAAACCCTGCTCATGGTTCGCACCTGACGGTGCGAACAGCAACGGCGTGTCGTGCTTACATAACTTCACCGAGGAGTTATCGAACAGACAGGAGGTACAATGACCAAAACGAATGTTCAACCGATTCCTAGCAATTCCCAGCACCACGACACGCCGAACAACAAAACGCACGTCATCAAGTTCCGTGTGACAGCGGCGGAAAAAGCGTCACTGGAACTCACTTGCAAACTCCTGAATCTCTCCCTCTCCACTTTTATCCGCCGTGCCATATCGGTCAATCTATGATTTCGGATTTCATCTTCCACGGACACCTGCATGGAACTTGTCGGGGCAAAGCCCCTCCATCTGCTAACGCAGACCGTTCCGTCGCTTAAAAGCCCCACTGGGGCTTTCATTGCTTCGCAAACGCTAATTTTCCGAAGAAAACAAATAATCCGAACCCATCTCCTATCGGAAACAAGTTCGGATTATTTTTGTTTGGTCCGAGTGGCGAGAATCGAACTCACGGCCTCTTGAACCCCATTCAAGCGCGCTACCAAAACTGCGCTACACCCGGTTATCATCCGTTGCCTCCCTACCGAAGCACCGGCGACATGAGATATTATACTCGGATAAGGCAGTCTTGTCAACAGATTTTTGCAATTTTTTTGGATTTTTTTGAAGAAAGTATGATTTTGACGGTGATGCGCTGCTTTGCATCGTACTAATTCCTCCCGCCGTCGCATAAATTTCTTCCAAATGGCTTTCAAATGGGAAGAGAGGGGAGAGCATTTTGGCAAAGCAGGAACGAATCGAGCAGGCGGCAGTCTGCCGCGAGATAGGAGCCCGCACCGGCGGCGACATCCTCATTGGTGTGGTGGGGCCGGTGCGCACGGGCAAGAGCACCCTCATCAAGCAGTTTATGGAAAAGCTGGTGCTGCCCGCCATCGGCCCGGAGGACGCAAAGCTCCGCGCCCGCGATGAGCTGCCCCAGTCGGCAGCGGGACGCACCATCATGACCACCGAGCCCAAGTTCATCCCGGAGGCGGCGGTGCCGCTGGCGCTGGAGGGCGGGGGAGAGTGCAGCATCCGGCTCATCGACTGCGTGGGCTACATGGTGGAGGGGGCCATGGGCCACGAGGAGAATGACAAGCCCCGGATGGTCAAAAGCCCCTGGTTCGACGAGGAGATCCCCTTCGACCTCGCCGCCGAGACCGGCACCCGCAAGGTCATCCGGGACCACTCCACCATCGGCATCGTCGTCACCACCGACGGAACCATCAGCGAGATACCCCGCGAAAATTACATCCCGGCAGAAAAGCGGGTCATCGACGAGCTGGAAGCGCTGGGCAAGCCCTTCGTCATCCTGCTCAACAGCACCCACCCCGACGCCCCCGAGACAAGAGCGATGGCGGCGGAAATGGAAGAGAGCTATGGCCGGACCGTTCTGCCTGTGAGCTGCCTCGACCTCGACGAGGCACAGCTGGGCGAGATTTTGCAAAAAGTACTCTACGAGTTCCCGGTGAGGGAGCTGGATTTCGCCCTGCCCCGCTGGGTGACGATGCTGGACAAAGGCCACTGGCTCCAGACCGAAGTATACACAGCGGCTATGCAGCTCTCCGAGAAAATTTCCCGGATGAAGGACGTCTCCGACTCCGGCCGGGCGGCGCTGGACTGCGAGGCGGTGGAAAACGCCGCCCTCAGCGGGATGAACCTCGCCGACGGTGTGGTCCGCATCACGGTGCTGCTCAAGCCCGAGGTGTTTTATAAGGTGCTCAGCGAGCAGACGGGCCTCGAAATCGGCGACGAAGCCGGGTTGATGCCCTGCATCATCGAGCTGGCCAAAGCCAAGCGTGCCTACGAGAAGATACGCAGTGCGATGGAGCAGGTGGAGGCCACCGGCTACGGCATCGTGATGCCGTCCATCGACGAGCTTTCGCTGGAACAGCCCGAGATCGTCCGGCAGGGCGGGCGGTACGGCGTCCGTCTCGAGGCCAGCGCGCCGTCCATCCATATGATGAAGGCGGTCATCCACACCGAGCTGAGTCCCATCGTGGGGACGGAGAAGCAGAGCGAAGACCTCGTGCAGAGCCTTTTGAAGGATTTCGAGGACGACCCCGTTCGCCTGTGGGAGTCGAACATCTTCGGCAAGAGCCTCCACGAGCTGGTCAACGACGGCCTGCAGAACAAGCTGCTCCATATGCCGCAGGAGGCCCGGGGCCGTTTGCAGGAGACGCTGGAACGGGTCATCAACGAGGGCTGTACCGGACTCATCTGTATCTTGATCTAACAAAAAGTCCGCTGCACGAAACCAACGTGCAGCGGACTTTTATGCTATTTCTCTTCTTCGGTCAATTTGGTAATGAGCATCTGGTAAATCTCATTGCCCTTCAAAATGAATTGCTTTTTTACCATCTCAGCGCTCAGCCGGTCGGGTGTGCCGATGTCCAGACAGAACAGCTCGCTGTCCAGAGCCTTCACCTGACAGCGCACGGAGCAATGGCCGTCGGCCTTTTCGCTGATGCGGGCGCTGTACTCGGCTTCCTTGCGCGCCCAGGTCTGGCTGCGCAGCACGGCGGCGACCGCCTTTTCCCGCACACTGCGGGGCAGGTCGTAGGCCAGCTCCTGCGCCACCTTCCGGCCCTTGTCGGTGATGGTGTACCGGTCGCCGTCCGCCGTCACGAGCTGCTGCCGGGCGATGTCGTCCAGGCAGGAGCCGATCTCAAAATAATTTACCAAAGCCTCTTCCATCAGGGCGTTTTCGATCTCCGTCCGTGTGATAGGCCCGGCGTTCTTGACAAGATAACACAGCAGCAATCGTATCTCGGTACTGTTGGTCAGCCCACCGGGACGCACACCGGCGGTAAAAGCATCGTTGGCGGCCATTGTTACTCCCATCTCCCGTGTTCTATAGTATTAACTATAGTATAAAGGGTTTCACGCCGGATTGCAAGCCATGACCGAAAAATCCGTCTCGATGCGCTTGTGGCTCTCGGGGGTGGAGTAGAGCCAGTGGTCGAGGTGGCCCTCGGTGATGAAGTACCGCAGCTCGAAGCGGTGGCTCTGGCTGAGGGCGTGGTTGACGATGACGAGCTTTATCTTCATCTTCTCGGGCAGGATGTTCTTGATGTAGACGCTCACGGCCTGTCCGGGCCGCAGGTCGGGGCAGCTCTCGGCGAGGCCCGCGAGGTTGGGCGCGATCTCGATGAAGGTGCCGTACTCCTCCACGCTCCGCACGATGCCCACCACCGTTTCGCCCACCGTAAAGGCGGCAGCGTTCTCGGCCCAGGTACCCAGCAGCTCCCGGATGGTCAGCACGAACCGCCCCTGTGCGTCCCGGCTCTTGATGGCGCAGAGTATCTGCTGCCCCACGCTGACCCGGTCGGCAGGGGAGGAGATACGGCTCACCGACATACAGTCGATGGGCAGTAGGGCGCTGATGCCGCAGCCTACGTCACAGAACGCGCCGAAGGGCTCGATGTGGGTCACGATGCAGGGCAGGATGTCGCCGGGCTGGAGCTGGTCGAGGTATTCGGCCTTGCACATCCGCTGGGCTTCAGCGCGGGAGAGGCGGTAGACAGTCTGTCCGTTTTCGTCGGTGTCGATGCCCTCGATGACAAAGCAGGTGGGCCGTCCTACCCGCGTCAGTACGGCGATGTCCCGTACGCTGCCGGTGTCGGCTCCGTCGGCGCACTGCCCGAAGGGCATTACAGCCCGGCAGCCGCCCAGCTCGAACCGGAGCTGACGCTGGGTGTCGAAGGCCAGCGCCGTGCTCTGCAAGATCTCGCGGCTGGCCATCGCGGCCCGCAGTTCGGCGGCGCTCAGGCGGGAAGCATTGCGGTAGTTGTTTTCGGTACGAAACGCTTGCATCATCTTTCATTCCTCTTTCTCTGTTTTTTGGGGTAGCATTGCAGCTACAAAAGAAGCTGCTTTCGTAAGCAGGGTGCGCCGAATGGCGAGAATTTTTGTCAGCAAACAAGGCGATTTTCCGCAGCAATCCTGACGGATTGCAAGGGAAAGCAACGCAGTGTGCTGGCAAAAAGACCGCTCAAGCGGTGTGCAATGCTTATGAAAGTGGCTTCTAAACCATATGCAGCTGCATTTGCATTTTATACGAGTTTGGATTATACTATAGATGTGTGTCTCTCTTTTGGACACACGGCCTGTACTATAAATGTGCAGACAGGAGGGATTCAATATGGACATTGCAGTCGGCGATACCATCCTCACCCGCAAACAGCACCCCTGCGGAGCAGCAAGCTTCGAGGTGCTGCGGGTGGGCATGGATTTCAAGATCCGCTGCACGGGCTGTGGCCGCGAGGTCATGCTGCCTCGGGCGAAGATCGAGAAGAACATCAAAAAGGTCATCAAACCGGGCCAGGAATAGCCCGGCGGCACAGCACATTCAGAAACTGTTTTGTAAGGAGAACTGCCTGATATGCCGAATCTGACTTCCCAAATGGAGGCCGTCTGCCGCCGGTTCGAAGAACTTTCTATCCGTCTCAATCAGCCCGAAACTGCCGCCGACCCGGCGCAGTTCCGCCGCCTGATGCAGGAGTACCATGAAGCACAGCCGGTGGTGGACGCTTACCACGCCCTCACCACTGCGCAGGACCACCTGGCACAGGCGAAAGCCCTGCTGGAAGGGGACGAGCCCCTCGACGCGGACTTTAAGGCTATGGTACAGCAGGAACTGAGCGAAAAAAGTCAGGATGTGGCAGAGCTGGAAAATAATCTCAAAATTTTGCTGCTGCCGAAGGACGCAAACGACGAGAAAAGCGTCATCATGGAGATACGCGCCGGTGCCGGCGGCGAGGAAGCTGCGCTGTTCGCCCACAGCCTCGTGCGGATGTACACCATGTACGTCCAGAGCCGGGGCTGGGAGATGGAGCTGCTGAACCTCAACGAGACGGAACTCGGCGGAACCAAGGAAGCTGTCTTTGCGGTCAATGGCCGGGGCGCCTACAACCGCCTCAAGTACGAGAGCGGCGTCCACCGGGTGCAGCGTGTGCCCGAGACGGAGACGCAGGGCCGCATCCACACTTCGACGGCCACCGTGGCCGTGATGCCGCAGGCCGAAGAGGTGGACTTTGCGCTGGACATGAAGGACCTGCGCATCGACACCTTCCGCTCTTCGGGTGCGGGCGGCCAGCACATCAACAAGACGTCCAGCGCCATCCGCGTCACCCACATCCCCACCGGAACCGTGGTCGAGTGCCAGAACGAGCGCAGCCAGTTCCAGAACAAGGACAAGGCTCTGGAGATCCTGCGCAGCCGCCTGCTGGCCCAGAAGCAGAAGGAGCAGCAGGACGCCATCAACGCCGACCGCGCCGGTCAGGTGGGAACAGGGGACCGCAGCGAGAAGATACGCACCTATAACTTCCCGCAGGACCGCTGCACCGACCACCGGATCGGCCTGACGGTACACAACCTCGACAAGATCATGGACGGCGATCTGGACGACATCATCGACGCCCTCGCCACCCGTGAGCAGGCCGAGAGACTGCAAAAGCTGAACGCATAAACTTGCGCAGAATGCGCACGAAAAGCTGTAAAGAATAATTGCTTTACAGAAGAAAAGAGCGATGATTCGTATGAGTATCAATACTGAAGTCCGCCCGGCTGACGCAGAGGGCATTGCCCGCGCAGCCGAGCTTCTGCGGCAGGGCGAGCTGGTAGCCCTGCCTACCGAGACAGTCTACGGCATCGCGGCCGACGCCCGCAACGGCGAGGCCGTGAGCAAGATCTTTGTGGCGAAGGGACGCCCGCAGGACAATCCCCTCATCGTCCACGTCACCGGCCCTGAGATGCTGCAGGGCCTCGTCAACGAGGTGCCGGAACGCGCCCAGCTGCTGATGGCGGCGTTCTGTCCCGGCCCGCTGACCATCATCATGCCCCGCGGCCCCGAGGTGGCGGCGGAGTGCTGTGCCGGTCTGGACACCGTGGGCATCCGGATGCCCAGCCACCCGGTGGCACGGGCCGTCATCGAGGCCAGCGGCTGCGCCTTTGCGGCCCCGTCGGCCAACCTCTCCGGCAAGCCCAGCCCCACCAACGCACAGGACGTCTTTACCGATATGGACGGCCGGCTGCCCCTCATTCTGGACGGCGGCGAGTGCGACTGGGGCGTGGAGTCCACCGTCGTGTCGGTGGTGGGCGAAAAGCCCACCCTCTTCCGTCCCGGCCACATCACGCTGGAAGACCTCGAGCGTGCGCTGGGCGAGGAAGTGGAAGTCTCCAAGGCCATCCTCGAGAAGCTGCCGGAGGGCGCGGTCGTCCGCAGCCCCGGCATGAAGTATAAGCACTACGCCCCCAAGGCGGATGTGACCCTTCTGGACGGCACCTTCGAACAGTTCAAAGCCTATGTGGATGCCCACGCCGCCGAGAACCCCAGCTGCCTCTGCTTTACCGGCGAGGCCGAAAAGCTGGGTGTACCCTGTGTGGAGTATGGCCGGGAAGGCGACGGAGCCGACCAGGCAAAGCACATCTTCCGCTCCCTGCGTGCGCTGGATGAGCAGGGCGATGCGGTGGTCTACGCCCGCTGCCCCCAGAAAGACGGCCTGTCCATGGCCGTCTATAACCGCCTCATCCGTGCGGCTGCGTTCCGGGTGATAAAGCTATGATGACGCTGGGTATCACCGGCCGCAGCGGCTGCGGCAAATCGACGGTCACGGCGGTGTTCGCGGCCCGGGGCATCCCGCTGGCAGACGCCGACCAGCTCTCCCGCGAGATCCTGCTTCCGGGTTCACCGCTGCTGCCCCAGCTGGCTGAGCGCTTCGGGGCAGATATTATAAAGGAAGACGGCACCCTTGACCGCCGCCTGCTGGCCGACCGCGCCTTTGCAACGCCCGAGGGAAAAGCTGCGCTCGACGCGCTGACCCACCCGGAGATCGTCCGACACATCCGCGCCGCCAAACAGGCCGCGCAGCAGGCGGGGGCGAAGCTCTTTGTGCTGGACGGCGCGGTCATCATCGGCACAGCGGCAGAGGCCGAGTGCGACAAGCTCTGCGTGGTCACGGCACCGTTTGAAGTCAGCGTGGAGCGCATTGCGGCCCGGGACGGCATCTCGCCTGAGATGGCCGCCCGCCGCCTCAACGCCCAGACGCCGGAGGCTGTGCTGACCGCCAAGGCAGACTACATCCTGCCCAACACCTCCACCCGTGAGGCGCTGGCGAAGGCGGCAAACGAGCTCTGTGACGCTCTCATCGGGGAGGGATGCTGCGCTTGAAAACGCTGTTCCGACTGCTGCGCAGACTGGTGGTGCTGGTCTGCATCGCGGCGGTGCTCCTGATGGCTCTGCCCCTCCTCGCCCGGGAGGCCGACCGGCTGCTCTACCCCCGCAAATACAGCCGGCAGGTGGAGCAGTGGGCCGCAGAATACGAGCTCGACCCGCTGCTGGTCTATGCGTTCATCCGCACGGAGAGCGGCTTCGACCCCGCCGCCACTTCCAGCGTGGAGGCCCGGGGGCTGATGCAGATGACCGAGGAGACCTTTATCTGGCTGCGCAGCAAGATTGCGCCGGATGAGGACCTGACCTTCGATGAACTCTACGACCCTGACGTCAGCATCCGCTTCGGCTGCTACTACATCCATCTCTGCATGGAGCGGTACGGCGGCGATGTGGCTACCGCTGCCGCCGCCTACCACAGCGGATGGGGGACAGTAGATAATCTGCTGCGGATGGAAGAACATTCCTCCGACGGGCAGACCCTGAAAGGCTTCCCCTATAACCAGATGCACCATTACGTCGAAAAGATAACCGCCAGCTACGCCGTCTATACCCGTCTCTACGGTGGCTGAATCTCAACCAATGAAGAAGAACCGACAGGCCAAAAACCTGCGGGTCTTTGATAGATGAAGCTGTTTTCATGGCCAGAGTGTGCCGGATGAACGAGGATTTTTGCTTGCAGGCAAGGCGATTTTTCGCAGCGATCCTGACGGATCGCAAGAGAAAGCAACGCAGTCTGCGGGCAAAAAGGCCGGTCAGACGGTGTGCAATGGCCGTGAAAACAGCTTCCAACAAGTGTAAGAAAACAGAAAGGCAGGAGAGATCCTATGGCAGAAAAAACTCCGAACCAGCAGCTGGCTGAAAAGCTGCTGTTTAAGCCCGCTTACGTCGGCGACAAGTCCGCCGCCGTCAAGCAGGAGGCCCACGCATTCGCTGAGGGCTACAAGAAATTCCTCGACGCAGGCAAGACCGAGCGCGAGGTGGCCGCTGAGAGCGAGCAGATGCTCAAGGACGCAGGCTACCAGCAGTTCGACCCGAAGAAGACCTACGCCCCCGGCGACAAGGTCTATTTCAGCCAGCTGGGCAAGGCCATCGTGGCTTCCACCATCGGCACCCGCAGCTTCGAGGACGGCTTCCATCTGGTCATCGCTCACACCGACAGCCCCCGTCTGGATCTGCGCCCGACCCCGCTGTATGAGTCCGACCACTTCAGCTACTTCAAGACCCACTACTACGGCGGCATCCGCAAGTACCAGTGGGGTACCATGCCGCTGGCCATCCACGGCGTGTTCTCCCGCGCTGACGGCACCACCGTCTCTGTGAATGTGGGCGAGGACGAGAACGACCCCGTCTTCTGCATCACCGACCTGCTGCCCCATCTGAGCGCTGAGCAGAGCGAGCGCAAGCTGAGCGACGGCATCCGCGCCGAGGAACTGAACATCCTCATCGGCTCCGACGCTGTGGACGACGAGGAAGTGAAGGAAGCTGTCAAGCTGAACACCATGATCCTCCTCAACGAGAAGTACGGCATCACCGAGAAGGATTTTGCACGCGCTGAAATCGAGATCGTCCCCGCTTATAAGTCCCGCGACGTCGGCTTCGACCGCTCCATGATCGGCGCCTACGGCCACGATGACCGCGTCGATGCATATCCCGCTCTGATGGCCGAGATCGCCACCAAGAATCCCGCCTTCACCACCGTCTGCGTCCTGACCGATAAGGAAGAGATCGGCTCCGACGGCGTCACCGGTATGCAGAGCATGTACGTCTTCCACTTCATGCAGGAGCTCTGCCGCACCGCCGGTCAGGACGACATCATTGCATTCCGCAACAGTGTCTGCCTGTCCGCCGACGTCACCGCTGCTTACGACCCGAGCTGGGCCAGCGCTTTCGAGCCGATGAACGGCACCTACGCAGGCCGCGGCATCGCGCTGTTCAAGTACACCGGCAGCCGCGGCAAGAGCGCTGCAAACGACGCTTCTGCCGAGCTGGTGGGCTATGTCACCCGCATGATGGACGCCGACGACGTTGCATGGCAGATCGGTGAGTTGGGCCGCCTCGACCTAGGCGGCGGCGGCACCATCGCAAAGTATGTTGCCAACCGCGGCATCCCCGTCATCGACATCGGTGTGCCTGTGCTGTCCATGCACTCTCCCTTCGAGGTCATCCACAAGACCGACCTGTACATGGCTTATCGTGCCTTCGTCCTGTTCAATCAGGCCGCTGAGTAAGCTGCTCCTACGCACCAAAGCCCCGGAAAGTTTGCCGTCTGGCAGGCCCTCCGGGGCTTTTTGCTATGTCGTGGGCAGGGGGACGGCCTGCTCTACGGTAAGGAAGGCGAAACCGTTGTCCTTGTACCACTGGATGATGTCAGGCAGGGCTTCGGCAGTGGTGCGGGTGGTGGCCGAGTCGTGCATCAGCACGATGCACTGGCTCTGCTCGCCGGTCTCCCGCACGATGTTGCGGAAGATGGTGCCTGCACTGGGCTTGCCGCCCACAGCGTCCTCGGCGCAGACGTTCCAGTCTACATAGGCGTAGCCTTTTGCAGTGACTTCTTCTTTGAGCTGCTGCATCAGCCCGCGCCCGCCGTAGCGGCGGCTCACGGTGTTGGTACTGCCGCCCGGGAAGCGCAGATACCGCAGACCGTCGGCCCGGACGTAAGGGGAGAGGCGTTCCTTTAACAGGTCGATGTCCTTCCAGTAAGCGTCCGCGCTCTGGTAGATGTCGCTGTACTCGTGGGAGGCGGAGTGGAGCGCGATCTGATGTCCGGCGGCAGCAGCCTCAGAGATGAGGGGAAGATATTTGTCGTTGTTGCCGGTGGCGACTACAAAGAAGGTCGCCTTTACTCCGGCACGGTTCAGCGCGGACAGAACGTCCGGTGTCGTCTTGCTGGGGCCGTCGTCGAAGGTCAGACAGACCCACTTCTCGGGCATCGGCTCCGGCTCCGGGGACGTCTCCACGGAGGACGCCGAGGCAGGGGAGACGAAGCTTTCGTCCGGCACCGGGGTCAGGTCGCTTTCCCGGCAGCCTACGGGCGGCTCTGCACCGCAGAATATCCCCAGTCCGAACCCCGCCGCCGCCCCGACAGAAAGCAGCAAAAGGCTCCACAACGATCTTTGATGTTTGCTGGATCTGAAAAAAGTCATTTCCAAAAACCTCCTTCTTAAGTCATTTCTGCACGGAAACTCCATTTACAAGATATGAATGGCAAAAAAATCTATGAAAACGCTTGACATCGCCGGGGGAGTATGGTATTATACTTGAGCAGTCAGCGATACGGCTTAGACCTCAAGGCCGAGAGAAATCAAGATTGCATCAAAACTTCATATGCGAGGGTGGCGGAACTGGCAGACGCGCACGTTTGAGGTGCGTGTGGTTTATCCTTGGGGGTTCAAATCCCCTCCCTCGCACCAAGAAGTATCCACGGAATGTCGATGAAAAATCGATGTTTCGTGGATTTTTTGTTATTTGCGTCTGTCGGATACTGCCAGATACTGCGTGATACTGTCTGCTTTTGTCGGGTGATTTGTAGTCGAGATCGTAGTCAGAAAAAGTAGGTCATAGCAGGATTTTTCCGGGGTTTCCCCGGGACAAAAAGCAGTCAAAAATAATGAATCAGGCCGCCGTCTCCGTAAAACAGAGACAGCGGCCTGATTCATCAAGGGGATTATTTGTCCATATCATGGTACGAACCGTCGGGCGGCCGTGCTGTTCGACCCCTCTTCTCCGCAAGATAAAAAATGACCTCAAGCCTGAGCTTGAGGTCATTTTTTATGCGGGAGAAGGGGGTCGAACCCTCACTCCGTTGGAACTGGTGCCTAAAACCAGCGCGTCTGCCATTCCGCCACTCCCGCACGGAAACTTTATTTATAGTAGCAAGATTCGCCGCAAAAGTCAACTGCCGAAGGATAATTCCCTCTTTGCGTCCGCATAATAACCCCAAAAACAGCGAGGGAGGCCATGGGCGTGAAGAGAATGCAGCGGGCAAAGCTTGCGGCGGCATATCTGCTGCTGGCTCTTGCGGCAGCTTTGGGCTGGTTGTACAGCTGTCTGCCGGACCGGGTCTATCTGGAGCCGGGACAAGCCTTATATCTCCCCCGCTTTGCATGGGTCGAGCCGCAGCGCGGCCATGGAAGCCGGAATGTCGCCAGCACCCGGGCGGTGGGCAGCTACCAGACGACGCTGACGCTGGGCGGGTGGCTCCCCATCAAGACCATCCGGGCGGTGGTGACAGAGCGGCCCAGAGTGACCGTCTGCGGTACACCCTTCGGCGTCAAGATGTTCTCCGAAGGGGCGCTCATCGTAGGATTTTCGGAGATCGGGCAGGCTGGCGGCGGGACATCGAACCCCGCCAAGGAGGCCGGGCTTCGCCTCGGTGACCGGGTCATCTGCATCGGGCAGACCCGCACCGAGAGCAATGACGCCGTAAAGGAAGCCCTGGACGCTGCCGAGGGGCAGTCCGTGGAGGTCGTGTATATCCGCAGCGGTGAGCAGAAGCTGACTGCCCTGACCCCGGTGTGGGACGGTGCCGCCGGGCAGTGGCGGGCCGGAATGTGGGTGCGGGACTCCTCTGCCGGCGTGGGTACACTGACCTTCGCCGACGAGGAGCTCGGCGTATTTGCGGGACTGGGCCACCCCATCAGCGACAGCGACACCGGCGAAAGCGTCGCCCTGCGCAGCGGCGAGATCGTTCCCTGCGAGATAACCGGCTGCAGTGCCGGAACGGCCGGAAGCCCCGGTGAGCTAAAGGGCCATTTCCTGAGCGCCCACGCCATCGGCACCATCCGCATCAACGGCGAGAACGGCGTCTACGGCACGACGCGCACCCACTTCTCGGGCCAGCTGCGGGAGATCGCGTTCGCGCAGGAAGTCGTCACCGGCCCCGCTGAGATATGGGCCACCATCGAGGGGGAAACGCCCCGCGCATACCGCATCCAGATCGAGCGGGTCAGCGACGCCGACCCCCGCCGGAATCTGGTCATCCGGGTGACCGACCCTTCGCTTCTGTCTGCGACCGGCGGCATCGTGCAGGGCATGAGCGGAAGCCCCATCCTCCAAAATGGGCGCCTCGTGGGTGCTGTGACCCATGTTCTGGTCAATGACCCCACCCGAGGCTACGGGATTTTCGCCCAGACGATGCTCGAACAGGCAAAAAACGCCGTTCAAAACGGTGCCGAAGCGCGGACCGCAGAATGAACAAGAAGATTTTTTGTGAAAATTCCAGAAAATGTAAAAATTTCCTGTTGCAATCCATGGTAAATTATGGTAAAATCTAGACTGTAAAGGGAACTGCACACATTGGAGGATAGTACGATGGATAAAGTAAGATTTTTGATGTCGGATACCAGCGCGGATGTTACGGCAGCCTGCCGAGAGGCACTGGAGCAAAAAGGCGTAGAAGTGACCGTCGTGGAAAAAGACGGCCTTCAGATTTTGCAGAAGATGCTTGTGGTGCGGCCGCAGGTGGTTTTGCTGGATGCCTTCATGCCCGGGCTGGATGCGCTGGCCGTCAAGCAGAAATATGTCGCCGCCGGCGAAACGCACACCACGTTTTTCGTCACCGGTGCCTTCCAGAGCGAGGAAATGGTCCAGGAGCTGCTGGATGAGGGCTTCGCCTACTACTTTGTCAAACCCTTCGACGAGAATGTCCTTGCCAGCCGGGTGCTCAAGGTCGCCCACGGCCACCAGAAGCGGCTTATCACGGCCAGCGTGGACAGCGACGAGCTGAAGGTCACGGACATTCTGCATCAGATCGGCGTCCCTGCCCACATCAAAGGCTACCAGTTCCTGCGGGATGCCATCCTGCTCACCATGAACGAGCCGGAGTACATCAACGCCGTCACCAAGCGTCTCTACCCGGAGATCGCCAAGAAAAACGGCACCACCGCCAGCCGGGTAGAGCGGGCCATCCGCCACGCCATCGAGGTGGCATGGGACCGTGGCGATGTGGATACCCTGAACAGCTACTTCGGCTACACCATCCACAATCTGCGCGGCAAGCCCACCAACTCGGAGTTCATCGCGATGATCGCGGATAAGATGCGCCTGGACAAGCGGCAGCAGGCGGGTTGAAAAGAATATTTTTCTGCGTCATTTTCCTGTGGCATGTTTCATTGATTTCCGGGTGAGAAATTATAAATTACGGTTCCCTCATAATATGGTAATAACGAGCCTCCTGCATCGATTTTCCAATGCAGGAGGCTCGTTTTCTGTGCAAAAGTGATTGTTGGCGGATCAGCACGGCCGCCCGCAGGCGGCAAGCAATCAGCCCGGTGGACTGCCATCACAACTTGACGAAAAAAGCAAGAATCTCTATACTATAGAAGAGAATAAACAAAGAAGGGAATGGATAGATCCCCTCATGCTGAAGATCGCATTTTGTGACGACGAGATCCAGGAGACCAGACGGCTGGAAGCTCTGCTGGAAGAATATGCTGCTGACCGCGGGCAGGACTTTGCCCATACGTCTTATCAAAGCCCGGTCGAGCTGATGGCGGAGGTGGAGAAGGGAACGCGCTTCGACATCATCCTGCTGGATGTCCTGATGCCGGGCGAAAACGGGATGGCTGCGGCCCGGGAGATACGGGAATATGACTCGAATGTGAAGATCATCTTCCTTACTTCAAGCACGGAGTTTGCGGTGGAATCCTACGCGGTGGATGCATGGTATTACCAGCTCAAGCCCATCCGGAGAGAGGACTTTTTCCGCCTGATGGACTCGGCCTGTGCGGCCTGCACCAGGGAGCAGAAGCACAGCCTCATCCTCCGGAGCAAGAGCGGCATCGTCCGCCTGGAGCTGGAAGAGCTGGTCTACTGCGAGGTGATGGGGCGGACGCTCACGTTTCACCTGAACAACGGTGTCGTGCTGGAAAGCATGGGCCGGCTGGACGACCTCTGCGACCAGCTCGTGGAATACCCGAATTTCCTCCGTCCCCACCGCTCCTTCCTTATCAATATGGAGTATATCGCCAACATCGCAGCCCGCTCCATCACGATGCAGGACGGAGCCGTGGTGCCGCTGCCCCACGGGAAGTATTCGGAAACGAAAGACCGCTACCTGAGCTATATTTTTGACCGAAAGCAGGTGGTCATGGAGTGAACGCTCTTACTGTACCAAACGGCGTTGCCGTGGCGCTCTTTGGCATCGCACTCTCGGCGGCGTTCTGCGACATCCACTGGACGAAGAAGAACTGCATCATATTGGCGGTCGGCTCAGCAGCCATGCTCTTGATGCAGGCGCTTATTACTTATAAGGATAGCTGGACGGCGATGCAGGAGACGTATCCGCTTATCACTCATCTGCCGCTTGCCATCATCCTCAGCGTCCTCAGCGGAAAATGGCTCTGGCCCACCATCTCGGTGCTGGCGGCATATCTGTGCTGTCAGCTCCGGCGCTGGGTGGCACTGCTGGTCATTGCGATGGTGCCGGGCATCGACTGGCTGCAGCCCGCCGTCGAGATTGTGGTCACGCTGCCGCTGCTGGCGGTATTGCTGCGCTATGTTGCCCCGGCGGCCCGCAGCTTTGCCCGGTATCCGCGCTCGATGCAGCTTCTGTTCGGCGTAGTGCCGCTGGCAGGCTACCTTTTCGATTATGTGACCCGTATCTACACCGACCTTCTCGCCCAGGGCAATCAGGCGGCGGTGGAATTCATGCCCTTCGTGTGCAGCGTGGCGTATATCGTCTTTGTCCTCCGGGTCTCGGCAGAGGAGCGCACCCGCAGCCAGCTGGAACAGACCCGGAACAACCTCAAATTGCAGGTCGGCCAGGCGGTGCGGGAGATCGAGGCCCTGCGCACCTCCCAGCAGCAGACCCGCGCCTACCGCCACGACCTGCGCCACCATCTGCAATACATCTCCGCCTGCATCGAGAACGGCAGGGGAGAGCAGGCGCAGGAGTACATCCAGAGCATCTGCTCCGAGATAGAGGCCAGCAAGGTGACGACCTACTGCGAGAACGAGGCTGCGAACCTCATCTTCTCGTCCTTTGCAGGCCGGGCGGAGAGCTGCGGTGTGCCGCTCAACATTCAGGCTCATATCCCGCAGCTTATCTCGGTGGCCGAGACAGACCTCTGCGTGCTGCTCTCCAATGCACTGGAAAATGCGCTCCGGGCCTGCCGCAGGATGAAAGCGGAGAATGGCCCTGCATACATTGAAGTCACTGCCCGGGAAAAGAATGGGCATCTCTTTTTGCAGTTCGTCAATCCCTGCCCTGAGGGGATACAGTTTGAAAACGGCCTGCCGGTGACCCACGCCGAAGGACACGGCATCGGTGTGCGCAGCATCTGCGCTATCGTGGAAAAATATAAAGGGCTTTCGGATTTCTCGGTGCAGGACGGCAGATTCATCCTCCGCGTTTCCCTGTGAGCCGGGTCGATTGAGCGCAGTTTTGGGGCGAATCGTGTCAAACTGTCCGCTTCAGGGGCAGAAAAGAGTATACTGGAACCAGACAAAATGTGCTCTCCGAATATCGCACAAGGAGGAAAAGTTTTATGAAACGTATCACTTCTCTTGCACTCAGCGCGGCACTTCTGGCCTCGCTTTCGACACCGGTGCTGGCCGCGCCGGCCATCTCTGTGGATGCGGCCCCTACGGCAGCTGTGCTGGAAGAGGAAAACTCTTTGTGGGAGCTTCCGCAGGCAGACACGCCGGACATGAGCAACACGGTCTGGTCGTTTGCCGGCGGCTACATCGACGGCGGCGAGATGACTCAGGCCGAGATGGACGAGTCTCTGGCGGCATACGGCGGTACGCTGCAGTTCGCCTTTGATGCCGCAGGCGGCGCAAAGATGATCCAGGGCGGCGGTACGCTGAACGGCACTTACCAGTATCTCGACGACGGCAGCGTGGGCGTCATCTTCGACTACAACGGCGAGGAGCTGCGCTACGCCTGCATCTTTACCTGGACGGACGAGGACGAGCTGCTCATGGTCGCCATCTCGGATGTGGAGGGTGCCGACGGCATTTACTTTGTCCAGTAAACTCGTTTCATCGTGTCTTTCGGATGCGATGCAGATAAGCCTTGTCCTGGAACTCTGGCTCTGACAGCTGCTTTTGCGGAAAGCAGCTGTCCTGCGGGAGCCGGAACGCCCATTCCCAGGTGAGGCTGGAGGAATCAGAAACGGCCCGGCAGAGTTTTCTGCCGGGTTTGTTCGTTCTCCGGGGAGGAGAGAAGGACTTTCCAGAAAAAAGTGCAAAAAAGTCAAAATATCCTCTTGCAATTTTTCCGGAGAGTGATATAATATTAAGGCAATCGTTTCCAAGGCCGCTCGAGGGGGTAGCCGATATTGAAGGTTGTGATGGGCACATACATTAAATATGGCCCCAATAAGTCAGAACCAGAAATGAGGTGAAAAGAATGAAACAGGGTATCCATCCGAACTACGTTGACTGCACCATCACCTGCGCATGCGGCAACGTCATCAAGACTCGTTCCACCAAGCCCGAGATCCACGTCGAAGTTTGCTCCAAGTGCCATCCTTTCTACACTGGTAAGCAGAAGCTGGTCGACACCGGCGGACGTGTTGAGCGCTTCAACAAGCGTTTCGGCCGTAAGTAATTGCAACAATTACAAGGCTTCCAAGAGCGTCGTTCCCTTTGCGGGGAGCGGCGCTCTTTTTGCGTCCGGCCGCGAAAACTGCCGCATCAGCGCAAAAGAAACAATATTTGGAAACGCACACAGGTTTATCTTATTTCTGACACATTTTCGGGCTAAAATGATGCAGATATTCCCGGGGACACCCGCAGAGAAGGAGCGTTTTTTGTGATAGAAGTATCCCACCTCACCAAGAAATACGGCAGCCGCCTTGCAGTGGACGACATCTCTTTCACGGTGGAGGACGGCGTCATCTACGGCCTGCTGGGGCCGAACGGTGCCGGTAAGTCCACCATCATGAACATCCTCACCGGTTATCTTGCCGCCACGGAGGGGCAGGTGACGGTGGTGGGCCATCCGCTGCCCGAGGAAGCCGACGCCGCCAAAGCCTGCGTGGGTTATCTGCCGGAACAGCCTCCTCTTTACCCGGAAATGACGGTGGCCGAGTACCTCGACTTTGCCGCCGAACTGAAAGGCGTCAAGAAAGCAGACCGCCCGGCGCAGGTGCAGTCTGCCGCCCGCCGTACCGGGTTGGAAGACGTTCTGCCCCGGCTCATCCGCAGCCTCTCGAAGGGCTACCGCCAGCGGGTGGGCGTGGCGCAGGCGCTGCTGGGCAGTCCGCAGCTCATCATTCTGGACGAACCCACCGTGGGTCTCGACCCGGCGCAGGTCATCGAGCTGCGCCGCCTCATCCGGGAGCTGGGCCGAACCCACACGGTCATCCTGTCCAGCCACATCCTCAGTGAGGTGAAGGCCGTCTGTGATAAGGCGCTCATCCTGTCGCAGGGGCATCTGGCCGCCGTCGTGGACCTTGCCGCCGAAGAGCGCGATTTGGAAGAGCTCTTCCTTGAGCTGACGGCTCCGGAAGAGACTTCGGATAAAAAGGAGGACTGATTCGATGCTTGCCATCTACAAGCGGGAGCTTTGCAGCTTTTTTCACGGCATGATGGGCTATGTGCTCACGGCCTTTCTGCTGGCGGCTTCCGGCATCTATTTTCTGGCCCTGAACCTCGGTTACGGCCTGACGGATTTTGGCTACTATACGCTCTACCGCACGATCTTCATGCTGCTGCTCTATTTCCCGGTGCTGGCCATGCGCTCGCTGGCCGAAGAGCGCCGCGCCCGCACCGACCAGCTCCTTCTCACCAGCCCGGTGTCCGTGTGGGGCATCGTGGTGGGCAAGTATCTGGCCCTCTGCACCGTGTTCGCACTGCCCTGTCTGGCCGACGGCATCATGATCGTCGTGCTCTGGCTTCTGGGCGGCACGGCCTCGGCCTGCGGGGCGAATTTCGCCGCGCTGCTGTGCTATTTCCTGCTGGGATGTGCGGCCATCGCCGTCTGCGAGTTCTGCTCCGGCCTCACGGAGAACCAGATCATCGCGGCAGTCATGGGCTTTTCGGCTCTGCTGCTGGCCTATATGATGCCCAGCCTCCGCAGTATGTTCAACGCCGGGAGCGCCGTGGCGCTGGTGGTCTTTACGGCTCTGTCGGCGGGGGCCTCCCTTGCAGTTGGTCTACGCACCCGGAGCTTCACGCTGGGCTGCTTCTGCTTTGCGGCCCTCTGCGCCGGGCTGAGCGCCCTGTTCCTGCTGCGCAGCGGATGGCTCACCGAGGCGTTTAGTGCTGTCCTGAGCGCCCTCTGCCTGTTTGCGCCCTTTGAAGAGTTCGTCAACAACAGCTTTTCCATCCCCACGCTGGTCTATTATCTGACGGTGACGGTGCTCTTCCTCTTCTTTACGGCGCAGGGCATCGAGAAGCGCCGCTGGAACTGAGAGGGGGGACAAGACCATGAAGAAATTTGAGAAAAAGAGCGCAGGCACGCTGGAACGTCTGCGGCTGCGCAGCGGCATCTATGCCTCGGCGGTCACGGTACTGATGGTCGTGCTGGCCGTCCTGCTCAACCTCATCGTCCGGGCCATCCCGACGAAGTACACCGAGTTCGACCTCTCGGAGGCCGGGCTCTACACCCTCAGCGGCAGCTCCAAGGACATCGCCCACGCCCTGACGCAGGATGTCACCATCTATTATCTGGCCGAGACGGGCAGCGAGGACGCCATCATCACAAAGCTGCTGGACCGCTATGCCTCCGAGAGCAGCCACATCAAGTGGGAGACGAAAGACCCCGCCGTCTACCCGACCTTCGCCGCCCAGTACGGTGTGCAGTCGGCTGAGAACGGCAGTCTCATCCTCGTCTCGGGGGAGAAGAGCGCCGTGCTGGCGGCGTCCGACCTCTACGATTATGACTACTCCGATTACTACACCACCGGCAGCTACAGCGTGACCTTCGGCGGCGAAAATAAGCTCACTGCCGCCATCTACCGCATCACCAGCGGCGAAGAGCTCCACGCCTACTACACGACGAACCACGGCGAACAGCGCCTCACCGACACCCTGACCGACGCGCTGGAAGGCCAGAACCTCTCCGTCAGCCCCCTCGACCTGCTGACGGACACCATCCCGGACGACTGCGACCTGCTCATCATCAATGACCCGCAGCAGGACGTTGCATCGGCGGGCGGCCTCGTGGATGAGATGTCGGCCCTGCGCGCCTACCTGAAAAATGGCGGACATCTGATGCTCACCACCGACAGCTATTACTCCACCCCGAACCTTGACGCCCTGATGGCCGAGTTTGGCCTGACCCGGACGCCCGGCCTCGTAGTGGAAGGGGACAGCGGCCATTACCTGAACGGTTACCCCTACTATCTGCTGCCGGATTACGCCACCGACACCGAGAGCGGAACGCTGGACGGCATCGACACCAGCCGCCGCGTCCTGCTGCAGATGGCGCAGGGCATCACCATCACCGAGACGGAGGGCATCGCCTCGGAAGCCCTGCTGGTCAGCACCGAGAGCTCCTACAGCAAGGCGGCGGGCTATGAGATGACCACCGCCGAGCAGGAAGACGGCGACCCCGACGGCCCCTTTGCACTGGCAGCCTATGCTTCCAATAACAGCACCGGCGCAGAGGTCATCTGGGTCAACTGCGGCAACATGGACAACGAAGCCGTCTACCAGACTGTTCCCGGCAACGTGACCTTCCTGCAGGGCTGCGCTGCCTCTCTGGCCGGGCAGGAGGGGACCACCCTCGTGGAGTCCAAGGCGCTGGAAGCTGCGCCCATCACCATCTCGGGCCACACCGCCGCTGTGCTGGGTCTGGTGTTCGTCCTCATCCTCCCGGCGGCTGTGCTGGCCGTGGGCGCAGTGGTGGTGCTGCTGCGCCGCCGCAAGTAAGGAGGTACGCCATGAAAACAAAACGGCGTACCCTCATCGTTTTGCTGGTGTTCGTCCTCGCCGCCGGGGCGGCGCTGGCCCTGCTGACCCACGCGAACCAGAAGGCCGAACAGGCCGCCAGTGAGGCCGAGGACGGCAGCATCCCGCTGCTGGATGTGACCACCGCTACGCTGGAAAGCGTCTCCATCCAGTATGGCGGCGAGACGCTGACGCTCCAGCCCTCCGACGACGGCTGGACGCTGACCGAGGACCCGGCTTACCATCTGGACGATTCGGCCTGCAGCACCATCCGGACCGCGCTGGCAGGCATGAAGGCCAGGCGCCAGCTCGAGGCGCAGCCCGGCGAGGACTATGGCTTCGACGCGCCCCGGCTTGTCGTGAATGTTTCGGCGGCGGGGGAGAGCACCACCCTTACCGTGGGAGCGGAGAACCCCGTCACCGGGGATGTGTACGTCCGGCGGGAGGGCGGCGACGCTGTCTATACCGTGGACGCGGCCAGGTTCCGCTGCATGGAGCAGACGAAGGCGGAGCTCTTTGGGGCGTTCAGCCCGGCGGGCATCACCGTCTCGGACATCGAGGCCGTGCGCTATACCCTCCAAGGCGGCGAGACGATCAAGCTGCAATCCGTCTCCCAGCCTACGGAGGCCGACAGCACCACCTACCAGACCGTCTGGCAGCTCATCGATGAACCGGACGACGCACTGGATACCGACAAGACGGACGCTCTGCTGGCCGCACTGGCCAGCTATGTCACCGGGCAGGACACTGCCGCCGACCCTTCCGCCTGCGGCTTCGACGCCCCGCTGGTGACAGCAGAGGTGACGACAGCTGACGGCACTGTCACCCTGACGTATGCCATCGGCACCGACGGCTATTATATGATGGTGTCGGGAGACAGCTCTGTCTACACCGTGGACGGCCAGACCGTGCAGGCCCTCTGCCTGACGGCCCGGCAGCTGGAAGCCGACACCTGAGAATTTATCCCAAAAGCACCCGCAGTTCTGCACTGTAGGTGCTTTTATGCTGTATAAGGAAACGCTATATGCAAAATTGATGTAAAACCCGGGTGGGAAAAGCCCCCTCGGAGTCAAAGTTTCGGCAAACATCAGCAGAGTGATTGACATTTTGACAAAGATTGTTTAAGATAGACAAGACAGGGCAGAATAACTGCGCAATATTACGGTCGTCATGGATGTTGTGCGGGGATGAGTCTGCTCCCACAGCCAGCACAGATTGGATGGGCGAGGGAGCAGACTCAAAGTCACCCTAATGCGATGGAAGGATGGGGGAGTAAACCCCTGTCTTTTTTCGTATCTGAGTTACAAGGAGGATATAGGAAAGAAATGAACAACTCGGTGATCGTTTCGCTGCGAGACATCGTAGTGGAATTTGACGGTCAGCGCATCCTGGATGGGCTGAACCTCGACATCCATGACAAAGAGTTTGTGACGCTGCTGGGATCCTCCGGCTGCGGCAAAACCACCACCCTCCGCCTCATCGCGGGCTTTCTGGAACCGACGTCCGGCAAAGTGCTGCTGAAAGGAGAGGACATCACGGGCGTACCGCCCTACAAGCGTCCGGTGAACACCGTGTTCCAGAAATACGCGCTGTTCCCCCACCTGAACGTCTTTGAGAATGTGGCCTTCGGCCTCCGCCTTAAGAAGATGGACGAAGAGACCATCCGCCGCAAGGTGCGGGATATGCTGGAAGTCGTGGGCCTGAAGGGTTTCGAGCGCCGCAGCATCGGCCAGATGTCCGGCGGCCAGCAGCAGCGCGTGGCCATCGCCCGCAGCCTGGTCAATGAGCCGGAGATCCTGCTTCTCGACGAGCCTCTGGGTGCCCTGGACCTCAAGCTGCGCAAGGAGATGCAGCTGGAACTCAAGCGCCTGCAGCGCGAGATGAACATCACCTTCATCTACGTCACCCACGACCAGGAAGAGGCCCTGACCATGTCCGACACCGTTGTCGTCATGAACGGCGGCAAGGTGCAGCAGATCGGCACCCCCGAGGACATCTACAACGAGCCCAAGAACGCCTTTGTTGCTGACTTCATCGGCGACTCCAACATCGTGGACGGCGTGATGCACCGCGATTTCCTCGTCTCCTTCTCGGGCGTCGAGTTCCCCTGCGTGGACCGCGGCTTTGCCCGGGAGGAGAGCGTACAGGTGGTCGTCCGCCCCGAAGATATTGAAGTCGTCTCCCCGGTGGAAGGCCAGCTGGTGGGCGTCGTCAATGACGTCATCTTCAAGGGCGTCCACTTCGAGATGCATGTGGAGTGCGAGGGCCGCGAGTGGCTCATCCATTCCACCCGCGCCTGCACGCCCGGTGAGACCATCGGTATGCGCATCGGCCCCAACGAGATCCATATCATGTCGCGTTCGGAGGGGTGAGACCGCATGAAGATTTACGATAAGAAACTGGCCTGTCCGTACTTTGTATGGATGGTGCTGTTCACGGTGGTGCCGTTGTTCATCGTGGTGTATTACGCCTTCACCGACTCCGCCGGCAGCTTTACGCTGGACAATCTGGTGACCGTCAGCGGCTATGGCTCGGTGTTCGCCCGCAGCCTGCTGCTGGCCCTCATCTCCACCGTCGTCTGCCTCATCATCGCGTTCCCGGTGGGCTATTTCCTCTCCCGGCTGCGCGTCAACAAGCAGCACATCATGCTGATGCTGGTGATGCTGCCCATGTGGATGAACTTCCTGCTCCGTACCTACGCATGGATGGGTCTGCTGAGCCTCAACGGCCCTGTGAACGCCGTTCTGGGCGTCTTTGGCCTCGGACCCTACAACATGCTGAATACCTCCGGCGCTGTGGTGCTGGGCATGGTGTACAACTATGTGCCGTATATGATCCTGCCCCTCTACACCAGCATGACCAAAATCGACCAGAGCATCGTGGAGGCGGCGCAGGACCTGGGCGCTTCCACTACCAAGACGCTGTTCCGGGTGCTCATCCCCATGAGCATCCCCGGCATCAGCACCGGCATCACGATGGTGTTCGTCCCGGCGGTGTCCACCTTTGTCATCAGCCGTATGCTGGGCGGCGGTTCCAATCTGCTCATCGGCGATTTGATCGAGATGCAGTTCCTCGGCAACAGCTACAACCTCAATGTCGGCTCTGCCATGAGCCTCGTGCTGATGGTCATCGTGCTGCTCTGCATGAGCTTTACGTCCAGCTTCGACGAGGATGAGATGGAGGGTGTGTCCTGATGAAAACGAAACATCTGCGTCTGATGCAGCGCGCCTACGTCATCCTGTTCTTCTGCTTCATGTACCTGCCCATCGCGTACATGGTCGTGTTCAGCTTCAACCAGAGCAAGGGCTACGCCCTCTTTACCGGCTTTACCTTTAAGTGGTACACCAGCCTGCTCCACAATGAGTCCATCCTGCATGCGCTGTGGGTGTCGCTGTATCTGGCACTGTTCTCGGCGGTCATCGCCACGGTGCTGGGGACTGCGGCGTCTCTGGGCATCGCTTCCATGGGGCGCAAGAGCCGCCTGCTGGTGACGAATATCACCTATATCACCACGGTCAACCCCGAGATCATCACCGGTATCTCCCTGATGATGCTCTTTGTGGCATACCAGCGCTTTGCGTCTGAGCTGGACTTCCTGCCCGGCAACATCATGGGTTTCCCCACGCTGCTCATTGCCCATATCGCATTCAACGTGCCGTATGTCATCTTCAATGTCACGCCCAAGCTCAAGCAACTGGACATCAAGCTGTTTGAGGCGGCGCTGGACCTCGGCTGTGACCCCCGGCAGGCATTTTTCAAGGTCATCCTGCCCGAGATCAGCCCGGCCATCCTGTCGGGCTTCCTCATCAGCCTGACCTACTCCATCGACGACTTCATGATCTCCTACTTCAACTGCGGTACGGTGGAGACACTGCCCATCGCCATCTACTCCATGACCCGCAAGAAGGTCAGCCCGGAGATCTACGCGCTGTCCACCATCATGTTTGTGGTCATTCTGAGCATCATCCTCATCTCCAACGCCATGGAGAGCCGCGGCTACCGCCGCGACCAGCGCGCACTGAGAGGGGGAGATGTCAAATGAAGCGTTTCGTGATTCTTCTGCTGACGGTTGTGCTGGCGCTGACCATGCCGCTGTCGGCTCTGGCCGCGGGACAGATCGAGGTCACAGAGGACATTTCTGTTTCGGATGACTACGACTGGACCCGCTTCAAGGGCCAGAACGTCACCCTGAACGTCTACAACTGGGGCGAGTATATCTCCAACGGTTCCGACGACAGCGTGGACGTGGTGGCGGCCTTTGAAAAGCTGACCGGCATCAAGGTCAACTATACCACCTTCGACTCCAACGAGTCCCTCTACGCCAAGCTGAAGTCCGGCGCGGCCAACTACGATGTCATCATCCCGTCGGACTACATGGTCGCCAAGATGATAAGCGAAGGGATGCTGATGCCGCTGGACTACGGCAACATCCCGAACTTCCAGAACATCGACGAGGAGTACCGCAACGGAGACTATGACCCCGAGAATGCCTACACCGTGCCTTACACCCTCTGCACCACTGGCATCATCTACAATACAAAGATGGTAGATGAGGCCCCCACCAGCTGGGCAGACCTGTGGGACGAGAAGTATGCAGGCAACATCCTGATGTTCAACAACAGCCGCGACGCCTACGCCATCGGTGCGTTCAAGAGCGGCAGCAGCGTCAACCCCCAGACCACGGAGGAGGTGGATGCTGTGGTGGACGAGCTGAAAGCCCAGAAGCCTCTGGTGCAGGCCTATGTCATGGACGAGATCTTCGATAAGATGATCGGCAGCGAGGCGGCCGTCGGCGTCTACTACTCCGGCGACGCCATCACCATGATCGACGACAACCCCGACCTGGCCTGGGTGTTCCCTGATGAGGGAACGGTGCTGTCGGTGGACAGCATGGCCATCCCCGCCACCAGTGAGCACAAGGAAGCTGCAGAGATGTTCATCAACTTCATGTGTGAACCGGACGTCGGCAAGGCCAATATCGAGTATATCGGCTACACCACCCCCATGCACTGTGTATGGGAGCTTCTGGATGAAGACCTCAAGTACAGCGAGATCGCGTACCCCTCCGAGGATATTGCGGCCAAAGAAGAGGTGTTCACTGCCCTGAGCGATGAGGTCAACAGCGAGCTGGACGTGAAGTGGAGCGAGATGAAGAGCTACGACGAGGGCGGCAGCGGGTATCTGTTCCTGATGCTGCTGGCGGCGATGCTGGCTCTGGCCTGCTTCAACATCTGGCGCAAGGTGCGCAGGAAAACGCGCAATATGTATTGAACCTGAGGGGGCTGTGCGGAGGCGTACAGTCCCTTTTTATAAGGAAAGGGAAAGAATATGAGTGAATACAGAAGCTATACGGAGCAGATGACCGTGCTGGACGGCGACAGCGACTTCCGCCGCTGCCTGAAGCCCAGCGCTCTGTTCCGGTATGTGGAGCAGGTGTCGGCAGACCATGCCCGGGCTTACGGCATGGACCACGCCTTTTTCAGGGAGCGCCGCAGCGCATTCCTCGTGGGCAAGCAGGCCCTCAGGGTCTGGCGGATGCCGGGCCGTGCGGAGAAGATCAACCTGACCACGGCCTGCGAGGCGTTCAAGAAAGGCACGATGAAGCGGCTGACCACCATCACCAGCGAAACAGGGGAGAAGCTGGCCCTCGTGGACTGCCGCTGGATGATCGTGGACACTGAGGCAGGGCGCATCCTGCGCACCCCCGGCTGGACGATGCCGGACTTCCAGAACGACGACCTGCCCGAAGAACTGCCCCAGATCGTCCACAAGAGCCAGCCGCTGACGGCGGCAGGGGAGCGCCGCGCCAGCTACTCCATGTGTGACCTCAACGGCCATATCAACAACTCCCTCTATCTGGACATCGCCTGCGACGCTCTGCCGCAGGAGGTCGTGGAGGCTGCGCCGCTGTCCTTCGCTTCCATCAAGTACCACCGTGAGGTGCCGATGGGCCAGAGCGTGCAGGTGTTCTATGCCCCCTCGGGAAACGGCTGGTATCTGCTGGGCCGGAGGGAGGAGCACGCAGCCTTTGAGTGCTATCTGGAATTCGGAAGCTCTGTCACAGAATCTTTACAAAAATAATTACAAAGAAATTACAAAAAACTATTGCAAAAGTCCTTCAAAAGAGTTACAATATGGTTACAGAAAGGGCAAGACCCTTCTGGATCATGAAATCTTTTTCTTCTTGTTTTTTGGAATATCGGGTGTCCGCCATCCTCCTCCGGCTGTTCTCCTTCGCAGCTGCCGGCCGACACCGCACAGGCGATATTCCGCTTCGTGTGCAAAAGAGTCCGTCTGGTTTCAGACGGGCTTTTTTGCGTCCGAAAATCCGGAGAAATCGGCCCACAGCAAGGGAAAGTATGACCTTAGGTCAATTTGCCTGTTTTTCTGCAAAGGACATTTATAAAGTTTGGCGGGGCAGGGGTTTGTATTCCGCGTGGGTTTGTGGTAAAGTATATACAATCAATTCCTAAGTCGAAAACATGAAATTGTTTTGATGTTGTTTGATATGATCCGCTGCGGATGCGTTAAGAGAAAAGGAGTTTGAATATGGCTTATTTTTACGAAGAACCCTCCCGTACCTTTGGCGAGTACCTGCTGGTGCCGGGCTACTCTTCTGCTGAGAATGTCCCTACGGCTGTCAGCCTCAAGACCCCGCTGGTCAAGTACCGCAAGGGCGAGGAGAACTGCCCGCTGGAAATGAATATCCCTATGATCAGCGCCATCATGCAGTCTGTCTCCGGCGATAAGCTGGCCATCGCGCTGGCCCGTCAGGGCGGCGTCTCCTTCATCTACGGCTCCCAGAGCATCGAGAACGAGGCTGCTATGGTCCGCCGCGTCAAGAGCTTCAAGGCCGGTTACGTCGTTTCCGACTCCAACCTGGCCCCCACTGCCACCCTGCACGATGTGCTGGAGCTGAAAGCCCGCACCGGCCACTCCACCATCGCCATCACCGCCGACGGCACTCCTAACGGCAAGCTTCTGGGCATCGTGGCCTCCCGCGATTACCGCGTCAACCATACCCCCGATGACGCTCCTGTCACCACCTTCATGACCCCCATCGAGAAGCTGGTCACTGCCCCGGAGAACACCTCCCTGCACGACTGCAACAACATCATCTGGGACAACAAGATCAACACCCTGCCTCTGGTGGATGCCGAGGGCAACCTGAAGTATATCGTCTTCCGCAAGGACTACGATTCCCACAAGAAGAATGCCAACGAGCTGCTGGACAAGAACAAGAGCTACGTCGTCGGTGCCGGCATCAACACCCGCGACTACGCCCAGCGTGTGCCTGCTCTGGTGGAGGCCGGTGTGGATGTCCTCTGCATCGACTCCTCTGAGGGATACTCCGAGTGGCAGAGCCGCACCATCGGCTGGATCCGTGAGCACTACGGCGACACCGTGAAGGTGGGCGCAGGTAATGTCGTGGATGCCGAGGGCTTCCGCTTCCTCGCAAAGGCTGGTGCAGACTTCGTGAAGATCGGCATCGGCGGCGGCTCTATCTGCATCACCCGTGAGACCAAGGGCATCGGCCGTGGTCAGGCTACTGCCGTCATCGAGGTCGCCAAGGCCCGTGACGAGTACTTCAAGGAGACCGGCATCTATGTGCCTATCTGCTCTGACGGCGGCATCGTCCACGACTACCACATCACCCTTGCACTGGCCATGGGCGCGGACTTCGTCATGCTGGGCCGCTACTTCGCCCGCTTCGACGAGAGCCCCACGAACAAGGTCCGCATCAATGGCCAGTATATGAAGGAGTACTGGGGCGAAGGCTCCAACCGCGCCCGCAACTGGCAGCGCTACGACCTCGGCGGCTCCACCAAGCTGAGCTTCGAGGAAGGCGTGGACAGCTATGTTCCTTACGCCGGTCCGCTGGCCGACGGCGTCCAGACCACCCTGTACAAGGTCAAGAGCACCATGTGCAACTGCGGCGCACTCTCCATCCCCGAACTGCAGCAGAAAGCCAAGCTGACCGTCGTTTCCTCCACCTCCATCGTGGAGGGCGGCAGCCACGACGTCGTGCTGAAGAATGCGACCCCGAACATCATCAACGGCTGAATCTGAAATATCAAAGCACCCGCAGCACGGAAAGGCGCTGCGGGTGCTTTTTGCATATCCGGACGGCATCGATGCCCGTGATTCATCCAAGGACAGAAGAGTACTGCCGGAGGTGCTGGTAAAGATTTCGTAAAAAACATTTTTTCTTTCTGTCGTCATTTTTTGCCAAAACCTCTTGCGTCTGCCCGCCAAAGATGCTATAGTGGTACAAACATCCTGTCATGACAGGACGAAACGCGCGGCAGCGCAGAGTTTGTTTGGCTGCACCCGCCGCAGGGGTGCGCGGAAAAAGAGAGGAAACTTTTCATGAGCGAGATCAAAGTTGTGCCGTATATCCCGGATGAGGACTACGACAATCCGGCAATGGTCGTTGATTTTTACGAATTCACTATGGCCAACTGCCTGTTTCTGAACGGCTTTAAGGATACGACCCTTGTGTTTGATATGTTCTTCCGCAAGAACCCGGATAACCAGGGCTACTCCATCAGCGCCGGCCAGCGCAAGCTGACCCGTTTCCTGCTGAACTACCACTTCAATGAGCAGGATGTCCACTGGCTGCGCACCAAGGGCATGAGTGAGGAGTTCTGCGAGTATCTGCGCACTTACCGCTGGAAGGGCGATATGTACGCTCTGCCCGAAGGTACGGTCTGCTACCCCCATGTGCAGATGGTGCGCATCGAGTGCGACCTCGTAGGAGCTATCCTCATCGAGACCTACCTGCTCCAGACCATGAACTTCCACAGCCTCATCGCCACCAAGGCCACCCGCATCACCGGCCTCAACACTCACACCCCCCGCAGCGTCATGGAGTTCGGCACCCGCCGCGCACAGGGCGAGAGCGCAGGCAACGACGGCGCTTATGCTGCCGTTCTGGGCGGCTGCATCGGCACGGCCAACTGTCTGGCCGAGATGAAGTACGGCTCTGAGGTCAAGGCTGTGGGTACTGTGGCCCACAGCTTCATCGAGTTCTTCCCGACCGAGTTCGATGCCTTCAAGGCATTCGCCGATACCTACCCGGATTCCGTCAGCCTGCTGCTGGATACCTACAACATCATGGAGAGCGGTCTGCCCAACCTCATCAAGCTGGACGACTACCTCATTGAGAAATATCCTGATGACCCCAACCGCCGCGTCAAGAGCGCCCGCATCGATTCCGGCGACCTGGCCCGCGGCTCCAAGCGCCTGCGCAAGGCACTGGATGCAGCAGGGAAGTCCTACATCAAGCTGGTGGCCTCCAACGGTCTGGACGAGAAGAAGATCGCCAACATGGAGCTGTACGAGCACGCACACTTCGACTCCTACGGCGTGGGCGAGAACCTCATCACCTCGGCCTCGGACCCTGTATTCGGCGGCGTGTACAAGCTGGTGGCGGTCAAGCGCCCCGACGGCAGCTATCAGCCCAAGATGAAGTGCTCCGACTCCGCCAGCAAGGCCATCATCCCCGGCAAGAAGATGCCGTGGCGTCTCTACGATGAGAACGGCCAGGCGCAGTGCGACCTCATCGCCATGGACGGCGAGGTCATCGAGGCAGGCAAGCCGGTCACGATGGTCAACCTCGACTCCGATGCCATCGAGCGCACCGTCACCATCGTTCCCACCCGCGTCAAGCAGCTGCTGGTGCCGCATATCCTGAACGGTGAGCTGGCCATCGAGCTGCCCTCCATTGCGGAGAAAAAAGCCTATATCGTCAAGCAGCTCACCGAGGAGACCTGGGAGAGCGAGCTGCGCATCGAGATGCCCCACAAGCACTACGTCAATATGACCCCTGCTGTGGCTGAGTGCCGCTCCAAGATGTACGCAGAGCTGCATGGCGGCAAAGTGTAAACTTGACAAAACAGCATTTCTATTGTATTATATGAGCTGCCGCTCGCAGGATCGTGAGCGGCAGCTCATTCAGAAGCCACTGTGGTGAAATTGGCAGACACGAGGGACTTAAAATCCCTTTCTGGAGACAGAGTGCGGGTTCAAGCCCCGCCGGTGGCATGGAAAAGCCCCGGTAAGTGCAGAAATGCATTTACCGGGGCTTTTTTGTGTATTAAAAAGGGAAGGGAATTATACCGCTGACCGGTATATGACTCATCCAAGGGGGTATTTTATTACTCTTCGTTGAACGCTTCTTCCTGCGCATGGAACCGCTCGAGGAAGCTGTGCTCCACACCCTCGGACTTGTAGCCGGGCATGGTATCCAGCGCCACTGCGTGGATGCTGCGGAAGATGCTGTTCTCAATGTTGGGGTTATCCCGCTTGAGGCGGCGGAGCAGAATTTTCGTCTCCTGCCGCTTGGAGCCACCGCCGCCGTTGTCGCACATGGTGCAGTTCTCGGTAAAGCGGCAGGCGCACTGGATGAATTCCAGCTCATTGTAGCGCTTCCACGCCAGAATATCTTCCTCGCGGATGCAGTACATCGGGCGGATGAGGGTCATGCCGGGGAAGCTGGTGCTGTGGAGCATGGGCGGCATGGCCTGCAGCTGGGAGCCGTAGAACATACTCATAACGGTCGTCTCGATGACGTCGTTGAAGTGATGGCCCAGTGCGATTTTATTGCAGCCCAGCTCCTTGGCCTTGCTGTAGAGGTGGCCGCGGCGCATCCGGGCGCAGAGATAGCAGGGGTTCTTGTCGGTGTTGTTGGCCACAGAGAAGATGTTGCTCTCGAAGATGGTCACAGGGATGTGGAGCAGTTCAGCGTTGGACTCGATCTTCTGGCGGTTTATCTCGTTGTAGCCGGGGTCCATCACCAGAAAGACCAGTTCAAACGGCACATCGCTGTGGCGCTGAAGCTCCTGCATCAGCTTTGCCATCAGCATCGAGTCTTTGCCGCCCGAGATGCAGACGGCGATCTTGTCACCGGCCTTGATGAGCTCGTAGCGCTTCACCGCTACGATGAAGGGAGTCCACAACTCCTTGCGGTATTTTTTGATGATGCTCCGCTCAATGAGCTGGTAAGGTTCCATTTCGCGTTTCATGGCTCTGTCCTTTCTTTTTTCTCACAGCTGGGTCAGCCGGGTGTAGCAGGCGTCAAAGGCGCGGAGAAAGCCATCCAGCTCCTCCTGCGTGGTCAGGTGGCTCAGACTGATGCGCCACGAGGAGAGGGCATTCTTCCGGTCACGGCTGACGGCGAACACCGCCCGGGAGGGCAGGCCGTCCGACGAGCAGGCCGACTTGACCGAGACACAGACGCCCTCCGCGTCCAGCTCCCGCTGGAACACGGTGCCTTTGACGTTCTCAACGCTCAGGTTCAGGATGTGGGGGATGGCACTCTCCGGGCTGTTGATGCGGACTTTTGGGTACTTGCTCAGAGCAGTGCGGAGATACAGGTTTGCCTCTTTCACCCGGGCAGAACGCTCCGGCAGCTCATTTACCGCAGAGTTCAGAGCCGTCTCGAGGGAAGCCGCCAGAGCCACTGTAGGGGTGCCGCTGCGGTAGATGGTGGTGCTTTCGCCGCCGTGGATGAGAGGCTCGAGAGCCAGCCGCCGCCGCTTGAGCAGCAGGCCGATGCCGTTCAGGCCGTAGAACTTGTGGGCCGTCAGGCTCATGGTGTCCACGCCCTCAAAGGAGACGGGGATCTTGCCCACGGCCTGGGTGGCGTCTACGTGCAGATGGCAGTTGGGCCAAGCCTGCAAAATTTCCGAAATTCCTTTCACCGGCTGCACGACGCCCAGCTCACTGTCCACCAGCGTCACCGCTACAGCGATGGTGTCGGGGCGGAGAAGCTCTTTCAGGTGCTCGAGGTCGATGGTGCCGTCCCGCCTGATGTCCACGAGGTCGATTTCATAGCCCTGCTCCTGCAGAGCGGTCAGGGTGCCGCTGACGGAGGAGTGTTCCAGCGGGGTGGAGATGATGTGCTTGCCCAGATGGCGGGAGAGTTTTGCCAGCCCCTTGAGAGCAAAGTTGTTGGCCTCGCTGGCTCCCGAGGTATAGATGACCTCGGCGGGCTGTGCGCTCAGCAGCCCCGCGATGCTCTGGGTGGCGTGGTCAATGACCAGTTTTGCGTCCCGGCCTGCCTGATGGCGGGAGTTCGCGTTGCCGGGGCAGCTGCGCTCTACCTCACAAAAACGCTCCAGCACCCGGGAGTCTGCGGGGGTGTTGGCCGAATAATCCAGATATATCATAAGTGTCCTTCTATAATAAGTGGTACAACAGCTGTCGTTTCGGATGCCGCCGGCCCAGTGACCGACTGCGGCAATAGGTTATATTATAGTGCGGAATGCGGCATATTTCAAGGCCGTACGGCCTCCGCCGACAGAAAATCGCCGCAAAATACAGAAAAAAGGTTGTCAGCGTCCTTCTTTTATGCTATACTATGCCGAAGAATGAAAGGAAAGGGGAGAGTGAGATGCTGAAAAAGAAATCGTCTTTTGCACGCATCGGCTGTATTTTCCGTTTCCGATTTGGTCCCGATTTTTGAGGCATTGCCGCTTTCCCGCGGTAGTGCCTCTTTTTTTGGGCCGCAGATAGAAGGAGGAAATAATGAGTCAGAATATTGATTACTCCAAGGGCATTTACGACGCCCGCCAGCTGGGTGCCGGACGGATGCTGATCCTGGGTGTCCAGCATATGTTCGCCATGTTTGGTGCCACCGTGCTGGTCCCCCTGCTCACCGGTCTGAGCGTTTCGACCACCCTGCTCTGCGCAGGTCTGGGTACGCTGCTGTTCCACTTTATCACCAAGGGCAAGGTCCCGGCCTTCCTCGGCTCGTCCTTTGCCTATCTGGGCGGATTCTCCATCGTGGCCCCCATGCTGGCTGACGCCGACGGCAATCTGACCATCGCCAACACCCAGATGCTGCCCTACGCCTGCGCAGGCGTGGCCTTCTCGGGTCTGGTCTATCTGGCCGTCAGCCTGCTCATCTCCACCTTCGGCATCCGGCGCATCATGCGCTTCTTCCCGCCGGTGGTCACAGGCCCCATCATCATCGCCATCGGACTCATCCTCGCCCCCTCGGCCATCAGCAACTGTCAGGCAAACTGGCTGCTGGCCTTTGTGGCTCTGGGTACGGTCATCGTCTGCAACATCTGGGGCAAGGGCATGGTCAAGATCCTGCCCATCCTGATCGGCGTTCTCGTCTCCTATGCAGTGGCCCTTGTGACCGGTGCCGTGGACTTTGAGCGCATCGCCTCCGCCGCATGGTTCGGCATCCCTCTCCACAAGGAAGCCATGGGCCTCTTTGCCATCGACGGCAGCCCCGAGTTCATCAGCGCCCTGTTCACCATCATCCCCATCGCTCTGGCTACCATGATGGAGCACGTCGGTGACATCGCCGCCATCAGCGCCACCGTCGGCCACAACTACATCAACGACCCCGGCCTGAACCGCACCCTGATGGGCGACGGCCTTGCCACCACTCTGGCCGGCCTGCTGGGCGGCCCGGCCAACACCACCTACGGTGAGAACACCGGCGTCCTCGCTCTGAGCAAAATTTACGACCCCCTCGTCATCCGCATCGCCGCTGTGCTGGCCATCATCCTGAGCTTCAGCCCCAAGTTTGAGGCCGTCATCAACACCATCCCCACCGGCATCATCGGCGGTATCAGCTTCGTGCTCTACGGCATGATCTCCGCCATCGGTGTCCGCAACGTGGTCGAGAACCGGGTGGACTTCACCAACAGCCGCAACCTCATCATCGCCGCTGTCATTCTGGTGTCTGCTCTGGGCTTCAACTCGGTGGGCGGCCTGACCTTCGCGGTCGCCGGTGTGTCCATCAACCTGTCCGGTCTGGCCATCGCTGCTATCGTGGGCATCCTGCTCAACGCCATCCTTCCCGGCAACGATTACGAGTTCGACTCTGCCGATGGTGCCGACGCTCCTTCCAGCGGCAATCTGCAGGTCTGACCTCGACAGGGAAGCCCCTTCTTCGGCAGAAGTGACAGCTTTTTGAAATGTTCTTTGGGCAATGTGCGAGACTTTAAAATAAATGAGAATAATTCTTAAAATAAGCCTTGACTAACTAGGAACCATTCGCTATAATAGAGTCAGAAACAAGGTCTGCTGTACCAGAGCAGACCCCTAAAAAAAGAACAAACCAAATGGAGGATAAATCTTATGAAGAAGTACGTTTGCACCGTCTGTGGCTACATCGCTGAAGGCACCATCCCCGAGCAGTGCCCCGTCTGCAAGGCTCCCGCTTCCGCATTCGTCGAGAAGACCGGCAACACCTACGTCACCGAGCACGTTGTGGGCATCGGCAAGGCTGAGGGCGTTCCTCAGGAGATCGTCGATGGTCTGCGCGCCAACTTCGAGGGCGAGTGCAGCGAGGTCGGCATGTACCTGGCAATGGCCCGCGTGGCCGAGCGTGAGGGCTACCCCGAGATCGCCGAGGCTTACAAGCGCTATGCCTACGAGGAGGCAGACCATGCTTCCCGTTTCGCCGAGCTGCTGGGCGAGGTCGTCACCGACAGCACCAAGAAGAACCTGATGATGCGTGCAGAGGCCGAGTGCGGCGCCTGCTCCGGCAAGATGGACCTGGCCAAGAAGGCTAAGGCTCTGAACCTCGACGCTATCCACGACACCGTCCACGAGATGGCAAAGGATGAGGCCCGTCATGGCCGTGGCTTCGAGGGCCTGCTGAAGCGCTACTTCAACACGGAAGTCTGAGCAAGGGTACTCCAGTCATTGTAATACGCCGCCCCGGCGTGCAGTTTGCAGCTGCTGCCGGGGCGGCTTTTTTGTGGTAAAGTATTTACAAAAGTTTTCGCAGCCGCTCCAGCTCTTCTACGGTATCTGCATCTTCCAGCTCTTCCTGCCGTGCCGCATATACCGCCTGCACAGACTCCGGATGCCGGCGGATGACCACGCCGCCGCCCTTGCCCTCGGGCAGGGAACACAGAGCACCGAAATAACGGCTTCCGAACAGAACGGGACTTCCCAGCCGCTCCGTGCCGTCCTCGGCACGAAAGCCCAGCCGAAGGATGGCCCGTTCTTTTTCGTCCAGCGCCGAGAAATCGCGCGCCATCGCTCTAAGGCTTTCTTTCCGCAAGAGCGGCTGATCCCCGGGCAGGAAGATGCATCCCGCAAGGCCGGGCAGCTCCGAAAGCAGCGCTTCGAGGCCGAGGCGCACCGTGTCGTTCCGGCCCGGCAGGCTGTGAAGGATGGTTTTCACACCCGCCTTACAAGCGAGTTCAGCCACTTCCGGCGAGCGGGTCACCACCACCCGGGCCGCGAGGGCGGGCGTCTCTGTTACGTCCAGCGCCCGGGCGATGAGGGGCGCGCTGCCGAAGTCGGCCAGCAGCTTATTGGAGCCGAACCGCACCGCCCGCCCCGACGCCATGATGACGCAGCCCACCGCCGCGTTTTCTGTGTACTCCATCCCACAGACCTCCTGAAATTTCCGTTGTTGTTCGTTGCCGAATTGATGCTTTCTGACGGTAGTATTATAGCGGATTTTATGATAAAATAAAAGAAAAAGGTCACAGGAAAAAGAGAGGATACTGCATATGATGACCATTCGGGAATACAAGCGGGCTGAAAGCCTCGAGGAGGCTTGGCAGCTCAACCAGAAGCGCCCCAACCGTGTCCTCGGCGGCATGATATGGCTCAAGATGGAGAATATCAATGTCGGCACGGCCATCGACCTGTCGGGCCTCGGCCTCGACACCATCGAGGAGACGGACGAGGGCTTTTCCATCGGAGCGATGGTGACGCTGCGCCAGCTCGAGCTGCACCCCGGCCTCGCCGCCTATACGGACGGTGCCGTGCGGGAGTCGGTGCGCCACATCGTGGGCGTCCAGCTGCGCAACCTCGCCACCGTGGGCGGCAGCATTTACAGCCGTTTCGGTTTCTCCGACGTACTCACCATGTTCCTCGCGCTGAACGCTTCTGTAGAGCTTTATAAGGGCGGCGTCGTGCCGCTTGCTGAGTACGCCCAGCGCCCCTACGACCGGGACATCCTCGTGCGTGTCCTCGTGCCGAAGGAAAACGCCCGCTTTGTCTACCAGTCGGTGCGCAACAGCCAGACGGACTTCCCGGTGCTGACCTGCGCTGCCGCAAAATTGGCGGACGGCAGCATCCGCGCCGCCATTGGTGCGCGTCCGGGCAAGGCTGTGCTCTACACCGCAGCGCCTGAGGCGGGGGAGACCGCCGAGGAATTTGCTGCCCGCTTTGCCGCCGAGGTAAAGGCCGACATCAAGACCGAAAGCAATCTTCGCGGCGGCGCCGAATACCGCCGCCATCTGGCCGGCGTGCTGACGAAACGCGCCGTCTGTCGTCTGGAAGGCTGAGGAGGACACCATGCAGATAACACTTACATTGAACGATAAAAAGCTTACCGCCGACGTGGCCCCCGACACTCTGCTCATCGACTTCGTGCGCAGCCACGGCTGCCTGAGCGTCAAGCGGGGCTGTGAGACGTCCAACTGCGGCCTCTGCACGGTCTTCCTCGACGACAAGCCGGTGCTGTCCTGCTCCGTTCTCGCGGCCCGCGCGGATGGCCATAAAGTGACCACGCTGGAGGGTCTGCAGGACGAAGCCGCCGAGTTCGGGGCTTTCATCGCGGATCAGGGCGCAGAGCAGTGCGGCTTCTGCAACCCGGGCTTCATCATGAACGCCCTCGCCCTCTTCCGGGAAAAGGAGTACCCCACCGACGAGGAAATAAAAGAGTATCTTTCCGGCAATCTCTGCCGCTGCTCTGGTTATGAGGGTCAGCTGCGGGGCATCCAGAACTTCCTCGCGTGGAAAAAGGCGAAAAAGGAGGCGGCAGAATGAACACAGTCAACAAACCCTTCCGCAAGAAGGATGCCATGCAGCTGGTGACGGGTCAGCCCGTCTATATGGACGATCTCGTCCCCGCCGACTGCCTCATCGTGAAGCTCCTGCGCTCTCCCCACGCCAACGCCATCGTGAAGAGCATCAACACCGCTGTGGCGAAGAAGGTGCTGGGCATTGAGGCCATCTTCACCTGGGAGGACGTGCCGCAGGATGCCCGCCGCTATACCCAGGCCGGCCAGACTTACCCCGAGGCCAGCCCCTATGACCGCCTTCTCATCGACCGCCACGTCCGCTTTGTGGGCGACGTGGTGGCCATCGTGGCAGGTAAAGACGATAAATGCGTCGATAAGGCGCTGAAAATGATAAAGGTCGAGTATGAGGTACTGGAACCTGTGCTCGACTACCACACCGCCAAGGATAACCCCATCCTCGTCCATCCGGAAGACAACTGGGAGAGCCTCTGCCCTGTGGGGGGCGATAACAAGCGCAACCTCTGCGCCCACGACGAGTGCGGCAGCGGCGACATCGACGCCGTGCTGGCCGACTGCGATGTGATCATCGACCATGTCTACCATACCAAAGCCTGCCAGCAGGCCATGATGGAGACCTTCCGCACCTATTGCAGCATCGACCTCTATGGCCGGCTGAACATCCTGAGTTCGACTCAAATCGTCTTCCACGCCCGCCGCATCATTGCAAACGCGCTCCACATCCCGAAGTCCATGGTGCGTGTGACGAAGCCCCGCATCGGCGGCGGCTTCGGCGCGAAGCAGACGGCTGTCTGCGAGGTCTACCCGGCCTTCGTGACCTGGAAGACCAAAAAGCCCTCGAAGCTCATCTTCACCCGGGAGGAGAGCCAGATCGCCTCCACGCCCCGCCATGAGATGGAGATCCATCTTCGCCTCGGCGCCAACAAGGATGGCCGCATCCGGGGCCTCGACCTCTACACCCTCTCCAACACCGGCGCTTATGGCGAGCACGGTCCCACGACGGTGGGCCTTTCGGGACATAAATCCATCCCGCTCTATAGCAACGCTGAGGCTTTCCGCTTTACCTATGATGTGGTCTATACCAACCATATGTCGGCGGGCGCATACCGCGGCTACGGCGCGACCCAGGGCCTGTTCGCGGTGGAATCCGCCGTCAACGAGCTGGCCGCGAAGCTCCATATGGATCCCTTCAAGATCAGGGAAATGAACATCGTCCACGAGGGCGACGTCATGCCCGCCTACTACGGCGCGGTGAACACCAGCTGCACCCTCGACCGGTGCCTTGCAAAGGTCCACGAGATGATAAACTGGGACGAAAAGTACCCCCGCCGCGACATGGGCAACGGGAAGATCCGTGCCGTTGGCATGGGCATGGCGATGCAGGGCTCCGGCATCTCGGGCATGGACGTGGGCAGCGCGACCCTGAAAGTCAACGACGAGGGCTTCTACACCCTGCTCATCGGTGCCGCTGATATGGGTACCGGCTGCGACACCACGCTGGCTCAAATTGCTGCCGAGGTGATGGAATGTGACCTCGACAATATCACGGTCTTCGGCGCGGACACTGACACCTCGCCCTACGATTCCGGCTCCTACGCGTCCAGCACCACCTACATCACCGGCAAAGCCGTCGAGAAGTGTGCGCTGAAGCTGCGGAGCCAGATCTGCAAGCTGGGTGCACAGCTGCTGGACTGCAGCGAAAATGACGTGGAATTTGACGGTAAAACGGTATTTACCTCGGCTGACCCGTCTAAATCTGTCTCGCTGGGTGATATTGCCACGGCCTCCATGTTCGGCCACGACATCCCGCTGGAAGTCACCGAGACCCATATGTCGCCCCTGTCGCCTCCGCCCTACATGGTGGGCGCTGCCGAGGTGGAGGTGGACACCGAGACCGGCGAAGTAAAGCTGCTGGAATTTGACGCCTGCGTGGACTGCGGCACCCCCATCAACCCGAACCTCACCCGGGTGCAGGCCGAGGGCGGCATTTTGCAGGGCATCGGCATGACCCTCACCGAGAATGTCACCTACGACCAGCGCGGCTGGCCCATGGAGAATTCGCTCATGCAGTATAAGATCCCCACCCGCGTGGACGTGGGCAAGGTCCGGGTCGAGTTCGAGAACAGCTATGAGCCCAACGGCCCGTTTGGTGCGAAATCCATCGGCGAAGTGGTCATCAACACGCCGCTTCCCGCCATCTCGGACGCCATCTACAACGCCATCGGCACCCGCTTCTACGAGCTGCCCATCACGCCCGAAAAAATCGCAATGGCAGTGGCCGAAAAAGAGGGTGCGGTCGGATGACAGGCCTCGAGGCTCTGCCATTCCTCGGAGAAACTGGACACGTTATTTCTCTGGTGGGCGGCGGCGGAAAGACAACATTGCTCTATGCGCTGGCCCGCTGGTATTCGGCGCAGGGACAGCGTGTGCTCGTCTCCACCACGACCCACATCCAGCGTCCGGACGCGAACTACGCCCCCGATGAGGCGGCGCGGGACGCCCTCTGGCAGGCTGATACCTACGCCGTGGTGGGTGAGCCCGCCGGAAGCGGGAAGCTGACCATGCCGCCCCATCTGGCTGACTGGATGGCCGAGGCCGACACGGTTTTGCTCGAGGCGGACGGCGCGAAGCACCACCCCTGCAAGGCCCCGGCCGCTCATGAGCCGGTGCTCCTGCGGTCAAGCGACATCGTGCTGGCAGCAGCCGGGCTGTCGGCGGTGGGGAAACCACTGCAAGACGTCTGCTTCCGCCTCGAAGCGGCCTGCACCTTGCTGGCCGTGCCGCCCGAGACGCCCCTGACGCCCGCTCTGCTGGCAAAGCTGCTGGCAGACGATGCAGGCGGGAGAAAAAGCGTCGGCACGCGGAAATTCTACGCCGTCCTCAATCAGGCTGACGACGAGGCTCGCCGTGCAGCAGGGGAACAGACGCTTGCCATCTTGAAAGAAACTTACGATGTAACAGGATATTTGACACACTTCGAGGAAGGGGAGAGAGCCTGATGGCAAAAGAGGATAAAATCGTCTTCTGCACGGGCGGCGGCTGTACCGCCAAGCTCGGCGCGGGCGTGCTGAGCCATATTCTGGAAAAGCTGCCCCGGGGTGAGAAAGACCCCGACCTTCTCGTGGGCTACGACAGCCGGGACGATGCGGCTGTCTACCGCATCACCGACGACATCGCGCTGGTGCAGACGGTGGACTTCTTCCCGCCGATGGTGGACGACCCCTACACCTTCGGCCAGATCGCGGCGGCAAACGCTCTCAGCGACGTTTACGCCATGGGCGGCGAGGTGAAGACTGCACTGAACCTCGTCTGCTTCCCCGAGAGCATGGATCTGAACATCCTCGGTGAGATCCTGCGCGGCGGCGCAGAAAAAGTGGCCGAGGCGGGGGGCATCCTCGCGGGAGGCCACTCCATCGCCGACACCGGTGTGAAGTACGGCCTGTCGGTCACCGGTCTCGTGGACCCCTGCCGCCTCACTGCCAATGATACGGGAAAGCCCGGTGACAAGCTCATCCTCACCAAGGCGCTGGGTGTGGGCCTCATCTGCACGGCCAACCGCGTGGGCGAAGCTGCCCCCGGTGCGATGGATGCCGCCGTGGCCTCCATGACGACCTTGAACAAGTCTGCTGCCGAGATAAGTCGAAGCTATGATGTTCACGCGGTCACGGATGTGACCGGGTTCAGCTTCCTCGGCCACCTCCACGAGATGATGGGCGGGCGGCTGTCCTGCCGTATCGACGGCAGCGCTGTGCCGGTCCTGCCGGGTGCGTGGCAGGCCGCAGATGACTGCCTTTATACCGCCGCCGGTCAGCGCAACCGAAACCACACCGGGCCTTTCGTCCGGTTCGAAAATGTGCCGTTTGCCATGCAGGAAATTTTGTTCGACCCCCAGACCTCGGGCGGACTGCTGCTTGCCGTGGCTCCGGAAGAGGCTGAACACCTCCGGGACGAGCTGCAAAAAGCCGGTCTCCCCGCACAAATCGTGGGAGAGATCACAGAGAAGCAGGACGCCGAAATCGTTGTGTCCTATCCAGAATAAAACATACGATAGAGAGGGAAAACTATGCTGAAAGTTGATGCCAGAGGGGACGCCTGCCCGCTGCCTGTAGTGAAGGCAAAGAAAGCGATTGCTGAACTGAATGGCGCAGGCGAAGTCGAAGTGCTCGTGGACAACGAGATCGCCGTCCAAAACCTCACCAAAATGGCCCAGCAGAAGGGCTACCGGTCTGCCGCCGAAAAGCTGGCCGAGCGGGAATACCGCGTCCTGTTCACCGTGGGTGAGCCTGCGGCAGAAGAAGAGGAAGCTCCGGCTTGCGCCCCTGACGCCCGTACCGATACGGTGGTGGTCATCGCGTCCGACAAGATGGGCGAGGGTGCTGAGGAGCTGGGCAAGACCCTGCTGAAGGCTTTCATCTTCTCGCTGACCCAGCAGGACAAGCTGCCGAAGACCATCCTCCTCTATAACGGCGGTGCGCACCTCACCTGTGAGGGTTCGCCCATGCTGGACGACCTCAAGGCGCTGGAGGCTGAGGGCGTCGAGATCCTCACCTGCGGCACCTGCCTGAACTTCTACGGCCTGACCGAGAAGCTGGCTGTGGGCGGCGTGACAAATATGTACGTCATCGCCGAGAAGATGCTGAACGCCGGGAACGTGGTCAAGCCGTGATCTACCTCGACAACGCCGCCACCACCCTGCAAAAGCCGCCCTGCGTGGGGCAAGCCATGCTGGATGCGCTGGAACATGCGGGCAATCCGGGCCGCGGGGCGCATGAGCCGACCCTTCACGCGGCCCGTATCGTCTACCATGCCCGCGAGACACTTGCAACACTTCTCCATGCAGAAGGTCCGGACTGCATTGCTTTCACGGCCAACGTGACCCAGGCGCTCAACACGGCGCTCTGCGGCCTCGTCTGCCCCGGCGACCATGTTATCACGACGGTCTGCGAGCACAACTCGGTGCTGCGGCCGCTCTACCGCCTGCGGGAGCAGGGGGCAGAAGTGAGTTTTGTGGAGGTGGACGACACCGGGCGGCTGCGGTATGAGCAGTTTGAAAAATTTCTCCGCCCCAATACCCGCCTCGTCGTGGTGACGCATGCTTCCAACGTCACAGGCGATCTTACGGACCTTGCGTTCGTCTCCGCTTTTGCGAAAAAGCACGGTCTTACGCTGGTCGTGGACGCGGCCCAGACTGCGGGCGCACGGCCCATCGACGTGCAGGCGCTGGGGGTGGATGTTCTCTGTTTCACCGGACACAAGGCACTGCTGGGTCCGCAGGGGACCGGCGGGCTGTATGTCCGCCCCGGGCTGACCATGGCCCCCCTTGTGGTGGGCGGCAGCGGCATCCACAGCTTCGACGAAACACACCCCTCTCAGATGCCCACAGCGCTGGAAGCGGGGACGCTGAATGTTCCCGGCCTCGCGGGCCTCGGGGCAGGCGTGGAGTGGATACTTTCGCAGGGTGTCGAAGCTCTGCATGAAAAAGAAACGGCTCTGACACGCCTGTTTTATGAGAAAATCGTCCATGCTCCCGGTGTGAAAATCTACGGCAGTTTCGACGAAACAGACCGCGCGCCCATCGTCTCCCTGAACTTCGGGGATGAGGACGCCGCCCGTGCCGCCGACATCCTCTGGGAGGACTACGGCATCTGTGTCCGGGCGGGCGCTCATTGTGCGCCCCTCATCCACAAAGCCCTCGGCACCGTGGAGCAGGGGATGGTGCGATTCAGCTTCTCCCACCAGAACACAGAGGCCGAGGTGCTCAGAGCCGCCGAGGCGGTCTGTGAGCTGGCCGAGGAGGGCTGATATGCGCCGCAAAAGACAATACATCGTTCTTTCGTTTGCTTCTACTGCCCGCGCGATGGGCTGGGAGAAAGAGTGTGCCGCCCGGGGCATCCCGGGGCGGCTCATCCCGCTGCCCAGTGAGATCACGGCAGGCTGCGGCCTCGGCTGGCGAATGCTGCCCGAGGACTGGCAGGCGTGGCAGTCTCAGTTGAACGATGCGGGCTACGATGCTGCCACACCGGTGGAGCAATAAACCATAATGGAGAAATTCTATGTCGATTCGTGAGTTTTTGGACGCTTTGCGCAGCACACAGGGGCAGCATACGCTGGCCTCCGTACTGGAGGGGCCGGAAAGCGGAGCAAGGCTTCTTCTTTGTGAAGGCGTACCCGTCTGGCCCGCAAGACCGGAGGGGCTGCTGGCCCGGAATCTCCCGGCGTTGGCCGGGTGTGGTGCAAGCGGCATCCTGACTCTGGAAAATAAGCGGGTCTTCGTGGAGAAATTCGGAGGCACGCCCCGGCTCGTCATCTGCGGCGGAGGCCATGTGGCCGAGTCCGTCGTCCGGCTGGCCGTCATGCTGGGCCTGCCCGTCACCGGTCTCGAGGAGCGGCCGGATTACGCTGACGCCCTTCGCCGTGCCGGGGCCGAAAAGGTCCTCTGCGGTCCTTATGCCGAAAATCTCACCCAGGTGGAGGGCAGTGCGGAGACCTACTTTGTTGTCGCCACCCGCGCCCACTCCTTCGACGTGGAATGCCTTACCGAAATATACAAGAAACGACTTGCCTACGTTGGTATGCTGGGCAGCCGAAGCAGGTCGGCCCTTGTCCGCCGCCAGCTCATCGAGGCCGGAACTGCCCCGGAAAAGGCCGAAGAACTCCACGCTCCCATTGGTCTAGCCATCAAGGCGCAGACAGCGCAGGAAATTGCACTATCCATCCTCGCGGAGATCGTTGAAGTGAAAAATGGCCGTCAGCAGACGGAAGGCTTCCCGCCCGAGCTGCTGAATGCGCTGGATGCCTGCACGGGACAGGGAAAGGCTCCTGTCCTCGTGACCATCGTTTCCCGCCACGGTTCGACCCCCCGGGAGGTGGGCGCAAAGATGCTGGTGCTGCCGGACGGCAGATCCGTGGGCAGTGTGGGCGGCGGCATTATGGAATACCGTGCGCAGCAGCTTGCATCAAAAATGCAGGCAGGCGAGGCTGCGCCCTGCCAGCTGGCAGAGTATTCGGCCAGCGCGAAAGAGGACGATGCGGCGCTGGCTGCCTGCGGCGGCTCGATGAACGTGTTCCTGCAGCTGCTCAAGGAGGAAGAAAATAATGAAGCGTGATGACGTCATCCTGGTGCGCGGCGGCGGCGACCTCGCCACCGGCACCATCCATCGGCTGTGGTCGGCGGGATTGAAAGTGCTCGTGCTCGAGGCAGAGCATCCTGCCGCCATCCGCCGCCAAGTCTCGGTAAGTGAGGCTGTGTATGAGGGCGGGGCTGTCGTGGAGGGAATGCGCGCCGCCCTTGTAAAAACGCTGGATGAGGCCGTTGTGGTCTGGCATCGCGGCGATGTGCCGGTGATGGTGGACCCGAAAGGGGAGCTCATCCCGCAGGTGCGGCCTGCCGCGCTCGTTGATGCCATCCTTGCAAAGAAAAATCTCGGAACGACGCGGGATATGGCTCCGCTGACCATCGCGCTCGGCCCGGGTTTTACCGCCGGTGTGGATGTCGATTTCGTGGTGGAGACCAAGCGCGGCCACCGTCTGGGCCGTATCATCCGGGAGGGTGCGGCCATCCCCAACACGGGCGTCCCCGGAGTCATCGGCGGCTATGGCGCTGAGCGTGTCATCCACGCAGAAAAGGCCGGTATCTTCCGGAATGTGTGTGCCATCGGAGATATTGTGTCGGCGGGTGAAACGATCGCGGAAATCGAAACGCCGGACGGCATCCGCACTCCGGTGACGACCCGCATTGAGGGCATCCTGCGCGGCCTGCTGCGGGATGGCTACCCCGTCACGCCCGGCTTCAAGGTGGCTGACGTGGACCCCCGCCGGGAGGAGCTGGAAAACTGCTTCCTCATCTCCGATAAGGCGCGCTGCATCGCGGGAAGTGTGCTGGAGCTGATCGCAGCAAATCTGTGGAAATAATAAAAAGGGAAGAGGCTGCCTTGGGCAGCCCCTTCCCTTTTTTACATCAAATATCCAAGCCGGTAATCCCCGAGACACACCCGAAGTGCGCCCCACGTCGAGGAGAACTCGATGCCGTGAGCCCGGAGCTTCCCGGTATCCATCGCGAGGTTGCGGGTGAGATCGGATTCCTCAATCTTCACATCCACCTGCAGTAAATTGGCGAAGCATCGCGCAGTCTTGACCATATCTCCGTCGCACTCGCTGCCGAAGTTATAGACACCGCCGGGCAGCTCCATCGCAGGGACGAGGTTCTCGATGACCTCCCGCACATAGCCCACGCCCCGGTAGTCATTGCGCGAAAAGTGCAGCACTTCACCGGTCTTTGCCGCTTTCAGAATGTTCAGCGGCAGGTTGCCCCGGATGGGCAGATGATAGCCCGGGAGGTCGTACATCCAGGGCAGGCGGAGCGCCACAGCATCCGGGCAGCGGGCCAGCACCCGGGCCTCGGCCTCGAGCTTGTGCTGTCCGTAGACGTTGGAAGGGGAGAGGGGCAGCGTCTCCGCCAGCGCCCCCCGCTGCGTCACGCCTGCATACACCTGGTCGGAGCTGCAGGAGAGCAGCTTTGCGCCCACCTCCTCCGCTCCCTTCGCCACCCACTCGGGCAGCAGGACGTTGGCGCGGAAGGAGTCCTCCGGCTCCTGCTGGCAGTACTGGGTGTTGGAGAGGGCCGCCGTGTGGACGATGACGTCCGGGTGCTCCTTCAAAATGAAGCGCAGCACCGCGCTTTCATCGGCAGTGCGCAGGGTGTCGGACGGGAAGGCGCAGAGCGCAAACTGCCCCCGCCACATATCGAGGATGCGCGCGCCCACAAAGCCGCCTGCGCCGGTCACAAGAACTCGTCTCATAGGGCAGTCACCTCAGTGAACAAGGAAAAGTTCCAGCACGAAGACGACGGCACAGCAGGCCACCGACACCTGGAACAGGCTGGCCCCGAACCATGCCGCCGCAATGCCAACGACCAGCGCCACCGCACCAGCTGCCGGACTCTGGGTGGCGTTGACGATGGCCGGGAAGGTCATGACCGCCAGAGTGACGTAAGGGACGTAGTACAAGAACGACTGGATGAACTGGTTTTTGATGGGCTTCCGGATGAGGGTCAGCGGCAGGATGCGGATGGTGTAGGATACGGCGAACATCACTGCGATGTAAAGCCAGTTGCTGCGGATCATTGTTCAGCCTCCTCACTCTGGGTCTTGACGGGGAATAACAGCGCACCTGCGCAGGAAATAGCCACTGTCAGGATGATGGTGCGGGTGCCGTCCGACAGGGCGGAGATGCCCGGCAGATAGGTGCAGGCAAAGCTCAGCGCAAAGCTGATGGCCACCAGCGCGGCCACGATCTTATCTTTCCGGGCCGGAGGAATGATGATGGCGAGGAACATGCCGTAGAGCGCCACGCTCAGTGCGCTGACGGCCCGCAGGGGCAGCAGGTTGCCTGCGATGATGCCCAGCGCTGTACCCGAAGCCCACGCCGGCGCGGCCAGCGCGATGGCGCCGTAGGTGTAGAAGGGGTTCAGGTAGCCCGGCCGGGCGATGGTGATGCCGAACAGCTCGTCAGTGACGTCATAGCCGATGATAAGCCGGTGGAAAAACGGCGTACCGGGGGCGAACCGCTGGGCCAGCGCACAGCTCATCAGCAGATAGCGGGCGTTGGCGATGAGGGTGATGATGGCTACCTCGAGATAGGTCGCGCCGCTGGCAACGAGGGCAAAGGCGGCGTACTCGCCCGCCGAAGCATTGTTGAGCAGGCTGGCCACAAAGCCCTGCAAAGGTGTAAAACCCGCCGTCCGGGCCGCGATGCCCAGCGAGAACGACACCGCAAAATACCCCAGCGCGATCGGCACACCGTCCCGCATCCCCTCGCAGAACACCTTGCGGCTGAAAGCGTAGGGCTTGGCGGGCTGTGCGGAGCAGAGAGTCTGGTTCGACGACTCATGCGTAGTTTCCATGAGAAAAGCTCCTTTCCAATTTCAAACACAGACCCTATTATAGCATAGTTCGAGAGAAAATGACATCGGTCAGAAACGAAAAAACCACAGCTTTCACCCCTGAAAGCTGTGGCATTTTCAAGATGGACTGCTTACCTGAACAGCTTGCGGCCAGCCCAGATGCAGACACAGGCACCGATGACCGAGACGATGATCTCACCCACGAGGCCGGTAGCGGACAAGCCCACGAGGCCGAAGAGGATGCCGCCCACAAAGCTGCCCAGGATGCCCAGCACGATGTTGCGCAGGGCGCTGGTCTCACTGCCCATGATGCGGCCTGCAATGGAACCGGCCAGCGCACCGATGAGAAGGCTGAAGATAAAACTAAACATAAGAAAAACCTCCTGAAATATGTAAGATCAGACGTTGGATGCTTCCTCCCGCGCGCAGCGGCAGATGTCCGAAAGACAGCATTTTTCGCACTCCGGCTTCCGGGCATTGCAGACGGCCCGGCCATGCATCACGAAACGGTGGCACAGATCACTGCCCTCTTCGGGCGGGACGATCTTCCAGAGCGCCATCTCCACCTTCTGCGGTTCCTTGATGTCGTCCACAAGGCCGATCTTGTTGCACAGGCGGATGCAGTGGGTGTCGGTGACGATGGCGGGCTTTCCGAACACGTCGCCCATGATGAGATTTGCGCTCTTGCGGCCCACGCCGGGCAGTGCCAGCAGTTCCTCAAAGGTGGTCGGCACCTTGCAGTCGTACTTGTCCCGCAGCATCCGCATACAGGCTGAGATGTCCCGGGCCTTGCTGCGGCCCAGCCCGCAGGGTTTGACGATGGCTTCGATGTCCTCGGGCTCTGCCTCGGCCAGCGCGGCCACCGACGGATATTTTGCAAACAGGTCCTGCACCACGATATTCACCCGGGCGTCGGTACACTGGGCCGCCAGCCGGACGCTCACCAGCAGCTGCCAGGCGTGGTCGTAGTCCAGCGTGCAGCCTGCGTCGGGATACTCCGCCTTGAGCCGCCGGATGACCTCCAGAGCCAGCTCTTTTTTGGCCGTCAGGTCTTCGGCGGAGATGTTTTTTCCGCGCATACATTTCCCCTCGTTTCTTGATTGGAATGGCACAAGCATATCATGTTTTGCGAAATTTGTAAATGCTTTGTCGTTTATCTGAGAATCATTTTCATTATTTCTCTTGCCGCGGCGTGCAAAATGCGCTATACTATAAAAGAGAAGGATTCTCATGATCATTTTTGGAGGAAAGACCTATGAACGAACCGCTGGCGCAGCGTCTGCGCCCCAAAACGCTGGCCGATGTCTGCGGCCAGCAGCATCTTCTGGCCGAGGGACAGGTGTTCCGCCGTACCATCGAGAGTGGTCGTATCCCCAACATGATCTTCTACGGCCCCTCCGGCACGGGCAAGACCACTGTCGCCCGCATCATCGCCGAGAACAGCGGCATGACCCTCCATAAGCTCAACGGCACTTCCTGCGGCACCGGTGACATCAAAGCAGTGCTGAAGGACATCGGCACGCTGGCCGGGGCAGGGGGCATCCTGCTCTATCTCGACGAGATACAGTACCTCAACAAAAAGCAGCAGCAGAGCCTTCTGGAGTGCATCGAGGACGGTTCTGTCACCCTCATTGCCTCCACCACCGAGAACCCTTACTTTTACATCTATAATGCACTGCTGTCCCGCTGTACGGTGTTCGAGTTCAAGTCCCTCTCTGCCGCCGATGTGGAGCGGGGCATCCGCAACGCCCTGAAAAAGCTCTCGGAGTCGGAATCACAGCCTGTCGTGATGGACGAGGACGCCTGCGCCTACCTCGCCGAGAGTGCGGGCGGCGACCTGCGCAAGGCGCTGGGCTGTCTCGATTTCGTGGTGACGGCGGCCCCCGTGGACGAAACCGGAAAGCACATCACCCTCGAGATGATACAGCAGGTCACCCGCCGCACGGCCATGCGGTATGACCGGGACGGCGACGACCACTACGACATCGTGTCGGCCTACCAGAAATCCATGCGCGGCTCCGACCCCAACGCCGCCCTCCACTATCTGGCCCGTCTGCTGGAAGCGGGCGACCTGCCCTCGGCCTGCCGCCGGTTGATGGTCTGCGCCTGTGAGGACGTGGGCCTTGCATACCCGCAGATCATTCCCATCGTCAAGGCAGCAGTGGACGCAGCCAACATGGTGGGTCTGCCGGAAGCCCGGCTCCCGCTGGCCGATGCCGTCATTCTCGTGGCAACCAGCCCGAAATCCAACAGCGCCCACGACGCCATCAATGCGGCCATCGCCGATGTGCAGGCGGGGCGCACCGGCCCCATCCCGCGTCAGCTGCAGAACAAGCACTTCGACGGCGAGGATGCTGCCGTCAAGGGCCAGAACTACAAGTACGCCCACGACTATGAGAACCACTGGGTGGACCAGCAATATCTGCCCGACCTGCTCAAGGACGTGAAATACTATACGTTCGGCGACAACCGCACCGAACAGGCCGCCCGGGCCTACTGGGCGAAGATCAAGGGGGAAGACAAGCTCTGAACCCGGCCTTTATCCCGATACACACCCCATCAGAAAAAGGAGAAAGACCATGCGTTATTCCAAACAGCGCGAGCTGGTACTGCAGAAAGTGGAGCAGCTCTGCGACCACCCTACTGCCGAGGAGATTTTCGACCTCGCAGCCAGGGAATGTCCCGGCCTGAGCCTTGGTACCGTCTACCGCAACCTCAACAGCCTCGTAGATGCAGGCCGCGTCCGCCGCGTCTCCATCCCGGGCAAGGCTGACCGTTTCGACCACACTCTGGGCTGGCACAGCCACCTCTACTGCAACTGCTGCGGCGGCGTCGTGGACGCCGACGTGGACGAAAAGCAGGTGATGAAGCTGGTGCGCAGCCAGAAGGGCGTCGTGCAGGACTGCGCCGTGGTGCTGTTCGGCCTGTGCGAGGCGTGCGCCGGCAAGCAGGCTCAGTAAAAATAAACTCTTGCCCTCCAAGGCCAAAAAGGGTATACTATAAAGAGCTTTCTTTATAGTATCAGTATGTCTGCTGCCGGAGGTGTGTCCCCAGCGGCAGAGAAGGATGGTTTCATTGGAGTACATAGCATTTGAACATAACAACGCGGCGGCAGAGCTGGTCAAGCTGGCCTATGACACCCCGCCGCTGGCCTTCGTCCACAGCTACGGCTGCCAGCAGAATGTCAACGACGGCGAGCGCATCAAGGGTGTGCTGATGGACATCGGCTACGGCCTGTGTGACAAGCCCGAGGACGCCGACCTCATCCTTTTCAACACCTGCGCCGTCCGTGAGCACGCCGAGCAGCGTGTCTTCGGTAACGTGGGCGCCCTCAAGGGCCTGAAAGAGAAGAAGCACGGCCTCATCATCGGCCTCTGCGGCTGCATGGCCAACCAGAAGCACGTCGTGGAAAAGCTGCGCCAGAGCTACCCCTATGTGGACCTCGTGTTCGGCGTGGACGGCATCGACACGCTGCCCCAGCTCATCGCCCAGAAATTGCAGAAGCACAAGCGGGTGCTCATGGAGCCGGCTCAGCGCCCCGTCATCGTGGAGAATATCCCCATCCGCCGTGAGAGCGAGTTCCGTGCCTGGCTGCCCATCATGTATGGCTGTGACAACTTCTGCACCTACTGCATCGTGCCTTACGTCCGCGGCCGCGAAAAGAGCCGCAAGCCCGGCGACATCCTCGCCGAGTTCAAGAGTCTCGTGGAGGCAGGATATAAGGAGATCACCCTTCTGGGCCAGAATGTCAACAGCTACGGCAAGGGCCTCGAGGAGCAGGTGGATTTCTCCGACCTGCTCAACCTGCTCTGCACCGTCCCGGGCGACTACCACATCCGTTTCATGACCAGCCACCCGAAGGACGCCAGCTTCAAGCTCATCGACACCATCGCGGCCCAGCCGAAGATCTGCAAGCATCTGCATCTGCCGGTGCAGTGCGGCTCGGACCGTCTGCTTGTCCAGATGAACCGTCACTATACCGTGGAGCATTACCTCGAACTCATCGAGTATGCCCGGAAGAAGGTCCCCGGCATCACTTTCTCCAGCGACATCATCGTGGGCTTCCCCGGCGAGACCGAAGAGGACTTCCAGAAGACCCTCGAGCTGGTGCAGAAGGTGGGCTATATGCAGCTGTTCACCTTCATCTACTCCAAGCGCACCGGCACCAAGGCGGCAGATATGCCCGACCCCACCCCTCGCAAGGAGAAGACCGACCGCATGACCCGCCTGCTCAAGGTCCAGGACGACATCGCAATGGCTCTCGTGAAGGCTCAGGTGGGCCAGACCGTCCGCGTCCTCGTGGAGGGCTATGGCCGCAATGAAGGCACCCTCTCGGGCCGTCTCGACAACAACCTTACCGTCGAGTTCAAGGCTGACTCCGCCCTCATGGGCAGCTATGCGATGGTGCACCTCACGGGCGCCCGTGCTACTGTCCTGCTGGGTGAACTTTCGGAATAATATTGATATTCTGGATACACTATCCTAATATATAACACAGGAACGATAAAAGGAGACTACTACAATGGATTGCATCGACCTTTTCAAGCGTGCCGCCATGGCACTTCAGACCGACTCCCGCTATCTGGCTATGGACCAGGCCCGCAAAATGAACGACAAGGACGAGGAACTGCAGAACCTCATCGGCGAGTTCAATCTGGCCCGCATGGACCTGAACAACGAGATCGGCAAGCCCGAGCGCAGCGATGAGCGTATCGCCGAGCTGAACCAGAAGGTGAACGACCTCTACGGCAAGATCATGGCCGATGACGGCATGGTGGCCTACAACGAGGCAAAGCGCGACTGCGAGGCCCTCGTGAACTATATCGACGCCATCATCAACACTGCAATGAACGGCGGCGACCCCATGACCGTGCAGGAGCCTTCCGCTTCCTGCACCGGCAGCTGCTCCACCTGCGGCGGCTGCCACTAAGGCTTAAACCATGAAACACAAAACGCGGCTGTGCAATGCAGGGCCGCGTTTTGCTTGCAACAGGCGGTTTTGGATGGCAAACCGACAACTAGGGGAGGAAGGTGAACGGTCATGGCAGAGCTTTCGCCCATGATGCAGCAATATCTGGAGATCAAAAAACAACATAAGGATGAGATTCTTTTCTACCGCATCGGTGACTTCTACGAGATGTTCTTCGACGATGCGCTCACAGTCTCGCGGGAGTTGGATCTGACCCTCACGGGCAAGCAGTGCGGCCTCGAAGAGCGCGCGCCCATGTGCGGCGTACCGTTCCACAGCTATGAGGGTTATGTGGCCCGCCTCATCTCGAAGGGCTACAAGGTCGCCATCTGTGAGCAGATGGAAGACCCGGCCAAGGCCAAGGGTCTTGTGAAACGCGACATCATCCGCGTGGTCACGCCCGGCACCGTCATCGAGAGCAGTATGCTTCAGGATGACAAAAACAACTACATTGCGAGTGTTTTTCTGAAAGGCGGCGCAGCGGGCCTTTGCTTTGCGGATGTCTCCACCGGCACGGCCCATATCACCGAGCTCAAGCGGGAAAAGATCGCCCCGGCGGTCATTGCGGAACTCTGCCGCTACCACCCCAGCGAGGTGCTGATGAACCCGGGTCTGCTGGACTGCCGGGAGATCACTGCCTACATCAAAAAGAATATGGACTGCGCCGTCGAGCTGGTGGAAGAGGAGCGGTACGCCCCGGGTCTTGTGGCCATCTCCCTCGAGAACCAGTTTGGCCGCGACTGGGCTGCAAAGACCGGCATCGCAGAAGACGGCCTTGTCCGCTTTGCAATGGCTGCGCTGCTGGAATATCTCCATGATACGCAAATTAAAGGCGTCGAGCGCCTGAAAACGGTCATCACATATAATGAAGCTCAGTTCATGAGCCTGTCGCCGGTCACCCGGGCAAATCTCGAGCTGACCGAGACGCTGCGGGGCCGCGAAAAGCGGGGAACGCTGCTCTGGGTGCTGGACAAGACCAGCACCGCCATGGGCAAGCGGATGCTCCGCAGCTGGATCGAGCAGCCGCTCATTTCCAGTGCCGCCATCAACCGCCGCCTCAACGCGGTGGAAAGCCTTGTGAACCAGACCATGCAGCGGGGCGATTTGATCGAACAGCTCCACTACATCGCCGACCTCGAGCGCCTGATGACCCGCGCGGTCTACGGTTCCGCCACCCCCAAGGAGATCTACACGATGGCCCAGACCTGTGAGCGCCTGCCGGAACTGCGGGCGCAGGCCGAGAGCTGCAGCTGCCCGGAGCTGACCTCTCTTGCGGGACAGATCGACCTGCTGGACGATGTGAAGACGGCCATCCTCGCCGCCATCGACCCGGAAGCGCCCTCCACCCTCAAGGACGGCGGCGTCATCGCCAAGGGTTACCACCCCGAGGTGGACGAGCTGCGCTCCATCCGGGACAACACCAAGGGCGTCCTCGCCCAGCTGGAAACGCGCCTGCGGCAGGAGACCGGCATCCCCAAGCTGAAGATCGGCTATAATCACGTCTTCGGCTACTACATCGAAGTCAGCAACTCCTATAAATCTATGGTCCCCGAGACCTACATCCGCAAGCAGACCCTCACCTCCGGCGAGCGCTATATCACCCAGGAGCTGAAAGAGCTGGAAAGCAAGATCTTAGGTGCGCATGAGCGTCTCATTGCGCTGGAGCACCGGCTCTTCTCGGAACTGCTGGAAACGATCGGCGGCCAGCTCGACCGCATCCAGCGGACGGCAAATGCTGTGGCCGAGCTGGACGTGCTGGCGGCGCTGGCGCAGGTGGCCGCTGAAAACAACTACTGCCGCCCTGTGGTGGATGACAGCGACGAGCTGACCATCACCGAGGGCCGCCACCCGGTGGTCGAGCAGATGCTGAAAGGCAGCCTCTTCGTCCCCAACGATACCAAACTCAACTGCACCACCGACCGCTGTCTCATCATCACCGGCCCGAATATGGCAGGCAAATCGACGTATATGCGCCAAAACGCTCTTATCGCTCTGATGGCACAGATCGGCTCCTTCGTCCCGGCGACCAGCTGTCATGTGGGCGTCGTGGACGCCATCTTTACCCGCATCGGCGCATCGGACGACCTTGCCGCCGGCCAGTCCACCTTCATGGTCGAGATGACCGAGGTTGCCGAAATTCTCAAGAACGCCACCCCCAAGAGCCTCGTCGTGCTGGACGAAATTGGCCGCGGCACCTCTACTTTCGACGGCATGAGCATCGCCCGGGCCGTGGTGGAGCACATCTCCGACCCGGCCAAGGGCCTCGGCTGCAAGACCCTCTTCGCTACCCATTACCACGAGCTGACCGACCTGGAAGGGGCCATCGAGGGCGTCAAAAACTACAACATCGCGGTCAAGAAGCGGGGAGAGGACATCACTTTCCTCCGCCGCATCATCCGCGGCCCCGCCGACGACAGCTACGGCATCGAGGTGGCGAAGCTGGCCGGTCTGCCCGGCACCGTGACCCGCCGCGCCCATGAGGTGCTGCGCACGTTGGAAGCGTCTGCCCCGAAGAACAAGGTGGAGCAGATGGATTTCGACGCCCTGCAGGAGTATTCTTCGCCTGCCGTCCCCAGCGAGATGATGGAAAAGCTCGAGGCACTGGACGTTGAGACCCTGACTCCCATCGAGGCACTGAACTTCCTCTACGAGCTGAAAAAGACCCTGAGCGGCAGCCTGAATGGCTGATTTTATTTGAAACGGAGGGAAACGAATGGCAGAGATACACGTTCTCGACAAGCACACGGCAGAACTCATTGCCGCCGGTGAGGTGGTCGAGCGGCCCGCATCGGTCGTCAAGGAGCTTCTGGAAAACTCCATTGACGCCGGTGCGTCTCAAATCACCGTCTCCATCGAGTCGGGCGGAGTCCGTCTGATTGAAATCAGCGACAACGGCACCGGCATCGAGGCAAAATACATCCCCACGGCCTTCATCCGCCATGCCACCAGCAAGATCCGGACGGAAGACGACCTCACCAGCATCCACACGCTGGGCTTCCGCGGCGAAGCGTTGGCCTCTATCGCCAGCGTGGCCCGCGTCGAAGTGCTCACCCGCACCGAGGCCGACGAGTGCGCTTCCCTCTACCGTATCGAGGGCGGGGAAGAGCAGCCCATCGAGCCGGGTGCGCGAGGCGTCGGCACCACCATCCGGGTCTGTGACCTCTTTTTCAACACGCCCGCCCGGATGAAGTTCCTCAAAAAGGATTCCAGCGAGGGTACTTTCGTGGCCGACATCGTGGGCCATGTGGCCCTGAGCCACCCCGAGGTGAGCTTCAAGTTCATCCGCGAAGGCAAACTGCAGTATGTCACCCCCGGTGACGGCCAGCTCCGCAGCGCGGCTTACGCCGTGCTGGGCCGGGAGTTCAGCCGTGACCTCGTGGAGGTGGATAACCGTGAGGGTGTTTACCGGGTCTGGGGGCTCATCACCCAGCCCCGCAGCTGCCGCGCCAGCCGCAGTATGCAGTATTTCTATATCAATGGCCGCTATGTCCGCAACCGCACCATGATGGCGGGCATGGAAATGGCGTTCAAGGGCACTATGATGCAGGGCAAGTTTCCTGGAGGGATCCTGCTTCTTGAGATGCCCGCCGACCTTGTGGATGTCAACGTCCATCCGGCAAAAACAGAAGTCCGCTTTGCCCGGGAAAACGACATCTTCGACCTCGTCTACCATGCCGTCAAGCTGGCACTGAGCCAGCCGGGTACAGGGGAGAGACAGTTCGTCTTTGACAGCGAGAAAGAAAACGATGCATCCAACAAATATGAAAATAGCGGAAATAAAGAAGAAAATGCTGTAAAGAACAATAACTTTACAGGGCTTTCGGCCGTCATTTCGGGCCAGGCAGAGCCGGGAAGCCTGCCGCACCTGGAGGAAAAACCTCTCCGCCCGGCGGCACCGGCAGCGTCTGTGACACCCCGCCCGACACAGCCCTCTGCCCCGGAGCGGGACATCCTCCCGCTGCCCGTAAAAGCCCCGGAAAAGGCTGCGCCGGCATCGGAACACACATGGACAACGGTTGCGGCCTCCGAGCCTCTTCCGATGAACGCCGCCCTCCACAGTCCTGAGCCGCCGCAGGAGGAAAGCGTCCTTGAGCCGCCGCCCTTCCGGGCTGCATCCAGTGAGTCACAGCTGGACATCGAGGCAGACATCGACCTGCCGGATGTCACCCGCGACCACATGGCCGCGTGGGAGCCTGCCCCGGATGAACCGGAGCGTCCGCCGCTGCCGGAGGCTTCGGATGAACCTCAGCAGAGCGCAGCCCCAGAGCAGCTGGGCTTTGACGTTCAGGACGGCCCGGAGCCTCTGCGGTATGTGGGCGAGATCTTCCGCACCTATATCCTCGCAGAGCGGGGCGACGAGATCTGCATCATCGACAAGCACGCCGCCCATGAGCGCCAGCTCTTCGAGAAGCTGGCCGCCCACTACGGCGATGTCCCCAGCCAGCTTCTCCTGGAGCCGCTGGTGGTGGAGCTCTCCGCCGAGGAAAAGACCGCTCTGCTGGCCAACCTCGACCTGCTGGAAAGCGCCGGCCTCGAGGTGAGCGATTTCGGCGGCAGCTCGGTCTGCCTGCGCTCGGTCCCCGCTGATGTGGAGCAGGGCAGTGCCGAAGATCTGTTGGTCGAGCTGGCGGCAAAGCTGGCCCACGGCAGCCGCGACGCGTTGAACGAGCGGACGGAGTGGGTGCTCCATTCCATCTCCTGCCGCGCCGCCATCAAGGCGGGCGACCACACCTCGCCGCAGGAGCTGATGGCACTGGCCGAAAAAATTCTCTCCGGCGAAGTGCCGCCCTTCTGCCCCCATGGGCGCCCCTGCGTTCTCAAACTCACCCGAAAGGAGCTGGAAAAGCAGTTTGGCCGAATCGTGTGATAAAAATCAGAAGCATCCGGTGCTGGCCGTCGTCGGCCCCACTGCCACCGGCAAGACCGCTCTTGGCGTGGCGCTGGCCGAAGCTTTCGAGGGCGAAGTCATCAGCGCCGACTCGATGCAGATCTATAAAGGATTAGACGTCGGTACGGCGAAGATCGCGCCCGACGAGACCCACGGCGTCCCGCACCATGCGGTGGATATTCTGGAGCCGGACGAGCCCTTCAGTGTGGCGGATTTCGTCGCGCTGGCCGGAACGCTCGAGGCTGACATTTCTGCCCGGGGCTGTCTGCCCATCCTCGTGGGAGGCACGGGCCTCTATGTCCAGAGCTTTTTGTACGGTGTCCGCTTCGCCGCCGAGAAGACGCCGGACGGCCTGCGGGAACAGCTGGCCGCAGAGATGGCGGAAAAAGGCCCGGAGGCTATGTACAAAGAGCTGCAGACCGCCGACCCGGAAGCCGCCGCCGCCATCCATCCAAACAATCAGGTGCGGGTCCTGCGGGCGCTGGAACATTTCCGGGCCACCGGCAAGCGTCTGAGCGAGCAGAAAGCCCAGTCCCTCCCGCCGGAGCGTCCCTATCGTTCGCTGGTGCTGGGTCTGGACTTTCCCGATCGCACCCAGCTCTACCGCCGTATCGACCTGCGGGTGGACAAGATGCTGGACGCCGGTCTCCTCGATGAGGCAAAGCTGGCCTATGACCACTGCCAGACCTACCGCACGGCAGCGCAGGCCATCGGCTACAAGGAATTCTTCCCCTATTTTGAGGGGACGGCCCCGCTGGATGCCTGCACCGAAAAGCTCAAGCAGGCCTCCCGCAACTACGCCAAGCGCCAGCTGACCTGGTTCCGCCATATGGACGGCGTGGTCTGGCTGGACGCCTCTGCGCCGGACGTTACAGCCCGGGCCGTGCAGCTGACCCGAGAATTTTTAGCGAAAGGGTGACCTTTTATGATGGATAGACCACGCTCGGATTCCGGCGCGTCCGGCGCTTTGGGCAAGCTGGCAGGCTTCGTTATCACTGTCGTGGTGTTGGCGGGCATCTATGTGGGCTATCAGGCCCTGCAGGTGCTCTTCCCGCCCAACACCTACGAGACGGCGCTTCTTGCCACTGTGGCGGATACGGTGGACGCCGACGGCGTTCTCCTCTTCGATGAGGTCTATGTTCCCGGCGGCGGAACGCTGGGCTATCTCGCGGCCGACGGCGAGCGCGTCTCGGCGGGGGCTGCGGTAGCGGAGATCTACAGCAGCCCGGAACAGGCAGGCCTCCGCCAGCAGCTCACGAGCCTGAACGACCAGATCGAGCTTCTACAGCGCTCTCAGAATACCACCGCCACCCAGCTGGATTCCCTGAAAAAAGAGCGGGCTTCCGCGCTTTATGATATGATGGATGCGCTGGACAGCTCTGCCTACGACGAGACAGCCCAGGGCGAAGAAAACTACATCCTCGCTCAGAACAAGCTCTGGGTCATCACCGGTGAAGTCTCGGACTTCTCGGCCCAGATCGCCTCCCTCACCGAGCAGTCGGCGCAGGTGCAGGCCCAGCTGGGGGGGCCGACCCAGATCACCGCCCCTCAGACGGGTTACTTCATCCGCAGCTCTGCCAGCGGGCGGCTCAACGCCGGGGCAGACGACATCCTCGCGCTGAACACCACCGACCTGCAGGCGTATCTGAACTCTGCCCCCGAACTGCCGCTGGACGGCTGCGCGGGCAAGATCGTCTCGGGCTTTGCGTGGCGGTACGTCGGCCTCTGTTCGGCCAAGGAAGGGGAGAAGCTGCTGGGCGACAACGGCAAGCCCCTGACCCGCTCGGTGAAGATAAAGTTCCCCGGCCAGATGGAGACGCCCCTCAAGGCCTCCGTCTCCGAGGTGAGCATCGACGAAGCGACCGGACTGGCCCGCTTTGTCATCACCTGCGAGATCATCAACGGCGATGTGCTGCGGCTCAACCGGGCCGGCGCCCAGATCATCGTGGGCGAGACCACCGGCCTGCGCGTCCCCATCGACGCGATCCATTATCTAAAAGAGGACGGAACCGAGTCTGAGACGCAGGGCGAGAACTACATCCCGGGCGTCTATGTCAAATACGGCAATCTTGCACGTTTCTGCAAGATCGACCCCGTGGATAATGACCATCCGCTGGTGACGGACGGCGAGTACCGCATCGTCATGCCCAGCAGCTCGGATAAGACAAAAACCGTCAGCGAAGTCCGCCTTTACGATGAGATCATCGTCTCCGGACAAAATTTGTATGATGGAAAGCTTTTGTAGTTATTGACATCTGACGCAAAAAATCAGATAATAGAAAAAGCTATTAGCAACTCTTTTTCACAAAGGGGTGCCAGGCAGCGTGAGCTGCCCGAATGAAAGGAGCAAGTTTCTATGTCTTTTGTGGACAGCCTGAAAAAAGGGCTTTTCGGCAGTGAGGACGATTACGACGATCAGTACATGGACGACGGTCCTCAGATGGTGAATAACAACAACGGTCTCGGCGTCGCAGGCAACGAGGAAGAGGACGAGCCCGAAGAGGGTGCAGCCCCCAAGCGGAACGGCAAGGTGGTCAACATCCATGCTACCACCCAGCTCAAGGTCGTTCTGGTTAAGCCCGAGCACTTCGAGGATGCCAGCACCATTGCAGACCACCTGAACAACAAGCGCACCGTCGTGCTGAATCTGGAATCCACCAACAAGGAAGTTTCCCGCCGTCTGGTGGACTTCCTCTCCGGTGTGGCCTACGCCAACAACGGCCAGATCAAGCGGGTGGCCAACAGCACCTTCATCATTACTCCCTACAATGTAGACATCATGGGCGACCTGCTGGACGAACTGGAGAACAATGGCGCGTTCTATTGATACCCAGCAAAGCGCCGTGCGGGGCTTTGTCCCGGCGCAGAACGATGAGGAACGCTTCCTCATGCGTCATGTCGAGGACTTGGCCCGCGCCGCCTTTGGCCGGGGCATCGCCCGTTATTCGGCGTTCCTGAGCGACAGGGAACAGCAGCTGGCACAGGCGGCACTCAACCGTGCCGGTGCGCCGGAGGAAAGCTGCCGCTTCGAGGGCGGCTGGCCCGACGCCGAGCGCCGGGTGCTCTGCCTCGAGCCGGAAGACTGCTACCCTGCAAGCCCTGTCTGCTGCGTCCGGCTCAGGTGCCGTGCGCTGGCCGGTTCGCAGCTGCCCGTCCATAAGGATTATCTGGGCAGCCTGATGGGGCTCGAGCTTCGCCGTGAGGCGCTGGGCGACATCGTTCTGCCGCCGGAGGAGCCGGGTACCGCTTATCTGTTCGCGCTGGAGCCTGCTGCAGCCCTTATCTGTCAGGAGCTGCGCAGTGTGGGCCGCACCGAGGTGACGGCTCAGCAGCTGGCGCTGGACGAAGTACCGGAGTTTGCACAGGCAGAGCGCCGGTTACAGACCGCGACCGTATCGTCGCTGCGTCTGGATGCCGTACTGGCCGCCATGCTGCGGTGCAGCCGGGGCATGGCCGCAGAGCTTGTGGCAGCGGGAAGGGTAGAGATCAACCATCTGCCCGTTTCCAGCGCCCATGCGCCGGTATACGAATCTGACGTGTTCACAGTGCGGGGCAAAGGGCGCTTCCGCCTCACAGCTCTGCCGGGCAAGAGCAAAAAAGACCGACAAATCATTGAGTTCTTCCAGTATTGAGAAGGACGACTGGATAAAATGGAGGAGATCATTATGCTGACACCGCAGGACGTGCGCTCTGTCCAATTCGAAAAGAACCTCCGCGGCTACCGTACCGAGGATGTTGACCGCTTTCTGGATAAGGTAGAGCAACAGCTCGGGCAGGATGCGGAGCAGATGGAGGCCCTGCGCAAGCAGGTGGCCGACCTGACTGCCGAGAACGAGACCCTGCGCCGCAATATGCAGAGCTATGAGGCCGACGGCGATATGCTCAAGAGCGCCCTCATCAACGCGCAGCGCATGGGTGAAAACGTCATCCGCGAGGCCAACCAGAAGGCCGAGGACATCCTGCACCGTGCAAATCTGCGCGGCGACGACATCATCCGGGATGCCAACGAGCTGCTGCAGAAGGCCAGCGACCGCGCCGACGAGATCATCAGCGAGGCCAACGACAAAAAGCTGGCCGAAGAGCGTGAGTATGACCGCGTTCGTCTCGAGGTCACCCGCTTCAAGTCCGACGTGCTGAACCTCTACCGCACCCATGTGGAGTCCCTGAGCCGTCTGCCGGAGTTCCAGCAGAAAGAAGAGACCCCCGCACAGGATGCCGAGGCTGAGCTGCCCGAAACCGAGGATGCCGATACCACCGAGGAAGCAGCACCCGCTGCGGACGCTGCCGAGACGGAAGACGCCGCCCCCGAGAAGGCCGGCGAGGACTTCTGGGAGAAGGACGAATCTCAGCTCAAGCTCGACCCGCCCCCGGCAGACCCCAACGCTGTCTTTCAGGGCGTGAGCTTCAGCGAATAATTCCCTAAGCATCGACAGCAAGGCGCCATTTGTGTGCCGTAAAGCTGTTTTGATAAAATAAGCGTATAGCTGCGCTGTTTGCGACTGCAAAACCAATAGAGGAGAGTGTAAAACCAGTGGCTAAGAATAAGTCTCAGTACGACAGTACTCTGAATCTGCCCAAGACCCTGTTTGAGATGCGCGCCGGCCTGCCCAAGAAGGAACCGGTCATGCTCAAGGATTGGGACGACAACGACCTGTACAACCAGCTCATGAAGCACAACGAGGGCAAACCTCAGTTCATCCTGCACGACGGCCCTCCGTATGCCAACGGCAATATCCACATGGGTACCGCGCTGAATAAGATCATCAAGGACATCATCATCCGCGAGAAGAACATGGAGGGCTTCCAGGCTCCCTATGTGCCCGGCTTTGATACCCACGGCCTGCCCATTGAGCTGAAGGCCCTGTCCTCCGTCGGCGAGAAGAAGAAGGACATCTCCAAGCTCGAGCTGCGCCAGATCTGCGAGAAGTTCGCCACCGAGCACATCGACATCATGAGCGACCAGTTCAAGCGTCTGGGCGTTATCGGCGATTTTGAGCATCCCTATCTGACCCTCAAGCCCGAGTTTGAGGCCCGTCAGATCGAGATCTTCGGCGAGATGGCCAAGAAGGGCTATATCTACAAGGGTCTGAAGCCTGTCTACTGGTGTCCCGACTGCCGCACCGCTCTGGCTGAGGCCGAGATCGAGTACGGCGAGGACGAGTGCGACTCTATCTTCGTCCGCTTCCACGTCTCTCAGGACCCCAACGGCGTTCTGGCAAAGCACGGCATCCCGATGGAGAAGACCTACTTCGTCATCTGGACCACCACCACTTGGACCCTGCCCGCCAACGAGGCCATCTGCCTGAACGGCCAGTTCGAGTACTCCTTCGTCAAGATCGGCGATGAGTTCCACATCATGGCCACTGACCTGGTCAAGAGCGTCATGGATGCCTGCCATATCACCGAGTATGAGGTGGTGGGTGAGCCGGTCAGCGGTGCAGAGTTCGAGCTGATGCGCTATAACCATGTCTATCTGCCCAAGGAAGGCTGGGTCATCCTCGGCGACCACGTCACGCTGGAAAGCGGCTCTGGCTGTGTCCACACCGCCGGCGGCCACGGCGTCGATGACTTCAACGTCTGCCAGAAGTACCCCCAGATCCCCATCACCGTCCCCGTGGACGACGGCGGCTATCTGACCGAGCAGGCCGGCAAGTACGCTGGTCAGCGCGTCTGGGCTTCCAACAAGACCATTCTGGCCGACCTGACTGCCGCCGGCGCTGTCATGGGCCAGCTGCACATCAAGCATCAGTATCCGCACTGCTGGCGCTGCCACAACCCCATCATCTTCCGTGCTACCGAGCAGTGGTTCTGCTCCATCTCCAAGTTCCGTGAGGACGTCTACAAGGCCATCGACACCGTGACCTGGATGCCCGACTGGGGCCATGACCGTATGCACGGCATGGTGCGCGACCGCAACGACTGGTGCATCAGCCGTCAGCGCACCTGGGGTGTGCCTATCCCGGCCTTCTACTGCAAGAAGTGCGGCGCTTACCACATCACCGACGCCACCATCAAGGCCGTCAGTGACCTGTTCCGCAAGGAGGGCTCCGACGCCTGGTACAAGTACGACGCTGAGCAGATCATCCCCGCTGGTGAAGTCTGCGAGAAGTGCGGCGCTTCCGAGTGGACGAAGGACACCGACATCATGGACGTCTGGTTCGACTCCGGCTCCACCCACGCCGCCGTTCTGGAAGAGCGCCCCGAGCTGCGCTTCCCGGCCGATCTGTATATGGAGGGCGGCGACCAGTTCCGCGGCTGGTTCCAGTCCAGCCTGCTGACCAGTGTCGCAAGCAAGGGCTGCGCACCCTATAAGTCCGTTCTGTGCCACGGCTGGGTCGTGGACGAGCAGGGCAAGCAGATGCACAAGAGCGCCGGCAACGGCGTCGAGCCCAGCGAGATCATCAAGGACTACGGCGCTGACATCATCCGCCTGTGGGTGGCTTCTTCCGATTACACCGTCGATGTGCGTGCCGGCAAGAACATCTTCAAGCAGCTGAGCGAGGCCTACCGCAAGATCCGCAACACCGCCCGCTTCATTCTGGGCAACCTCGACGGCTTCGACCCCAACACCGACTGTGTGGCTGACGACCAGCTGCAGGACATCGACCGCTGGGCTCTGGCTGCGCTGGATGACCTCATCGTCAACACCAACGCCGGTTATGCTGTGTATGACTTCAACAAGGTCTACCACGCTGTCTACAACTTCTGCGTCGTGGCTATGTCCAACTTCTATCTGGACGTCACCAAGGATCGCCTGTACTGCACCAACGGCACTGGCCGCAAGGCTGCGCAGACCGCGATGTACAAGATCCTCGTCGCTCTGGACAAGATCATCGCTCCCATCCTCTGCTTCACCAGCCAGGAGATCTGGGACTTCCTGCCCAAGACTGAGGCTATGAACAAGTACGTCGTCTTCGAGGATATGCCGAAGGCTGGCCAGTACGCAGCTGACGATGCCTTCAAGGCCAAGTGGGCGCAGCTCATCGCTGTCCGCGACGAGGTCAAGAAGGTCCTCGAGCAGGCCCGTGCAGATAAGCAGATCGGCGCTTCTCTCGAGGCTTCCGTCACTCTGTACTGCAATGACGCCGTCTACGACCTGCTCAACAGCATCCCGATGGACGAGCTGGCCGACCTGATGATCGTCTCCCATGTGGAGCTGGTCAAGGGTGAAGGCGGCGCAGCCAGCGCCGTCGAGGGCCTGGGCGTTGCTGCTGCACACGCCACCGGTGACAAGTGCGAGCGCTGCTGGAAGTACTCCGCAGACATTGGCACCCACGCTGCTCATCCCACCCTGTGCGCACGCTGCGCCGCTGTTGTGGAGGGCTAAACCATTTCGTATCTCTGGCGGCGCACCCGGCGCAAAAGGGGGCGCCGCCTTTTTCAAAAAATCAGGAGAAACTATGGCATATGTCATTCTGAATCTGGTCTGTGTGGCCGCGCTGGTGGGCATCGACCAGGCCATCAAGCTCTGGGCTACCCAGTATCTGGCCCCTGTGGAGGCCATCACCGTCATCCCGCATGTGGTGGAGCTGCGCTTCGTGCTCAATCAGGGCATGGCGTTCAGCCTGCTGAGCGGAAAGCAGCTCTTCCTTATCCTCGCTACCAGCGCCGCGCTGCTGCTCGTAGCCTATCTGCTGTTCTTCCGCAGCCGCGGCAAGCTCCTGCAGCAGATCGCCTTCATCCTCGTGCTGGCCGGCGGCATCGGCAACCTCATCGACCGTGTGCTGAACGGTGAGGTCGTGGACTACATCAACCCGCTGTTCATCGACTTTGCAGTCTTCAACTTCGCCGACATCCTCGTCTGCGTCGGTGTGGCGCTCTGGGTGCTGGTCATCCTGCTGGAAGAAGTGGAAGATAAGTCCTCGAAGGAGCAGTAACCCATGGAACAGCGTGAATTTATCGTAGAGGCGGAGGCCGCAGGCCAGCGCATCGACCGCTTCCTCAGCGGGGAGGACACCGGCCTTTCCCGCAGTGCGCTGCAAGGCCTCGTGGCGGACGGTCATGTGCTCTGCAACGGCAAAAGCATCGCCAAGAGCCTCAAGCTCAAGGCGGGGGACACCATCCTGCTGGAAATTCCTGATGCAAAGCCTATCGAGGCTGTGCCGCAGGACATCCCGCTGGACATCGTGTATGAGGACGACCACCTTCTGGTGGTGAACAAGCCCAAGGGCATGGTCGTCCACCCGGCCCCGGGCAACCCGGACGGCACGCTGGTGAACGCCCTGCTCTGGCACTGCAAGGGCAGCCTCTCGGGCATCGGCGGTGAGATACGCCCCGGCATCGTCCACCGCATCGACAAGGACACCAGCGGCCTGCTGGTGGTGGCGAAAGATGACGCCACCCACATCGGCCTGTCCCAGCAGATGGCGGTTCACAGCGTGGAGCGCGCCTACCAGACCGTCGTCTACGGCGGTTTTGCGCAGGACGAGGGCTTCGTGGAGGCAAATCTGGGCCGCTCAAAGACCGACCGTAAGAAGATGGCGGTCTACCCGGCCGGCGAGCCCCACACCAAGTATGCCTACACCGGCTATAAGGTGCTGGAGCGCTTCGGCGGCTTCACCCTGCTGGAATGCCGCCTCAAGACGGGCCGCACCCATCAGATCCGCGTCCACATGGCGTCCATCCAGCATCCCGTGGCGGGCGACCCGGTGTATGGCCCCCACAACTGCATCACCAAGCTCCACGGCCAGTGTCTCCACGCAAAGACATTGGGCTTCATCCACCCCATCACGGGGGAACATCTCCGCTTCGACTCGGAGCTGCCGGAGTATTTCGCCCACTTTATTGCATCGCTCAGGAGGGGGACTGTATGACGAAACTTCTCGATTCTACGCTCGTACTCTGCGATCTGGACCATCTCCTTTTGGCCGGTGACGGCAATATGCCGCAGGTCGTGCGGGATGTGCTCCAGCTGTTTTCCAGCCGGGGCGGCAGGCTGACGGTCTTCAGCCAGCGTTCGCCCCGGGCCGTCCGCGCCGTGCTGGGTGGGCTGCGCCTTGCTGCGCCCGCGCTCACCTGCGGCGGTACGCTGGCCTACCGGTTCTCGGAGGGCAGCGGCCAGCCGCTGTGCAGCTTCGCGGGCTGTGAGGAGTCCATCTTCAAAAAACTGCCCGCAGCTGTGGGCCTCGGCATCGCGTTACAGATGGCCGACGGCTCTACCCGTGTGCTGCGGATGAGCACCGCCCTCGAGCGCCATCTGCGCCGGGAGTTCACCCCCTTTACGCTGTGCAGCCCCGCCGACGTCAAGGGTGAGGACGTGCTGCGCATCCTGCTCTATCAGGACCGTCAGCAGCTGCCCATTCAGGCCCTGCTGGAAAAGGCACTGGGGGACAATGCCGCCATGCTGCGCTCGGAGCGCACCGGTATGGACGTCATGGTGCTGACACCGGGTTCCGTCTCGGCGGAAGCGATGCTGGGCGCAGTCTGCCTGCCCGTCAACTGCACGGCTGACCAGCTCACCGTCGCCGCCGGGTGCAGCCAGATGCTCGAGCTGGTCCGTCAGGCCAAGCAGAGCGTCGTTCCGGCAGATGCCCCGGTGGAGCTGCGCCTTGCCGCAAGCCAGACGACCCTGACCGACCACGACACCGGCGCCGCTGCAGAGTTTTTCTATGGCCTTGTGCGAAGTGCCGAAGCTGCATCGTAAAAATTGTGTAAAGTCTCCTGCAAATTTTCCGCAGGAGACTTTCTTTTTGGAAGGATTTCGAGTACAATGAGAGAAACTATGTTAAGCCCTAGTGAGCGCCGCTTTCTGGTACTGGCGGCAGCAGCGGCGGTCTGCATTGTCAGTCTGGCGTTCTGGTATGCCGTGCCGCCATCCCCGGCGCAGGCTTCGTCAGCGGCAGTCGAGCCTCTGCGGGAGTCCTTCCGCGTGGACCTCAACACCGCCGGGGTGGACGCTATGACCACACTGCCCGGCCTCGGGGAGAAGAAAGCGAGAGCCATTCTGGAATATCGTCTTGCCTATGGCCGGTTCCAGAGCCTCGATGAGGTGGCACAGGTGTCGGGCGTTACGCAGGATATGATAGACGAATGGCAGGGCCTCGCCTATGTGAGCTGAGAGGGGAGACCTTCTCGGGAAAAAGGAGTTATCATGAGTGAAGAGAGCATTTTTATCAACCGGGAATTGAGCTGGCTGGACTTCAACCGCCGCGTGCTGGTGCTGGGCAAGGATAAAAATGTCCCGCTGGCCGAACAGCTCAAGTTTCTGGCCATCTACGGCTCCAATCTGGACGAGTTCTTCATGGTGCGCGTCGGCTCGCTCCAGGAGCGCGCCAACCTCATGCGCGGCAAGAAGGAAAAGCGGGAAAACAAGACGAACATGACGGCGGAAGAGCAGCTTGCCGCCATCATGCCCAAGACCGCTCAGCTCCAGGAGGACTGCGACAAATACTACGCCAAAGCGCTGGAAAATCTGGCTGCCTGCGGCTACCGCAAGGTGGATTTCGATAAGCTGAGCAAAGAGGACGAGCACTTCTGGAAAAAGTATTTCCAGAGTGAGCTTTTCCCCATCCTCAGCCCCCAGATCGTGGACAGCCGCCACCCGTTCCCGTTCCTGCGCAATAAGGAGATCTATCTCGGCGTCCTCCTTCACGAAAAGCACACCTCGGAGCACACCCTCGGCATCGTACCCATCTCAAGCCAGATGGAGCGGATGCATTTCGTCCGGAAGGACAATGAGACCTGCTTTGCCCTGACCGAGGAGCTGGTGCTCCATTATGCGGCCCTCATCTTCGGCAAGGAAAATGTGCAGGAAAAGTGCCTCTTCCGGGTCACCCGCAACGCCGACATCGACGTGAAAGAGGGCATGATGGACCATGACATCGACTATCGCGAGATCATGGCCGATCTGCTCAAGCGCCGCCGCAAGCTGGCCGCCGTCCGTCTGCAGGTCATCCCCACCGCACCGCAGGTCGCTCAGCTGCTCTGCAGCCGCCTCGAGCTGACCCACAAGCGGGTCTTCGTCCAGAAGAGTCCTCTTGACCTGAGCTTCTTCTACAAGCTCACCTCCCGCATGGAGTCCGACGGCCACCCCGAGCTGTTCTATACGCCTGCCCGGCCTATGCTGCCCCCGCAGGACTACGACCTTGCCGCCGAGGTGGAAAAGCACGATGTGCTGTTGAGTTATCCGTATCAGTCCATCCGCCCCTTTATTGCGATGCTGAAAAAGGCCGCGCAGGACCCCGACGTCATCTCCATCAAGATGACGCTCTACCGCATGGCCCGCGAGTCTCAAATCGTACAGGCTCTCGTGGAAGCCGCCGAGAACGGCAAGGAAGTCGTGGCGCTGGTGGAACTGCGCGCCCGCTTTGACGAACAGAACAACATCGACTGGTCGAAGCACCTCGAAGAGGCCGGATGTACGGTCATCTATGGCTTTGATGACTACAAAGTCCACTCCAAGCTGACTCTTATCACGAAAAAGAGCGCCCACGGCTACTCCTACATCACCCAGATCGGTACCGGCAACTACAACGAGAAGACCAGTGAGCTTTATACCGACTATTCCTTCATCACCGCCGACCTCGGCATCGGCGAGGAAGCGTCCAATGTCTTCCAGAACCTTGCCGTGCAGAAACTGACGGAAGAGAGCGAAAAAATGCTGGTAGCACCCCTCCGCTTCAAGAGCGTGCTGCTGGATGAGATGGACCGGGTCATCAACGCTGCCCGTCTGGGCCGCCCGGCTTCCATGATTTTGAAAAACAACTCCATCTCCGATAGAGATATTATCCTCAAGCTCGAGGAAGCCAGCTGTGCCGGTGTCCGCATCGACATGATCGTCCGAGGCATCTGCTGTGTCCGCGCCGGTGTGCCGGGCAAGACCGAAAACCTCCACATCCGCAGCCTCGTGGGCCGCTACCTCGAGCATGGCCGAATCTACAGCTTCTATGACGGCGTGAACACCCGCATCTATATCGCATCCGGCGACTTTCTCACCCGCAACACCGAGTGCCGCGTGGAAGTCGGCGTCCGGGTGGAAGACCCCGTCCTGAAGGAGAAGCTGGACAGCATCCTCCGCCTCCAGCTCAGCGACAACGTCAACGCCCGCGAGATGCAGCCGGATGGCAGCTACCAGAAAGTCAAGCCCGCCCCCGGCGAGCCGCTGGTGAACAGCCAGATGGGGATGTACGACCTTCTCCGCGACGACTGGACGGCCCGCGACAAAGCGCCTGCACCGGCTTCTGTCGCTGAGACGCCGAAGCCCCAGCCTGTCAAGGCTCCGGAAAAGCCTGCCGCACCGGCAAAGGCGGCACCTCAGCCCGCAAGACCCGCAGAGCCGGAAAAACAGCCAGCACAGCCGGAAAAGGCCGCTCCCGCCTCGATGCCCATCGTCGTCACCGAGAGCCGCCCCCGCCGCACCGGTCTGCTGAGCCGCCTGCTCGAGCACTTCCTGAAATGATCCCCGATGCCGCTGGCCCGCAAGGCCAGCGGCATTTTATATTGTCCTGCCGCATACAGTACAGGAAACAGGAGGGACGCCGATGGGGACAAGACAGCATATAACAAAAGGATGGGTAATTTTTGCGGTGTTCTGCGCTGTCCTGTTATGCGTGGCCGCTCTGCGGGCCTGTGCCGCAAAAGCCGCGCCCGAGGGCTGTTCGCTGAAACGGGTGAGGCCCGCGCAGACGGCCTGCTTCCCGCTGGGTACGACGGCTTGGCGGGTCTCGGACGCCTACGGCTGGCGCACCGACCCCATCACCGGCGAAGAGGCGTTCCATCGCGGCACTGACCTCGCCTGTTCGGAAGGTGCGCTGGTGCTGGCCGCGATGGATGGCGTCGTCACTGCCGCCCGGCGGAGCGCGACCTACGGCAACTACCTCTGCCTGAGCCACAGCGGCGGGCAGGAGACGCTTTACGCCCATCTGCAATACCTCTTCGTTCGGGCCGGAGAGGTGGTGCAGGCAGGTCAGCCGCTGGGGACAGCGGGGGAGACGGGCCGCTCCACCGGGGCGCACCTTCATTTTGAGCTTCTGGAACAGGGCGTCCGCTATGATGCGGGGGCTCTGCTGGGCCTGCCATGAGGCGAATCGTCCGGCTGGGGCCGCTGGTGTTCCGTGACCCGCTGCTGCTCTGCGGGGCGCTGTATCTGCTGCTCTGGTTCGACGCCAGCGGCTTCCTGCGCATCGGCCTGTGCGCCGCCGTCCTCCACGAAATGGGTCATATCTTCGTCTATCTGCTCCTGTTCCGGCGCTTTCCCGTCATCGAAGTGACCATGACCGGTTTCTGTATGCGGACATGGGGTCAGACCCTCACCCGGGGGCAGACCTTTCTGCTCGCTGCCGCCGGGCCGGGCATGAATGGCCTCCTGGCCGCCATCTGGGCAATGAGGATGGAGCAGTGTGCAACCATCCGGGGCAGTGCGTTCCTTGCGGCCAATCTGCTCACCGGGGCGTTCAACCTTCTGCCTGTCCCGCCGCTGGATGGAGCTCAAATGCTGCGATGTCTGTTGCAATCTTCGCCCAAATAGGGTAAAATATATAAATATGCAATCCGTGTTGTTAAATGGAGGAACTTGATGTTTGATCCGAAACTGAAAGAAGCGCTGTCCCGGGTGCAGAAGCCGGGCCGTTACACCGGCGGCGAACCGGGCAGCGTCTATAAGAATAAAGACGAGGTAGACGTCCGCTTCGCGTTCTGCTTCCCGGACACCTACGAAGTGGGCATGTCCTTTCTGGGCGAAAAAATCCTCTACGAGCTGCTGAACAGCCACGAAAACTGGTGGTGTGAGCGCGCCTTTATGCCGTGGCTGGATATGAAGGCCGAGATGGAGCGCCTGAGCCTGCCCCTCTACACGATGGAGAGCAAAGACCCCCTCACGGCTTTCGACGCTGTGGGCTTTACGCTCCAATATGAGCTGTCCTACACCAACATCCTCGCCATGCTGGATCTGGCGGGGATCCCGTTCTACTCGAAAGACCGCGACGAGAGCTGGCCCCTCATCGTGGCGGGCGGCCCCTGTGCCTGCAACTCCGAGCCCATCGCCGACTTCTTCGACGTCGTCCAGCTGGGCGAGGGCGAAAACCAGCTGCCCGGCATCTGCGCCGAAATCGAAAAGGCCAAGAAAGAGGGCGGCGTCTCCAAGAAAGAGCTGCTGCTCCGCATCGCCAGGATCCCCGGCGTCTATATCCCGGCTTTCTACGACATTGAATACTACGAGGATGGCCGCGTCAAGTCCATCACCCCCAACGAGCCGGGCATCCCGGCGGTCATCACCAAGGCCATCATCAAGAACCTGAACGACTTCGCGCCTCCGACCAACTTCGTCGTCCCGATGGTGGGTGCCATTCAGGACCGCGCCAGCGTCGAGGTGCTGCGCGGCTGTGTGCGCGGCTGTCGGTTCTGTCAGGCAGGCTTCCTCTACCGCCCCATGCGCCAGCGCGACGCCGGCCTGCTGAACAAGGCCGCACAGGACCTCTGCGCCAACACCGGCTACGAGGAGCTGAGCCTTTCCAGCCTGTCCACCTCTGACCACAGCCAGCTCGAAGAGCTGCTGGACGATTTGAACGAGTGGGCGCCGAAAGAACACGTCAGCCTGTCGCTGCCCTCTCTGCGGATGGACAACTTCTCCCAGAGCCTCATTGAAAAAACCACCAAGGTGCGCAAGAGCGGCCTGACCTTTGCCGCTGAGGCCGGGACCCAGCGCCTGCGCGACGTCATCAATAAGAACGTCACATGGGATGAGATCGAAAAGACCTGCTCACTGGCCTTTGCCAACGGCTACACCTCCGTCAAGCTCTACTTCATGATGGGCCTTCCCACCGAGACGATGGAGGACATCGAGGGCATCGCCGAGACCGCTCAGAAAGTGGTCGATTTGTTCTACTCCAATCCCAAGCACGCCAAGGGCCGCGGCGTGCAGGTGACCATCAGCTGCGCCTGCTTCGTGCCGAAGCCCCACACCCCCTTCCAGTTCGTCCCGATGGATACCGAAGAGATGCTGCAGGCCAAGCAGAAGCACCTGCTCGAAAGCGTCCACAGCCGCAAGATCAAGGTCAACTACCACGACAGCACCACCAGCTTCCTCGAGGGCGTCTTTGCCAAGGGCGACCGCCGCTTGGCTCCCGTCATCCTCGAGGCCTACAAGCGCGGCTGCTATTTCGACGGCTGGGAAGAGTGCTTCCAGTACGACACCTGGATGCAGGTATTCGAGGACATGGGCATTGATCCCAAGTTCTACTGCCAGCGCGCGATCGGTCTGGACGAAGTGACCCCGTGGAGCCACATGGACTACGGCGTCACCCACGAATATCTGGTGCGGGAGTACAACAAGGCCCTCGCGGCTCAGACCACTCAGCCCTGCAACCGTGCCTGCCACGGCTGCGGCGCAAACCATCTGTTAGGAGGACCGTGCTTTGATTACAGTAAGGATCTCGTTTAAGAAGATGAACGAAGCCTCCTACATCTCCCTGCTGGATATGCAGCGGGTGATGCAGCGGGTGCTCAAGCGCAGCGCCCTGCCGGTGTGGCATACGCTGGGCTTTAATCCCCACATCTATATGACCTTTGCCTGCCCGCTCTCGCTGGGGCAGGAGAGCCAGTGCGAGTGCGTGGATGTCAAGACCGAGGCCGAAAACCCCGATTTTGCCCAGTGGCAGACGGCGCTGAACGCCATCATGCCTGCCGGAATCGAGGTCTACCGCGTGGAGCCGGTGAAGATGAAGGCCGACGCCATCGCTTACGCCTGCTACCGCATCCGCTACCCGGCGGACGCCGCAGAAAAACTTGCGCAGTACAACGCCCTCGACAGTGTGCCGGTGGAGAAAAAGAGCAAGCGCGGCGTCAGGATGGTCGAGATGAAGGAGTATGTCCCCACTCTCGAGCTTGAGACGGAAGGGGAGAGCGTAAGCTTTGCGGTCTGCCTGCCTGCCTCGCAGGACCTGAACCTGAACCCCTCGCTGCTGACGGCGGCGCTGGAAGCAAAATTCGGGGTCCCGGCGGCGAACGCCTCTATCCTGCGCACCGAATTTCTGACGGCAGACAAGCAGAAGTTCGAATAAGAACGGTCTATCAGAGCCAGAGCGAAAATTTTTGCATAAATTTGCCCGAAATGCTTGCTTTTACGGGCGGTTTGTGCTATCCTATTAAGGCGTTAGTGTCCGCTGAGACCACAGCGGGGTTAATGACACATATCATTAAACGGGCGGTCCTCTGACGGCAGTTCGCCGTGTATGAACGTCTAAAAACAAATGGAGGAATTCAAAATGGACGCACTGAAGATTATTTCTGAAGGCAGCATCAAGGCTGAGAAGCCCCAGTTCAACGTCGGCGATACCGTCCGCGTTGATGTTCGTATCAAGGAAGGCGAGCGCGAGCGTATCCAGGCTTTCGAGGGTACCGTCATTGCTAAGAAGCACGGCGGCGTCGCAGAGACCTTTACCGTTCGCCGCGTTTCCTACGGCGTCGGCATCGAGCGTGTCTTCCCCATCAACAGCCCCTTCGTCGAGAAGGTCACTGTTGTCCGTAAGGGCAAGGTCCGCCGCGCAAAGCTGTTCTACCTGCGTGGTCGTACCGGCAAGGCTGCCAAGGTCAAGAGCGATATTTGATGATTCCCCGTTTCAAAGCGGGAGAAAAGGGGACAACTCGTTTGTCCCCTTTTTTCTGTTATACGGCGCTTTTGGCGCAGAGACAGAGAAAATAAAAACGGGCAGAAGCCCGGATAAAGAGGTGCATCGGATATGGAACAGTCACAGCCTGCTGTCCGTGGGCAGGGCCTGCTGGAATGGTACGAAGCGCTTATTTCGGCGGCGCTGGTGCTGGTGCTGGTGTTTTCCTTTTTCTTCCGTATCATTCAGGTGGACGGCGAGTCGATGGTGCCTACGCTGGAAAACGGCGATAAGCTCGTCGTCTGGGGCGCAGGCTATGAGCCTCAGCGGGGCGATGTGGTCATCGTGGACAGCTACACCAGCTATGGCCGCCCTCTGGTCAAGCGCGTCATCGCCAAAGGCGGCGACACCATCTCCATCGACTATGCCACCGGAACGGTAGAGGTCAATGGAAAGGTGCTGGAAGAGGATTACATCGCAGAGCCGACCTATCTGGGCTATGATGTGGAGTTCCCGTACACTGTGCCTGAGGGGACGGTGTTCGTGATGGGAGACAACCGCAACGCCTCGCTGGACAGCCGCTCGAGCTATGTCGGCTGCATCGACGAACAGGATATACTGGGCAAAGTGCTGCTCTGCTTTTTGCCCTTTTCGGATTTTGGAGTAGTAAAATGAACAATCAGGACACCCGGTTTGCAAACCAATATGCCATCCAGTGGTTCCCGGGCCATATGGCCAAGACGCTGCGGATGATGGAGCAGGAGATTCAGCACGTTGACGCAAGCCTTGTACTGCTGGACGCCCGCATCCCGCTGTCCAGCCTCAACCCGGAGATCGAGCGCATCACGGCCCGCAAGCCCAAGCTCTATGCGCTGAATAAAGCGGACCTCGCCGACCCCGCCGTGACGGAAGAGTGGATACGCTACTTCCACGAGGCGGACGCGGGCTGTGTCGCCATCAGCGCCAAGCAGAAAGGCGGCGCGAACGCCGTCAAGGCCGCGATCGAAAAGGAACTGTCCGGCCTGCTGGTACGCCGCCAGAACCGTGGCATGGCCGGTGCCAAGACGCAGGTCATGCTCTGCGGCATCCCCAATGTGGGCAAATCCACCTTCATCAATACCTTCGCAGGCTCTGCCCGCGCCAAGGCGGCTGACCGTCCCGGCGTGACCAAGGGCAAGCAGTGGGTCAGCACCGAAAAGTTCGACCTGCTGGATATGCCCGGTGTGCTCTGGAAGAAGTTTGATTCCAAGACCATCGCCTCGAATCTGGCCTTCATCGGCTCCATCAAGGATGACATCCTTGATGTCGAGGAGCTGGCCATGAACCTTCTGGATGAGGTGCGCCGCAACTATCCCGACCTCGTGGCTCAGCGCTACAAGCTGGATGCCGAGACGCTGGCTCTGCCGCCTTACGAGCTGATGGAGGCCATCGGCCGCAAGCGCGGTCTGCTGGTGCGGGGCGGCGAGGTGAACACCGAGCGCTGTGCCGTGATGCTGGTGGATGAGTTCCGCGCCTGCAAGTGGGGCCGCATCTCCCTTGAGCGCCCGCCCCAGCGGGACGACATGGCCGACTTTGCCGAGGAGGACGAGGAATGAAGCGCCGGACGGATGAGGAGATCTCCGCGCCGCTCTACGCCTACGATGCCGACATCCGGGCACAGTACGGCTGTTTTGCGGGCGTAGACGAGGCAGGCCGCGGCCCGCTGTGCGGCCCGGTCTGTGTGGCCGCCTGCATCCTTGACCCCGAGGCTCCGGTCTACGGCATCAACGACTCCAAGAAGCTGAGCGAGAAAAAGCGGGAAGCTCTTTTCGACCAAATCGTTGAAAAGGCATTGGCTTACAGAATCGTCTTTGTCGGCCCCGACATCATCGACCGCGACAATATCCTGAATGCCACCATGGGCGGGATGCGTCAGGCCGTGGAGGGGCTGGACATCGTGCCGAACCTCGTCCTTGTGGACGGCAACCGCATCCCGGCCGGGCTGACCATGCCCGCACAGCCGGTGGTCAAGGGCGACGCCACCAGCGCCAGCATCGGCGCAGCGTCCATTCTGGCCAAAGTCAGCCGTGACCGCTATATGCTGGAGCTGGACAAGCAGTACCCCCAGTATCAGCTGGCAAAGCACAAGGGCTACGGCACCAAGCTCCACTACGAGCTCATTGCCCAGTACGGCATTCAGCCGTTCTACCGCCGCAGCTTCCTCAAAAAGCAGGGCTACTGGCCCGAGGGCAAGTGATGGACCGGGCCGGGACTGGCCGCAGGGGAGAGGCAGCCGCCGCGCGTTTCTACGAGAAACAGGGCGCGGCCCTCATCACCCACAATTATCACACCCGGATGGGGGAGATAGACCTCATCCTGCGGGAACCGGACGGAACACTGGTGTTCTGCGAGGTAAAGACCCGCGCCAAAGACTCTCTGGATACCCCCGCTGCGGCGGTCAACGCCGCCAAGCAGCGCCGTATCATCGCATCCGCCGCATGGTATCTCCAAAGCACCCATCAGAGCGACGAGCCGGTGCGTTTCGACGTGGCCGAAGTCGTCCCTCTTGACAGCGGGCGCTGGATGGTACATATTATAAAGGGTGCTTTTTGCGCGAAATAGCAGGAAGTGCCGGTGGGAAAAGACAGAAAACGGCTCTGGGCCGCTGCCGCACGACGAGGCCAAGTGATGGGCCTTCTGGCAAAAAGGAGCGATAACGATGAAATTTTTCAGCACGAGAGACCATTCCCGCATTGTGACCGCCTCTCAGGCAATCGCACAGGGCCTGTCGGATGAGGGCGGCCTGTTCGTCCCGGAAAGTTTTCCGCAGGTGGACGTGGAGGCACTGTGCCAGCTGGATTATCCGGAGCTGGCCGCTGCCGTCGTCAGCGAATATCTGACCGATTACTCGAAAGACTTCCTCGCTGAGGCTGCTCGCACGACGTATGGTGAGGCCTTCGGCGGCAAGGCCGGTTATCTGGCCCCGGTGGAGGGCGATACCTATGCCCTTGAGCTGTGGCACGGCCCGACCTGTGCCTTCAAGGATTATGCCCTTCAGCTGATGCCGAAACTCCTCGTGGAGGCAAAGAAGAACCTCTCCCGCACCGAAAAGACCCTCATCCTCGTGGCGACCAGCGGCGACACCGGCAAGGCCGCGCTGGACGGCTACCACGACATCCCGGGCGTCGAGATCGCCGTTTTCTACCCCACGGGCGGCACCAGCGAGATCCAGCGCCTGCAGATGGCCACGCAGGAGGGTGCAAATGTCGCTGTCTATGCTGTGCGCGGCAACTTCGACGACGCCCAGACCGGCGTGAAGAAGGTCTTCGGGGATAAAGCCATTGCGGCCAAACTGGCCGAGCGGAACATCCGCCTTTCCAGCGCCAATTCCATCAACTGGGGCCGCCTCGTGCCGCAGATCGTCTATTACTTCGCCGCTTATGCCCAGCTGCTCAAGGCGGGAAAGATCAGCTTCGGCGACAAGGTCGATTTCTGCGTCCCCACCGGAAACTTCGGCGACATTCTGGCCGGTTATTACGCCAAGCAGATGGGCCTGCCCGTCGGCAAGCTGGTCTGCGCCTCCAACCAGAACAATGTCCTGACCGATTTCCTCTCTACCGGTACTTACACCGCAAAGCGGGAGTTCTATAAGACCACTTCGCCCAGCATGGACATCCTCGTGTCCTCGAACCTTGAGCGCCTGCTCTACCACGTCACCGGCAGCGATGCCGAAGTGGCCGGCCTGATGAAGAGCCTGAACGAGACGGGCAGCTACACCGTCCGTCCCGAGACGCTGAAGGCCATTCAGGAGAGCTTCGACTGCGGCTGGAGCAGTGAGGAACAGGTGGCAGGGGAGATCCGCGCCCGCTACGAGAGGGACGGCTACCTCTGCGACACCCATACGGCGGTGGCTTTCCATGTCGCCGCCCAGAAGAAGCGGGACGGCGTGCCGATGGTGGTGCTTTCCACCGCCTCGCCCTTCAAGTTCCCGCGCAGCGTGCTGGAAGCTCTGGGCCACACTGCCCCGGAGAACGACTTTGAGGCCATGCAGGCGCTGGAAGAGGCTACCGGACGCACCGCTCCCGCAAGTCTCGCTGTCCTGCGCCAGAAGGCCGAGCGGTTCAGCACCGTCATCGACCCGGCTCAGATCGCGGAGGTGGCACTGGGCTGTCAGGCTTGACGAAAACCAGAACAGGAGTAAATAAACTATGGCACTTTTTGTGCTTGGCGATACCCACCTTTCCCTAGGCGGCTCCAAGCCGATGGACGTTTTCCCCGGCTGGAACGGCTATGTGGAGCGGCTGGAGGCCAACTGGCGCAAGCTCGTAAAGCCCGAGGACACCATCGTCCTCGCAGGCGACATCAGCTGGGCCATGCGTCTCACCGATACCCGCAGGGATTTCGAATTTCTGCAGCAGCTGCCCGGCCAGAAGCTCATCATGAAGGGCAATCACGACTATTGGTGGACCACCGCCAACAAGATGAACGCCTATCTGAAAGCCGAGGGCTTCGATACGCTCCACATCCTGCACAACAACTCCTACTCCGTGGAGGGCTACGCCATCTGCGGCACCCGGGGCTGGCTGTTCGATGTGGGGGAGCCTCACGACGAAAAGGTGATGAACCGGGAGATAGGCCGCTTGAAGATGAGCCTCGACGCCGCAGAACCCGGGCTGGAAAAGCTGGTGTTCCTGCATTACCCGCCGGTCTACACCGGCACCAGCGCCCCCGAGATCGTGGCAACACTGAAAGCCTACGGCATCAGGACCTGCTACTACGGCCATCTGCACGGCAATGCCATCCGCTATGCGGTGCAGGGCGATGTGGACGGCATCCGCTACAAGCTTGTCAGCGCTGACGGTCTGCGGTTCTGCCCCTACCGCATCAACTGAGGCAGAGACCAGAACAGCAGAAATGACAAAAAGTCAAAATTTGGGGTGGCAATTCTATCACGACCGTGCTATAATAAGTTGTGACGCGATTGTTGCACCCAATTTGAGCGCGCGCGTCCCCGCATTTCGCAAACAGCAAGGACGCGGTGCGCGGTTGCAGGCGGCAGTTTTCCCGCTGCCCCAACGCAATAGAATATTTGAGTGGAGGATACACAAATGAATTTCATCAAGTGCGAAAAGCTCGAGAAGAGCATGGCAGAGCTGCAGTTCTCCATCGACGCTGAGGCTTTCAAGGCTGCAGTTGCCGATGTTTTCAAGAAGGAGGGCAAGAAGTACCCTGTTCAGGGCTTCCGCAAGGGCAAGGCTCCCAAGGCTCTCATCGAGAAGATGTACGGCGCTGATGTCTTTACCTACGACGCCATCAACGAGCTGTTCCCCGCAGCTTACGAAGAGGCTGTCAAGGCTGCCGGCATCGAGCCGGTCGGCCGTCCTGAGGTCAGCGTTGACTCCGCCAGCGAGGCTGAGGGCGCTACCCTGACCGTCAAGGTCGCTGTCAAGCCCGAAGTCAAGATCGGCGCATACAATGGTCTGACCGTTGAGAAGACTGTCCATACTGTTTCTGACGAGGCTGTTGAGGCCGAGCTGAAGCGTGTGCAGGAGCGCAACGCCCGTGAGCTGACCCGCGAGGGTGCTGCTGAGAACGGCGACATCGTGGACATCGACTTCGAGGGCTTTGTGGATGGCGTCGCATTCGAGGGCGGCAAGGCTGAGCACTACAGCCTGACCCTGGGCAGCGGCAGCTTCATCCCCGGCTTCGAGGATCAGATCGTCGGCCACGCTGCCGGCGAGGAGTTTGACGTCAACGTCACCTTCCCCGAGCAGTACCAGGCTGCTGAGCTGGCTGGCAAGCCCGCTGTCTTCAAGATCAAGCTGCACGAGGTCAAGTACAAGGAGCTGCCCGCTCTGGACGACGAGCTGGCTAAGGACTGCTCCGAGTACGACACTCTGGACGAGTTCAAGGCTTCCATCCGCAAGAACAACCAGGAGCAGCTGGACAAGCAGGATGACCTGGCTGTCGAGAACGCTCTGGTCGATCAGGTCATCGACGGCATGGAGGCTGAGATCCCCCAGGCTATGTACGATGTCCGCATGGACGAGCTGGTCAACGACTTTGCTTTCCGCATGGAGCAGCAGGGCCTGCGCCTCGAGGACTACCTGAAGTATATGGGCCAGTCCGTCGACCAGTTCCGTGCTTCCTTCATGCCTCAGGCTGAGAAGCAGGTCAAGATCCGTCTGGCTCTGGAGGCTGTCGCAGCTGCCGAGAACATCGAGGCTTCTGAGGACGAGCTGAACGCAGAGGTCAAGCGCATCGCTGACCAGTACAAGATGGAAGAGGACAAGGTCCGTGAGCTCATCAATGTCGATGAGGTGAAGCACGACCTGGCCATCAACAAGGCGATCGACTTCATCAAGAGCCACGCTAACGTCGTGGAGAAGGCCGCTGAGGCCGAGAAGACCGAGGACGCTCAGTAATTCTGGCGCACAAGGTCACACAGGGCAGGGAGTGATCCCGGCTCTGTAAGCTAAGGTTGTTGAAATTGACCGATACGGCTACGGCCCATGTGCGCTTGCCGTATCGGTCAATTTTGCAAATACAATAATTTTCATTCAGGAGGCGAACCCTATGAGTTTTGTTCCTTACGTTGTCGAGCAGTCGGCGCACGGGGAGCGTTCCTACGATATTTTCTCCCGTCTGCTGAACGACCGCATCATTGTGCTGAGCGAGGATGTCAACGACACCTCTGCCAGCCTTGTCGTGGCACAGCTGCTGTATCTGGAAGGGCAGGACCCCGATAAGGACATCAGCCTGTATATCAACAGCCCCGGCGGCTCCATCAGCGCGGGTATGGCCATCCACGATACCATCCAGTATATCAAGTGCGATGTCTCCACCATCTGCATGGGCATGGCTGCCTCGATGGGCGCATTCCTGCTGGCCAGCGGCACCAAGGGCAAGCGGTTCGCTCTGCCCAACGCTGAGATCATGATCCACCAGCCGCTGATCGCAGGCGGTCAGGGCGGCGGTCTGTCCGGACAGGCTACCGACATCAAGATCCACGCGGACCACATCATCCGCACCCGCGCCAAGATGAACCGGCTGCTCAGTGAGTACACCGGCCAGCCGCTGGAAAAGGTGGAGCAGGATACCGAGCGCGACAACTTCCTTTCTGCGCAGGAGGCCAAGGAATACGGCCTCATTGATGAGGTCATCACCCACCGCTGAGCGGCAGAAAGCAATACACCCAGGATAAGGAAAAACGGTTATGGCTAATAACAATTCCGGCAGAGATAAAAACGAAAAGGATCTGGTCTGCAGCTTCTGCGGCAAACATCAGGACGAAGTGGAGCGGATGATCATCGGCCCCGGCGTGAACATCTGCAGCGAATGCATCGGCCTCTGCGCCGACCTGCTCTCGGACAAGCCGGATCATCCGGGCAGCAACAGCTCCCGCCCCAGCCGCGGCAGCGCCAGCCGGGCGCGTATCCAGCCCGCAGATGATCTCGCCATCAACATCAAGACCCCCGCAGAGATCAAGGAAGGTCTGGACCAGTATGTCATCGGTCAGGACGAGGCCAAGCGTGTGCTGGCCGTCTCGGTCTACAACCACTATAAGCGCATCCTGAGCGGCAAGGGCGCAGACGTTGAGCTGCAGAAGTCCAACGTCCTGCTGCTGGGACCCTCCGGTGTCGGCAAGACCCTGCTGGCCCAGACGCTGGCCAAGATGCTGGGCGTTCCCTTCGCCATCGCAGACGCCACCACCCTGACGGAGGCCGGCTATGTGGGCGAGGACGTCGAGAACATCCTGCTCAAGCTCATTCAGGCCGCGGACTTCGACGTCCAGAAGGCTCAGATCGGCATCATCTATATTGATGAGATCGACAAGATCACCCGCAAGAGTGAGAATCCCTCCATTACCCGCGACGTGGGCGGTGAGGGTGTTCAGCAGGCTCTGCTGAAGATCTTGGAAGGCACCGTCAGCAATGTCCCCCCGCAGGGCGGCCGCAAGCACCCCCAGCAGGAGTTCATCCAAATCGACACCACCAACATCCTCTTCATCTGCGGCGGTGCGTTCGACGGTCTGGACAAGTATATCCTCCGCCGCACCGACAAGTCTGCACTGGGCTTCGGCAGTGCGCTGAAGGATAACTCCAGCGAAGCCGAAAAGGCCCTGCTGCGGAAGGTCGAACCCCACGACCTCGTCAAGTTCGGCCTCATCCCCGAGCTGATCGGCCGTCTGCCGGTCATCACCGTGCTGGACGACCTGGACGAGGATGCGCTGGTGCGCGTGCTGAAAGAGCCCCGCAACAGTCTGGTCAAGCAGTATAAAGAGCTGCTGTCGATGGACAATGTGGAGCTGGACATCACCGACGAGGCTCTCCATGCCATCGCCCGCAAGACCATCGAGCGCAAGACCGGCGCCCGCGGCCTGCGCAGCGTGATGGAGAACATCCTCATGCCCATCATGTACGATGTGCCGAACGACCCCACCATCATCCGCGTCACCATCGACGAGGACACCGTGGAGGGCGGCGAAGCGCACATGGAGTACGGTGCGGTGCGCAAGCGCTATAAGAGTCAGACTTCCCTGAGCTGAGCGTCAGCGCACAGCAGGGAAGAGCAGCCCCGCTGAAAGCTTTTTGCTTTTTGGCGGGGCTTTTTTGTGCCATCTGACTTGTTTCTGAGACCAAATTGTAGTAAACTATAAAAGTCTGGAATTGCAAGGGGAATACCGGGACGGTCCACTGGCATGGGACTGCTCTGCGGATGGCAGCGCCGGACATTTTGTGGGAAACAGAAAGTACGATAAAGGAGTGTGTGTTATGGCAAATTATTTTGAGATGACCCGCGACGAACTGACTGCTGAGAAGGCAGCTCTGGAAGAAAACTACAAGAAATTTCAGGCAATGGGCCTGAAGCTGAATATGGCCCGCGGCAAGCCCGGCCCTCACCAGATGGACCTGGCAATGGGTCTGCTGCAGATGACCGACTACACCACCGACGCCGGCACCGATGCCCGCAACTACGGTGACCTTGAGGGCCTGCACGAGGCCCGTGAGCTGTTCGGCGACGTGATGGGTGTCAAGCCTGAGGAAGTCTTTGTGGGCGGCAACTCCAGCCTGCAGATCATGTACAACCTCATTTCCATGGGCTACTGCTTCGGCTTCCCCGAGTCTCCCTGCCCCTGGTCTCAGGTGGAGAAACGCAAGTTCCTCTGCCCGGTACCCGGCTATGACCGCCACTTCGCCATCACCGAGGAATTCGGCTTCGAGCTCATCAGCGTTCCCATGACTCCGACCGGTCCTGATATGGACGTTGTTGAGAAGCTGGTAGCTGAGGATGATACCATCAAGGGCATCTGGTGTGTGCCTCAGTATTCCAACCCCGACGGCTACACCTACAGCGACGAGACCATCGACCGGTTTGCCAAGATGAAGACCGCTGCTCCTGATTTCAAGATCTTCTGGGATGAGGCTTACATCGTCCACCATCTGACGGACGAGATCATCGAGACCCCCGTCCTGCTGAACGAGTGCAAGAAGTACGGCACTGAGGACCGCGTCTTCATGTTCACCTCTACCAGCAAGATCACCTTCCCGGGCGCAGGCGTCTCTGCGCTGGCCTGCAGCGAAGCCATGATGAAGTACATCTGCAAGCGCTTCTCGGTCATGATCATCAGCTATGATAAGATGAACCAGCTGCGTCACGTCCGCTTCCTCAAGAACAAGGAAGGCGTTCTGGCCCACATGGCAAAGCACCGCCGCCGTCTGGTACCCTGCTTTGATGCCGTCAAGACGGCCTTCAACGAGGAGCTGACTCCCTGCGGCGACATCGCCCACTGGACGAACCCCAAGGGCGGCTACTTCATCAGCCTCTATGTCATGCCCGGCTGCGCCAAGCGTGTGGCCCAGCTGTGCAAGGACTGCGGCCTGACCCTCACCGGCGCGGGCTCCGCTTACCCTTACCACAAGGACCCGGACGATGCCCATCTGCGCATCGCGCCCACTTATCCCAGCCTGGACGAAGTGGAGACTGCGTCCGACCTGCTCTGTGTCTGCGTCCGTCTGGCCGCAGTCGAGAAGCTGCTGGCTGAGAAAGCCTGATTCATCGCACAAGATCCCCGCTGTGCTGCCGCTCTGACGGCGCAGCGGGGATTTGGAAGTTGTTTTCATAGCCAGAGTGCGCCAAAAGGCAGTTCAGGCGGTGTGCAATGGTTATGAAAACAGCTTCTTATTATATTTGGAGGTTTCCCGATTCATATGAAAACTAAAGGCAAAGCATGGCAACTTGTCCTCACTGTGCTTTTGATCGCGGCGTTCGTCTATACGGCATTCTTTGGCGTCGCAGTCAAGTACGGTGATGTGACCACAACCTACATCAAGGGCGCGAAAGACATCCGCTTTGGTGTGGACATCAAGGGCGGCGTCAACGTCACCTTCGTCCCTTCCGACGGCTATGATGCCACCGACGACCAGCTCGAGGCTGCTCAGCTGGTCATCGAGAACCGTCTGGTCGCCCTCAACGTGACCGACTATGAGCTGTATGTGGACAACAACTCTGACAGCCTCATCCTCGAGTTTCCGTGGCAGTCGGGCGAGACGGAGTTCGACCCCGAAGCCGCCATTGAGGAGATTGGCACCACCGCCTATCTGACCTTCCGCGAGGGGAGCAGTGCAGACGGTGAGCTCGTCCTCGACGGCTCGATGGTGGAGAGCGCAGCTGCCCAGTACGGCCCCGTCAACGGCAGCAGCTCCGAGTACTATGTGGCGCTCAAGTTTACCGATGAGGGCGCCAAGGCATTCGGCGACGCGACCACCCGCCTGTATCAGACGGGCGGCACCATCAGCATCTGGCTGGACGACGAGAACGTCAGCACCGCCAGCGTCAACGCCGCCATCACCGACGGCTCTGCCATCATCACCAGTTCTGCGTCGAGCCCCTTCACGCAGGAAGACGTGGTCAAGATGGCCCGCCAGATCAACTCCGGCTCTCTGCCCTTTGCGCTGACGGTGGACAGCTACTCCACCATCAGCCCGAGTCTGGGCGAGAACAGCCTGAGCGCCATGGTGCTGGCCGGCGTCATCGCCTTCGCCCTCATCATGGTTCTGATGACGGCTCTGTACCGTCTGCCCGGCTTCCTGGCCTGCATCGCTCTGGCCGGTCAGGTGGCGGCTACGCTGGCCTTCGTCTCCGGCTACTTCCCGGTGTTTGAGAGTTTCACCCTGACCCTGCCCGGCATCGCCGGCATCATCCTCGCCATCGGCATGGGTGTTGACGCCAACGTCATCACTGCCGAGCGCATCAAGGAAGAACTGCGCAGCGGCAAGAGCCTCGACGGCGCCCTCAAGAGCGGCTTTGCCCGCGGCCTGACTCCCATCATCGACGGCAACGTGACCATCGTCATCGTCGCCATCGTGCTGATGGGTGCCTTCGGCCCGTCTGACGGCTTCTTTGCCAAGGCCCTGCACTTCGTCTTCTTCGCCTTCGGCCCCTCGACCGCAGGCACCATCTACGCCTTCGGTTACACGCTGCTCACCGGCGTGCTGCTCAACTTCGTGTTCGGTATCTTCGCTACTCGTACTATGATCCGGGGCGCTGCCGCTATCAAGGCTCTGCGTGACCCCCGCCTCTACGGTGCCGATGCTCCCGGCAAGACCCCGGCAGAGAAGAAGCAGGTCAACTTCGTTGGCCTGCGCAAGCGCTTCCTGACCTTCTCCGCCTGCCTGATGGCAGCCATCGTCCTCTGCGCTGTGGTGCTGGGCGTCCATCTGGACACCGAGTTCACCGGCGGTGCGATGATCACCCTGAGCTACGAGAACAGCTTTGAGATGTCTGCCGTCCAGAAGGCCGCCTCCGAAGCGCTGGGCAGCAACGGCCTGACTCTGCAGACCGGCGAGAACGTCGCAACAGGGGAGCAGACCCTGAAAATCTCGATGCCCGGTACCGAGACTGTCACCACTGACGAAGTGCAGACCCTGCTGGATTCCCTGAATGAGAGCTGCCCGGACAACTCCTTTGCACAGCTCTCTCTGAGCAATGTCAGCGCCGCAATGGGTACCAAATTCCTTCAGAAGAGTCTGGTGGCCGTGGTGTTCGCACTGGTGCTCATCCTCGCCTACATCGCCTACCGCTTCAAGAATATCGGCGGCCTCACCGGCGGCATGATGGCTGTTCTGGCCCTGCTCAATGACCTGATGGTGGTGTTCGGCACCTTCGTGCTGCTGCGCGCCCCGCTGGACGGCAACTTCATCGCCGCCATGCTCACCATCCTCGGCTACTCCATCAACGATACCGTCGTCGTCTACGACCGTATCCGTGAGAACCGCGGCCTGCTGGGCAAGAAGGCCAGCTTCGAAGAGCTGGTCAACCATTCCGTCAACCAGTCTGCCCGCCGTACCATCATCACCACCGTCACTACGGTGATGGCTCTGGGTGTGATGTGCATCGTCTCCAAGCTGTACGGTCTGGACAGCATCTTCACCTTTGCCTTCCCCCTGATGATGGGCATGCTCAGCGGCGTGTATACTTCGCTGTGTGTCTCCACTTCCGCATGGGTGGCTTGGAGCGAGCGCAAAAACGCAAAGAAAAACTGAGCTTCTATCCTGACGCAAATCTGTCCTGAATCTAGGAGGAACGACCATGAAATGCCCCTATTGTGGCGCTGAGGAATCCAAAGTCATCGACTCCCGCCCTACCGAAGACAGCGAGCGCATCCGCCGCCGCCGGGAGTGCCTGAACTGCCATATGAGGTTCACGACCTACGAGGTCGTGGAAACGGTGCCGCTCATCGTCATCAAAAAGGATAACTCCCGTGAGCCGTTCGACCGGCAGAAGCTGCTCAATGCGATGCTTCGAGCCTGCGCCAAGCGTCCGGTGAGCTACGAGTCTCTGGAACGCGCCGTCAGCAGCATCGAGCAGACCCTGATGAGCACCTACGACCGCGAGGTGACGAGTGTGCGCATCGGTGAGCTGACCATGCAGGAGCTGAAGAAAATCGACGAGGTGGCCTATGTCCGCTTTGCCTCGGTCTATCAGCAGTTTGCGGACGTCGAAAGCTTCTTCAATGAGCTGAAAAAGCTGATGGGCGACCGTAAGAAGTAAAGTGTAAAAAAGCACGAGCGCCCCATTCTCTGCCGCAGGGCAGGGGATGGGGCGCTTTTTGCGCCTCTTGGGCACGGGAAAAGAGCCCTTTCTATAAGGTCTGTATCTTTCGGAAGATACGCTGAAATATGGGACATATAAAAATCCATATGGCCAAGGACACTTAACGGAAGCCTCTTGCAAATAGAATTTCATCAGAGAAAAACAATGATAATGCAATTGAAATACCGGATGACCTTGCAGATGAAATCCCTTTTATAAGACTTATCTTGCGCCGGGACGAGACGGCACAATTTCGAATAATATAGATTACACGAAATATAATCACGTCTGAACGATTTAATTACACAAGTCTACGTGACAGCCATTCCAGCGTCTCCACCTGAACCTGCGCCCGGCGCAGTTCACCAAATGCTTCCTCGGGGGCGTTCAGTTCGAGATGTCCGTCCGCAGCGCGAAGGGCAGCTTCCAGTTCCGTGAAGTCCTGTGTGCGGAGCAGGTGATTCATCCCTTCCCGCATTTTGTCGCAGAGTTCAGCGCCTTCGGCCAGTGCCTGCCGCGCGGAAGGGAGGTCCTCGTCCCGGATGGCCTCCATGGCATTGTCGATGTCGTCCGAAATATCCTCTGCAAACTTCTGCACCCGCCAGCTGCTGTAAAAGGCGATACCCAGCAGCACTGCCACGATGCACAGACACGCATAAATTCGCTTCATTCCACACCTCTCACCGGGAGCTGCCCTTGCGGCGACTCTCTTTTTTCAGCAGAAAATAGTCTTCCGTCTCATTGCCCACTAAAAGCAGGATTTCCTCCGGCAGCAGGGTATTGGCCTGCGCTGTCCGCTCGAGCCAGTCCTGGTCTTTGCCGCACCAGTGCAGATTTTCCTCGAGCACCTGTCCGTCCAGCACGAAGGGGATGGTCGCGTGGCTGTGCTCCACTTTCAGCTGCAAGTCAGCGAGGGTAGCGGTCTCTTTCTCAGGGCGCAGTGCCGCCGAGAGACTGCCGTTCGTCTCCACCACGGCGTAGGAGACATCCCGTGGGTCAAAGATGTTTTTGCCGCGCAGTGCCTCCAGCAGGTCGGCAGTCGTCAGCCGGAGGGTGCGCAGAGCGTTCTGGTCGATTTGTCCGTCCAAGATGACCGTCTTGGGGCGGCCCGACATCAGGTTGAAAAATTTCTGGCTGCGAAAGCTCAGCGCCGACCCCAGCAGCTCCAAAGCCGCGATGAGGAAGAGGGGTATGAGGCTGGCCGTCACCGGCACTTCTTCCGACTCGATGGAGATGGACGCCAGATTTGAGATGAGGATAGTGGATACCAGCTCTTCGGGCTGCAGTTCGCCCAGCTGACGCTTGCCCATCAGCCGCATGGCAAACAGAACGCAGAGATAGATGAGCAGAGTACGGAAAATCAGAAGCTTCACGAGAAGGCCCTCCTTGTGGGTTGAATAAGCACCGCCGGCGCGGGAATACTGGCAGGCAAAGGGGGGATACCGTATGCTGCAGCTTTCTTCGTCGCTGGAAGAAAATCTGGCGGCGCTCAACGCTAGGTTTGGCGATTCGGCGGATTTTTATGCCAAGCGCATCGAGCTTTATCACTGCCCGGGGGCCATCGTCCTTTTCGACAATATGGCCAGCCTCGAGTCACTCTGGTCACTTTTACTGGACGCCGCCACCCGTCACACGCCCAGCCTCGAGCCGGAGCGGATGCCTCACAGCGGTACGCAGGTGTATGAGCTTCTGATGCATCACTCCGGTCTGCCCGCCGAGGACAGCCCGGTCAAGGACATGGACGACCTCATCCGCCGCATGACCGCCGGCATGGCCGTGCTTCTGCTGGACGGGTGCAAAAAGGGGCTTGTCTTCTCGGTTCAGGGGCTGAAATCGCGCTCGGTGGAAGAGCCCTCCGGGGAAGGAAACCTCCGTGGTTCCCGGGAGGGATTCGCTGACCTGCTGCGGGTCAACCTGAGTTTACTGCGCCGCCTCATCCGTACCGATACCCTCGTGATGGAGACCGCACAGGCCGACTGTGCCATGAAGACCGAATACGCCATCTGCTACTGCAAAGACAAGGCCGGCAAGACGGCAGTGGCGCGGGTGCGCCGGACGCTCCAGGAGGCAAAGCCGGAGGTCCTGCTGGATTCCAGCTACTTTGTACCGTGGCTTTTTCCGGCCAGGTGGCGGCTGTTTGCCCCAGTGAGCTATACCGAGCGTCCGGCTTCCGCCGCTGCAAAGCTTTGTGAGGGGAAAATCGTCATCCTTGTCAACGGCAGCCCCTCGGCGCTGGTGCTGCCGTCCCTTTTCTGCGAGAACTTCGACTGCCTCGACGACTACGCCACCACGGCAGTTTTTTCGTCGTTCCTGCGTGTCCTGAAATATGGCTCGTTTTATCTCAGCATCTTCCTGCCGGGCGTTTTTGTCTGTCTGGCGGTTTATCTGCCCGAGCTCATCCCACCGCAGTTATTATTCAAAATCGCGGCGGCAGAAAAGGCGACGCCTCTGCCGCTCTTTGCCGAGATGCTGCTGGTCATCATCTTATTGGAGATCATCCGGGAGGCCGGGCTTCGGATGCCCCAGACGCTGGGCCACTCGGTGAGCCTTGTGGCAGCGCTCATCATCGGTGACGCCGCCATCGGGGCCGGACTGCTGAGCACGCCGGTCATCCTCGTAGCCAGCATCACGGCCATCTCGGTCTTTGTGACGCCCTCGCTGTACGAACCGGCCACATTGCTGCGATTGGGCGTTACGCTGGCCGCCGGTCTGGCCGGGCCAGTAGGACTGGTGTGTGCGGCTTTGGGCGTGTTGGCCGCACTGACGTCCATCTCCGCGATGGGGGTACCCTATCTTTCGGGCGCAGTCTTTTCGGGTGACGGCGTCGTCCGCCGCAACTATCGGGCGCTGTCCCGCCGCCCATTCACCATCTGGCAAAGGAGGGGTTCCTGAATGCAGCAAAAACAGACATTCTCGGCCCAGACGCTGACACTCAGCGTCGCGGCGGCGGAGCTGGGCCGCGCCATCTTCGGGGCAGGGAAGACCGGCTCCGTCCGCGCCGTCCTGCTGAGCAATGTACTGGCGGCAGCGGCCTTCGTGCTCCTTGCCGCACTCGTCTCGGTCAACGCCTTCCGTCTGAACCGCCCGGGCTTTGCAGGAAAGTGCATCTGTGCCGCCTTTCTGCTCTGGTATCTCTTCGAACTTGTCCGGACGGCTGCAATGCTCCAACAAGCCTGCTGGGAACAGTTTGCGTCTATGGCCTTCATCGGTCTGCTGCCGTTCTTTCTCTGGGCAGGGTGGAGCCTCGGCTGTGAGCTGTATGACCGGATGGCCTCCGTCCTCGGGTGGCTCGTAGTGCTGGGCATCGTGTTCTGTGTGCTGGGGCTGGCCGGACAGCTGCAATGGCAGGTGCTCGTGACAGGTGAGACGGCACATTCGTTTGTTCTTCCGGATGCATCTTTTTACCCGGAATATTTCTCCTTTCCGCTTCTCTGTATGAGTAAAAATAATGCGAAAATCAGCAAAAAGCCTGTCGTGTGGCTTCCAATCATCGCTGCCGTCATTTCCTCGGGTTATGCGCTGGGACTGGCCCTTCTTTTCGGCGCACCGCAGGCTTACCCGGGCTATGAACTCCTGCGGGCGTGGAGCTTCGGCGGCATCTCCCGCTTTGATGCCGCGTTCCTGCTCCTCTGGCTGGCGGCGGCGATCTTCCGCTTCGGCTTTATCGTCCGTGCCGTCCGGCTGCTCTGTGAGTGCCTTGCCGAAGGGCCTGTAAATGCGGAGGCTGCACGATGACCCGCCGGGGCTGGCTGCGGCTGATGGCCGCAGGCGTCCTCGTCGTCTGGCTCTGCCTTTTTTTGCATTGGGATAACACCGAAAAAAGCATGATACGCGCCCTTCTCGTCGAGACGAACGGCGACAGCTGGACAGTGGGTCTGCTGTACCAGTTCCCGGAAGCCTCCGCCGATTCCTCCGAGGCCAAAGCCGCCATCCGCCTCTGTATTGGCCGAGGCCCCGAGCTTTCTTCTGCCGTTTCTGCCGCTGAGGAAGCCCTGCCCCAGCGGGCGGACTGGCGGCTCTGCGAATATCTTCTGGCCGAGCTGGATTCGGTGCGACAGACGCTGTCTGCCTGTGAAGAACTGTTTCTCCATCGACCCTACGGGCGGCTGGCGTCCCGGGTATTCGGGGGAAGCTTTTCGGTAGAGACACTGAAAGAGCGGGCCGATGGATCAGACGTCCTGCCAGAAAATCTCCTGCAATGCGTCAAAAACGCTGCTCAAGCCGCGCCCCGGCTCTATCAGCAGAGCGGCGGCTTCATCCTGCCTGTCGTGGAGCTGGAAGACGAGGATACACATTGCAGGCCCGAAGCCCTCATCATCACCCCGGAACAGACCGGCCAGCTGACCGAGTCCCAGACGGAAATGGCGCTCTTATTGCAGGGCAAAAGCTGGACGGATACAGGGGAGCATCGCTTTGCGCTGGCAGCCGGGCCGCTCTGCCTGCGCCGGGCTTTCTGCGGCGTGGAGCGGGAAGGGGAGAGCTTTCTTCTCCGGGTGAACGCGCTCTCACGCAATAATGCACTGCCTGCCGACGCCGAAGCAGAACTGGAAGCCCTCTGTGCGGACACCGTCCGCCGCTGCTGGACGCTGGGGCTGGACATCTCCGGATTCGGTGCGCATCAGGCACTGCGTGACGGTCATTTTGCGCTCACAACAAAAAACGTCTGCCCGGAAATTCGGGCAGACGTGAAGCTCATGAAATGTTAAGAAGCCGTTTCGAAGATCACGGTGATGGTGGTACCCTCGTCCACAACGCTGTCCAGCTTGATGCGGGCGTTGTGGATGCGGGCGATGTGTTTGACGATGGCCAGACCCAGACCGGTGCCGCCGGTGGCTTTGCTGCGGCTCTTGTCCACTCGGTAGAAGCGCTCGAACACGCTGGTCTGCGCCTCTTTCGGGATACCGATGCCGTTGTCCTTCACGGTCAGGGTGCAGTGACCGTCCCGGGTGCAGGCCGTGATGATCTGGACTTTTCCACCGGGGCGGTTGTAGCGGATGGCGTTGTCGCAGAGGTTCTGGCACAGCTCATCCAGCAGGCTGCGGCTGCCTGTCACAGGGGCGCTCTCGCCAAGGTAGGTCAGGGAGATGTAGGAGTGCCGGGCGTTGACCTTCTGGCGCTCCACGCACTCGCGGGCCACATCCAGCAGGTCGACCGTTTCCATTGCAGGCGCAGCACCCGTCTCGCTCACATTGTCGAGGTGGGAGAGCTGCAGAATATCGTTGACCAGCTGGATCATCCGGCTGGCCTCTACATGGATCTTGCGGGCAAAATCCGGCGTATCCGCGGGTTTTGCAATGCCGGTCTCGATGAGCTCTGCATAACCGGAGATGCTGGTCAGAGGCGTTTTCAGCTCGTGGCTGACATTGGCCGTGAACTCCTGCCGCATTTTCTCGTTATTTTCCCGCAGCATCCGGTCGGAGTGGATGCTCTCGGCAAAGGGGATAAGCTCCTTGTAGGGGACATTCTCCTGGATGTGGTCGAGGTCATCGGTCATCTTGAGCACAGGCTGGACGAGGCTCTTGGTCAGCAGCCCGGCAATGATGGCGGCTGCGCCCATCATCAGGAAACAGCTCAGCACGATGGCAGGCAGAGCGGCGTCATAAATGGACCAGATCGTCTCAGAATCCTGCGCCACCCGGAGGATGTCTCCGTTCGTCAGCAGCATGGCGTAATAATAAGTCTCATAGCCCAGCGTCTGGGAGTCGCGGCAGTCGCGGCCCACACCGCTCTTCATGGCCTGCTGTATCTCGGGGCGGCTCAGATGGTTCTCCATCGGCTGGTTGGTGGCCGACTCAAAGAGCACACTGCCGTCCGAGGCGATGAGAGTGATGCGCAGCGAGCCGTCCACATAAGTTTCCAGCTGGCTGGGGGCGTCCACCTGCGCACAGCCGGCAGCCACAAGGTCGGCTTCCCGCTCGAGAGCTGTCCAGGCCTGCTCCCGGAACGCCTTGTGGAACACAAAGATGCAGAGTGCAGCGGTACACACCAGCCCCGCAAATCCCATCAGAAACAGCAGATAACTTATTTTTTCTTCCATGCTGCGTGGTTTCATTGCTCGAGCTCCTCCTCGCTGTCCGTCAGCTTGTAGCCCACTTTCCGTACTGTGCAGATGTACTTTCCGGCGTCGCCCAGCTTTTTGCGCAGGGTGCGGATGTGCATATCCACGGTCCGGCTCTCCACCGAGATGTCAGTACCCCACACCACCTGCAAAATGGTCTCGCGGGTGACGACAAGGTTGGTGTTTTCCAGCAGCAGGCGGAGCAGGCTGTATTCTTTGTAAGTCAGCTCCACCGGTGCGCCGCTGACGGTGACGCTGTGGCGGGCATTGTCCAGCAGGATCTCCCGGAAACTGTAGACGTTGGGCCGCGCCTCGGGCTCTGCCCGGCGGAGGGCTGCCCGCACCCGGCTCAGGAACTCCATGATGCCGAAAGGTTTGGTGATGTAGTCGTCTGCACCGCAGTCGAGGCCGCGCACGGTGTCCAGCTCGCTGGACTTGGCCGTTATCATGATGATGGGCAGACGCCGCAGGGAAGGGGCGGCGCGGAGCTTTTTCAGGATGGAGAAGCCGTCCTCACCGGGGAGCATCACGTCCAAGATGACCAGTTCCGGCGGCGTGGTGTGGACGGCCTGCCAGAACGGCTCCGAGGACTCGAAGCCCATGGCTTCGTAGCCGTTGGACTGTAATGCATACTGCTCTAATTCACGGATGGCTGAATCGTCTTCTACGATATAGATCATGCCTGTTTGTCCTCCGTTTCGGTGACGTTTTCGTCGGGGAAGAGATAGCGCTCACGGTAGCGGTTCAGGCGGCGCTGGAACTGCTCGCTCTCCTTGGTGGAGGCATGGCCGCTGCGCAGGTCGTTGAGGTAGGCGTGGGTGTCGAAGCTGTCCTGCGCCACCTCGATCTGGGCAACTGCCACGTTGCTGCAGTGGTCGCAGACGCGCTCGTAGTTGGTCAGCAGGTCTTCCAGCACGAAGCCATACTCGATGGAGCAGCTGCCGGCCTGCAGGCGGGCAACGTGCCGTGCCTTGATGGCACGCACCAGCTCGTCCACGACGGTCTCCAGAGGTTCGACCTTGCTTGCCAGATGCAGGTCATCCTTGCGGAAGGCGTCGGTGGTGCGGTTCAGCACGTCCTGCACGGCGTCCTCAAGCACCTGCAGCTCTTCGCGGGCGTCGGTGGAAAAGTTGATCTCCTTGGTGTGCATCTCCTGTGCGGATTCCAGAAGGTTCACGGAATGGTCGCTGATGCGCTCGAAATCGCTGATGGTGTGGAGCAGAGTATTCACGCTCTGGCTGTCCGCATGGTTCAACTCACGGCTGGACAGCTTGACCAGATAGGTGCCGAGAGCATCTTCGTACTGGTCAACTTTGCTCTCCTCATCCCGGACTTTCTGGGCCAGCGTATCATCCCAGGTGTGAGTCAGGCTCATGGCCTGCATGACGCCCACACGGGCCAGCTCGGCCATGTCAGCAGTAGCAGAGTGGGCGCGGGCCACGGCCACAGCCGGGGTGTTCAGCAGACGCTCATCCAGCAGAGCAAAGCTCTCTTTTTCGGCGTCGTCGGGGATGGTGAGGATGGCCAGCTTTTCCAGACCATTTGCGAAGGGGAGAAGGATGAGGGTGGCCGCGATGTTGAAGGCGGAGTGGACCACAGCAATGCCCCAGGCGGCGATGGTCTCGTTCACAAAATCAAAGTGGACCACGGCGTTCAGACCATAGAAACCGGCCAGAAAGACCGTGACGCCGATGATGTTGAAGTAGAGGTGGACCATGGCGGCACGGCGGGCATTCTTATTTGCGCCCACAGAAGAAATCAGCGCGGTGACACAGGTGCCGATATTCTGACCCATGATGATGGGGATAGCGCTGCCGTAGGTGATGACGCCGGTGGCGCTCAGTGCCTGCAGGATGCCGACGCTGGCGCTGGAACTCTGGATGATGCCGGTGACCAGTGCGCCCACCAGAACGCCGAGGATGGGATTGGAGAAGCGGACGAAGAGGTTGGTGAACCATGCCTCACCCTGCAGGGGCTCGACGGCATTGGACATGGTAGTCATGCCGGTCATCAGGATGGCAAAGCCGATGAGGATAGTGCCGATGCCCTTTTTCTTCTCATTCTTGCCCATATAGAGCAGGATGCCGATGAAGGCGAGTATGGGGCTGAAGGAGGTGGGCTTGAGCATCTGGATCCAGATGCTGTCGCCCTGCAGACCGGAAAGGCTCAGCAGCCAGCTGGTGACAGTGGTACCCACATTGCTGCCCATAATGATGCCGATGGCCTGATGCAGCTCCATGATGCCGCTGTTGACGAAGCCGACCACCATGACGGTGGTAGCACTGGAACTCTGGATGATGGCGGTCACGCACAGACCGAGGAAGAAGCCCTTGAGGGGGTTATCCGTCAGCTTGCTCAGGATCTTCTGCAGATGGCCGCCGGCCTGTTTCTCAAGGGCTTTGCCCATGATGTCCATGCCGAACAGGAACAGAGCCAGACCGCCCAGCAGAGAAAAGACATTGAATAGAGTCATGTTTTACTCCTCACTTGTTGAAGCTTGCGTTTGTACATCGACAGCGGCCGTAGAGGACCCGTGCAGGAGCATGTCTCAGCTTTTTACACGACCTGCACTGGATTTCACCGGTCCTATCCCTGATTATGAGTATACGAGTGGAATGTAAAATCGGAAACCGGCGAAATGTAAAACTCATGTAAAGTAAACTCTATCCCTGCCTCCTATTATATGGTTTTGGCCCTCAGATGCAAGCGCTGGCGCAAAACCAGAAAAGATTCCTGAAAGAATTGTTGTTTTTGCTGTCCGTCTCGATTATAATATAAGGAAGGATAAACTGTGCTGCCTTTTGGTATGACAGAGCACAGAGGATGCAGGAGGAAAAACGAATGGGGAATTTCGCTGTTTCGCTCAAGCGGCTGGTCGAGAAGGTCAGCCTCGAGGTTATCTATACGCCCTGCGATTTGGACAAGATCAGCGTCGAGATCGCAGAGGTCAACCGTCCCGGTCTGTTTCTGGCCGGTTACTACGATTATTTCGATAAGCTGCGCTTACAGATCATGGGCCTTGCGGAGATGAACTTTCTGGCAGGTCTTACGCCGGAAAAGCGCCGTGAGCGCCTCGACCAGCTGTTCCGCCAGCAGCCTCCGGCCGTCATCCTCTGCCGCAACGAGGAGCTGGAACCCTTCCCGGAGATGCAGGAGCTTGCAAAGCAGCACGGTGTAGCCCTGCTGCGCTCCAACGAGACGACCTGCACCATGATGGGCAGCCTCATCAGTGTGCTGAACCTTGAACTGGCTCCCCGCATCACCCGCCACGGCGTGCTGGTGGAAGTTTACGGTGAAGGTATCCTCATTCTCGGCGACAGCGGCATCGGCAAGAGCGAGCTGGCCATTGAGCTGGTCAAGCGCGGCCACCGCCTCGTTGCCGACGATGCCGTGGAGCTGCGCAAGGTCTCCAACCGTCAGATCATGGGTACTGCGCCGGAAAACATCCGCCACTTCATTGAGCTGCGCGGCATCGGCATCGTCAACGTGGCCCGCGTGTTCGGCGTGGGCGCGGTCAAGGTGAGTGAAAGCCTCGACCTCGTCGTCCAGCTGGAAGCATGGGACCCCACCAAAAACTATCAGCGCACCGGCCTGGAAAGCGAGTATTATGACATTCTGGGCGTCAACATCCCCAGCACCATCATCCCCGTTTCGCCCGGACGCAACCTTGCAGTCGTGCTGGAAACGGCGGCTATCAATAACCGCCAGAAGAAGATGGGCTATAACGCCGCCAAGGAGCTGCTCATCCGTCTGGGCCTGAACGATACGATGGACTGATTTTCTACCGATAGAGGGAGAACGAATGGAACGATTGAAACAGGCTTTGTCCGCTGCGGGCATTGCATACAAAGAAAATGAGCCGCTCAGCGCGCACTGCACTTTCCGCATCGGCGGCCCGGCAGATGTCTTTATCCTGCCGGAAAATGAGGCGCAGCTCTGCGCCGCCATCAAGCTGGCGAAGGAAGCGAATGTCAAATATTATCTGCTGGGCAACGGCAGCAACATCCTGTTTGAGGATGCGGGCTACCGGGGAGCTGTCATCAATGTATCGGCCATGAAGAGCGCGATCGGCATTCTTGAAAACATCTGTTTCCCGGGTAAAGACCCGTCCCTGACTTACGATGCTGTCGTTGTCGGTGCAGATAAGATGCTCTCGTCGCTCTGCATGACGGCGCTGGAAAACAGCCTCACCGGTCTTGAGTTTGCCTACGGCATCCCGGGTACGGTGGGCGGTGCTGTCTACATGAACGCCGGAGCTTACGGCGGCGAGATGAAGGACGTGCTGGTCTCCGTGCGGTATCTGACCGCAGAAGGGGAGATCGTTGAGGTGCCGGCAGAACAGCTCGACCTCAGCTACCGCCACAGCATTTTCGAAGAAAACGGCGGCTGCATCCTCTCGGCAAAGTTCCACCTCGCAAGAGGCAATGCCGCCGACATCCGCGCCAGGATGGACGACCTGATGGCCCGTCGCAAAGACAAACAGCCTCTCGACAAGCCCAGCGCCGGCAGCACCTTCAAGCGGCCGGTGGGCGCATTTGCGGCAGCCCTCATCGACCAGTGCGGTCTGCGGGGCTACCGCCATGGCGGCGCAGCCGTCAGTGATAAGCACTGCGGCTTTGTGGTCAATCTGGGTGGAGCGACCTGTGCAGATGTGCTGGCTCTGTGCGATGAGGTGCGCGCCATCGTGAAAGAAAAGACCGGCTATGACCTCGAAAAAGAAATTCGTGTGGTGGAAGCATAAAAGAAAGAGGCGTGCAAAATGAATCTTCTCATCGTCAGCGGCCTTTCCGGTGCAGGCAAATCTGTCGCCATGAATGCGCTGGAAGACATCGGCTTTTTCTGCATTGATAACATCCCGGCGGCACTGCTGCCCAGCATCACGGCGTTTTCGAAAGCGGGTGACAACCAGCTCAAGCGGGTGGCTCTCTGTATGGACATCCGCGGCTGCCGCACGCCGGAAGAAATCGAAGAAGCTCTTTCTCAGCTGGACGCGCAGGGGATAGAATATGAGATCTTGTTCCTTGATGCCCCGGACGATGTGCTGATGCGCCGCTACAGTGAGACGCGCCGCCGCCATCCGATGAGCATTTCCGACGGCCTTTCCACCCGGGAAGCCTTCCGCAGGGAGCGCGAGATCTTGCAGCCCCTCAAAGACCGGGCAGACTACACCATCAACACTGGATTGCTCTCGACTTCTCAGAACAAAGAGCGCATCTGCAACCTGTTCAACCAGAACGGCGGCGCGAAGAGCGCCATGCGTCTGACGGTCATGTCCTTCGGCTTCAAGTTCGGCATCCCGCCGGAGGCGGACCTTGTTTTGGATGTCCGCTGTCTGCCCAACCCTTTTTATGTCCCGGAACTGAAGCATAAAACGGGTCTTGATGAAGAGGTCGTCGATTTTGTCATGAGCCACCCGGAGGCGCAGGAGCTTTTGAAGCGCTATGAATCGTTTCTGGAATATGCTCTTCCGCTCTACGTCAAGGAAGGCAAAAGCCAGCTCACCATCGCAGTGGGCTGCACCGGCGGCAAGCATCGCTCCATCACATTTGCGCGGAAAATCGCGGAATACTGCGAAAAGCTTGGCTACAAGCCCGGCATCCAGCACCGCGATTCTGTCCGTTGAAAGGATAAACACATCATGAGTTTTGCATCCCAGGCAAGGGAGGAGATCGCCCGGCGCAGTCTGCAGAAGGACTGCTGCGTCCGCGCTGCCGCCTATGGAATTGCCTGCTTCGCCAAGTACTTCGACGCCAGCGGGCTGGTGCTGCAGACGGAACAGGAGCTGACGACGCAGGTGGCTTCCCAGCTGTTTGCGCGCTGCGGCGTACAGGGCGACATCATCGAGAAGCAGCGTCCCAGCGGGGTGGTCTATGAGTTCAGCATCCGCGCACCGGAGCAGGTGGCGCGGATGCACGAGCTTTTCGGCACCACCGGCACCGAGACGAGCCTGCAGATAGACCCCGGACTGATTCGCTGCCAGACGTGCGTCAGCGCGTACATCGGGGCAGCTTTTTTGTGCAGCGGCACGGTCACTGACCCGCAAAAGGAGTATAACATCGAGTTTCTCACCAGCCGCACGAACCTTGCGCGCGACTTCGAAGCCCTGCTGGCGGAGCACGAGTTTGCGCCCCACCGCACCCGCCGCAACGGCGTGAACCTTGTTTACGTCAAGAGCTGCGACAACGTGGAGCGCATCCTTTCCTTTATGGGAGCGGCGGAGGCATCGGCCCAGCTCAGCGCCCAGAAGGCTGTCAAGCAGATGCGCAACCAAATCAACCGCCACACCAACTGTGACACCGCAAACCTGGGCAAGACGGCCCGTGCCAACGCCCAGACTCTCAAAGCCATCCGCTTTCTGGAAGAGCAGGGGGCGCTGGAAACGCTGCCCGAGGCGCTGCAGCAGGCAGCAGCCCGGCGGCTGGAATATCCTGATCTATCGCTGGCGGCGCTCTGCGGGTGCTTTGACCCGCCCATGAGCAAATCGGGCCTTTCTCACCGGATGAAAAAGCTGGAAGCGCTGGCCGACGCCCTGCGTCAGCGGCTCGAAGAACACACTGAAACAGAGGAGGCAGGAGCATGAGCGATGTGACCGAAGGGAACCGTCAGGGGAGAGACTTCGTTCATCTCCACATCCATACCGAATACAGCCTGCTGGACGGTGCCTGCCGTATCGACCAGCTCATGGACCGCGTCAAGGAGTGCGGCCAGAATGCCATCGCCATCACGGACCACGGCGTCATGTACGGCTGTGTCCAGTTCTATAAGGCCGCAAAAAAGGCAGGCATCAAGCCCATCATCGGCTGCGAAGTCTATGTGGCCACCCGCACCCGTTTCGATAAAGTGAACAAAATCGACGGCAACAACCATCTTATCCTGCTCTGCAAGAATGAGACAGGCTATAAAAACCTTATCAAGATGGTGTCCGCTGCCTTCGTGGAGGGCTTTTATTCCAAGCCCCGTGTAGACAAGCAGCTTCTCGAGCAGTATCACGAGGGGCTTATCTGCCTGTCTGCCTGCCTCGCAGGCGAGATCCCGCAAGCCATTCTGGCGGGAGACTACGAGAGGGCAAAGTCCACGGCCCTGTGGTATCAGGAACTGTTCGGCAAGGGCAATTACTACATCGAACTGCAGGACCACGGCCTCGAAGAGGATACGATTGTCCTGCCCCAGCTTATCAAACTGGCGCGGGAGACCGGCATCCCGATGGCAGCCACCAACGACTCCCACTATCTGCGGAAGGATGACGCCAAGATGCAGAGCATCCTGCTCTGCATCCAGACCGGCAAGACCATTCAGGACGCTGACCGGATGGAGTTCCAGACCGACGAATTCTACGTCAAAACGACAGATGAAATGTATGAGTTGTTCGCAATGGTGCCGGAAGCCTGCGCCAACACCCAGAAAATTGCGGACCAGTGCAATTTTGACTTCGACTTTGGACACACCAAAATTCCATATTACAAAGCCCCGAACGGGATGGACAATCAGGAGTTCTTCGAGAAACTCTGCTGGGATGGCCTCGAGCGCCGCTACGGCCCGGACGTCCCACAGTCCAATAAGGACCGCCTGACCTATGAGATCGGCGTGGTCAAGTCGATGGGCTATACCAACTACTACCTCATTGTCTGGGATTATATCAACTACGCCAAGAGTCAGGGCATTCCGGTAGGCCCGGGCCGTGGCTCCGGCGCGGGCAGCATCGCGGCTTACTGTGTAGGCATCACCGACATCGACCCCATCCGCTACAACCTCATCTTCGAGCGATTCCTGAACCCCGAGCGTGTCAGTATGCCCGATTTTGACGTCGATTTCTGCTATGAGCGCCGTCAGGAGGTCATCGACTACGTCAACCGGAAGTACGGCGCAGACCATGTAGCCCAGATCGTCACCTTTGGCACCATGGCTGCCCGCAACGCTATCCGCGATGTGGGCCGCGTGATGGGTATGCCCTATCAGAGCGTGGATGTGGTGGCAAAGCAGGTGCCGATGGAGCTGAAAATGACGCTAAAACGCGCCTTGGAGGTCTCGCCGGAGCTGAAGCGGATGTACGACAGCGACCCGCAGGTCACAGAACTTATCGACACTGCGCTGAAAGTTGAAGGAATGCCCCGCCACGCCTCCACCCATGCGGCCGGCGTCGTCATTACCCCGGAACCGACAGACTATTATCTGCCCCTGGCCACCAACGACGGCCTGCCTGTCACCCAGTTCAATATGACCGAGATCGAAGAGCTGGGTCTGCTGAAAATGGACTTCCTCGGCCTGCGCACCCTGACGGTCATCCGGGATGCGGAGGCGGCCATCCAGAAAAAAGACCCGTCCTTCTCCATCCAGAAGCTGGATTATGACGATGCAGCGACTTATAAGATGCTGGGTCAGGGTGAAACAGAGGGCGTGTTCCAGCTCGAATCCTCGGGTATGAAACAGGTCCTCGTGGGTCTGCAGCCGCAGAACCTTGAAGATGTCATCGCTCTTATCAGTCTTTACCGCCCCGGCCCGATGGACTCCATCCCGACCTACCTGCGCAACCGCCACGAGCCGGATAAGATCAGCTACAAGACCCCTCAGCTGGCCCACATCCTCGACGTCACCAACGGCTGTATCGTCTACCAGGAACAGGTCATGCAGATATTCCGTGAGCTGGCTGGTTTCTCGTTCGGACAGGCAGATAACGTCCGCCGTGCCATGAGTAAAAAGAAGCACGCGGTGATGGAGGCAGAACGCGAGCATTTTGTCCATGGCTGCACCGAGCCGGGCCACGAATGCCCGGGCTGTGTCGCCAATGGCATCTCCGAGGAAGTCGCCAACGAGATCTACGATGAAATGTCGAGTTTTGCGTCCTACGCCTTCAATAAAAGCCATGCTGCCTGCTACGCTTACGTCGCATTCCAGACGGCTTATCTCAAGTGTCATTACCCCAGCGAGTTTATGGCCGCATTGCTCACCAGTGTGCTTGACAATACCGACAAAGTCATCGAGTATTCGGGCGAGTGCGCCCGCCTGAGCATCAAGGTGCTTCCGCCGGACGTCAATATCTCGAACGGCGGCTTCACAGCGGACAACGGCAAGATCCGTTTCGGCCTGAATGCGGTCAAGAATGTGGGCCGCAACCTCATCGAGCGAGTCGTGGAAGAGAGAAAAGAAAAGCCTTATTCGAGCCTCTATGATTTCTGTAAGCGGATGCACGGCACTGAGCTGAACCGCCGGGCCGTGGAATGCCTGATCAAGGCGGGTGCCTTCGACAGCATGGGCGTCAACCGCCACAGCCTTGTGGAAGCCGTGGACGGCATCATCAAGAGCGTGGAGAGCGACTCCCGCCGCAATCTTGAGGGACAGCTGGACCTGTTCTCGGTGATGAGCGGCGAATCTCAGACCTCCGACACCGACAGCTACGAGATAAAGCCCTTCCCGGAGTACAGCCACACCGAACTGCTCCAGCAGGAGAAAGAGGTCAGCGGCCTCTATCTGTCCGGCCACCCGCTGGACGCCTATCGGGAACAGTCGGCACGCTTTGCATCCAACAGCATCAAGGAACTCACCGGCGAGGACGCCCACAAGCTGGACGGCAATCACGTCCGTATCGTGTGTACCATCGTCAAAAACCGGATGATGACCACCAAGTCCAACACGATGATGGCCTTCACCAGCGTGGAGGACCTGACCGGTACGATGGAGGTCATCGTCTTCCCACGGGTACTGGATACTTTCCGCGATGCGCTCAAGGAGAATGCCGTCGTGGTCATCGAGGGACGCCTCTCTGTGCGTGAAGATGAGCCTTCCAAGCTGATGGCTGAGAGCATCTCGCCCATCGAGGGCTATGACCCCAAACGTCCGCAGGCCAACCGCCCCAACCTCATGCGGGATGCCGCCCAGCGGCTCTATGTCCGCCTGCCGTCCCGCAGCTGCCCCGAGTATGCAAAGGTCATCAATCTCCTTGAGATATTCGACGGCGATATGCCCGTCATTTTCTATCTCGAGGATGTCAAGCAGAAGCTCGCCGCGCCCCGGAGGCTCTATGCTTCGGGCCATCCACTGCTGCTCCAGGAGCTGAAACGTCTGCTTGGTGAACGCAATGTCGCAACAAAATGACATTTCTGTGCATCAATCATTATGCCTTCGCTGTTTTCAAATGATTAACTTTGTGATATACTTGTCTAAGGCAAGCCATAGCAAATATGTTGCATCGAGTCGGGCCGCATCTGTGGAAGAAGGGGATGCGCGCACCCCGAGTGGTATGTGAAGAAACAAATTGGAGGGAATCTCTCTATGGAAAAGCAAATCAAGACGATCGGTGTTCTCACCAGCGGCGGCGACGCCCCTGGCATGAACGCAGCTGTCCGTGCCGTGGTCCGTACCGGCCTGCACAAGGGCTTCCGCATGATCGGCATCCAGCGCGGCTATAACGGTCTGCTGAACGGCGAGTGCTTCGAAATGAACCTGCGCAGTGTCTCGAACATCATCTCTGCCGGCGGCACCATCCTCTACACCGCACGCTGCCTTGAGTTCAAGACCAAAGAGGGTCAGGATAAGGGCGCAGCCAAGTGCCGTGAGCTGGGCATTGACGCGCTGGTGGTCATCGGCGGCGACGGTTCTTACCGTGGCGCCCGTGAGCTGGCACACCGCGGCATCCCGATGATCGGCCTGCCCGGCACCATCGACAACGATATTGCCTGCACCGACTACACCATCGGTTACGATACCGCTATGAACACTGCTCTGGAGATGATCGACAAGCTGCGCGACACCACCCAGAGCCATGACCGCTGCAGCGTCGTCGAGGTCATGGGCCGCAACGCTGGTTACATTGCCCTGAACGTCGCCATCGCCTCCGGCGCTATGGCCGTGTTGCTGCCCGAGAAGGAATTCGATATGCAGCGCGACATCCTCGATAAGATCGTCGAGACTCAGCGCACCGGCAAGCGCCACTTCATCGTCATCGTGGCCGAGGGCATTGGCCACTCTCAGGAGATCGCCAACGAGATCCAGGCCCGCACCGGCATCGACACCCGTGCCACCATTCTGGGCCATGTCCAGCGCGGCGGCTCTCCCACGCTGCGTGACCGTGTGAACGCTTCTGCTATGGGCTACCACGCCGTCTGCCTGCTCGAGCAGGGCAAGTATAACCGCATCGTCGGCATGAAGGGTGAGGAGCTGGTGGATTACCCCGTAGATGAGGCCCTCGAGATGACCAAGAGCATCGACCCGGTCCTCGTGGACGTATGCAATACGATCTCGATTTGATTTTTTGAACATACGACGGAGCTGTGTTTTCCATGACATCGGAAAGTGCAGCTCCGCTTTTTTATATTTACGCAACCCGAAGTTTTGTGGTATACTATCGCAAGAGAATCAAGACGCGGCGCTCTGTCCCGCGTCAGGCAGGAGAGTGGAACTGTGGAACTGGAACAAGCCAAGAAGCGCGTAGAGGAACTGCGCGCTGTTATCGAGAAGAATAACCGCCTTTATTACGACCAGGACGCCCCCGAACTCGAGGACTTTGAATACGACGCCCTGACGCGGGAATTGAAGGAGCTGGAGGCGCAGTACCCGGAGCTGGTCACTCCGGCTTCACCCACCCAGCACGTCGGCGGCACCCCCAGCGGACGCTTCGCAAAAGTGACACATGCCGTCAAGATGGAAAGTTTGCTGGATGCATTTTCCTACGATGAGCTGCGTGATTTCGACCGCAGGGTGCGTGACGCGGGTATCGAGCCGGAGTATGTCGTCGAAATCAAGATCGACGGTCTTTCTTGCAGCCTTGAGTACGAGAACGGTGAACTGGTCCGTGCTTCTACCCGCGGCGACGGTGTCGTAGGCGAGGACGTCACCGCCAATGTCCGGTCTATCAAAAAGATACCGAAAAAGCTGAAAAATGCCCCTGAGTTTCTCGAGGTGCGCGGCGAGGTTTATATGCCCCATGAGGCGTTCCAGCACCTCTGCGCCGAGCAGGAATTGCAGGGCGCGGCACCCTTCAAGAATCCCCGCAACGCCGCCGCCGGTTCGCTGCGCCAGAAGGACGCCAAGATCACCGGGAGCCGCGGCCTTTCGATTTTTGTTTTCAACGTCCAGCAGGTGCGTGGCAAGGAGCTGACTACCCACGCGGAAAGCCTCGATTACCTCAAAAGTCTCGGCCTGCCGGTCTCTCCCCGCTACCACATCGTCCACGACATTGAGGACGCGATCAAGGAAATCGAACAGATCGGGCAGAACCGCTCAAAGCTCGATTTCGACATGGACGGTGCGGTCATCAAGGTCAATGACTTCGCCCAGCGCGACCTGATGGGCTCTACCAACAAGTTCCCCCGCTGGGCCATCGCGTTCAAGTATCCGCCCGAAGTCAAGGAGACGACCTTGCGCAGCATCGAGGTCGCTGTGGGCCGCACCGGTGTGCTGACCCCGACGGCCTGCTTCGACCCGGTCTTCCTCGCCGGTACGACGGTGGCCCGCGCGACCCTCCACAACGAGGATTTCATCCGCCAGTTCGGCCTCTGCATCGGCGATACCATTCAGGTGCGGAAAGCCGGCGACATCATCCCGGAGGTCATCGGCGTCGTCCATCACCCGGAGAACGCAGAGCCTTACCAGATGCCGACAGTCTGTCCGTCCTGCGGCGCACCGGTCGTCCATCTCGAAGACGAAGCCGCCCTGCGCTGTGTCAACCCGGAATGTCCGGCCCAGTCTCTGCGCAACATCATCCATTTTGCCTCCCGCGATGCGATGGACATCGACGGCTTGGGAACTGCCGTAGCGACACAGCTGGTGGAAAAGAACCTCGTCCACTCGGCGGCAGACCTTTATGATTTGACGCTCGAGCAGCTGCTGACACTGGAAAAGTTCAAGGAGAAGAGCGCAACGAATCTCCTCCACGCCATCGAAAATTCCAAGCAGAACAACCTCGACAAGCTGCTGTTCGGTTTCGGCATCCGCAACATCGGCGACAAGGCCGCTGCATTGCTGGCTGAGCATTTCGGCACACTGGAAGCCATCCGGGAGGCAGATATTGAAAAAATCAGCGAGATCGACGGTTTCGGAGGCGTGATGGGCCAGAGCGTGGTAGAATTCTTCGCCAAGGATGGCACCACAGACCTTATCCATCGTTTGGCCGACGCTGGGGTGAACATGACCTGGAAGGGTGAGCCGAAGGGCGACAAGCTGGCTGGAATGACGCTGGTCGTCACCGGCACCCTCGAGACGCTCTCCCGCAATGAGGCAGAGGCTCTCATCGTCAAAAACGGCGGCAAAGCCAGCGGCTCAGTCTCCAAAAAGACGGCCTACGTTGTGGCCGGCACAGCGGCAGGCTCCAAGCTGACCAAGGCACAGGCCCTCGGCGTACCTGTGCTGACGGAGGAAGAATTCCTTGCCATGCTGCGGGATGAACCGGAAGCTTAAATAGAATAGACTCAAAAGGCTCATGCAGTGGGTGTCCCCGCTGCGTGGGCCTTTTTTGCGTTCTAAAAACTCTGCCGCCGCATACAGTAGGAGCAAGAAGCCAAAATGACGAGACCGAAGGAGAAACAAGATGGACGAGTATTACCGCGCTGTTCGGGCTCTGCCTGCATGGCTGGCGCGGCCTTTGAGCGCCCTGCCGCCGGACATTGCAGAACAGGTACATGAGATACGCCTCCGGGTCGGCTGTGGAGTACAGTTGACCATCGGCGGAAAGCCCTGCTGCCCGGCGGAGCTGCCTGCTTTGCAGACGCTCCGGCTGACGCCTTTGCAGATGGAAGAGATATTCGTCACCCTTTGCGGCGGGTCGGTACACAGCCACGAGACAGAAATTGCGGCGGGCTATGTCACGCTCAGCTGCGGGTGCCGCGCCGGGCTGGCCGGACAGTTTTACTGCGCACCGGGGCAGAGCGCCGTCTTGCAGGAGCTGCGCTCGGTAAATATCCGCGTGGCCCGGAACCGGGAATTTCCTCTGCCACAGAAACTCCGGGATATTCTGCAGCAGCGATTTATCGGGATGCTCCTGATGGGGGAACCCGACAGCGGCAAAACGACCCTTCTGCGAGGTGTCGCCCGGGAACTTGCAAAACAGAACAGGGCCGTGGCTGTCATCGACGAGCGGAGAGAGATATTCCCTTCGGAGGAAAGCGCGGCGCTTCCGCTCGACATCCTCAGCGGCATACCCAAGGGACAGGCGGTGCAGATGGCTCTGCGTACCCTCTCGCCGCAGGTCATCTTGTTGGACGAGCTGGGCGGGATGGACGAGCTTTATGCGCTGGAGCAGGGGCTTTTCAGCGGGGTGGAATTTATCGCCACACTTCATGCCGCCAGCTGGGAAGAGGCTGCCCGCCGTCCGCAGGTGCAGTATCTGCAAAAGTGCGGTGCGCTCCATGTGGCAGTGCTTCTGAAAGGCCGCACTGCGCCGGGGCAGCTGAAAGAGGTGCGTGTTTCGTGAAAACGCTTCGAGTCGTCTGTGCGCTGTTCTGGCTGGGCTGCGGCTGGTGCGCAGGGGATGCGGCCTGCCAGAATACGCGGCAGCATCTGGCGGCGCTGGAAAAGACGCTCTTGCTCTTGCAGCGTGTCCGGCAGGAGATCAGCTATCGTCACACGGACCTTACCCTGCTTTCCCGCAGACTGAAACAGGAGGGGCTTGTCACGGGCGAAAGCTTCCGGGGCCTTTGTCCGCCGCCCGGTCTGACGCGCCCGGAACGCGATTGTTTCATCGAGTGCTTCTCGGACCTTGGCCGCACGGAGGCAGAACAGGAGTGCCAGCGGCTGGCATTTTATCAGGAGCGGTTCACGCTGTTTTTACAGCAGGCGCAGGAACACGCCCGCCCGCAGCTGGAATTGAGCCACAAGCTGGGATTTGCTGCCGGACTGGCGGCGGCCATCCTCTGCCTCTGATGAAAGATAGGGGGAATGTGTATGGACATCGACCTGATTTTCAAAATCGCGGCCATCGGCATCATCGTGGCGGTGCTCAACCAGCTGCTCATCCGCTCAGGCCGGGAAGACCAGGCCATGATGACCACGTTGGCGGGGCTGGTGGTGGTGCTGTCCATCCTGGTCAAGCAGATCAGTGTTCTTTTTGTCACCATCAAGTCCCTCTTTGCGCTATGAGCGCCCTCACGATGCTGGGACTTGCGGTGATGGGGGCTGTGCTATACACCCTGTTCCAGAAAAGCGCCCCGGCTTTCGGGCTGTTCGTCTCAATGGGAACCGCCGTCCTCGTGCTGTGGAAAATCAGCGCAGCGGCGCAGACCGTGCTTTCCGGGCTGACAAAACTGGAACAGCGGGCAGGCGGCGACGCCTTTTCCTGTCTGCTGCGGTGTACAGGCATCATCCTGCTGGCCGATTACGCCCACTCGCTCTGCGAAGAGGCGGGGGCTGAATCGCTGGCGTGGTGTACGGCACTGGCCGGACGGGTGATGGTGCTTGCGGCAGCGTGGCCCCTGCTGGAAGAGATCGGCCAGAAGATAGGGAGCATCGCAGGATGAAAAGAGACAAGCTTTTCCGTTTGAGTCTGGCAATACTGTTCTTGTGGACGAGCCTTGCACTCGCGGCCCCGGCGGCGCTGGCTGCTTCGAGCACAGCTCTGCCGGGCAGTTCTCTCTGGGAGCCCTATTTGCAGCAGAGCCGCATCGACCTCGAAAAGGCGGCATCCTCACCGTGGGAAACACTGAAAAGTTTTCTGCCTCAGTCCTTCGGCGCACTGGTGCGCCAGACGGCGAGTCGCTATACGTCAGTGCTCCTGTTCCTGACGCTGACGGCGGTACTGGGGCTCCTCGCCGGGGAATGCACCGATGGGGCCTTGCTGGATCTGGTGGCGGCAGGCGGCTGCGGCGTCCTGCTCTGGGGGAGCCTGCTGGAAGAAGCCCAGAAGCTTTGTGAACAGATGGAGAGCTGGCGCAGCTTTCTGTTGGGGTTCCTTCCCGTCTATGCCGGTGTCCTTACGATGGGAGGGGAAGGAGCAGCAGGCAGTGCGGCCAGTGGAGCGCTGCTGACGGCACTCTGCTTTCTGGCTCAGCTGGCAGCGGCCTTCGTTCAGCCGCTGCTCCACTGCTATCTGATGCTCAGCATGGCCTGCTGCGTCAGCTCTGAACCAGCCCTCGGCGTTTTCTGCAAGGGCGTCGGCAGTGCGCTCCGTCAGGCGCTGGGCTGGGCCGGAAAAATTCTGGTGGCTCTGCTGGGCCTGCAGAGGGCTGCGGCATTCCAGCTGGACCGCTTTTCGCTCCGTACCGGCCAGCTTTTGGCGGGGAGCGTTCCCATCATCGGGCAGACTCTCAGCAGTGCATCGGAATCCATCCTCGCGGGGATACAGCTCCTCAAGAGCGGGCTGGGGCTGGCAGCTCTGTCGGTGCTGGGTGCGGAGTTCGTGCCGCTCTATCTGGGACTGATGATACAGCTGGCTCTTCTGATGGGATGCAGCCTGCTCTGCAGTCTCACTGGCATCTCCCGCTGCCGCGCATTATTCGACTGTTTTGCCGAGGCAGTGCGCTGTATGGCAGCGGTGGTGGCGCTTTTCTTCGGGCTGGCGGCGGCAGGGGTAACACTGCTGTTCATCGTAGGAGGTGGTTCATGATGCAGGCACTGGAACGGGCAGCAGCGGTCTTCTGTACGGCCTGTATCTGCGCCGAGCTGCTCTCCCGCTTTGTCGGGCAGGGCTGGGGGCAGAAGTGCATAAAAGCGGTGGCGGGGCTATATATTCTAGTAGTCTTTGCGGATGCTCTGCCCGGCGCAAAGGCGCAGTTTGCCGCATTGGAACTGCCGCAGGTGTCGGCGGTCTCGGTAGGCAGTCTGGAGGATGCTGTTCTGGCACAGACGGCAGAAGAACTCTCCCGTACGCTCGAAGAACGCTGTCTCAGCGAGGCGGGCGTTTCGCTCAGGCTGAATATCAGTCTGAGCCGGACCGCTGAGTGCGTGGAAGCGGCTGAGGTACAGATCATCCCTCGGGACGCCGTCACTGCCTCGCAGAAGCGGGCAATAGAAGCGCTGCTGGAAGGACAGCTTCAACTGGGACCGGAATGCATCAAATGGAACAGCCCCAGCGGGGAGGATGTGCCATGAACAACAAGCTTTTTTCGCGGCTGAAGGACCTCGCGCAGAAGGAAAACCGCGCCCGGCTGGCGGTTTTGCTGGGCGCGGCGGCCATGCTGCTCATCCTGCTGTCGGAGCTGTTCACCCCTTCAGGGAAAACCGCCGCAGCAAGCGCCGCCCCGGCGGATGACAACGTCTACCGCCAGCAGCTCGAGCAGCAGCTTTCCGACCTCATCACGCAGGTAGAGGGCGCAGGAAAGGCTACCGTGATGGTAACACTGGAAAGCGGAGAGGAGACCATCTATGCTCTGGACACGCTCTCGGGACAGACCCAGGAACAGCAGACCCATGTGCTGCTGGACGACGGGACCGCGCTGGCACAAACGGTCTGCACCCCCAGAGTGTGCGGGGTGGCCGTGGTGTGCGAGGGCGGGGGAGATGTCCGGGTTGCCGCCCGCATCACCGAGCTGGTGGGGGCGCTGCTGGATGTCCCCTCCAACCGCATCTGCGTAGAGCAGCGCCGGGAATGATTTTTTGCAGCGATGAAATATAAGTTATGCAAGGAGGAGACACAAATGAGAGCTATCACCAAAAACACACGCAGGGTCACAGCGCTGACCCTTGCGGCCGCGCTGGTCGTGGCGGTATACCTTAACTGGCAGTATGCCCGCACCGGCATCGGCGTGGATGAAGAGGCTGTCAACGTCTCGGCGGTGGCTGTGGAGGGTGAGCCTGTGGCGGCACCCGTTACCGACGGGCTGATGACGGAGGCTGAAGCGGTATCCAGTGCCAACAAGAATTATGGGGAGGCCCAGCTCGTCAGCGTGGCCAACGATGCAGGAGCGAAATTCTTTGAGGAAGCCCGTCTCAAACGCCAGAAAGCTCACGATGAAGCGATGGACACGATCCAGAAGACCCTCAAGACCTCGGGCCTTTCCGCCGAGGAGAAAAAAGATTATACCCAGCAGCTGACTTCCAATCTCGAAGACCTCAACGCAGAAAATGAGATAGAAACGCTGGTCAAGGCGAAAGGCTTTGCCGACTGCCTCTGCTTTTTGCAGTCCGGCCGGGCTGACCTGACCGTGATGACCTCCGGCGACGCGCTGACGGCGGCACAGGTGGCCCAGATACGGGACATCGTGCTCAGCAAGAGCGAGGTGACTGCGCAGAATATTACTGTGGTGGAAGTAAAGTAAGGTGTTGTATAAAACCGGAGAAAATGGTATAATGGCATCAAAGGTCTTGCAAAGGGATCCTCTCTTTGCATAGAACGCATAAAATAAAATGGGCATTCGCTCATTTTGGATGGAGGGCCATAGAATGGATTTACAGAACATGGATCTTAAAGGCGGCAGTCTGCAGATTTCCACTGAGGTCATCGGCAAGATCGCCCGCTGTGCAGCGCTGGAGATCGAGGGTGTGGCAGAGGTGTCCTGCGGCAAGCAGAACCGGAAGGTGAAAGACCTTCTCGAGCGCGCCAACGTCCAGTCGCCCGTTACCGTAGAGATGCGGGACGGCACGGCAGAGATCACTCTGGAAATTGTAGCAGCCTTTGGCGCACGCATCCCGGCTGTGGCCGAAAAGGTGCAGGAAAACGTCAAGTCTGCCGTCCAGAACATGACCAATGTCACGGTCAGCCGCGTTGACCTCGTCATTGCCGGTCTGGCCCCGGCGGCTGAGCCGCAGGCCTGAGCCGAGAAACAAAACGTAAAAGAAAATTGCGGTCGGCCTTCCCGCAAAAGGGAGGGCCTTGCCGCTGTGAGAGGAACATTATGGAAAATATTCTGCCCCGTCGTGAAGCACGCGAAAATGCATTTCTGCTGGCATTTTCTCAGACCTTTGGTGACATTCCCCTGCAGGAGGCTCTGGACAACCACCACGAGTGCGATGAAGAGCATCCGGTGGATGTCTTTGGCCAGCGGCTGCTGCGGGCTTATTATGAGCATTCCGCAGAGGTGGACGACCTCATCAGCGCCCATCTGCGCAACTGGACGATGGAGCGTCTGCCCCGCGTGAGCCTGACGGTGCTCCGTCTGGGTCTGGCCGAGATGCTGTACGGCGACGAGAAAAAGCCTGGCGTCGTCATCAATGAGGCAGTCGAGCTGACCAAAAAGTATGGCGCAGACGAGGATTATCAGTTCGTCAACGGCCTGCTGGGTACGGTGGCACGCGAGCAGGGTCTGGACGCAGAGCCTGAGCAGCTGTGAGCAGCTATACGCTGGGCATCGACACCAGCAATTATGCAACCTCTCTGGCCGTCTTTAATACAGCCGGAGAGGTTGTTTGCGCAAAAAAGCGTTTTCTTCCGGTGAAGGAGGGCCAGCTGGGCCTGCGCCAGAGCGACGCCCTTTTTCATCACACAGCCGCTCTGCCTGAGATGCTGAAAGAACTGGGCAGTGAATTTGATTTGACCCAGATCAGCGCTGTAGGCGTGTCGGAAAAGCCGCGCCCGGTAGAGGGCAGTTATATGCCCTGTTTTCTGGCGGGCGTCAGCGCTGCCGAGGCGTTCGCGCTGGCCCGGGGCATCCCGCTCATCCGCACGACCCATCAGCAGGGCCATGCGGCGGCGGCACTGTTTGCGGCCAAGGGTGAAGAGCTCTTCCGCGAGAAAACACTGCTCTTCCACATTTCCGGCGGCACGACTGACCTGCTTCTTTGCGATGAAGTGAAGCATATCGAGACGCTGGGGACCAGCTCCGACCTCTACGCCGGACAGGCTGTGGACCGTGTGGGTGTCAAGCTGGGCTTTGGATTCCCGGCTGGCGTCGAAGTCTCCCGTCTTGCCGCGGAATGTGATGAGACGATAAAACCGAGATCCAGCGTTCGCGGCATGGAATGCAGCCTTTCCGGGCTGGAAAACCAGTGCAATGCTTTGTTGACAGCTGGCAAAAGCCCTGCCTATGTCTGCAAGTACTGCCTGCTCTGCGTGGCAGATACCGTGGTCAAGATGACCAAAGCGGCTCAGAAGGAATATCCCGGGCTTGCTGTGGTCTGTGCAGGCGGCGTGATGAGCAGTGACATCATTCGCAGCTGGGTGCAGCAGCGCCTCCCGCAGGTGTATTTCGTACCCGGCCAGTATTCCAGTGACAACGCCATCGGCGTGTCTATCCTCGCCGCACGGGAGGCCGGGCTATGGCTGAAGTGATCACTGTCTCGGCCCTGAACCAGTATGTCAAGACGCTGCTGGATGCAAATGACATCCTGTTCGATTTGGCACTGCGGGGCGAGATCGCAAACTTCGTACAGAACGCCCGCAGCGGCCACTGTTATTTCTCTCTCCGGGACGCCAGCGCCAGTGTCAAAGCGGTGATGTTCCGCTCGGATGCGCGGCGGCTGGGCTTCCGCCCGGAAGAGGGCATGAAGGTAGTCGTGCGATGTCGTGCTACTCTCTATGAGCGGGACGGCGCATTCCAGATCTATGTCAACGAAATGTTCCCGGACGGCATCGGTGCGGCGCAGCTTGCTTTTGAGCAGCTGAAAGCCAAACTCGAGCAGGAGGGACTTTTTGCGGCAGAGCACAAAAAGCCGCTGCCCGCGTATCCCAAATGCATCGGCGTCGTCACCAGCAAGACCGGCGCGGCATTGCAGGACATTCGCAATGTCATTGGTCGGCGCTGGCCTGCGGCAAAACTCCTGCTCTGCCCGGTCAATGTGCAGGGCTTTGAAGCAGCGCAGCAGATTGCAGATGCCATTGGAAAGCTGGACAAAAGCGGCCGGGCAGACGAAATTATCGTAGCCCGGGGCGGCGGCAGCAGGGAAGACCTCTGGGTCTTCAACGCCGAGGTCATCGCCCGGGCAGCCTACCGCTGCAAAGTGCCGCTCATCAGCGCCATCGGGCATGAGATAGACTTTACCATTTTGGACTTTGTGGCGGACCGTCGCGCGCCGACCCCGTCGGCTGCGGCAGAACTAGCCGTGCCGGACCGTGCAGAGCTTCTGCGGGTGCTGTCCCAGCTGGAACAGAGCTGCCAGAATGCGATGCAGGACCATCTGGATGCAGCGTCTGGTCGTCTGATGATGGCTGAGCAGCAGCTTTCCTATGACATGACCCGCCGGAAACTGACCGGTGGGCAGGCAGAGCTTGCCTCAGTGCAGAAAGGACTTAAGGCCGCAGCACAGAGTTGCATTCAGCAGCGGCAGGCGCAGCTGCGCCACGCCGCTGCGCTGGCCGACTCGCTCAGCCCCTACCGGGTACTGGGGCGCGGCTATGCGATGGTATACGACAGCAAAGGCAGGCTGTGCAGTACAGACGCTCTTGCAGCCGGTGATAAGCTCACCCTGCGCGGTGCAGTACACACAGCAGAATGTACGGTCATGTCCGTGGAGGAACTGAATGAGAGCACCCAAAAGCTTTGAAGACGGCATGACCCGTCTGGAAACGATCCTGAGCCAGATGCAGAGCGAAGAGACGACCCTTTCCGAGTCGGTCAAACTCTACGCAGAAGCGGCTTCGCTGATGGAATACTGCCATGCTGCGCTGGAAAAAGCGTCTCTCCAAATGGAGGAGATCGACGCCGCCCGCAGCGAAAAGGCAGACCCCGAAACAGAAGAATAAAAGCAACCAGCTTGCAGGGAGGAACCATTATGGAGAGCGCAGAGTATAAAAAACAGTATGACGAATATCTGGCCCGTGCAGAAAAGGCATTGAGTCAGGCGTGCGAGCGCTATCTTCCTGAGGGATCTGACGTCTGCCGCGCAGCACGCTACAGCCTGCTGGGCGGCGGCAAGCGTATTCGCGCTGTGCTGGTGCTGGCCGTGTGTGATATGCTCCACGGCAATGCCGAGGCAGCTGAGCAGTTTGCAGCCGCAGTCGAGATGCTGCACTGCTATTCGCTCATCCACGATGATCTGCCCTGCATGGATAACGACGATATGCGCCGCGGCAAGCCCTCCTGCCACAAGGCATTCGGCGAATCCACCGCGATGCTGGCCGGTGACGTCCTGCTGACCGAGGCTTTCGAGGCAGTCGCCGGTGCGCCCGCTCCCGCTTCTGTCTGTGTCCACGCGGCACAGGCGCTGGGCGCAGGAGCAGGCAGCCGAGGCATGGTGTACGGTCAGGAACTCGATTTGAAATACGAGGCGCTTGCCGCTGCCGAGGAACAGCTCCGTCTCATCCACCGCCACAAGACCGGCGCGCTCATCAATGCAGCCATCCAGATGGGCGGTGCTGCAGCACAGGCCGACGAGGTCCAGCGTAAGGCGCTGGAAGCATATGCTTATGGCATCGGTCTCGTGTTCCAGATCGTGGACGATGTGCTGGACGTGACCGGGACCGCCGAGCAGCTGGGCAAACCCATTGGCAGCGACAGCGAAAACGGCAAAACGACTTTTGCCACCCTGTTCGGCGTTGACGGTGCCATGCAGCTGGCGGAAAAGCTGAATGACGAGACCTGCACAGCGCTGCGTGACGCATTCGGCGAAAAGAGTGCGTTTTTGGAGCAGCTGGCCCGCACACTGCTGAACCGCCGCAGCTGAGCCAGCCGCATTCTGCGCCGAAATCGTCTCAGAGATCACACAGGACTACTTGTCGCAAATGCGCTGCTTTTTGAGACGATGGCTGTGGGATCGCGATAAAATTCAAGAAGGTGAACAAACTATGCAATTTATCAAAGAATTGTTCTCGGTCAACGAGATATTGACTGTTTCCATCGTGAGCTGGTTCGTTGCACAGGTACTCAAGACCATCATCAACTTTATCCTGCTGGGCAAGTTCCAGCTCGAGCGGATGTGGGGCGACGGCGGTATGCCCAGTGCCCACAGCGCGACCGTCTGCGCGATGGTCATTGCCGCAGCCCGCAGCGAGGGAGTCAGCTCGGCTATTTTTGCCGTAGCCAGTGTGGTCGCCATCATCACCATGCACGACGCAATGGGCGTGCGCCACGAGACGGGCGAGCAGGCCAAGGTGCTCAACCAGATGATCGAAGAGTGGATCGACATCAGCGAAAAGAACTCTCCGTTTTTGCAGAATATGCATCTGAAGGAGATGGTCGGCCATACGCCCCTGCAGGTCATGGCCGGCATGGTCGTCGGCATCGTGGTCGGCTGCCTGTATCCCATGCACCTTGTCTAATCAAAAAATATCCGGAATTTGAAATGGGAGGAGGATCGTCATTTTATGCATCCTTCATTGCTTCAGAATATTTCACAGCCTCGTGACCTGAAGCGCTTGAGCAGCGCGCAGATCCAGCAGCTCTGCGGCGAGATCCGTCAGTTTCTGCTGGACAGCGTATCCAAAACAGGCGGTCATCTTGCTTCCAATCTCGGTGCGGTCGAGTTGACGGTAGCACTCCACCGTGTCTTTGAGACTCCTCAGGATGCTTTCGTGTTTGACGTAGGACATCAGTGCTACACCCATAAGCTCCTGACCGGGCGGTATCAGCGCTTTGGCACCTTGCGGAAGCTGGACGGCCTTTCGGGCTTTCCGAATCCCAATGAGAGCGCCCATGATGCTTTTATCGCCGGACACGGCAATACGGCCCTTTCTGTTGCCATCGGCATCGCATGGGCCAAAAAGCTGAAAGGGGAGCCGGGCCATGTGGTGGCCATCATCGGCGACGGTGCATTCACCGGCGGCATGGTCTACGAGGGAATGAACAATATCGGAAAGCTGGACAATCTTCTGGTCATCCTCAACGACAATAAAATGTCCATTTCCCACAATGTCGGTGCGCTGGCAGGCTATCTGAGCCATCTGCGCACCACGAACGGCTATTTTACGGCCAAGGAAAATGTCAGCAGCTTCCTGAACGGTGTGCCTGTCATCGGAGCGCCCATCAAAAGCGCTCTTCAGAACAGCAAAAAAGCGATCCGCCGGGCCATGTGCCATTCCACGATGTTCGAGGATATGGGGTTTCACTATTTTGGCCTCATCGACGGCCACGACGAGCCGGAACTGGAGCGCATTTTCCAGACCGTTTGTGCTCAGCCCGGGCCGACGCTGCTCCATGTCGTGACGAAGAAAGGCAAGGGCTATGCGCCTGCTGAGTCGAACCCCGGCAATTACCATGGCGTTTCCAGGTTCGACCCGACCGGCATCCCCGACCCCGAGGTCGCTCCGGCAGAGTCGTTCTCGAGTGCCTTTGGCCGGACGCTCAGCGCCGCCGGAAACACCGACAAGACCCTCTGTGCCATTACTGCCGCCATGAAATACGGCACAGGTCTGCAGTTTTTCAGTCATGCCCATCCGGAGCGCTTCTTCGATGTCGGCATGGCCGAACAGCATGCCGTGACCTTTGCAGCCGGTCTGGCCAGCAAGGGGATGCTGCCGGTGGTCTGCATTTATTCGACCTTCCTGCAGCGCAGCTACGACCAGATCATCCATGACGTCAACCTTCTGCATGAAAATGTCGTCTTCGCGGTGGACCGTGCAGGTTTCGTCCCCGAAGACGGGGAGACACACCAGGGAATTTATGACCCGGCTTTTCTCAGCCAGACCGGAATGCCCATCTATTCGCCTTCGAACTACGAAGAACTGCGGCACTGGCTTCCCATCCTGCTGAGCCATGAGATGCAGGGTCCCCGGGCCATCCGTTACCCCCGCGGCGGGGAGAGCAAAGCTCTGGCAAAATACGGCTGCTCGGGCAAAGAATACGATAAGCTCGTCTCCGCGCCGGGCGCAAAGACCGCACTGGTGAGCTACGCCGATGAGGTGGAAGATGTTCTCGCTGCCGCAGAACTGCTGGCCAAAGAGGGCATCCCCTGCGATGTTTATAAGCTGGTGCGCATCTTCCCGTTTGAGGAAGAACTGATCCATGACCTTTCTTCCTATCCCGTCGTTCTGATGGCCGAAGAGTGTGTGGCCTGCGGCGGCATCGGCGAACACCTTGCCCGCGCCCTGCAGGATGCAGGCTGGCAGGGCCGGTACATCCACCGTGCCGTGAGGGAGCTGTGTCTGCCTCATGCGACGGTGCCTCAAATCAAACAGGCGACCGGTCTGGATGCCGCACATCTGGCCGAGGCCGTGCGGGAAGCAGACCCGAAAGGAGAGAAAACACTTTGAAAATTCGTTTGGACCAATATCTGGTGCAGCACGGCATGATCCAGAGCCGTGAGCGCGCCAAAGCCCTCATCATGGCCGGTGTCGTTTTTGTCAACGAGCAGAAGGTGGACAAGGCTGGTGAGATGATAAAGGAAGACGCCAAGGTCGAGGTGCGCGGCCACGACATCGGCTATGTCAGCCGCGGCGGCCTCAAACTGGAAAAGGCAATGCAGTGCTTTCCTCTGACGCCGAACGGCAAGGTCTGTATGGACATTGGCGCATCCACCGGCGGCTTTACCGATTGTATGCTGCAGAACGGCGCGGTCAAGGTCTATGCAGTGGACGTCGGTTACGGTCAGCTGGCATGGAGCCTGCGCACCGACGAGCGCGTCGTCAACATGGAGCGCACCAACATCCGCAATGTCACGCTGGACATGCTGGCAGAGCCCATTGAATTTTTCAGCGTGGATGTGTCGTTTATCTCGCTGCATCATATCTTCCCGGTGGCGCAGGCCATCACGACGCCCGACGCAATGGGCGTCTGCCTCGTCAAGCCTCAGTTTGAGGCTGGCCGCGAGAAGGTGGGCAAAAACGGTGTCGTCCGCGACCCTGCCACCCACCGCGAAGTTCTCCACAATGCGATGGGCTATGCCGCTGCAAACGGTTTCGTCGTGCGCGGACTGGATTTCAGCCCCGTCAAAGGCCCTGAGGGCAACATCGAGTACCTGATGTTCGTCCAGAAGAGCGAACAGCCCGGTGTGCTGGATGACTCTGTTGCCGAACAGGTCGTAGCGGCAAGCCACAGCTCTCTGGACAAGTAAATCTGCTGGGAGACGGAGGAATAAACCGCCCTATGACTGTTTACATTTCGCCAAACCCCGGAAAGGAACAGGCTGCCGACACTGCCCGCCGGGCAGCGCAGCTTCTGCTGATGCAGAAAGCTGTCGTCCTGATGCGGGATGATCTGAAAGAGTCCTGCTACGTGGAAGGTGTACAGTACCTTCCTTTGGAAGAATGCCTTCCGCGCACCGACGTCATTCTGACCATCGGCGGCGACGGTACCATCCTGCATGAGGCAAATTTTACGCTGCAATATCAAAAACCCATTCTTGGCATTAACATCGGACGCTGCGGCTTCCTCGCTACCTGTGAGGTGGATGAAATGGAAGAAAAACTCGCCGCTCTGGTGCGGGGAGAGTATCTTCTGGACAACCGGATGCTGCTCTATGTGCGGGTGCTGGGCGAGGATGGCTGGGAAGGCCATGCCCTCAATGATGTGGTCGTGACGAAAGGCCGTCTGCAGCAGGCCATCGACTTCAGCATCTACTGCGACGACATCCTTGTAGAGCGTTACCGTGGTGACGGCGTCATCGTGGCGACCCCCACAGGCTCTACAGCCTATTCGCTGGCGGCCGGCGGGCCAATCTTGGACTCGCAGACCAAGGGCATCGTCGTCACGCCCATCTGTCCCCACAGTCTGACCAGCCCCGCAATGGTCTTTGCGCAGGAGCGCAAAATAAACATCTGTGTGGGGCAGGTCATCGACAACGAAGTGTTCCTGAGCTGCGACGGCGCAGCGGAATATCCGCTCAGTGCCGGCTCGACGGCGGAGATACGCCTCTCTGACCAGATCGTACAGCTCGTCACCTTCAGCAGAGCAGACCAGTTTCAGGCCATCGACCAGAAGCTGCGCAGCCGGAGATAATAACAAGAGGAGGCAAGGAATATGGGCCGAAACAATCCAGCTGAGGCAAAAGGCAAGACGGAACGTCAGCAGACGATCCTCCGCCTCATTCAGGAGCATCCCATCAGCCGACAGGAGGTACTTCTCGAGCATCTGCGCCAGGAGGGCTTCGAGGTGACACAGGCTACCATTTCCCGGGACATCCGGGAGCTGTGCCTCGTCAAAGCTGCCACCGCCGACGGCTATCGCTATGTTTCCAGCCACAACGAAAGCCTCAACCCCAAGATGCAGGGCCGGTTCGAGACGATATTCCGCGAGTCGGTGCTGGGGGTGGATTTTGCCGGGCATGTCGTGCTGGTGAAGTGCTACTCCGGCATGGCGAACGCTGCCTGTGAGGTGTTCGACGCCTTGAAATGGAAGAATGTCGTCGGTACGCTTTCCGGCGACGATACATTCCTTATCGTGACCCGTTCGGAGCGGGACGCAAAGACCATCTGTTCGGAACTGACCCGTCATATCGGGCAGAAATAAACGCGGGAGTGAAACTATGCTGAGCAGCCTGCAAATCGAAAATGTTGCAGTTATCCAGAAAGCAAACGTCCATTTTGAAAAGGGCCTCAACGTCCTGACCGGTGAGACGGGCGCAGGCAAATCCATCCTCATCGACTCCATCAACGCCATTCTGGGCAACCGCACTTCCAAGGATCTCGTGCGCACCGGCGCGGCCAAGGCCGTCATCCGGGCGGCGTTCGAGGACGTGCCGCCTGCTGTTCTCGACAGCCTCGAAAAGGCAGGCTATGAGCGCTCGGAGGCCCTGCTGCTCAGCCGTGAGATCACCGCCGAAGGCAAGAGCACCTGCCGTATCAACGGGATGCCGGCCACTGCCGCCGTCCTGCGGGAGCTGTGCGGGGGGCTTATCAACATCAACGGTCAGCACGACTCCGTGGGCCTGCTGAACCCGGCCCGTCATGAGGGCATTCTGGATGCTTACGCCCAGAACAGTGCTGAATATCAGGCGTATTATGCTATCTACCGGGAACTGGTCGGCGTCAAAAAGACGCTGGACGCCATGATAACCGACGAGAGCGAAAAGCAGCGCCGTATCGACCTGCTGAGCTATCAGGTGCAGGAGATCGACGATGCCGGCCTGACGGCAGGGGAGGAGCAGACGCTGGAAAGCCGCCGCAAAGTGCTGACAAATGCGTCCACCATCCGGGACCGTATCGCACAGTGTTATGCGCTGCTCTCGGGCGACGACGAGGCCCCGGGGGCTGTTGACCTTCTGGGCGAAGCCTCCAACGCTGTGGACGCAGCGGCACAGCTCGACGGAGAGCTGTCTTCCGGTGCGGGCCAGCTGCTCGACCTTTATTACACCGCAAAGGACGTCGCCGCAGACCTCATTGGCCGTCTGGACGCCTACGACACCAACGACGCAGAGCTGGACGAGATCGAACAGCGCATCGACCTTATCTATAAGCTCCGGCGGAAGTACGGAGACACCGTAGAGGACATCCTTGCCTTTGGCGAACGGGCACGGAAAGAACTTGAGATGATACAGTCCTCGCAGGAGAGGGTAGAGCACTTGCAGAAAGAGCAGCGCCGCCTTTACACCCTCGCGCGGGAAAAGGCCGAAGCCCTGACCCAGACCCGTCTGAAAGCCTTCGATGAGCTGAATAAGCGCATCTCTGGTACGCTGGACTTCCTGAATATGCCGGGCGTGCGGATGACGCTTCGCCATTCGCGCGGGCCGCTGGCCAGCCATGGACAGGACAGCATCGAGTTCTATATCTCCACAAACCCCGGCGAAGCTCCGAAGCCTCTGGCAAAGATCGCCTCGGGGGGTGAACTGAGCCGTATTACCCTTGCCATTAAAAACGCAATGGCTGAAAAGGATGCCGTTCCGACGGTCATCTATGACGAGATCGACAGCGGCGTATCGGGCAAAGCAGCCAGCCGTATCGGCGAGGTATTGCGTCAGAGCGCCGAGGGCCATCAGATCCTCTGCATCACTCATACGGCGCAGATCGCTGCACTGGCCGACTGCCATCTGCTCATTCAGAAAAATATCACGAACGAGCGTACCTATACTGAGATACACCCGCTGGACGAGAATGGCCGTGTAGAGGCGCTGGCCCGCCTCATCTCCGGCGACCATGTCACGGAGCTTTCGCTGGCCAATGCCCGGGAAATGCTGGGCCGGAACGCAGAAAAATAAGAAAAAGCCAGCGCTTGACATTCCGGCAGGGATGTGCTAAACTGAATCTCGTTGAAAGGCGAAGATGGGAACCGAGTACCCTGATGCGCTCTGCCCAGAGAGGCCCCGGCTGGTGAAAGGGGCTGCAGAGACGCAGGCGAAATACGTCCCTGAGCCGCAGGCTGAACGAATAGTAGGCTGTGCCGCGTGCGAGCGTTACAAACGCAGGAGTGTCACTCTACTCTGGGGTGCGCACTCGTGAGGCCGTTTCTGTGAAGAGGCGGCAAACAGAGGTGGTACCGCGAATTTTATCGCCCTCTGCCAAATTTATTTTGGCAGAGGGCGTTTTATTTTCCCCTCTGCCCGACAAACAGGAGGAAATTTTTATGACTCTGTACGAAGAACTCAAGGCCCGCGGCCTCGTGGCTCAGATCACCGATGACGAGATCATCGACGTCATCAACAACGGCAAGGCCACCTTCTACATCGGCTTTGACTGCACCGCCGACAGTCTGACTGCCGGCCACTTCATGGCCCTGACCCTGATGAAGCGTCTGCAGATGGCAGGCAACAAGCCCATCGCCCTCATCGGCGGCGGCACTACCATGATCGGTGATCCCTCTGGCCGCACCGATATGCGCAAGATGCTGACCAAGGAGGACATCGCCCACAACGCCGCCTGCTTCAAGAAGCAGATGGAGAAGTTCATCGACTTCTCCGATGGCAAGGCTCTGATGCTGAACAATGCCGACTGGCTGCTGAATCTGAACTACGTCGAGCTTCTGCGCGACGTGGGCGCCTGCTTCTCCGTCAACAACATGCTGCGCGCCAAGTGCTATGAGCAGCGCATGGAGAAGGGCCTGTCCTTCCTCGAGTTCAACTACATGATCATGCAGAGCTACGACTTCTACTACATGTTCCAGCATTACGGCTGCAACATGCAGTTCGGCGGCGATGACCAGTGGAGCAATATGCTGGGCGGCACCGAGCTTATCCGCCGCAAGCTGGGCAAGGATGCTTATGCCATGACCATCACCCTGCTGACCGACTCTCAGGGCAAGAAGATGGGCAAGACCGCCGGCAACGCCGTCTGGCTCGACCCCAACAAGACCAGCCCCTTCGAGTTCTACCAGTACTGGCGCAACGTCGGCGATTCGGATGTCATGAAGTGCATCCGTATGCTGACCTTCCTGCCGCTGGAGCAGATCGACGAGATGAGCACCTGGAAGGACCAGCGCCTCAACGAGGCCAAGGAGATCCTCGCCTTCGAGCTGACCAAGATGGTCCACGGCGAAGAGGAGGCCACCAAGGCCCAGAATGCAGCCCGCGCCCTGTTCAGCGGTGCTGCCGGTGATGCTGAGCATATGCCCAACACTCAGCTGACCGAGGCTGACCTGACCGACGGCTCCATCGGCATCTTGACCCTGATGGTCAAGGCCGGTCTGGCTGCTTCCAACGGTGAGGCCCGCCGTCTCGTCGTGCAGGGCGGTGTTCTGGTGGACGGCGAGAAGGTCGCTGCTCCCACGGTCAGCTTCACTGCTGAGCAGCTGTCTAAGGGCATCGTCATCAAGAAGGGCAAGAAGGTCTACCACAAGGTGAGCCTGTAAATCTTCTGATAAAATAAAAAGACCCGGCTGGTTTCTCTCCGCAGAGGGGAGACCTGCCGGGTCTTTTGCTGCAGCAGCACCCATGCCTGTTTTATCAGACACGGGTGCTGTTTATATCGTTATTACAGCTCGTAAGCCTTTTTCAGGGCCTCATAGGCTGCGTCCTCGTTCTCCGAACGGACCAGAAGGGAAATATCCAAATCGCTGGTGGTGATGAGCAGAACTTCGATGCCTGCCATCGCCAGAGCATTCAGGGCGCGGGCTGCGACGCCGCAGCTGGTGACCATCTCCTCACCGAAGAGATTCAGCTTGGAGTAGCCCACACTGATGAGGGGAGAAGCCTTGGCGTCCTTGTCCAGATTTGCCGCAGAGATGGCCTTCATGACCAGCGGCAGGTCGCTGCTGGATGCCGTGAAGCTGAAGTCCATGCTGGTGCCGTGGGGAGCGCTCTGGCTGATCATATCCACCACGACGCCAGTGTCGGCGAAGATCTGCAGATAACGTGCCATCGTGTTGCCCTTGAACTCGGCATCCTGCACACTGATCATCATCAGGCTCGGCTCAATATTGATTTTGGATACACCGTACATAGTAAACACTCCATTCTGCCCATCGGGCGTTCTGATACAAGCTTTATGCAAGCTCCAAAAATTCGCTGTTGATGTAGGTCTGTGCCGTCTGGCGGATGTAATCGTACCCAAAAGAAGGATACGCGGCGCGGACGCCATGGGCCTGTGCAAGCTCCGGCGTGTAATCCCGGAACAGATACGTGCGGACGTTAGACTTTCCGGCGTCATAGTGGGTCACGGTCACATGGAGCTTCGGGCCGCGCACCGCGCAATGGACGCTGCCGTCCGGCTCGGTGGTCTACTCCAGCTCCAACGTCAGGACCGCACCGATGAGCTGGTCAGGCTTGCTTTGGGTGCTCAGGAAATTTCCCAGCGAATAGGCCACAAATACGTTCCGTCCATCGGCTGCGGTGCGCCATTCGGCGTCCTGCAAGACGTGCGGGTGGGTTCCGATGATCACATCCGCGCCCCAGTCGGCCAGAGACTGAGCTAAGGTGCGCTGCGCCTGTGTGATGTTGTGGCTGTCCTCGACGCCCCAGTGTACGCCGACTACCACAAAATCGGCCTCCTGCCGGGCCGCCCGCACCTGCTGCTCCATGACATCCTGCTGGCTGGTGTAGATGATGTTTGCGGCCATCTTGCTGTTCCGGGGGATGCCGTTGGTGTGCTCGGTGTAGGAAAGGTACGCGATCTTTACGCCGTCTACTGTCTGGATGGGGATGCGGCCATAGTCCGCCTCGCCCTTCCACAGGCCGGTAGTGATCACATCCTCGGGCATCGTCTCCCAGAATCGGAGGGTGGCGGCAATGCCCGCAGCTCCCTTATCGTAGGTGTGATTGTTCGAGAGGCTGAACACCCGGAAGCCTGCCCGGTAAAGCGCTTCGGCGCACTCGCCGGGGGTCGAGAAGCAGGGATAGGTAGAGGGCGCAAGCTCTTTGCTGCAGAGCGTCTCCTGATTGATCCAGTTGATGTCCTGCTGTGCATAGAAATCGAACAGATTCATATAGCAGTAATCAAAGCTGTATCCTTCGCCCTCTGCAGCCCGCCGGGCGGCCTGCGAATAGATGGGTGCATGGATGAGGTTGTCCCCTGTAGCCGAGAAGCGCAGTGTCGTGACGACAGGCTGCGGCTCAGGCACAACAAGTTCCTCCGAAACAGCAGGGGACTCCGCCTCCGCTGCCGGAGGAGCTGCATCTACGATGCGGCGGGGCCAGAGGCGCAGAGAGAGCAGCACTGATACAGCTACCAGCAGGACCCCCAGTGTGTACAGGGTGACGCCCTTATGCGAGGCGTGCTTTTGCGCGGAATGCCGACGGCGGGGAGGGGCTGCGTGCTTTGCGTGCTTGGCCATAGGCTCGTCTCCTGACGCACGATACCGTGCCTTATGATGCCATGCGCAGAAAAGCTTACATCTCTGCGATCATGTTACTCATATTGTACAGGCCGGGCTCCTTTTTTGCAAGATAAACGGCGGCATTTATTGCGCCATTTGCAAAAATATTGCGGGAATATGCCGTATGGCGGAGGGTGATGACCTCGTCCGGGCCGCAGAACAGCACCTCATGGTCGCCCACGATGCTGCCGCCGCGCACGGCGCTGATGCCGATCTCCTTGGGGTCGCGCTTCTGGCGGACGGAGGAGCGGTCATAGACGTAATGGTATGCGCCGTCGTTCTCTTCGTTGATGGCATCAGCCAGCATCAGAGCCGTGCCGCTAGGAGCGTCCAGTTTGTTGTGATGGTGCTGCTCAACGATCTCGATGTCGTAGTTTGCGCCCAGAATGGCCGATGCACGCTTGCACAGCTCGGACAGGACGTTGATGCCCATGGACATATTGGCGCTCTTGAACACCGGGATGCTGCGGGAGAGCTGGACGAGCTTCAACTGCAGTTCCTCGGAAAGGCCGGTGGTGCAGACCACGATGGGCAGCTTGTGAGCCTCACAGTAGGGCAGAGCCTTCTCGACAGCTGCCGGAGCGCTGAAGTCGATGACGACGTCGCCCTTGCCGTCCAGCTTGTCCAGACTGTCGTACACGGGAATGCCGTTCATCTCGCCGTCCTTCATGTCGATGCCGGCCACGACGCGGCAATCCTCACGCTGGGCGATCATCTCGCACAGCACATGGCCCATCCGGCCGCCGATGCCCTGAATGATAATATCCGTCATTGTTATGATCCTCTTTTTTATCATACGGCAAATGCCCGGAGACCTGTCTCGCCGGGCATTTGCACATAAAATCGTTTATTCCTTGATAAGGCCTGCAGCCTGCAGAGCCTGCTCGATCTGCTCCTTGTGAGCGTCGCCGGGCTCCACGAGGGGAAGCCGGCACTCACCGGCCTCCCAGCCCAGCACGTTCATGGCGTACTTGACCGGGATGGGGTTGACCTCGCAGAAGAGCGCATCGCACAGGGGCAGCATCTCCAGCTGCAGCTCGCGGGCCTTGGCGGTATCACCGTCGAACCATGCCTTGCAGCAGTTGTGAACAAGCTCAGGCTTGACATTGGAGACAACGCTGATGACGCCCTTGCCGCCCAGAGACAGCAGGGGGACCACCTGGTCATCGTTGCCGGAGTAGATGTTCAGCTCGTCGCCGCAGAGGGCCGCGATCTTTGCCACCTGACCGATATTGCCGGAGGCTTCCTTGATGCCGTTGATGAGCGGGTGCTTGCTCAGCTCCCTGGCCGTCTCGGGGGCGATGTTCAGGCCGGTGCGGGAAGGCACGTTATACAGGATGACCGGAATGCCGCCGGCCTCTGCCATTGCGGTGAAGTGGGCGACAAGGCCAGCCTGAGAGGTCTTGTTGTAGTAGGGGGTCACCAGCAGCAGCGCGTCTGCGCCGCAGGCGGCAGACTTTGCAGCCAGAGCGCAGCCGTGGTCGGTGTCGTTGGAACCGGCACCGGCGATGACAGGCACACGATGGTTCACGAGGTCCACGGTATACTTGATGGCGGCCAGCTGCTCCTCGTCGGTCATGGTAGAGCACTCGCCGGTGGTGCCGCAGATGACGATGGCGTCGGTGCCGCGGGCGATCTGATCCTCAACGATGCGGCCCAGCTCATCGAAATTGATGCTGCCGTCCTCGTACATCGGGGTAATGATGGCAACACCCGCACCAGTAAAAACAGGATTCTTCATAGCAAAAAACTCCTTTGCAGCGCGTTGAAGTTCAAAAAGTGCGCAGATCAGTCAAAATAGCCCTTGGCTGCCAGCAGCTCAGCCAGCAGCACTGCGCCGCCGGCAGCGCCGCGCAGGGTGTTGTGGCTCATGCAGGCGAACTTGTAATCAAACAGGGTGTCCTCACGCAGACGACCGATGCAGACGGCCATGCCGTGCTCGGTGTTGCGGTCCAGCTTGGGCTGGGGACGGTCGTTCTCCTCGAAGTAGTGGAGGAACTGCTTGGGTGCGCTGGGCAGGTCCAGCTCCTGTGCGGGGCCGCGGAACTCGGCCCAGGCCTTGAGGATCTCTTCCTTGCTGGGCTTCTTATCAAAGCTCACGAAGACAGCGGCGGTGTGGCCGTCGGAGACAGGCACACGGAAGCACTGGGCAGTGATGACAGGCTTCTCGGCGTTGACGATGTGGTCGCCCTCGATGTGGCCCCACAGCTTGAGAGGCTCACGCTCGCTCTTTTCCTCCTCGCCGCCGATGTAGGGGATGACGTTGTCGATAATCTCAGGCATCCGGTCGAAGGTCTTGCCGGCACCGGAAATGGCCTGATAGGTGCAGACCAGAGCCTTGCTGACGCCGAAATCCTTCATCAGGGGGTGCAGGGCAGGGACATAGCTCTGCAGGCTGCAGTTGGACTTGACGGCGATAAAGCCGCGCTTGGTACCCAGGCGCTTGCGCTGAGCGGGGATGATGTCGATGTGGTCGGCGTTGATCTCAGGCACGACCATCGGCACATCCGGAGTGAAGCGGTTTGCGCTGTTGTTGGAGACGACGGGGCATTCTGCCTTGGCGTAAGCCTCTTCCAGAGCCTTGATCTCGTCCTTCGGCATATTGACGGCGCAGAAGATAAAGTCCACCTGAGAGGCGACCTCCTCCACCTTGGATGCATCCAGCACCACCATCTTCTTGACGCTCTCCGGCATCGGGGTGGTCATGGCCCAGCGAGAACCGACAGCCTCCTCATAGGTCTTGCCGGCGCTCCGGCCGGAAGCGGCCAGAGTCGTCAGCTTGAACCAGGGATGATTTTCGAGCAGAGTAACAAAACGCTGGCCTACCATACCGGTGGCACCGACGACGCCCACTTTACATTGTTTATCCATTTCCAGCACCTTTCCTTTCAAAAAAAGCCAATTCGCATAAGACTCCGCTTGCAAAGCAGACGTCTATGCAATATAATAGATACCGCTATACAGATTTTATGATAACATTGATGCGGCATTCGTGTCAATCATCGGAAAGGCAAATGCTAACTATGTTAAAAAAAGATTTTTGGTATGATTTACCCAAAGAGCTCATTGCACAGGAGCCTGCGTCTCCCCGTGATGCGGCCCGCCTGATGGTCCTGAGCCAGAAAGACGACAGCATCCAGCACCGCATCTTCCACGACCTGCCCGAATACCTCGAGCCGGGCGACCTGCTGGTGGTCAACAACTCCAAAGTCCTGCCCGCCCGCATCGTAGGCATCAAGCAGCCCACAGGCGCTGTCTGCGAGCTGCTGCTCCTGCGGCAGGTGAAGGGCGACCAGTGGGAGTGCCTTGCAAAGCCCGGCAAGCGGATGCAGCCCGGTACCAAGGTCAGCTTTGGCGACGGCAGCCTGACGGCCATCGTGGACGAGACGCTGGAAGACGGCAATAAGTTCGTCACCTTCTACTACGACACTGAGACCCTCTACGAGAAGCTGGACGAGTTCGGCAAGATGCCTCTGCCGCCCTATATCACCAAGCAGCTGGACGACCAGAGCCAGTATCAGACCGTCTATGCCAAGGAGCTGGGCAGCGCTGCCGCTCCCACAGCCGGCCTCCACTTCACGCCAGAGCTGATGGATACCATCCGCGCCAAGGGCGTCAACATCACCGAGGTGACGCTCCATGTCGGCCTCGGTACCTTCCGTCCCGTGCAGGAAGACGAGATCGCCGACCACAAGATGCACAGCGAGTGGTACTCCGTCAGCGAGGAGACTGCAAAGCTCATCCATGATACCAAGGCCGCAGGCCATCGTGTCATCGCCGTAGGCACCACCAGCTGCCGCACGCTGGAAGCCGTCGCCGCCAAGTACGGCGAGATCAAAGCCTGCAGCGGCAACACCGACATCTTCCTCTATCCCGGTGTCAAGTTCAACTGCATCGACGGCCTTATCACCAACTTCCATCTGCCCGAAAGCACCCTCATCATGCTGGTGTCGGCGCTGTACGGCTACGAAAAGACGATGGCTGCCTATCAGGTGGCTGTCGAGCAGAAATATCGGTTCTTCAGCTTTGGCGACGCGATGCTGATCCTGTAACTATTATAGCGCTTCGCCGCTGTAATATCCCGACTCTGTATCCGCAGCGAGAGCATACGCCCCCTGCGGCAGGATGCACGGCTGTTTTCCGTGCGCAGAAAGGAAAAATATTATGCCTTCTTTGACGACCTACAAGCTGCTCAAGCAGGAGCACAGCGCCCGGCGGGGCGAGTTCAAGACCGTACACGGCACGGTGCAGACCCCTGCATTCCAGAATGTTGCCACCGCCGGCGCCATCAAGGGCGGCCTGTCTGCCCATGACCTGAAGGACATCGGTGCGCAGGTCATGCTCTGCAACACCTACCATCTGCATCTGCGTCCCGGCGACAAGCTGGTGGCAGAGATGGGCGGTCTGCACAAGTTCACCCGCTGGAACGGCCCCATCCTCACCGACAGCGGCGGATTCCAGGTGTTCAGCCTCGCAAAGCTGCGCAAGATCACCGAGGAGGGCGTGACCTTTGCCTCTCACCTCGACGGCCACCGCATCTTCATGGGTCCCGAGGAAAGTATGCAGATCCAGGCAAATCTCGGTTCCACCATCGCCATGGCCTTTGACGAGTGCGTCGAGAACCCCGCCCAGCACGATTACTCCAAAGCCAGCTGCGAGCGCACCACCCGCTGGCTCAAGCGCTGCAAGGATGAGATGGCCCGCCTGAAGCATGAAGGCATCTCTGTCAACCCCGACCAGCTGCTCTTCGGCATCAATCAGGGCTGCACCTTCGCCGACCTGCGCGTGGAGCACATGAAGCAGATCGCCGACCTGGACCTGGACGGCTACGCCATCGGCGGCCTCGCTGTGGGTGAGCCCACTGAGGTGATGTACGAGATGATCAGCGCGGTCGAGCCCTATATGCCCAAGGATAAGATCCGTTACCTGATGGGCGTGGGTACGCCGGGCAACATCATCGAGGCCGTCTCCCGCGGCGTGGACCTCTTCGATTGCGTCATGCCCAGCCGCAACGCCCGCCACGGCCACCTGAACACCTGGGGCGGCATCATCAACATCAAGAATGCCAAGTACGAGCGCGACGAGCGCCCCATCGACCCCGCCTGCGGCTGCCCGGCCTGCCGGAACTACTCCCGCGCCTATATCCGCCACCTGTTCAAGGCAGAGGAACTGCTGGGTATGCGTCTGGCCGTCATGCACAACCTCTGGTTCTACAATCACCTGATGGAGCGCATCCGCGATGAGCTGGATGCAGGCACCTTTACCGCCTTCCATGACCGCTATGTCAAGCTGCTCGACACACGAATTTGAGATTTAGCCTTGAAACATGCCGGATAAGCGCGTATAATAAGGTCATATGAATTTGAGAGGAGATTTTGCCCCATGCAATTTCTGACTACGACCGAAAGCTACATCAGCCTTTTCTTTACTCTGGCTCTGATGCTGGTGATGCTCTACTTCATGATCTACCGTCCCCAGAAGAAGCAGGAGAAGAAGGACGCTGCAATGCGCTCTTCTCTGGAGATCGGCGATCAGGTCACCACCATCGGCGGCGTCATCGGCCGTGTGGTCGCCATCAAGGACGACACTTTCGTGCTGGAGACTGGCGCTGACCGTGTGAAGATCCGCTTCACCAAGAACGCCATCAGCTCTGTCGAGAAGCTGAACATGGACAACGCCCCCAAGAAGTAATAATTTTCCGGATTCGTGCTTTGAACGCGTCTCCCTGCATACAGTAGGTGCAGGGAGGCGCGTTTTTATGTCTGATACCAAGAAGTTCCCGGCGATAGGTCTGCTGGTCGTTTTTGGAGTGGGCAGTGCGGCAGCAGCCGTGAGCCTGGCAGGGTTCGGCTGGCTGATGGTCAAACAGGGCCTGACGCAGGAAGCCGCTGCTCCGCTGGCCACGGCGGCAGTCTGTCTCGGCAGCTTTCTCAGCGGCCTGCTGATGGCCATTCTGCAAAAGGGCAAGGGACTCGTCTGGGGCGCAGCGGAAGGAGCTCTCTTTACAGGGCTGCTTTTTATTCTGGGTACACTGTACCAGAGCGAGTGGGAAACGATGCAGTTCGTCCGGGCAGGGCTTGTCCTGCTGATGGGGGTTCTGGGCGGGATCCTCGGAATGCTGCGCACGGAGCGAAAGCGGCGCTGAATGCTCAGTCCACGCTACAGCGGCCATACACAACAAAAGCAGGAGGGAAAAAGCACGATGTGGGTCTATCAGGAAACGAAAACAAATGCAGCGGCGCTTGTGCCGACGCTGCCGGAAGATACAGCGGGCGAGTCTCTGGCAGAAAAAGAAGCCATGACGCCTGCTTCCGGGCGGCTGACGGAAATGCCTCCTCAGAAAGCTCCCCGGCGGAAGCCCTTCCAGGCCAGCCGGGACTGCATCCTTCTGGCGGCGGCCTATCTCTTCGGTACGCTGATGGCGGGCGTTTTGCAGGCGCTGTGCGACGCTGAAGAAATGGAGACGCTTGCCTATTATCTGGACTGCTGGCGCGGAGTGTTCGCGGCGTCCAGTGCAGCACAGGCGGTGGGACTGTTTGGGGCAGAGCTGGCTGTCGTCCTCGGGGCGGCGGCAGTGTTTCTTCTGCTGGGGCTTTCGGCCGTGGGGCCGCTGCCCATCTTTCTGTTTGCGATGTTATACGGGACAGGCTCCGGCCTGCTCTCGGCGCAGCTTCTGAATAGCCTCGGGGCAAAACAGCTCGTTCTCTTTTTGCTCACCGCCAGCCTGCCGACCGCGCTGGCGGCGGGTGCACTCTGTTTGTTCGGTGCCTCGGCTCTGCAGGTCAGCAGCCGCATCCACGCCTTCTCTTTCGGCAGAGGGGATAAGGGAAGTCATCCGGCAGGAGCACGGCTTCTGGTGGGGCAATTCGCCTTACTGGCGGTCTGTCTCTGCCCGCTCTGCGGTGCGGCCACCGGCCTTGTATGTCTTGCAAATCGTCTGATGCAGGCCGGATAAGCGCCCGGCTTTCTTGCGGCCTTGGGCCGGATGTGGTATGATAAAGAAAATGATTTTCATGAAATGAAAACAGGGAGTCCAGAATGAAAGAACCGAAGCTGAAAACCGTATACGTCTGCTCCAACTGCGGAGAGACAAGCCCCCGCTGGATGGGCCGCTGCCCCAGCTGCGGCAGTTGGAACACCATGAATGAGGATGTGGTCGCCGAAGCGCCCAAGGCCGGGCTTTCCGGCGGCAAAGCCGCTGCGCCTGTCCGGCAGGAGGGCGTCACCTCGCTGACGGCAAGGCGTCTGGCTGACATCAGCACGACCGAGGAAAAGAGCCGCATCCTGACGGGCATTTCCGAGCTTGACCGCGTATTGGGCGGCGGCATCGTGTTGGGCGGCGTCGTACTGCTGAGCGGTGAGCCGGGCGTGGGCAAATCTACGATGCTGTTGCAGCTCTGCGGTGCCATCTCCAACCAGCACACGGTGCTGTATATCACGGGCGAAGAGTCCGTCCGTCAAGTCAAGCTGCGTGCGGCCCGCCTGAAAGTCCCGCAGGATAACATCTATCTGGCGGCAGAAAATGATGTAGACGAGATCTGCGGCCTCATCGAGAAGGAAAAGCCGGAACTGGTCGTCATCGACTCCATCCAGACCATGCGGTGTATGGACATCTCGTCTTCGTCCGGCACGGTCAGTCAGGTGAAAGAGAGTGCGGCCCGCCTGCTGGCTGTCGCTAAAAAGCAGGAGATCCCGATGTTTATCGTGGGCCATGTCAACAAGGACGGCGCTATCGCAGGCCCGAAGGTCATGGAGCACATCGTGGATACGGTTCTTTACTTTGAGGGAGACAAAATGCTGCCATACCGCATCCTGCGGGCGGCTAAGAACCGCTATGGCTCCACCAACGAGCTTGGTATGTTTGATATGACAGGGCAGGGCCTTGAGGAAATCGAAAATCCGTCCCAGATGCTCCTGGAAGGCCGTCCGCTGGGCGTTTCCGGGAACTGCGTCGCCTGTACCATGGAAGGCAGCCGCCCCATTCTGAGCGAGATACAGGCCCTTGCGACCAAGACGAATTTCCCGGCACCCCGGCGGGCCTGCAGCGGCTACGACTACAACCGCATGAACCTGCTCATCGCCGTGCTGGAAAAGCGTGCAGGCTATTTCTTCGGCAATCTGGACGTGTATATCAACATTGTCAGCGGCATCACCCTGCGGGATACCGCCTGCGACCTCGCGGTCTGTCTGAGCATGGTGTCTTCGCTTCTGGACTGCCCCGTGAGCGATAAGCTCATTGCCATCGGTGAAGTCGGCCTTGGCGGCGAGGTGCGCAGTGTGCCGAATCTGGAGCAGCGCCTGCGGGAAGCGGAACGTATCGGCTTTGAGCGTGCCGTCGTACCCAAGCACAGCCTTGCACATCTGAACGCCGCCGATTATCCCGGCATGAAGCTTGTCGGTGCCGCCTATATCTCGGATGCCATCCATGCCCTGAAATCCGACCGTCTGTGACCATAAAAAGAGGAAACCATGTCGATTTATCTGGACGAGAAAAATCCCGAAAAACATAAGCCTTTTGATGATGCCTCGCCGGACATCGTCGCGTATGTGCGCTATCTGGAAGTCATCGCAGGCAAAAGCCCCAACACGGCCTTCAGCTATTACTGCGACCTGCGCAATTTCAGCCGCTTTATGAAGCGCCGGCGCGGCCTTGTGACCGACGATACCGAGATAAAGGACATCGACCCCAAGGGGCTCGATACTGCTTTCTGGGGCAGTGTGACCAAGGAAGACGTTTATGAGTATCTGTACTTTCTGAACAGCGAGTGCGGCAACAAAAAGTCTTCGACGGCCCGGCGGCTGGCCAGTCTCCACGGTTTTTATGATTATCTGGTCAATCAGGTAGACCTGCTCAAAGAGAACCCGACGGCGTCCATCAAGCCGCCCAAGCAGGATAAAGTCCTTCCCAAGTACCTGACGGCAGAGCAGTCCATGGACCTTCTGGAAAGCACCCAGACTCAGAGCGATTTCCCGGAGCGGGATTACTGCATGGTCGTCCTGTTTCTGAACTGCGGGATGCGTCTTTCGGAGCTTGTCGGCATGGACCTCGGCGACATCGACATGGAACAGCGGCAGATTCGTCTGTTCGGCAAAGGCCATAAAGAGCGGATGGTCTACCTGAATGATGCCTGCATGGAGGCATTGCAGATCTATCTGAACAAGCGCAACACGATGGAAGGTCTGAACCCCAAAGAGAGAGCGGTCTTTATCACCCGGCGGCGCAAGGAGCGCATCTCAAACCGCAGGGTAGAGCAGCTGGTCACCGGCGCTATGAAAGCAGCGGGTCTGCGTGGTTTTTCCACCCATAAGCTCCGCCATACTGCCGCGACGCTGATGTATCAGACTGGCAACGTGGATATTCTGACCCTCAAACAGCTTCTGGGCCACAGCAGCGTCGGCACGACACAAATTTATACACACCTGCAGGAATTTCAGGTGCGTGCAGCGATTGAGCAGAATCCGCTGGGTGAAGTCAAGAAGGCAAGCTTGGATACAACGCTGAAGGAGACAGGGGAGAGCAAGGGGGAATTTGCCGATCCTTCATCGGATGAGCCTGAAAATAATGCACCGGACGGCCCGATGGAGGCCTTTGAGGGTGCCGCGCAGGAAGGTTTCCGGGTAGATGTTTCGAGCCTTGCCGATATGGAGAACGCCGACAAATGATGACATGGGTACAAACGCAGAAGCTTCGGCGTGATGAGGCCTCGCTGATGACAGAATGGCAGACACGCTGGGCGCAGTCTGCCTGTTTTAATGCCGACGGTGTTGTGGACTATGAGCGCTGGTCAGCACTTCCGGACAGAAAACATATCGTTGTACTGTTAAAAGAAACGAATGGGCTGCACGGAAGCCTCGTGGAGTTTCTTTATCATGGAGGCAGCAAAACCTACTACAGGACGTGGAATAATGTCGCACGCTGGGCAAATATGATTTTGAACGGCACATACTGGAAATTTGTTCCAAAATCTTCGCTGGACGATATGGTGCGGAATATCGCTGTGGTAAACCTGAAAAAGTATCCGGGCGGTGCCATCGCAAGCTCAAAAGCGGTACGGCAGGCCGCCCGGCAGGATGCGGACCGACTGAAACGTCAGATACAGCTCTACGAACCAGGAATCATCCTGACCGGCGGCTGGGGGCTGGTATCGAACATTTTACATGATGAGATATTTGCAGATGATGCTGAATGGATCAGGCCCAATGAAGAGACTGCATTGTGGTATTACAAAAGCAGTTTGGTCTGCACAGGTAAAGAAACACTCGTTGTGAGTATGCCGCATCCGAATCGAGCGGCAAAGAACTGGACATTAGAGTTAGAAAAGGTTTTACGAGCAACCGGACGATTGCAAAACAAAAAAGCTGACAAAAACATACAAAGCAATGCATTCAAATAACACAACTGTACAAAATGCGAAAAACCGGCTCAGCCAGCTAAAAAGGCTCAGGAGCCGCCGGAAAGGCCCGAAATCCGGAAAAGAGGGCTTTTTCACTCCCCTATATTTCGTATAACCTGCATTATACGAAATATTATAAAAATCAAAAACAGAGGCCCCCTTCTCCTGCGTTCCGTCATCGGTGCAGATTTTGGGAGCCTCTGCTGTTCTTTTATATCATTTCGTTTGGGACGTGTGGATCGCCTGCCAAGCAGGCATCGTAAAATACAGCTGGACAAGACCGCTTTCATGCGAGCGTCCATTGCATCAGACTTTACAGCGGTGTATCCAGCGGCTGTGTCCCAAAGTACGCGCAGATCGCTTCATAGTAAACGCGCGCCACTGTCTTACAGCCTTCTTCGCTGCCAAACTGTGCAACGTCCTCTTCGCTGGTCACAAAGCACTGTTCTGCCAGAACCGCCGGACAGTTTATATCTTCCAACAAGGTAAAGCTTCGCTCGTCCCTTACTTCGGTATGGGTGCTCTCTACAAGCTGCTTTACCTCGCCCTGATAATAAATGTACCGGATGCCGCCGTGGCCGCGAAGCTTTGCGCCTGCGGCCTGCATTCCCTGCGCCAGCTGCTGCGCGAAGTAATAGCTCTCCTGATGCCATGTACGGCCCGGAACGGACGGATAACACTCAAAGCCTGCAGCGGCAGAACCCTCCGGCGCGGAGTTGCCGTGGATGGACAGCAGCAGCTGCGGGCTCTGGGCATTGATGGCCTCTGCCCGCTCGCTGGGCTTTGCGGTGGCATCATAGCTTTCACGGGAACGCAGCGGGATGTAATTAGGATCGGCCTCCAGCAGCGCAAGCAGAGCCTCGGAGGTCTGGGCCGTCATCTCTTTTTCTTCGACGACTCCCCTTGCGCCCGGGTCGCTTCCGCCGTGGCCGGCATCAATGCAGACCCGGTAGGGCGGGTCGCCCACCACAGGCCGGAAAGGCTCTTCCCCGCTCTCATTTCGCCCAACGCCGAACAGCGCTGCTTTCCAAAGGAAAAATGCTGCACTGAAGCAGACGACGCACACCAAAAGGCCGATGACCGTCGCAGCGGACGGGCCGCCCTGTCTTCTCCGGCGTGCGTGTCTTGGATTTGAACGTCCTGCCATCGGCTTACTTCAGCTCGACGACGGTCACGCCGCTCTCGCCCTCGCCGTAACGGCCCAGACGGAAGCTCTTGACCATTCGGTTTCCCCGCAGATGCTTATGGATGGCCGTGCGCAGTGCGCCGGTACCATTGCCGTGGATGAGATATACCACAGTCTGGCCGTTCAAAATCGCACGGTCGATGAAGGAATCCACCTCCGGCAGCGCCTCGTCTACGGTAAGACCCAGCAGGTTGCATTCCATCTTTGCCGTGCGCTGTACGCGCTCTACCCTGCCATTGGGCCGGTTAGCATCGCCGGTCAGGCGGGAGTAACGCTGCTGGGCTTTGGTCTGGGGTTTCGTCTCCTTGACCAGCTTTTCCGGCTGCTTGAGGCCTTTGAGCGGCACTTTGGTTTTGATGATGCCGGCACGCACCAGCACATCGCCGTTTTTATCCGGCAGAGAGAGCACGGTAGCCAGCTGGTTCAGCTCCGCAATGCAGACCTCCTGCCCTACCTTGACTTCCTTCAGCGGAACGAACTCCTTGACCGGGTTGTGTACCACTTCAGTCCCCATAAAGAGCTTTTCGGACTCTTTCTTGGCGATCTCACGGGCGCGCTGGGCCTTCTGCTGGGTGCTCATCCGCTCGTCTTTCTGGAGCTGGCGCAGCTCATCCGTCAGAGCGTAAGCCTTGCTCTCGACCTCCTGCGCCAGTGCGCGGGCCTTGGCGCGGGCAGCTTCCAGCTCATTCTCGCCCTGCTGGATAAGCTCATCGCGCTTCTGACGGGCTGCATCCAGCTGGTGGGCGGCCTCGTTTTTCAGGCCTTCCACCTCGTCCTGACTGGCTTTGAGCTGGAGCTTCAAATCATCCAGCTGGCCCAGAACGGCGTCCAGACGCTTGTCTTCTGCGGACAGATGCTGCTGTGCCGCCTCAATGACCCGCTCCGGGATGCCGAGCTTTTCGCTGATAAGGAAAGCGTTGGACTTGCCCGGAACGCCGACGCTGAGCTTATAGGTGGGGCGCAGCGTCTCCAAATCGAACTCGCAGCTGGCGTTGACGACGCCCTTTGTCTCGAGGGCGAACACCTTCAATTCTGCATAGTGCGTTGTGGCCATCAGGAGCACACCGCGGCGGCGCAGCTCTTCGATGATGGCAACAGCCAGTGCCGCACCCTCCGCCGGGTCGGTACCGGCACCAAGCTCGTCCAGAAGCACCAGCGTGTGGGGCATGGCAAGCTCAAGGATGCCGGTGATCTTCTTCATATGACCGGAGAAGGTGGACAGGCTCTGCTCGATGCTCTGCTCATCGCCGATGTCCACGAGAAATTCGTCGAAGACACAGATCTCACTGCGCTCATCCGCCGGGATGAGGAAGCCGCACTGTGCCATCGCGCAAAGCAGACCGGCCGTTTTCAGAGTGACGGTCTTACCGCCGGTGTTGGGGCCGGTGATGATGAGCGAATCATATTCCCTGCCCAGCGAAATATCGACAGGGACGCACTTCTTTGCGTCGATGAGCGGATGACGCGCCCGGATGAGTGAGAACGACGTATCCGTCCGGACAGTGGGTTTGAACGCCTTCATATCCAGTGCAAGGCGGGCTTTTGCAAGCAGGACGTCGATTTCCAGCATAGCCTTATAGCTGTACTGGAACTGCGGCTCAATGGCTGCGACCTGACCGGTAAATGCTACCAGGATACGCTCGATCTCCTGGGCTTCCTGTGCGCGGTACTGAAGGATGCGTGCGTTTGCCTCCACAACAGCCTGAGGCTCGACGAAGACGGTCGCACCGGTAGACGAGACGTCATGGATGATACCGCTCACCTCTCCGCGATACTCGCTTTTGACAGGAACGACATAACGGCCATTTCGGATGGAGACGACGCTCTCCTGTAAGTACTTGGAGGTGTCCATATTCCGGACCATGCTTTCCAGACGGTCACGGATGCTGTTTTCAGTCGCACGGATCTTCTTGCGCAGGTCGTTCAGGGTGTACGATGCCGTATCTGCCATTGCATCCGGTGCAAGGATGGCACTCGAGATCTGCTGCTCAAGGCCCGGCTGAGGAGCCAGCGCATAGAATAAGTCGTCCGTCGGAAGTGCATCGTGTTCCGAAGAGCCATACCAGCTGACGAGGTTCTGAAAGTTGCGAAGCGCACCGGCCACCATCAGCAGTTCACCCATTGAAAGGACACCGCCCTTGACGGCACGGGCGGCCAGCTGACTGACGCCCTCTACTCCACCGAAGCGGGGCGAGCCGTTCTTGATGAGCAGTGAATTGATGGCATCGGTCTGTTCCAGCGCATACCGCACTTCATCGGGGTCGCACTGAGGCTCGATGGCAAGGAGCTTTTCGCGGGACTCTTTGCACACACAGCCCTCCGCCGCCCGGGCAATGATCTTGTCCAGTTCCAGCGTTTTCAAATAACTTGTTTCCATAGTAATTCCTTATATCAAATCGATTTCAAATGGTTATGGCAGGACGGATCTCAAAAAGGCGTAGCTTTTCAACGGCTTGTCCAGATGGGTCAGCGCATACTGCTCTGCTGCTGCAGAGAGTTTCGCCAGACTGCCGACGGAAATACGGAAGCCGAATATCTTTTTATCTTCTACCAGACAGATATGCCGCAGCGCAAACAGCGCTCCGGCGTCCAGATTGCACTTTTTCCCCGCCTTTTGGGCGCAGGATTCGCAGAGCAGACAGCCCTCCGCCGGGTCGAGATAAAAGGCCGGGCCGTCGTAGGTGCCGCAGTCGCGGCAGTAGACCAGCTGCGGCAGAAAACCGCACTCACTCATGGTGCGCAGCTCAAATACGGCCTTGATGACCCGGAGGTCGGCCTTTTTCTCGCTTATCATGTAAAAGCAATTCAGGAGAAGCCTCAGTTCTTTTTCCGCTTCGTCTCCTGTGGGCGAAAGCGCCGAGGCCATTTCCGCCATATACATGGCAAGGCTCATCCCTTCGATGGAAGACGAGATGCCATGGAAGACGTTTTTGACATCCGCCTCTCGCACTGTATACATATTCCGTCCGGGGACAAGCACGAACTCCGAGTAACAAAAAAGCCCGCAGGCGCTGAACAGTTTGCTTTTCAGCCGCAGGCTGCTCTGCGCAGAGGCCGAGATGACTCCCAGCCCCGGCGTCAGAAGCGTGATGATCCGGTCTGATTCTTTATACCGGGTCTCTTTCAGGACAAGGCCCGGGGTCACAATGGTATCCATCTGTTTTTTCTCCTGCCGGGGCGGTGAGCCGCTGCTGAGCGAGCTGCCGCCTGTAGTCCAGATAACACAGAATATCACCGGTGCAGGCAAACGTCTGCCAGCTGAGCTCCACATCCATCGGACAACGCTCCTTTCCTTAAGGTATAGTGTCACCTCTATGGTACTGCGCTATCCCCGGGAAATCTGTCCTGTTATGAGGCTCAGCGGTTGGGCTGCTGCTTGAAGCCGAAATTGTTGAGCATGAACTCGTTATCGCGCCAGTCGGCTTTGACCTTCACCCAGCACTGTAAGTTGACGCGGCAGCCGAGAAACTCTTCGCAGTCGGTGCGGGCTGCGCTGGCGATCTTCTTCAGCATCGCGCCGCCCTTGCCGATGACCATGCCCTTGTGACTCTCCCGCTCACAGTAGATGTTCACGTCGATGTCTACGAGGTCCGTGCCGGGGCGCTCCTTGAAGCGCTCGACCACGACCGCAATGCCGTGCGGGATCTCATCCCTCATATAGAGCAGAGCCTTTTCACGGATAACTTCCGCAACGAGCTCCTTCTCCGGCATATCGGTGTAGGCATCATCGTCAAAATAATGCGGGCCTTCCACGGCATAGCGGCTCAGGGCATCGAACAGTTCCTCGCAGTGGTCATTATCGCGGACACTGACGGTATAGACATCATCAAAGACGCCCAGAGCCTTCAGCTCCGCCTTGCGGGCCTCGAGGTCCGCCGGGTCCTTGACGAGGTCGGTCTTGTTGATGACCGCGATGGCCGGGCCGCCCTTTTTCAGAGCCTCGACCAGAACCATCTCCGATTCATTCAGCGCGCCGTAGGGCTCGAACAGCATCATGGACACATCGACGTCAGCAATGGAGTCGCTGGCCGTCTTGTCCATCCGTTTGCCCAGCTTATTGTGGGGCTTATGCACGCCGGGAGTGTCCAGCAGAACGTACTGCAGAGGCCCCCGGGTGATGACGCCAGTAATACGGGTACGGGTGGTCTGGGGCTTGGAGGTGACGATAGCCACCTTCTCCCCCACCAGCAGATTCGTCAGGCTGGACTTGCCCACGTTCGGGCGGCCAATGACCGCCACGAACACAGAGGATGTATCATAATGGCCCTGGATCGGTGTTTCGTTTTTCAAAATAGAACTCCTGTCTTTTTATTCCGTGTAGCTCACCGTGCGGGGCAGACCCAGCTGGATGAGGACAGCTTCTTCCTTCTCACGCATCCGCATGGCTTCCAGACCGCCGTTCTCGTGGTCATAGCCCAGCAGATGGAGCATGGAGTGGACCGTCAGGAAAGCGACTTCTCTCTGCAGCGGATGGCCGTAGAGAGTCGCCTGCTCCTGTGCGCGCTCCATGCTGATAACGATGTCGCCCAGCATCTTGCAGCCGTTGTTCTCGTCCACGTCATAGACGCCGTTCTCCCCCAGAGGGAAGCTCAAAACATCCGTGGGCATCGGCTTGTTGCGGTACTGGTTGTTCAGCTCAGCAATGGCTGCGTTGTCCACGAAGGTCACGCTGATCTCCGCCGGGTCGTCAAAATGCTCATATTCCAGCACAGCGTTGCAGGCACGGCGGATGAGGATGCGAAGGCCCGAGGGGACCTTGATCGCTTTCTGCGAGTTGGTGATCAAAACTTTATTGGACATAAATCGTCCGCTCCTTTCGTTTCTACATTCTATTGAACGAATGCTCCGGTTTCTGTGGTATGCCGCCGGGGTTGTTTTTTCATAGGGTTCAGTGTTTAGCCGGGTGGGCAGCGGCCTCGTAGGCTTTGATGATCTCCTGCACCAGACGGTGACGCACCACGTCTTTTTCGGTGAAGTAGCACTGCGCGATGCCGTTCACGCCCTTGAGGACCTGAAGTGCATCCACAAGGCCGCTGCGGGTGCGGTCTGGAAGGTCGATCTGAGTGACGTCGCCGGTAACGACCACTTTAGAGCCGACGCCCATGCGGGTGAGGAACATCTTCATCTGCTCCGGGGTGGTGTTCTGCGCTTCGTCGAGGATGATGAAGGAATCGTCCAGCGTCCGGCCGCGCATATAGGCCAGCGGTGCAACCTCGATGATCTGCTTTTCCACCAGACGCTCATAGGTCTCTGCGCCCAGCATATCGAACAGGCCGTCGTACAGAGGCCGCAGATAGGGGTCTACCTTCTGCTGCAGGTCACCCGGCAGAAAGCCCAGCTTCTCGCCTGCCTCCACCGCCGGGCGGGTCAGCACGATGCGGGAGACATCTTTGGCCTTGAACGCCTTGACAGCCATTGCCACAGCAAGGTAGGTCTTGCCGGTACCCGCCGGGCCGACGCCAAAGGTGATGGCGTTGTTCCGGATGGAGTTGAGGTACTCTTTCTGGCCCAGGGTCTTGGGACGGATGGGTCGGCCTTTGACCGTCACCGTCACGAAGTCTTCGGTCAGCTCCCGGACGCGCTTTTCCTCACCGTCATGCGCAAGGCTCAGGCAGTAGCGCACCGTCTGGTCTTCCAGCGGCGTATGGTTCTCGATAAGGAGAAGCATCCCCTCCACCGCACGGGCCGCAGCTGCAACATTGGCCGGTTCGCCCGAAATGCGCAACATCGTACCGCGGCACACCGCCGTCACCGAAAATTCTTTCTCCAGCATACGGATGTTCCGGTCACAGTTCCCGAATACGGCGGCTGCGATCTCTACGCTGTCTAATTCAATGCTCTTTTCTGCCATGCGGCTCCTCCTGAATGTCACTAGATTCTGCTTCTATTGTACCACCAAAACAGCGCGAAGAAAACTATGAAAATTGCACAAAATTTTTCAACCGCATATGGCGGTTTAGCGGAGCACCCGAAACCTGCTCTATCAGCCTTTTCAAAGCCGTCTTTAGGACAGCTGCTTCGTTTGCATTGCTTTCCCCGGAGGCTTGTGCTATACTTTGCTCAGAGGCCTCCGGCAATCTACTCCTTGAATCTTCGGATTCTACGTGGGTACCACCGGAGGCTTCTACCGAGACCTCCGGCCCGCTGCTCCTCGAATCTTCGGATTCTATGTGGGCTTTGCCGGAGGTCTCTATTTTTATGGGCTTAATGTCCACAATATCGTAAAAGATTTCCCGCTGATCCGTTTTGATGGCCGTCAGCACATCCGCCTCGTAGGCATTCTGCCCGACTTGCATCTTGAGCCACCTTTTTACAAAACTTTGCGCGAAATGGGGGTAATTAGCGCCCACATTCCCCTCGAAAGGCATTTTCGCAGCCAAACAAAAATCCCAGAAAAGCCAGGCGCGAAGCCACTTTTCGGGGATTTTTGTTGTTTTATATTCTGTTACTCCTGCATATAAGCCAGTGCCTTATCGAACAGCGGCAGATATTGGCTTTCGATACGGTCAAAAATCGCTCTTGCAGTCGCCTCATCATAAACATGACTGGTCAAATTGCGGTCGTTCAGCAGCTCCAGCCACACTTTCGAATCCTCTATCATGCCGAAAGCAAAAGCCTGCTTGATGACCTCTTTCGGGCTGTTGATATTGGTATATCCCTGGTCGAGCAGATATTCCCTCATGGTTTTCCATGCAAGTTCCGTGCAAAACTCAAAGCGCTGGATGGCACCATCCCGCACAGAATCCAGCGGGTATTTCTTATAATCATCCAATGCCTCACGCAGCCGCTTCACAGCTTCCTTAAGATAGTTATATTTTTCATGCAGCTTATCCATCAGCTCTACACCATCCTTTTCAATGTTTGCAACAAAGGCGGGATTCATCCCGTCCTGCATATGGACAATATCAAATTTCAGCAGCGTGGGCAGGTCTTCGCATTCCATCCAAAATTCTGCTCGGTTGTCTGGCGGCATCCCGTACACGGCCAGATCCATGTCGCTGTTGGGGCGGTTGTCCCCTCTGGCCCGTGAGCCAAACAACACGAGCCGCTTTGCCCCGAATCGCCGGGCCAGTGCAGCCAGCCGCAAATACAATTCATCCATATTCCCTGCTCCTTTTATACCTGATATGGTCCAGCTGATAATGCAAGCTTTAATTACTGAAGTCCTGAGGCTCATCTGAATTGCGGTGAGGAGGCAATCATTCTACTTTAGAGGGAGCCTTTTGGGAAACTGCCTCTTTTTTACGTTGTCAGCTTTTCTGCCATACGCTCGAGTAGTTCCCAGTCCTTCGGCTCTAAGTCGGCCAACATGACAACCAATCGCTTACGAAATTCTTTGTCGTCATTACGTGCAACCTCTGCAGCAAAGTCCATAATTTTATCGCTGGCGGCAGTTGGCGCTGCGAACATTTCACCTTCTCCGGTGCGCAGCCATGATTCATTGACGCCAAATTCGCGGCAGATGTCACTAATTGTACGTTCACTGGGAGATTTAGCACCAGAACAAAGTTCGGATGCAAACGGCTGTGAAATGTGCAACCTGTTTGCAAAGTCGACTCTTTTTAATCCAAGCTCTTCAAGAATTTTTTTAATACGTTCGTTCATCGGTTTTCGCCCCCCTTACAATCTGCATTGTATCACGCAGGTAAAGCCATGTCAACAAAAGAGTATAGCTCGGCTATGATTTTGTTCTTATCGATGCCACTTGGCTATTCCGTAGTTACTTACAGATAAAGCCAAACAAAAATCCCCGAAAAGCCAGGCGCGAAGCCACTTTTCGGGGATTTTACTTTGGAGCTACTGATCCGATTCGAACGGACGACCTGCTCATTACGAGAGCGTCAACATCTTCGCTTTTATAACGTATCTACGTTAAAGTATAAACCTCTTGCGCCACCTCTTGCGCCACCGCCCTTGCGCGGAAGGTGGCGCAGTTTCTGCATATTTACCGGTCGCTTGCCGCCCGTCCGCCTCACTTCACACTCTTCTTCAGACGCTCAAACTCGGCGTCAGCCTGAATGGCCTCCTTGGTGAAGGAGTTGTTGAACCACCAGTTGACCAGCGCAGACACGGTGGTGAAGCCGGTGGAGATGAGCTGCTCCAGAGTACCGCTCTCGATGGGCAGCACGGGCTTGCCCAGAGCGCTCAGGATCTGGTTGATGAGGGCCAGAGCCAGCACAGCGGTGCGGGCGATGGTGGCAGCGGAGACAGTGCGGGGAGTGGTGATATGTGCGTTCATAGCTTAATTCCTTTCTCTTTCGTGTTCGTGATCTTCTAAGTCAGATATCCGGTGGTTTGCCACCTTCATCTGTTCTTCTAAAATGGGTACGCGGCGGGCAAAGTTGTTGTGCTCCCGCACCTCGCGGGTCAGCTCCTCCAGCTTGGTGTCAGTCACTGCCTGACTTTTGCTGTTGGCGATGAGTACGCCGATGAGGGTCACGGCCCCGGTGATGAGGGCGGCGAGAATTGTTTCCATCGGAATCACCCCCTCACATACTCCACCGGCTCTTATTCGCCCGGGTGTCGATATGCACCCAGCCGGTCTTGCGGGTGGGGTGCTTTGCGTCCTTCGGGTAGCGCCCGATGCCGCCCCGTCCGGGCAGCAGGGTCTCGGCGTAGGCGGCCACGGTGGCCACGTCCACGCCCTCAACGTAGAAGTCTGCCGCCCGGCCCAGCAGGTGCTGGCTGGACTTGCTGCCGCCGACGGCGGCATTGTGGGCGGCGGTGCGGTAGCCGCTGGTGATATGTACCGGCTTTCTGAAGTGCTCCCGGATGCACTGAAGCAGCACCACAAGCTCCTCGTCGAGGAGCACGACGTCGCTGCCCTTGCAGCCGAACTCCCGCACCTTGAAGCTGGGCGAGAGCTGCCGGGTGGAGTCCCGGAACATGGAATATTCTTTGATAGCGATAGAAAACACGACCTTTCTTTTGAGCAGCCCCCACCCGGGGCTGCTTTTTGTTTTGTCAGTAGTAGTGGTAGTCCTCGACGCTGTAAGAGGTTCCATCTCGAGGCTGCGGTTGGCGTAGCTCGTCCCCCGTGATCTCTTTGTACTGCTCTGCGGTGATCTCGTCCTCGGCCACCCGCCTGGCCAGTTCCCGCTTGACCCCGGGGCGGCGGCTTGCGGGCATCTCTGCCCAGGTCTTAGTCCCGGCGACCAATCTGTTTGCCCAAATTTTATCCATTTTGAAGTCCTCCTTACTTGTTGACGGCGGCATCCAGTTCGCACAGCGAGTCCTCGATAGTCGCCAGCCGCTCCTGTGATTCCATGTCCTGCTCGCACATGGCATCTTCGATCCCCGCCACGAGACCGGGCAGCTCCCTGAGCATCCGCTCCTCTTCCAGCTTCTTGTGGAGCTCTTTCAGGCTCTTTTCTACCTTACGCAGGCTCATCCGATAACACCTCCGATCATGGTGATAGTGCCGCCGACGCCGGAAGCTCCCCGAGTGATCATCACCTTGTAGTTAAAGGCCGCTCCCTTGGCGGCGGTCTTGTTGGCAAAGGCGTGGTGTACAAATGCCCGGCTCTCGCCGCTCTGGATGTCCGTCACGGTCTCCCACACGGGGGCATCGTCCAGTGCGTTGTTGGTCAGCTCCACGGTCAAGCTCATGTCTGCCGGGAAACTGCCCTCGAGCGTCAGCGCGGCCACGGTAATGGTATCATCCGCCGTTAGGGGCTGGGCCAGCGAGAGGACGGCGCTTGTCACATTTTTGGTAAAGGCCGCGGTCCACTCTGTCGTGGTCTTGCCGTCGTCCACTTCCAGCGTCAGGGTGTTCTCCCCGTTAAGGATCTGCTGGAACAGGGCTTTCTCGCTCAGGCACTGCACCGTGAGTTCGGTGCCGGTGGTCACATTCTCGCGGACGGCCAGCTCCACGCTGTTCACCTTTTCGGTGATGGTCATGGGGTCTCCGTCGCCATCGGTCACGGTGTAGGCCACCGTAAAGGGTGCATTTTTCTCTCCAAGCTTTGCCCCGCTGGCTCCTACATCGCTGGTTACTTCGGGGGGCTGGTTTACGGTCGGGAAACCATCCTTGTCGATGTACAGCGTCTCCGGCAAGGTGAAACAGGGAAGGGTGGCCAGGCTAGTTTTATATCTATCGAATTTAGAGAACGATATACTGGAGCCGCTTGCACCGACAACGGCATAATAATAATCGTAATCGTAAACATTGTCGCCATCTTCTTTATGATAGCCGCTCGATCTCGTGTCCGTACTTCTTGTCCAGAAGGAAGTGTCGCTGGCTGTTATGATATATCCTACCCGGGTTCTGGCTGCCGCCGAAAGAGCCGAGCCATCTGCAAGCCCCTTCGTATAATAATCTGTAGCCATGTTAAGCTCTATTGCTGATAGTGAAAAGAAATTTGCAGAACCCGTCTGTACTTTCGAATAGCTTCCGCTCCAAGTAGTATATTGATACTTATATGATGTGGTGGAGATCCATTTTTGTACGGCAGCTGTGAACTTGTCCAGAGTCAAATTCGCCGGACTCTCCCGGCAAAACAGTGTCCGCCCCCTACTGTTCAGGCCGCTCTCATAGTTGTGGCACAGCGCATAAAACTTGACTTTGGTACTGCCTTCCATCAGGTATACAAAGCCATCACCAATGGCTAAGTCTTTGATCTGCATTCGAATCCTCCTTCCTCTTAAAAATCAATGCGGCTCGCTTTCTTGTTCCACACCCCAGTCAGCTCTACGCCGTCGAGCGTGTCAAAGGCAGTAACGAAACTAGACCCATCAATGCCAGAGCCGAACTGCATCTCGAGCATTTTAATTCTTACGCCCGCTGCCGCAGCGTCCGCCGCAGCGCCGGAGATGGTGAGGGTGGGGTCCACCCTCACGCCGCTCCCCGCCACCGGCCCGGCCACCGCAGCGCCGCCCGCTTCGCCCAGCAGGGTCACCTGCACCCGGATGTCGCCGGAGGGCTTCGCCCGGGCGTAAAAGCAGACAAAGCCGTCCCGCGCCTCGCAGTAGGCCGGGCATCCCGCCTCCTGCGCCGCCGCGCCGTAGCTGTCCGGGTAGGAGCCGAGAGCTACGTAGCCGGTCTTCGCTTCCGGCACCGGGGCGGCCTGCATCAGGGGCCACGTTCCTTCCGCTTTCTCCCAGCCCTCCGGCGTCAGGGTCACAAGCCGGCTTCCCCGGTATCCGGCCCCGTCGCCCGCAAGGCCCGGGTACAGCACCTCACCGGCGCTGTTGTAGATAGGTTCACTCATTCTTTACCTCCGCCTTTGCCGTGATGACGATGTTTCCGGTCACGGTCTCGATGTTCACGCAGCCCTCTTCGGCATTCCACGCACTTCCGGTCACGTCCTCGCTGCCCATCTTCACGTTCACCTCGGTCAGGGTGTACCCGCTCTCGGCGGTCAGGGCGGCTTTGTAGGCCCGGCCCTTCGCTACCACGACGGCGGTCTGGTCGGTGGTCACATGGCTCAGCCGGTTCACCACGCTGCACCACACCAGCGCCTGGCTCACCGTTACGCGGCATTCGGCTTTTACGCCGCCTGCCGTGGCGCTGATGAGCGTGCTGCCCTCGGCCACGCCCCGCACGATGCCGCCGCTCACGGTGGCCACGTCCTCCCGGCTGCTCTGCCACACCACGGTGCGGTCGTCGGCATTCTCGGGCCGCACGGTGGCCGTCAGCCGGGCCGTGCCGTCCACGCTCAGCTCAAGGGTGCTGCGATCCAGCGTCACGCTGCTCACCGGCACCCTCGCCGCCTTTACAGTCACGGTGCAGCTGGCCGTCTTGCCGCCCACGCTGGCCCGGATGATGGCCGCGCCGGCGGCGCGGGCCGTCACCACGCCGCTGTCCACCACGGCAGCCTCTTCGTTGGAGCTGGTCCATGCGATGCCGCTCTGGGGGATGCTGGTGGGCAGCACCGTGGCCGTCAGGGCGGCAGTCCTGCCCTCCGTCAGTTCCAGCGTCCCGGCGCTCAGCATCAGGCTGGCGGCTCTCAGGCCGTCCTCGGCCACCGTTACGCTGCACGCCGCCTTCACGCCGCCCGCAATGGCCGCGATCTCCGTTGTTCCGGCGCAGATGGCCACCACCTCGCCCCCGGTCACGCTGGCGGTCTCCGGGTCGGCGCTGTACCACACCACAGCCTGATCAGCGTTCTCCGGGCTGACTGTGGCTGTCAGGGCCGCAGTCTCCCCCGGCTTCAGTGTCAGGGCGGTCTGACTCAGGGTCACGGTCTCCACCGGCACCTCGGCCTCCTGCACCCGGACGGCACAGCAGGCGTATTTCCCGCCGCTGACCGCGAGGACGGCTGCAGCGCCCGGCTTTTTGGCCGTCACGGTGCCGTTGCTCACCTCGGCCACGGTCTCGTCGCTGCTCAGCCACGCCACGTCGCCCTCCGGGTCGGCGGCTGCGTCCAGCACCGCCGTCTCACCCGCCGTCAGGGTCAGAGCGTCGGTGCTCAGGGTCACGCGCTCCACCGCCGGCTTCACCAGCACGGCGCACTCTGCGCTGCACCCGTCTGCCCGGGCCGTGATCCGTGTCCCTCCGGGGGTCTTTGCCGTGATGACGCCGTCCTCCACAGCGGCCACAGCCTCGTCGCTGCTCTCCCACAGCACGGTCTGCTCGGTGGCGTCCTCGGGGCTGATCCGGACGCCCAGCGCCGTCCGCTCTCCCGCATACAGGGTCAGGCTGTCCCGGGTCAGCCGCACGGCCTCCACCGGCACCTCGGCCCATACCCCGCTCAGCTGGTCCAGCAGGGTGTCGGCGGTCCTGGTCTGGTAGGCAGCTTCCCGCAGCAGACGCATCAGCAGGCGGCGCTCCTCCTTTTTCGGAGCAAGATTCGCCGCCCGGTTCGCTGCCTGAGTGGCAGCGGTGCAGGCGTCCAGTGTCTCAGCTGCCGCACCCAGTGCGCTGGCAGCACTCGCCGCCGCAGCTGTGATGTCTGCCTGCGTCCTTGCCGCCGCAAGGGCGGCGGCGCTCTCGGCGTCCTCGGCGCTCATCCGCTCCTTCTGGGTGGCGGCTGCGCCTTTCTGGGCGGCATCCATCGCCGCCTGCGCCGTCTTGGCCGCGTCCTTTGCGGCTGCACCCTCGTTCATGGCCGTGTTCACGGCCTGCTGCACCAGCGCCACAAACTGGGCGTATACGCTGGGGTCGATGTCCTCCACCGTACCCGACAGCCCGATGGTGTCATAGCAGTCGTATTTCGCCGGGCAGCTCATGGCTGTGTAGCCGTCCGCGCTCTGGGCCAGCAGCATCCACAGCCCCTGCCGGGCAGCGGTAAAGCGGTGGTCTACCGTCACCGTCCGGCTCTCGTCCAGCAGCACCGGCTGGGGCAGTGTGCCGCCGTCCTGCTCGATGTGCAGGGTCACGGCCATCCCGTCCCACTCCTCCGGCAGCGCAAAACTCAGGCTGGCCACGCCCGCCGTTCCTACGCCGCCCAGGTGCAGCACCCCCGGCTCGGCCCGCCAGCCCATCCCGCCGAATCGGTCTTTGATGATCCTTACTTTCACTCTGAGGCTCCTTCCTTTGAGAAAGGCTCCCCTCGCCAGGGGAGCTGCTTTGCAGCGCCGCCGTCAGGCGGACTGCAAAGCTGAGAGGTTTTCTTCCGGTCCGCTGCCGTTTCTAAAGACCTCTTCTTCTCCAGCCTACCACGCCCCCTGATTCAAAACTACTGCGGACTTTCCCAAAGCGGACATATAAAAGAACGAGCACCCCGGCTCACAGCCAGAGTGCTCGTTCTTTTTCAAAATTGGTTTAGAATATCGTGGTGTCCGATGTCCAGCAGCAAGATGATGGTGTCTCCGTCGTATTGCCATATGACCCGCACATCCATGTTGACACTGAACTCAAACAGATCTGTTGTTCCCTGTATCCGCTTTGTTCGCAGTGACGGGTATAGCGGATCTTGCATCAGCAGTTCCAGCTTCTTTTTCAGCTGCGCCCGCTCTGCTGCCGACAGCCTTTTCACGTTCTTGACGAACCGCTTGGTAAATGTGATTTTGTATGCCATCAGCTCACTCCATCCAGCATCTCAAACAGCTCGTCAACGGTATCAAAGACCGGCTGTTCACCGGCTGCGATCTTCGCCTTTGTTTCGTTGATCTCGCTGCGCAGCTCGTCCAGATACTTCTTGGGGTACACGGCCACCGGCATGATCTGGATGGTTCCGTCTTTTTCCACGATTTCCAGCTTGTCGCCCTCGTGCAGGCCCAGCCGTGCCACGATGTCCTTCGGGATAGTGATCTGAGACTTGGTCCTCAGCTCTGTCAGCATATCTGTCAGCTCCTTTGCATCGTTGGATTTTCCAACTTTCTTACTATCAGTATACGCCAACTGCGCCGGAATATCAAGCCGTTTTTATTTCACCCCCTCCCACCAGTTCTTCTCGCCCTTCGCCTTCTCGGCCTTCTTGTCCGCAGCGCTCACCCACTGGGCAAAGTCCTTCTCCTCGTACAGGGGGTTCTCGTCTGCGTCCTCGAGGGCCAGCAGCTTCTTTTCCAGCTTTTCCCGGTCCCGGTCGTTTCCCGCCAGATACTCCTCTTTCACACTCTCCGTGATCTTGCTCTTGATGCTCCCCCTGCTCTTGCCTGCGGTCAGCAGCCGGCCAAGCTCCTCCTGCGCGTCCTCCGCCCGGCCATTTTCCACTTCGTCCAGCAGGTCAGCGTACACGCTGGCGTCCTTGTCCCGGCCCTTTTCGGCCAGCAGCAGCTCGTTGGCCCTCTCGTTCACAGCGCCGGTCACTACGTTGACCAGCTCCGTCCGCCGGGCAGAGTCTTTGCTCCTCACGTCCAGTCCGTCCAGCAGCTTCTTGAAGGCCGCTTGCCGCGCCGTCTCCGCCGCTTTCTCCTTGCCCGCGTTCTGGGCCTTGGCAGCTTCCAGAATATCTTCGTCGTACTTCTTCAGCCGGGTCTTGAGCTGGCTGTCCACCTTGTCCGTCTTGCCCATCTGTTCCAGCTTCTTCATCGCCGCCGCAGCTTCCTCCCTGTCCCCGCTCTGGATGGCGTTGTACAGCCGGTCGTACTGCCCGGTGGCCGAAGAGGGCGTGGAGTCAAAGCTCACTTTGCCCTCCTCCTTCCATTTCTTGATGCTGTCCATCCATTCGTTCACGGCCTTGACGTACTTCTTCACGTTGTTGTAGGGTACACCCTCCAGCATGGCCAGCTGGCCCACAGCGTCTGCCCACGCCCACCGCACACTCTTCTCGTACTCCGCAAACTCCTCCTCGGTCATCTCGCTGGTGTCCTTGTCCAGCAGGCCGTTCAGCTTCGCAATGCTCTTGGTCATGTCGTTCACGGCCGAAAATCCCGTCATGCTGATGGTGTCGTAGCTGCCAAAGCTCTTTCCGGTCATCACCGTCTCGGTAGCTCTCCACACCTCGCTTCCGCCGGTAAAGTTGCTTACCCCGCTGTTGAGGAACTGATAGATAAAATTGCTCAAAAGGCTCCACCCGGTCATGTCGCCGTTCTCGTCCTGTAAGTCGCCCCATTTGTGGAACAGCAGCTTCACCCCCACGCCCAGCCCTGCGATCAGGGCTGTCTGCACGATCTGGCTGAAGATGGCGTCTGCCCGCCGCGCCTTGGCCGTTTCCAGTGCCTCCTTGTTGGCTGCGCTGGGGTCTGCCTTGTACCGTGCCGCCTGCGCTGCGGCATCCTCCAGCGCACTCACCAGGATCTGGGCGTTCTGCTGACGCTGTGTGCTGAACATCATCAGGGTCTTGGCCATCTGGTTTTTCGTGCGCTGAAAGCCCGTCCGCTGCATTGCGGTGTAGTTGGGCTGGGTCCGCTCGATCACCCGCTGGTACTTCTGCTTCACAGCCTCCCAGTAGGCCGGGCTGTCGTAGACGGCCGCCTCGGCGTCAAACTCGGTCGGGTGGCTCTTCACATACTCCATCGCGCCGTAGTACAGCGCTGCCGTCGTGATCTCGTCCACCTTCCCGATGCTTCCGCTGGCAAAGTCGCCGATGGCGTCCGCCGCCCTCACACCGGCCCGCACCACGGCGTTGTCTCCGTTCCGGGCGCTGTCGTGCAGCGTACCCACCACGCCCTTCCCGGTGCTTCCAAGCTCCCCCCTCCGGCTTCCCCGCAGGCGGGTGGGCAGCATCGCGTCGCCGTGCTCGTAGGCCAGCTTCTCGATCTCCGCCAGCTTGCTCGGCGAGACGTTCTTCACAAATTGCAGCAACGACTTTCCCGTGCTTCCCCAGCCCAGCTCTGCGGCTGCGGTCGGCAGGCTGGCTGCCTGCAAGAGCGTTACGTTCAGGTTTCCGGTCAGCACGGCAGCGGCGGCATTGCCCCTCAGGGTGCTGCACAGCCGGTCGAACACCTCGTGGTCGCTCTTCGTTCCGCACAGGTCGGCCAGCGCCTTGTTCAGGTAGCTCCGGCCCGTCTCGCCCCATACCTTCTCTATCTGGCCGTACAGGCTCTTTCCGCCCTGCATCGAGTTCAGCACCTTCTCGGCGTTCCGCAGCGGGATGGCCATGCCCGCGTACTGGGCCGTGTTCTCGATGCTCTCCGCCGCCTGCCGCACCAGTCCCACCAGCTCCAGAGGCTTCGAGCTGTTCACGCGGCTCTGCAAAAAGCCCTCGCTGCCCACGCTGTTGTCGTACTGGATGCCGGTGTTCTGCTCCACGTTGGTGTTCCGGTCAACGTGCAGCCGGATGTAATTGTCCACCCGGGCCTTCTTCACGCCGGAGAGCGCAAGGCTCGTCTCGTTGATGTACCCCTTGGTCAGCTTGCCCAGCTCCCGGAACGCCGCGATCATCTTGTTGTCGTACTCGGTCAGGTTCTTTTCGATCTCCCCGATGATGCTGGTGCGCAGCGCGTCCTCCCGCTGGCTCACCTCGTAGGCGTTCAGCTTGTTCCCGCTCTCGTCCACGGTCACAAGTTCGCCCAGCTTCACGGTCTCGGCCCGCTGGTGTCCCGCGCCCTTCAGGCCCTTGGTGGTCAGGCTCATGTCCGCAATGGTCGCGCCGCCGTGCAGCAGGTGGTGCATACCCTGCCGGTTCTGCAGCTGCACCCACAGCTCCGCCATCACGTCGTGGGTCACCAGCCACGGCCTGCCGTCTTCGGTCTTCAGTCCGATGTCCACCAGATCGTGGGTAAAATGGTACAGCTCCTTCTCGTGCTTCGGCCCTGTCAGGTCGGCAAAGATGGCTTCGCCCTCGGCGGTGATCCGGCTCTTCCGGGCCTGTCCGTCGTTCAGCATCCGCCCCAGCTGCTCCATAAAGCCGCCGTGGGCATAGCCGCCAAAGCGCTCGAAGTTCCGCTCGATGTTCGTGGCGTTCAGCCGGTACACGTCCCGCGCCACACGTCCCAGCTGAGCCAGCACTCCCTTTTTCTGCTTGGCGGCCACCTCCTTCAGCTCATCGTGCAGCCCCTCGGCGAAGTCGTCTATCATCACGTCTTCGATGCTGCCCAGCATCACGGCCTCGTTCTTCACGATGAACATGGTCTGCTCCATGATCTCCCGCAGCCCCCGCAGCTCCTCCATGCTCAGGCACGCCATCGCACCGTCCCGGTAGGCCTGCAGGTCCTCGTTCAGCCGCTTGAGCCAGGCCCGCTTCTCCGGGGTGTCCTCCGGCAGCCACTTGTCCGCCTGTTCGATCTGCCCCCGCAGCTCTTCCATTTTCAGCTGCCGGTTCTCGTTCACGTCGGTCAGCCAGTCGTCGATGGCGTCGGTCAGCTTGCTGTTCTCCCATTCCAGCGCCGCCCTCTCGCCCATCTTCATTTCCCGGGTGATGCCGCTCTTCAGGCCGTCCATCGCGTCCCGGATGCTCATGTCCGCCGGCAGCGGGCTGTAGATGTCGTTCACCCCGGCCCGCAGTTTCTTCGCCGCCTCGTGGTTGCCGATGGCGTCGTTGGCCAGCGCCGCCACCGGCCGCACCTTGTCCACCAGATACTCCGGCACATAGCTCTTCTCGCTGGGCTTCTCGATCATCCGGGTCAGCTCGCTCGTCAGCTTCTGCACGCTCCGCCGGGTGTTGTCCATCTCCCGGGCATCCCGGGCCTTCTGCACCTGCTTCGCTGCCCGGTCTTTCGCCAGCTGGATGGCCGCGCTCACGCTGTCCCGCTGCTTTTCTGCAAATTCTTTGGCAAGGTCTGCCTTGTCTTCCGCCTGGATGCCCGCCAGGTCGGTCCTGCTTTCGGCTTCCGCCGTTTCTTTCCGGGCACTGGCCGCCGCATCCTTGGCCGCTTTCAGCTCCTGGGCAAATTTTGCCTGGTCGATAAAGGCCTTTGCCCGTGCTTCCAGTGCCTCCTGCTTCGCCTGCTCCCGCATCTTCTTCCACTGGTCGGCAAACTCCTTGCGGTCCCGGGCGTTCTGTTTGGTCGCCACTTCCGGGCTGTTCAGGTAGCGCAGCATCAGCTGCATGGCAATGTCTTGTCGGCTTCCGTTCCAATCCTCGTTGTAGGCGTTCTCCATCACGGGCCGGATGGTATCGTGGGCAGCCGCCATGGCGTCCAGCGCATCCGCTGCGCTGGCAGGCACTTCGCTTGGCAGCAGCCCCGCGCCCAACTTCTGCAATTCGGTAAAATCGGCGTCCCAGCGGCTGTGCTCGCCCTCCTTGGTCTGGGTAATGTTCACGCCGTGCCGCGCCAGCTCCTTCCGGGCATTGGCCCAGCTGCCCCATCGGTACACGATCTCCCGGTAGTCCTTCGAGCCCTTCTCGATTTTCATGCTCATCTTGTGCAGTTCCGGGTATGTCCGCCACAGCTCATCGTTTCTCTTGCTGCTCTTGCTCATCACCTGTTCGGCCATGTCCGAGGCAAAGCTGTACACGTCCTCCCAGCTCACCTCTTTGCTGAGGGCAATGTAGTCGCTCATGGCCCGGATGCGCTCGGCCAGCGTCTTTGCGTTCATCTTGCTGCCCGTGTCGCTCAGCACCGCCTTTGCAATGCTGTTCACACTCTGGTCGCTCAGCCGCACCTTGCCGCTCGCTTCCACCGCCTGCCGAATAGTCTCGGTCTGCTTCTCTGCGTCACCCAGGGCCGCAGCCTTCACGGTCTCCACGTCCTCGGGGTCTACGTCCAGCTGGTATTTCACGGCTGCTTTTTCCGGGTAGAGCTTCTGGGCCTCGGCCTCCGTCACGGCCTTCAGGTAGTACAGCGGTCGTCCCGGCAACGGCTCGGCGGTCACGGCCTTGACATTTCTGTCGGCATAGTGTAAAGTAGCTTTAGAGCCACCGCTTGCGAGGGAGAACGGCAATCGTAGCCTATTACCCCTCAGCCAAGCGGCGGTTCTTTTTGTGTCCGGGTCAACATAAAGTATCTCGCCCTGTACCACCTTTCCGGTTCTGTAGCTTTCGTGGCCGTATGCGCTCAGCACCGCGATATTATCTACCACCAGACCATTTCTGTCCGTCGGAAGCAGCTCCAGCGACACATTCACCGGCTTTCCGGCCGCGTCCTTTACATCACCGTATAGGAATATCCGGCTGGCATAGTCCGCATTCCGGCTCGTATCCGAGTGCAGTACAATGATGGGATGCTCCAAAACCTGCGGAACCTGTTTCAGAATTTCTTTGGTCATAATGGAGCCTTCTCCAGTCGCCGCATTGTGGTTTGCGATACTGTGCTTGTTCAGTATTTTCCGCAGCTTTCCAGCCTGCCAGAAAATATCCTTGTCTTTCACACCGATGCTCTTCAGCACTTCTGAAGTGCTGCCCACCCGGATAGCATATCGCTTGGTCGAGTCTTCGTCCAGCCCCTCGATGGCTTTCTCAAAGCCGACATCGATGGAGTATTTTACCGCCGCGTCCTTTGTTTCAGAGGCTGCGGCGTTTTTGCTGCCCCGCTTTGCGTCGTGGATGGCTTCCCGGTACTTTTCGCCCGCTGTCATCTGATGCTCAAAATACAACGCACGCAGATCCCGCAGCTGCTCCTCCGTCAGGCTCTTCGCAGCCTTGGCGGCGGCGTTGGTGGGCTCTTTTTTGAGGAAGTGCTCCACGTCTGCAAGCACACTCTCCAGCAGGTTCTGGATCTTGTCCATCACCTTCCCGATGATGCCCCGGGCGTCGGCGTTCATCCGTGCCTCGGCTGCCTGCTGGCGCACAAAGTCCCGGAAACTCTCCGCCGTGCCGAATACCGTCTCCATGGCATCGGCGGTGATCTCCTCGAGAGCCTGGTTGTAGGTCAGCTGCTGCCCGGCCTCGGCGTACTTGTCGAGGTAGCTCTGGATGAGCTTCTCGGTGTTCTCTGCGCCGCTCTGCTGCACAAGATAGTTCAGCAGCCGGTCCATCACGGCCTGCCCCGTCTCGGCGCTCCACTGGTTCAGCGCGTGGAACGTCTCGTGCATCACCGTCTCGCTGCCCGCATCTCCGGCAAAGAACATCTCGCCCGCAGCGGCCTTGATGCAGCCCTTGGCGTTGTTCTCCAGCCCCTGCATCATCCGGTGGATGGCCGTGCCGGTGCTCTGGGCCGTCAGCTTCAAAAAGGCCTCGTCTGCGCTCTTGTCCCCGCTCACGGCCTTGTCGCCCCGGTATACCGTCCCGGCGTCCGGTCGCACCGCGCCCTTTCCGCTGCCCAGCTCCCCGGCCTTGTGGGCGTTGTAGACTTCGGCTTCGCCCTTGCCCTGTAAATAGGCCAGCTTCAGGGCGTTCTCGCCCTGCTTGCCCAGCGCCAGCACCTGCCGCACTGCGCCGCCCATGCTGCCTTCCGGGCCGGTCAGCTTCAGCGCCTCGGCAAAGCTGCCCACTTCGTTCACGCCCATCCGGTACAGTGCCTTCGCGGCCTGGGTGTACACGCCTGCACCGATGCCGCCGGGCATGTTGTCCACGATGGTCTGCACGCCCTGCGTGCTCACCCTGCCCGCCCGGGCCAGCTGTGCAGCCGCCGCTTTCTGCTCCCCGCTCGCCCAGCCGCCGGCGTCCAGCGCACTCTCGTCCGCCGTCAGCGTTTCCTCCGCGTAGCTCCTGCCGTTGACAACCCCGCCCTCCGGTGCTATATTGGTCTTGGCAGAGGGTAGATCAGCTAACGTCTCGGGCGTATCTCTGGGGTCGGACGCGGCATCCATAGGGGCCTGTTGCGCCTCTGCTGTGGCGGAAGGGTCTACGACTACGTTTCGGACGTACACCCCGGGGTCGGACGCGGCACTCATGGGGGATCGCAAGCCTTTTGCCACTTCTTTAGGGCTTTCACCGGACTCGCTGCCGACGCTTTGCTGCGTCGTGGTTCCGGCCGAAAGATCCAGCGGAGTTTCCGGGTGTCCTCTGTCGTCCGTTTCAGCAGACGAGGCGATAGTTCCCCGGAGACTTCCGGAAGCCTCGGAGGCATTGCCCTCCGGGGCTTCTATCGTTGTGGGCTGAATGTTCACGACATCATAGGCCACTTCCCGACCGTCATTTTTGATCGCCGTCAAAACGTCCGCACTGTAGCTGTTTGCTCCGATGCGGACATTTATTTTGCCTCGGTTAAAGGACTCGGCATTGTTATGCACCGCAGCTTCGTTTCTCACGTCTTCGGTATTCTGGATGATCTCGTCCAGGTTTGCCGCCATCCGCATTTTATCTGCGTGGGTCTCCGGTGCGGCTTTTTCCAGCCCTCGGGTATACTTTGAACGAACAAACTCCCCCCGGCCTTCCCGGGTGTTGTCGATGTGCTTTCCGTCACGCTCAAAGCCATCCGGGAACAGGTCACGGATAGCATCACGCACTACCCGCATCTGTGCTTCCGGTGCAACACCATCCAGAATGTCGCTGTCTATCTGGACATATTTTTTGCCGGTCATATCCGTCTGGATCGAATATTTTACATCAGACGGGCTCACGCCGCTTGCCTCTGTCGCAGCGCCCGTCATTTTACGCCCCGCAGCACTTCCGGCGTCCAGCTCAGAGCTGCCCGGCACGCCAGTGGCTCGCCCCTCTGGGGGAGCTGTCGGCGCAGCCGACTGAGAGGGCTCATTCCCGGCCAGCGCTCTATCAGCGGAGGCATCCGCAGCCTCATTAAAGGAGCCCGGGTTGCGGCTCCCGGCGTCTATTTCGGCCCTTGGGCGGGCCTCATATCCTGCCGGCCGCGGCCCCAACAGCTCCTCCCTGTTTCCGCCACTGGCGGCGGTCGGCGCTGTTGCCCTGTCCAGCGCTTCGCTCATGCTGCGCAGCCTTGAGCCCACAGCGCCGCCCAGCGCACCGGACGCGCCGCCGGAAAGTCCGCTTTCCAGCGCGGTGAGGAAGGTGTCTTTGCTGAAGAGGTTCTTCGCCGCCTCGCTGTCCCCCAGCGCAGCGTCGATGGCCATGTCCGCATAGGTCTCCGCAAAGGCCTGCATCGAGTTGTCGATGCCGCCCGAGATGGCCGCAGCCACCGCCGGGTAGCGCTGCGCCAGCTCCGAGCTGCCCGCCAGCCCCTGCACCCAGTCCGCGATCTGCCCTGCCAGTGTGTCCTTCGCGTAGTCCGAGCCCATGGTCTTTGCAAGGTCGGCTGCGCCCACCGAGTTGATGGCCCATCCCGCGCCGAACTTGGCGAGGCCGCCTCCCAATGCCTTACCGGCGCTCTCGCCCTTTTCTGCGCTCTGGCCCATGGCCTCTGCCGCTCCCTGTGCGCTCAGGACGGGCAGCACTGCCGCCGGGTTCACACCCGCCACGGCCAGGTTCTCCGCTGCGCTGGTCACGGCCCCCGCCACGGCCCGCTGGGTCGGGCTCAGGCCGCTCTGGGCCGCAGCCGTCAGCCGCTGCCCGCGGTCGTAGAGCTGGTAGCCCACGCTCTGGTTCTTGTCGATGCCGTCGCTCACTTCCAACCCCGCCAGCTTCTGGCGCATCTCCCGGATCTCCTTGGAGTTGTACCCCATCGAGATGAGCTCCCGGTTCCGGCTCTCCGGCCAGGTGGGGTTATAATCCATGTCCACGTCGGTCAAAAGGTCGAAAAGATTCTGGGCGTGTTCGTCGCCCTTTACCTCCTGCTCCACCTGTTTCCAGTTCTTCAGGGTGGCGTCAATGTTCTTTCCCGCCTGTACGCCGTACTCCGCGCCCAGCACCGGGGCAGCTGCCACCGTGTCTCCGATGCCGCCGATGGCGTTCGCCGCCCGGCGCGCATACCGCTTCCATGCAGGGATGGCGTCCAGCGCAGCGTTCATCTTCCGGGCCTCGTCGATCTGCTCCTGCGTCCAACCGCCCTTTTGGATAAGGTCGGCGTCCGTGTACGCGCCGTGGGTGTTGTCCACCCGCCGCACCGCGTCGGCCAGATTCTTGTTGTCCCCGGTGTCCATCCACTGGTTGATCCGGTCGAACTCGTCCGGTACGCTGTCCTTGGCAAAGCTGGCTCTCAGCTCCTGCGCCCGGCCGCTGCCGCTGCCCTCTGTAGCAGCGCCCGCCATTTTACGCCCCGCAGAGCTTCCAGCGTCCAGCGGAAACTTGCCTGACACGCCAGTGGCTCCCACTCTGGGGGAGCTGGCGCGCAGCGCCTGAGAGGGCTCGTTCCTCGCATCCACAGCCCCCATGTCGCTTATATGCCGCTCGGTGTACTGCTGTAATGCTTTGGCCCGGGTGATGTCCGGGTCAGTCTTCTTTGCCGTCTGCTCTTTCGTATCTGCCCTCTGGCTGTTCGTTCCCTTTGCCAGCGCTGCAATGTCATTCGCTGTCCATTTTTTCTGGTTGTTGCCTCCCTGCGCCAGCCTGTTAATATCTGCTGCCGTCCAAGCCATGTTTATCGTCCTCCCGGTCTCTCGTTCTCATTCAAATCGGAGAAACGAGAAAAAAGCGTTTAGCGCAGCGGCTAGCTTTTTTCCGTTTCGACCTCTCCTTCGGGGTCTGAAAGGGGCGAGCCGCCCCTTTCTCGTGGGTCCAGCGCGTCGAAATCGCTGGTGGTTTTCTGGTTCTCTTTTGGCACGCAAAAGAGAACGTATCTCGCGGTCAAAGCCCGGCCCGATTAAAGATGTCAGCTATTTCTTCGTTGCTGTATCCCTCATGCTGAAGCTTTACCGTAATGGCACTGCCGTTCATGCCACGCTGCGCATAACCCGCCACACGGTTCAGCACGTCATCTGTAATACCCTCCATCTCGTTTGTCGGGGTTTCCAGCAGTCCTCCCTCCTGCAAAATGCTGGCGTAGATGTCCTTCGTCGGGTCGCCGTCCTTCAGTGCCTGATACTTGCCCAGTGCCGTCAGGAGCTGACTGTTTGTCCAGCTGCTCCCGCTGCTTTTCGTTCCGCCGCTCCTTCTGCCCGAAGAGCTGCCCGAGCTGCCTGCGCTCTTTTTCGCCAGCGTCGTTGCAAGCTGCCGTCCTGCGATCGTCCTGTAATCTCCTACAGAGTTCGGATCCAGGCCGTACAGTTCCAGCACCGCCCGTGCGGCCTCGTCGCTGCCGCCGCCTGCCATCCCGGCTGCGGTCGTGAGCGCACCCGCCTTGTCTGCGCGGGTGATGGGTGCGCCGCTGTAATTGTCGAAGATTCCGGTATCCAGACCATACCGGCCCAGCACGGCGTTCGCGGCATCGTCCGCTCCCTGCTGGTACAGATTAAACGCCTGCTCGTAGGCATTCAGCGCATCGCTCTGGCCGGTGCGCTCTTTGTTGTACTCCCACTGTTCCCGGGCAAACTCGTTCTCCCACTGCTGCTGGGTGTAGCCCTTGTAGGTGTCGTAGGCCGTCAGACCGGCTCTGCCCACGCTCTTCGCCATCTCCCACAGGTTCGAGAGGAAATCGCTCTTCTCCTGCGCTGCCTGATCTGCCCGGCTCTTCTTGTAATCCCGCCAGTCCTGCGCGTTGGCTACAGCCCCCTGATGCTCTGCCGCCTCGAGGCTGTCCTGATTCTGCAGCGCACTCAGCAGCCCCGAGAGGCCGTTCTGCTTCAGCTGGTACATCGTCAGAGCCTTGTCCCGCAGTCCGGCGAGGCCGTCGTCCATGTTGGCCATGGCCTGCTGGTAGCCCTGCCGGGCCACACTGTTTGCGTAGCTCGAGCCGTACCCGCCGCTCAGCGCGGCAGCGCCCGCAGCGGCGTTCTCAGCCGCCGCCCTGGCATTTGCCTGCGCCCCCGCGCGGTACTGCCGGTAGAGGTCGCTGTCCGTGCCTACATCGTAGCCCGCATTGCTGGCCGCGCCCATGCTGTCCAGTGCCTCGTTGATCCGGTCGGTGTAGTTGCTCTGGTACGCCCCCGGTATCGCGTTCTCCGCGTCCTTCTGCGCCGCCTGCGCGTTCTTGTATCTCTTGAATACGCCCATCTTTAACTCCTCTCTTGACAAATACGTAAAATACGTATATATTATAATTACAGATTCGGAGGTGCATCTTCATGCCAATGACCCCCAAAGAGATCGTTCGCCTGCTCGAGCAGAACGGTTTCGTGTTCGTCAGCTCCAACGGTTCTCATCGCAAATACCACAACCCCACCACCGGCAAGACCACTATCGTACCTTTCCACGCCAAAGACCTCAAACCCGGCACAGAGAAAAATATCCTCAAACTGGCCGGTCTGAAGAAATAAGGAGGTATTTCCATGAACGCTGTTTTCTATCCCGCGGTGTTCCACCCCGAAGAAACGGGTTATTCTGTCACCGTCCCCGACATCGAGGGCTGCTTTACGCAGGGCGATACGATGGATGAGGCTGTGCGGATGGCACAGGATGCCATCGGCCTGATGCTGGAAGAGTGCGCTGTCTGCCCCACTCCTTCCGTTCCTTCCTCTCTTCCGGTGGAGGCCGGAGACTTTGTGGTCATGGTCCCCTTTGATATGGCTGCTTACCAAAAGCAGTTCCGCCCTGTTAAAAAGACCCTCTCCGTCCCCGCTTGGCTCAATGATGCAGCCGAGGCCGCACACATCAACTTCTCCGGCGTTCTTCAGGACGCCTTGAAGGAAAAGCTCCATCTTGCATAAGACTTCCTTTAAGAAAGGCTCCCCTCGATAGGGGAGCTCCGTTTTTGCTCCGCCGCAGGCGGACAGAAACGGTGAGAGGTTTTCTTCCGCCGCTCTGCCCTTCCCGGGCAGGGCTTTTTTCTTTACAAAAATGCACCCAGTAACGCTGCGCCCACTTGCAGCACAGTGTTCAAAAATCCCGTACCCCGGTTCTTTTTCGCCTGGCTTTCGCTGGCCGCCTGATTGTACGCGCTCTGATAGTAGTTGCGCTGGTTCTCCCAGTTCTGGTAGTTGGTCTGGTACTTCTCGTAGTCCTGTGCCTCGGCCTGCTGGTATCCGGTCAGCTGGCTCTGCAGGTCGCTCTTTTTCTGGGTGTACTGGTTCAGCGCCTGGCTGTACAGCCCGTTCGTGGCGCTGCTCAGTCCCGCCATGGCGTTCTGGCCCGCCTGGGTGCCGTAGCTCGAGCCGTACCCGCCCGAGATGGCGCTGGCGTTGGCCTGGGCGTTCTCGTTGGCCAGCTTCGCCTGCCGGGCGTAGCTGTTCTTATACTGCTCGTAGGCCGCATCCCGGGTGGGGTCGTAGCTAAAATCCTTCATCCCGTCCAGCTTGCCCATCACGCCGTCAATCTTGTCCTTGTATTTGCTGGTGTAGCTTTCCGGCTTCTTCGCCTCCCACGCATCCAGCTGTGCTCTCGCATTACTCAAATTGCTCATAATTACACTCCTTCCTTTAAGAAAGGCTCCCCTAGCGAGGGGAGCTGCTTTGCAGCGCCGCCGTCAGGCGGACTGCAAAGCTGAGAGGTTTTCTTCCCAGCTGCTGCCGTTTCTAAAGGCCCTCTCCCGCCTTATTTCAGCTTCTCCTGTAAGTCCCCCGAGAGGTTCTCGGTGTCAATGTTGCTCAAAATATATTCCAGCTGCTCCTGCATCTGGTACAGATAATTCCTCAGCTCCCGGGCGCTGGCCGTATCCAGCCCGTCCAGCCTCGGCATGGAGATCTTCGAAAGCCCTACGATACTAGCCACGTCTCGGCACACCTCCGTTCACTCTTCCGCCCTCGCTGTTGCTCAGCGTCATGGCGATGCTCCTCACTGCGATCTGCCCTTTTCCGGTCAGACGCAGCCGCATGGTGTCGTGCCGGGTCGGGACAAAGGGCAGATTCACCCGCACACGCTTTCCTGCGGTATCCACCCGGCCCACCTCCTGCCACTCGCCGCCGTCGAAGCTGGCCCACAGCGTCACCACGGTCCGCTCCATGGCGTCCAGCCGCACCGTCACCCGGCTGCAATACTTGTCGTCCGGGTCTCCGAGTCCGATGTCTCCGGTCACAGCCTCATATTCCACCGTGTCCTCTTCGCCGCCGGCTTCCCGGCTCCCGTCTGCGGCCCAGATGGCCTCTTTGTCCCAGAGGTAGAGCTGCCGCCCGGTGCTGCACATGGCCCAGCCGGTGGCGTCCTCCTCGTGCCAGAGTCCTTTCTCGGTGTCGTACACCAGCAGCCGCTGCCCGCCGGGGCTTTCGGTGTGCAGGTAGTACCGCCCCACCAGCCCGCCGGCGGCCGCCCTTGTCACCCGGCTCATGGCCGTCTCGTCCAGCGAGGCCGACACCTTGGTGGGCAGGCTGCCGTCCCACGCCATGACGCCGTCCATCGAGAGGTAGTACAGTGTCTCGTTGATGACACAGAGGCTCTGGTGGGCGCCCTTGGCCACGCCCGAGCACTGGATGCTGCTCATCTGGTAGTCGCTGGGCTTGGTGCCGTAGAGCTTGTGTAAGCCGTTCTCCTTGAAGAAAAGCACGTATCCCATGCAGGTAGCCGCGCCGGTAAAGGCTCCGTCGCTGCCCACGGTCACGGCATAGCTGTCCGCTGCCGTGCCGCGATAGGAGAACCAGTTGGTGGCGTCACCCAGCTTGCAGGCATAGATGACGTTCTCGGTGCTCGAGCAGCCCCAGACACGGTTGTTGTGCTCTGTCAGCCAGTCCAGATCCGGCACCCGCCGCTGGGCCGTCACGTCCGGGAAAGGCCCGTCGAAGGTCTGGGTGGTCTTGCCGTCCATGGCCGTCCACACCACGCTCTGCCCCGTCACCACACAGGTGCCGTAGTACAAAACGCTCTCGATGTCCGGCGCGATGGAGAGGATCACCGAGTCCCCGGCCACGTCGTCCACCACCACGTCCCCGCCGAAATCGGCGGAATAGGCGTTCTTCACCACGCCCGGGATGCCCGTCAGGGTCACAGTATCCCCAGCCTTGAAGGCTTCGCCCAGCCCCTCGCAGGTCACACGGCAGCAGTTCAGCAGGATGTTCTGCCATCCGCCCGCCGTGCTGTAGAGCTTCAGGGCGTCGCGGTAGCTCCACGGGGCATCTTCGGCCTGCTTGAGCCAGACGTCGCCGTTCTCGGGGTTTTCCGGCTCGGTCGCGCCGAATTTGTTCGGCGTGTACACCACGCCCGCAGCGTCGCAGGGGGTCACGGTCAGGCTTCTGCCGCCCTGCTGCCAGCTGGAGCCCAGCGCGCTCAGCGTTCCGCTCGCGGTGTCAAAGGCCATCTTGTCCGGCCAGATGAGCACCTTGGTTCCCATGCCCACCATCTTCTTCTCGCTGTCCGTCAGGGCGTTCTCCAGCTCCACGGCGTCGCCGCCGTCGTCCGGGGCATACCGCAGGGTCGTGCCTTCCACGGTCAAAAGGCCGTTCAGGTGGTACATCCCGTTCATCCCGGTCGCTTGACGCACCTTCCGCCGAGGCTTGCGGGTCTCGAGAGCCGGGTATCCCCGCGAAGAGAAGTTCTTTTCCTCGCTCATCTCTGCCTCGCTGCAGGCATACCCCTCGTTCAGCCCGCCAAATACCCGCAGCAGCTGCCTCTGGTTCGTTATCTGGTTTAAGCTCACGTCATCAGCCTCCCGCTGCCCACCGGCATATACTTTCTCCTCACCCACGCCGCAAACTCCTGCACATAGCTCGTGTAGAGCTGCAATTCGTTCGCCGCCCGGGCCGTCTCGCCGAGGGCGAGGTCCATCTGCGCCGCCAGCCAGTGGGGATAGAGCGCTTCCGCCGCGCCGTCTGCCAGCAGCGGCGTGTCGTATTCCAGCCCCTCTTCCCACAAAATATCCGCGCCGCGCCCCTCGAAGTCGCTGCCGGTGTCGCTGCGCTCCACCACGTTCCGCCGCAAGCCGCTGTCGGCCTGCCGCAGCCACAGCTGCTTCATCTCGTCCGAAAAGCTGTTGTTTGGCCTCAGCTCGTCGGCCATCTTTATCGCTTCGCCTGCTGTCATGCTCTAAATCCTCCCTTTCTGTTGCCCCCGAAGAACAACCTCTCAGTCTCGCTTCGCTCGACAGCTCCCCTACCGAGGGGAGCCTCTGGCGAAAAGGGAAAGCTTTGCGGAATGCCAAGGCCTCTCCTCGATAGGAGAGGTGGCATCGCGCAAGCGATGACGGAGAGGTTATCCCCTAAACCAAAAAGACCCGGCACAGCGCCGTGCCTTTGCTGTACCGGGTCTCTTATCAAATGGTCATCATCTGGGTTCCGGCCGCCGCCTGCATGGCCTGACTCTTCCGGGCCGCCTCGGCGTCCTGCTTGATGCTGTGCTCCAGCACCTCGGCCACAGCCTTCGGCACCTTCACGTCGATGCCGCGCTGGATGAGGTAGCTGTCGCCGTTGACGCCCACGAACACCGGCGCAGCGTAGCGGTCGTCGTCCTTAAACAGGTGGATGGTCACCATGCCGTCGTCCTTTGCTTCGGCCTTCTCTTCGGCCTTCTCTTCGGCCTTTGCCTCGGCCATCGCCTCGGTCTCCACCGCGTTCTCCACGGCATCCGCCGCAGCAGTCTCTTTCTTAGTCGCCATAGTATTTTCCTCCTTAATTTGCCTTCGCCTTCGCGCTGTACTTCGGGCTGACGCTCTCGATGCGCACCATGTACTGCTCGCACAGGCGCTCCGCAGTCTTGATGGCCTTCCAGCCCACAGACGCGCGCTGGTTCAGCGGGTCTTCGCCTGCGCCCAGCTGCTTGACGATGTGCTGCAGGCCGCCGCCCTCCACCTCGGTCACGGCGTAGGCGTGAGCTGCCAGCACCAGAGTGCCAAACACGGCCAGACCGGTGGGGCAGCCGTCGCCGGTCCAGATCTTCGCCTCGCTGGTCTCGATGAAGCGCACACCGGCCAGCTTGCCGATCTCGCCGTTGTAGATGTTCTCGGGGGTGGAGTACTTGTGGACATCGATCCACTCCGGGTTGCGGCGCAGGTCATACGCCACATAGGGGTGGACGATGGCCACGTAGCTCTCGCCGATGGCGTCGGCATTCTGGGCCTTCAGGGCAGTGGCCGCCTGGTCGATGAGGTCGGGCGTCAGCACACTGGCAGTGGTCAGGTTGGCGCGGCTGGTCACGGCGGTGTCGCCCGCCGGCGCGTAGATGACGTTGGTGCCGCCCGCCAGCACCTCGCGGGTCACGGTATCCAGCGTGCGGCCCGCCTGAGATGCCAGTACCTTGGTCGCCTGGGTGATGTTGTTGTCGATGGCGGTCAGCTACAGCACGTCGGTGATGGCTGCCCAGCCGCCGTACTGCTTCACGGTGGCGGTCATGGGGGTGACGGTCAGAGCCTGAGCGTTGGGGGTCACGCCCTCGGTCAGAGGCTCGGTGGCCTTGGGCAGGCTCTCGTACTTGCGGAACTCGATGGTCTTGCCGTTGTTGGCCGGGATGGGGTACTTGTCGCCGAACTGGTCATGCACCAGCAGCGGCTCCGCCTGGTCCAGCAGACGCTTCTCGTAGTAGGTCTTCATCTCGGCGCTCATGCCGGTCGCGCCGGTGTGGTTTGCAGGCTGCGCAAACAGCTGCAGATTCATGTGGATTTTCATTTGTGTGCTCCTTTCGTGTCTTGCTTTATTGAGAGGCTTCCGCTTTCCGGATCTTCCCTCAAGAACGGTGAGAGGTTTTCTTTCGGTCAGCAGTGCCTTTCGGTTAAAAAGTGATGATCTGTCCCCGCATGGCGCGGCGTTCCAGCTCTTCGCACTGCTGGGGCGTCAGCTTGGAGACGTCCGTCTTCAGCACCGCCGCACCGCCGGGGTTGGTGCCGTTCTCGGCAGGCCGTGCGCCCCGCTGGCGGATCCGGGCTTCCACGCCCTTCTCGACGGTCTTGGCCGTCTGGGTGGTGCGCCGGGCCATGATGTCGTCGAAATAGCGGGCCTTGTAAGCGTCCTCCATCTTCACGCCCAGCTTGAGCATCTGGGCAAAATCCGGGTCAGCCAGTGCCGCTTTGACGTCGAAGCCCGGGTCTTCGGCCCGGATGCGTTCCACGGCGGCGTCCCACTCCTGCTGGATGGCTTCCATCTTTGCGGCTTCCGCCCGCTGCTGCTCGGCGGCGCGGTGCTTGGCGTTCTCGCTTTCCAGCGCGTCCATCTCCTTGGCCAGCTGGACGCTGATGCCCTTCTTCATGGCCATGTCTTCGTAGTAGGCGTCGTCCTTCACGACGCCGCCCTCCACGGCCGCAGCCAGTGCCTCGTAGTCGCCGGGAGCAGTGCCGTACTTCTGGCCCAGAGCGTTCAGGATCCGCCCTACCGGCCCCTGCTCGTTCAGGATGCTGTCGTAGGCTTTCTGGGTGGCCTGCACGATCATCTCGCCAAACTCCCGGTTGTACTCGCCCCGCATCAGTTCGCCGAAGGCTTTCCGGTGTGCCTCCGGGTCGGTGCCGCTCTTGTTTGCCGCGCCGTCCTGTTTCTCGCCTTCGGCGGTGTCTTCCTCTGCCTCCGGCTCTTCCGCCGGGCTCAGCATCTCGTCCACCTGGGCGGCAGCAGCCTCCCGGCCTTTGCCCTGGACGGGGGCAGACGTCGCCTTTTCTGCCGCCGCAGGGGCGGCACCATCGCCGCCAGCAGCCGCTGCACCGTCACCGCCCTCCGCAAACAGCTGCAAGTCCACCGCCGGGCTGCACTTGCATCTTTTCTTGAAGTTCACATTCTCCGGGTACTGTTCGGCCAGCAGGTCCAGACCGTCGGCCACAAGTTCGAACTTGTCCCGCATGAGGACGCTGTCGCCCGCCTCCACATTCAACACCGGGCCTTCCTCGCCCTGATAGATGCAGCTCGAGGTGTGTTCGTCCTCCGCGGCGCTGTAGGCCAGCGTCTGCATCAGGCAGCTCACCGCCGCACACACGATGTCCTGCCCCGCCGGGGCATATCCCGCGTGGCCCTCGGCCCTCATCGCCAGCGTCCCGCCCTCCGGATCTTCTACGTAGATAATTTTGATCATGTATAACCTCCTGATCTCTTTGTCCTCTGTGGCAAGGCCCGCCCTTTTGTGTCCTATTGGGCCTTGATCGTCCCGCTCCGGCCTGTCCGGCCTGCCAAGGGCTTGCCCCTTGGGAGAGCTGGCGCGAAGCGCCTGAGAGGGCTACTTATTCGGGTTGTTGATGTTCATCGCCCTCTCGGCTGCCTTGGTGGCCAGCGGGTTGGTCCCGCCGCCCACCTGTCCGCCCAGAGAGTTGGTCACCGTTTTTGCGCCGGCCTCTCCGCCGCCGCCTCCGCCGGTCATGGCAGCGGCAGCGTCCCCGGCCTGCTCGCTCAGGTTGGATCCGTTCTGCTGGTCGATGACTGCCGCCATCTGCTGGATCTGTGCCATCGCCTGTTGCAGCTGCTGGTACAGGGTGCCGTTCTGGGCCACCCTCTGGCGCACCTTCTCGATGCCCTCGAAGTCCATCATGTCCAGACACGCCAGTGCAGCGTCGGCGTTGGCCGGAGCAAAGAATCCCAGCTGGTAGCACTCCTTCGCCGTCTCGTTCTGGGAGAGGCGGCTGAAGGTGCTCTTTTTGGCCGCGCTCACCGTGATGTCGAACACCGGCTCATGGGCGCCCAGTTCCACGCCGCCCACGCTCTCCACCGGCTGTGGCCGCAGCATCTGGCCGGAAAACTCCCGGTACTCCGTGCCGCCCTGCTGGCCGGTGATCCGGTAGACGCGGCTCTCGTCGTAGAACTGCCGCATCAGGTCGATGATGAAGTAGCATTCTTTTGCAAAGGAGCGGTAAGAGCTCTTCAGCATATCCCGGCTGAGCTTCGAGCCTGCTTCCTGCAAGGCTGCGATGGCCGAGGCCGCCGTCAGGCCGCTGGTCGCGCCGCCCTGGTTCACGTCCCGGTTGCCGCTGATCTCCTTCAGCTCGGCCACGCGGTTCTGCTGGTATGCGATGGTGTTGGAGGGCAGCGGAGCCGTCTCCAGCTCCATAAAGCCCCGCTCGTCCAGCCGTCCCGTGATATGTACCACGTCCTTCGCCGTGTCCAGCAGCTCGTCCTCGTTCACGCCCGCCGTGTCCGAGATAAGGTAGCGTTTCTTGGCCGCTGCCAGCGTGTTCTCGTCCATGGCCTGGGTCATCCGGTCGATGGTGTCCTGGGTGTCCTTCATCACGTCGATGTACCCGAAGCCCGCCGGGCTGTTCTCTTCCACGAAGAGCGGGTCGAACACAAAGGGATATTTTCCGTGGTCGTAGAAGCCCGTCTCGGCCATCGCCGGGTCGTTCTCGCTGGCATAGAGCACCACACCGTTGCAGAACTTGCAGTAATGCACCACGGTCTGACCGCCGGGTTTCTCCCGCTTGTAATACCAGTCCACCACCACGCTCTTTTCGCTGGTGTCGATGTTCTGGTCGCTGACGTACTGCCCCACGGTGATGCCGCTGCTGCCCGCCTTGCCCTCCAGCTGAGGCCACCGGGCCGTCAGACGGTCGTTGTCAGCCAGCGCCAGACTGAAAAAGTTGGCCGAGTCCTGGATGTCCTCAACGCCCGGCTCCCAGTAGAGCATCAACAGATCCATGCTCCGGATGGCGATGTCCCCGAGTCCGTCCCGCAGCGCCGGGTCCCAGAAGATGCCCTTGACGCCGGTACCCTGCTTGAGCTTGCGCCACCAGGTGTCGCTGTACACGCTCTCGTAATCGGCCTGTTCCAGCAGCACCGGCAGGATCTCGGAGAGGAGCTTTGCCGTCTCCTCGTCGTCCTGCGCTCTCGGCAGCACGTTCGGCTCCGGGTAGTTGTCCATGGCGTCGGCGTGTTTGTTGGCGATGGAGTTGAACAGCCACCCCGTGCTGGGGGCGCGCTTGCCCTCCATCACCCGGTTGCCGTACTGCTTCCAGTGGCCCAGCTTGTACCATTCCTCGTTGTCGATGATCCGCTTGTCGAGGCTGGCCTTGGCCGACTTATACTTCTCCAGCACAGCCATCGCCTCGCTGATCTCCTTCTCGCCGATGGGCTGCTCTCCGCTCAGTACATCGGTCAGGCTCTCGCTGCCCTCTGCAGCGGAGCCCGGCAATTCCTCCGGCCCGCCCGGTACACCGGCAGCAAGGCCCTGCAGGCCGTGGGCTCTGTCCCCAAAGCCCTCTCCCGCCATCGCCTCCAGCAGCTTTTTCTCCGTTTCGCTCATATCCTCATAAACCTCGTCTTGTCCTTCCTCGGATCCATATCCAGCGGGTCGTCCAGCATGGGCGGCGGCTGGGTGTGCTTTGCGGCGCTGATGGGGTTCTCCATCAGCACATACCGGCACTCGTCGTAGATGTGATCCTCCTGCGTGGTGTCGATGTCCTCCACATTGCTCTCGTCATAGACGAGGTTCGGGATGGTGCGGATGAAGTGCTTGCAGGTGTTGAAGACCTGCAGCATCGGCCTGCCGTCTTCGCCGAAAGCCAGCCGGTAGTGGAACTGCATCTTGCCCGCCAGACGGGTGTGATCGCCGGGCATCCAGTGCAGGAAATTCGGGCTCCTCTCCTGCATGTCCGCGATGCTCTCGCCCCGGCTCTCGTCGAAGATGGCCGGGTCGGCGATGCCCAGGATGACCCGGCCTTTCAGCAGCGGGTCGTTCTGCTCTGCTTCCCGGATCATCCGTGCCTGCTCCATCGGGTCCTTTCTCAGGCCCTCGTTGGGCGTTCCGGTGCAGCCGTACAGCTCCTTGATGCGGTAGAGCCGCCCGCGCTCGTCCGCTGCGTACCACCCCACCGAGAATGGCTTCGAGAAACCAAAGTCGTATCCCCGCCAGATCTTCCAGTGCTCCGGGATGGGGAACGGTTCGATGACGTGGGTCCACCGCTGGTCTTCATAGTGGTTCGGGTCGTTCCGCCACTCGGTGAACACCTGTCCCGAAAAGCTGTCCCAGTTTCCGTAGAGCAGCGCCTGCTTCTCGGCCTCCGGCAGCGAGGCCAGTGTGCCGATGTAGCCCGGGTCGTTTTCCAGCAGCGCCGGATTGTCAAAGACGGTGGACGGGATAAAGATGCGGGTGCGCCGCCGGGTGATCTCTTTCCCTTCCGGCGCTTTTACCTTCACCAGCTGTACCATCCGCGTCCCGGCAGGTGCCGGACTGATAAACCGTGCCTTCACCCAGCCATGGCCTACGCCGCCGGGGTTGGCCGTGGCCCGGATGTACACCCGGGTGCCGGGTCCCGAGGGGCGGTTGCGGCTCATGACATAGCTGTACTCGTCCCAGGTAAAGTGGGTCAGCTCGTCCACGCCGATAAAGTCGAAGGCTTTGCCCTGATAGTTGTACTTGTCCTGTGTGTGGTTCAGACTGCCGAAATAGATCTTCGCCCCGCTGGGGAAGGTCCAGCAGTGGCTCGAGCCGTTGTACCTCGCTTTGGGAAACACCGGCTTGTAGTACCGCATGGTCTTGTCGATGAGCTCCGAAAGCTGCGGGTAAGTCTTTCGCAGGATGAGCGCCCGGTAGTGCGGGATGTGTACCTGCCGCAGTGCCTCGATGACGAGGGCGTCGCTCTTACCGCCTCCGGCAGCGCCCCCGTACAGAGCCTCGTCCTCGGTGCGCGCCATAAAAGCGGCCTGTCTCGGCTGCGGCGACCAGATCACCGGTCGTCCTCCGCGCCTTTTCTCCTCCACTCTGTCTGCCTCCCCTCTGTCGCAAGGCCCGGTGCTTCACGCCCCGCCAAGCTCTTCTTGTCCCGCCCAGACTTCCCCGGCCTGCCAATGCCTCGCCCTCTGGGAGAGGTGGCAGCGCGCAGCGCTGACGGAGAGGGCTACTCCACCATCACCTCCGGCCCTTTTTCTTCCCGGCCCTCGGCCCCGATCTCCACCAGCGGTGGGGCATCGCCCTCGCTCTGGCTCTGGGCCGGTACCATCGCAGCAGCCTTTTCGGCCACGGTCATCAGCACGGTGGCCATGGCGGCTGCATTTTTGTCGCTCATCACCCGGCCGCTGTACCGTTCCAGCTGGGCGTCCAGTAGTTTTCGCTCTTCGCTGTCCAGCTGCCGGTCGTAGCTGTCCTCGGCAGCGTACAGCACAAGCCCTGTCTCCGTGGCGTCTGCCAGCTCCTCGGCGTCGCTCTTGAGCAGTGTGCCTACCGCAAAGCAGCGGGATCGAGCGTCCTCGTCCAGCTGCCGATGGAGCTTGGCCTGTACCTGCGCGGCCCGCTGGCTCTCGTCCACACGGCTCTGCAAATAGCTCACCTGCGCCCTCGCCCCGAGGCTGGCCCGGATCGCGATCTCCCGCGCAGCAGCCTGCCGCTCTTTTGCAAAGGCGTCGCTCCGGCCGGCTTCCTCGGCCATCCACGAGCGGATGGTGCTCTCCGGTACGCCGTACCGCCGGGCTACCGCACAGATGGATCCAGACGACAGCATGGCCATCAGCACCTCGGCCCGCACCTTCGGCGGGTACTTCCGCCCCCGCTGGGAGCCCTTTACCGTGTTTTTGCAATACCTGCGCCCTGCCATGCTCTGCCTCCCCTCTGCCGCAAGGCCCACGTTTTTGCGCTTCGTCGGGCCTGTTTCGTCCCGCTCAGGCCTGCCCGGTCTGCCAAGGGCTCCCCTCGGTAGGGGAGCTGGCGAGCGAAGCGAGACTGAGAGGTTCTTCCTTCTCAGCCTACCACGCCTCACGGGGCAAAACTACTGCGGACATTTTGCCCGCAGTAGTTTTGCAAGGTCTCGCCGCAGGCGAGCACGGGTTGCGGCTCCCAGCGGTCATTTCGCTGCCGCTCATGCCCTGCTGGCCGCTGCCCCAACAACTCCTCCCTGTTTCCGCCACTGGCGGCGGTCGTCATCGTTGCCCCTTCGGGGGAGCTGTCGGCGCAGCCGACTGAGAGGGCATCAGCCCTGCCGCCGCCGCATACACTGCCACGGTGCTCAGCGCCTCCAGTTCCTTGTGGTAGTAGGTCGTCCGCCCGATGTGCAGCTTCGCCACCACCCGCTCCTCCGGCATCCCGTCCAGATACCGCAGCTGTAAAAGCCGCCTGCATACCGGGTCTTCGGCCTCGTAGTAGTCCATCGCCAGCGCGATCACACCCGCCCAGTCGCTTTTTCCCTGTCCACAAGCCCGCAGCTCCGCCCGCACCCGTCGCTTCTGCTCCCTGGTCAATCCCTCGCCGCCTTTCTTCCGCGCGCGTTAAAACGCAAAATACCGGTACTTTGTCTGTCAGGTGCGAACTTTCGCACTCTCCCGCTTCACCATCACCACATAGCAGCGCAGCTCGTCTGCGTCCCAGCCCTCTTTTTCGTCGCCCGGCGCTTCCGGCTCCGGCACGACGCACCGCACGAACTTCCAGCCCGGATACCGTTGCTCCCACCAGTAGGCGTTGTCCTTGCAGTCGGTGCAGCCTTTGCGCAGCTGCTTGCGGCTCCATCGGGTATCGTTGGGGGTGTGCTCCACCGGCAGCGTCAGGTTCCGGGTCTCATACCACCGCATCTGCCCGTGCTTCTCGAAGTATGTGATCAGGTCATCCAGCCTGTTTTGCAGATTTAACCGGTCGGCGTTGGCTGTGCCAAGGCTCTCCACGCTGCCGTCCGGCCAGCGCATGGCCCACTTGTCCTCCAGCAGCTGTCGGAAGTCCGCGTTCTGCCGCATGGTCAGTCCTTTGCACTCCACCAGCAGATGATGGTGGTAGCGCCCGCTCTTTCGTCCGCAGCCGGTCAGGCCCATCACCCGCAGCTCCACGTCTGGGCCGTACAGCTTTGCGATGGCAGCCTTTATCCGCCGGGTGTAGTTGCGCAGATCCCGCTGGGCCTGCTCCATGCTCTCCGGCAAAAAGGTGTCTATGTAGGTCAGGGTCAGATAAAATCCCAGCACGGTAAAGTTTGCGTTGGCTTTCTGTACCCTTCGCCGGTGCGCGTGCTGGGCGTTCCGTTTTTTCTGCCGCTCGCTGCTGGGCTTTGTTTTCTTCCGGCGCTTGGCTGCGTGCTCCTCGGGTGTGATGGGGTAGAGGTCTACTTCCATGTATCCCTCTCCGCAGAGCGTTCTCTTCTCCCGGGTATAGCTCTTCTTCATCCTGTACCCTCCTGCTGCCTTGAGCTGGTAGTGTAGTTTTCTCTTCCGTGGTCATCACCGTCACAGGGATAACGGGTATACTAGCTCCCCAAAGCGCCCGCCCGGACGCTTCATTTAAGAAAGGCTCCCCTACCGAGGGGAGCTGCGTTCTCGCGCGGCCAAAGGCCGACGGGAACGCTGAGAGGTTCACTTTTATATAAACCGATATGCCTGCCGCCGAGCCTCCTCAGCAGCACCCATCTCGCCTTATATTTTTGTCGAAGACGCCCCCGATGGTTTCCCATCGGGGGCTTACCTGTCTGTATTTTTATGGCCTTGCCGGCTTTCCCGCCGCCGCCCAGTAGCCGTAGGTCAGCTCCGGTCGGCCCTCTTTTTTGGCGATGGCGTTGTAGGTCATCAGGTCGTGGACGTCGTAGTCCAGCGGCGTCGGGTCTTTTATCTTCCGCAGCACCGGCAGCTTCGGCCTTTTGCCCTTCGGCGCAGGCGGCTTGTCGCTCCGGGTGTTGTGCATGCTGACCTGCCGCACCTCTTTTCGGCAGGTCATTTTTGCGATGCCTCGCTTTATGCAGCGCCCGCCCTGCTGGTTGTAGGCGTAGTAGGCCCCGTTGTCGTCGCCAAAGACGCCCGCCTCCCACAGCTCCCGGGACGTACCCTCGCCCATTACGTTTCCGGCTGCATCGTAGCAGGTGTAGACATTCATCGTCCGGCCTTTTTCTCCCCGCCGGGGGCTGTCCTCCGGATGCAGCAGCTCGCTGCCGATGTTGTACTTCCGGCCCATCGTCCGGTTGTTCTCGCGCTTGGCCCACTCGCTGGTGTGGTAGCCCTTCGGCACGATGCCGCTGGCCTCCAGCTCTCCGGCTGTGCCTTTTGCGAGGACTTCCCCGGTCAGGTAGTCCTTTACGGTGTAGAGATTCGCTTTGCCCATCTGCTCTCCTTCAGCTGCGCCATTGCAGCCGCAGTCTTTTCTTCCAGCTTCTTTTCGCTCAGGATCCGCAGCCCGCCCTTCCCGGCCCGGCGTCCCAGCTCCTGCATCACAGCCCGCTTCAAAAAAGCCCGTTTCTGTTCTTCGTAGTCCCGCTCGCTCTGCTTGGCCCGGTCTTCGTCCGGCTTGTTCTCCACCATGATGTCTTCCTTCAGCGCAGCCTGCGCGCACCGGCGCAGATGCTCCATCGCCACATCCAGCCCGTCCGCGTGACCTTCTTCGTTCACCTGCCGGTAGTTGGCCAGCGCCTCTTCCTTCAGGCGGAGCAGTCGTTCCGTGCCGAAGCCCAGCTCATCCATGCAGGCCTTGGCGCACAGCGTCCAGACCATACTGGCCGCCACGTCGCCCGCCATCCGCAGCTGCTCTTCCCGCCGGGTGCGGGGGCTGCGCAGCACCGGCACCCGGAAGTCGGGATCTACATTCCTCGGCATCCAGCTGCGCCGCAAAGCAAGGCTCCTGTCCGTCGAGGGCATCCCTCGGTCGTTCGCTGTCATGGCTACATCCAGACTCTCCTGCCCCAGCTTTTCTGCCCGGGCCAGAACCTTGTTCAGCCGCGCCGCGCCAATGCCAAAGCTCTGATGCAGCGCGATCAGGATGCACCACCGGGTCATCTCAGCCGTTCCCTCCCGGGTCAGATCCAGCTCCGTCGTGAGACTCATCTTGTTCTTCTTCATGCTCTTTGTACTCCCTGCATTTCCTGTCCCGCCCAGCGCAAATAAGGCACTTCTGGCGGGTTATCTCAAAAACGTGGATGCACTGTTTCGTAAAAGGAGCCCGGGTTGCGGTTCCCAGCGTCTGCTTCGCTCCGCTTGCATCCTGCTGGCCGCTGCCCCAACAGCTTCTCCCTGCTTCCGCCACTGGCGGCGGTCGTCGCCGTTGCATTACGGTTCCCCAGTCTCCGCCATCAGGCGGCTCAGGTCTCCCAGCATCCCGCTCACGGTCTTGGAGAGGATGTTGATGGCGTCCTCCTGCAGGTCGCCCGGCAAGGCCCGCACCGTAAAGCCGGCCGCCACCATCTCCTGCTTCAGCCGGGTGTTCACCCGGCTCACCTCCGCCCAGAGCTTTGCCTCGTCCGGCGTCATCTTCCGGGCTCTGGGCCGGACAGCGCCCTTGATGAGGGCCGCCAGCTGGTGGAACTCTTCGTCGCTCACCTCTTTGTCGTCGCTCGCTGCGGCGATGGCCCGCGCCCGGTCGCTGGGCGTACCGGTGCGCAGGATCTGCTCGTATTCTTCCAGCTTCATTTCTGCTCCCCCGCATTCATTCCGTACAGCGCTGCTATAAACTTTGCTTCTTTGCCCTCTACGCCCTCGGTCGTCCGCAGGCCCTCCTGGTCCAGCAGCTTCCTTTCCAAACGCTGGCCCATCTGTTTCGCAAACCAGGGGTCTGCCGAGCCCTTGCCCATCACCTTCCTTGCCGTACCCACAGCGCCATGCAGGGCGCACATCACCACATCCTCCGGGGTCTCATTCTCCACTTCCATGCCCAGGATAAGCTCCCCCTCGTTCAGCTTCTTTACTTCGATCCGTACCATTGCACTCTTCTCCTTTACGCGCTATGCTTGTCGTTCTCCTCTTCCGCCCCGCTCTGGCTCCTGAGCTTGCTGCAGTACCGGCGCAGCCGCGCCTTCTCCGCCTGCTCAATTTCCAAGCCCCTGCCATAGCCCCAGCAGACGATGCCGCCGGCGGCCAGCAGCACGGCCAGGATGACCGCACCCGTCCAGCTGCCCACGGTGTCAAAGGTGATGCCGTCGCCCACCCCCGCCGCGCCGATCAGCAGCGCAGTGCCGGTCAGGTAAAGCGCCCGTATCCTCATTTTCATTGCAAATCTCCTTTCGCTGTGGTAAAATCGTTCTGGTGATAGGCCCTTTCAACCTGTCACTCGGAGGCTCGTCGGTGTTCCAGCACCGGCGGGCTTTTTGTTTTTCGGGGCCTTCCTGGCGTTCCGCTGGCAGATCTCCATAGCCTCCTGCCGCTGCTCCAGCGCTGCGTTTTTGTCGATGCGCCACAGCTTCGGCCCCTCCTTGTGTGCGGGCAGCTCCCCCCTCTGACACATCCGCCGCACCGTCTTCGGGCAGATGCCCATCAGCTCACCGTACTGCGCCACGGTCAGATACGCAGGCAGTTGCCTCGCGTCCCAGACCTTTGCCTTCCGCATGGTCATCCCCTCCTCACAGCCACTCGCTGCAAATGGTGTCGGCCACGTGCTTTGTAAACCCCAGCAGTTCGTCGCCCCGCTGGAACATCAGCACGGCAGCGCCCACGATGGGCAGCTTGCCGTTCGCCGTAAAGTCCGCCGGGGCAAGTTGCGTGGCCTTCTGGTTCGCAGGCTTGCACTTCATTCGGCCTTCTTCGTCCACCAGCAGCACCAGCCGGTCGGCTTTCTCCCGCGCCCAGGTGGCGTCCAGTGCCGACGGCACGGTCTCCACATATCCGCTCACCAGCTTCTGCAGGGTCTCCAACTTCGCGCCGTCCCCCTCGTCGCACTTGAGCACAAAACTCCGGTTCTTCGCCGGGATCACGATCATGTAACGGTTCATATTTTTTCTCCTTTCTCCCGCACTCTTCGGCGGGTCAGTTGTGTGTGGTGAACTTATACAAAAATCTTTCGATTTTTTCACAAGCTTGACAAATCAAATCGCAGCATTTGATTTTTGCATACAAAATTTGTATTCTTATTATTATAATTACTTTTTCCATCTTGTTCTCTTTGGACTATGATACAATACCCCCGGAAAGGAGGTGATTCTTTGATAGGCCTCTACAAATTTTACTTTCGGATACGCTGTCCTTTTGATTCGTTGGGCATCCTGCCTCCCGCCGGGTCTGAGATACGTTGTATCGCTCGCCCGAACGCCGTGCCGGTCTGGACGCCGCCGACGCCCTGTGACCATGCAAATCAAATCGGCCTCCAGAATTGCGAAATGTGTACAGCCGCCCTTTATCTGATGTTTGAGTCCGGCCGTATCCCGCTGGAATTTATTCCATCCTGCCCGGTGCGCACTCTTCCTGACCCCATTCGGCCATCTCTTGAGCTGCTTTCTGCACCGTTCCGGCCAGATCAGCGACCATAGCCGATATTTTCCGGTTATAGTCTGGGTCAACCAGCGCCATCCGCCGGGCGTCCATCCATGCCGGAAGAAACTCCCACAGGCCCATCGCCGCCATCAGGGTCTCGTTGTCTCCCTCGCGGCGGAACAGTCCCAGTGCATCGTAGTCCCTGCCCTCCTCTTCCACAGGAGCGCAAGGCTTTTTGCTCTCGTCGTTCATCTTTCCTCCTCCCTCCCGCACTCTTCGGCGGGTCAATCCTTTTCCCTTTGGGCATCTGTGCTGCAACACAGGTGCTCATTCTTTTTCTTCAAACAGGTAGTCCAGTGTACGGCCTTCGAATACCGCCTGAATGGCTTTCATCTCCCGCAGGGTAAATTGAGTCCGGCCATTCATTTTGTCATTCATCGAGCTTTCCGAGATCCCAATGTACGCCGCCAGCCCTCGCTGGCTGTAGTGATGCTTCTTCAGCTCCACCACCAGATTTGCAAACATCTTTCCTCCTTTCTCCCGCACTCTTCGGCGGGTCAGCTCCTTGTCCGCTTCCCCGCTGCGTGATACAATCCTTTCAGAAAGGATGTGTAATTATGACTTTTGTCGAAAAATTGACCCTTGTTTCCTCCTTTGCCGCTCTCATCTCCGCCGCAGCCGCCCTCTTCGCTTCCATTGCACAGGTCTTCATTGCTCGTAGTTCCAACCTGTATGCCTATAGACTTGAATCCGACAAGCTCTTTTTCCACGCCAAAGTCGAAGCCTACCAGCAGTTCTTCCAAGCCACTGACCGCTGCATGAATCTTCTGGATCGTACTTCCGCCGGCGATTTGCTTGCCCGCTGTTCCTATGCGATCCTCTTCTCTGAAGAGGATGCTACCTGTAAAAAACTCAGTGCGCTTTCAGCGCTGCTTATGGAATTCCGCTCTTCTCCTGCATCTACCAATGTTTTAGAAAAACTCAAGGTTGCTGAGTATGAAGCCGTCGAGGCTATGCGGCAGGAACTGCTACAGCTGCGTGAACCCCGGCACCAGCCACTCACAAAGCACAAGCACCGTGTATAAGTAGCTCACGCCGATGGAAAACAGGATATACCCCTGTCTCTCGCCATGCAGCCATACTTTCGCTACCCACACGGCTGCAATGTTCATCGCCCACACCGCCAGCAGCCAAACGATTGCTTCTTTCACTTTTCCTCCTCCCTCCCGCGCTCTTCGGCGGGTCAGCTCCTTTCGTTTGCTATAAATTTATGTTGATGATATACTTTGTGCAGAAAGGAGGTGATCTTCTATGCATTTCAAATTCAATGTCCGCCCCAAAGATATTCCGCTGTTGACTCGTGCGCTGCAATCGCTCGAGTCCGCTCCAGATTCTTGGTTCGAGGATATGTCTCCCGCAGATATTCAGCTTGTTAAAAACGCCGCTCGTGGTTTCCCTGCCAAAATTCGTTTTCACCTGCCGAATATCTCTTACGCAGAGTTCTTCGCATTTAATGCTTCCTGCGATTATCTGCTTGAGACCGGGAGACTTTCTTCCCGGGAGCAGGACATTCTTGAGCACTACTCTGATATGTCCGGCTCGATTCTTGATGAGTTCGCCGATTCGCTTCCCGATATGTGACCGTAATTGCCGGTACCTCATCCATTCTCAGCATCTTTGCCCGCCTCTGGCGGGCTTTTTTCTTTTCTTCTTTCACTTTTCCTCCTTCCTCTCGCACTCTTCGGCGGGTCAGCGGTCAACTGCGATGCTGGCAAAAGAGATATTCCATCCTCAGCCCCGGGAAAAGCACGTTCCGAACTTTTTCAGCTTCCGGGTATGTAAAATCAGTTTCTCCATTGATTTTGTTTCGGGCAGTTTTCTCTGAACATCCAATCGTGCTCATAATGTCCTTTACCGTCAGGCCGTTCCGTTGCATCTCAGCTTTCAAATTGTCCATCGCTTACGCTCCTTTCGCTCGTTTTGATTTACCGTATACGGTAAATCCGTTTTGATTCTACATCCTTAAACGGTAATTGTCAATACCGTTCCCGAAATATTTTATACAATTCGGTAATTTATTATTGACTTGCTGGGTTCTATTATCTATAATGGAGCCATACTACGAAAGGAGAAAATTCCCGTGTGGCTTGAAAATCTAAATCGATTGAAAAAGAGCAGTAGCATGACGATTGAAGAAATCTCTTGCGCCTCTGGTGTACCTAAAGGCACTCTGAACAAGCTCTTTGCTGGTCAGACAAAAGACCCCCAGTTGTCCACTGTTTCCGCCGTGGTTCACTGCATGGGCTATACTCTCGACGACCTGTCCGACGATACCGCAAACGGTAAGACTCAACTCACCCCCACTCAGGTGAAGCTACTGGACAGCTTCGACCAGCTCAACGACGAGGGCCAGACTAAGGTGATGGACTACGCCGAGGATCTGTGCCGTACCGGCTATTATAAAAAATGCCCTGCGTCTGGCCTGGGCGCAAAGGAAGCATAAAAAATAACCGCTCTGGCTGTACCAAAGCGGTTAATCTGTATATGGAGGGATCATAAATGAGAAAGCGGCTAACATCATTTGCCCTTGCAGGTTCCTCCTCTATATTCAAGTAAAAAGGTCTGGAGGATTTCCGATTGCTTTTATACTATATCGTTGGCGGTTCTGCCCTCCTTTCTCTGACTGTTGGCTACCTATGGGGTAATAAGACCGGACATCAGCAAGAGCAGCATTCACGAGAAGCAACTGCCGTTCGTCTGGATGCTGAAATCGCTCAAAAGAAGCAGTGGATTGAAAAACTGACAGAATCCTATGAAACCTACAAAAAACTCGAGCAAGGCGCCGAAAAAAACCTAAACCTTGAAACCGAGCGGCTTTTGAAAATTCGGGATCAGCAGCTTCTTACCCGCCAAAAAGATTATTCTCAGAAGATTGCTTCATTAGACGAAACCATTTCCAGAAAGCAGCAGGAAATCGAACGCCTTAATACAATGGCGGCCGATGCTCGTAATAATTTGGATGTTCACCGTCAGCAGGCCTTAGCTTCTTATATGGCTGATCTTGATTGTCAGAAACGTTTTCTTGCTGAACGTGAAAAGCAATTAAAGGAAAATCAAGCCATGTTGGATTCCATTTTGCATGCAGAACACCCCGATACTCCTTACTTTGCCAAACAATTTGCCGATTGCCTTTATTTGATTGATTTGAAAGCGGCTTCCAATCTGGAGAATAAAGTGCGTCCCGCATTTACCGCAGCAGAAAAGGTTCGTGAGATCTCTTGTCAAAAACGTACACTTCAAGAGCAATGCAAACTGCTCGAGTATCAGCTTTCTCTTTACGAAAGTGTTTTTCCATGGCTTTCTGATTTTAAGGAGATCAGTGCGGACGATCTGGCATCCGTTATAAATATTGCTGCTACTCCAGAAAACGAATATTCAACATTAAAAAATTGGCTTTCTCCACAGGAGTACCAGACGCTTTCCGAAACAGACAGGCTTCAGCTTGCACTCGATCGGTACTCTGGCCGGCAAAAAAGCAATTGGCAGGTTGGCATCGAGTATGAACGTTATGTCGGTTACTGTTACGAGCAAAAAGGTTATAAGGTTCGCTATTTCGGTGCAACTGAAGGCCTTGAAGACATGGGCCGTGATTTGATTATTTCCAAAGACAAAAAGATGTACGTTATTCAATGTAAGAGATGGTCTGTCGAAAAAACAATTCACGAGAAACATATTTTTCAGCTTTATGGAACAACTATTCTTCAAAAAATGGAACACCCTGATTGCACAGTTGGAAGCCTGTTTATTACAACCACCTCTCTTTCAGATTTAGCAAAGTCCTGCGCTGACTATCTTGCCATCACTGCTGTCGAGAATTTTCCCATGAAAGAATACCCTCTTATTAAATGCAATGTTTCAAAAGATGGAGATCAAATCTATCACTTACCGTTTGACCAACAGTATGACCGAGTCATAATCAACCCTTCCGATGGTGATTTTTATGCTTCGACGATTGCGGAAGCCGAATCCAAAGGCTTCCGCCACGCTTGGCGGTGGAGTGGTTCGTAATCTTCAATCCTTAGTTTATAATTCAGATTATAATTTAGAATCGAGGTGCTTATTTATGTCCACCCGCCCCCATCCCGAATCTGCCCGCATCATCCGGGAGGCACGGCAGGCCGCCGGGCTGACGCAGCTGGAACTTGCGGAGAAGCTTGGTGTCACCATCGGCACGATCGGCTATTATGAGCGAGGCGCAGGCCAGCCCAAAATCGATAATCTCTTTGCACTCTGCGACATTCTGCACATCAGACCCGCCGACCTCCTGAGCGCCGATACATAACCAAACGCCCCCGCCAGTGTTTCCACCAGCGGGGGCGCAAAGGAAGCATAAATAAAAAATCCCCGACACGAATATGTCAGGACTGTGAACAAAATTTTAATTTTATATGCGTGTCAATAGAGTTTTTCAACTTTTTTCGTGACATTTGCAACAGTTCATATTTTTTTCATATACAATTCGGGCTTGGCGGAGTATAATATGGATAATAGAACCCGTCGAGCCTCTGAGTGCGAAAGCATTCAAGCGTATCATGGCGGGTCTTTTTTTATACTTTTTTATCCATGAGGTTCTTTATGACGTTAAAAATCAAGGATTTCTGCACATATGAGCAACAGTTGGATATTCTTCGCAGACGCGGACTCATTATTCACGATGAAGCCATTGCGTTGAGACACCTTCGCGAGAAAAATTACTATCGGCTCAGTGCGTATTCTCTTACTCTACGTTCTTATAATCCTTGTTCTGGTGAGGACCATTTTCATGCAGGTGCATCCTTTGATGATATTGTAGAGCTTTACGATTTTGACGAGCAGTTTCGCTCTGTCGTTCTTTCAGCCTGCACTATCGTTGAAACCAACCTGAAGGCCTATGTTGCATATTATCATTCTCAAAAATATGGATCTACTGGATACCTAAACAACAAAAACTTTGAGGTCCCATGGAATCATGCCAAGTTGCTAAATGCGCTTTCAAAATCTCTGCATCTGCGCAAGGATGAGCCGTTTGTCCTTCATCATCACAATGATTTGAACGATATTTATCCTGTTTGGGTCATCGTCGAGGTGCTGTCTTTTGACCAAATTTCAATGATGTACAAAAATTTGCTTCCCACTGACCGTGCTGCGATTGCGCGCGAATTCTACGGCATTCCTTCTCGAAAATATATCGAAAACTGGACGCACTGCGCAGTTGTTGCTCGTAATATTGCCGCACATGGAGCACGTTTTTACCATCGCCCTCGAATCAATCCTCCTGCAAAACTTCCTAAAAGCATCAATGACTATGGTACAAAGCCATTTGGCTTTATATACGCGATTTATCATCTTCTGCCCACGTCCAGTCGAACACAGTTTGTAACAAATATTCAGGAGTGTTTTGATTCTCACCCGCTGGCAAAACCGTCTGAACTTGGCTTTCCTCTTCATTGGAAAGAAATCCTGATTCAAAACTAATTTTATATCAAATCGAGGTGCTTATTTATGTCCACCCGCAGCCACCCCGAATCTGCCCGCATCATCCGGGAGGCACGGCAGGCCGCCGGGCTGACGCAGCTGGAGCTTGCGGAGAAGCTTGATGTCACCATCGGCACGATCGGCTATTATGAGCGTGGAGCAGGCCAGCCCAAAACAGATAATCTCTTTGCGCTCTGTAACATCCTGCACATCAGACCCGCCGACCTCCTGAGCGCCGATACATAACCAAACGCCCCCGCCAGTGTTTCCACCAGCGGGGGCGTTTGTGTAAAAAAGATCCCGGCAGCCTTGTACGAAAAAGCTGCCGAGGTGCGCATGGGGGTGCAATGTCGGAGAAAAACGTAGTCAATGACTCTCTGCCTGCTGACACATCCAGTATACCATACCTCATGTGTATCGGCAAGCAGATCGGAAAGGAGTTTTTATGGCCAAAAATAAAAAAGGTTCTGACGGCCGCTACCGCTACCGTATCTATCTGGGCAAAGCGGACGATGGCAGCAAAAAGTTTAAGTCCTTTTACGGCTCCACGGAGCGTGAGGCCCGCGCTGCTGCCGAAGCGTATCGCACTGCCATCGGCAAGGGCATGGATCCGGAGCAGGCCGAAGCCACCTTAGGCACCCTGTACGATAACCTGATCGCGTCCAAAAAGGCAAAGGGCATCAGCCAAAAAAGCATTGACCGGCTGGCCACCAATAAAGCCCACTGGGGCGAGCTGGTGGACGTCCCGGCCTCTGAGCTGCGCGCGTCCGACTTCCAGCGGGTGCTCAACGCGCTGGCCGACTGGCACGACGGCAAGCCGCCTCTCTCCCACTTTACCCTCACCAATCTGCGCGGCAGCGCCAAGGCGGCGTATAACCTCGCCATCCCGGAGATCGTGATGTACAACCCTCTGATCAAGACCATCGCCCCCGCCGGGGCTGCGTCGGAGTCCCGCGACCCCATCACCGAGGCGCAGCAGCGCTGGATCCGTGAGACGCCCCACACTGCCCAGCGGGCTGCGATGCTCCTGCTCTACTCCGGCCTCCGCCGCAGCGAGGCCACTGCCCTCACCTGGGCCGACATCGACCTCGACGACGCCACCATCACGGTCAGTAAGGGCTACGACTTCCGCGCCAAAAAGGTCAAGATCCCCAAGACCCCTGCCGGCGTCCGCGTCGTCAGCATCCCCAAGGTCCTTGTCGATTATCTCCTCACCCAGCAGGACGGCTGCCTCTACGTGCTCCACAATCCCAAAGGCCGGCAGATGACTGAGCAGGGCTGGAAGCGCCTGTGGGAGAGCTACATGCGCGACCTTAACGTCAAGTACGGCTACGACGGCCAGCAAAACAAAAACCGCCCGGGCGGCCTGCCCATGCTCATCGACACCTTTACCCCGCACCAGCTCCGCCATACCTTCTGCACCCTGATGTACTTCGCCGGTGTGGACGTCATGACCGCCCGCGATCAGATGGGCCACAAGGACATCTCGGTCACGCTGGGCATCTACACCGCCCTCGATAAAAAATTCAAAAAGAAAAAAATCAATCGTCTGGATACCTACCTCAAAAAATCCTGTGCCAACTCGGGCTGACCGCCTTGTTTCTCCCCCTTTTTGACTTGCATTTTGACTTGCATTTCAAAAAAACTTTCCGCGAAATGGGGGTAATTAGCGCCCACATCCCCCTCGAAACGTATTTTCCCAGCCAAACAAAAATCCCCGAAAAGCTAGGCGCGAAGCCACTTTTCGGGGATTTTACTTTGGAGCTACTGATCCGATTCGAACGGACGACCTGCTCATTACGAGTGAGCTGCTCTACCGGCTGAGCCACAGTAGCACATTGCGATCTCTGCAACGTGTGATATTCTACCATAAAAGCCGGGAGCTGTCAAGATTGATTCGCAACTTTATCCCTCTGTGTTTGATTCTGCTCCTTTGCAAGGACGCGGCTCAGCTCACAGACCACAAAGCAGCAGCCGAGAAACACCAGCAGCGCACAGTCGGGCGGGAGGCGGCGCATCGTGGTCACGCGGCCGCACAGGGTGCTGAACGTCTCCTGCGCCCGCTGAGGAAGGAGAAGATAGAATATCAGCAGCGAAAGCGGCAGATGGAGCAGCCGGGCGCGGTAGAGCGGGCGGAGGGTCATCTCGGGCGGGCAGATGGTCCGCACCTGCATCAGAACAGAAAGCCCCTGCACGCTCAGCGCCGCGCAGCACAGCATACTGGCGAACCGACCGCTTTTTGCAGCCAGGTCACAGCCGGAGCAGACCTCCAAAAGCATCGCACAGAAAACGCCTGCACCGGAGGGCAGCACTTCCCCCGCTCCTGCGGCCAGCATCCGGAAAAACAGGACGAAGCCGCAGAGTTTGAGGTAGGTCTGGGCCGCCTGCGCGATGATGCCGTCCAGCCGGAGAGGCTGCGAAGCGGTCGGGACTGCGGGGTGCGCCGTTGACCCCAGCGTCCCTCCCAGCCGCGCCAGAAGCGCGGCGGACAGATAGCCCGCCGCCACCTGTGCAAGGAACAGCAGGACGCCCAGCTCTGCACTGCCCAGCATGGACTGCCCGACGGCCAGTATCACAAAGGACGGGCCGGAACAGACACAGGCCGGGAGGAGCGCATCGGCCTCCCGCGCGGTGAGCTGCCCGGAGCGGACGGCCCCGGCGGCGGCACTTGCTGCGGGGGCAAAGCCGCCCAGAGAGCCGATGAGCAGCACCCGCCCAGCCGCCGGAGCGCGGACCCCGATGAGCCTTGCAACTGGGCAGAAGGGCAGGCCCAGCACATCCGCCGCCGGGCATTGGATGAGCAGCGTGGACACGATGAGGAACGGGAACAGCGAGAGCAGCAGCGGGCCGCCGCAGAGCGCCAGCCCCTCCCGCAGGGCCTGCGCACAGGCATCCGGCGCGGCAAACGGCAGCAGACCCGCGGCCAGCGCCATCAAAAAATACCCCACGCCCCGGATTTTCTCTTTCTGAATCATACGCGCACCCTCCATTTCCATATATATGTGGTAATTGGCAGCGGTTTGCATGGCGGGAGGGAGCAGCGTGGGAAGAAAACGAAAGCAAACGCATTCCCTGCGCGGCTGGTTCCGGCGGATGTTCCGTCAGCCGCCCGGGGACTTCTACGGACGTGCTTCGGTCTACCTGAGCGGCAGAAGGATGGAGATCGAGCAGTTCCGGCGCATCCGCTCCTACGAAGAAGGCAGGCTCTGTCTCGAGCTGGGGTGCGGCACTCTGACGGTCTACGGCGACGATTTGAAGATAGAGACACTCTCCGCCCGGAGGCTCACACTTCGGGGGCAGATCTTGCGGACCGATTTTTCAAAGGAATAGGAGCTTTCTACCATGGAATGGACTCAGCTCTGGGCAGGCGTCACCTTTGCGGCGCAGAACGGCGATGCCGAAGGTCTGCTGACTGCTGCGGCCGCAGGCGGGCTGCACCTCTCCGACATCGTTCCCCGGCCCGGCGGGTTCTCGGCCCGGTGCGCCGCATGGCATTATCGGAAACTGGCCGCTCTGGCCCGCAGACGGCGGGTGCGGCTGCGCATCCAAAAACGGCAGGGTCTTTTCTTTTGCATCCGTCCCCTTCTCCGGCGGCGGGGGCTCTGGGCCGGATGCCTTGTCTTTCTCCCGCTGCTGCTCTGGCTGCAGGGCTTTGTCTGGTTCGTCGAACCGGTGGGCCTGACGCCCGGCCAGCAGGCGCGAGCCGCCGTCGTCCTGTGGGAGGCAGGGCTTTTCCCGGGAAATGCCGTCACACAGGAAAAGCTCACCGCCGGAGAATACGCCCTGCTCCAGAGCGGTGAGTTTTCCTGGGCCAGCCTCAACTTTATGAAGGGAAAGCTGGTGGCGGAAGCGGCTGCGGCGAAACCGGTGCCGGACATCGCTGCCGGGACGCTCCACGGCCTCCGGGCCAGGGTGTCCGGCACGGTCGTTCGCACCAACCTCGTCAGCGGGACGATGCTCGTCGTCCCCGGCCAGGCCGTAGAAGCCGGTCAGGGCCTCATCGGGACAGCCCGCGCCGAACGGGACGGAACGCTCATCTTTCAGCCTGCGGCGGGCAGCGTCCGGGCGCAGTTCGAGTGGGAAAACGAGCAGGATATTGCTCTCCTGCTGCCCATCGAACAGCTCACAGGGCAGCAGGCCGTGCATCGGACGCTGTTCTGGGACGGTCATGCGATCGCTCTGCCCTCCCTGCATCCCGTCCCAAACTCGGCAGAGGCCGCTGCCGTCGTCCGACACTGCCAGCCAGAAGCTTTCGGGCTTCCCGTCCCTGTTTTTGTCGAAGAAACGACATATTATTATAAAGTTTCCACCGATTTGGAGCGGACCGAAGAGCAGGCTCTGGCCCTTGCAAGGTTGCAAAGTAAACAAGCTTTACAGCAGAATTGGCCTGATTTTGAGCTTCTGGCCCGCAAAGAGGACGTCTCCGTCGAAGAAAACACCCTCCACTACCGGGTCGTCTACACCATCACCGCCGACATCTGCAAATGAAAACGCCGCACGGCCCCGAGCACATCTGCTCCGGCCATGCGGCGATTTATGATTATGGATTTTTGTTACTTCTCTTCCGGGGTCGTCTCGGCCAGAAGCTCGTTCAGGTCGAACTCATACTTCGTGTGGCAGAAGTGGCAGACCACCTCACACTTCGGGTCTTCGTCCCGGAGCTTTACCAGCTCTTTGCGGCCAAGGCTGAGGAGCATATCCTTCGTGCGCTCCTTGCTGCAGTCGCACTGATACTTCACCTCGCGGGTATCGAGGACCTGCGGGTCGAAGCCCGCCATTGCCAGCTCCATCATATCCTGCGGGGTCTTCCCTGCCCGGAGCATCTCGGTGACGGAAGGCATGGCGGCGATGTTCTGCTCCAGACGGGTGATCTCGGCATCGGTCGCGCCCGGCAGGAGCTGCAGCAGATAGCCACCGGCGCAGGCGATGGACAGGTCCTTGTCCACCAGAACGCCCAGCGCACACACGGTGGGGATCTGCTCGCTGTAGGCGTAGTAGCTGGTGATGTCCTCGGCGATCTCACCGGACACCAGCGGCACCTGACCCACCGTCGGCTCCTTCTGGAGCTTGTTGTCCCGGATGACGGTCAGAACGCCGTCTTTGCCGACTGCGCCGCCCACATCCAGATGGCCGTTCTCCTTTGCGGGAAGCTCGACCAGCGGGTGGTCGATGCAGCCTTTGACGTTGCCGTGTGCGTCGGTGCAGGCGATGACGACGCCAGCCGGGCCGCCGCCGGACACGCGCAGGGTGATGGAGTCGCCATCATCCTTGAGCATCGCGCCCATCAGGGAGACACCGGTGAGAAGACGGCCAAGGGCTGCGCTGCAGGTGGCGCTGGTGGTATGCAGCTTTTCTGCCGTGCGGACGATCTCAGTGGAGTCCACGCCGCAGAACACGACACCGCCGTTTTCAGAAATGCCGCGGATAAGATTCGACATATTATTGTTCCTCCAGTTGGGTATACTGTTTGACTGCGCAGAAGAAATAGCGCTCGCTCTCGTCGGTCAGAGGGCCAAAGCTCTCGCCGTCGCAGACACTTTCCAGCGCAAAGCCGTGCTTTTCCAGAGCGGCGCGGATGGTGTCGAGGTCGTAGGTGTACTCGTAGAACTGCTCGTGGAAGTGCTCCCCCGTCTCGCGGTAGTCGATGTCCACGCTGATCTCCACCCGGCGGTCGGCGGCGCTGTAATGGTTGCGCCAGACGCAGGAGGCGTCCTCTTCTTCAAACGTAAAGACGTTTTCGCCCAGCACGTTCCGGTGCTTATAGGGCGTGTTCATATCGAACAGGAGCACCCCGCCCTTTTCCATAAAGAAACCGGCGTTGGCGATGGCTTTGTCCAGATCCGGGATGTGGTTGAAGGTATCGAAGGTGGACACCGCACCCCGGATGGTGCCGTAGAGGTCCAGCTTGAGCAGGTCCTGCCGCAAAAGAAGCAGGCCGCCGGAAAGGCCAAGCTGCTCCGCCTTGTCCCGGACGACGCAGAGCATCTCCTCCGACTGGTCGATGCCGATCATATCGTAGCCCGCCTGCGTGAGCATCAGGGTCAGCTCTCCTGTCCCGCAGCCCAGGTCTGCGAGGATGCCGTCATGGATACCGTGGGCTTCCAGCTCTTTCTTGATGTGGGCATACAGGGCCTCGTAGTCGGCCTCGCCGTTGAACTCATCGTAAAAATAAGCAAATTCGTTGTAAGCCATTGCGTTACTCCGCGTCCTCTGCGTTTGCCTCGTACTCGGCAGCGACGGCTGCGTTCAGCACAGCCTGCAGCTCCGGGATGCCGTAGCCGCTCTCGCCGCTGGTCAGCACCACCTTCTGGCAGCCGTAGGGCAGGCAGAGCTTTTCGAACTCCTCCTGCGTCTGGGCCAGCTGGCTCTTCTTGAGCTTGTCGGCCTTGGTCAGGGCCACGACGAAGGGAATGTTGTGGTAGTGGAGATAATGCAGCATCTGGATGTCGTCGGCGCTGGGGGCGTGACGGCAGTCGATGAGCTGGACCAGCAGGGTGTGGTGGCGCTGGGCCTCGAAGTAGCTGTTGATGAGGTCGTCCCAGCGCTCACGGTCGGCGTTGCTCACCTTGGCATAGCCGTAGCCGGGCAGGTCCACGAAGTAGCAGTCATCCACCGCGTAGAAGTTGATGGTAGCCGTCTTGCCCGGCGTGCTGGACACGCGGGCGAGATTCTTGCGGTTGCAGAGCTTGTTGATGAGGCTGGATTTGCCCACGTTGGAGCGGCCGGAGAAGCTCAGCTCCGGGCGGTCGCTCTCGGGCAGCTGGCTGGAAATACCATAGCTTGCAATGAAATCCGCTTTGTTATAGTTCATGGAGCTTTCCTTTCTTTGATAAATGCCATCTATCCCAACTCCTTCAGTCATCGCTTACGCGATGCCAGCTCCCTCAGTGAGGGAGCCTCCAGCGAAGAGGAAAAGCTTTCCGGTATGCCAAAGCCTCCCTCCTTGAGGGAGGGGGACCGCGTCAGCGGTGGAAGGAGTTCTTTTCCCTCAGCAGACCGCGCCCGGCTGCGGCTTTTCAGCCGTCTGCGGCAGGGCCGCAGCCTCAGCGGGCTTTACCTTCCTGGTGCGGGGGTGGCCCGCAGACACCGTCTTGGGCTTGAGGAGGGCTGCGGCGAGGACCTGCGACAGGTTGGACATGGGCAGGAACTCGATGTTCTTCTTGACCTCGTCGTCCACCTCGTACAGATCGGACAGGTTGTCCTTCGGGATGAGAACGGTCTTCATCCCCTCGCGGTAAGCGGCCATGCTCTTCTCGCGGAGGCCGCCGATGGGCAGCACATTGCCGTGGAGGGTGATCTCGCCGGTCATGGCCACATCGCCCCGCACCGGGATGCCGGACAGGCAGGAGATGAGGGCCGTGGTCAGGGTGACGCCGGCAGAGGGGCCGTCTTTGGGGACTGCGCCCTCCGGGGCATGGATGTGCAGGTCGCACTTCTTGAGGCGCTCGGAGTCGATGCCGTACTCTGCGGCATGGACGCGGGCATAGGTGATGGCCAGCTGGGCGCTCTCCTTCATCACGTCGCCCAGAGAACCGGTGACAGTGATCTTGCCGCTGCCGTTGTCGATGACCTGCACCTCGATGGGCAGGGTCTCGCCGCCGATGCTGGTCCATGCCAGACCGTTGGCGATGCCGATGGCGTTGGTGCGGTTGAGGAACTCGGGCTTGACCATGCGGGGTCCCAGCAGCTTTTCGAGGCCGGTGCCGGTGACGGAGACATTCTCCGCCTCGCCGGAAGCAATTTTCCGGGCGCACTTGCGCAGGACGCTGGTGATGGTGCGCTCCAGATTGCGGACGCCGGCCTCGCGGGTGTAGCCGTCGATGATGCCGTAGAGGGCGCTCTGGGAGAAGGTGACCTTGCCGGTCAGGCCGCAGGCGTCCAGCTGCTTGGGGACCAGATGCTTCCGGGCGATGTTGTACTTTTCCACCCGGGTGTAGCTGGGTAGCTCGATGACGTCCATGCGGTCGCGCAGCGGGCCGGGGATGGCACCGAGGTCGTTGGCCGTAGTGATGAAGAGCACATGGCTCAAATCAAACGGCATATCGATGAAATGGTCATTGAAGGTGCTGTTCTGCTCGGGGTCGAGAGCTTCCAGCAGAGCGGCCGCCGGGTCGCCCCGGAAGTCGCCTGCCAGCTTGTCGATCTCGTCCAGAAGCATCAGGGGGTTCGAGCTCTTGGCAGAGATCATGGCGTTGATGATCTTGCCGGGCATCGCGCCGATGTAGGTGCGGCGGTGGCCGCGGATCTCGGCCTCATCCCGCACACCGCCGAGGCTGATGCGGACATACTTGCGGTTCAGGCTCTCGGCGATGGAGCGGGCGATGCTGGTCTTGCCGACACCCGGAGGGCCGACGAGGCAGATGATCTGGCCCTTCACATCGGGGGCCAGCTTGCGGACGGCCAGCACCTCGAGGATGCGGTCCTTGACCTTCTTCAGGCCGTAGTGGTCCCGGTCCAGCACCCGCTGGGCCTTGGCGATGTCCAGATCGTCCTCGGTGAAGGTGTTCCAGGGCAGGTCGAGGCAGGTGTCCAGATAGGTGCGGATGACCGTGCCTTCCTGATTGCTGCTCTGCATTTTGGAGAGACGGTCCACCTCTTTGAGAAGCTTCTTTTCCCGGTCCTCGTCCAGATGGAGGGCCGTGATCTTCCGGCGGTACTCCTCGGCCTCGGCGGTGGTATCGTCGTCCTCGCCCAGCTCCTCGCTGATCATGTGGAGCTGCTCGTGGAGGTAGTAGTCGCGCTGGTTCTTGTCCATCGCCTCGTCTACCTTCTGGGCGATCTCCTTATCGATCTCGAGCATCCGGCGCTCCCGGTGCATCTTCTCGATGAGCAGATGCAGACGGCCCATCAGGGTGCCTTCGTCCAGAATGGCCTGCTTATCCTCGAAGCGGAACAGGAGGTTGGCCGGGATGTACTCGGACAGGAAAGCGGCGTCGGTGCTGGTGGTGATGGCAAACACCACGTCCTTGCCGATGTGGGGGTTCAGAGCCAGCAGGTCGTCAAAGCTCTTTTTGACGTTGCGGACGAGGACGTCCGCCTCCGGCAGCTCCTCGGGCTTCGCCATCTTGACCGGGGCCGGGCGGACGGTGGCCAGCAGGAAGCTGCCGTCGTCCTCCATCTCGGAGAGTTTGGCGCGGTATTTGCCTTCGACCAGGATGCGGACGAGGTCGTCCGACACCCGCATCACCTGCTTGACCTCGGCCACGACGCCGTAAGTATAGAGGTCGGCGGCCTTGGGGTCCTCGACCTTCATCTCTTTCTGTGCCACGAGGAAGACGTCAGAGTTGTTGCTGACGGCCCACTCCACGGCGGCGATGCTCTTCTCGCGGCCCACCTCGAAGTGGAGCAGATTGTTGGGGAAGACCACCAGCCCGCGCAGGGCGATGGCCGGAAGGTGGAGGACGCTCCGCTCCACCTTGACCGTAACTTTTTCAGACATAGTACAAAACCTCCCAGCCGTCCCTCGGATGCGAGTCATCCATAAGGGCGGCTTTTTTGTAGGGTCATATCAAATCTATCATTTTATTATAGCGAAAAATGTTTGCAGATGCAACTGTTCAGCGCTTTTCCCGGGTGTTGTAGCCCAGTCTGCCCAGTGCGGGCAGGATGGCCCGGAGGGTCAGCGACGTGAGGGCGCCCATGACGAGGCCCAGCACCAGCATCACCGGCGCATAGTACAGCGACATGGCCGAGGACAGGATGAGCCCCGCGCCAAGCAGCTGGCCGATGTTGTGGGACAGTGCGCCGCAGACCGACAGGATGAACCATGTGGGCCGGAACGGGAGCTTATAGTAGAGCACCCACATCACCAGCAGGGACAGCAGTCCGCCGCAGAGCGAGAGGAAGCCTGCCGTCCAGCCGGAGACGAGGAAGACGAACAGCGCCTTGAGCAGGTCGAGATAGAGCGCCTGCCGCGCCCCCATGAAGAACAGTGCATACATCACCACGATATTCGCAAGACCCAGCTTCATGCCCGGCGCAAGGCCCGGGATGACCAGTGTGCCTTCGATGAAGGAAAGCGCCATCGCCAGCGCGAACAGCAGGCCGGAAAGTGCGATCTCGTGTGTTTTCTTCGGGTCATGGTTTCGGTTTGCCATCGGCTCTCCCCCTTTGCCGCATCGTTTATTCTTCGCCGCCGGCGGTCTGCTCGTACTGCTCCTGCTCTTCGACAGCGGCTTCCCATGCGGCAAAAAGCTCGTCCTGATGGAAGCGCAGGTCGCTGAGCTCGTCGCTCTTTTCCCGCAAAAGCTGGGGGTCGTTGTAGACTTCCGGCGAGTTTATCTCGTTTTCCAGCTCCACTTCGCGGGCGCCGCAGGCTTCCATCTCGTCCTCGCAGGCTTTGATCTTGGCGCGCAGCTCGGCCCGGCGGCGGCGCTGCTCTTTGCCGTAGCCCGCCTTGGCGGGTTCGCTGCTCTTCTCGGCCACGGGGGCGGGAGCGGCGCGGCCCATCAGGGCGTCATAGCTGGGGTAGATGACCGCCTTGCCGTCCTCGAGGTAGAGGATGGGGCAGGCCAGACTGTTCATCAGGTGGCGGTCATGGGTGACGAGGAGCAGCGTGCCAGTGTAGGCCATCAGCGCCTCGGTCAGGTTCTCGCGGGTGTAGATGTCCAGATGGTTGGTGGGCTCGTCCAGGAACAGCAGGTTCGGGCGTTCCAGCACGATCTCTGCAAAGCGCAGCCGGGCCAGCTCGCCGCCGGACAGGGCCTCGCAGGGCTTGAAGACCGTCTCGCCCCGGAAGCCCAGCTTTGCCAGATGGCTGCGGACCTCCAGCTCGGTCATCCGGGGGTACTTGTTCCAGATGACGTCGATGACGCGGCCCGCGCCGATGCGGTTCTGCTGCTGGGCGAAGATGCTGGGCCGTGCGCCGGTGCCAAGGCGCACCATGCCGCCGGAGGGGCGGCGCTTGCCGTCCAGCACCTGCATCAGGGTGGATTTGCCTGCGCCGTTGGGGCCGGCGATGATGAGCCGCTGGCCGCGGCAGACCGTATAGGTGAAGGGCTCCAGCAGGGTGCGGCCGCCGATCTGAATGGTCAGGTTCTTGAGCAGCACCAGCTCATTCCACGGCTCCACGTCGTATTCGAAGCGGAACTTGAGCTGGTTGGTCTCGTCCTGAGGGGCCTCGGTGATCTCCAGCTTTTCCAGCTGCCTGCGGCGGCTCTGGGCCATCCTGGTGGTGGAGGCGCGGACGAGGTTGCGGTCGATGTAGTCCTGTAATTTTTCGGCCAGCGCCACGTCGGCGTCGTGCTGCTTCTGGCGCAGGGCGTCGGCGGCTTCCTTCTGGGGCAGATAGGCCGAGAAGTTGCCCTTATAGGTGGTCATGGTCTGGAACGAGACTTCCCAGATTTTGGTACAGACGTTGTCGAGGAAATAGCGGTCGTGGCTGACCACCAGAACGGCACCGGAGTAGCCCTTGAGGTAGTTTTCCAGCCACTCCATGGTGGCAAAGTCCAGATGGTTCGTGGGCTCGTCCAGAATGAGGACGTCCGGCTTCTCGAGGAGGAGCTTGGCCAGACGGAGACGGGTCAGCTCACCGCCGGAGAGAACGCCCACGTTCTTGCTCCAGGTATCCTGCGCAAAGCCCATGCCGGACAGCACCTTCTTGATGTTGACGTCCATGTTGTAGCCGTCGGCGGCATCGATGATGTTCTGCAGTTCGTCGTGCTTTTCGAGAAGGGCGGCGTCGTCGGGAGAGGCCGCCATCTTCTTTTCCAGGATCTGCATCTGGGCCATGGCGTCCAGCACAGGGGCGAAGGAAGAGCGCATCTCCCCGTAAATATCCAGCGTGACATCGAGCTTTGCGTTCTGCTCCAGATAGCCCAGCGTCACGCCGTGGGTCACGCTGAACTCGCCGTCATAGTCGGTGTAGACGCCGGTCAGAATTTTGAGCAGGGTCGTCTTGCCTGCGCCGTTCTGGCCCACGATGCCGATGCGGTCTTCTTTTTCCACGCTGGCGCTCACGTCGTGCAGGACGACTTTCTCGCCAAAGCTCTTTCCGAGTTTTTCCAAATGAATCAGCATATCGTTCTTCCGTGTTCTTTTCCAGTAGGGTGGATCGAGACATTCCCGCCGTTACAGCTGATGACGGCGGTGCTTGAGGCCGAGGTTCGCCAGCTCTTCCGGCTCCATCACCAGTGGGTAGAGCTCTTCCAGCGAGGCGATCTCGTAGGTGGGGCTCACCTTGCCCGGGTTCTCGGCGTGGCCGGGGTTGAACCAGCAGGTGTCGAGGCCCGCGTTCACGCCGCCCTGAATGTCGCTGGTGAGGCTGTCGCCCACCACCAGGACGTGCTCCCGGTTCTCCACGCCCAGAGCGCGGAGGGCGGAGTCGAAGATGCGGCGGCTGGGCTTCTCGCTGTCCAGCTTCTCGGAGACGAAGACGTCCTCAAGGTAGGCCCCGATGCCGGATTCTGCCACCCGGCGGCTCTGCACCTTCTCGAAGCCGTTGGTCACGACGGCCAGCGTCGCCACCTCGGAAAGCTCCCCGAGGACGTCCAGCACATTGGGGGTCATCAGGTCGGGGTGGGAGGAGAGGTGGTCGAGGTAGCAGCGGTTCATCTCCACGCCGTCCCCGGCTGCGTTGATGGCCTTGAGGAAGCGGGTGAAGCGCTCCCCCATCAGCTTGTCGCGGCGTATCTGGCCCTTTTCCAGCTGACGCCACAGCTCCGAGTTGATGTCCCGGTAGGTCTGCACCGTCCCGGCGTCCGGCTCGATGCCGTATTCCACCAGCGTCTCAGCCAGCGCCTTGTTCTCGGCGGCGTCAAAGTCCAGAAGCGTATTGTCTGCATCGAAGAGGATGCAATAATATTTTGCCATGTTTCTTTCCCTTCTCTATCATGTTTCGAGCCGCCTGCTGCCTTGAGCGGGCGCGGCTGCGGTGCGGTTTGAGAACAGCGAGAAGCCAGCCCCGCCCGGCAGAGCTGGCTTCTCGTATTTTTATCATTCCAACGTCATTTCATAGGCTTCATCGTCGGACTGGTCCGGCAAATTTCCGCTGCACTTACAGCGCGGCGTGCAGGCGCACTCTTTTGCGATGCACTTTGCCATCTGCTCCTCCGTCACGCCGTTCTCGACGTTTTCCCAATCCATGTCGTAGTAGTCCACGCTGCCGTCGGTCACATCTTCTGCGCCGGGCAGGCCGAGGACTTGCATTTCTTCACGGAACATCCGCTCGCCTCCTCTCGGCTCAGCCTATGCGGCTGCGCAGAGGAAGGTGCGGGGCGTCATTCTGCCTTGCCTTCGGCTTCCTTACTGGCGGAGACTTCCGACTTGCTTTCGGCCTTCGACTCTGCTTTGGGCTCCGAAGCAGCTTCCGACTTGGACTCGGGCTTGCTTTCGGACTCCGGCTCTGCCTTGGAGCTGCCGGACGCCGTACCGGACGATGCCGACGACGAACTGCTGGTGCTGTGGGAAGAGCTGCCCGAGCTTGCAGAGGAAGACGAAGAGGATGTACTGCCGGAAGAACCGGCATGGGACGAGGACGAACTGCTGGTGGAGCCGGACTCGCTGGTCACACCGCTGCCGATGGTGATGGTCAGGGTGTTGCTGCTCACCTCGCAGTCGTTGTAGGTGACGACGGCGTGGATCTTATAAGAAGCGTTGGCCATGGAGCTGTCCACCACCACAGTGATGCTGGACTTGCCGGCGGCCTGCATGACCTCCTGACCGTTGGCGTACCAGCGCAGGTTCTCGGTCTTGGCGTACTTGCCGCTCAAGGCAGCCTTGAAGGTGTAGGAGCTGCCCACAGCGCCCTTGCCCTCGCTGGTGATGTGGACAGAGGCCGTGCCGAAGACTGCCGTGACGTCCAGATTCTGCTTGAAGTCGGTGTCGGTGCGGGTCTTGCTGGTGAGGCCGTCGCTCCACTTGACGAAGACGTGGCCCTCCGCCGGGACAGCGGTCACGGTGATGGATTTATCGGGGTCGGTGACGGTGTAGGTCACAGAGCTGTTGCCGGTGTCATTGCCGACGCTCAGAGTGCCGCCGCCGTTCTTGTCCACACGGTAGCGGGCCTCGAACTTTTTGTCCTCACTGGTGCTCTCGCTGGAAGAGCTCTCCGAGCTGCTGGCGCTCTCGGCCTGACTCTCGCTGGAGCTGACAGCCTCCGAGCTGGGAGCGGCCACGGCGGAGCTGGGGTTGGAGACATACTCCATGGTGCGGGTGGGGATGTTGTTGGTATCGGGGCGGCGGTCCTCGGTCTGCAGGGCGTGGGTGCGGAGATAGTTCAGCACTGCCTTGAGGCCGGCGCTCTTGAGGTGGATGTCGCCGCTGGTGTAGTAGTCCGCGATGCCGTAGCCGTCGCTGCCCTTGAGGGCCTCGGCAGAGTTGAGGAAGCGGACGCCCAGCTGCTCGCACATCTCCAGAAGGGCCATGTTGAAGTCGTCGATTTTGGCCTGGTCCATGTGGGGGTAGTTGGAGTGGTCAGCCGGGACCGGCGGCACCGTGTTGACGATGATGTCGGTGTAGGGGTAGCTCTGCTGGATGGCCTGGATGAGGGCCGTGTAGTGGGCGATGAAGTCCGGGACTTCCATCCCGGTGTCGTTGGTGCCGAAGGTCATGACCACACGGCGGGGCTTCATCATGGCCACCGCCTGAGGGATGGTGTAGTGGTTGGAATCCTTCTTAAAGGTAACGATGCCCTCGTTGAGCGCTACCTGGGTGCCGATGCCCTCTTTGGCGCAGAACTGCTGCAGGGAGATGAGGCCGTTGTTATAGAGGCGGACGGTGTTGGAGTCGCCCAGAAAAAGGGTGTCGTTCAGATAGTCCGTGCCGGCGTCGGCGGTCTCCGTCAGCAGAGCGGTGGAGGCGTTGTCGATCTGGTAGTGGCCCGACAGGTCTCCGCCGGGGGTGGGGTCTGCCACAGACTCCGAGACGGAGGGAGCAGGCTTCTCGCCGCCCTTTTTGAGGAGGGTGGTGGTGATGCCGAAGGTCAGCAGCACCGCCAGCACGCAGAGGATGCAGACCAGAACGGCCCGATGCTGCATGGGAGTCATGGTTTCGTTTTGTTGTTGTCTTTTTTGACTCATAGATTCAGTCCCTCTCGTTTCAGGAATGGAAAGGCTCGTCCGCCGGGCGGAGAGCCCAGTCCGTCAGCTCTTTGCAGTCAGCGGCCATGAAGACCGGCGCAAAGGGGGCGACCTCTTCCCTGCCGCCGTAGCCGTAGAGCACAGCGGCGGCGTCCAGGCCGCAGTTCACAGCGCCCTGCATATCGTCCCGGCGGTCGCCCACCATCAGCACCCGCTTGCCCTGCATGGCGGGCTGGGCGAGGACGTGGCGGATGACGTCGGTCTTGTTGTCGCGGCTCTCATCCATGGACGCGCCGCCCACGAAGGAGAAGTAAGGCGCAAGGCCCTGCTCTTCGAGGATAGGCCTCACAACGTCGGTGGGCTTGCAGGTGGCCGTGCAGAGGGTCAGGCCCGCAGCCTTGAGACGGCCCAGCATCTCCACCACGCCGGGGTAGACATCGCCCTCGTGGCAGCCCTTGGCGGCGTAGCTCACGCGGTAGCGCTTCGTGGCCTCCTCGATTTTTGCAGGGTCGGAGAAATGCTCGCCGAAGCTCTTGCGGAGGGGCGGGCCGATGTAGCGGCCAAGGTCGCTCCGGGCGACGTCAACGCCCATGGAGCTGAAAACTTCTTCCAGTGTATTGAGAATGCCGGGGGCGGAATCGATGAGCGTACCGTCCACGTCAAACAGGATCGCATCGTAGTGCAGCAAGGTCAGGTTCCCCTTTCTCTTTGGATAAACATTATATAGTATAGCACAGATTTCGATATTCAGCAATTCCAACAAAACACTTTTCCGACTTTTATACATATTTTTAGGCAGCCCCGCCCCGGAAAGCAAAAACTGCCCACCCATTGCGGGCGGGCAGTCGCATTTTGACATCAGCTCTCGGTGGCGGTGCAGTTCCCCGTCGAGGGGTAGTAGAGGTTGTTGGCGATGAATTCCAGCTTCTCTTTCAGCACCAGCTCAAGGTTCGCCACGGCGTGGACCATGTTGGTGGCGGAGTCGTTGACTTCCAGCAGCTTGCACAGGTCCAGCTCCTCCATGCTGAGGGCGGCTTTCATCTTCTGGCTCTCGGCGCAGAGGATGTGGCTCAGGGCCGACTCCTGCAGAGCGATGCTCTCCATCAGGTCAACGACGGCCTGGTCGAGGGAAACTCTCGGCAGCGCGGGGCAGCCGCAGGAAACGCAGGGGGTGCAGTTGGTGGTATCAGCCATAAGAAGGACCTTCCTTTCTATAATAGGAATCGGGCGCAGTCCATCCTATGTGCCTCGCCGCCCGGATGTCACTCCGGCTTTGCGCTCTTCTGTACCTTCTCGATGGTGTCGCGGTAGCCGCCGGAGCCGTACTGGATGCAGCGGTTGATGCGGCTGATGGTGGCGGTGCTGATCTCCACGGCCTTTACGATCTGGTCGTAGGTGCTGCCGCTGAGCAGGAGTTTGGCCGCTTCCAGACGCTGGGCCATATCGGAGATCTCCTTGACCGTGCAGAGGTCTTCGAAGAAGTTGTAGCACTCCTCCCGCGTCTCCAAACTGAGGATCGCGTCAAACAGTGCGTCGGTGGTGGGGTTTCTTCTGGGGTTCTTGTCCGCCATAGCTGCCTCCTTTAGGGCAAAGTGCCGCAGGGTGCGGCAGGGGGTCTTTCTATTACTCTGTTACTTTAGCACTTGAAAGTATAAAAGTCAAGTATTCGGTCTTTCTTTCCGGGAGTTTAGCAGATTTCACCTGTGGAGGCATTCAGTTTTATTCATCTCACATCTGAACAAAAATCGCCTAAATTTTCTTAGTTTCTCCCCCGCAAAAATGGCACAGTCTCCTAACTTGCCCAAACGATATTGACAAATTATGAAATCGGGACTAAAGTATACACAATCATTCGGCAAATGCAATGAACAGGACATGACTTTTCGCATTCCCTGCGCTCAGAGAGCCGCCATTCCGGTGCAAGACGGCAGCACAGTGCGATCAGCCCTCACCTGCGAGCAGCCTGTGCGAACCCGCTTGCGGCAGTAGTGCATGGCCGTTCAGCCCACGTTACAGGGCGGCGTATCGGCGGCAGGAACGCCTGTACGCGCAAGCGGCTGCTCCCGAAAGCAGCAAACGAAGTGGTACCGCGGAGAGCGACCGGTGCAGATGCACCGTTTGGCCTTCGTCTTCGAGGAAGATGGGATACATCTTTGTGTCTCTATCTTTCATGAGGACGGAGGCTTTTTTCACCCCTCCGGGCCGTTTCGCCTGCCCTGCTTTTGGGCACAGCCGTCCTGCTTCGGCCATTGCCGGTGTGAAAGAAAGGAAAGAGGTATAAAGAAATGAATACGCTGGTCATCGTTTTGATCGCAGCCGTGTGTCTGTTCGGCGCTTATACGCTGTATGGCCGCTGGCTGGCCAACAAGTGGGGCATCGACCCCACCGCCAAGACCCCCGCAGTCGTCCACGAGGATGGCCGTGACTATGTCCCCACCAACGGCTGGACCGTGTTTGCACACCAGTTCAGCTCCATCGCCGGTGCAGGCCCTGTCACCGGTGCCATCCAGGCTGCTGCTTTCGGCTGGCTGCCTGTCCTGCTGTGGGTGCTGCTGGGCGGCATCTTCTTCGGCGCTGTCACCGACTTCGGCGCTCTGTACGCTTCCGTCAAGAACGACGGCAAGAGCATGGGCATGCTGATCGAGAAATACATCGGCAAGACCGGCCGCAAGCTGTTCCTGCTGTTCTGCTGGCTGTTCTGCGGCATCGTCATTGCAGCGTTTGCGGACATGGTGGCCGGAACCTTCAACGCCTACACCGTGGTGGACGGCGTCACCCAGCTTTCTGAGGCTGCTCAGACCAACGGCGCTGCCGGTATGGTCTCCATCATGTTCATGGTCTTTGCTGTCGTCTTCGGCCTCATCCAGAAGAAGTTCAACTTCTCCGGCTGGAAAGAGAGCGTCATCAGCATCGTTTTCATCGTGCTGTCCTTTGTCATCGGCGCGAACCTGCCCCTCATTCTGGGCAAGGCTGCATGGAGCTACATCACCTTCGTCTACATCTTCTTTGCCGCAGTTCTGCCCATGTGGCTGCTGAAGCAGCCCCGTGACCACATGACCACCTTTATGTTCGTGGCCATGATCGCTGGTGCCGTTGTGGGCCTGCTGGTCGCTCACCCCACCATGAACCTGCCCGTCTTCACCGGTTTCACCAACGAGAAGCTGGGTACCATGTTCCCCATCCTGTTCGTCACCGTGGCCTGCGGTGCTGTCTCCGGCTTCCACAGCCTCGTCTCTTCCGGCACTTCCTCCAAGACCGTCGAGAACGAGAAGGATATGCTGAAGGTCGGCTATGGCGCCATGATCCTCGAGAGCCTGCTGGCTGTTCTGGCCCTCTGCGTCGCCGGTGCTGCTGCCGCTGCTGACGGCACCCCCGCCGCCGGCACTCCCTTCCAGATCTTCAGCCGCGGCGTCGCCGGTTTCTTTGAGATGTTCGGTGTCCCCGCTTATGCCGCTACCGTCTTTATGACCATGTGCGTTTCCGCACTGGCTCTGACCAGTCTGGATGCCGTGGCCCGTATCGGCCGCATGAGCTTCCAGGAGCTGTTCAGCGTGGACGACATGGAGCACGCTGAGGGCTGGCGCAAGCTGCTCTGCAACGTCTACTTCTCCACCTTCATCACTCTGGTGTTCGGCTTCATCCTGACCAAGATCGGCTACGCCAACATCTGGCCCCTGTTCGGTTCTGCAAACCAGCTGCTGAGCGCTCTGGTCCTGTCTACCCTGTGCGTCTTCCTGAAGGTCACCGGCCGCAGCAACAAGATGCTCTTCCCCCCGCTGGTCATCATGCTCTGCGTCACCTTCACCGCTCTGGTGCAGCGTCTCATGGCGATGGTCAAGGCCATCAGCAATGCCGCTGCCGTCACCATCCCTGCCGGTGAGACCACTTGGGGCGCTGTGTTCATCGCCAACGGCCTGCAGCTCATCCTGGCTGTGCTGCTGATCGTTCTGGGCCTGAACATCGTGTTCCACTCCTTCTCCGCCTACAAGAAGGCCGAGCACAACAGCGAGGCCAAGGCCTGATTCATTGACCGCTGTTGACTGAATAAGCAAAACGCCGCTGACGGTTCGAAAGCCGTCGGCGGCGTTTTTGTTTGTTTATTGTGCTGTGCGCTGGGGTGGGACCCTGTTGCCGAAGGCAATAGGGCGGGCGATGGAATGGCCTCTCCGTCACGGCTGCACCGTGAGGGCAGCCTTGCCTTCATACAACCTCTCAGTCTCACTTCGTTCGACAGCTCCCCTAGTAGGGGAGCCTCTGGCGAAACCGTTCACTTTGCGAGGACTGCCAAAGCCTCCCCTCGGTAGGGGAGGTGGCAGCGCATCAGCGCTGACGGAGAGGTTGAGTCCAGCAGCGGCTCACGGTCAGGCTTCCCTTCGTACAACCTCTCAGTCTCACTTCGTTCGACAGCTCCCCTAGTAGGGGAGCCTCTGGCGAAACCGTTCACTTTGCGGGGACTGCCAAAGCCTCCCCTCGGTAGGGGAGGTGGCAGCGCGTCAGCGCTGACGGAGAGGTTGAGTCCAGCAGCGGCTCACGGTCAGGCTTCCATCCTCAGTTTCCCTTACAACCACAACAAAAAGAGCCGCAGCGCCCTGTTACAGGCACTGCGGCTCTCGTTTACTTCAGCAGTAGAAGCTAAAATTACTTCACCATGCTTGCGACTTCAGCAGCGAAGTCGTCAGAACGCTTCTCCAGGCCCTCGCCCTTGACGAAGTGGGTGAACTTGATGACCTTGATGTCGCCGCCCAGGTCCTTTGCGACCTTAGCAGTGTACTGACCAACGGTCATGTCGCCGTCCTTGACGAACTCCTGATCGACCAGGCAGTTCTCCTTGAAGTACTTCTTGATCTTGCCCTCGATCATCTTCTGCTTGACAGCGTCGGGCTTGTTGGCGTTCTTGGGGTCGTTGGCCATCTGAGCGAGGAGGATCTCCTTCTCCTTGGCGACGACCTCAGCGGGGACAGCAGCCTCATCGACGTAGCTGGGGTTGGCAGCTGCGACCTGCATGGCGACATCCTTGCCGTATGCAGCGAACTCGTCCTTAGCCTCGATGCCGTTGGTGGTCTCGAAGTTGACCAGGATGCCGTGGGTGCCGCCGCCGTGGACGTATGCAGAGCAGACGCCCTCGTAACGGACGAAACGGCGAACCTTGATGTTCTCCTTGATGACCAGGATGAGGTTCTTCAGAGCCTCATCGACGGTCTCGCCGCTCTCGGTCTTGCATGCCATCAGAGCCTCGACATCAGCGGGGTTCTGCTTCATGATGACCTTGGTGGCCTCCTTGACGAAGGCAACGAACTTGTCGTTCTTGGCGACGAAGTCGGTCTCGGCGTTGACCTCGATGACGACGCCCACCTTGCACTCGGGGCAGTAATCAGCGTAGACCATGCCCTCGGCAGCCACGCGGCTTGCCTTCTTGGCGGCGGTAGCCAGACCACGCTCACGCAGGATCTCGATTGCCTTCTCGAAGTTGCCGTCAGCCTCGGTCAGAGCCTTCTTGCACTCCATCATGCCGCAGTCGGTCTGCTTGCGCAGTTCCATAACGTCCTTTGCAGTAATAGCCATTTTGGTATTCTCCCTTACACAGTATTTGTTGGTTTGTGAGAATTTCGGGAAATCAGGCGTTTGCTGCGTCCTCAGCGGGAGCGGCCTCCTGGTTGCCCTGCTTGCCTTCCAGCACAGCGTCAGCCATAGCGCCAGCGATCAGCTTGACAGCGCGGATCGCGTCGTCGTTGCCGGGGATGACGTAGTCGATCTCGTCGGGGTTGCAGTTGGTATCAACGATAGCAACGATGGGGATGTTCAGCTTGCGAGCCTCAGCAACAGCGATGCGCTCCTTGTGGGGGTCAACGATGAACATGGCCTTGGGCAGGGTCTTCATGTTCTTGACGCCGCCGAGGTACTTGTCCAGCTTCTCCATCTCCAGCTCCAGCTTGGCCACTTCCTTCTTGGGCAGCAGCTCGAAGGTGCCGTTGTCCTTCATGTTCTGCAGCTGAGCCATACGGTCGATGCGCTTGCGGATGGTGCGGAAGTTGGTCAGCATACCGCCCAGCCAGCGAGCGTTGACGTAGTGCATGCCGCAGCGCAGAGCCTCGTCACGGATGGACTCCTGAGCCTGCTTCTTGGTGCCGACGAACAGGATGTCGCCGCCCTCAGCTGCAACTTCCTTCACGTAGTTGTAAGCCTCGTCCAGCTTCTTGACGGTCTTCTGCAGGTCGATGATATAGATGCCGTTGCGCTCGGTGAAGATATACTTCGCCATCTTGGGGTTCCAGCGGCGGGTCTGGTGACCAAAGTGAACGCCTGCCTCGAGAAGCTGCTTCATAGAAACGACTGCCATAGTAAAATTACCTCCAAAATTTGTTTTGCCTCCGCACACCGTGATCTGCCGCCGTATCGGACGGTTGCAGACTGCCCTCCACCCTCTCGGGCACAAAAGGGCATAGTGATGCGTGTGTAATGCTAAGTAATAATAGCACAAACCTCTGGCCGTTGCAAGGGTTTTTTGCGGTTTTCCGAAAAAGAATCGTAGTTTTTCGTCAATCTGCGCCCTCGGCGATGCTCTCGAGGCCCATCCGTCTCAGGGCATAGCCTTTGCCGAACATGAGGTCGTACTGGAGCAGCCAGTGCTCATCGCTCCACTTCTGCTGCAGGGGGGTCAGCTCGTTCGAGGCGGTGCCGTCCTTCTCCAGAATGGTGCCGCGGGTGTTGGCCCGGTAGGCGGCCCGGAGCTGACGGCCAAGGAACTGGAAGCAGGCGGGCTGACGCAGGCCGAACAGCTCCATCATCACCGGCGAGATGTCGTAGGCGGCGATGGTGCCGAGGTCTACCGCGCGGTCGGAGTAGTTCGACCACATCAGCAGGGTGGTCTGATGGAGGCGGGGGTCGGCGCTGGAGCCGCTGGCATAGCCGCTGCGGGTGTAGATGTCGTAGTTAGAGTCGATGGGGTTGTAGTGGTCGCCCCAGAACACGAGGATGACCGGCTCGTCCACCTGCGAGAAGTAGTCCGTCAGCCTGCCCAGCATAGCGTCGGCGTCCCGGATGCCGGTGGCAAAGTCTTCCAGCGCACCCACGGTGCTGGCCTTGAGGCCCGCCGGGGCTTCGGTGACTTTCACCCGCTGGTCGTCGGGGTAGTTATCCTTATTATAATTGGTATGGTTCTGCATGGTGACGGCGTGGAGGAAGACGGGGGCGTCGGACTGGGCCTTCATGGTCTCGTACTGGCCGATGATCTGGTCTGCCATGGAGTCGTCGGTGACGAGGCCGGTGGTCCAGTAGTGGCGGCGCACCTTCTGGACGCCGTGCATCTTCTCGAGGCTGATGAAGTCGTCGAGGCCGAGGTTGGGGTAGGCCGTGTCGCGGCTCCAGTATCTGGCCCAGAAGCAGTGGACCGCCGCCGTCTGATAGCCCTGCGTCTTGAGGTAGCTGGGCAGGGCGAACATGGGTTTCGTCACGTGCTGCTGGTAGGGCTTGCTGCCGCTGGGCAGATAGGACACCGAGTAGCCCGTCAGGGCCTCGAACTCCACGTCACAGGTGCCGCCGCCGAAGCTGGGGCTGTAGACCCGGCCATAGGCGCTGGTCTGCTGCAGAGCGTGGAGGTTGGCCGAGACGTCGGTGTCGAACTGGAAGCCGTACTGTTCCAGCTCCGAGACGTCCCAGTAGGACTCGTCCATCACGTAGAGGATGGTGGGCTGCTTCACCTGTTCGTCTGCCGGGGTCTGGGCGGCGTAGGAGCCGGGCCAGGCCGGGCCGGTGGTGTACTTCTCCCCTGCCTCCACGTTGTCGAGGATGGCGTTGATGGCCTCCTCCGAGTAATCCTCGGGCTTGTCGATCTCCAGATTCGTCAGGTTGGTGAGGAAGCTGGTGATGACGCCGTAATAGCGGTAGTAGCGGTCCTGCATCCATGCGTCGGGCAGGATGCCCAGCGACTGGGTGACGGCAGGCTGCAAAAACACCCCGAAGATGAGGGCGCAGGTAGCCGCTGTGCTGGCCGCGAAGCCCGCCAGACGCTGCACCCACGGCAGCTTCTGACGCCCCCGGTAGAGGAAGAAGGAGCCGACGGTCAGAGCCAGCACCACGACGCCGGAGACGACCATGCTCTTCTGGACATGGATGCCCGCCGCGGAGGCCACGCCGGCCGCCTCGGACACCTGCATCAAGTCCCACGGGAGGAAGGGCTCGCCCCGGAGCTGCAGGATGTAAAAGTCCACCGTGGCGGGCAGACAGCCCAGCAGGGCCGACAGGAGGGTGGCCAGCGGGGCGAAGCGGGTGAGCCAGTCCACCGCCATCCAGACGAGGAAGAGCAGCCCCCACGCCAGCAGGTAGGCTTCTGGGTGGGGAAAGACGTACTGCACAAAGGTATCTCCGCTCAGGGCGCCGCGGGCGATGTACTCGGTGAGTAGCAGGAACAGAAGGGTGGCCGCAGGCGGAAACAGCAGCCGCGCCCCGTGCAGCCGGAGGGACGCAGCACTCGGATGGTGTGTCATAAAGAAGTTCCTTTCACTTCTGCGTTTTTCTTATTATTTGAAGCTTATTTGAGGCGGCAGACTCCGCCCCAGTCCTCTATTATAATCATCCCGCCTTCAAAATCCAGCCCTGACGGACAAAAAACGGGTGAAAATCTTTCATCCGTTCAGCCACTGATGCAATTTATCCAGCAATCCCCCGTGGGAGGGCGGCGGGGCGGGGATGTCCGTCCGCACGAGGATGGCGTCCAGACCGATCCGCTCGATGTCGGCCCAGGGGATGGTCAGGGTCTCGTCCCGGCCCAGCAGCCCGAAGAGCCGGGGCCGCCCCAGCAGAAGCAAACTCCCGATGCGGGCCGTGTCGGCGTCCAGCTCCACATCGTCCACCCGGCCAAGGCAGGCCCCGTCCTTCAGCTGGACGACTTCCTTGCTGCACAGCTCCCGAAAGGTCATCTCCCCCGCCCCCTTACAGTCCCATCCTATGCCGGGGCGGGCCGGACGATGCAAAAGGACTGGAAAATACTGTCCCGGATGTGCTATACTGGGCGCAGGACATCCCAACTTTTTTTAAGAGGTATCATCGATGTATAAAAATATCGTGTTCGACTTCGGCGGCGTCATGGTGGATTTCGACCCCCACAAGTACCTCATCGACCTGTTCGGGAACCGGGGGCTGGAAGAGGAGGTCTACGACCTGACCTTCGGCAGCAGAGAATGGCGGCTGCTGGACGCGGGCCGCATCACCCGCCGGGAGGCCAATGAGCGGATGCTCCAGCGGGCCAGAGCCGTGGGCCGGGGCTTCGAGGTGGAGGGCGTGCTGGACGACTGGATGAGCATGCTCCGCCCCCGCCGCCGGATGCAGACGCTGGTGGAGCAGCTCAAGCAGCGCGGCTACTGCGTCTACTACCTGAGCAACATCCCCGAGGACGTGCTGGACCTGCTGATGCACCGGGACTTCGAGGGTCTCTTCGACGGCGGCGTGGCCTCCTGCGAAGTGAAGATCAACAAGCCCGACCCCCGCATCTATCAGGCCCTGCTGGACAAGTACCATCTCCGGGCCGATGAGTGCATCTTCATCGACGACCGGGCCGACAACCTCGTAGCCGCCAGCGCTCTGGGCTTCGGCATCTACGAGATGCACAACGTCGGCACCCTGCTGCGCAGCCTGCCCACCTTCGGCGTCAGCCTCCACTAAAATAAAAGACCCCTGCCCGGCAAGGCCGTCGGGCAGAGGTCTTTTTTTGCGCAGAACTTACTTCTTCTCGTAGCTCTGGCAGTAGTGCGGGATGTCCACCTGCTGAGAAGAGCAGGTGCAGCGCTCCGTCACTGTGATCTCGGGCAAGTCACACTTGCTGCTCCCCACGTTGTGGCGGCACTCGCAGACATCACAGCGGACACCTGTGTTTTCCATTCATTCATCACCTCTTTGTCCCTAGGTTGCCCCAAAGACGCGGGATGATGCAGGATGGGCCGATGTTATTTTTTACCAGTTGGCCAGATCAGCGCCCAGCTTGCGGCAGGCAGCCTGAACGTCGTCGTCGGGCGTCTCGTTGCAGATGAGGCCCTCGTCGCTGAACAGCTGTGCGCCGTCCTCTTTGACGCGCTCGCACCAGTCGCGCATCCACTGGCCGTCGCCCCAGCCGTAGGAGCCGAACAGAGCCACCTTCTTGCCGTTCAGAGAGCCTTCGAGGCCCGCGAACATCGGCTCGAACTCGCTCTCCTCCAGCTGCTCCGCGCCCATGGCCGGGCAGCCGAAGGCCACCACGTCATACTCGCCCAGCTTTGCTGCGTCCATCTCGGCGCAGGGGACGATGGCGGCGGCAGCGCCTGCGCCCTCCGCGATGCAGTTTGCCATGGTCTCGGTGTTGCCGGTCGCGCTCCAGAATACGATTGCTACTTTGCTCATACTATTCAGCCTCACTTTTGATTTATTGGGTTAGCTGCTTCTAACATTTTGCTCCATAAAAATGCGTCGGAAGCAGGCTCAGACGCATCTCTTCAGTTAGATTTCTCTAACTGTCCATAGGATACCACAGCGCCGCCGCTTTGTCAAGCGGTCACAGAGGCTAACTTTTCCAGAAGCTTTACCCCCCTCTCACCAGCCGGAACGCCGCCGTCAGCACCCCCAGGATGACCGGCTGATGGAGCAGATAGAGCACCAGCGAGTGACGGCCCATCCAGCCCAGCGGCGGGCAGACCGACCGGCGCAGCGGCGCGAGGCGTCCGCGGCCCACGAGGTGGTGGAGGAAGTACCCCGCCCAGAACAGAAACAGCCAAGGCAGCAGCGGGAAATAGTCGGTGGAGAAAAAGCTCTTGGGCATGAAGCCGAAGTAGGCCGTGGTGTAGCTGGCGTAGAGGGCCTGCGGCAGGGCCAGACGCCCGCCCGGCAGGTTCCAGAAGCCCTTCATCGTGGGGTAGGTCACCCAGAACAGCAGGGCGCTGACGGCCACGCCCACGGCGGGCGGGACGCGGCGCAGCAGCGGGTCCAGCGCGGCGGTGAGGAGCATGGAGGAGCCCAGCAGGGTCAGCACCCCGAACCACACCACGTCCTCGGGCAGGAAGAGCAGGGTGACGGCTGTGACCAGCGCCCCTGCCCCGAAGACGACGGCTCCCCGCCGGAACGGATGATGCCCCAGCGGCAGGCAGAAGCCCGAAAGCAGGAGGAAGACCCAGCAGATGCTCTGCTGCCACACAAAGCCCGGGCGTCCGGTGTACCACTTCTGGGCCACGCCGAAGAGGAACACCACGTCCCACATCCCGTGGTAGAGCATCATGCTGATGAGGTCGAGTCCCCGCAGCTCGTCCAGAAGACGATAGCGGGCGGCAGTTTGCGGTTCCATAGAGTCCTCCTTCCCTCTGATCAGACTGGGGAGATTATAACACAAAAAGACCTCCCTGCAAAGACAGGAAGGCCGCAGTGGTTCAACGCTTACTTCTCATCGCGGGGCAGCAGGCAGTTGAGCAGGATGGCCACGAAGGCAGCAGGCACGATGCCGCTCTCGCCGCAGATGAGCTGGACGAACTGGGGGGTGTTGGCAAGGATCTTGGCGTTTGCACCCATGCCGTAGCCCACGCCCAGCGCCACAGAGACGATGGTCAGGGTGCGGGGAGTCATCTTCTCCTTGGTGATGAGCTGGATGCCCGACACCACGATGGAGGAGAACATCATGACGGCAGCGCCGCCCAGAACGGCCTGCGGCATGATGGAGATGAGTGCGCCCAGCTTGGGGATGAGGCCGCAGAGCATCAGGAAGATGGCGCCGGTGGCCAGTGCGCCCCGGTTGACCACCTTGGTCATGGCCACGAGGCCCACGTTCTGGCTGAAGGAGGTGTTGGGCAGGACGCCGAAGCAGGCGGCGACGGTGGAGCCGAGGCCGTCGCAGATGATGCCGCCGCTCAGCTCCTTATCGGTGGCCTCGCGGCTCATGCCGCCCTCCATGACGCCGGAGATGTCGCCCACCGTCTCCACGGCGGTGACGATGAACATGATCATAACGGGCAGGATGGCGCGGAGGTCGAAGACGATCTTGACCGGCACCAGCTTCGGGATGGCGAACCAGCTGGCCTCAGCGACCTTGTTCCAATTCAGCACCCATGCTTTGGTGAACTCCACGCCGTCGGCGGTGACGCCGGTGGTGGGCAGGACGAAGCCCATGACGATGGCTGCCAGATAGCCCGCGATGATGCCCACGAGGATAGAGGAAGAGCTGAGGAAGCCCTTGGTCCAGTGCTTGAAGAAGAGGATGACCACCAGCACAAAGACGGCCAGCAGCAGGTTCTCCACCGAGCCGAAGTCCTTGGCTGCGTTGCCGCCGCCGAAGGAGTTGACGCCCACGGAGATGAGGGACAGGCCGATGGACAGCACGACCGTGCCGGTGACCACCGGCGGGAACAGCTTGCGCAGGGGCTTCAGAAAGACGCCCAGCACGCTCTCGAACAGGCCGCCCAGAATGGATGCGCCCATCATGGCGCCGTAGGCCGTAACGCCGCCGCCCATGGTGGCAGCCACGCTGTTGAACACGCCCAGGAAGCCCGAGCTGGTACCCATGATGATCGGCACCTTGCCGCCCACAGGGCCGAGGCCGTACAGCTGCACCAGCGTGACGATGCCTGCCACGAACATGGCGTTCTGCAGCAGGCTCACCTGCAGGTCTGCGAACTCACCGCCCGCGAGGCCGCAGGCGCTGGTGATGATGAGCAGCGGGGTGAGGTTGCCCACGAACATGGCGAACACGTGCTGCAATCCCAGCGGGACAGCGTGGCGCAGCGGCATTTTCGCCTCAAACTCGTATGCCGAATTTTCCAGTTCAGCGCTTTTTATCATATTCCTGGCTCCTTTACTTCACTTCAGGTTTTTGTAACACGCATAGAAAATTATAGCAGACCGGAACCGGGAACGGTAGGGCTTTTTCGAGTTTTTATTCATATTTTCGTAATAAGTCGTACTTATGGAGGTTGCCCTCTCAGTCTCGCATTCGCTCGCCAGCTCCCCCAAAGGGGGAGCCACTGGCGTGCCGGTCAGGCCCACGCGGGACAAGCAAAGCTCGATGTCTCGGGAACGGTAGTGCTCCGCTGTCTGGATTCACGGCAGCTTGACAAGGTGCGCTTGTCCAGAAGCCGCTGCCCTCTGTAGCAAGGCCCGCCCTTTTGCGCCCTGTCGGGCCTCGGGCAGGCAGTAGGAAGTGGCCCGGCCTGCCAAGGGCTCCCCCTTTGGGGGAGCTGGCGCGGAGCGCCTGAGAGGGCAAGGATGCTGCCAAACAGCTCTGCGCAGCGATCGTATCGCTCCGACAACGAGCCTGCTTATCGCTGCGCGGCGGCTTTCGGGAGACGGGCTTGCCCTCTCCGTCATTGCTTCGCAATGCCACCTCTCCCAAAGGGAGAGGCTTTGGCATTCCGCAGTGTTTCCTGTATCTTTTTTCCGAAGTTTATGGTATACTTATTTTGCGGCCTTGCCCGCCCATTTTATTATAGCAATTTTCAAAATTAAAGCACATATCCGCAGGCGCGGAACCAGCCAGACCCCCAGCATCCTGCCATAAAGCACATCAGACAAGCCAGAAACATCTGCGTCACCTCATTTTCAGCGCAATCTCAATGTCTATGCCGACAAGCTGGAAAAACGGCGCTTTACCCAGAATGTCCAGCCGCAAAAAAATTGCGGACTACTTTGGCATTACCGTTGAAGAGCTTATGGGTACAAAAAAAGAGCCCGCCGGGATGGGCGAGCTCGACAAACAGATGCAGGAAATTGTGGCGTTGCTTAACAGCGCAACGCGGTGGAAACGCTGCTGCGCTCCCGGGCAAAGCCGGAGTGAATCAGCCGACAAACGGCAGATCTGTTTTGGCAGGGGCTTCGGTCAGGATGGCCAGAACCTCGGGGACCAGATCAGGGTACTGCCGCAGGATAGCAAGGATCTCTTCATTTGTCATCATGCCAAAACACTCTTTTTGTTGTATCTATGATTTTATGTTACAACAGCTACAAGCTGAAATCCAGAGGAAAGAGGAACATCGAATGAAAATTACAGAAAAATGCAAAGTTATTGTGGCGAGCAGCCTTGTGGCCGCTCTGATGACAGGTACTGCATTGCCCGCGCTGGCCGCCAGCCCCGCCGGGGACGTTCCCTTTGCGGTGCTCGCGCAGCAGAATAGTGCTGTGACCCCGGAGCAGGTAGAAGCGCTGATCAGCCAGATCGGTACTGTCACGCGCAGCAGACGCGCGGCAATCGTGGCCGCTTTGGATGCCTATAACCAGTTGGATGATGCAGGAAAAACTGCTGTCACCAATTTTGGCGTGCTGGCAGAAGCACAGCAGATTCTTGGTATTCAGGATGCACTTGCAAAGTGCAATGTCAACTACGATGCAGTAGAAGACTGCTGGGCGATTACAACCCCGCATGATGACAGCATCGATAAGCGCAAGACGTGTGGCATTGGCCCCAACCTTTATATCTGGGACAAGGGGAACACGATTGTTTTCTGGGAAGATTTTACTTACATGGGCTCTTCCGAGCTGGATATCGATGACATCATTCTGCGCGGTGGAGATTATAAGTACACTTACATTTGCGATTATGATAACTCCGATTATGGATACGACAAAGAGCTTGGTAAATGGTTTGCATGGGCCACCTTTGAAATGGAAGACAGTGAAGTCGAATGGTTGCGAAACCTTTTGAGTGCCGATACCGTTATCATGCGTTTCGAGGGAACGGATTATAGCAAGTTTGATTACACATGGACGGTGCAGGACCGGCAGGCAATCGCCGATATTATTGACCTCTATGATCTTCTGAAAGCAGTTACACCGGAAGTGCGTGAAAAAGCACTGCGTAACTAATACGTTCGGCCTAGGGAATAGAAGCTTGGAAGAAAAAGTCTCTTCATGCCAGTGAACAGGAGCGTTCCCGATGTGGCGCAGAAGAGAAAAGACTGGAACGGCCTTATATCTGGATTCAAGGCAAGTGGCTTAACGGATGGCTGAAGGGCCGTAAGCACTAAAAAGGACCCCCTTTCGGAGTTGCAACTCCGGGAGGGGGTTTTCTTCTTGGTGAGTCAAATGACTAGTTCAATTTCTACTTTCACTATTTATAGTGAATGCCATTCCCCGCAAAAGTCAAGCGCTGTGCAGAAAGTTTACAACTTCGCTCACACCCCCGGCACCAGCAGTCTGCGCGCCTCGTCGAGGCGGGCGGTGCCGTCGGGAAGGTCGTTGGCGGCCAGCATCTGGCCGGGCGAGACGTGGTAGCGCCGGGCGATGGCGAACAGCTCCTCCCCCGGCTGGGCGTAGCAGATGCGGAGCGACACCTCCGGGTCGGCGGGGGCGAGGGGGTCGCCCAGCTCCACCGCCCCCACGAGAGAGGCCGTCTTCCGCGCCAGCACCGCGCCCTCGGCCCGGACGGTGAGGGACACATCCAGCGCGCCGCCTGCGCTGGCGCATTGCAGGTCCTGAACGCTCAGCCAGCACTCGGGGTAGGCGTCGGCATCCTCGGGCAGGTCGGCGGGGAGAGGCAGGGCGTAGTCCAGCGCCTTTTCGTAGCACTCCATCTCCCCGAGGGTGTTTTCCGCAAAGGCCGACACCACGGCCCGGGCCGTCAGGACGGCTCTCCCCTCCTGCCGCGTCAGGCTCACCGGCCCGAAGGACGCGAAGCAGGCTAAAATATGCGCTCCTGCGTCGGGCAGAGGGCCGGAGCCCCGCAGCACCGTCGTCTCGTCCAGCGCGCAGAGCAGCGACTCGGTGGCGAGAGTCTGGGGCGTGAGGGTCGTCTCGAAGCGGGTGGAGAAGGCATCGGCCACGCATTGGAGCTGGTAGGGACGCCAGCCGCTCAGCCGCAGCATCGCCGTGGCCGTGAGGGTGGTGGAGGCCGCGCCGTCCTCGGTGGTCTCCCCTTCCGCCGCCGCAAAGCCCACCGGCTCCAGCACGCAGAGGCAGCGGCAGTCCTCGCTGAGGCCGTCTGCATCCAGGATCTGGTTGAAGGGCAGGTCGGCGGTCTGGCTGCGGAGGGCGGCGTCCCCTTCGGCCCGCCATCCGCAGAGGACGTGCAAGACCCCCTTCGCCACGGCCTTGCCCTGCATCCGCTTCAGCTCCCGCACCTCGGCAGTGCCGGTGATGTCGAGGATGGCGGCGGGGGGCTTCGGGAAGGTCAGCGCCCCCTCGATGGTCACGAGCTTTTCGAGGGTAGCGGCCCGCCGCACCCCTGCCAGCGTGACCGGCTTCTGCTCGATGCCGCCCTCGCTGAGGGCCGTGATGACCTCGGTGGACAGCTGGGCGTAGACGCTCACCACCAGCCCGTAGGCCCCCCGCACCTCGATGCGGCGGGGGTTGACAGCCCGGCAGTTGAGGTATTCGGTCTGGCCCTCGACGCAGGCTGTCCACGCCGTGGCCGCAAAGCTGGGCAGCTCGAGGGCCTTGGTGAAGGGCAGCTTCTGCTCGGTCTGGCACAGCCCCGCCCCCTCTTCGCCCTGATAATACACGGTACAGCGCAAATATCCTTCCAGCGTCAGCCGCCCGGGGGCCAGCTGCTTTTGCAGCACCACCGGCTTTGCGAAGCACTTGACGATGCGCTGCACCGGCGGCAGATAGTCCGAGATCAGTAGTTCGGTCTCGAGGGGCAGCTCCGCCTTGGCGGTGCAGTCCGCACCCGCCGCAGGCAGAACGTCCCGGAACACTTTCAGCTCCATGGTGATGCTCCTTTCCTGTCCTTGCTCTGATGAGAGTGTATGCGGGGCAAAGCCGGGCTATGCCCTGCGCCAGCCCACAGGCGCAAAAAGGCCCCCTCAGAGGGGCCTCTGAGGGGGCTTTGGGGAAAGCTTATCCGTTCCGACGCCAGGGCATCACGCTCTGAGCGCCCAGATCGCCGCCACGGCCAGATAGGTCTCGCCGTCCTTGGTAAAGGTGCCGGCAAAGAAATCTACGTTACTGCCCGGGACTCTGTTACCTATATTAGATTTCACAGTGGAATAGTACCACAACCCGCTCGTATAGGTTGGTTGGTCCGTTGCCGAGGGCTTTTCTCCCACACCGAAGGTGCCGCCATTGCCACGGTCTGTATACTGGGCCCAGTAGAGCGTTCTGCCATTCGGGATCGCCGGGGCTGCATCTGCGCTGGTCGGAGACCACTTCATCACATCGATACACATCCCGCTATTCTGCGGCAACTGGTTTTTTGCCACCTCGTTCAGGGCCTTCTGCCCGGTGGTGTTCAGTGCATTCGTGTCGGAATTTATCATGGTGGCAGCATTCAGCTTGCCCACCGCCTCCTCAAGGGCCTTCCGGCTCCTGTCGGTGGTGGTGACCTCGTCATCGTTGAGCCCAAACCAGTGCACGATCTGGCTTTTCTGCCCCGGGGACACCTCCACCAGATTCACGCCGTTGCCCCGGGAGGCGCTGCCGCTGCCGCCCCCAAAGAACCAGTCGTAGAGGTCCTCCAGCGGTGCGCAGGCGGTGAGGGTCACTGCGGTCATCACCCCCGCGAGGGCGAGGGCAAGGAATTTTTTCCGTTTCATGGTCGTATCCTCCTTTTTCTTGGGTGTTTTTGATACTTCCATTATATCCCCCCCCCCCCTCATGCAAGTGCCATTCGCGCAGGTTTTGGGGCGATTCACGCAGAAAAAAGCCCCCAGGGAGGTCGCAACTCCTTGGGGGCTTGGCATTTTGGGGTGATAGTCTGGGATGAAGTTTTACAAGGCTGCTGCCTAGGGCAGGCCCGTCTTCGTACAACCTCTCCGTCAGCGCTGACGCGCTGCCACCTCCCCTAGTAGGGGAGGCTTTGGCAGTCCCCGCAAAGTGAACGGTTTCGCCAGAGGCTCCCCCTTTGGGGGAGCTGGCGCGGAGCGCCTGAGAGGGCAAGGATGCTGCCAAACAGCTCTTACACAGCGATAGTATCGCTCTGACAAAGAGCCTGCCCTTCGCTGTGCGGCGGCTCTTTCGTGCCGGGCTTGCCCTCTCCGTCTGCTTCGCAGACACCTCTCCCAAAGGGAGAGGCTCTGGCAGTCCGGAGGGCGCAAAAAACCCCCTTTCGGAGCGGCAACTCCGTGAGGGGGTTTTCTTTTGCTTTAGCGAGCACCATGAGTACTCTTATCTCTTATGCTTTTATTATATGCCATTCCCCGCAAAAGTCAAGCGTTGCACAGAAAGTTTACAAGCGCGTCAGCAGGTCCCGACAACGACCACGAGGCAGTATTCCCGGCCCTCGACGGTCTTATGGCAGACGCCGACACGCAGCTTGGTGGGCGTGGGCCCCCCAAATGGAAGCTGGACCCCGACCTGCGGCACATTCCTAATGTTGTCGAACTGCGCTGCCTGCGCACCGGCGCTCATCCCGGTGGAGTCGAAGACGAAAAAGCCCACGTAATTGCTCTGCACGAAGTAGTCCTTCAGGCTTTTACTCAGGAAGTCGTACAGCGTCCGACCGGAGCCTATGGAGAGCGACGGGTCCAGCCCGCTGATGTTCCCCTCCCCGTCCTTCAGGAACCAGTCCGGGGTGAACGCGGGCCGGATGGTGCTGGTCAGTTCGGGGACGCCGTAAGAGACCTCGGTGATCGGGTAGACGCTCTTGAAGTGGTCGGCGGCGCCCTCCGCGACTGCGCGGTTTTTGGCGTCCTCTGCCGTCGAGCCGGTGCTGCTGCCGGTGCTGCTCGACCCGCCGCCGAAAATCGAATCATACACGAGCTCGGCTGCGTCCAGCGGGGTGCAGGCGGTCAGGGACGCCGTCAGCATCGCGCCCGCAAGGGCGAGGGCAAGGAGCTTTTTCAGTTTCATGGTCGTATCCTCCGTTCACTGTGGTGTTTTTGATACTTCCATTATAGCACCAACACTCCCTCCTAACCCGCACCCCCCCATCCCCAAAAACTTTCCCGCCCCACCGTCTCCACACCACCCCCCCCACCGACACACGACACAGTGGCACTGGGTCAGCGACACGTTCGTCAGCGACTCGTGGATTATTGTATTTACATGGACTTGCAGCGCGGT
>ENA-OQNO01000018-OQNO01000018.1-human-gut-metagenome-genome-assembly--contig:-NODE-18-length-228370-cov-6.094430_pt1 | contig 228370 bp, 239 predicted proteins | sample MGYA00242629_ERZ504880 | MGnify/ENA primary metagenome ERZ504880 (study PRJEB26092, sample SAMD00036377) | human gut metagenome | host: Homo sapiens | study: EMG produced TPA metagenomics assembly of... | reverse complement strand
TAACCCTGCACTTGGTTTCTTATTCAGTTCTCAAAGGTCTTTGTCTCTCTTAAGACAACTTCTATATTCTAGCAAATCTAGAATGCCTTGTCAACACTTTTTTTGAAGTTTTTTCACTTCTCGTGTCTGCTGTCTCTCCCGAAACAGCTTATTTATAATATCATCTCTATCTTGTCTTGTCAATAACTTGTATTGATTTTAATTTTCTTTTTTTATAATACTTTTTAATAGTATTTCTTCTCTCGATTTATCTAAAAAAAGAAGAGTAAAACTCCTTACTCTTCTTCATCTTTATTTTTATTTTCAATTCTTTCTTTGACTTCATCGTAAGATAGGGCATGATTATCTTCTTCTGAATCTCCAAGAGAATCCTCCGGCATCTTACCAGTCTCATAAATTGACTTGATTTGTGCAGCATCAAGTGTTTCATACTTAAGCAAAGCTTCTGCAATGAGAGCATGTGTTTCTCGGTTGGCATTGATAATTTCAGCTGCTTTGTCATGTGCCTCAACTAAAAGTGATCGAATTTCTTCGTCAATAAGTTGAGCTGTATGAGCTGAGTAAGACTTATCTGTCGTAAATTGTCCTGGATTCATCGCATGATTACCTTCATATTGGACTGGTCCAAGTTTTTCGCTCATACCATATTCAGTAACCATTGCACGTGCTAACTGTGTTGCTTGCTCAAAGTCATTTGAAGCGCCTGAGGTTTGAATGTTGAAAATAATTTCTTCTGCAACACGTCCACCCATAAGTCCTGCCAATTGTTCTTTTAGCTCATCTTTAGATGACAACATCTGATCCTCTTTTGGTAGAGAAATCATATAACCACCTGCGCGACCTCGTGGAACAATAGTAACCTTGTGAACATCACGAGCGCTAGAAAGTGTTAAACCAACAATTGTATGACCTGCTTCATGGTAAGCCACAACTTTACGTTCGTGTTCTGAAACTTGGCGGTCTTTCTTAGATGGTCCAGCAATAACACGATCCTCTGCTTCGTCGATATCACTAGCATCAATTCTAGTCTTACTACGTCGTGCAGCAACTAGGGCTGCTTCATTCAAGACATTCTCTAAGTCAGCTCCAACAAAACCTGGAGTTTGTTGAGCAACAACTTTAAGGTCAACATCTTCAGCCAATGGTTTATTCTTGGCATGGACTTTCAAGATAGCTTCTCGGCCTTTTACATCTGGGCGACCAACAAGAACTTTACGGTCAAAACGTCCTGGACGTAGGAGGGCTGGATCAAGAACATCACTGCGGTTGGTTGCAGCAATGACAATGATATTCTCATTTCCATCAAAACCATCCATTTCTATCAACAGTTGGTTAAGGGTTTGTTCACGTTCGTCGTTACCGCCGCCCATTCCAGTACCACGACGACGGCCAACCGCATCGATTTCATCAATAAAGATAATAGCACGTTCGGCCTTCTTAGCGTCTTCAAAAAGACTACGAACACGACTTGCTCCGACACCGACAAACATCTCTACGAAATCAGAACCTGAGATACTAAAGAAAGGAACATCTGCTTCACCAGCAACAGCTTTAGCAAGCAGAGTTTTACCTGTCCCTGGAGGGCCTTCAAGGAGAACACCCTTAGGGATACGTGCACCAAGTGCTTTATATTTACGTGGATTTTTGAGGAAATCTACGACTTCTACAAGTTCTTCTTTTTCTTCTTCCGCACCAGCCACATCTGTGAAACGAACTTTAATATTCTCTTTTGATTGAGTCTTAGCACGGTTGCGGCCAAAATTCATTGCACCGCGGTTACCACCTTGATTCATCATGAAAAGGAAGAAAATAGCAATCCCAATCAAAGGTAGGTAACTAAAAAGATATGAAATCCAAGCACCACTTGAACTTTCACGTATCATTTTAACATTAACATCAGCTGCTTCTGATGCTGACTGCAATTTCTGCATGGTTGTTTCATTCTGCAGCACAGTCGATGTAAAGCTACGTGTCTCTGATGATGCACTACCTAAAAATGGTAGACTAAGATCAGTATCAACCTTTTCGGCCTTTTTGTAGCTACCTTTAACTTCAATGATACTACCGTCTGGCTGATAAGTGATAGATTTTACCTTACCATCTTCAATTTTCTTAACCAACTGTGTGTAAGACAATTGTTGACTTGGGCTTTGGCTTCCTCCTGCAAAGTATTGTACTCCGGTTACAACCGCAATAATAACTATGATGTAGAGAAAAGCGTTCCGTAAGAAGCCATTATTATTTTTATTATTCATAAATTAATTAGACCTTTACTTATTTTGTATAAATTTCTTCTTTTAGGACACCGACATAAGGGAGGTTACGGTATTTTTCATCATAGTCTAGTCCGAAACCAACGATAAATTCATTAGGAACATCGTAACATACGTAATCTGCCTCAATATCAACAACACGACCTTCTGGTTTATCAAAAAGAGTTGCGATTTTGACTGAATTGGCTTTACGGTACTTGAACATATCTCGAAGATAAAGGAGCGTACGACCTGTGTCAATGATATCTTCAATAAAGATGATGTCTCGTCCTTCAACATTAGTGTCAACATCTTTAAGAATCTTTACTTCACCGCTGCTGACAGTTCCGCCACCATAACTAGAAACGACCATAAAGTCCATCTCAATATGGGTGTCGATATGTTTGATAAGTTCTGCCATAAATGGAACAGCACCTTTCAAAACACAGACTAGTAAAGGATTTTTCCCCGCATAATCCTCTGTCAATTGTTGTCCTAGTTCTTTAGTTTTAGCTACGATATCCTCTTGGGAAAAGAGGACTTTTTTAATGTCTTTTTCTAACATTTGGGTTCCCTTTCTCGAAGTCAATATTCTGTTATTATACCACTTTTACTTCAATCATCGTTATTTGAACATGGTATTTGATTAGAAATTCTTATAAATGACTACAGTGCCATAAAGTATAGCATTTTCAGGTCTTTTTTTCAAATAGAGACGCCCAGCAACATAAAGAAAAATAATCTGATCATCTTGTTCTCCTATAATGGCTTTTTGACGATCCTTCTCTAAAATCTTATTGTCTATAAATAGTCGTCTTAACTTTTTATGGTGACTACCAAGGTCAATCTTATCGCCTTCTTTTCTATGACGAATCACTATTGGGGAATCTGACCAAATACTAATAGTATCTGAGTTAGAAACGTCATTGAATTCTGAAAAACTCAAGGTATAATCCTCAAACTCAACAGATTTTCCAAATTCTAAGAGACAAGGAGGGGATAAAGAGATAGCCTCTTCTTTCCTTATAAGGAAAGAAGTCTGTGTTTTTACTAGTTCGTAACCATTTTTTAGGGGTATCTTCCCTGAACCATTTTTTCTTAGATAACTTATCAATTGATTAAATTGGCCTTTAGAAAGCTGTAAATCAGGAAAGGAGTCTAAATAATTTTGAAGAAGAAAGAGCTGGACAGGATCTGACTGTTGCTGAAAAACAGATAAATCAGTAATAGTAATATCCTTTGTTAACTCCCCTAAAGCTTGCTTCATAAGACCAATCTCCTCGGCTAAAAGACAAAGGTGCTCCTTAAATTTAGGATTTTCCTGAGATAATGTAGGAAGATAGGACAGTCTGATGCGATTCCGAAGATAGGCTAGTGACGTATTACTACTATCCTCAAAATGGAAAGTTACGGGAAGCTGATCTTTCGTAAGATGCAAAAAGGGACGAATAATCTGACCAATGCCAAATGGTCTGATCGCTGATATTCCTGTCAGGTGTCTTAAACGACTTCCTCTCAACAGTCTCATAAAAATCGTCTCTGCTTGATCATCTGCATGATGGGCTGTTACAAGAGCAGAGTAATCATAATCTTTCATGACCCGCTTAAAAAACTCATATCGAAAGGTACGGGCGGCATTTTCTGAAAACTTTCCTGAGAAGGCACTATAGTGAAAAGGGACCTTATGTTCCTCTGCCCAATGACGTAAATACGCTTCTTCATGCTCCGACTCTTGTCGTTGTTTATGGTTAACGTGAGCAATCCCCAACTGAATATCCAAATCTTTTTGATGGTTATACAAAAAGTGCAGCAAACTCATAGAGTCTGCTCCACCTGATACTGCTACTAAAATTTTCTTGTGCTGGTTAAAATAACCCTTGACTTGCATTATTTGCAACAATTTTTGTGTCATTATTTTAAAATTCCATAAACATCATCTGCAATTGAGGTGATCTTGTCATAGCCCTCTTTATCCGTAAAAATCGATAGAATAAAGGGAGAATCTGCATAAACAATAGCGACGTCATGTTTAAAGTCGTAGGCATCACCAATTTTATGAGCGACGGGAACATCAATGTTTTTGGAAATACGTTCGCCATCATAGTCCGTACTTGAAAGATAATTGATAATATCTCCATTTTGTCTATAAACAGCCTCCATCAAAGTACCTGCGGCTCTAGCAGTCAACTCCTTTTTATCCATATTCCACGAAGTCGCTGCGGCTTTATCTACTGATTTTTGGAAGGCCTTGTCATACTGATTGGTTACATAATAACCTAATATATTTGTCGCTACATTATCTGAGTTTTGGGCTACAGCCTTTAACAGATTTTCCAAACTATAATTCTTATCATCAGGCATCTTACTAATCTTTCCAGAACCATCTGAATCATAGGCACCTGGAAAACCATTTACAGCTGAGGTATATTGATACTCATCTGATAATGATAATTTCTTTTGGGACAGACGTTCCTGTGCATAATAGAGTACTCCAAGCTTGGCTACGCTTGCTGCATACATGCTTTTTTCGTCATTGATAGCAGCTACTCGGTCCGTATCAAGCTGTTTAACATAAACTGAGATGCGCTCTTGATTGTTATACTTCTCATTAAGGACTTTTTGAACAGCCTCGATGCGATTGTCAGTCGTTGATAAATCAGAAGCGTTAATCCACCCCTCTCCGTCTACCAAATAGTAAGTCCCTGCATGCGTCTGAGCTGCTTGGCTAACCTTAATGGGTTTAAAACTAGCGAGTTTGGAGTCAGCTTTTTCAGTTCCTAAAACGTAAGGTTCTTTGTATACCGTTAAACCATCTTTAGTCCAGAAGGTCATATCTACTGGTTTTTGATTATAGATACTGTCGTCTACAATTGATTTCTGACTAGCGGCTACATAATCACCATCTTGAAGTTGGAAAACAGGCTCACCTTTAGCATTCCAAAAAATAGCAGAAATCGATAGTTTGGTATCCGCTTGGATACTGGTTTTAAATTCTGTTAAATCCTTGTTCTTGTAAGTTAGGATAGTTGTTATCGTTCTTGGATTTTTAGGAATCTGTTTAAATTGAGTCAAGCTAGCTGTAGTATTTTGAGTCAATTTTTGGACCTGTTTTGGGGTCAGAGTTAGCTCCTTCTCCATAGGAAGTAAGACTAGAGGACTAGAAGATACAAGCACAACAGTTGCAGCTATTAAGAGCTTTTTCATGCTTGCTTCTTCACCTCCTCTTTCCTCGGTAATTCCGTTTTAAGTTGCTGATTTTTTTCTGATAGTTCCTCTAACTTGGCTTCTGAATAGGTTAAAAAAGTTTCTACAGTTTTAAGTAAATCTTTCATTAGGGTAATAAGCTTGGTACAGGATAGATTGACTCTCCTTCACGTGAATAATAGTACTTAGCACGCGCATATTTCTCGGCGAAAGCATCATCCTTAAGTTTCTTAGCCAAATCCTTTCGTTCCTTTGTCTGATCCGACAATTTATCATAGTCTTTCTGAAGCGACAAGACTTCCTTCTCTTGCTGTTTGATATTCATATAGGTCTCAACCAGATTATAGGTTGGCAAGATAAAGAGTAAAACAACCACAAAAAGAATCCACCCCATAAAGCGATTCCTTTGTTCGTGTTCGGCACGCTCTAATCGTTGCTCTTGATTGGCATTATCAATGTAATCGTTCGTAAGCTGTACAATATTAGGCTTCTTGCTCATCTGCTTCAATCCTTGTTTCACTTATAATCTCGTACATTTTTGCCGCATCTTCTTTTTTAGTACTGTCTTTCATTTCTAAAACACGGACAGTTAAAAGTTTATTTCCAAAACGAACTTCCACTTGGTCACCAATTTTTAAATCTGTAGATGACTTAGCGAGTACTCCATTTACTTTTATACGTCCTTTATCAGCTACTTCTTTAGCAACTGGACGGCGTTTGATAATTCGTGATACTTTTAAATATTTGTCTAATCTCAATGTTACTGTTTCCTTTTCGTTAGGATATCTCTTCTATGATAGCATTTTTTTGAGAAAATAGGGGACTAAAGCCTTTTCAAGTACAAAAATAAGAGAATCGACACTAGTCGACCCTCTCAGGAGATTTATGAAAAAGAAAAGTTTTAGGATGTTTTATAGTATAGAGAGACTTACTTAAACTTTCCTTAAGCTTACTTTTTTTCTTTACGTTCTTTGATTTCCATAAATGTCTGTCCAAAAATTTTTAATTCTTCAAGAATCTCATAGTCTTTCTTGTTACGAACATCAAAAGTAATCTCTACTTTCCCCTGGTTATCACTGATTTTTGCTTTTAAATGCGTTTTAGAGATGGCTTCGAAATAGTCTTGAGTCAAGAAGAATTTAAGAGAGGCTTGTTCGAAACGAACAATAATAGTATCGTTCTTACGCTCGACTAATTCTGCAAAGGCAGCATCTAAATAGGCCTTAACCAGACCAATCTCAATGAGATAGGCAACTTGGTCTGGATATTCTCCAAAGCGGTCAATAAGCTCATCTTGAAGGTCTTGATAGTCTTTCTGATTCTCAATTTCTCGAATACGTTTATAAATTTCAATTTTTTGGCGCTCGTCAGAAATATAGTCAGAAGGGAGGTAAGCATCAATCTGAAGATTGAACTCTGCATTTCCTTTACGGCGAACTTGAGTTTTACCTTGACGTTTATTGATAGCCTCTTCCAAGAGTTGCGAGTACATTTCGAACCCGACTGAGTCGATGAAACCACTTTGAGAAGCACCAAGAATGTTCCCGGCACCACGAATTGATAAATCACGCATGGCAATTTTGAAACCTGATCCCAGTTCTGTAAAGCCCTTAATAGCATCCAATCGCTTCTCAGAGACTTCCGTCAACACTTTATCAGGACGATACATGAGATAGGCATAAGCAATTCGATTACTACGCCCCACACGACCTCTCAACTGATAAAGAGTAGATAAGCCCATATGATCTGCATTCTCAATAAAGAGCGTATTAACGTTGGAGATATCAATCCCTGTCTCGATAATGGTCGTTGCTACCAAAACATCGTAATCACCATTCAAGAAATCCAAGAGGGTATTCTCCAACATAACCTCACTCATCTGACCATGAACAAATCCGATACGTGCTTCAGGGACCAGCTCATGTAGTTCAGAAACTTTTTGATCAATGGTTTCAACACGATTATAAACATAAAAAATCTGGCCGCCTCGGTCCATCTCTCTTAATATCGCTTCTCTAATAAGACCAGGATTGGTTTCCATAACATAAGTTTGAACTGGATAACGGTTGGTAGGTGCTGTCTCAATAATCGACAAATCACGAATACCTAACATAGACATATGAAGCGTACGAGGAATAGGTGTCGCAGTTAGAGTAAGGACATCAACCTTAGCTTTCAACTCCTTAAGTTTCTCTTTATGCTTCACGCCAAAACGTTGTTCTTCATCAATTACTAGCAAGCCTAAATCAGAAAACTTAACATCTTTAGACAGCAGGCGGTGGGTACCAATAATAATATCAATACGCCCTTTAGCGAGATTTTCAATAGTCTCATTTTGCTCTTTTTTACTTCTAAAACGACTGAGTTCATCTACTTCAACGGCATGATTTTCAAAACGTTCTTTAAAATTCAAATAGTGCTGATGGGCAAGAACTGTTGTAGGAACTAGGATAGCAACTTGCTTTCCATCATTGACTGCCTTGAAGGCAGCACGCATAGCTACCTCTGTCTTACCAAAACCAACATCACCCACCAAGAGACGATCCATGGGTTTGTCTGACTCCATGTCTGCCTTAATTTCCTTGATAGAACGCAATTGATCCTCTGTCTCAGCATAGGCAAAATCATCTTCGAAATCCCTTTGGTTATCATCATCTGGTGAAAAAGCAAAACCTTTAAGTTGACTACGCTCAGCATAAAGTTTTAAGAGATCATCGGCAATATCCTCTACTTGCTTGCTTACTTTTTGTTTAGTCTTTTGGAAACGCCCATCATTGAGTTTATTAATTTTAGGCTCTTTTCCGTCCGCTGATACATACTTAGAGAGACTCTCAATCTGCTCAACAGGTAGAGAAATTGTTGCAGCATCCTGATATTGGATGGTCAAGTAGTCACGATGCACCCCTTTAATCTCAATAGTCTCAATACCTTTAAATTGACCGATACCATGAGTCTGGTGTACAACATAATCACCTTTTTCAAGTTCATTGTAATCTTTGAGACGCTCTGCATTGGAAACGTGACTGGCACGCGCACGACGTTTTACTTTTTTATGAAAAATCTCACGTTCAGTGACAAGAACAAGCTTTTCATCCGCAAAGTAAAAACCATTGGATAAGTTTCCTAAGACTAACTGAGGCTTATGAGGTATCAAATCTCCAAAGCTACTAAGGGGTAAATCTAAATCATATTCTTCCAAGGTTTCCTTCAAAGATTTGAGCTGCTTCTCAGACCCCACTTGTAAAATAACTGTTGCCTTATTCTTGGTATAGCGATGTATTTCATCAACTAGAAGTGGGAACTGGTTAAAGAACTCTTGCATAGGGTATTGCGTGAATTGATACAACTTATCAAATTTAAGATTTCCCAATCCCTTATGAAAATTCGAAAAGAAACTAGCTGGCTGATAGTTACGTAAAGTCTTAAATGAATCCACTAAGTAATTTAGATGACTCAGAGACTTGCCCTGATGAAGATCTTCAGTTAAAAGATTAGCCACTTCCAACTCAAGACGTCCATGGCGGTCCACTATCTTTTGAAAATCATCAATGAATACAGGAGCTCCCTTTGGAAGGTAGTCAAATAAGGTGTAAGCTTTATCATAAAAGAGAGACAAAAACTTACGTAAATCTTTATGACGGTAACCATCAATCGTAACCGAAAGAACATCCTCAAGGTAAGCCTTATGAGGACCTTCTGCCTTTGAGACCGCACTTTCCAAAGTCTTCTCAGCACGTTGGTAATCTTCTCTTGTTAAGATAATATCATCTGCCGGAGATACGATAATATGCTCTAAATTGTCTAAAGATTTCTGACTATCGCTATCAAACTGACGAATACCATCAATCTCATCTCCAAAAAATTCTAAACGGTAAGGGAGTTCTGCAGTCAGTTCATAAATATCTAAAATATCGCCCCTACGACTGAACTCACCAGGGGAGAGAACCTGCTCTACTCTTTGGTATCCAATATGAGTCAGATGCTTACTGAGAGCCTCTAAATCATGTTCCTCCCCTAGTGTTAAGTCAATGCGAGAGTCTTTATAAACCTCAGGATTAGGCAAATGTAACTTAGTACCAACTAAACTCGTAACCAAAACCCCACTGGCCTCTTTATCTATTAAAAAATTAAGACTTTCGAGACGAGAATGGGTCTTTTCTGGAGAAGCGAAGATAAACTCTGCAGCTACTACATCATCTGCAAAAAAAGAATAAACCTTATCCTCTCCTAAGATAGCTGATAAATCTCCTGTTAGTTGCTCAGCTTCATTTTGTGTTGAAGTAACGATTAGAATCTTAGGAACCTGCTCAGAAAGGGCAGATGCCATGACAACTGCCTTGCTGGAACCAGAAAATCCCATGACCAACTGCCTACTCAATAAGGTTACTTTATCACGCCACTCAAGCAATTGATGATTCTTCTCAAAAAGATCTAATAGGGTATTAGCCATTATAACGCCTCATAGTGTCTTCGAAATCATTGGTTTTAAGGTAATGATTGAGAGCCGTCTCTACCTTGTCTAAAGTCAGTAAAATTGTGGCATAATCATCTTCACTAAATTTTCCAAGGACATGATTAACGACCGTCATTCCTTTCTGTGGGCGACCAATACCAATTTTTATACGGTCAAATTCTTGAGTGCCAGTTTCAGCAATGATAGATTTAATCCCATTATGACCACCTGCTGAACCTTTTTGACGAAAGCGCAATTTCCCAACTTCCATATCTAAGTCATCGTAAATGACGATAAAATCCTCCATGGGAATATTGTAATAAGCTAGCAATGCTCTAACAGCTAGACCAGATAGATTCATAAAGGTCGTTGGTTTCACAAAATAAACCTTTTCACCGTTTAAAAAGGTCGAAGCCACTTCAGCCTTAAAGGTCTTTTCTTCAGAAAAGGTTAATCCCAGTTCCTTAGCCATTAGGTCAATAGCCATAAACCCAACATTGTGACGTGTCTCATGGTATTTTGAACCAGGATTTCCCAAGCCAACTACTAATTTTGTCATTATTTCTCCTCTTTGATAAACAGCAAAAGGACTGAAAAATACTTTTCAGCCTTGTGCACTATTTTTTATTTTCTAAACGTTGAAACGGAATTCCATGATGTCGCCATCTTGAACAACATATTCTTTTCCTTCTTCACGAAGGCGACCAGCTTCCTTAACAGCTTTCTCAGAACCATATTTAATAAGATCATCGTAAGACATGGTTACAGCACGGATAAAGCCTTTCTCGAAGTCAGAGTGGATAATTCCTGCTGCTTGTGGAGCCTTGATGCCGCGTTTAAAGGTCCAAGCACGCACTTCTTTCTCACCAGCAGTAAAGTAAGTTCCTAGACCAAGCAAGTGATAGGCTGCGCGTGTCAGTTTATCAACTCCTGATTCTGTCAAACCAAGGTCTTCCAAGAACATTTCTTTGTCTTCATCATCCAATTCAGAAATTTCTTCCTCAACACGTGCCGAGATAACAACTACTTCTGCATTTTCAGTCGCTGCAAACTCACGAATTTGTTTGACATAATCAATATCATCAGGATTTGCGACTTGGTCTTCATCAACGTTAGCCACATAAAGTACTGGTTTTGTTGTCAAGAGGAAGAGTCCCTTAACAATTTTTTGCTCTTCCTCAGTAAAATCAATCGTACGTGCAGACTTACCATCTTCTAGAACAGGTTTAATCTTTTGAAGAATATTAAACTCTGCCACAGAATCTTTATCTTTTTGTGTACGAGCAATTTTTTCGACACGCGCATAACGTTTGTTAATTGATTCAAGGTCAGCCAAAATCAATTCTAGGTTGATTGTATCAATATCAGCCATCGGATCTACAAAGGCATCCTCACGCCCTTGTTCACGCATAACATTTTCATCATCGAAAGCACGAACCACATGGACAATCGCATCTACTTCACGAATGTTCGCTAAGAACTTATTTCCAAGACCTTCACCCTTTGATGCTCCTTTTACGATACCCGCAATATCTGTGAACTCAAATGTGGTTGGAACTGTCTTTTTAGGGGTAATAAGTTCAGTCAGTTTCGTCAAACGCTCATCTGGTACCTCAACCATTCCGACGTTTGGATCAATTGTCGCGAAAGGATAGTTAGCAGCTTCCGCACCCGCTTTTGTAATTGCATTGAAAAGAGTTGATTTACCAACGTTTGGCAAACCAACGATACCTGCTGTTAAAGCCATTAATTTATTTCTCCATAAAAAAGTAATTTAGTTAATTATAACACAAAAATTGTTAAAAATAGGCAACTTCCCTTTGAGAATCGGAAAAAGGGAAGCAAGGCAAAGAATGCTATAAAGAAGATAATTGGGGACTCTAGAAAGTTTTTATATTTCTAGTAAACTAATTTTCTTAACATAAGAATCTCCTTATCTAGACTCCTCAATGTCTGTTATAAAATCTTCTTAAGTTTCTTTTCGAAATCATGACGACTCATCATAACCACATGATCACAATTCGTACAACGGATCTTAATGTCAGCTCCAAGACGGGTCACTTCCCATTCATTAGCTTTTTTTCCTGTTGCTTTGATGGTACAAGCATGTGGTTTTTTCATTTCAACTAAACTTCCAATTTGGTACATAGACTTCCTCTCTAGTAAAAAAGTTATCCACAGTGGATAACTTTTTCGATTTTAGTTTGTTCTTACAGGTGTAATCAATTGAATAAAATTCTCACTGTCATCTGCTGGCGTCAAAGTAAATGGGCGCACTGGTGAAATGAAACGTACACGGACAGTCTCACTCTTAAGAGCTTTCAAAGCATCTATTAGGTAGGTTGGGTTGAAACTAATGACCAAATCACTACCTGAAACATCTTGCACGTCAATATCCTCATTCACCTTTCCGACTTCTGGCGAATTAACATGGGCACTGACACTGCCATTGATGATTTCGAGTTTAACAGTACCACTTTGACTAGCATTAGAAATCAAATATGAACGTTCCATAGCAGAACGAAGGCTAGCGGTCTCGAAAACAACTTCTGTTTCAAATGAATCAGATAAGAGACGATTCGTGTCTGGATAATTTCCTTCAAGTAAACGTGTATAGAAAGAAATTGTTTCACTACGGAATAGAATTTGATTTGCTGAGAAGAAAACCTCTAAATTTTCAATATCATCGCTAAAGACTGCCGATAATTCTTTAAGTGAGCGACTTGGGATTACAACATCAAAGTTATCTGCAGAATGCTCCAAAACAAGTTGGCGTTGGCTCATACGGTGAGAGTCAGTTGCTACAGCTTTGAGATCTTTATGATTTGAAAGAACAAAGTGAACACCGGTTAAAATTGGACGACTTTCTTGTGTGCTTGCTGCGAATGAAGTTTCAGCAATGATAGATTTTAACACTTTTGTGTCCATGAGTAATGGCGTCAAGCTATCAACTTCCTGAATACGGGGATATTGTTCAACATCTTTCCCTTTCAAGGTAATTTCTGATTTACCACTCTTCAGTAAAACTTGGTATTGTTCAATTTCTTCAAAAGTTAGGGTAACATCAGGCAAGCTTGAGACAACATTAATGAAAAAGTTGGCTTCCAAAAGGATAATACCTGGCTGTGTAATTAATAGGCCTGCATTTTCTTCTGAAACTGAGATACTATTTTCAATTGAGATTTGCCCATTTGATCCTGTCAAATAGATACCATCACTGGTAACTTCGATTTTAATCGTTGATAGAATTGGGATAGCATTTTTAGAAGAAATAGCACGGCGAGTCGTATGAAGTGCTTGTAAGAAATAAGCTTTATTAATAGCAAATTGAATCATGATGCTCCTTTATTTTAGTAGTATTATTTTAGTAGTAGTAGTAGGTCTTGTGGACACTGTGCATAAGTCTACAAAACATAGTTTTATCAATGCTTTAAACTTGTGCACAGCCTGTGGAAAAGTTTGGATAATTTTTAATAGTTATCCACAAGTATCATTTTATCTTGTTTTTGATGCTATCAATTTCAATGCGTAAACTGTCATCTTGAGCAATCATATTTTTGATTTTATTGTATGCATGTAAGACAGTTGAGTGGTCTCTTCCTCCAAATTCTTTTCCAATTTTCGGAAGAGAGTTATCAGTCATTTCACGCGCAAGATACATGGCTACCTGACGTGCCAAGACAATATTTTGTGTTCGTTTAGTTGCCTTGATCTCTTTTACAGTGACATTATAAAATTTTCCTACCTCAGTTTGGATATCCTCAATCGGAATAAGAGTTAACTTAGGACCATCCATTTTACGTGCGCGAATGGCTTCAGCAGCTACTTCAACTGTGATAGTATCTAACTGGCGAACATTGGCAACTAAGCTAATATCTTTTAAGGCTCCTTCTAAGTCACGGACATTTGAATCAAATTGGCCAGCTAAATACTCAATTGTTTCAGGAGGAAAATGATAATCATAGTCCATAATCTTATTAGTAAGAATGGCCACTCGCGTTTCAAAGTCAGGTGGTGTGATATTGACGGTTAACCCCCATTTGAAGCGCGTGACAAGACGCTCTTCCATTTCGTTCAATTGATCTGGATTACGGTCGCTGGTCAGGACAATTTGTTTATTATTATTGTGAAGGACATTGAAAGTATTGAAAAATTCCTCTTGAGTGGCTTGCGTTGATTTTTTAGCCAAAGATTGAATATCATCAATTAAGAGAACGTCCAGATGACGGTATTTAAGTTTTAGTTCATCCATTTTATCTAAACGGATATGGACAACAAATTCATTAATGAAATTCTCTGCAGTAATGTATTTGATACGTGCTTGAGGATTATCATGTAAGACCTTGTTACCAATGGCATTGAGTAAGTGAGTTTTTCCGAGACCAGGTCCTCCATAAATAAATAGAGGGTTATACGTAGCTCCTGGTGAATCAGCTACAGCTAAAGATGCAGCAACTGACCAACGGTTTTCATCCCCCTGAATAAAATTATCAAAGGTGTACTTACTATTTAAGTCAGAGTCCAATGTAGGAAGAGCAGGTGTTTGCTGTTCCTTTTTATTGCCAAAGTCATTGTTTGTTACAGTTGAATTTGCCTCGTTTAAGAGTGCTTCGTCAAAGACGTACTCAACTTTGATTTCACTATTATAGGCTTCAAAACCAGCCATCAAAATGAAAGATTGCATATTCTTTTCCCAGAATAGCTTTTTGACTTCTTCAAGCAGAATTGTAGCAACGTTATTTTGAACTTTGATGAGCTTGGTATCCAGGACATAATAATCAAAAGTGGCTTGTGTTAGTTCCTCTTTGGCCAGCTCTAAGAGCTTATTCCAAAAAAAATGCTCTTTTTCGGTCATTCCATCAATTCTCCTTCTTTATTCTTGTTCTCTGATTCTATCATAAAACAAAAAAGTTTTCCACAGGTCCGGAGATAAAAGTTCCTTAAGTTATCCACAAGCAAAAAAGACAATTAACATTGTGCACAAGAGTTATCCACAAGTTGTGAATAAAAAAAGAAACCCTCTTAAATAAAGGGAGGGCCACCGTTTTATGATGTGGATAAGTTTGTTTTTTTTTGCTACTCAATTCACAGGTCAAATAAGCTTGTTGATAATTCTGTTAAAATCTTCTTCTGTCGAAAAGTGGATCTGAATAGTTCCAGAGTGGTTTTTGTGATAACGAAGAGTAACAGGGAGACCAAGTGATTTTTCAAGTTCTTTTTCTTTATCTTTTATATGAATATCTTTTTTTGATTTTTGTTTTTTTGGAAGTTCTTGAAGTCTTTTTTCCAGGGTACGAACTGACCATTTTTCAGTAAGGACCTGATGATAGATAGTTAATTGCTTTTTTGTATCCTCAATAGCTAAAAGTGCTCTAGCATGTCCTTGACTCAATTTGCCATTTTCGATACTCGTCTGTATCTCTTGGGGAAGTTGGAGGAGTCTGAGAGAGTTACTGATATAGGGTCTGGATTTTCCCATAGCTTTCGCCAGTTCCTCGTGATTATAAGCTAGCTCATTAATTAAACTACGATAGGCCTTTGCTTCTTCAATGGGATTGAGATTCGATCGTTGTAAATTTTCAATAATAGCTTGTTTACGGCTTTCTTGATCTGTAACTTCCTTTACAACTGCAGGGATTTCTGTCATTCCTAGACGTTTACAGGCACGTAAACGTCTTTCCCCAGCAATTAGTTCATAACCAATAATATCCGATTTTCGGACAATGATTGGCTGTATCAGTCCATTTTCTGAGATTGATTGGCTTAGCTCTGCTAATTCTTCATCAGAGAACTCTATACGAGGTTGAAAAGGATTGGGATAGATGTCACTAATAGGTAGAGCTTTGAGTTGTTCTTGCATGTTATTCCTTTCCAAAAAAGACCTTTACATTATTGTAAAGGTCTTTTGACAGATTTGTCAATGACTTAGTCAGACAAGTCTTCTGTAGATTTTGTTAATTTAAGTTCTTCAGTTTTCTTCTCTTTACCACGATAGAAGGTTACCTTGATTGTATCTCCAATACTATGGCTGTAAAGATTGGTTTGAATATCAGTTTTTGAGCTGATTTCCTTACCGTCAATTTCAGTGATAACATCATTTTCTTGAAGTTTACCGTCAGCTGGCATACCTTTTTGAACGCTGCCGACTACAACTCCAGCTTTCACATCATCTGGTAAATCTAATTTAGAAGTTGCACTGCTAGAAAGGCTGTTAAGATCGGCCATTGAGATTCCTAGGGCTGGTCGTGTAACTTTACCGTCTTTTTCCAATTGATTGATGATTTCGACAACATCGTTTGATGGAATGGCAAATCCCATACCTTCAACGGCACTACCAGCGACTGCTGACGTTGATGAAATTTTACTTGAGTTAATACCGATAACTTGTCCTTCGATATTGACTAAGGCACCACCTGAGTTACCAGGGTTAATGGCAGCATCTGTTTGGATAGCATTTGTTGAAACAGTTTCACCATTGTCGTTTTGCATAGTTACGGTACGGCTAAGGCTAGAAACGATTCCCTCTGTTACTGAGTTGGCGTATTCGGTACCAAGTGGGCTACCGATAGCAATTGCCTTCTCACCGACTGTGAGAGAGTTTGAGTCTGCAAATTCCGCTACGGTTTTAATTTTATCTGAAGAAACTTTGACAACTGCTAGGTCAGAGTAAGTATCTTTACCAACGAGTTCACCAGTAATTTTTGATCCATCTGAAAGCATGATTTCAAGTTTTTTAGCGCCATCGACAACGTGGTTGTTGGTTACGATGTAGGCCTCTTTCCCATCTTTTTTATAGATGACTCCAGAACCTTCACCAGCGACTTGCAACCCATCAGAATCTTTTGATTTGTCTTGGTTAGAGTCAGAACTATCATCTCCACCAAAGATACGGCCATAAAGTTCATTTAGAGAATCTGAAGATGATCCTTCTTGGTAATTGATGACAGAAACAACGGCATTTTGTACTTTCTTAACAGCTTTAGTTGTATCTGTTGTATTATTGTATACGGTCTTAGCTGTTTTAACACCTGTATCTGTTGAATTGGTAAAAGATACCCCTGCTGCTGTTAGTAGGATAAAGGCACCTAGTAAACCACCTAGTAAGCCAATAACAAGCATTGCAATTGGCGCTACTATTTTTTTCCAGTTAAATTTTTTCACGTTTAGTCCTCCTTTTTGATAAACATATCAAAGTAAGCTTAATTATATCATAAAGTGATTTTAAAAAACAGTTATCAACAGTCTGTGGATAAGTTTCAAAAAGTGTAGATAAGAAGCTATTTTATAGGGATAACTAAAGATTCTTAACAGTAAAAAGGTGTGGATAAGGTGTTAAAAGATTGTGGATATGTGCTATAATAAGCCTATGAAAGTTAAATTGATTACCGTTGGAAAATTGAAAGAAAAATATTTGAAAGATGGCATTGCGGAGTATGTCAAACGACTAGGACGCTTTACAAAATTTGAGTCTATAGAATTAACGGATGAAAAGACGCCAGATAATGCAAGCGAAGCTGAAAATAAAGCTATCCTAGACAAAGAGGGGCAGCGTATCTTGGCTAAAGTAGGTGATCGTGATTATGTCATTGCCTTGGCTATTGAAGGAAAACAATTTCCCTCGGAGCAATTTGCTAAAGAGTTAGAGCAGGCGACCCTTAGAGGCTATTCAGATATTACTTTTATTATAGGGGGAAGTTTGGGACTCTCTCCTACAGTGAAAAAGAGGGCTAATCAATTGATGAGTTTTGGTCTCTTAACGTTCCCTCATCAACTTATGCGCCTTGTATTAGTAGAACAAATTTATCGTGCATTCATGATTCAGCAGGGAAGTCCTTACCATAAGTAGAAGAAGGAAACAGACATGTTCAGAATGAAAAAACGCTCCTATCGTGTTTTTGAAGGATTACGGGTAGCAACTCTAGTAAGTTATATAGGGGGCTTCATTGATGCCTATACTTACAATACTCAAGACGGACGATTTGCAAGTATTCAGACAGGTAATCTCCTTTATTTGGTTATTCATCTTGTTGAGGGGCATATTGCAAGAGCTTTCAGCTATGTGATACCTATTTTTTTCTTTGTTTTAGGTCAGTTTTTTGTTTTTTTTGTTAAGAAGTGGCTCATTAACCATAAATGGGGATGGCATTTGCAAGCGATTAGACTTGCCTTTCTCTTGATGACTATTCTCGCCATTATTACACCTTACGTTGATTCTACTATTACGATTGCAGGCTTGGCATTTTTTGCCTCTCTTCAGGTAGGGATTTTTAAGCGTGTCAGAGGGGTAAATTATGCTTCCTTCATGATGACTGGTAATATTACGAATACCTCTTTAACCGTTGCCAGGGCTATTGACGAGGGGGATCCCAAAGTGCTTAAACAAGCTTCTTATACTACTATTATCATCTTTACATTTATGGTAGGAGTTGCAGCCTCAACTTGGTTTGCTCAATATTTACATGAATACAGCCTATATACGACTTTGCTTCCCTTGTTTGTTTTAAATTATTTCCTATTTATCGAGGCAAAAGAAAAACGCAACTAGAGATTCTAGATTGCGTTTTTTTATCTGATCCCAGCAGGATTCGAACCTGCGACCGTTCGCTTAGAAGGCGAATGCTCTATCCAGCTGAGCTATGGGACCAATAACTCTATTAGTTTACAAAATATAAAGCAACATGTCAATACTTTGTAAAAGCAAGATAAAAACTAACGTAAAATTCGAATAAATTTAGCAAAATTTAATATTTTTTTTGAAAAAAAGTATAGACAAAATCGAATACTCTGATATAATAATAAGAGTGTTAACGAGATAAAAATCTCAGAACTTGGTCCGTTGGTCAAGGGGTTAAGACACCGCCTTTTCACGGCGGTAACACGGGTTCGAATCCCGTACGGACTATTTTTGCTACTTAGCAGTTTTATCCGCCATAGCTCAGTTGGTAGTAGCGCATGACTGTTAATCATGATGTCGTAGGTTCGAGTCCTACTGGCGGAGTGATAAGACACCTCAAGTTGTATAGCTTGAGTTTTTTTTGTACCCAAAGATAAATAGGTCTGGAACAATTGTTCCAGACCTATTTAATTTAAGATAATCAGCGTTTTTGAATAACCGTTATTTTTCTGATGAAATAAGCGTAGCAACAAAATATGATACTTGCCAATAGACTAATCAATAAACCTGTCTTAAGACCATAGGGAATGAAGGTTAGAACAACTTTACCTTTCCCACTAGGGACATCAACTTTCATGAACCCCTTTTGAGCTCTATGAATCTTAACTTTTTTATGATTTATGGTCGCTGTCCACCCCTTATCGTATGGAATGGTGAAGAATAGTGAGGCATTCGTTTTACTACTATAATCAACGAACACTTTATTATTTGACGTCGTAACCTTGCTATCACGTTCATTAATAGTATCCATAGCTATCTGATAGTTTTGAGTATCAAGGGCATAAAAACTAGGATTATCAAAGGATATTGCTTTATTGCCAGGAAAACTAAGTTTGATGGGAACCATTGATTCTGTTTCAAAGTAGCCAAGATCGAAGAAATCAAAGGTATTATCAGTAACTTGATTCCTTGTCACACCATTTACAGTAATTGACAGAGAGTGGTTATTGTCATCGGACCAAGAAATATTAGGAACACTAACATAGAGTTGACTATGTGGTGGAGCGATGACTCGATAGGTTATTGTAACAAAATCTTGATTCGAGTTGCTAACGTTTTTAGCCACGCGCTGATTCAAAGACTTAGCATCTTGATCAAAGAGTTGAGATGGAGCTCGTTTAAAATAGTTTAAGTTAAGTCCAGATAGAGCATTTAACAAGCTAGTTTGATTGTCAAGCGTATTGACAGTGAAGTCAATATTCTTGTAAATGCCATCAGTTAAGATAGCAAGCTGGCTTGCATTATTATTTTGATAAAGCCCCATTGTTTTCTCAGAAGTTACGTGATTAAAACCATACTTATTAAGGTCAAAGTTCGATAAATTATATTTTATTCCGAAGAGACTATCAGCGATAATGGTGTTATTTTGGTAACGTAGGTTTAAATTAGTCCCTTCAGATTTGAAGCCTAACCTATCGAGTGTTGAGCTTGAAGCAGTATTTCGAATGGATGAAAACTGAGAAATACCATTATAGTTAAATTTCATACTGTCGTTACCAGTTTGAGCCTCTAACCTTTCAGTACGGTAAAAAGTCTTATTCGCTTGCTTAGTATCTGAAACTAGTTTTGTAATGGCAGACATATTTCGTAGGTAGCCTTCACGAGTTGGGAATACCCACTCATTTCCCAGAGCTCCAACAACATAGTAAGTACTTAATGCAAGCTCAAAAATGCAGAATAAGAAGGTGAAACAGCGAAAAACACTCCTAGGAATTTGCTGTCTAAAATAGCTAATAAATAGAATGGCATAGGCTAGAAGAAATGCTAGGCTTAATAGCCAGGAGACTGATTCAATAAAGCTATAATGAGATTGGAAAATCCAAGTTAGTAAGTAAGCGGTACTCAATCCTAAGAAAGATAGGAGGAGTCTTTTAAAAGAAAAGTTTTTAATTCGGTTGAGTGTTTCTCCTGCCAAAAGAACAATTAGGAGAGATAGGAGCCAAGAATAGCGATGGAGAAACATGTTGGGTGCATGCATTCCTTGCCAAAACAAATCAAGAGGCTGTAAGTAGAAGCTAGCGATAAAGAAAGCTACTAATAGGAGATAACCTATACGTAATGATAGCTTGACTTCCCTACTAATAAAGAAAAGTAGAAAAAGAATCAAAGGTAAGATTCCCACATAGATCATAGGTATTGATCCAAATTTAGTAGTATCGTAAACTCCAACGAGATTTTTCGCAAAGAAGTCAAAATAATAGGTGGACTCTGTCAATAAACTTGACGCGCCTGTAAACTTTTCACCATGTGTGGTCAAGTCAAGTAGTGTTGGTAGTAGCATGACAGCACTACTTAAACCAGCAAGTATAGAAACAATTCCAAAGTCTATGAAATGAAGAATCTTACTCTTCCATCCCTTGATAGTTATCAATTGTACTATGGTGTAAAGGGTTAGGAAAATAGCCATCATATAACCAAAATAGTAATTTTGGATAAAAAGGCAGTTTAAGCTAAAAAAGTATAAGCCCCGTTTATTGAATCTTAGTAAGAGGTGTAAACCTAATATGATTAGAGGTGCTAGAATAAAGGCATCTAGCCAGGTATTAATTTCTAACTGACTGGTAGCGAAGCTCATCAAAGAAAATCCTGTAGAAAGACATAGGATGAAACTTCTTGACACTTTTGTAAAGAGCCGCTTAAAACTAAAAGCTCCTGATAACCCAATAAGACCGAATTTAAGTAGTGTTATATAATAAAAAGCATCGGCCATTTGGTTGACAGTAAAGAAATAGTAAAGTGGAGACAAGAAAGAACCTAGGTAATAACTTGTTAGAGCATAGAAATTAAGCCCTAGACCACTTGTAAAGGTGTAAAAGAGGCTCCCATCTCCATGAAGTATATTCCGAAGTCCAGTTGCAAAAATCACATACTGATGAAAACCATCACTTGTTAAAATAGTCCGCTCACTACCAGGATAGATTTTTTGGCTATACAGCACCCCTATCATGATTAGTACTGGCAAGAAAAAAGCAGCCAGATAAAATAATAAAGTCGTATGGTATTTTTTATTTGTCATAATGATACTAAGACAGGTTGGGATATCCCAACCTGCATCTTTTTATAGTTTAATCAGCCCATAGTGCTTTGACTTTAGCTTGCACTTCTTCATTTTCAAGGAACTCATCATAAGTTTCATCAATACGGTCAATAACCCCATTTTTAGAAACAACTACGATGTGGTTCGCTATTGTTTGAATAAATTCATGGTCATGACTGGCAAAGATAACAGACTCTTTGAAGTCACGGACGCCATCATTCAGACTTGAGATTGATTCCAAATCCAAGTGATTAGTAGGATCATCTAGAAGAAGGACGTTAGATTTCAAAAGCATGAGTTTAGAAAGCATGACACGTACCTTTTCTCCCCCTGAGAGAACACTAACAGATTTATTAACCTCATCCCCTGAGAAGAGCATACGCCCAAGGAATCCACGCAAGAAGGTATCGTCATCTTCACCTTTTTCGGCAAATTGACGGAGCCATTCGAGAATTGATTCACCGGATGAAAAGTCTTTAGAATTGTCTTTTGGAAGGTAAGAACGGCTAGTAGTAACACCCCATTTGATTGTACCTTCGTAGTCAATATCACCGGCAAGAGCACGAATCAATGCAGTTGTTTGAATATCGTTTTGACCGATGATGGCAGTCTTATCTCCTGGTCGCAAGATGAAACTAATGTTGTCAAGAATAGTCTCACCATCCATCTTAACAGTGAGATTTTCAACTGTTAGAAGGTCATTACCAATTTCACGCTCTGCTTTGAAATTGATGAATGGGTATTTACGACTTGATGGGACGATTTCTTCTAGCTCAATTTTATCAAGCATTTTCTTACGAGAAGTCGCTTGTTTAGATTTTGAAGCGTTGGCAGAGAAACGAGCAACGAATTCTTGAAGTTCCTTAATTTTTTCTTCTGCTTTGGCATTACGGTCAGCCTGCAAGCGTGCAGCCAATTCTGAAGATTGTTTCCAGAAGTCATAGTTACCGACATAGAGTTTGATTTTACCAAAGTCAAGGTCGGCCATATGCGTACACACCTTATTCAAGAAGTGACGGTCATGGGATACGACAATGACCGTATTTTCAAAATCAATCAAGAAATCTTCAAGCCAAGAGATTGACTGGATATCAAGACCATTGGTAGGTTCGTCAAGAAGAAGTACATCAGGTTTACCAAAGAGTGCTTTTGCAAGGAGAACCTTGACCTTGTCACCATTAGCCAATTCACTCATGTTTTGATAGTGAAGGTCTTCTGGGATATTTAGATTCTGAAGCAATTGTGAGGCTTCGCTTTCAGCTTCCCAACCACCTAATTCAGCAAAGAGTCCTTCTAATTCAGCAGCACGGACACCATCTTCATCTGAAAAATCTTCTTTCATGTAGATGGCATCTTTTTCTTTCATGATATCGTAGAGGCGTTCATTACCCATGATAACAACATCGATAACGCGTTCTTCTTCATAGTCAAAGTGGTTCTGACGAAGGACAGAAAGACGTTCATCAGGACCAAGAGAGATGTGTCCTGTTGTTGGTTCGATATCACCAGCTAAAATTTTCAAAAAAGTAGATTTACCAGCACCATTAGCACCGATAAGACCATAAGTATTACCTGGCGTGAAGGCAATGTTAACATCATCAAAAAGTTTACGATCGCTAAAACGAAGCGATACATCTGATACAGTAAGCATATAATATCCTTTATTTTTATTCTTAACTACTATTTTACGAGAAATTAGACTTTATTTCAATCGATTTTACAAGGGATTAATAAAGTCATTTGGAACTCTTTGGTAATCTTTTTGGAGGCTAAATCCACGTCCCATAACTGTAGAAGCAGGAACAATGACGATAAAGGCAGTTTCATCTATTTTTTGGATTTCTTCTTGGACTTTTGGAACCTCATGAGTTGACAAGGTAGTCATAATCATATTTTGTGCATGTCCGGTATGTCCACCAAGAACTGGGATTTTTGTTGCTCCTCGATCAGCCACTCTAGTGATGTAGTTTAGGATTTGTTCACTATTTTGCGAAATGATTAGAAGATTTCGTGATGAATTGAGTCCGACCATCATTTTATCAATTGTAAGAGAAACAACTCCAAGTGAGAGAATGGAATACATAACAGTATCAGGAGGAAAGGCAATAGCACTGATTGCGACAATGATTCCATCGACAATAAGTAGTACCATTCCTAGTGGGAGTGGCGTATATTTGTTGAGAATTTGTGTGATAATTCCAGTTCCTCCAGTTGAGGAATTTCCATAAAAGACTATTCCTAGTCCTAGACCTAATACAATCCCACCAAAAATAGCAGCCAACAAAGGTTGTTTGGTGAGTGTAGGTAAGCCCTCAGTTAATTTAATAAAAGTTGGGAAGACAAGAGACCCATAGAAGGTTTTTAGGAGAACTTCGCGACCAAGAAAGAACCAACATAAAATTAACAAAGGGATGGTTGTTGCTAAGACGAAGTTAGCATTATTCCAACCAAAAAGGGCGTTTAAACTAATGGCTAGCCCTCCGACACCACCTGAAGCAATATTATTCTTAACTAAAAGTGAGTTATAGCCAACCGCAGCAATAAAAGAACCGAGTGTAACTAAAAGTATATCTATTATTCGACGTTTCATATATTATCTCCTAGAAATGATATTCTTATTATCAAGTCTTTTTAAGTTTCCGTCAAGTAATGACTATTTTGGTTGTATCTGAGGTTGTGTTTCACGTGAAACTAGAAACATAATCTTGACAAAAATAGATAAAACAATGTAGAATAATAGTCATCAGAAGAGTAATTCTATCCTTTTTTATAGAGAGCTGGTGGTTGCTGAAAACCAGTATGAAGGTGGGATGAATGGGCTGAAGAGAATTGACAATTAACGTGAACACATAAACGTTAGGTTTGGCACCCCTTATCGTGCAACTTCTTTGTTGAGAAGGTTTGAGATGATAACTTCAGAAAGAGTTATCAACTGAGGTGGTACCGCGTATCAAAAGTGATTAACGCCCTCACGCATGTTTTTGCGTGGGGATTTTTTTGTATTAGAGAGGTAATTATATGACGAAACCTATTATTTTGACGGGAGACCGTCCAACAGGGAAACTTCATCTAGGACACTATGTTGGTAGTTTAAAAAATCGTGTCCTTTTACAAAACGAAGATAAATATAACATGTTTGTCTTCTTGGCTGATCAGCAAGCTCTTACGGATCACGCAAAAGAGTCAGAGATCATCAAAGAATCAATTGGGAATGTTGCTTTAGATTATCTCTCTGTAGGTTTGAATCCAGCGAAGTCAACTATTTTCATTCAAAGTCAGATTCCTGAGTTGGCTGAGTTGACTATGTATTACATGAACCTAGTTTCATTGGCACGTTTAGAGCGTAACCCAACGGTTAAGACGGAAATTGCTCAAAAAGGTTTCGGAGAATCGATTCCAACAGGATTTCTAGTTTATCCAATTTCTCAGGCAGCTGATATCACGGCCTTTAAAGCAAATTATGTTCCTGTAGGTAATGACCAAAAGCCAATGATTGAGCAGACACGTGAAATTGCACGTAGCTTCAATCATACTTATAATTGTGATATTTTGGTTGAGCCAGAGGGAATCTACCCTGAAAATGAAGCTGCAGGACGCCTTCCAGGTCTAGATGGTAATGCTAAGATGTCTAAATCCTTGGGTAATGGTATCTTCCTTTCAGATGATGAGGACACTGTTCGTAAAAAAGTCATGAGCATGTATACGGATCCAAATCATATTCGTGTGGAAGATCCAGGCCAAATTGAAGGTAACATGGTTTTCCATTATCTTGATATCTTTGGTCGCGAAGAGGATGCTACTACAATTGCTGAAATGAAAGAACATTATCAACGAGGCGGTTTAGGAGATGTGAAGACGAAACGTTATCTTCTAGAAATCTTAGAACGTGAGTTAGCTCCAATTCGTGAACGTCGTTTAGAGTATGCCAAGGATATGGGAGAAGTTTTCCGTATGCTCGAAAAAGGTAGTCAAGCAGCGCGTGAAGTTGCTGGACAAACATTGGCAGAAGTAAAAGAAGCAATGGGAATTAATTATTTCTAAGAAATAGAAAGTAGGGACTCAAGATAATCTGGGGCCCTATTTTTATTTGGAAAAAGGTTTTCTTAGAATCTTATGCGAAATCTGTTGACAAATCATTTTAGCATGATATGATATTATCAATTAAAAAATAGACTGGGGTTTCTTTACCTCAAAACTTTGAGAAAAGAGGACGATTATAATGTCAAATTGGGACACTAAATTCTTGAAAAAAGGTTACACTTTTGATGACGTATTGCTTATTCCTGCGGAAAGTCATGTTCTACCAAACAACGTCAACTTGAAGACGAAATTGGCTAAAAATTTGACATTAAATATCCCAATTATCACTGCAGCCATGGATACGGTCACAGATAGTAAGATGGCTATCTCAATTGCTCGTGCAGGTGGTTTGGGTGTCATTCACAAAAATATGTCTATTGCGGAACAAGCTGAAGAAGTTCGAAAAGTAAAGCGCTCTGAAAATGGTGTCATCATTGATCCATTCTTCTTAACGCCTGAAAATAAAGTTGCTGAAGCTGAAGAGTTGATGCAACGTTACCGTATTTCAGGAGTTCCAATTGTTGAGACACTTGAAAATCGTAAATTGGTTGGTATTATCACAAACCGTGATATGCGTTTTATCTCTAATTACGATACTCCAATTTCAGAACACATGACTTCTGAAAAATTGGTCACTGCTCCAGTTGGAACAGATCTTGAAACAGCTGAAAGTATTCTCCATGAGCATCGTATTGAAAAGCTACCTCTAGTTGATGAAGAAGGTCGTTTGTCAGGACTCATTACTATTAAGGATATCGAAAAAGTTATCGAGTTTCCTAATGCAGCTAAGGATGAGTTCGGTCGTCTTTTGGTAGCAGGTGCTGTAGGGGTTACTTCTGATACCTTTGAACGTGCAGAAGCTCTCTTTGAAGCAGGCGCAGATGCTATTGTCATTGATACTGCACATGGTCATTCAGCAGGTGTTCTTCGTAAAATTGCTGAAATTCGTGCCCACTTCCCAGATCGTACTTTGATTGCAGGAAATATTGCAACAGCTGAAGGTGCGCGTGCACTTTATGAAGCAGGTGTCGATGTCGTTAAAGTAGGTATCGGACCAGGTTCTATTTGTACAACACGTGTGGTTGCGGGTGTAGGTGTTCCTCAAGTCACTGCTATTTACGATGCTGCAAGTGTTGCGCGTGAATACGGAAAAACAATCATTGCTGATGGTGGTATCAAATACTCAGGTGATATTGTAAAAGCTCTTGCAGCAGGTGGTAATGCTGTAATGCTTGGTTCTATGTTTGCTGGTACTGATGAAGCACCAGGTGAAACTGAGATTTTCCAAGGTCGTAAATATAAATCATATCGTGGTATGGGATCAATTGCAGCGATGAAGAAGGGATCAAGCGATCGTTACTTCCAAGGTGCAGTTAATGAAGCGAATAAACTTGTTCCAGAAGGAATTGAAGGCCGTGTAGCTTATAAAGGTTCTGCTGCTGATATCGTATTCCAATTGATTGGCGGTATCCGTGCAGGTATGGGTTATACAGGTGCAGAAGATATCCAGGCTTTACATGACAAAGCTCAATTTGTTGAAATGTCAGGTGCAGGACTTATTGAAAGTCACCCTCACGATGTTCAAATTACCAACGAGGCGCCTAACTACTCAGCTCATTAATAAACATAAAAGTACTTATCTCAGATAAGTACTTTTTGTTTACAGAGATATTTACAATAAGTTTACAACGTATTTACGTGAGTATAGTTGTTAATAAAGGATTTACGTTGAAAGGATTTACAACTTATTGGATGATACTTGTCACATCTGTCAATTACCAAAAAAAAGAAAAACAAGTCATTTAATCGACTTGTTTTTCATAAATATTACCATTCTTGACTAAGAAGGTCTTTAAATCAGGTGGTAGGTTACTCAGATGATCAAGTGAAGTTGTCGTCATGAAGGTTTGAACCTCTTCGTCAATACTTTCTAACAGTTTAAGTTGACGGTGGTTGTCAAGCTCACTCATGACATCATCGAGGAGAAGAATAGGAAATTCACCTGTTACTTTTTTTATCAGAGCAATCTCAGCCATTTTTAAAGAAAGAATGAGGCTACGTTGCTGCCCCTGACTGCCGAAAGATGCGTTCATGTCATTGATGTAAAATGTCAAATCATCCCTATGTGGACCAACACCAGTGTTCTTTTTGAAGATATCTCTTTTGTGATTTTGCTTTAACGTGGTTAAAAATGATTCGCGAATAACTTTGTTATTTTCCAGTGGGATATTAGATTCGTAGGAGATTTTAAGGCACTCTATCTGATTTGAGAGGTTACTATGATGTCTATCTGCCTCCTCCTCTAATTGCTTGATAAATTCTAGTCTATGTTCGATAACTCGTGCTCCAAAATCGGAAAGCTGTTCATCTAACACTGAGAGGAAATTAATGTCTACATTGTCAGTAGATTTGAGATAGGCATTACGTTGTTTGAGTACATGATTATAACTTGATAAGTCTGAGAGATAAACAGGCTTAATCTGTCCTAAATCAATATCTATAAATTTACGTCTCAGGCTTGGAGATCCTTTTACAAGTTGTAAATCCTCAGGAGCAAATAGCACCACAGTCATGTGACCGATATAATCGGATAATTTAGCTTGTTTGAGGTGGTTAACCTTTGTTATGCGTCCTTTATTAGATAAACTGATTTCCAGAGGTAGCTTCCCACTATGACGATGCACGATGCCGTTCAGTTTGAGAGTATTTTGCTGAAATTGAATCAGTTCCTTATCTGAACGGGTCCGATGACTACGTGTCAATGCTAGAAAATAGATGGCCTCAAGAATATTTGTTTTTCCTTGGGCATTGCGACCAAGAAAAATATTGAGATGAGGTGAGAAGCTCACAGAGGCTTCAGTATAATTTCTAAAGTGTTGAATATCAATTTTTTCGAGCCACATAGTTAGGTTCCTGGGAAACGAACGGGTTTTCGTTTAGTTTTATTGCTTTCTTTTGACGGATGTGCTTTTTGTTTCTTTTTATTATCCTGATTCATTTTTTTAACAATGGCAGCAACACGTGCTTTTTCAGCGACTTCTTTTTGATGTTCTTCAATTTCATTTGTCGTTGGAGCTACAATCGTTATTTCAATTTCCTCAGACGGAATGGTAATAACATCTCCATAACGAAGTTTTTTTCCACGACGTTGTTCATCCTCACCGTTGAATAAAACGGTATTCTTAGCCAAGAAACCTTTTATAGCTCCGCCACTATGAATGATACTTAATTCTTTTAAAAGTGCCTGCAGTGTGATGTATTCATCAAATAATTTATATTCCATAGTACCTCAACTTTCTCTTGAGATAAGATAGCATAAAAATGGTATAATTGGAAGCATAAACTTTTTAGAGGTTATCAATGAAAATTGCTGATGGTGTCTATGTACACTTCATTCCAACACAAAAATATAAAACTAATCGTATTGTTTTTCGAATGACAGGTTCTTTGAATAAACAAACAATTGCTAAACGAGCCCTAGTTTCACAAATGTTAGCTACAGCCAATCAGACGTATCCAACAGTACAGTCTTTTAAAGAGAGACTAGCTTTTCTTTATGGAACACAGTTGTCAACTAGAGTGTCAACTAAAGGATTGACACATAGTGTTGACATCGAGTTGACATATCTGAAAGATGCCTTTATCCCTACGAATGATGGATTGTTTTTGGAAGTGCTAGGATTTTTGAAAGAGTGTCTTTACAAGCCGCTGTCAAGAGTAGCTCAATACCAAAATAAAGTATTTGACATAGAAAAACAAAATTTAATGACCTACCTGGATGTTGACACAGAGAATAATTACTATTACAGTGAAGTTAAGGGAAGAGAGCTTTATTTTGTAAACGAGGGATTGAAAGTTCCCAAATATGGTCAAGTAGAACTTGTTGAAGCAGAAACCTCGTTTACAGCTTATCAAGAATTTCAAAGCATGTTGACAAGAGATCGTATTGATATCTTTATGGTTGGAGAATTTGATGATTATCAAGTACTCCAAGCTTTACATCGTTTTCCTTTGGAGGGACGTCAAGTTGATTTACAGTTTAGCTATAGTCAACCTTATGTCAATGTTGTGAGAGAAAAGATAGAACCGAGACAGAGTAGTCAATCTATTTTACAGCTAGGGTACCAATTTCAGTGTCAATATGGAGATAAAGATTACTTTGCTTTAATTGTATTCAATGCCATGTTTGGTGAATTTGCCCATTCAGCTTTATTTACAACACTTAGAGAAAAGGAAGGCTTAGCTTATTCAATTAGTAGCCAATTTGATATCTTTACAGGTTTACTGGAAGTTTACGCTGGAATTGAAAAATCTAATAGAAATCAGGCTATGCGAGGAATTAGTAGAGAATTGAATTACATTAAATTAGGACGTTTTTCAAGTTCTCTCCTGAATCAAACCAAAAAAATCATACGAATGAATGCCCTACTCTCTGAAGATCATGCCTTAACATTAGTGGAACAACGTTTTAATAAGGTGATTTTTGGCGATAAAAGTCTTTCATTGGAGAATTGGTTAGATGAGATTGAGAAGGTTACTAAAAAAGATGTTTGCCGTGTAGCGCGTCAAGTTAAGCTACAGAGTTTGTTCTTTTTAGAAGGAGTGTCTTAGAATGGCTGCTTTGAAGAAACGTTATTATCAAAAAATTGATGAAGAAGTTTATTCAGCAATTTTAGATAGTGGTATGTCTTTATCAATCATTAAGAAAAAAGGATTTGTAGAAAAAGCCGCCCTTTTGTCAACAAATTTTGGGGCGCTAGATAATCACTTCTATATTGATGGTGAGTTACAATCTTACCCTGCAGGTATTGCTCATTTTCTTGAACATAAGCTATTTGAGGATGAGCAGGGAAGGGATGTGACGTTGGATTTTGTCAAGCTTGGAGCTGATGTCAATGCTTTTACAACCTTGGAGAAGACAACATATTATTTTTCTACCCTAGATAACTTTGAGGAGTCTTTAGAGCTTTTATTAAACTTTACATCGAGCTTTACAAGTTCTGAAGATGCTGTCAACCATGAAAAAAGAATTATTGAACAAGAAATAAATATGTATCAGGATGATCCTGACTACAGAGTTTATCTAGGTTGTTTACAAAGTTTGTATCCTAATACTATATTAGGACAAGACATTGCTGGAAGCGTTGATAGCATTGAAGAAATTACTGTAAAGGACTTAAAAGATAATTTTGATTGCTTTTACAGGCCAGCAAACCGTCATCTCGTCTTAGTGGGCGATTTTGATGTTGAAAGAATTTACAACTTTGTCAACGAAAAGCAAATTAAGTTTACACCACCTGAGAGAATAGTCGAGAAAGAAAAGCACCTCATTGAGTCAGATATCCAAAAATTAGATAGTCTTCAAATGGAGATATTCATCTCAAAACTAGCCATTGGTTTTAAGAGTGTTCCTTTTACTGATAATCGTATGAGAGAAAACATACTGGTACAGTTATTGTTCAATTTACTGTTTGGCTGGACGTCTCCTTATTATCAAAATTGGTATGCTGAAGGAAAAATAGACGAGTCTGTGTCAATTGAATACGAGGTATCTAATCGATATTCATTTGTCATTATGACTATGGACACTGCAGAGCCTATCCGTATGTCAAGTTTAATTCGTCAAGTGATGACATCGGCAGATAAAAAACGATTGTTGACGGAAGAAGCATTGGATCTACAAAAGAAAGCCTTGTATGGTGAATTTTTACGTAGTCTAGACAATATCCAGAATTTAGGAAGCCAATATTTAGCTTATTTTGAGAATGATAAAACATACTTTGATTTTGGTCAGGAACTGATGAGCATTACTTCCAAGGAGTTGAAGGATTTTTTGAATCACTATCTCTCAAATATGGAGATTACCGATTTTGTTGTCTTCCCTAAATAAGTGATTATTTGTTATAATAGAGACACGAAAACAAAGAAGAATATTAGAAAGGAGAAAAATGAAGTTACACTCTCTAGGTGAGCAATTACGTGCAGCGCGTATAAAGAAAGAGTTAAGTTTGTATGATGTAGAAAAAATTTCTGGAGTCGAAGCCCAGTTTCTTCTGGCTATGGAAATGGATCAACTTAAAGCTTTGCCAGAGGACATTCAGCAAGAGGCGCTTGAAAAGTATGCCAATTCGGTTGGTTTAGATGGAAAACGTCTGTTTGAGGAGCAGAAACAGAATGAGCAAAAACTAAAAAAAGAGAAGAAACCAGTTGAACGTAAGGAAGATACCTTAGCTGCTAAAGCTCCCATGTCACGCTTTTTAAAGCATAAACGTGAAGAAAAAAGAAAGTCTAACTATCTACCTTTACTAATGCTTAGTGCGGTTTCGTTACTTATCATCTGCTCAGTAGGTTATATTATTATTAGACATCTTTCTAATCAACCTCAGGTGATAAAACCAAATACTATCTCTACAGTTAATCATCAGTCAACGGCTAGTAGGGCTAAATCGTCACGAAGCATTTCTGAGGTTACCGTTTCGGGGGCAAATGTTACAACGACAACTCAAGGCAATCAACTAATGGTTGATTTCTCCAATGTAAATTCTTCAGTAGTTTTAGATGTGGAGTTATCAAAAGATAGTGATGACACATGGTTTTCAGTAGATAACTCAGATACTTCAGAGAGTTACCTCCTTTCAAAAACGAAAAATTCAAAATACTCTTTAGATTTTTCTGATAAAAACTAAACCAACTCAAATTATTATTGCTCAATCTTCAAAAGTAACTCTAAAGGTAAATGGGGAGTCACTTGATTTATCTCAATTAGATAAAAATACACCTAGCTACCTCACATTAAGAATCCAATAGAATCGAGAAGAAATGTTTAAAAAAGAAAATTTACCTAATTTATTGACACTTGCTAGAATTGTTTTGATTCCTATCTTTTTACTGATGACATCACTTGCGTCAAGTAATGTCATGCATATTGCTGCGGCGGTTGTCTTCGCTATTGCCAGTATTACAGATTATTTAGATGGCTATTTGGCACGAAAATGGCATGTTGTTACTAATTTCGGGAAATTTGCAGATCCATTGGCAGATAAGATGCTAGTGATGTCAGCATTTATTATGTTAGTCGGTATTAATCAAGCGCCAGCCTGGGTGGTTTCAGTTATTATCTGTCGTGAGCTTGCAGTCACAGGTCTTCGTCTTTTATTAGTGGAGAACGGTGGTACAGTTCTCGCTGCAGCTATGCCTGGTAAGATTAAGACAGTGACTCAGATGTTATCTATTATTCTATTATTGTGTCATCTGCATTTTGTAGGAACAATTATGCTTTATATTGCTTTGTTCTTTACAATTTACTCAGGCTATGATTATTTCAAAGGTGCAGGTTTCTTATTTAAGGATACTTTCAAATAGTACGATAAATCAATGATTGAAATAAAAAATTTAAAGTTTAAATATCATCAAGATCAACCATCCTATATTCTTGATGATGTATCGTTTCACGTGAAACGTGGGGAATGGTTATCCATTGTAGGGCATAATGGTTCTGGAAAATCCACGACAGCACGTCTTATTGACGGACTATTAGTGGCAGAGTCTGGGCAGATTATTGTTGATGGTCAAGAATTAACAGAAGACAATGTCTGGGATATCCGTGATAAGATTGGTATGGTCTTTCAAAATCCAGATAATCAATTTGTTGGGGCAACTGTTGAAGATGATGTTGCTTTTGGTCTTGAAAATAAAGGTGTTCCCTATGAAGAAATGGCTTCAAGGGTTCAAGAGGCTCTGGAATTTGTGGGAATGTCAGAATTTAAGGATAGAGAGCCAGCTAGATTATCTGGAGGCCAAAAACAACGTGTGGCTATTGCAGGTATTGTAGCTATGAGACCATCTATTTTGATTTTGGATGAGGCAACCAGCATGCTTGACCCAGAAGGTCGCCAGGAATTGATTCAATCTATTAAAGCTATTCGTAAAGAGTACGGAATGACTGTTTTATCAATTACTCATGATCTCGATGAGGTCGCTTTGAGTGACCGTGTTTTGGTTTTGAAAAAAGGTAAAGTGGAGTCTGTTTCAAGTCCTCGTGAACTATTTAGTAGAGGCTCAGAGTTGGTTGACTTAGGTTTGGATATCCCTTTTAGTGCATTATTAACTCAAAAGCTAAGAAATAAAGGTCTGATAGATTGTGAAGACTATCTGACAGAAAAGGAATTGGTAGAACAACTATGGGAATCTCTCTCAAAAATGTAAGTTATATCTATCAAGCGGGTACTCCTTTTGAGGGGCGTGCCCTTTTTGATATGACGACGACGGTAAAAGATGGTTCATATACGGCCTTTATTGGACATACAGGAAGTGGTAAATCTACTATTATGCAGCTCTTGAATGGCCTTTATTTACCCACTAGTGGTCAGGTTCACGTTGATGATACGATCATAACCAGTCAATCAAAGAATAAGGACATAAAACCAATTCGTAAGAAGGTAGGTTTAGTTTTTCAATTTCCAGAAAGTCAGTTATTTGCAGAAACTGTTTTAGAAGATGTTGCCTTTGGACCTCAAAATTTCGGAGTTTCTAAGGAAGAAGCAGAACAACGTGCTATTGAAAGTCTAAAATTAGTTGGACTCCCAGAAGAGTTTCATGGACAGAATCCTTTTGATTTATCAGGGGGACAAATGCGACGTGTTGCCATCGCAGGGATTCTAGCTATGCAACCAGATATTTTAGTACTGGATGAACCGACTGCTGGTCTAGATCCACAGGGCCGGAAGGAATTGATGTCTCTCTTTAAGGAGTTACATCTTTCTGGAATGACGATTGTTTTAGTAACTCACTTGATGGATGATGTTGCCGATTATGCAACAGCTGTGAATGTTATGGAAAAAGGGCAACTAGTGTTGTCGGGAGCTCCTAAAGATGTTTTTCAAAAGGTTACTTTTCTTAAAGAAAAGCAGTTAGGTGTTCCTAAAATCACAGAGTTTGCGCTACAGCTACAAGAAAAAGGTTATCACTTTGAAAGTCTCCCTATTACAATCGAGGAATTCGTAGAGGTGGTGTCGCATGGATAAGTTAATTATTGGACGTTATATTGTTGGGGACTCTTTTATACACCGATTAGACCCTAGAAGTAAATTATTAGCCATGCTGATTTATATTGTTATTATCTTTTGGGCTAATAATCCCTTAACTTATGCTGTAATAACTTTATTTACACTTTTCTTGGTTTTCTTGTCTAAAATAAAACTTGGTTTCTTTTTAGGTGGAATCAAACCAATGATTTGGATTATTTTATTTTCTACCCTATTTCAAGTTTTCTTCAATACAAAAGGGAGTGTGCTTTGGTCTATCGGCTTTTTAAAGATTACGGAAGTCGGTTTAAATCAAGGTTGGATGATATTCCTTAGATTTATCCTCATTATTAGTTTTTCCACCCTACTTACTCTAACGACAACACCTTTAAGTTTATCTGATGCAGTTGAATCACTTTTAAAACCTCTTACTGTTTTCAGAGTGCCAGCACATGAAATTGGTTTAATGCTATCTTTGAGTCTACGTTTTGTACCAACTTTGATGGATGATACGACTCGTATTATGAATGCTCAAAAGGCGCGTGGTGTTGACTTTGGTGAAGGAAATATTATTCAGAAGGTACGGTCAATAATACCTATTTTAATTCCTTTGTTTGCATCAAGCTTTAAACGAGCAGATGCTCTGGCGATTGCTATGGAAGCACGAGGCTATCAAGGTGGTGAAGGAAGAACAAAATATCGTCGACTTTCATGGAATGGTCGAGATACCTTATCAATTATTGCTATTTTAGCTTTAGGATTAATGCTTTTTTATCTTAAGAGTTAATTCGTTGAGATAAATAAAAACTAGGTCTTAAGACCTAGAAGTTTTAGATGGACGCCCACGTAGGCGTTCTTTTTTCGTCTAATCCCAACCTACTTGTAATATTTTTAATATCCCTAACAAGGGGATGTTATATTTCCAAGGTATCATAGATACATGGTTATAGTTCTTCAGCTTAGTCTGGATTGAGGAATCCCTATATAGAGTAAGCCAGTTGATTTACCTATTAGTCATAAACAATAAAATAACTTAATATCTTTGACTAATATGGATTGGACTATAAATAGATAAAGGAGCATCATCATGCAAAAAAAGAATACATCTAACACTAAAAAATTAGGTCTTTTTGGACTTGTTACAGTAGCAACACTTGGGACAACAGCTTTAGCTAATGCAGAAACTTACACAGTTCAAAAAGGCGATACACTTTCAGCTATTGCTAAGAAAAATGGTACGACCGTAGATGAAATCGTTTCAAAAAACGGTATTCAAGACGCCAATAAGATTTCTATTGGTCAAAACTTAACAATTAATGAAACAACTGAAGAGACTACAGAACCTTCAGCTACAACAGCTACAACAGCTACAACAGAAGCAGCTGCTGAATCAACACAATCAACAGAATCTACACAAAGTGAAGATACTCAAGCAACCAATACAAATCTTTCTTCTTCAGAGGCAGCTGCCAAAGAAGAAATCGCGCAACGTGAGTCAAGCGGTAGCTATACAGCTCAAAATGGGCAATATTATGGACGTTACCAATTAGCCTCATCATATTTGAACGGAGACTTGTCTCCTGAAAATCAAGAGAAGGTAGCAGATAATTATGTAGCAAGCCGTTATGGTTCATGGACAGCAGCTCTTGCTTTCTGGAATGCTAATGGTTGGTACTAAATCATTATTACTGACTTATGAGGAAAACTAGTAAAATCTCATACAAATAAGGGGAAAATGCCAGATTTTTGGCATTTTTTTATTAAAATGATAAATCATTGTAACATTAGACATAATACAAATAATCGGCAGTAATATTACTAAGTTATGATGAATGTAACTAGAATTAACTAGGAGGGATTTATGTTTAAAAAAAGTTATAAGGGACGCCGTATCAAATTAGCAGCGAAGAAATCATTGGCGGTACCAGTGGCAATTGTAACAAGTTTTATTGTCATTTTGGCAGTATCACTGTCTACACTAATTAATAAAGGGTTGGTTAATGCATTTTCAGATTCTGTTACCCCAGCACCTTCAACAGCATCAACAACATCAGAATCGACAGCAGATTTAGTTAAATCAACAGAAATTAGCTCAAGTAAAGAGAATAAAGCTAATAAAGAAAAGGTTGAAGAAAGTAAGCCTCAGTCAGAAACAACAGGAGAATCGGTAGAAGCAGCTGAAAAGTCTCAGTCAGATACTGCTACTACAAGCGTTGCTTCAACGAATACTGATACTACGTCGACTCAAAATACTGGAACAGCTCCTTCGGTTGCTGCAACTGGTAGCGGGTCAGTTGTTCTCTCAAATGGTAACACTGCAGGAGAAGTTGGTTCTTATGCAGCGGCACAGATGGCAGCAGCTACTGGTGTTCCTCAGTCAACTTGGGAGTCAATTATTGCGCGTGAGTCAAATGGTGATCATACTGCAGCAAATGGTTCGGGTGCATCAGGTCTTTTTCAAACAATGCCTGGATGGGGCTCTACTGCAACAGTTGAGGATCAAATTCAATCAGCCTTGAATGCCTATAACGCACAAGGTTTGTCAGCTTGGAATTACTAATATTAATAGAAGTTGGGAGCCTACTCTCAGCTTTTTAATTTGGATGTAGGTGATATGTTTTATAGAGCTTTTGTTATTACTAGGTAGGGTATGGCCTTTTTGTTATAATAGGAATGAAAGGTATAGCAATGAAACAAATTTTTAAATCAAGAGAAAAGTTGTGGGTTTCTCTTATTATTATAGCTTTTGCTGTGTTATTGGTTACACCACAACTATTTACAAGAAAAGTCATTTTAGGTTCAGATTCCATCTTTCACTATAACAGGTTCTATGAAGCTGCTATGCAACTAAAAAATGGTAACCTTTCTTACTTTTTATCTTTATATGGGTTTCAACAGTCAGGCCGCATTGTCAATGCTCTTTACGGTCCTTTTTTTGCCTATTTACAAGGAGGGCTTATTTTAATAAGTGGCACTTGGTTTCGTTATCAGATTGTGTCAAGGGTATTACTACATATACTAGCAGAGTCCTCAATGTATGCCTTGCTCAAGCAGTGTAAAGTTAAGACAACAATTGCCTTGTCACTAGGTTTACTCTATGCGACAACATTCTCTATCCAATACTGGACGATGCGACAGGGTTTCTCTAGTTGGGGAGCAGCATTACTACCTTTTTGTTTTATTCCGGCAATTCACTATGTCTTTTATCAAAAAGTAGAACCAATTAGACTTGCCTTATCTATGGCATTGATTTTTCAGGTTCACGTACTCAGTGCTTTGATATTAGTGATGATGTATCTTCCTTTTTATCTTTACACTTTTGTAAAGTCTCCTATCGCTAAGAAAAAGGAAACCCTTGTGCAAGTCGGTATAGCAGTCATTCTGTTCCTCTTACTGACTGTCAATGTCTGGTTAGTACTCCTATATTTGAGAGGGACTAATCATCTCTTAGATCCATTTATAAATAGAGAAATTGGTAAGAATGGGATAGATGGGACAGCAAGATACTGGCTATATACCCCAATTTCATTAATGGTGTTACTCATTTTACAGTTTCTTTACGCTGTTTTGAATTGGAAGAAATTTGCTAGATGGAAAAAAATACTGCACTTTATTTATTTTATTTTCTTCTTCTTATCGACAGGTCTTTTTCCGTGGCAGTATCTAGTAGAAAATGGAAATACATTTGCTGAACTGATTCAATTTCCATTTAGATTCTTTGTTCCTGCTACCATTTTACTTTTAGCAATTACGGGGTTAACGGTCACGCGATTTGTAAACTGGCGAAAAAGTATTGCTGTTTTACTCTTTGCCTTTGCGGGTGTTGGTCTCATTCAGAATATGATGGATACTACCGATCGTGTAAAAACGGCGGCACAAGATGGTGAACTTATTTCCATTGTTAAACATACTTACGTTGAAGGAGATTACCAGACGATAAGTCTTACCATGAATGACAGTGACTTGTCACAGTTTTTAAATTTAGTTGTCAAACCCACACCAGATTATGTACCTATCTATGGGACAATAGGTAAGCAGAACACTTATGATCTTTATTACGAAAATATCGTTACGAATCAGAAGGCAGAAAAGCTACTAGAAGATGGTTATCTTGTATTAACTTGGCAAGCTGCTGAAGGGGAGGAACTGAATCTACCGATAGTTGTCTATAAAGATTCTATCTTGACACTAAATGGTAAAGAACTAAACAAGGATGACTATGACTTGTCAACGATTGGTACACCGACCGTTTCCTCACAAGAAGGACAAAATAAACTTGTATTAAGTTATAAGGAGCCAGGATGGCTATTTGTAGCGTTATTGATTCCAATAATAGTCTTAGGAGTAATAGGTTTACAGTGGCTTTACACGAAAATAAGTATCAAAAAGGTTGCCTAGTGGTAACCTTTTTGCATTATTCTTTAATCATGATATAATTAAGCTTGCGTGCTTTTACGCTTCAAAATCGACCTTCAAATCGATATTTGAATAACTAGACCCTTCAAGTCTATGTTAATTTTTATTTGATGGGAGGAGTTATCTATGACTGATAATTCAAAAACACGTGTTGTTGTCGGTATGAGTGGTGGCGTTGATTCATCAGTAACAGCCTTACTTTTAAAAGAGCAAGGTTATGATGTAATCGGTGTTTTCATGAAAAACTGGGATGACACAGATGAATTTGGTGTGTGTACAGCAACCGAAGATTATAAAGATGTAGCAGCAGTAGCTGATCAGATTGGTATCCCCTATTACTCTGTCAACTTTGAAAAAGAGTACTGGGATCGTGTATTTGAGTATTTCTTAGCAGAGTACCGTGCAGGCCGTACCCCTAATCCAGACGTTATGTGTAATAAGGAAATCAAGTTTAAGGCTTTCTTAGATTATGCGATGACATTGGGAGCGGATTATGTGGCTACAGGACATTACGCTCAAGTTGTTCGCGATGAAGACGGCATTGTCCATATGTTGCGTGGTGCAGATAACAATAAAGATCAAACCTACTTCCTTAGTCAACTTTCGCAAGAGCAGTTGCAGAAAACGATGTTTCCTTTAGGACATCTACAAAAACCAGAAGTTCGTGAGATTGCTGAACGTGCAGGTCTTGCAACAGCCAAGAAAAAAGATTCAACAGGCATTTGTTTTATTGGTGAGAAAAACTTTAAAGAGTTTCTTAGTCAATACTTACCAGCTCAAAAAGGTCGTATGATGACTATCGATGGTCGTGATATGGGTGAACACAATGGACTCATGTATTATACCATTGGTCAACGTGGTGGTATGGGTATTGGTGGCCAAAAAGGTGGAGATAATGCTCCTTGGTTTGTAGTAGGAAAAGATCTTTCTAAAAATATTCTTTACGTAGGTCAAGGTTTCCACCATGAGTCATTGATGTCAACTTCTCTTGACGCTTCAATGATTCACTTTACTCGAGATATGCCAGAAGAATTTGAAATGGAATGTACAGCAAAATTCCGTTATCGTCAACCTGATAGTAAAGTTACTGTAAAGGTTAAAGGTGATAAAGCAGAGGTTATTTTTGCTGAACCTCAGCGTGCTATTACACCTGGTCAAGCCGTTGTTTTCTATGATGGTCAGGAATGTTTAGGCGGCGGTATTATTGACCAGGCGTATAAAGACGGAAAAGTTTGTCAGTATATCTAACTGGAGTTGAGTAAAAACGATGAGTTCACAATTTTTTTATGCATTTATGGCATTTTTCGCTATAATGAACCCAATTTCAAATCTTCCTGCTTACATGGCTTTAGTAGCAGATGATAGTCAAAAAATTTCACGAAAAATTGCTTTTAGGAGTCTTTTGATTGCCTTTGTTATTATAACTGTTTTTATCTTTTCAGGAGATTTCATTTTTAAAGTATTTGGAATTACAATTGTTTCTTTCAGAATTGCTGGTGGAATATTAGTGACTGTTATCGGTTATCATATGATTAATGGTAATCATTCACCTAGCTATAAAGGAATGGAGCAGCAAGCAGTAAATTCAGACCCAATGTCTATTGCTATTTCTCCTCTTGCAATGCCACTTTTTGCAGGACCAGGTACAATTACAACTGCTTTAAGTCTGGCTAATGGAGGTTTGCAGAATCAACTGATAACCGTAGTTGCTTTTGCTCTACTATGTGTCATCACTTATCTCCTGTTAAGAAGTGCAAAACAAATTGCAGGCTTCTTGGGAGAAAATTTGATGAAAATTATAACGAAAATGATGGGACTTTTACTATTCTCCATAGGTATACAGATGATTATCGTCAGTGTGCAGACCTTGCTCAAACAGTGATTTGCATTGACAAAATGATTTGATTTGATAAAATAACTTTAACAATAGTCATGATGGTCAAAGCTCATGAGAATTGTGCGTTTTTGCGTACAGTTTTCTGGAGTTTTGGCTATTTTTGTAGGAAAAAACAAAGAAAGGATGGGCAGCTGATTGTAAATCACTGCATAAATCTAAAAAATGTCTTACGAGTTTGATGAAAATTTTGATGTAATTGTTGTTGGTGCTGGTCACGCTGGTGTGGAAGCTAGCTTAGCTGCAGCCCGCATGGGATGTAAGGTTTTATTAGCGACTATTAACCTAGAGATGCTGGCTTTTATGCCATGTAATCCTTCCATTGGGGGATCGGCCAAGGGAATTGTTGTCCGTGAGATTGATGCCCTTGGCGGAGAGATGGGTAAAAATATTGATAAAACTTATATTCAAATGAAAATGTTGAATACCGGTAAGGGACCTGCTGTCAGAGCTTTACGTGCACAAGCAGATAAAGCCTTGTATGCTATGACAATGAAGCATACAGTTGAGCGTCAGGAAAATCTGACTCTCCGTCAGTCCATGGTTGATGAAATTCTTGTTGAAGATGGTAAGGTAGTTGGTGTCAGAACAGCCACAAATCAAAAATATGGAGCTAAAGCAGTTGTTGTCACAACAGGAACGGCTTTGCGTGGTGAAATTATCCTAGGTGAGCTCAAATATTCTTCAGGTCCTAATAACAGTCTTGCATCTGTTACATTAGCAGATAACTTGAGGGATCTTGGCCTTGAAATAGGAAGATTTAAAACAGGTACCCCTCCTCGTGTCAAGGCATCATCAATTAATTATGAAGAAACTGAAATTCAACCAGGTGACGAAAAGCCGAATCATTTTTCATTCTTGTCGAAGGATGAAGATTATCTTCAGGATCAAATTCCTTGTTGGCTAACTTATACGAATCAAGAGAGCCACGATATTATCAATAACAATTTACACCGTGCCCCAATGTTTTCAGGTATTGTCAAGGGTGTAGGACCTCGTTATTGTCCATCAATCGAAGATAAAATTGTCCGATTTGCTGATAAGAATCGCCATCAACTTTTCCTTGAACCTGAAGGAAGAGAGACTGAAGAAGTCTATGTGCAAGGCCTGTCAACTAGTCTGCCAGAAGATGTTCAAAAAGAGTTGATTCACTCAATTAAAGGTCTCGAAAAGGCAGAGATGATGCGAACTGGTTATGCGATTGAATATGATATCGTGCTCCCTCATCAACTACGTGCAACACTTGAAACGAAGTTGATTTCAGGTCTCTTTACAGCAGGACAGACCAACGGAACTTCTGGATACGAGGAGGCAGCAGGTCAAGGTCTAGTTGCTGGTATCAATGCGGCTCTTAAAGTTCAAGGTAAACCTGAGCTTATTCTCAAACGTAGTGATGCCTATATTGGTGTAATGATTGACGATCTTGTCACGAAAGGAACTTTGGAGCCATATCGTTTATTGACATCACGCGCAGAGTATCGTCTCATATTACGTCATGATAATGCTGACATGCGCTTGACACCTATTGGTCGAGAAGTTGGTTTGGTTGACGATGAACGTTGGCGTATCTTTGAAATTAAGAAAAATCAGTTTGACAGCGAATTGACACGTTTGTCAAAAGAAAAGTTAAAACCTATTAAAGAAACGAATGAAAAAATTCAAGCTCTAGGCTTTAAGCCATTGACAGATGCCATGACAGCTAAAGAGTTTATGCGTAGACCAGAGATTGATTACGCCACAGCTACTCAGTTTGTAGGTCCAGCTGCAGAAGATTTGGACGCGAAGATAGTAGAGTTGCTTGAGACCGAAATCAAGTATGAAGGTTATATTAATAAAGCTTTGGATCAAGTAGCTAAGATGAAGCGTATGGAAGAAAAGAGGATTCCAAAAAATATTGATTGGGATGCTATTGATTCCATCGCTACCGAAGCTCGTCAAAAATTTAAGAAAATCAATCCTGAGACCATTGGTCAAGCGAGTCGTATTTCAGGGGTCAACCCAGCAGATATCTCAATTCTGATGGTTTATCTTGAAGGTAATAATAAGGCCCGCAGGAAAGTAGACTAACGGTGCTAACACGTTTAAAAGCCTTTTAATTAAGGCTTTTTTATGTTATAATTATTAGATTAAGAGGTTTTATATGAAAAGATTTCACTTTGCAACGATTCATCTTGTAATGATTGGGCTAATTCTTTTTGGAATTGCTACTATTTTTGTTCGCGTACTAAAATCGGAGTCTGCACTCATTTTTGCGCTTTTTATTATTATGGTAGTAGTAGTTGCCTTATTGCATTACCAAAAGACAACATATGAGTCCTTAGAAATAGAGCAATTAGATGAACTGAATCAGGATGTTGAAGATTCTTTGAAGACCCTTCTCGGAAAGATGCCTGTTGGGGTTATTACTTTTGATGAGAACGATCATATTGAATGGTTCAACCCCTATGCGAAGCTAGTACTTTCGGATGAAAATGGAAATTTCAATAAGCAGTTGATTGCGGATTTTATTTCCCAGAAACGAAAGGGGTCACCTTCGAATGTGATAACCGTTGGTGATAATAAATATGCCGCTTTTGTGGATTTTGACAATAAGTTGACATATTTTATTGACAATGTTTATGATCAAGATGAAAATGCTGATCCAAATATGACTCGTCCTGTTATCGGGATTATTTCAGTTGATAACTATGACGATGTGACGGGAAGTTTACCCGATGCCGATGTTTCAAAAATCAATACATTTGTGGCAGGGTTTATTTCTGAGTTTGCTAAGGCCAAGCATATTCATTATCGACGTATTGAAGGTGATCGTTTTTACTTCTTCACCAACTACAGTGTTTTGACAGAATTCATGAATCAAAAGTTTTCTGTCTTGGATGACTTCCGTCAGCAGGCTCAGGAGCGTGGTTTACCACTAACTTTGAGCATGGGAATTTCATTTGGTACGCTTAAGCATGATCAAATCGGTCAGGTTGCCTTGCAGAATCTGAATATCGCACTAGTTCGCGGTGGAGATCAAGCTGTTGTCAAGGAAAACGATGATCACAAGGAACTTCTTTATTTTGGAGGAGGTTCTGTTTCAACAGTAAAACGTTCTCGTACAAGAACAAGGGCTATGATGACTGCAATCTCTGATAAGTTGAAAACAGTCGAAAAAGTGTTTGTTGTCGGACATAAGAATCTCGATATGGATGCTCTAGGGGCAACGGTCGGTATGGCTCATTTTGCCAGTCAAATTGTTCGAAAAAGCTATGCTGTTTACGATGATACGGCTATGAATGCAGATATTGAGCGTGCAGTCGAACGGTTAAAAGAAGATGGTCAGTCACCTCTTATTACACTTTCAGAGGCTGAAGAGCTGGTAAACCAACATTCGTTGCTAATTATGGTTGACCATTCTAAGATTAATTTAACCTTATCTAAGGATTTTTATGATCGATTTAATGAAGTTATTGTCGTAGACCATCACCGTCGAGATGATGATTTTCCTGAAAATGCTGTTTTGACCTTTATTGAAAGCGGGGCGAGTTCAGCCTGTGAATTGGTTACGGAGTTATTGCAATTCCAAGGTGCCCCAGAACGTTTGAGTAAAATCCAAGCCTCTATCGTTATGGCAGGTATCATGTTGGATACTAAAAATTTCTCAACTCGTGTGACTAGTCGAACCTTTGATGTCGCCTCTTATCTGCGTAGTTTAGGAAGTGATAGTGGAGAAATCCAAACGATCTCTGCCACTGATTTTGAAGAGTATCGACGTATCAATGAGCTAATTCTAGCAGGTGAGCGTATTACAGATGATATCATTGTTGCCTCAGGTGATAATCCTAAATGTTATAATAATGTTGTGATTTCTAAGGCGGCAGATACGATGCTTGCCATGGCAGGTATCGAAGCAACTTTTGTTGTCGCTAGGACCAGTGATTCTACTGTGAATATATCTGCTCGAAGCCATAAAACGATTAATGTACAACGTATTATGGAGAAAATGGGTGGTGGAGGCCATTTCAACTTAGCGGCCTGTCAATTGCGAGACTGTAGTGTTGCTCAAGCAAAAAATAAATTGATTGAAACTATTATGGGAGAATTGGCTCCCAAGGAGGACTAAAATGAAAGTTATTTTCTTACAAGACGTTAAAGGTAAAGGTAAAAAAGGTGAAATTAAAGAAGTACCATCAGGTTACGCTCAAAACTTCTTGATTAAAAAGAATCTTGCCAAGGAAGCGACAAACCAAGCTATCGGTGAGTTGAAAGGTAAGCAAAAATCTGAAGAAAAACATGCAGCAGAGTTGTTGGCTGAAGCGAAGCAAGTTAAAGAGCAACTTGAAAAAGAAGAAAATCGTCTTCAATTTACTGAGAAGGTTGGACCAGATGGACGTACTTTTGGTTCAATTACAGCCAAAAAGATTGCAGAAGGACTTCAAAAACAATTTGGTATTAAAGTTGATAAACGCCATATTGAACTTGAACATCCTATTCGTGCGATTGGTCTAATTGAGGTTCCTGTAAAGCTTCATAAAGAAGTGAGTGCACAAATTAAACTTAACATCAAAAATAGTGCTGAGTAATTCGTTGACACTATAAGTAAATCTTGTAAAGGAGGGAATAATTGTGGCAGAAGCTCAAGAATTACGAGTGCAACCTCATGATTTAGTAGCGGAACAGTCTGTTCTAGGGGCTATTTTCATTAACCCGGAAAAGTTGATTACAGTTCGAGAATTTATCGAAGCAGACGACTTTTACAAGTATTCCCATCGTGTCATTTTTAAAGCAATGGTAACGCTGTCGGATCGAAATGATGCCATTGATGCCACGACAGTACGCACCATTCTAGATGACCAAGATGACCTCCAAAATATAGGGGGTATTTCTTATCTTGTAGATTTGGTCAATAGTGTCCCAACATCCGCAAATGCTGAGTATTATGCTAAGATTGTGGCTGAGAAAGCCATGCTTCGCCGTATTATAAATAGATTGACAGAGACTGTCAACCAAGCATATGAGGGCGCTACTGAATCTGATGAAATTATTGCGAATGCTGAGAAAGCCTTAGTTGATGTATCAGAGCATAGCAATCGTAGTGGTTTCCGCAAAATATCAGAAGTTCTTGATGTCAATTTTAATACTTTGGAGATGCGTTCACAGCAAACATCAGATGTTACTGGATTACCGACAGGTTTCCGTGACCTTGACAAGATTACAACAGGTTTACACCCTGATCAATTAATTATTTTAGCAGCTCGTCCCGCAGTTGGTAAAACAGCCTTTGTGCTGAATATTGCTCAGAATGTTGGTACCAAGCAAAATAAAGCTGTTGCAGTCTTTTCTCTAGAGATGGGTGCAGAAAGCTTGGTTGATCGTATGTTGGCAGCTGAAGGGATGATTGATTCCCATGCTTTACGTACAGGTCAATTGACAGAGCAAGATTGGAATAATGTGATGATTGCTCAAGGGGCATTGGCTGAGGCACCTATTTATATAGATGATACCCCTGGTATAAAGATTACTGAGATTCGTGCACGGTCCCGTAAATTGTCACAAGAAGTAGAGGGTGGTCTCGGTCTTATTGTGATCGACTATTTGCAGTTGATTACAGGGACGCGACCAGAAAATCGCCAACAAGAGGTTTCAGATATTTCAAGACAGTTAAAAATTCTGGCCAAGGAGCTTAAAGTTCCTGTAATTGCCTTGAGTCAGTTATCTCGTGGGGTCGAACAACGTCAGGATAAACGTCCAGTCTTGTCTGATATTCGAGAGTCAGGATCTATCGAGCAGGATGCCGATATTGTAGCCTTCTTATATCGTGATGATTACTACCGAAAAGAGGGTGAAGAACCAGAGAATGCGATTGAAGATAATACCATCGAAGTTATCCTAGAAAAAAACCGTGCTGGTGCGCGTGGAACAGTCAAGTTACTGTTCCAAAAAGAATACAATAAATTTTCATCGATTGCTCAGTTTGAGGAATCATAATTTTCAGATTTAAGGAGATATATATGAGTGATGCATTTGCAGATGTTGCTAAGATGAAAAACATCAAGGAAGCTATTAAGTCACATGAAGGTCAGCTAGTAGAATTGACCCTAGAGAATGGACGTAAACGTGAAAAGAATAAAATTGGTCGATTGACAGAAGTTTATCCATCATTGTTTATTGTTGAATATCAAGACTTCAGTTCTCAAGCAGGAGCTATTAATAATAGTTATGTTGAATCTTACACTTATTCAGATATTTTGACTGAGAAGACTCTCATTCGTTATTTGAGTCCTGAGGAACAAGCTGAAATCGAAAATAAATAAGAAAAAGCCTTTACTTGGGCTTTTTTTCGTGGTAAAATATCAAAGTATGTGAAATAATAGCAGGATAAAATGAAGCTCGTCAACAGGAAGTCGGCTAGAAAAGTAACCTTTGCTGTTTGGGCGAAGTCTTTCTGAACGAATCAGGTTTATCTAAAACGTTATTTCCTAAAAATATTTTTTTATAGGAGGACATTATTAATGTCACGTTATACAGGTCCATCATGGAAACAATCACGTCGCCTTGGTTTCTCACTTACAGGCACAGGTAAAGAATTGGCACGTCGTAACTACGTACCAGGTCAACACGGTCCAAACAACCGTTCAAAACTTTCAGAGTACGGTTTGCAATTGGCTGAGAAACAAAAACTTCGTTTCTCATACGGTTTGGGTGAAAAACAATTCCGTAACTTGTTCGTACAAGCTACTAAAGTTAAAGGTGGAACACTTGGTTTCAACTTTATGGTTCTTTTGGAACGTCGTCTTGACAACGTTGTTTACCGTCTCGGTCTTGCAACTACTCGTCGTCAAGCACGTCAATTCGTAAACCACGGTCACATCCTTGTTGACGGTAAACGTGTTGATATTCCATCATACCGCGTTGAAGTTGGTCAAGTAATCTCAGTTCGTGAAAAATCAGCTAAAGTTCCTGCTATCCTTGAAGCAGTAGAAGCTACTATCGGACGTCCAGCATTTGTATCATTCGATGCTGAAAAACTTGAAGGTTCATTGACACGTCTTCCAGAACGTGATGAAATCAACCCAGAAATCAACGAAGCACTTGTCGTTGAATTCTACAACAAAATGCTTTAATTTTAAAATTCATTTTGCAAAAAGCCCGTTGTTATGGGCTTTTTTGTTTATCTTAAATCATTGATTTCTAGGTTTGTTCAGTTATTTGTTTAGTTACAAGTTTGTTTTCTAATAAAAAAGTCCCTAGTCTAATACAAGTGACTAGGGGGGGAATATGATAATAGATGATTTTCAGGTATAAATTATTTATTATCCAATCCGCCTTCAAAATCTGCTGAAACATTTGAAACGTAGTTAGTGAAATAGGCTTCAAAATCTTTTTTTAGTTGGTCGTACTCCTCTTCGGAGTAATCTTTATCCTCTATATAAGCCTGAAATCTGGGAATTCCCAGATCTTTTTGGAGACGTTGGATTACTTCTGTCTTTGTCATAAGAACCTCTCTTTCATTCTTTATTTTACCATATTTCGAATTGTATGAAGCATGCATGTTGTTTTAAAGGTTTACTTTTGATATACTGTCAAAGTTACTTAAGAAGGAGGCTACTATGTCTATTATTACACTAATTTTAGCTGGGATTGTTGCTTTGGAGCATCTCTATATCATGTATTTGGAAACTTTTGCGACACATTCAGACACGACTAGTCGTGTTTTCAATATGAGCAAAGAAGAACTTCAACGTGATTCTGTTACAAACTTATTTAAAAATCAAGGAATTTACAATGGTTTGATTGCTGTATTCCTCTTGTATGGGATTTTTACAAATAGTCAGCTACTTGTAACTGTTTTTGTACTCAATGTTTTCTTTGCTGCTATTTATGGTGCTATAACTGCCAATAAGAAAATTATTTTAACGCAAGGCGGACCCGCAATTTTGACCTTGCTTTCACTTATCATTCCCTTATTTTAAGGATTTTATTGTAAAAGAAAAAAGCTGCTTTAACTATTGAAATGGTTTGCAGCTTTTTTATGCTTTTGAAGTTATTTTATTGTGGAATAAATCGTAGAAGAAAGTCTGTCATTTCTTGAGGTGATTCTTTTTTTCCTTTATTTATCCAGGCTTGACAAGCGCCAAAAATAGCATGCGCAAAATAAATACTGGCATAGTCTTTCTCGAATCCTTTGAGAGCTCTTTCTTCAGCAGTGGGATCAATGAAGTCCTCAGCTATCATACGCTGAAGTTTATGTATCAGAAAATCTTGAATTTCTTTTGATCCATTGGTAGACAATAGAGCTGATAGGAGCTTTTCACGAGTGAGAAATTCAAAGATTTCGAGAAAGGCTCCCTCTTTCTTTCCTTCATATTTATCGAAGATATACTCTAGCTTGTGGAAAAGTTCTTTCTGATAACTATCAATCATTTCATACTTATCTTTGTAGTGGGTATAAAAACTCGAACGGCTAATCCCAGCTGTTTGAACCAGACGAATGGTAGTAATATCATTGAAATCTTGGTCTTCAAGACATATTACTAAAGCATCTAAAAGAGCTTTTTTTGTTTGCGCGCGTCTTTGATCTTTTGACATACAAATCTCCTTTTATACACTTTTAGACTATGTGTCCAAAAATTGATTGTTTAACATTGATTTTCAGGTAAATGAGTTTATAATTGATTATATCATAAAAATAAACACAATGTCTAAAAAGGAGAAATATGTTAGCAGAATTAAAGGCTCTTCTTAAAAGTCCAAAGCTCTGGATAACAATTATTGGTGTCTCATTGATACCTGCTTTATATAATTTAATCTTTTTGTCTTCTATGTGGAATCCTTACGGTAATGTCAAACACTTACCAGTGGCAGTAGTGAACAAAGATAAGAGTGCTAGTTTCCAGAATAAGACTCTGAATATTGGTCATGATATGGTAGACAATATGTCTAAAAACAAAAATCTAGACTATCACTTTGTGACTGAAAATGAAGCCCAAAAAGGGATTGAGGATGGTGATTACTATATGGTAATCACTTTTCCAGAAAACCTCTCAAGTAATGCAGCAAGTCTTTTGACAAATGATCCCAAGAAACTGGAAATTTCTTATCAAACAACAGCAGGACATAGCTTCGTTTCTTCAAAAATGAGCGATTCTGCCATGTCTAAGTTGAAGGATACTGTTTCTAAAAATATTACATCAACTTATGTTGGAGCTGTCTTTAGGAGTATGTCTCAACTTCAGGGTGGTATGGGAACTGCAGCGAATGGGGCTAGTCAATTATATGCAGGTGCAGGCGCACTTCAGTCTGGGAGTCAGACCTTATCAAATGGCTTAGGAACTCTTGCTGGATCTACACAAACATTGGCTACAGGTGTTGATACCTTGAGTTCAGGCGCGTCTGCCTATACTTCAGGTGTGGCAACTTTGTCAGGCGCTTTGTCACAGTTAAATGCGAACTCTGAGGCTGTTAATTCTGCTGCAGGTCAATTTGTATCAGGAGCAGAGGCCATGAATACCTTAGTTACAGGTGCAGATTCGTTGTCAACAGCGCTCAGTCAAATGGCTACAGCAACAAGTTTATCTGAAGAACAGCAAGCACAGTTGTCAACCCTGTCAACTAATTTAACTGATTTAAATACAGCAATTCAAAATCTTAATACAGCGGTAAGTAACACATCATTACCAAGTGGAACATCAACAACATCAGTAGATACAAGTTCAATAGCGACTTATCTTTCAAATATTTCTTCTGCAGCTAGCTCTATAGCTACAGCTAGTGCAACTGATAAAGCAAATGATTTGGCTGCGGTACAAGGAACAGCTGCTTATCAAAGCTTGACGGCAGATCAACAAGCGGAGATTACATCGGCAATTAGTAATGCAGGCTCTACAGCTAGTAGTTATGCTTCAACTATTGCATCTGATGTGTCAAGTATGTCAACTGCTTTATCTAGCTTGACAGGTACGACAACAACTAGTAGCGGAGATTCAGGTAGTTTGGCTTCTCTACAAACGTCTATTTCAGGCATTGCAAGTTCGGCGAATGCTCTTCTCCCTGTAGCTTCATCAACGGTATCATCAATGCAAGCTAATATTGCTAATGTCAATTCAGTACTTGTCAATCAATTATCACCAGGAGCAACTCAAGTGGCTTCAGGTGTATCAACCGCTCAAAATACTCTAGCAACAGGTGCAAGTGCACTTTCAACTGGTTTGTCAACTTATACTGGTGCAGTGTCAACGATTGCCAGTGGTGCTCAAACTCTAGATGCTAACAGTAGTGGTTTAATGACTGGTTTTGCTACTCTTCAGAGTGGTACAAGTGCTCTCAATACAGGTGCTCAACAATTAGCAACGGGCGGAAATACCTTAACAAATGGATTGACAAGTTTGTCAACTAACCTTTCTACATTGTCTGATTCATTAAATAAGGCTAATCAGCAATTATCTCTTGTTTCTGTAAACTCAGACAATGCAAAAATGGTTAGTGCTCCGCTTAAAGAGAAGAAAACTGATAAGGATAAGGTTGACACTAATGGTGTGGGGATGGCTCCATATATGATTTCTGTTTCTCTTATGGTTGTCGCTCTTTCAACTAATGTTATCTTTGCTAAGAGCTTGACGGGAAGAAACTTTACGAGCCGTTTTGATTGGGCTAAGAATAAGTTCTTTATCAATGGTATCATTACGACTATGTCTGCAATTGCCCTTTATATTGCCATTCGATTTGTGGGAGTTGAACCAAATCATCCATTAGCTACATTTGGTATGATTCTCCTTGCAGCATGGACTTTAATGGCGCTCGTTACAGCCCTTGTGGGTTGGGATGATAGATATGGTGCATTTGCTTCTATGATTATGCTCCTTTTGCAGCTAGGTTCTAGTGCAGGGACTTATCCAATTGAACTTAGTCCTAAGTTCTTTAAGGTCGTCCAACCATTCTTACCAATGTCCTACTCCGTATCAGGTCTTCGTCAAACTATTTCAATGACAGGACAGATCTCAGATCAAGTACGTATGTTATTCATTTTCTTACTTATTTTTGTAGTTGTAGGTATTATTATTTATAGACCAAAGTCTGAAAATGAATAAACTAAAGGCCAGCTCTAATGTGAGCTGGCTTTTTATGTTATTCAACAGTTATATCACCAAGGTCTGAGGTAATAGTTAGTGTGTTATCCTTTGAAATCTTAAGGTTATTTGTGATGTACACCTCTCCTGAATGACTATCGGCTTGAACATTGAGCGTGTAATCTTTAAGAGCTATTTCAATATCACCGGATGTAACATCAAGTTTATTGTGACCATTGAAAATCAGGTTATCTCCAGAGTAATCTCCCATTGCAATAGATAAATCTGAGTTAGTAAAAAGTGTATGATCACTATCAACACTACCAACATCAAGATTAGCTTTTAGGTTGCTGACAATCATTTTAGTAAAAGTTAGGTCCCCTACATTTAGATTGATGTCTGCTTGTTTGATGGTGCTATTACTTAAATCTAGATTTCCAGTTGCTAAATCAACCTTTAAAAAATCAATCGTTTGTTTTTTAGGGAGTGTAATGACAATGGTTTTATTTCTGACTTCCTTGTTGAGAGTAGAAAGCCTTACTAAATCTTTTAATCCGAAAAAGTTAATATGTTTGTTAGAAGTCGAATCTAATTCAGAGTTGTTATCATTGATAGTCAATTGACCATCCTTTACAGATGTGTCAATTGGATTTTTTGTTTTTTGGTAGTAAGAAAGCGTTGCTTTGTCAACGTCACCATTTTTTATAAGCACATTGTAGCTACTACTTTTAATATCAATTTTATTGAAGTCCTTAACTTCTTTCTTGACATAATCTTGCTCACTTTTAGTTTGATTTTGTAAATCTGTCAAGCCACCTTGACTATAACCCCAAGCTACTAATCCTCCTCCTAAAAATAGAGAGATAAGAGACACTCCGAGGACAATCTTTTTCCAAGTTTTCATGATTTTCTTCCTTTCTTGATGAGCCATTTAATCAATAGGGTAATTAGCTTTACAATAAGTTTACAGATTTCAAATGAAATCAAAAGTAGTAGGACTGCTCCTCCAAACATCAATAGACCTAGACCCACTCCAAACAGTGTTGAAGCTAGTGAAACATTTAAGAGAGAGAAGCTTGTAAAGAAAGTGTAAACACCACTAATGAGCAAGGCAAAAGTAAGAGCTAAGGCAGTCACTATAACTGCAAAAATAATCAAAATAAGTGTTAATAGAATAGCTAGGAAGAATAGTAGAATTGGTAAGGCGACTGGACTGGCTAAAACAGCTAGAATCGCAATCCAGAGGATAGTTGTTTTATTACGTAAGCTACTCTTTTCCTCAATAATCTTTTCGTCTAGAAGACGACTAATGACTTCATGTGCTGCTTCCTTAGGTGTACCCAATTCTGCAATAACCTGAGCTTCATTTTCAGGTCCAGCCTCTTCAAAATATTCCATGAAATATTCGAGGGCCTCTTCGTAGTCCTTTTGTGGTAATTTTCGTAGATATTTTGTTAATTTGGCTATATATTCAGTCCTTGTCATGTCTTAATCTCCCTTCTACAATACCATCCAGGGTTTCTTTATAGGTTAACCATTCTTCATTAAGAAATTGAAGTTGATTTTTTCCCTCTTGGGTAATACTGTAATATTTTCGTTTACGTCCTTGATACGCTTCGCTATAGGTGGTCATATAGCCTGCTTTTTCAAGCTTTTTTAGAATAGGATAAAGTGTTGACTCCTTGATATTAGCTGCAAGCTTTATGGTTTGACTAATCTCATAGCCATAAGAGTCTTCTCTATCGATAATAGCTAGTATTAGGAACTCTATCAGGATTGACGATGTTGGAAAATACATAGTGTGCTCCTTTGTTTTTAAATATGTATAAAAATTATATATAATTATTTTACATATTGAGTGTATCTCTTTTAGAAAGATATGTCAATATTTTATATATAAAAATTTTACATAATAGGGTTATCTTCTTTTTTATGATAATATGAAGTCAAGGAGTTCTTATGACTATTAAAGATAAACTAGCTCATTACGAGCCAAAGCCACTAGGAGAGAAAGGACGCTATGCAGTGCTTTTACCCTTGATATATGATGTAAAAACTGATAAGTATCAAATCCTTTACCAAGTACGAAGTGAGCATATTTCTCAACCGGGTGAGGTCTCTTTTCCAGGTGGGCGTGTCGAAGACGGTGAGACTTTTAAAGAAGCTGCTATACGAGAAACTTGTGAGGAACTAAACTTAATTCCTGATCAAATTGACATTTGGGGAGAGATTGATTATCTGATTCATCAGGGGAGAACCATCCATTGCTTTGTTGGAAAGATAAATATAGAAAATTGGGAGGATATTCATCCAAATGAAGAGGTGAAACGGTTGTTTACAGTTTATGTTGACACGTTGTTGACAGAGAATCCGATTTATTATAAAGTGACCTCTACCTTGAGTGATGCAAAAGATTTCCCATTTTTCCTAGTGAAAAACAGAGAAAAATACAATTTTGGGTATAGTGAACGTCATATTCCTTTTTACAGAAACTTGACAGAAAATATATGGGGGATGACAGCTATGTTTACACATAGGTTTACAGAAATTCTGAAAGATTTAGAGTAAGAATTAAAGATCAACAATAATATGTTGATCTTTTTTACTATAAATTACATTGTTTATTTGCTACCAAAGGAGTGAGATTTATTTCTGGGACATGAGTCTAGAGTATTCCTAAAATGATTTTTAAAATTAATATGGAAGCTTTTAGCTAGGTGGTCAACTTTAGAGTAGACAAGATTTATTTGTTTCGTTTGTGTCATTCTTATGCTCAAAGGGGAGTATTATGTGGATAGAGGCTGTTATGCTTTGGTGTTATTCTGCCTAAGATTGATGATTCTATTGATTTTTCTGAGGGAGTTACCTATGTTGAAGAGAAGGTAAAGCATATAACTATAAATAGTAAAGCTCCAAAAATCTGGGACAATACTGAGACTGTAGACAAATAGGACTGTTGCACTAACAAAAATTAGACAGCTACATATTATTGAAAGTAGAGGATATCCTTTTGAAAATAATAGGCTTTCTATGATTAAGGCAAAAGCAGGTAGCAAAAGAGTTAGAATGATAATAATAAAGATGAAGCGTTGTGTATCATCTAGCATCAAGTTACCCAATGATTTACCTAGGTAAAACCGAGAATCACTTCCCCCAGGATAAATCAATTCTCTGGTCAAGGGACTAACTAGGATTAGGGTGTCAAATAATGAGAAAGCCGCCCATCTCCAAATAGGAAAAGCCCATTCTTCCTCAGATAATTCTCTCTGAGTTCTTTCTTCAGTTAATTCTAATTTGATTGTCATCAATATGTACCTCTTTTGGAAAGTCGTTATTTTGATTTAAGATATACCATCCATCTGGTAGTTCAGAGTTTTTAAGTACCTGTTCTAATTGAGAATGTAAGTCAATTTCTTTAGTCGTGGAACCAGAAGGAAAACTCAATTGGACAGTAAGTTGTTTGTTTCGTAGAGCATCTTTAAGTGAAAAATCATAATAGCCACCTAGCGCTTTAGAATGCCCCCTCTCATAAGTATAGAGTGTCGTGTATGGTACAGGTTCTATCTGAACAATAATATTTTTTAAATCTTTCTCGGTACTTAAAGCTTTAGAGATATCATTGATAAATTTTTGATTTCTAGGGTTGATTTTAATAGACTTTTTAATAAAGTCGTCCCCATATTCTCTTTCATCAGGTAAAATCTTATATTCACTATTTTGGCGATTAAAATCTGAGTCGCTTTCTGTTGGGCTGGCAATGTAAGGATAGAGTAAATCTTGAATATGGAGAGGAAGTTGAGTATTTACATGTTCTTTTTTGTTATTAATGGTCTCTTGATAATCAATATGGAAAATCAGGTAATGTTTAACCTCATCTTCTTTATTCATACGATAAGTAATTTTATCTGCCCATCCGATACCAGTTATTTGCACCTTTCCTTGAAATCCACGAGTTTTATAAAAACCTTTAATATTTTCTTGAGCATTGTAATAGAAAAAGATAGCAATCATGGTCAATAATAAAATCAAGGGCATAGTAATTTTAAGGTATTTGAAGTTATTTTTTACCATATTAGTTATGACTCTCCTTAACTAGTAGGTTGTAATCTTTTTGACTTTTAACTTGCTCAGGGTGTCCAGTCGTTGTATCAGTACTTGTAAAATACCAATAGATATCCTCCTTATCTGGTGTTAACTCTTTTTGGAGTTTAATGGCATCATCCAAATTAAGTGAATCAGTTGTTACGATAATTAGGCTGAATCTTTTTTTGAGCGATTGGTCACTGTATTCGTTATCGTCTTGATCTTTGTAATCAGCAAAATTTCTTTCTTTGGTCCAGATAAGGGGCATGGAGTTGATAGTGAGGGGATCATCTTTATGACCTATAGAAAAATTATCCTTTGAAAGGAGATAGCGGTAAGGTTTAGCAAATCCGTAGTATTGACTGACTTTTGCTGGTTTGGTTTTAGTTGCCTTATGGGTGCGTAAATTGACATAGAATACTTTTTCGTTGTCATAGGATGAAAATTTCACAAACTCATTCCTACCATCGGAGAACATGGTATTATCCATGGAACCGGGATCATCATATCCTAGTTTCTTAGCAAGGTCTAGTACATTAATAGTGTGTCCTTTTCCAGTATCTTTACCAAGCTGATAAAAGTGAATAATATCATAATTTTTAGGTTCCTTCTTGTGTTTAGATGCTTTATACCTAGATTCTTGGAAGGCTAGATAGGTGCGACCGACGACTAATTGACTTCTCTCCAGTGCTTTTTCATTTCCAAACTTAACACCTAAAACGTTAAAGTTTCCTATTTTGACGTTTTGAAAGGATGTTACAGTAACTTTTTTGTTAGTATAGTCGTAAAGTCTATCGTCTAAAGAATAATCGGCTTGAAGTCTATAACCATATCGAACGAATGTACCTGTAAGTAGAATGGTTATAAAAATAAGGAGATAAACATGCCACATACGCCATCTAAATGTTTCTATTTTTGTCATAGGAGATCCTCTTTGAGTAATAGAAAAACCATGAAAATCTTATTTTCATGGTTTTTAATTCAATTATTTTACTTCAGTAAGAATCAGAGAAGTTAGTACCGTCTGAAATTAAATATTATCTTGGTCAAAATTATGAGATTTTAGTTGAAATAGAAGAGGTTGATTACTTCGATACGGACTTTAGCAGAGCATCCCATCGACTTTCTTTGGCTGAAATAACTGAAATTGTTAAATATCAAAGTATGGACAATGTTTGAAGCAACTACCAGAAGGCATAGGAAAAGGTGAAAGGGAATATTGGGAAAACAACTATAAAAGAGATAGATAAAGGGCTATTTTGATTGTTCACGAGAACCAAAATCTGATATTGCTTTTGTAGATATGAGATTTTTCTATGCTAGTGTTGAGTGTGTGGAACGTGGATTGTATCTTTTAAGGACCTCGCTTTGTGTGATGAGTAGAGCAGATAATTCAAACGGACTTATCTTAGCTTCCTCTCCAATGTTCAAGAAAGTCTTTTGAGCACTACAAGAGGCGAAGTCACAAACTCCGCCTCCTTCTACATATTTTTTGTTATAATAGAATATTTTATTTGAAATATCAAGACTTATGCTTGATAAAGCTAGAAAACTTACCCTTTTCCAGCAAGAATATCTGATACTTTATACAATCCTGGGGAATATGTCCGACCAAATAGTTTTTTCGTCAAGGCATTAAACGTATAATGGTCATCTAAAATCAAGACTTCGTCATACGTTTTTAAGAGTGCAATAAAGTCATCGTCTGTTAAATTGGAACCATCTCTAGTATCGATATTTTCATTGCCGAGGTAATAACTTGTTGCGCTGTCGCTGTATGATGCCATTAAATCTAAAAATTCTTGGTCAGCCGTCACAAAATTTTCTCTGGCATCAACATTGACATCCCACAGATAATAACGACTAGCATATTGGACAAAATAATTATCTACATTCTCCTTATCTGCTGTTACAACCAAAATTCTATCCGTTGACGAATTACTCTGACTTCCAGTAAACTGATGAATTTCTTTTACGACCTCGTTTGTTTCCTGATTGTTATTGTAAACAATGCTATTATTTTCTGACAAGAACATTCCAATGGCATAAACTGTCAAAACAAGGCTCGCGTATTGGTACAAGTGTTTATTAAATAAGCTCTTGTAAGACCTAGCATTACGTTTACTAATGATTTTTTCATACAGACACTTGTCCATTACCCATGCTAAAGCCATGGTCAAACAACCAAAAGCAAAGATAACGATGCTCGAAGCATAGCGCTCAAATCCTGCTAATTCTAACGCTTCATCAGTCGGCATTGCTGTCAGATACATGAGTAAAATGCCAATATAGTAAGTCACAATCGAAATATCAACAAATCCCCAAGTCAACAAGACAAATTTCTTATATTTCAAACGAATGCCAATCACAATAAAGGCAATCAGCATAATCAGATTGATTATCAAAATTCCATTGCTTGCCAAACTGTCAAACGTAAACACCGATTTGACAAAAAGAGTGATAATTTTTTGTGGGACGCCTGACAGATTTCCAGTCAATACCTGACCAAGTTCTGACATGGACACCGCATGCTTGGCACTTGAGGCATTTGGGAAATTATCCGTCACATGCTTTTGCCAAATAACAAAAGGAAGACAGCTGACTAGCAAGGTCATTATGAGCAGCACTAGTGCTTTTAAACGTGCTCTTTTACGAACAAGTAAACGCACAATACAAACCACATAAACTACTAAAACGAGAGCGACAAAGAAAAGTCCACTTACTTTGACGATACTTAATAATCCAAGAATTACCGCCGTATTTAGCGACAAAAACCAGAAACGATTACGATAGACAAAACAACCTGCTATGGCTGCCAAGGCCAAGGCCGGAAGCAGAAAATCAACCAGCAAATTATTTAATCGAATAGCAACGTTGAACGTATTAAAAACAGCAAACGAAGCAAAAATCATGCTAACCATTAAGACACGTCGATCATCACGAAGTGCCGCAAACATGGCATAAAGACTGGAAGCAATCAAGAAGAATTGCCCGACCAACATACTACCTTCTGAAAAGCCTACGATAGTCGTGAAAAAATAAATGAAAAGTGAACTTCCAACAGGATAGGTATAATAACTAATAATCGTATCTTGCTGTGTTGGCAAAGCATTATTGATATGGAAAAATTTTACAATCGTTGCCCAATGCGTAAAATTATCATAATGTAAAAGCGGTGAATGCCAGAGCGTTATTCCAAACAAAAGCAAATAAGCCATCATTCCAAGCGCAATATAATCAAGTCTCCTAAAGCGATATTTCTTTTTCCATACCGCCCAAAGATAATAAAGACTCAAAAGACAGCCCAAAACAGAAATGGCATACACGGTCTGCAACATAAAGCCTAACAAACTACCAAGGTACAATACCAATGTAATGACTGAAAATGTAAACACCCATGTCAGACTGCGATTCATCTTCACAGTATTACGGAAAAAGGCATTGTACCCCATGGTAATCACAAAGAACAACAGTAATCTAGCAATACTAATCATACTCTCCCTCTCCATTCATTTGCTAAGGCTTTAAAAGCAGGTAAGCTATCCAAATCCGCTAAATTGGTAACTCGATAAAGCGATTCGTCTCTATCAATATCATAGGACACAAAAGTCAACTGAATTGGTAAATCTTTGTAGGTAAATGCGACATTCGGTTCTTTTTTAGGATTTGTCAATTTTCCAGAAAATGTCATGTAATAATAATCTGTCTTTCTAAGCTGGCATTTTTTTCCAGCAACCTGAACCTCTTCATTAACACGAACTTTCGGAAAAGCTACTTGGTCATAGGCTGAAACAGGACGTTCATTATTTTGGAAACGTTGACTAAAGTTCTCAAATAAATCATCCCATGTTGTCATCCAAGGGTCTTTTTCCTTCGGAAGATTGTGATTAATGCGGTCATAAATGTACTGATAAAATTCGCGCTTATCAGCTTCAGGAATTTCTGAAAATTGAACGCCGTAGCGCCAACCATTATCAATCGCAAAAACACGAACAACATGACCTTTTACCCTCGCATGGTAATCACGTGATTGCAAATTAAGCGTCAGTTCTTTTTCTTTCGGCAAATACAATGGTAAATCCGTATAGAATGAAATCCCCGTTTCTGAAATATCACAGACTCTCACTTGGTAAGAATCATCATCAACCTCAATAACCATAGCTTCATCAACAGTAAAACGCTCACTTGAGCGATAAATCGGACGACCAAGCGCACAGAAAATCGCAAAGGTCAAATTGATGATATGATAAATCAACCAAAAACTGATAATACTTCCATAAAAAAGCTCTGAACCAAATCTTCCATAGTTAAAAGTAACCAAACCATAAACGGCTAATCCCCATAAAACAAGATAAGGAAGCGCATAAAGGTACAACGTCCACGACGTATCATTTCCCTTACGTGTCACCTTAAATTTTTTATCGCTAATGCCAAAGGACTCCAACATCATGGGAATAAACAAATACGGAGCAAAAATCGTTTCCACAATTTCTCCCCAAACCTGTGTTCGGTATTGTTTTGAGACTTCTCGCATTGACAAGTGTGTCAATGCGTAACTTGGCAACCAGAATAGGAACAGTAGCCAGATATTTGACACCACCACACGCACATGGAAAACCGTATATAAAATCGGTGCCAAGATATACAATAACCGTCTAAAGAAAGACCACCAATAAAGATAGCCATTAATATAAACAATTCTTTGCCCCTTTGTCAATTTGGGATTAAAGAAGATATTCATATTGTAGCTACTGCGAATAACGCCACGTCCCCAGCGCGCGCGCTGTTTGATGACACTCTTCAAATCTGTTGGCGTTAACCCGCTAGCCATTGGAATTTTCGTCGAATAATTTACATAACCAGCCGCATTCATCCGAACACCTAGCTCGAAATCCTCCGTAATGGTATCTGTCGGAAAACCACCAACATCTTCAATCGCCTTGCGGAAAATAACCGTATTAGACCCCGTATAAACCGCTGCACCGTGCGAATTATTGCAAACATTAATTTCTTTGGAAAAGAAATCTTGTTCGTTTGGTAAGGTTGATTCTGAAAACAAGTTAAATTGGAAAATATCAGCATTGTAAAAACTTTGTGGCGTTTGAATCAAACCAACTTTTGACTTATCATAATCGTCACCATTTTCATAAGCCTCAACTTGTTCAACAAAATAAGGCACAGTTTCCAACAGGAATTCCCGATAAGGAATCATATCCGCATCAAATGTCGCCACCAAAGGTGATGACGTCTGACGTAAAGCATTATTGTAGTTTCCTGATTTGGCATCTTTATTATCCGCCAAACCAAAATAACCAACACCAAGCTCATCAGCCAATTTGGCAACTTCTAGACGATTGGTATCATCACAGACGTAGATATGCACCTTAGACTTATCAGGATATTCCATAAAAGTACAGGCATTAATCGTCTTATAAAGCAACTCTGGATCCTCATTATGCGTTGCAATCAAAACATCCACATCTGGGTAACGCTCCTTAGCAATCTCAGGCTTTTCAAGTTCAAAGTCCTTTTGCTTATTCCAAATGAGAATGTAGCCTGTAATGGCTGAAACTACCTCACTTCCCCACAATAAAATCCCAAAGATCAGCGCAAACCATGAATCATGCCACGGAATAGTCGCCACCAAACGCCAAGTTAAATAAAAGGCAGTCGTTACAAATGCAACGAAATAGAGTATTCTCTTATTAGCCTTCATTCTCGCCTCCACTAAAAATCAAATGTTTTTGCACAAAATAACTGACAAAGAAAAGTGTACCGTCAACTAAAATCTTCACCAATGAAATTGGCAGCGTCGTCAAGGCATTTCCTAGAACTGTTACCAATAAACTTGACAAAACAATCTGTACTACCACCAAAGTGAAGTATTTTATCGCACTATTTGATTGACCTCGTTTAAAGACCACCTTATGATTCAAGGTGAAATTAACAACAGATGATATCGCACGCGCTAAAATCGAAGCTAACGTCACCGCACTAAAACTCAATCCATTAAACAAAGAAATTAAAATCGTAAAAGCAACAATATCAACCAAGAAGGAAAACAATGCTGAAAAAATGTACTTGAAGAAAACCTTGTAAATTCTAATCGAGTCACGAATCGCATCAAAATGCGACGACTGATTTTCATCCAAATAAATCGTTGCAATGCCAACTTCACAAATCAGAATATTGTCCTCTTTTGCCTCAAGTAACATATTCATCTCAAATTCATACCGTTCACCCTCCACGGTTAAGAGTTTTGGCAACCATGACATAGGAATCACACGAAGCCCCGTTTGCGTATCAGAAACGTTCATACCTGTCATAGCCCCCAAGACGTCTCTTGTCAATAAATTTCCAAATTTACTACGTAAAGGAACAGATTTTTCAAATGTTCTAACACCCAGCACCAAACTATCAGGATGTTGCAAAAATTCAGCCAAACATTTCATCATGTCTTCGTAGGTATGTTGACCATCAGAATCAATCGTCACAATTCCTTTGGCATTAGGAAAATTGTCCAAAATATATGAAATAGCCGTTTTTAAAGCACGACCTTTTCCTTTATTATCAGCGTGTCTTTGCAAATGACAAGCATAGTTACTCTGCGCTATTGCAAATAACGGTGCAAAATCAGCTCCACTACCGTCATCGACTAGAATAATGTCAAACATTTGATTTTCCTTATCCCGAATATTTTTCAAAAGTTCCAACAAACGGTCATCAGGTTCATAGGCAGGAATGACAATAACAACATCTTGAAACATCATCGACGTTCTCCTTTCTGACTTTTATTTTCGTACATTTTCTTATCAGCTATTGCAAATAACGGTGCAAAATCAGCTCCACTACCGTCATCGACTAGAATAATGTCAAACATTTGATTTTCCTTTCTGACTTTTATTTTCGTACATTTTCTTATCAGCTATTGCAAAAAAATCAACGAAGTTTTTATGTGATTGATAAGAGTCCGTATAAGCACCTAAAGATGCTGTAATCCCCATATCTTTGAGAGTCATTTCTGCTTGAACAAGTTTTATTAAAAATTCAGCTTGATTTTCAGAAACTCCAGGGAGTAAAACCGCAAATTCATCTCCACCTAACCTTGCTATTACAGCACTTTCAGGCATTATCTTCGTTAAAATATCACCAAATTCAATTAGAATCTTATCTCCCGTAGCATGTCCAAAGGTATCATTTGCTTCCTTGAATTTATCCAAATCAGATATAATAACCGTAATTTGTTCTTCTTTACGTGTCAGACATTCCTCAAAAGCAAGCTCAATATATCGTCGATTATGAACCCGTGTTAAAACATCTTCGTATGCCATCCTCTGTATTTCAAGTTCATGAAGTCTCTGCTCTGTAACATCAAGAACAAAACAAAAAACACCAATCACTTTTTGGCGATTGTTATAAATGGGAGAATACATATTTTGCCAGTAAAGCGTTTTGTCGCCTGTCTTAATAGTATCCATAAATATAAATGTTTCACCCTTTTTCGCACGATCAACATTTGCTTTTAAACGCGCAGCATCTTCACTATTAAGATAATTCATTGGAAAGTCACCAATTTTGGGAGTGAAATAAAAGATTTCTTCCATGAGCCGAATATCATTCTTATTAACCGCAATAAAACGATAATCTAAGTCTACAGCATAGACGTTAATAAGTTTCGAACTCTGTAAGATAAAGTGGGATAGCATATGCTGTCTTCGATTAAGGTAAGATGCTAGGGTCCAAAGAACTAGTATTCCTATAAAGATTGCTAAAACGATGGGATTATCATGGTCAATCAAAACATCATCATACACTAAGCGCATTAATAACATTAACGCAGCAAAAATACTTAAGTATGTTAACAATCTTTGATGCTTGATTAAAAAATCACTTACTTTTCCTAATACCATTACAGTCTCACCATTCTAAGTAGTTTTAATACCTTCAGCATCCAAACCATCTGTCACAAAACGTCCTGTAAAACCACCGATGAAGCCCGTTGCAGTATTATCAACACCTAAGCGTTGCAAAATACGACTAACATTAATACCCTTACCGCCAGCGAACTTATCATCACTCTCCATACGGTTAACTTCACCAATCTCTACTTTATCGATACGAACAATGAAGTCGATTGATGGGTTTAGCGTCACAGTATAAATCATACTTCAATAACCCTCGTTTTCTCTTTTAATTATTTAAGGAGCCCTTCTTCCGAAGCATTTGTGATTATGGTTACTTTCTCAACCTCGGCTACCTTAGCATAGGTAACCTGACCAAGTTTAGAAGCATCAGCTAGAACATAGGCTTTTTGCGCATTAGCTATCACTGTTCGTTTAATGACCGCCTCTTCCATATCTGGCGTTGTGAAATAATTGGCATCAACTCCATTAGCACCAATGAAAGCACAATCAAAATTCAGTTGTCTGATTTGTTCCAGAGCTGTACTTCCAATAGATGCATCTGTTGAATGTTTAACCTTACCACCAATAATCCTAGTACTAATACCGAGATCTACCAGCTTAACAGCATGATGGATAGAATTAGTCACAACCGTCACCTGACGATTCATTTCCTCTGGATATGGTGAATATTTGTCATAAGTTCTAAGCCCAGCCTCAACGTGACCAATACTTACTTTATTGTAAAATGCAACCAATCCAGCAGCAAAAGTTGTTGTAGTATCACCATGAACTAAAACCAAATCAGGTTGTTCTTTCTTAACAACTGGATCAAAATTAGCCAAAATTTTAGAAGTAATTTCCTGAAGTGATTGATTTTTTTCCCATAAGATCCCCCCTATGACCTATACGAAATCAATATAATATTGATAAATAAGACTCTACATTATCACTTTATTATCCCCAATAAAAAGGAAAATGAGTTATCCTTTCTCCAAAAGCATTAAAGGGAATGCCCTCGCTATTGGTCTTGTTTTGCAAATGATGTAAAGTAGATAAAGAAAAAGGTCTCAATAAAAAGACTATCATTACGTATAAAATTCAAGAAGTAAGACAAGAAAACTAAGTCATATCATCCAAGGATATCAATTGTTTTGAGATTTTCTAGTCTTCTCCCCCGAATTTAAAAATACACTATTTAATAAATAAAAAAACTGCAGGAGAAAAAACGCTTTGCTAATAAAAGTGTTTTTGAATCCAGCAGTATTGCTAATTTACATATATTTCATAAAAACTTCTCCCCATTTTAAAGAGCGTCCCCTTTACTTACGCTCTATCCCTATCTTACAAATCAAAATATCGGTATGATAACCCTATCCCAATACCATATCATATAGTACCAAGCACCAACACGTAATCGTATAAAACTCTCCCCAAAAGAGTTGAAAGATTACAATCAAGTTGGCTTCAAGTTACTACTACCAATATTCCCTATTCATATAGACGCTATAATTATAACATGTTATTTTTATTTTTCAACCTTTTTTAATTTTTTATTATTTTAATGTATGTGACAACCATTATAATGAAGTCGTTTGAATTAAACACTCCTACTTAACAAATACTAATCAAATGATATTTATCTATATTTTAATAAATAATAATTAAACACCCTTTGGCTTTTAAATGGATTTGCATAAAAAAAATCAGAATTCCTATTAAAATTCTGATTCAGAATGAAGACAAACATCGTTTTTGATGTTTGTCTTTTTTTATATTCACACTTAATTCTCCCATAATCCAATAATATTGAGGTATTTGGATAAAATAACGGGTCTTCCCTACCATCATTTTTACCAATTTTTTGATATTTAGACATGCTAAAGTAAGCCCAACCTTATCTTCCATTTTGGACTTTCCTTTTTCTCTGGTATATCGTAAGTTATGATATTCTTTAGCTGTTCCGAATAAACGTTCTATCATTTCTTTCCGGTGTTGGTACCGTTCCTTCATCCCACTTTGATGACGGATATCTTCACAGACTTCTAGGGCATCTTTCCAAATATGACGCACAACAACTTTTTGGTGCTGGCGACTTTCAGTACAAATCGCTAACAAGGGACAGGTCTTACAAATTTCGGGATTACTTTTATATTCTCTATAACCTTCACGTGTCGTTGTACGGTAAGTTAATACCTGGTTCTCTGGACAAAGATAGCAGTCAAAATGCTCGTCATAGACAAAGTCTTTAGGACGTAGAAAGCCTCTCTTACCTCTTGGCCTAGTGTAAGGGAATACTGGCGTAATCTCTTTTTCTAAAAGAAACTTGGCAATACTAGGTGTTTTGTAGCCTGAATCCGCAATAATGAATTCAGGGGAGAAGGGTTCTAACTTGGCGAAAAGAACAGGAAAGGCCTGACTATCATGGATGTTACCTGCTTCAACTGTATAAGCCAAGGCCCAACCATGTTTATCACAAGCTACCTGAGCATTATAAGCGAAGACTTCCTTGTGTTCTCCCTTGTGAAACCAACCACTATCTGGATCAGTCGTTGATTGTTTCTTAGATTTAGCCTCGCCTTTTTTGGCGGGCTTTAAGAACTTTTTTGCATGCTTCTTCCTGTCTAAATTAATCTCAACATCCAGTTGTTCACTCATGAATTTAGCTTTTTGATCAACAACAACATTTTTGTACTTATGATTATTAGCAGCTGCCTTGATATGTGTCCCATCGATGAAGATTTCTGAGGGATCAATGAGCCCCGCCTCCAAAACGTGATGAAGCACATGACTAAAAATGTGTGCTAACAATTCTTTATTTTGAAAGCGTCAGCTATAGTTCTTACCGTAAGTTGTAAAATGTGGTACCTTATCATCCAGAGATAAGCCAAGAAACCAACGATAAGCCGTATTCACCTCGATATCCTTGATGGTTTGGCGCATAGAACGAATGCCATAAAAACATTGAATCAAAGGAATCTTAACTAACAAAACGGGGTCTAGACTAGGGCGACCATTATCTGAAGAATAACTATCCTCAACAACATCATAAATAAAAGAAAAATCAATCGTTTCTTCAACTTTTCTTAGAAAATGGTCTTTAGGCACAAGTTCATCAAGTGTATAGAAACCTATTTGACGACGATTATATTCAGGATTATCTTTGTGAAACATAGGAGTACCTCATCAAATACCTTTTCTTTTATTATACTCCTTCGAAGCAAGAAAAGTCCCCAGAAGTATAACTTCTGAGGACTTTGTCTTCAATCTGAAAGAGGTATTTTTATACCTCTTTTTGTTCACTCTTCAATTATGCTGTCACTGTCCATTTACTGTCCTATATTGTGTAAAATATATAAAAGTTGTTAAGTTTACTAGTAGTTAAATCCCTTAAAATCAGTATTTATGATGATAACAAGCCTAAAAAATTCTTGGAACAAGTTTTGCATGTCTATTATAACAGCGAATAATAAACTTTCGGGAAAAGACATATTTTTCGGACAGTTACACTTTATTCTGACATTTTTTATCTTTCTAGTATTGTCTCGATTAATGGTTCTACCCCTTTGTTAATTAACCTTTCTATCTTATGTTGTGCATTGAAACGATTAATGTCATAAGCTACGTATTTTAATATATAAGCAGCCACTTCGTTAACATTATAAGAAAAATGTCCTTTTAAAATTTCATAAGCTAGGCTAGCAAAAGGGTCTGCATCTTCAAATCGTTTGATATATTGCACATAGTTAGAATCAATCTTCTGAATTATATAAGTTGCGTGAGAGTCATCCAAATTCATAAAGCTAAGTAAGCATTCGGTAAAGCGAGTTCCTTTATTGATACAAGATAGGCAGAGATTTTTTTCTGACATTTCATAAATATAGTTTTCTATGTCGTTATCAAAAATACCTTGATTAATTTTTTCCCAGATTTTTTCTTTAAAAGATTCATGACTTCTTATTCTTAACCATGAATTCAACCCGTTCAACATATCTGTTGCATTTTCATACCTATAATTAGGATCGATATTGGTAGCTTTTGTACTGATTGAACGCAGGGGATGCGAAAAATTATTAGGATCTCCAGTCATAACAAAATTGATAATTCTCCCGAGAGAGTATACATCACTACTTTTGTCAGCCTCTTTTAGAAGAGTTAGTTGTTCTGGTGCACAATAAAAAAGCTGTCCAAAAGATGCGGTATCTATAGTTTGATGCGAGGTTAAGATGTTAATATTTTTTCCTAAACCAAAATCCGCTACTTTTATTATTCCGTTTATGAAGAAAATATTAGTAGGGCTTAGATCCCTGTGCAAAATTCCTCGTTTATGCACTAGAGATATAGTGTGAAGTATTTGCCGTAAAATATTAAATTTTGATTCATCTGGTAATTCGCTTTCTTTAATATAATTAGCTAAAGTAAAATCCGCTTTTTCCATTGTGTAGGAATAATTATCGATATTAAAGTCATATACATTTATAATACTTTCAATATCTGAACATGATTTTGTAATTTCAAACTCTCTACGAAATCGACTTCTTAGCGATTCATGTCTAACCGAGTCTTCATTTAATTTTTTTAATACTAATCCTGTAGATTTTTGTAGAAAAATATCTGCAAATCCACCTTTTCCGATTTCTACGAAATCTTGATCGGTTTCTACTAAGAAGAATTCATTGCCTTTTTTTGACAAATACAATGAATAAATTGAGCAGACTTTATTTAATTCCGTTAAAACCTTTTGTTGGTATTCTAAAGAATCAACTTCACCTTTTTGACGTTCTGTTAAAAGATATTGTTTGCTCAATATAATGCTGAAAAAAAGATCAAGTTTACCAGTTTCAGAGAAACTTAGTAATTTATCATTTACATAAACCCATCTTGTTGGGAACCCTTGACGGTAAACATCACTAAAACCGAAATAGCTATTAAAAAAGTCTACTAACTGTGGGCCAGTTTTATAGGTAAATAATTCTGTTTCATCCCCACAGAATATTTTTGCAAGTGTTTTGTAAAATTCTGGATTGATCAATAACGATACCTCTATCATAAATAAGCTAATAGATTCATTATAGCACTATAAATAAAGAAGACTATCTTTGTAATACACTTACTTAATTTTTTATATATTAACAATTTATTTGGTCAATTTAATTTGCTTAATTGACAGAAAAATGAAAGATCTCATTCAATCAGATCTATTTATTTTTTATGAATAAGTTGTACAACCTTGCTAAAGGTTGATATAAAGCTATTTATAAATAACTTGGACACAAACCGTGTCCAATCAGATTTTACGATAAAAAGGTAGAGAAAAAGGTAGAGTTTGAATTGAAATACAGTGCAATAAACTGCAATTGACAAAAAGAAAAAACGCTTGAAATCAGCGTTTTTCTTTTGTATTGATTCGTATTGAATCCTTATTTTACCTCAGTGAGCGTAATGTATGATTTAGTAACATTCATGATTGACAGAAACGTTGATTTTATGGGCTTTTTAACTTTTCAATTGTTGATGAAATTGGGTGATTTTGACCTTGCTTTAGTTTTAATCAGACAAAAATCAGATAAAATCCTACTCATTATATCCCTGAGCATAGTAAGGAATATACTGCATGAATTTGTTCCCTGCATTTTCATCATATGGTTTAACTTTTCCGCTTTTGACTGCCGAAGAGATTATTTTTGTAGCTAATGCTGATTGTTTTGAAGTCAACCCAAAGCGGTCACGAACTGTTTTATTTGTCATGTAGTCATTTTCTACATACAGAATAGATGCATGATAGAATATTGCATTAACTCTTTCCTTATCGTTCATCTCGCTAATATTTTTTCTCTTGAAAATAGTAACGGAAGTATTATCCCCTTTGGCTGAAATGTCGGGTGCAGGAAGATTCTCACTTTCTAGAGTAATGATGATTTTATCAATTCCACTGCCACGAGATTCAACAAGGTGCATTTTTCGAAAAAGATTTGCTAAATCTTCATTACGAGAAATAGGCGGGAGGTCAAGTAATCTATCGGGTTCATTGATAGGAACACCAGGATTTGTAAACTCTATACGATTATCGTAAATTTCAATCATCGGATTCGTCCCAGATATAGAAAAGTCTTGGTGTACTATTTGATTAGCAACAATCTCTCTAATTACGATATCAGGATAGTCTGTTCTCTCAATTCTTTGGCCATTTTTATCATAAATTTCAGTAGTTAAAGGGAGTCTCATTCTAATATAATTAAGTAATCCCTCAAAACCGACAGCAACACCTTTTCCTGCGGTGATATCTTCTTTGGCATAGAACTTATTATTTCCGTCGTAGCGGATAACTCTTATGGCATGTGACTTTAGTTTTTCAAAATTAGAGAGATTCTTAGCAAATGTATAGGCTCCCATGTTGGTTATATTGAAGCCACTACCTGATTGTTCAATAATGTTATCGTCAATCATGTGTTGCAATAATTCATCGTAGCTAGATTCAGGAGGATAATTTAACATTTTTCTGTATGTTTCGCAGTCTAGAAGTGAAATTAAATCATCGGTAGAGCAGTTGGTTAGTGCAAATTCTTTTTCAAAAGTACGTGCTTCAAAAGATTTCCACAATAATCGTTCCTTCTCTGGAAATTCAGCCAGATTTTTTAATGATGAGCCACTACGAATATATCTAGTCCCCTTAAAAGCAACGGGTCTTCCAACAGTCATATGAATAATCAAGGCAACAACTTTTAAACTTTCGACCTCAAATTCTTGAAATTGAATTGAAATTCTAGGGTCTAAGTTTCTCTCTAACCAAGATATTAGAGGCTCACCTCCATTTATTTTTTCTTCATATGGGAAAAAGTTAGTACCTATTATTTTTTTTTCATCAGAAATACCCCAAATAAGATAAGAAAATTGTTTGTTGAGCATTGCAGATGAATTAGCCAAAGCTGATATATATTTACCTAACTTTTCAGGTTCAATCTTATTACTTTTAAATTCTAGCAATTCAGATTCATCAAGTCTCATTAATTCTTGTAATTTTAACTCGTCCATCTTTATTTTCCATCTTTCTTCTTTTTAGAAGATTTAACTTCTCTAAACACTGTCAAATCAACTCTTTGCTTATTTTCCAAATTAAATCCAATAGCTGATGTTATCTATTTCTCCGCCCAGTCAGTCCAATCATCAAAGGTTGTATTATGGTAAAGTTCTATCAGTCGAGGTCTGATAGATTGGATAATATCGACTAATTCATGACCTTCATAAAATTGTGAAAAAGGCATACCAACTGTTGCTTGGGATATATCTGAAAGTAGCTGTCTTGTTGTTTGGCTATCCGCAAGTGTATTTATCAGAAAACCAAGTAAGTAATTGGAATCATAGCTAACTTCTACGCCTACTTGAGGTGAATCTTTAAGTAGGCGTTCATAGCCTTTTTTAACTTCTTGTTTGATTTTATCTTTGGTAAGATTTTCTAGATTTCCGATAAAATCATATGAAGTATAGATTTGATTGGCAAAGTAATCAGAAAGTTCTTTGACTTTAGTATCATCAAGTCCCCTTTGCTGACTTAGAAAGTTCTGAGCTTCCTGTCTAATTGAATTTTTTAGCGTGTCATAGAGCATTTCAAAGAAGATGTCGTCTAAGTAGCCTTCACTTGGGTAACCAAAATCATTTTCCCAGTCAGGATTTTCAAATGTTCCAATGCTTACCCCTCCGTTAGTTGTGACTGATTGTATTGGATCTGTTTTAATCCTAAAAAGCTCATCTTTTATCTTTAATGAGGTTTCAGGATATTCGTCTAGAAATTTACCATAACCGAGTTTTCTAAGATAAAGTTCAATGTATTCTTCTAATTCTCCATAGTAAAACCAACCTACAGGTTTCCCATAGATTTTTGACACTTTCTCTAAAACTTCAAGAGGAGCTAAGTTATCCCCTCTAACATATGCATTAATGGTTGATTTTTTGAGTCCTAGACGATTTCCAAAATCTGTAAAGGATAAATTCAATTCATCCTTGACTTGTCTAAGTCTTCGCCCCACAGACTTTTTATCAGGTTTAAGTATTTCAAACATAAGTTACCTCTTAGACCATTATAACACAGGAGTTTATAAAATCGTACATTTTTTGGAGATAACACTTGACATCGTGTATGATATCGTATATAATTATTGGTGAGCATTAGGATTGCTCAAAAAATTTTACACCATTCGTACATAAAAACGTATATGTTCGATAGAAAGGAGCTAACCTAACAATCAAAAAAGAAAGGAAGGTACAAAAAATCCTTGAACAACCTAGTACATCGTTCAAGGACAGTAAATCTAATTATTGTAATTATACCATCTATTTCGGATAAATGCTAGTTATCCAAAATCAGAAAAGGGGGTAATTATGAATTTAACAGGTATGGGACTACAAATAATAGAGTGGGTAGTCTACTTACAAGAGACAAAAGAGATAGTCTTAATCAAACCAGAGTATTGTAATGATTTGGATGCCAGATAACTCTATCACCTTATCAAGGGTACGGGATCTGAGCGATTAATTGAATCTAGAGCTTTGCAGATTGCGACTGACTTTCTCAATCAGAAAACACAGGTAAGCTAATGAATGAATACGATTATCAAGAAGTTGTGGACAGGGTTGACGGTCTTAACTCAGTTTCAACACTGAAAAAGTGGCGATTAAAAATTGAAAGCCTGACCGATACTCAATTTAAAGAAAGTAGAGTGAGAACGGGTCGAAACTCATATTCTAAAGTTTATCTTTTTACAGAAGATGACCTAAACCATTTTCAAGCGATTGCTGATAAGAAGTCTTCGTTGGGGCTAGAAAGTGCAATTCTAAGCGCTTATGGGTTTTCTAAAGAAAATGATTCTCAAAAGCCTATTAGAGAACTTGTTGATGAGCTAGAGGTCTCCTTTAAGGAAATCCAAGAAGATTATCGAAGGAACCTAGCAAAGTTGAAACAGGAGTTAGAAGTGCTTCTGGCTAGAATCCAGACCTTGGAGAAAGAGACGGAAGAGAAATCATCTAAGAGACTTGGATTCTTTCATCGATGAAGACGGTTCGCCACCCCACCGCTGGGCGAGTGGTCAACACGGTAGCCCAGAGCAGGTGGGGAAGGTGGCAAACGGCTGAACTCGATTTGACATTTGCACCCCAGCCCCTATTAGGGGGTGCACACATACATGAAATGTGGTCAAATCCCTTGATACGCAAGGAATTTGGTGATTTGAAGCAAAATTCACGAAAGAACCTTTATAAAGCCCATGATATCAATGGTTTACGACAGATTTCATGTAGGCGTAGTTTTTATGAACAGGAGAAAAATACATGACAAAATTTAACTTAACAGACGAAACTGTAAAAGTAGGCGATTTGAAATTGGATAAATCACAATTTGACATTCCAAAGAAAGTGACTATCCTTTCTTCACGGGTTGCTCCAGTCTATAAAAATATCAATGGCGAAAGCATTGCGACAGATGAAGTGGCTAAAATTACTTGTTCTGTACAAGATACAGACAAAATTCAGGCCTTGAAAGACTTGGGTTATTCCCCTGATGACCTTAAGAGCATTCGTTTGGAGATTGTAGATAATCTTGACAAGTTAGTTAAATCCGTTGAGAAGGATGAGCTGAATTCTCTCGTAGTAGAACTTGTAAATCCAGAAGTCCACCTTGGTTGGCGAGCTAACAGTAATGGTGGTGGAAATTGGGGTGGCTTAAAGCTAATGGCAACCGATATTAAATTTATTGGAGCCTAAACATGGATAACTCAGTGATGTTAGACTATTTAGCTGTAACGATTAAAGGCTTAGCCCCAGATGATGTCATTGAGAAAATCCTCATTCTTCCTAAAGACAAGTTTGTCCTCAATGAATGGGGGATAAACAAGTACCAACGGCATTATGCCTTCTCAGAGATAAAGGTTTATTTCAATAAGGATTGGGAATCGAAAATGGGGGTCTTTATCGAACTGAGAGGGCAGGGGTGCCGTCAATATGAAGAATACATGGAAAGCAATGTCAATAATTGGGTAACATTAATGAAGCGTATTTCTGAATATCATAGTAACGTCACAAGGCTAGATATCGCCAATGATATCTTTGACGACAGCCTATCCGTCCCACTTATTTACAGTTACTGTAAAAGGCAACTCTGCATATCAACTGCTAAAACCTTTGATTACCATGAAAAGAGTATTCTTGAAAATGGTGAAAAGGTTGGTGAGATGGTAACGCTTGGTGTTAGAGGTACTCAGCAATGGTGTATCTATAACAAGCTGTTAGAGAAAAAACTAGACAAAGATTTACCAGAAACGCCATCATCATGGACAAGAGCAGAGCTTAGATGTTGGCAAGAAAAGGCAAATTTATTAGCTAAACAGATAAAAGATGGGCGACCGCTCAAAGAGATTTACTTTGAGGCAATTAACGGACATTATCGTTTTGTCAGTCCGAGAGACAAGGATTCTAACCGTTGGCGAAGAAAAAATGTAAAGTGGTGGAATGACTACCTAGAGACAAAAGAAAAGACTGTCTTGAGTGTTAAGCGAACGAAGCCAACTCTAAAACAGTCTGAGCTATGGACAGAAAAACAAGTCTCACGAACACTCGGGAAACTCTATGTGGCAAAAGCAGAATCACATGGACAAGAAAAGGCAGATAATTATATTCAGCACCTACTTGAGCTTGGTATATCTAAGCTAACGAAAGTAGACGAAACAGACATTCAGCAGTACAAACAAGAGCAATTAAGCTCAGCCTATTGGGGCATAAGAAAAGACGACTTGTAAAACGCTACAATCCGCCTTTCTAAAAATAACTATCTTGACTATAACTAGAATAGAAGGAGAATTCAATGGCAATATTAAAAACAGAACATGATTTTGACTTGACCCGTAACTGGTACCGAAAATCCGTCTTTTTAGATGAACTCTGGCATGGCATGACAGTTGCAACACTTAATAGCTATATTCGTCAGATGAAAGACAGTCCATACGCCTTCGGCATCAAAGGAACGCATGGCAACGTCTTTATCCACTCGGAAGTCTTTGTAGTATGGTTTGACTACAAAATTACTAACCAGTATGTTGCAAAGATAGTGTAGGGGGTACCTATGAGAGATAATGGTTCAAGAGTACTCATCATCAGTTCTTGGCGACCAGACCCTAATAAGGCGGGTAACGTCTTAGTGAAATTCGCTATGCGATTTACCCACCCTATTACTAAAAAATCTCACAAGAAATACCTTTCTACAGGTGCTAGTAAAGGGTGGTTTACTACTAAGGCAAGACCAAGTAAGAAAACATCATCTGGGAAAGAGCGTCTCTTGGTCAGTGATATAAAAAACTCGCAACTGATTACACAGGTCACGCAAGAACTAAATAAGTTAGTTGATGACTATATTGCTGAGGTAACAGGCGTAACACCCAAGAAAGCAAAGAGGATTTTAACCCTAGAAGAAATCGCCAAGCCCTTTGATGAAGATGGAAATCTTTATGGTAAAGCCTTTAGAGCATGGCATGAGAGGGTCAAGCCAGCCAATAATACCCTTAAAACAAGAGTTACTATCTACAACCGTTATATTGAGCCTAACTTTGATACAAGAATATCTATCACAAAATTTGCCTCTATGACAGATGAAATTCAAAATCTTATCAATGTTTCTTCTATGCACATGGCAAGAAACCTGCATATCTACCTTAAGATGATTTTTGACTGGTCAGTGGAAAATGGACAAATTACTCTTACACAAGACCCGATTACTAATAACAAGGTTAAAAGGCGAGTTCTGACAAAGAGTGAGGAGCAGAATAAGAAACGTGAAGACATTGCGGAAAAATACTTAGAAGCAAGCGAAGTTAACTATGTTCTCCGCCTGATAGAAAGCTGGACAGATAGGTCTGATAATCAACTTATTGCAGACGTGTTGAGAATGATTTTCCTAACAGGCATGAGACCAAGTGAGGTTTTGGGTTTGAATGAAGATATGCTTGATTTTGAGGGAAAGTGGATAAAGGTTCATTGGCAGAGGGCAAGTAAAAATAAATCAGATGAGGTTATGGAAGCTCTTAATCTTGATGAAAAGGAACGTTACCGAGCAGACCTTAAGACTAAGGAAAGTGTCCGTACGATTCCAATGAGTTCTGAGGTAGAGAAAATCTTGCGACACTACATTGACAGAAATAAGTTTCAAGCTCAATTCAATCCGACTTACCAAGACTTGGGCTATCTCTTTACTAGAACCTATATCAGGGCAGGTAATAGGCAAGGTTCTCCGCTTTATCACAACGAGCTATCACAATTCCTGAGAGGTGGTTCTAGTCAGTCAGTAAAGTATAATAAGAAGGCAGGTAAGTCCTATAAGGATATTGATAATTTCCTAGACTTTGGGAGACCGATTCATGTCATTCCTCATATGTTTCGTCATAGCTTTATTTCCATTATGGCAAGTGAAGGCATTGATCTCCCAACCATTCGAGAATTTGTCGGACACTCGGAGGATTCTAAGGAGATTGAACGTGTCTATCTCCACGTGATTAAGAAACAAAAAGACACCATGAGAGGAGCGGTTGAAAAGCTAGAGAAGTTGATTGAGTAACAAAAGTTAAACTTTAATCAGATAAAAACTAGATGAAATAGAATTTTGAACATTAGAAAAAAGCCTAGAAACATGCGTTTCATAGGCTTCTTTCTTAAAATGTTTGTTTCTTAATATGGCTTACTTTAGTGATGAAAGTCAAAAGAAAGAGTAGTGTAGATAGGATGATAGCTGGAAGGAAAAGACCTGTCCAATTAGTCATTCCCATTTTCAACAATCTGAGTGAATGGTTCATCAGACCAATCATTGCAAGGTTAATCACTAGGGAAATAAAGAACGCTAGTCCCGTTATAATAAGACTTTCCCAAAGTTTTGTATGCAACAGTTGAGCAGGGGAAACTCCTAATGTGGCTAACTGTTCCTGCTCTTTGGCCTCCTGGCGGACAGACGATAATGTCATGGAGACTACGTTTGCTAATATTAATAGTACAGGAGCTAGGAAAAAGGCAATAAAGGAAACTAATAATTCTAATTCACCGTCTTCTTGAAAGAAAGAAAAGATATTTTGCGAGAGTAGTTGAAAACTCCCAACCAATGTAATTCCAGCAACAACCGAAGCATTAATGGCTTTAAGGTAAGATTTTTGACTTAGAATTTGCCATTTTGCAAGGATTGGGGCATACCTGTGGCTAAGTAGTACGGGTGATAAAAGTTTGATAATACCAATTTGAAGATAGGGAGATAGAGCATAGATAGCAAAAACATTGACTAGCATGAGATAAAGCAAGGAACCAGTACCCAATAGTGGTTCTGAATGATAAAACATAAATAAAAGGGAAGCATATAGGGCAACTAAAATAGCCCATGGGACTGCTTTCTTAACAATTATCCAAAATTTAAAAGTTTTTCGTTCGACTTTCTGTTTAAGGAGTTTACTGGTATAGAAGTACCCACTAACAAAAGCGAGACTTGAAATTAAAGCTACGGTAGCAAGCAGTGCCAACGGTTGAGAACCAAAGTTTAAATCTGGCATCATACCTTTGCCAAAATACTTCTGTAAATAATAATAGTAGTAACGGCTTATCGGTGTTGCAATGAGAGCACCAGGTATACTGGAAATAAATGCCATTAAACTAATTTGTCCAGCAACTAAAATTGACAACTGCCAGCGGTTAGCACCTAAAATTTCCCAAAGTTGATAATCCGATTTGAAATAATTTAAAAGACTAGCAATGAGACTGGAAATAATAAGAAAAAGAGTTAGCCCGCCAAAGAAAATGGGCATAAGGAATACTGGGCTTGGGTCTGTTTGAACACTGAGTAGTACGTCCTTGTTTGCTATAATATTAAAGTCGCCTGAAAGGGATATCCCTGAAATGAGACTTGCCATAAAAAAGACAGGTACAGTTGCGGTCCATTCTTTCCAACTATATCTCCATTGGTAATAAATGAGTTTTAACATGATTTATCTCTCCCTTACATCAGTCTCTATACCTAAAGCCTTAGTTAATTCTTCAGACTTAGGTTTTATAATTTCTTGGGAAATCAAACCATCCTTAAGGATGAGTGCTCGGTCAGTTTTTGAAGCTAGCTCAATATCGTGAGTAACCATGAGGATACATTTCCCCTGATTAGCTAGTGTTCTTAAAATATCAAAAACAATTTGACGAGAGGTACTATCAAGCGCACCAGTAGGCTCATCTGCAAAAATAATCTGACTATCTGCTAAAATAGCTCGTGCAATAGCTATTTTTTGTTGTTCACCACCAGATAAGGTTGAAGGGAAGGCTTTGCTATCTGCCTTGAATTGCAATTTTTCCAGTAATTCAAGTATCTCTTGGTTGTTGACCTTTTTGCCTGATAATCTTAAAGGTAAGGCGATATTTTCAATAATAGGTAGTGCAGGTACCAAATTATAGGATTGGAAGATAAACGCTAAGGACTCACGTCTTAGTTTAGCAAGTTTATTAGGACTAGTTTGATAGGGATCTAAACCTTGAATCTCAACCTTTCCTTGACTTGGTTGCAATAGACCTGACATACATTTTAATAGTGTTGATTTTCCAGAACCACTGACACCTAATATAGATATAAATTCACCATAGTTAGCTGATAAACTGAGACCGTTTAAAATCTGAACAGTCTTACCCTTGCTTAATTCAAACGACTTAGCAAGGTTTGTTACTTCGATTGCCTGTGTTTTCATAGTCATTCTCCTATAAGTTGACTTTTTTCTATTGTATCATTTTTAATAAGCTGTTGTAAGTGAATAAATAATAGTTTGGTAAATAAAAGTTAGAAATAATTCAATCAGACAAAAATCAGACAAAACCGCAATTTAAGCACGAAAAAAGCCTAGAAACATGAGTTTCATAGGCTTTTCTTATCTTAATTATTTTACCTCAGTGAAGATTACGTGTTTACGCAATTTTGGTGAGTATTTTTTCAATTGAAGACGGTCTGGAGTGTTACGTTTGTTTTTTGAAGTAAGGTACAAGCGTTCACCAGATTCTTTGTGTTCAAGTGTAATATTTACGCGCATGGTATCTCCCTTCTATTATTTAGCTGCGTTAGCTTTAGCGATTTTACGTCCTTTGTAGTATCCTTTAAGTGATACACGGTGTGAACGTGAGTAATCTCCAGTTGTTTCGTCAAATTGTACTGATGGAGCAGTCAATTTGTAGTGTGTACGACGTTTGTTTTTCTTCGCTTTTGAAGTGTGACGTGCAGGTACTGCCATTTCTTTATTTCCTCCGAATTAATATTTATGTTCTTGATTTTAAATCAACTATAACAGAATAACATATCTTTTTTGTAAAGTAAAGTTACTTGACAAAAAAACTTCTCAAGAAAATATATAGTTAAAAACTATATAATGTGATAGTAAATACATATTTCACAGCTATAACAGCAAGTGCTAGAATAGGCTTATTATTACATTAAATGAAAGAATAAAAAGGAGTAAATAACTATGAGTAAAGGTCATTATCATTTTGATCATGTTGGTTCTTACCTTCGTCCACAAGCATTAAAAGAAGCACGTGAAAAATTTGCCAATGGTGAGATTTCGCAAGAGGAATTGTTGAAAGTACAAGATGAATTGGTTAAGGAATTGGTTCATCATGAGGTAGAAAATGGCCTTCAAGTCGTTTCTGATGGTGAATTTGGTCGTTCTTGGTGGCACCTTGACTTCCTATGGAACCTAACTGGTTTTGAAGCTTACCAACAAGAGGATTCATATAAATTCCATGGAGCTAAGACACGTACAACTAACGTTCGTATCAATGGTAAAATTGCTGAAAATCCTAATCATCCTTTCTATCGTGACTTTGAATATCTTAAATCAGTGACTCCTGAAGGAATTACTCCAAAAGTAACTATTCCAAGTCCATCACTCATCATTAACCGTGACCACCGTAGTGATCTTTATGCTGATTACTATGATTCATGGACAGATTTCCTTGATGATTTGGCTAAAGCTTACCATGATACCATCCAACATTTCTACGATTTGGGTGCACGTTATGTACAATTGGATGATACGACTTGGGGTTATTTGATTCAACAGTTTGAGAATGAAAAAAATAATCCTGAGAAAACAGCTGAGTTGGCAAAAATTGCTGAGGATGATGTATACACTATCAATAAAGCTTTGGAAGGTCTTCCAGAAGATTTGACTTTGGCTACTCACATTTGTCGTGGGAACTTTAAGTCAACTTATCTTTTTGAAGGTGGCTATGATTCAGTCGCTAAATATCTTGGTCAATTGAACTATGATATCTTCTTCTTGGAATACGATGATGCGCGTTCAGGTAGCTTCGCACCACTTCCAACGATTTGGAATAACCGTGATCATGTTGAATTGGTACTTGGTGTGATTACTTCTAAGGATCCAGCTTTGGAAGATGTAGATGCTGTCATCGCTCGTATTCATGAAGCGGCTGAGCTTGTACCACTTAAGAACCTTGGTATCTCAACTCAATGTGGTTTTGCCTCAACTGAAGAAGGTAATATCTTGACTGAGCAAGATGAGTGGAATAAATTGCAATTGATTAAAACAATTACTGATAAAGTTTGGTCATAATAGAAAAAATGCAGAGGACAGGCTCAGCTTGTTCTCTCTTTTTATGAATATAGAAAGGAAGTGTCATGAATTATAAAGAAATAGGGTAGAAAATTTTAGAAGCTGTAGGAGGAAAGGGGAACGTTCAGAATCTAACCCATTGTGCGACACGTTTACGTTTTACCCTAGCAGATGATTCTAAAGCTGATGATGAGACTGTTCAAGCTATCGATGGTGTGGTGAGTTTGGCTAAGAGTGGTGGCCAGTATCAAGTTGTTGTTGGGAGTGATGTACCAAATGTATACCGCGCTTTAGAAGGTTTATTGGATCTGGATGAAGTATCTAAGGAATCATCGGAAAAACAAGATAGAACTCCTCTTCAAAGCTTTTTAGCTCTTATTTCTGGGATTTTCACCCCAATCTTACCAGTAATTACAGCAGCAGGGATGATCAAGGCCGTTTTGTCCCTTTTGGTTGTCTTTAAGGTAGTAGCTGTAGATGATGTTAACTATCAAGTTCTTAATTTTATTGGCGATGCTGGATTTTATTTCTTACCTGTATTTTTAGGTGCCTCAGCAGCTCGACAGTTTAAGACGAATGCTCAATTGGGGATGTTGATTGGTGCTATTTTATTACACCCAACTTTTACTCAGATTGTGACAACTGCCAAGGAATCAGGTCATGGCGTCTCTTTCTTTAGTATTCCTCTTACATTAACTTCTTACTCATCAACGGTTATCCCTGTTATTTTGGCAGTTTGGTTTATGAGTTACGTGGAGCGCTTTGCGATTAAAATTTCACCAAAAGCTGTGAAGTTTTTCTTGGTTCCTATGATTACGACCTTAATTACTGCAATCGTAACACTTTAGATTTTAGGTCCAATTGGTGCTGTCATTGGTAACTGGTTGGGTGACTTCTTTAAGTGGTTGGAAAACTTTGGCCCATGGGTTGTTCCGACAATTGTAGGAGCAACCTTCCCGTTAATGGTTACAACAGGAACTCACTATGGCTTAGTATCCATTGGAATCAATAACCGTATGACTATTGGTTATGATACGATTGCACAGCCAGGTGCTTTGGCTTCAAATGTGGCTCAGGGTGGAGCAGCTCTTGCTATTGCTTTAAAAACTAAGGATACCAATAAAAAAGCTCTAGCTTCATCTGCTGGGATTACTGCGATTTGTGGGATTACGGAATCGGCTCTTTATGGGGTAACTTTGCAAAATAAAGCAGCCCTTATAGGATCTATTGTTGCAGGGGGAGTAGGTGGCTTCTTCCTTGGTATTTTAGGTGCGAGAAATTTTGCGGGTGGTTCCCCGGGTATCTTGACGATTGCAGCGTATATCGGTGAAGATACACTTAAATATTTTTACACAGCTATTGCAGGTCTTGTAATTTCTGTTGTGGTATCTTTCATTGTGACCTTCATTCTTTATAAGGAAGATTAATGATTGTGGCAGGCCGAGAGGTCTGTTTCTTTCTTACGTTGAAAAATCCTCCACCATTTCCCAAAAGCTATATAAATTATGATAGAATAGAGTGATTATATCTGTAATAACGGAAAAGGAGGGCAGGTCTATCTGAGGCCTGTATCATCATTATGAAACTTCAAAAACCTAAGGGAACGCAGGATATTTTACCTGCGGATAGTGCCAAATGGCAGTACGTAGAAAATGTTGCACGTGAAACATTTAAGAAATACAATTATGGTGAAATTCGTACACCTATGTTTGAACATTACGAGGTCATTTCACGTTCAGTAGGTGATACAACTGACATCGTTACTAAGGAAATGTATGATTTTCATGATAAGGGAGACCGTCATATTACACTTCGTCCAGAAGGAACAGCACCGGTTGTACGCTCTTATGTAGAAAACAAACTCTTTGCGCCAGAGGTCCAAAAACCTGTTAAAGTTTATTATATTGGATCAATGTTCCGTTATGAACGTCCTCAAGCAGGACGCTTGCGCGAGTTCCACCAACTAGGTGTAGAGTGCTTTGGATCAAAAAATCCTGCAACAGATGTTGAAACCATTGCTATGGCCTACCAACTCTTTAATACGCTTGGCATTAAGGATGTTACCCTTCATTTGAATAGCCTTGGAAATACTGAGAGTCGTCTGGCTTATCGTCAGGCCTTGATTGACTACTTGACACCGATGCGTGAAAGTTTGTCAAAAGATAGTCAACGCCGTTTGGATGAAAATCCTTTGCGAGTACTCGATTCAAAAGAAAAAGAAGATAAGGTTGCAGTTGAAAATGCTCCCTCTATCCTTGATTATTTAGATGAAGAAAGTCAAGCGCACTTTGACGAAGTACGTACCATGCTCGATAGTCTTAACATTCCTTACGTGATTGATACTAATATGGTACGTGGTCTTGATTACTATAATCACACGATTTTTGAATTTATTACCACTATTGATAAGTCTGAATTGACAATCTGTGCAGGTGGTCGTTATGATAGTTTGGTTGAATACTTCGGTGGTCCAGAAACAGCTGGTTTTGGTTTTGGACTTGGTTTAGAACGCTTGCTTTTGGTTCTTGATAAACAAGGTATCGAACTTCCTGTGGAAGAAAGTCTGGATGTTTACATTGCAGTACTTGGTTCAGGTGCCAATGGCAAAGCTCTTGAGTTGGTTCAAGCTATCCGCTATCAAGGATTTAAGGCTGAACGTGATTACCTTGGACGTAAGATTAAGGCGCAATTTAAGTCAGCAGATACCTTCAAGGCCAAGACGGTTATCACATTAGGTGAGAGTGAAGTGGAGTCAGGTCAGGTCAATGTCAAAAATAATGCTACTCGTGAGGAAGTTACTGTAAGTTTCGAAGAGCTAACTAAAAACTTTGCAGCAGTCCTCGAACAGTTAGAAAAGTAGGGGGCATATGGTTAGTATAGTTGATATGCTCAAACGGAGTGAAAAGTTCAGTTTGGCTTTTGATCGCAGTATGCCCATTCGTTTCCAACAACAGTTTTGGCAGTTGATTGCCTTTCTTGATAAACATGACATTACTTGGTTTAATGATGAGCCTGCAAGTGATCATGCGATGTGTCAGCAATTACTTGGTCAAGTTTGGCGTCAAGATTGTCAAGATGTGGTCTTGAGTTTTGAAACACAGGAACGTTATTTGGGATGGCAGGTAGACGAGGAAACTGATGAACTTAGTGTTATCATTGAGGATGTTTACGGATTCCGTTGGAATAGTTTACTTGACTTAGAAACAGCCGATTATCGTTTTGAAGATTTTGAAGAGTTTGCTGAGGATTACGTGGATACTAGTGATTTGTTGAAACAATTTGGCAAATAGTTTTATAAAAAAGAAAGTCTATTAAAATTCTAACCTGAAATGGGTGGGGTTTTGATGGGCTTTTTGCTATAATAGTTAAGACTAAAAAATTAACGAAAGAAGTGTATTTATGGAACGTTCTATGTATGCCGGACGTGTTCGTAGTGAACACATCGGAACTACTATTACTTTGAAAGGTTGGGTATCTCGCCGTCGTAACCTCGGAGGTTTGATTTTCATCGATCTTCGTGACCGTGAAGGTTTGATGCAGTTGGTTGTTAACCCTGAAAATGCGGATGCTAATGTTGTTGAAACAGCTGAAAGCTTGCGTAGCGAATTTGTTATTGAAGTAACAGGAACTGTTGAAGCGCGTGAACAAGCTAATGATAACTTGCCTACAGGTGCTGTCGAGCTTAAAGTTGAAGACCTTAAAGTCCTTAATACTGCCAAAACAACACCATTTGAAATTAAAGATGGTGTTGAGGCTAGTGATGATACACGTATGCGTTACCGCTACTTGGATCTTCGTCGTCCAGAAATGTTGGAAAACTTTAAGCTCCGTGCAAAGGTAACTCATGCCATCCGTAATTATCTTGATGACTTGGAATTTATCGATGTTGAAACACCAATGTTGACAAAATCTACACCAGAAGGTGCTCGTGATTACTTGGTTCCAAGCCGTGTTAGCCAAGGTCACTTTTATGCTCTTCCGCAAAGTCCTCAAATCACTAAACAATTATTGATGAATGCCGGTTTTGACCGTTATTATCAAATTGTTAAGTGTTTCCGTGATGAAGATTTGCGTGGAGACCGTCAACCTGAGTTTACACAAGTTGACTTGGAAACCTCTTTCCTTAATGAGCAAGAAATCCAAGATATTACAGAGGGATTGATTGCTAAGGTTATGAAAGAAACTAAAGGGATTGAAGTTACATTACCATTCCCACGCATGTCTTATGATGATGCCATGAATAACTATGGTTCTGACAAGCCAGATACACGCTTTGACATGCTTTTACAAGACTTGACAGAGGTTGTCAAGGATGTAGACTTCAAAGTATTTGCTGAGGCACCAGCTGTTAAGGCAATTGTTGTTAAAGGAAATGCAGACAAATACTCACGTAAAAGTATTGACAAGTTGACAGAGTTTGCCAAACAATTTGGCGCAAAAGGTCTTGCTTGGGTTAAGATGACTGACGGAGCTCTAGCAGGTCCAGTTGCTAAATTCTTGACAAGTATTGAAGGCAAGTTGACAGATGCTTTACACCTTGAAGAGAATGATCTAGTTCTTTTTGTAGCAGATACACTTGAAATCGCTAATAACACACTTGGTGCTTTGCGTAATCAAATTGCTAAAGAACTTGACATGATTGACAATACTAAGTTCAACTTCCTGTGGGTTGTTGATTGGCCAATGTTTGAGTGGTCTGAAGAAGAAGGACGCTATATGTCTGCTCACCACCCATTTACTTTGCCAACAGAAGATTCTGCAGCAGAGCTTGAAGGAGATCTTTCCAAGGTACGTGCTGTAGCTTATGATATTGTCTTGAATGGTTATGAGCTTGGTGGAGGTAGTCTACGTATCAATCATAAAGACCTACAGGAACGTATGTTGAAAGCCCTTGGTTTCTCTGAAGAATCAGCCTATGAGCAATTTGGATTCCTTCTTGAAGCTATGGACTATGGTTTCCCACCACATGGTGGTTTGGCTATCGGTCTTGACCGTTTTGTTATGCTTCTTGCAGGTAAAGATAATATCCGTGAAGTGATTGCCTTCCCTAAAAATAATAAGGCATCAGATCCTATGACTCAGGCTCCAAGTCTTGTGGCTGATAAACAGTTGGAAGAACTTGCCCTTCATGTAGATTTAGAAAATGAATAAAGCACCTCTTCATAAACATGTTAAATTTGTAGCGAAAAAGTCTGCGAAGAAAATGGGCGTTTTGCAGGCTGTACGTAGTATTTCCCGTGAAAAATATACTGAAAAAGTCTCAGCTTCTTTACTTTATGGTCTCTTATCGTCAATCGCCGTTAATTTCTTTTTTCAACCTGGACATGTTTACTCCAGTGGAGCAACAGGTTTGGCACAGGTTTTATCGGCATTGAGTGTTAGAACTTTGGGCTTTGAGATACCAGTATCATTGACTTTCTATGCGATTAATATCCCTCTCTTGATTATGGCTTGGTACAAGATTGGCCATAAATTTACAATCTTTACCTTCATTACAGTAACGATGAGCTCCCTTTTTATTCAGGTGATGCCACATGTAACCTTGACAGAGGATCCTTTGATTAATGCTATCTTTGGTGGTTTGGTCATGGGAACGGGGATTGGTTTCGGTTTAAAATCACGTATCTCTAGTGGGGGGACGGATATCGTTAGCCTCACTATTCGTAAGAAAACAGGCCGTGATGTTGGTAATATCTCCTTGATTGTCAATGGAATTATCATGGTTTTTGCGGGCATTCTTTTTGGTTGGAAATATGCTCTTTATTCAATGGTGACTATTTTTGTTTCTAGTCGAGTTACAGATGCGATTTTCACAAAACAAAAGAAAATGCAGGCTATGATTGTCACAAGTAATCCTGACCCAGTTGTAAGGATGATTCAGAAGAAACTCCACCGTGGAGTAACGCTGATTAATGATGCGGAAGGGACTTATAATCACGAAAAGAAAGCAGTATTACTGGCGATTATTACACGTGAAGAGTATACTGACTTCAAGCATTATATGAGAAAAGCAGATCCTAAAGCTTTTGTCTCCATCGCAGAAAATGTACATATTCTAGGTCGTTTTGTTGATTTAGATGACTAACAAAAAAAGGAAGTTGACGAACATTAGCTTCTTTTTGTTGGAGAGAATTCTTGACGAAATGCCTGCTTGACTTTACAATATCAGTATGATTAGATTTTTAATTCCAACCGCAAAAGAAATGAAGGCCAGTAAGGAAGTTCCGTCTCAAAAACTATCCGAAAAGAGTGCAGCTATCCTAACTGAAATGGCAAAATTATCCACAGATGAATTGTCCACAGCTTATAAAATAAAGCCTGAGCAGGCTGAGAAAGAAAAGCAACGCTGGGCTGTGATTTTATCGGGAGAAGCGAAGAGCTATCCGGCTGTCGAGCTTTTTAATGGTCTGATGTATCGTCACATCAAACGTAGTGACTTATCCACATGTGAAAAAGATTTCTTAGGTCAACAAGTGTTTATCACATCTTCTTTTTATGGAATCATTCCCGCTTTTTACCCGATTCAAGAACATCGTCATGACTTTCATACGAAGATAAAGGTTGATGGTCAGTCCTTAAAAAACTATTGGCGTGCCGAATATGACCAATTTTTAGAGGAGAGTCAAGTTCCAGTTGTTTCTTTGCTTTCGAGTGAATTCGAGGATGTTTTTAGTCCAACTCTTCGTAAGCAGTTATTCACGGTTAGTTTTATGGAAGACCGCAATGGGGTTCTTAAGACTCACTCTACGATTTCCAAAAAGGCAAGAGGGGCTTTTTTGACAGCTGTTATGGAGGAGAATTGTCAAACGATTAATGATTTACGAAAATTGTCTTTTGATGAGTTTAATTATCGTGAGGATTTATCCTCTAATAATGAGCTAGTTTTTGTTAAAATTGCATAAAAAAGTCTGAGTTATAAGCTCAGACTTTTTTTATAGCATATCTTTACGATCGACTTGTTCATAGTTCGTTTGACCGTCATTTAGCTTGTCCCAAATAACGACTTCTCCTTGATTAAGAGATTTTTTGACATCAATAATACGTTGATTAGATGATCCTCGAAACTGGAGCATAAGGTTCTTTTTAGTGATGTCAAAGCGGCCGTCAACGAGAATGTCAACGAGTTGAAGAAGTTCTAGTTTATCAGGAGTTTCAAGCATCAACTCCTCCCAAGTATAACCAGTCCAAGACCAGATATCTTTTTCCGGGAGTTCCTCACGAATGCGTTTGACTAGGGGAATGAGAATTCCTGTGTTTAGGAAGGGTTCACCACCAAGTAGCGTGAGACCTTGTACGTAAGGTTGAGCTAGATCCCTCATGATTTGTTCTTCAAGTTCTTTAGTATAGGGAATTCCTGCCTTAAAGGACCAGGTGGCAGCGTTATAGCATCCCTCGCAATGAAACATGCAACCAGAGACGTAAAGGGAGTTACGCACGCCTTCACCATCAACGAAATTAAAAGCTTTGTAGTCAATAATACGTCCTTGGCTAAGTTCTTCAGACTTCCATTCCTGTGGTTTTGGTGTATTCCATGTCATGATTCTACTCCAAATCTATCCAATAGCGCTCAGTTTCATGGCGAATGTCCTCCAACTGGCCACCGTTGGCTAATATAACAGCTCGACTAGCAGGATTCTTGATACTACAAGTGACCAGAGCACGATGAATATTCTTGTCTTTAGCTACTTGTAAGCCTTGACGGAGTGATTCTTTCGCATAACCCTTTCCTCGTTTGGATGGACGGATAGAGTAGCCAATATGGCCCCCTTTTTCTAGTAAGTAGTCATTTAATCGGAGACGAAGGTTGAGGAAACCAAGAGCATGATCCGCTTCGTCAAAACTAACCAGCTGGATAGCAGGAACCCAGTTTTCAGGAATATTGAGTCCCGCTTCCGCTTGAATATTTTCTTCCAGCCACTCTTCATAAACAAAATTGTCGGGGTTCCAAAATCCACCATCATGAGCAGATTGCTCCCTTTCAAATTCAGCCATCATCTCTAAGATAGCTTCTTTATCTGTTTGACTCGGTCGGCGTAAGATCATATTATTTCTTCTTTCCAGCTTTTTTCAAAAGGGCTTGGACACGTGCTTTTTTATCGTTTTTGACGGTTGCATTTTTTTCGTGGTAACGTTCCACTTGTTGCATACCTTTATAATCTAATTGATATTTTCCCATTATATTCCTTTCTAAAAATGAAATAAGCAAAGCAGTTGGAAGGTATCATCCAGCTGCTTCTAGTTTATTATAATGTATTCTAGGTCTTATTAAAGGTGTTTACCTTCATATTTTATGGTTGAACCGTTCATGTGTTTGACCCGAGCAGAGATTTCTTTGTGGCGTCCTTTAACCATTGGGCGTGCCTGTGGGTTTCCTAGATAGCCGCAAGTACGTTTGACAACATCAACTGTTTTAGGATCTGTGTTGCCACAGTTAGGACACATGAATCCACGTTCTGTTGGGGTGAAGTCCCCTTCAAAGTCACACTTGTAGCATTTATCAATTGGAGTATTCGTTCCGAGGTAACCGACACGGTCATAAGCAAAGTCCCAGACAGCCTCGAGTGCCTTTGGATTTTGCTGGAGGACTGGATATTCGCAGTAATGGATGAATCCACCAGTTGCGCCAGCTTCTGGGTATGCTTTTTCGAATTCTAATTTTTCAAATGGTGTTGGATTTTTACGAACATCGTAGTGGAAAGAGTTGGTGTAATACTCTTTATCTGTGATATCAGTCACGACACCGAACTTTTCAGTATCCAAACGACAGAAACGATCCGTCAAACTCTCTGATGGTGTTGAATAAACAGAGAAATGATAATCATATTCGTCAGACCAACTTTCACAAGCATTTTTCATAGATTTAACGATATCTAACGTGAACGCTTTGGCTTCTGGATTAGTCTCCCAGTCACTACCATAAAAAACAGATGCTACTTCATAAAGCCCAATATAACCAAGTGATACAGTTGCACGACGATGTTTGAAGAGTTGATCTACATTGTCGAATTTACCTAAACGTTGGCCAAATGCCCCATACTGATAAAGGATAGGTGCATTAGCAGGTGTAGCTTCTTTGACACGTTCAACTCGGTAGACGAGTGCATCTTTGGCAATTCTCATTCTTTCTTCAAAAATTTCCCAAAATTTGTCTTGGTCTCCCTTAGATTCTAGGGCAATTCTAGGAAGATTAAGGGTTACAACACCCAGATTCATTCGTCCAGAATTAACTTCAACACCACATTCATCCTTCCACCCTTGTAGGAAGGAACGACATCCCATAGGAGCCTTAAAGGAACCTGTCAATTCAATGATTTTGTCATATGATAAGACATCTGGATACATACGCTTTGTTGCACATTCAAGAGCTAGTTGCTTAATATCGTAGTTAGGTGAGCTAGGCTCTAAGTTAAGTCCACGTTTTAAGGTAAAAATGAGTTTAGGGAAAATGGCTGTACGGTGTTCGGAGCCAAGTCCTAAAATACGAACTTGTAGGATAGCCTTTTGGATTTCACGCTCAAACCAGTTTGTCCCTAAACCGAAACCGAGAGAGGTAAAGGGAGTTTGTCCATTCGAAGTGAAAAGCGTATTAATCTCGTATTCAAGAGATTGCATAGCATCGTAGATATCTTTACGCGTTTTGGCGCGTGCATAATCTTCACGTTTTTCTTCAGCTACCCATTCTTTAGCATCAGCTAAGTGTTTTTTGTAGTTAAGTTCTGCGTAAGGAGCTAAAAACTCATCGATACGGTCTGCAGTACAGCCACCATATTGACTAGAGGCAACATTTGCGATGATTTGTGAAATTTGTGCTGTTGCAGTTTGAATGGATTTAGGACTTTCAACTTCAGCGTTACCAATTTTAAAACCATTTGCCAACATGCCTTTGAAGTCAATCAAACAACAGTTGGTCATAGGTGTGTAAGGGCTGTAGTCTAAATCGTGGAAATGGATATCTCCCTTTTGATGAGCATTTGCCACGTGTGGAGGAAGCATCTTAAGTCCTACAGATTTTCCGACAATTCCTGCGGTTAAATCACGTTGTGTATTGTAAAGATCGCTATCTTTATTAGCATTTTCATGAACAACAGCCTGGTCTTTATTAACAAGTTTACTAATGGTGAAATTGATGTCAGTAGCCTGAGAACGTTCAAAATCACGTTTGGTACGATAGTTGATATATTCTTGAGCGATAGCATATTCGTTAGCTTCGAGTAACTCGTGCTCTACTATGCTTTGGATTTCATATATTTTGATATTTTGAGTGAAGCGGTCATTGATTTCAGCAACAATACGGTTGGCAATTCCCTCCAACTTTGCTTCAATCAAGGGTGTGATAGGTGTAATAGCCTCACTTGCTTTTAGGATAGCCTCATATATTTTACTTGAATCAAAGACAACCATACGACCATCACGTTTGATGACTTTGATATCAGGGTTGATTGTAACCTTTTCTTTTTCTAATGTAATCATCTAAAAATCACCTCGTTACTAATTATAGCACTAGGCAAAAAAAAATCAATATATTGTGGTATATTTTTATCTCAACCACTATATATTGATTTTTCGACCTATTTTAGGACGTAAACAGTGTATCGTTCAACGCCTTTTACAGGGGCTTTTTTATAGTTTTTTGAAAGTGTAGATTTAACATCAGAAGGTAGTTGTGTATCTTGTTGGACAACGATATATTGTGCTGAATCTTGGATAATAGTATCTGAGAGAGCTTTCTGATGACTAGATTTAGCTGTGTTAAGTTCTGGAAGAACAAATTGTGAGGCTGCTTTACGACTGCTTTCCAAATAAATTTTTGCTGATGAATCGTAAACGTAGATAGTTTCATCTTTTTTGGTATTTTTAGCGAGGTAATTTGCAACAGTACTACGTTCAGTATTATTTCCTAAATTAAATAGGAACATAATGATTGGCATCGCGAAAGCAAATGCAAAGACTGCAATAGGTAAGAAGTAATTACGACTAAGGAAGATACCAAAAACTTTAAGTGTGTGAATCTGGTTACCATTACGACGTCGGTGAGAAGTTCGCTCTGCTCTCTTTTTAATAGCATCATCTAAAGAAAGTGCTGTCAAGACTAGACCATAAGGTACGATGTTGAGAATACTGTAAAGTCCAAAGCTTTGAGAGAACAAGCTGTAAACCACTGTAAAGATAAAACTAAGGAGTAGTACCCACTTGATGCTCTTATCTTTAGCATCGCCAAGAAGGTGGTTGCTTGTAGTTAGTGCACCAATAAGTAATCCAGAGCCGATGACAGCAAAACTTTGGTAAGCTAACGTAAGTAGAAAGTCATTTTTTTCTACAGCAAGTTGTGTAAAGTTGTAAACCAAAACTTGGTTAATATAGTCCGATGTAATTTGTAAATTTAGGATAAAGTAAAGACATAGATACAATACTAGAATGTTACCAAAAATAATACAAAGAACTTGATAAAAACCACGAGCAAAGTGTTTGTTGACAAGGTTGTAAACGAAGATTGTCACAAGTGACAATATCCAGAAAATAAGAGTTCGAGCTTCAAAAAGAGCTCCCGCAGTGCCAGCGAAGCCGTAAAGAATAAAGGCTTCATCACGACTGTGACCCGCAAAGTAACGAGTTAAGAAGAAGATAGCACCTAGGACAAAAGGCATAGCAAATTGGATAGGGTAGAGCCCACCAAAACCAAGTGTTCCATTAGTGACATAGAAAATAATACTAATTAGAGTGGCAATTTCCTTCTTGTTTGTCATGTGCATGACAGTCTTGTAAAGGTAACTTCCAGAAAGATAGTAGGTAAGGAATTGAATAGGAATCAGCCAAAGAGTTGATCCTAAACGGAAAGCCAGAGAAACTAGTAAGTAATAAAAGAAGCCGCCTGTCGCAAAAAAGTCAGAGTAGGGTAAGCTACCATTGGCAAACATTTTTGCAATGTAAAGGTTTTGGGACTGTATATTATTGGCAAAGTCTGTAAAGCAGGGAACTGATATACTAAAAATACTCAAAATCAAACTGAGAATCAGGATATGGCCTTTATGCTTCCATGGAAGTGAAATCTTAGTTTTTTTCTCTATTTGAGACGAATTTGATTCTTCTGTATGTCCCTGAATTGTCACTTCAATCTTTTCGGATTGATTATCTTGTATATGAGATCGATGGTGGCTTCGATGATAACCTTGGTAGCCACTTGAATCTAAAGTATTGTCTTCGTTGTATGGACTCACAATTAAACTCCTTTGTTGACATTTGGATAGTTATAAATAAAAGGGTCTTATCCCCTAATTGTCTTATTTAAAGTATATCAGATAATACCATTTAGTCAATTTTCCTCTAATTTCTTACATTTAAGAAAAAAATATCTAAAAAAGAGACTGAGATACAATATCCCAATCTCTTTTTAACAAGTCATTTCTTTGCCTATGGCATTGATTATTTTTTAGTTTTCATCGATGAAGCTATTGAAAACTTCTTCAATCATATCCCATTCAGCATCTGAATCTTCAGGGATTGGTTGAAGGTCGCCTTCAGTACCGTCTTCATTTTCAGTGAATGAGTATGCTTGGATTTCAATTTCTCCATTAGCATCTTCTTCAGCACCAGCTGGTACCAAAAGAACATAGTTTTTACCAAATTCTTCGCGTCCATCAATAGTCAACAAGATTTCAAAAAGTGTTTCATTTCCTTGTTCGTCTACTAAAGTGATGACTTCATGATCATGGTTGTGGTCGTGATTGTGTGACATATTGTTCTCCTTTTTGTAGAGAGCACTGAATAGTGAGGAAATCTAGTATATTGCTTGGCAGTTTACTAGATTGTCACTTGACTATTAGGTCTCTATTACACTTTCTTAAAACATTCGATCGAGGTAGTTTTGTAGAATAAGTTGGGCAGCTAATTTATCAATAACTTTTTTACGTTTACCACGGCTGATATCTGCTTGTTCAACCAACATACGCTCGGCTTGAACAGTTGTCAAGCGTTCGTCTTGGTAATCTACAGGAATTCCAAAGATTTCCTTGATTTTGTCACCATAGGCTTTGCTTGCCTCAACACGTGGTCCTTCAGTGTTATTCATATTTTTAGGAAGACCAACAACAAATTTTTCTACCTTATATTCTTTAACGAGCTCGCCTAGTCGGTCGAAACCAAACTCTTCAGCCTCCTCGTCAATTTTAATAATTTCAACGCCTTGGGCTGTAAAACCGAGGGGATCACTAATCGCAACTCCTACTGTTTTTGAGCCAACATCAAGTCCCATTACTCGCATTAGAGGTCAATTCCATTTCCTTTAAGATAATAGCGAACGAGTTCTTCAACGATTTCATCACGTTCGTATTTACGAATCTGGTTACGGGCGTCATTATAACGCGGAACATAAGCAGGGTCACCGCTCAGAACATAACCGACGATTTGGTTGATAGGATTGTAACCTTTCTCAGCCAACGAACGGTAAACATTTGTCAAAGTATTACTGATTTCATCTTTGCTACCGTCGTCTAGGTTGAAACGAACAGTTTCATCTGTAAATCCCATACTGACACCTTCTTTCTATAAGAATTATCTGTTAGTTCTTTATTATAACATAAGTATAGCCAAAAGGGAAAGACGATGAACAAAAAAAGAGACGACTGAAGCCATCTCTCTTAATATCCAATAAGATTAAACGCGTTCAACTTTACCAGATTTAAGCGCACGAGCTGAAGCCCAAACTTTTTTAGGTTTACCATCAACAAGGATAGTAACTTTTTGAAGGTTAGGTTTAACGGCACGTTTAGTTTTGTTCATAGCGTGTGAACGGTTGTTTCCAGAAACAGTTTTACGTCCTGTAAAGTAACATACTTTAGCCATTTCGTGTTTTCCTCCTAGGTAGAATTTATTACGGATGTGCTAGCACCACATACCAAAACATTCTATCATAAGAATTTAGGTTTGACAAGAACTATTTATAATTTCTTTTTATAACAAAATAGTATATGCTTATTATAAGTAAGAAAAAATCAGTTAAAAAAGGAGAGAAGATGCCAGATAATCTTGCTCTACGCATGCGTCCACGTACAATTTCAGAGGTGATTGGTCAGAAGCATTTGGTTGGTGAAGGTAAAATTATTCGCCGTATGGTAGAAGCGAATATGCTGTCGTCAATGATTCTCTACGGGCCACCAGGAATCGGGAAGACCTCAATAGCTAGTGCTATTGCAGGAACAACAAAATTTGCTTTTAGAACCTTTAATGCTACTGTTGATAGCAAGAAACGCCTGCAGGAAATTGCGGAAGAGGCTAAATTTTCAGGTGGCTTAGTGCTGCTTCTAGATGAGATTCATCGTTTGGATAAAGCTAAACAAGACTTTTTATTGCCACTCTTAGAGAATGGCAATATTATCATGATTGGGGCTACAACGGAGAATCCGTTTTTTTCTGTCACACCAGCCATCCGTAGTCGTGTACAAATATTTGAGTTGGAACCACTCTCTAATGAGGATATTAAGGAAGCTATCCTAGGGGTTCTAGAGGATAAGGAGCGTGGCTTTGACTTTGATGTTAAGTTAGATGAGGATGCTCTAGATTTTATTGCTACGGCTACTAATGGTGATTTACGTTCGGCTTATAATTCCTTAGATTTAGCTGTCATGTCGACGCCAGCTTCAGAAGATGGGCTTCGCCATATTACTTTAGATACAGTGGAAAATAGTTTACAACGTAGCTATATCACCATGGATAAAGACGGTGATGGACACTATGATGTACTTTCTGCTTTGCAAAAATCTATTCGAGGCTCTGATGTTAATGCCAGTCTTCACTATGCAGCACGTTTGGTTGAAGCAGGAGATCTCCCTAGTCTAGCACGACGCTTGACTGTGATTGCGTACGAGGATATTGGTTTAGCTAATCCTGATGCGCAAGTTCACACGGTTACAGCTTTGGAAGCTGCACAGAAAGTAGGTTTCCCAGAGGCGCGTATTTTGATTGCCAATGTAGTTGTTGACTTAGCTTTATCTCCTAAGTCGAATTCGGCTTATATGGCTATGGATGCTGCCTTGGCAGACCTTAGAAAATCAGGGAATTTACCGATTCCTCGTCATTTGAGAGATGGACACTATGCTGGAAGCAAGGAACTGGGCAATGCACAAGATTACAAGTATCCCCATGCTTATCCTGAAAAGTGGGTCAGGCAACAATATCTTCCGGATAAATTAAGAGGTGTGAATTATTTCCAACCCAATGAAACCGGGAAATATGAAAGGGCTCTTGGAGCTAATAAAGAACGGATCGATAAGTTATCTAGGTAATACGAGAGGAATCAACGAAAACGATTGCAAAAAAATTGATTTTTCCTCTTGCAATAATTTTCAAAAGTGGTATTATAAAAACATAGAAATTGCTGTGGTATACGAATCCACATATAAGTGTTGACCGACTAATTTTTGTATTATCGGGAGACAGAGGTCTATTAACAGTGTGCAGGCTGGCTCACCCAGAAGCAACTGAAGTTAGTAGCGAGTCGCCCACCTGCTTTTTTACGTCGCGGGTTCAATACAAACCGTGGATCATCGGTACCAATACAGCATCCAGCCTCCTTAGCTCAGTTGGTAGAGCAGTGGACTCTTAATCCATGGGTCACAGGTTCGAGCCCTGTAGGGGGCAGTTTAATATCGAAAAGAGACTTGATTGTAGGTCTCTTTTTTTATTTTTCTAAGAAAGAACTCACTTTAAACAGAACTTTACGTGCTTGTTTGTCCAAAGGAGAGTTGTTCCAAATGATAATTCCTTCTAAGATATATGCTTTGTGTTATGATATTAGTTAGGAAACAGAATTGAAAAAGGAGACATGTGTTGAAAATTGCAATCATTGGCTATAGCGGCTCTGGAAAGTCGACTTTGGCAGATTTTTTAGGTCAACACTACAATTGTGAGGTTCTTCATTTAGATAAAATTCATTTCACATCAAATTGGCGAGAGCGAACAGTTGATGAAATGACTGACGATATATCAACATTTATGCTACAACGTGATTGGATTATTGAAGGGAATTACTCGGCCTGTCTTTATGAAGAACGTATGAGGGAAGCTGACTGTATTGTCTATTTCAACTTTAACAGAGTTAATTGTTTCTATCGGGCATTTAGGCGCTATTTAACATATAGGGGAAAGACACGTCCTAGCATGGCAGAAGGCTGTAATGAAAAATTTGATTTTGCATTTGTGAAATGGATTTTATTAGACGGACGTTCTAAAAAATATGTCGAGCAATATAATGTAGTTGTTAAAAATTATTCTGATAAGACAATTATTTTAAAGAATCAAAGGCAGTTAAATCATTATATGAAGCAGGTTAATAGCTACTAGAATTATTTAGTCATAAAATAGCTGGTAGTTCTATATAAGATGTAAGGATAAAAAAAGAGATAGTAAATAACGAGTTGAAATCTTAGCTATAACTGTCAGAATATTTTGTAAGAAGCGCTTTCAACGTTGAACAAATAGCCTTTTTTCTGCTATAATAAACTGTAACGCGAAACTTGTGGGTGAAATTCCCACCGTGAAGTTTTTCAAGAAAGGTGGGGACAGCCTCGTAAAGGTGGAGCTGTCCGTTATCAAAATAATATGACATCAGTAGTTGTTGTGGGTACCCAGTGGGGTGATGAAGGTAAAGGGAAAATTACAGATTTCCTAAGTCAAGATGCCGAAGTGATCGCACGTTATCAAGGTGGAGACAATGCAGGTCACACGATTGTTATCGATGGTAAGAAATTTAAATTGCACTTGATTCCATCAGGTATTTTCTTCCCAGAGAAAATCTCTGTTATCGGGAACGGTGTAGTGGTCAATCCTAAATCACTTGTCAAAGAGTTGGAATATCTTCATGCGGAAGGTGTGTCAACAGAGAGCCTTCGTATTTCTGACCGTGCGCACGTTATCTTGCCGTACCATATTAAACTTGATCAACTGCAAGAAGCTGCTAAAGGTGATAATAAGATTGGTACAACTAACAAGGGTATTGGGCCTGCCTATATGGATAAGGCTGCGCGTGTAGGTATCCGTATTGCAGACCTTTTGGACAAAGAAATCTTTGCTGATCGTTTGAAAACAAACTTAGCTGAGAAAAACCGTCTTTTCAGTAAGATGTATGAGGCTGAAGAATTATCATTCGATGAGATTTTTGAAGAATACTATGCTTACGGACAACAAATTAAGCAGTACGTTACAGATACATCTGTTATCTTGAACGACGCTCTTGATGCAGGTAAACGTGTCCTCTTTGAAGGAGCTCAAGGGGTTATGCTTGATATTGACCAAGGTACTTACCCATTTGTAACGTCATCAAACCCAGTTGCGGGTGGTGTTACAATCGGTTCAGGTGTTGGTCCATCTAAAATCAATAAGGTCGTAGGTGTATGTAAGGCCTATACGAGTCGTGTTGGTGATGGTCCTTTCCCAACTGAGTTATTTGATGAAGTAGGTGAACGTATCCGTGAAGTTGGTCATGAATATGGAACAACAACTGGACGTCCACGTCGTGTGGGATGGTTTGACTCAGTGGTGATGCGCCATAGCCGTCGTGTATCAGGTATCACAAATCTCAGCTTGAACTGTATCGATGTTCTCTCAGGTCTTGACACTGTAAAAATTTGTGTAGCTTACGACCTTGATGGTGAGCGTATTGATTACTACCCAGCTAGTCTTGAGCAATTGAAACGCTGTAAACCAATCTATGAAGAATTGCCAGGTTGGGAAGAAGACATCACAGGTTGCCGTAGTTTAGATGAGCTTCCTGAAAATGCTCGTAATTATGTTCGTCGTGTTGGTGAATTGGTAGGTGTACGTATCTCTACTTTCTCTGTAGGACCAGGACGTGAACAAACAAACATTCTTGAAAGTGTTTGGTCAAATATCTAAAGCCAATAAAAGGAGAATCTAGGAAACTAGGTTCTCTTTTCTCACGCCTTAAACTTATAGATTAATATGAATGTTGCAACTATTAAAAAAGGTTACTAATTTTTCGATATGATTAGGAAAGAAACCTTTCTATTTGATTAGTTTTTCGGTATAATATGGATTGATTAAATGAAAATTAATGAGAACCTACTTTCATGATTTAAAAGTGTGTTCGTAATTTTGACAAAGAAAATAAGTGAGCTTATCTCTTAATAGCTTTGGGCAAGAGGTGAATAATGAAGAAGATTGTATTTGTTTGTCTGGGGAATATTTGTCGTAGCCCAATGGCAGAGTTTGTGATGAAAGAGCTGGACCAAGAAAAGTCTTTGCATATCGAAAGTCGCGCGACATCTTCATGGGAGCATGGAAATCCAGTTCATCAAGGTACCCAAAAGATTTTAAGGAAATATGCTATTTCTTTTGACTCTTCCAAGGGCTCACAGCAGATTAGTCAGGCTGATTTTGAGTTCTTTGATCTAGTTGTGGGAATGGATGAGTCAAATGTTGAGGATCTTCTACAGATATCTGCAGGGCATTATGACGATAAAATCAAGCTTTTCAGACCTGGTGGGGTTCCGGACCCATGGTACACAGGTGACTTTGAAGAAACATATAAATTGGTAACTGCAGGTTGTCGAGACTGGTTACAGTGGATTAAGGATAGACAATGAATTTTAAACAACTAAAGAATTTTGATTTTAAAAATATTGATATTGACCGAAATCAATTTGAGCGTATCACAGTAGGGGTTATTATTTTATGTGCCCTGTCCTTGTTTTTGGTGACTATAAAAACGCAACATTCTATCAAGATTGATGGGACTAAGATTACCTATAAAGGTCAGATGCAGAACCACCGTTTGAATGGTCAAGGAACTTTGACCTATGACAATGGTGATACCTACACAGGAGAATTTAAGAATGGTTCCTTTAATGGTCAAGGAACCTTCAAATCTCATGAGGGTTGGATTTATCAAGGTGAGTTCAAGTCTGGCCAAGCCGATGGACAAGGAAAATTGACTACTGAAAATAAGGTTACCTACAAAGGAAAATTTAAACAGGGGATTTTTAAAGGATGAGAATTAACTGGTTTTCTTATATTCGTGTGACAGGACTTTTTTTGGTTCTGATCTATCATTTCTTCCCAAGTATTCTTCCTGGGGGCTTCATCGGTGTTGATGTCTTCTTTACCTTCTCAGGGTATTTGATTACAGCACTTTTGATTGATGAGGTATCTCGGACGCATCGCATTGATTACCTTGGTTTTATGCGACGACGTTTCTACCGGATTGTGCCACCACTTGTGTTGATGGTGCTTATCTGTACCCCTTTGGCACTCTTGGTTCGAAATGACTTTATTGCAGGTATTGGACGTCAAATTACCTCTGTTATCGGTTTTGTAACTAACTATTATGAGATTCTGACTGGAGGAAATTACGAGAACCAGTTTAACCAGCATATTTACCTCCATACATGGAGTCTGGCTATTGAGGTTCACTATTATATTCTTTGGGGTGCCTTGCTTTGGTTCCTAGCTAAGCGTGTCAAACACCAAAATCAATTTAGAGGCCTAGTCTTTATGGTATCTCTTGCCTGCTTTATGGTGAGCTTCCTATCAATGTTTATTAGTGCTTTCTTTGTTGATAGTTTTTCTCGCTTATATTTCTCATCAATTACGCATGCCTATCCATTCTTCCTAGGTTCGCTCTTTGCGACACTTTCAGGTGTGTATGAAACGACCGCTAGGTTCAAGAAAAATATACGTCTTTGGACTCTGAAAAAGACAGTCCTTTATATGGTAGGAAGTTTTGCCTTGCTCGTATTGTTGGGTTTAGTCCTTCATTTTGAGGAACGCATCACCTACCTATTTGGTTTTGTTTTAGCTAGTTTGTTCACGGCTGTTATGATTTACTCTGCCCGTGTCCTCCATGAGAAATTGCCTGGGAAATCAGAGCCTGCTCTTATTAGTTATCTGGCAGAAATCAGCTATAGTGTCTATCTTTTTCACTGGCCGCTATATATTATCTTTAGTCAATTGACCAATAATATTATTGCAGTCATTCTGACAACGATTCTGTCAATTGTTTTTGCGACACTTTCCTACTATATAATAGAACCATTTATTGCAGGAAGAAAGGCCAGTCTCTTTGGAATAGACCTAGACTTGACGCCGTACCGACATATTGTGCTTTATGTATTTAGTGGTCTCATCTTAATTACAGTGCTTATTTCTCTCTTTGCGCCGGCTGTAGGGAACTTTGAGAAAGATTTAGAAGCTAATGGTTTGTCGCAAGCTCAAACTAAGATGAAATTGACGCGTACAAATGCGGAGAACAGTCAGGCTACTTCATTTGGTGTGAATAAGGGAGTGACAATTTTAGGGGACTCCGTAGCTCTTAGATCAAAAGATCAGCTGGAATCAAGTATTGATAATGTCGCTATAGATGCAGTAGTCAGTCGTAACCTATCAACAATCAACGATTTGCTTAAAGATTACGCGGATAGTAATGCTCTTGCTAAGGATGTTGTCATTGCTGGTGGTGTTAATGAGATTGACGACTATAAAGGCGTTATTAATAAAATCATCAAGAATTTACCTAAGGGTCACCATATTATCTTTGTAACACCATATAATGGAAGTAAATCTGGTAACGAGGCTCAATCTTTGCTTCAGTTACGTAAGTATGAGTTAGAGATGGCTGAGAAATATGACTTTGTGACAGTTGCTGACTGGTATCAAGTGGCTAAAGAAAATATCTCTATCTGGAATGGTACAGATGGGGTTCACTTTGGATCTGATAGCGACTCAATTAACCGTGGCGCTAAACTCTATACTAAGACAATTAAAGAGGCTATAGAGAAAGCTGATAAGGCACCAGTTAAGGGTGGTAAGAAATAATTAAAAGAGAAGGCAAGTCTTGTCTTCTTTTTTATGGACAAATTTTGACTGCATTTTTTGTTTTGTGCTAAAATAAGCCTATGGCAAGAATATTAGATAATGATTTACTAGGAGATGAGGAGTATGTTGAGCGTACCCTTCGTCCCCAGTACTTTAAGGAATACATTGGTCAAGATAAGGTTAAAGACCAATTAAAGATTTTTATAGAGGCAGCTAAACTTCGTGATGAAGCCCTAGATCATACTCTTTTGTTTGGTCCTCCAGGTTTGGGGAAAACAACTATGGCTTTTGTGATAGCTAATGAGATGGGTGTTAATTTAAAGCAGACGTCTGGGCCAGCAATTGAAAAAGCTGGAGATTTGGTTGCCATACTCAATGACTTGGAGCCGGGTGATATCTTATTTATTGATGAGATTCACCGGATGCCTATGGCAGTGGAAGAAGTTCTTTATAGTGCTATGGAGGATTACTACATCGATATCATGATCGGTGCGGGTGAAACAAGTCGTAGTGTCCACCTAGAGTTACCACCGTTCACATTAGTAGGTGCAACTACACGAGCAGGTATGTTGTCAAATCCATTGAGGGCTCGTTTTGGAATTAATGGTCATATGGAATATTATGAGCTACCAGATTTGAAGGAAATTATTGAACGTACTTCAGAAATCTTTGACATGACTATAACACCTGAAGCTGCTCTAGAGCTAGCACGTCGTAGCCGTGGGACGCCTCGTATTGCTAACCGCCTACTTAAGCGCGTGAGAGACTATGCACAAATTATGGGTGATGGCATCATTGATGATAAAATTGCAGACAAGGCGTTGACTATGTTGGATGTGGACCAGGAAGGACTAGATTATGTCGACCAAAAAATTCTCCGCACCATGATTGAAATGTATGGTGGGGGACCGGTTGGTCTAGGTACCTTGTCGGTGAATATTGCTGAAGAGCGAGAAACAGTGGAAGATATGTATGAACCCTATCTAATTCAAAAAGGATTCATTATGCGTACACGTACAGGACGCGTTGCAACGGTTAAAGCCTACGAACACATGGGATACGACTACACTCAAGAAAGTTGATAAAAAATCCATCGAAGATGGATTTTTTTGTTTAGGCAAAAAAGAAAATAAAGAAAAAGAAAAAAACTTAAAAAATCCCTTGCAATGAGTAGGTTCTTTTGTTATTATATTATGGTGCTGTAAATACAGCGCTTAGCTATGATACAAGAGGTTGCGACACGCCTGGTTGCACTGCCACGCAATCCGTGTTGGTTTTCTTGAGGAGCTAGCCTATTATCTTAAATAGACGAAAGAGGAGAAAAAATGGCAAACAAAAAAATTCGTATCCGTTTGAAAGCTTACGAACACCGTACGCTTGATACAGCGGCTGAAAAAATCGTAGAAACTGCAACTCGCACAGGTGCGACAGTTGCTGGGCCAGTTCCACTTCCAACTGAACGTAGTCTCTACACAATTATTCGTGCGACTCACAAATATAAAGATTCTCGCGAACAATTTGAAATGCGTACACACAAACGTCTTATCGACATCATCAACCCAACTCAAAAAACAGTTGACGCTTTGATGAAACTTGATCTTCCAAGTGGTGTGAACGTAGAAATCAAACTTTAATTTAAAGCTTGATTCATTGAGCATAAAAAACGCTCGTTAAAAACTTTTTTGAGCATAAAAAACGCTCATAAAAAACTTTTTGAAAAAACAATAAAGTAAAGGAAATATTTTCTCATGACAAAAGGAATCTTAGGGAAAAAAGTGGGAATGACTCAAATCTTCACTGAAGCAGGTGAATTTATCCCTGTTACTGTCATCGAAGCTACTCCAAACGTTGTGCTTCAAGTTAAAACTGTTGAAACAGACGGTTACGAAGCAGTTCAAGTTGGTTTTGACGACAAACGCGAAGTATTGAGCAACAAACCTGCCAAAGGCCACGTAGCGAAAGCTAACACAGCTCCTAAGCGCTTCATTCGTGAATTCAAAAACATTGAAGGCTTGGAAGTTGGATCAGAAATCACTGTTGACACATTCGAAGCTGGAGATGTTGTTGACGTAACTGGTACTTCAAAAGGTAAAGGTTTCCAAGGTGTTATCAAACGCCACGGTCAATCACGCGGACCTATGGCTCACGGTTCTCGTTACCACCGTCGTCCAGGTTCAATGGGACCTGTTGCGCCTAACCGTGTTTTCAAAAACAAACACTTGGCAGGACGTATGGGTGGCAACCGTGTGACAATTCAAAACCTTGAAGTTGTACAAGTTATCCCAGAGAAAAACGTTATCCTTATCAAAGGTAACGTACCAGGTGCTAAGAAATCTCTTATCACTATCAAATCAGCAGTTAAAGCTGCTAAATAATAAGAAAGGAGAAATCAGTTAAAAATGGCAAACGTAAAACTATTTGACCAAACTGGTAAAGAAGTTAGCACAGTTGAACTTAACGACGCTATCTTCGGTATCGAACCAAACGAATCAGTAGTATTTGATGTCGTAATCAGCCAACGTGCTAGCCTTCGCCAAGGTACTCACGCGGTTAAAAACCGTTCAGCAGTATCAGGTGGTGGACGTAAACCATGGCGTCAAAAAGGAACTGGACGTGCTCGTCAAGGTTCTATCCGCTCACCACAATGGCGTGGTGGTGGTGTTGTCTTCGGACCAACTCCACGTTCTTACGGATACAAACTTCCACAAAAAGTTCGTCGCCTTGCATTGAAATCTGTTTACTCAGCTAAAGTTGCAGAAGATAAATTTGTAGCAGTTGAAGCTCTTTCATTTGCAGCTCCAAAAACTGCTGAATTCGCAAACGTTCTTTCAGCTCTTAGCATCGATTCTAAAGTACTTGTTATCGTTGAAGAAGGAAACAAATTCGCTGAACTTTCAGCACGTAACCTTGCAAACGTAACTGTTGCAACTCCTGCAACTGCAAGTGTACTTGACATCGTAAACGCAGATAAACTTCTTGTTACTAAAGAAGCTATCTCATCAATCGAGGAGGTTCTTGCATAATGAATTTGTATGACGTAATCAAAAAACCTGTTATCACTGAGAAATCTATGATTGCTCTTGAAGCAGGAAAATACACTTTCGAAGTTGATACACGTGCACACAAACTCTTGATCAAACAAGCAGTTGAAGCTGCATTTGAAGGTGTTAAAGTTGCTAGCGTGAACACTGTAACTGTTAAACCAAAACAAAAACGTGTTGGACGTTACACTGGTTTCACTTCAAAAACTAAAAAAGCTATCATCACTCTTACAGCTGATTCTAAAGCAATCGAGTTGTTTGCAGCTGAAGCTGAATAATCAAAGGAGAAATTAACGTGGGTATTAAAGTTTATAAACCAACGACAAATGGCCGTCGTAACATGACTTCTTTGGATTTCGCAGAAATCACTACAAGCACTCCTGAAAAATCATTGCTTGTTTCTCTTAAGAACAAAGCTGGTCGTAACAACAACGGTCGTATCACTGTACGTCACCAAGGTGGCGGACACAAACGTCACTACCGTTTGATTGACTTCAAACGTAACAAAGATGGCGTTGAAGCAGTTGTTAAAACAATTGAGTATGATCCAAACCGTACTGCAAACATCGCTCTTGTACACTACACTGACGGGGTTAAAGCTTACATCATCGCACCTAAAGGTCTTGAAGTAGGTCAACGTATCGTTTCAGGTCCAGATGCGGATATCAAAGTTGGTAACGCTCTTCCACTTGCAAACATCCCAGTTGGTACAGTTATCCACAACATTGAGCTTCAACCAGGTAAAGGTGCTGAACTTATCCGTGCTGCTGGTGCATCTGCTCAAGTTTTGGGTCAAGAAGGTAAATACGTACTTGTTCGTCTTCAATCAGGCGAAGTTCGTATGGTTCTTGGTACATGTCGTGCAACTATCGGTACTGTAGGTAACGAACAACAATCACTTATCAACCTTGGTAAAGCCGGCCGTAATCGCTGGAAAGGTGTTCGCCCAACAGTTCGTGGTTCTGTAATGAACCCTAACGATCACCCACACGGTGGTGGTGAAGGTAAAGCACCAGTTGGACGTAAAGCGCCATCTACTCCATGGGGTAAACCTGCGCTTGGTCTTAAAACTCGTAACAAGAAAGCTAAATCTGACAAACTTATCGTTCGTCGTCGTAACGAAAAATAATTTAGTCGCTTAGCACATAACATCCGCCAACTCGGTAGCACTTCTTAGTGCAAGCCGCTGTGGTACATTCAATTTAAAGGAGAAAACTACAAAATGGGACGTAGTCTTAAAAAAGGACCTTTCGTCGATGAGCATTTGATGAAAAAAGTTGAAGCTCAAGCAAATGACGAAAAGAAAAAAGTAATTAAAACTTGGTCACGTCGTTCAACGATTTTCCCAAGTTTCATCGGATACACTATCGCAGTTTATGATGGACGTAAACACGTTCCTGTTTACATCCAAGAAGACATGGTAGGTCACAAACTTGGTGAATTTGCACCAACTCGTACTTACAAAGGTCACGCAGCTGACGATAAGAAAACACGTCGTTAATAGGAGGAGGACACAATGGCAGAAATTACTTCAGCTAAAGCAATGGCTCGTACAGTGCGTGTTTCACCTCGTAAAACACGTCTTGTTCTTGATCTTATCCGTGGTAAGAACGTTGCTGATGCAATCGCAATCTTGAAATTCACTCCAAACAAAGCAGCACGCATTGTTGAGAAAACTCTTAACTCTGCTATCGCTAACGCAGAAAACAACTTTGGTTTGGAAAAAGCTAACTTGGTAGTATCTGAAACATTCGCAAACGAAGGACCAACAATGAAACGTTTCCGTCCACGTGCGAAAGGTTCAGCTTCACCAATCAACAAACGCACAACTCACGTAACAGTAGTTGTGTCAGAAAAATAAGGAGGTAAACTCGTGGGTCAAAAAGTACATCCAATTGGTATGCGTGTCGGGATCATCCGTGACTGGGATGCGAAATGGTATGCTGAAAAAGAATACGCAGATTACCTTCACGAAGATTTGGCAATCCGCAAATTCATTCAAAAAGAACTTGCAGACGCTTCAATTTCAACTATTGAAATTGAACGTGCTGTAAACAAAGTTATTGTTTCACTTCACACTGCTAAACCAGGTATGGTTATCGGTAAAGGTGGATCAAACGTTGACGCACTTCGCGCTCAACTTAACAAATTGACTGGAAAACAAGTACACATCAACATCGTTGAAATCAAGAAACCTGATTTGGACGCTCACCTTGTTGGTGAAACAATTGCTCGCCAACTTGAGCAACGTGTTGCTTTCCGTCGTGCACAAAAACAAGCTATCCAACGTGCAATGCGTGCTGGAGCTAAAGGAATCAAAACTCAAGTATCAGGTCGTTTGAACGGTGCAGATATCGCCCGTGCAGAAGGATACTCTGAAGGTACAGTTCCACTTCACACACTTCGCGCTGATATCGATTACGCTTGGGAAGAAGCTGACACAACTTACGGTAAACTTGGTGTTAAAGTTTGGATCTACCGTGGAGAAGTTCTTCCAGCTCGTAAAAACACTAAAGGAGGCAAATAACAAATGTTAGTACCTAAACGTGTTAAACACCGTCGTGAATTCCGTGGAAAAATGCGCGGTGAGGCTAAAGGTGGTAAAGAAGTATCATTCGGTGAATACGGTCTTCAAGCTACAACTAGCCACTGGATCACAAACCGTCAAATCGAGGCCGCTCGTATTGCCATGACTCGTTACATGAAACGTGGTGGTAAGGTTTGGATCAAGATCTTCCCACACAAATCATACACTGCTAAAGCTATCGGTGTACGTATGGGTTCTGGTAAAGGGGCACCTGAAGGTTGGGTAGCACCAGTTAAACGTGGTAAAGTAATGTTCGAAATCGCAGGTGTTTCTGAAGAAGTTGCACGTGAAGCGCTTCGTCTTGCTAGCCACAAATTGCCAGTTAAATGTAAATTCGTGAAACGTGAAGCAGAATAAGGAGAAGACATGAAACTTGAAGAAATCAAAAAGTTTGTTGCTGAGCTTCGTGGCTTGTCTCAAGAAGAGCTTGCTAAAAAAGAAAACGAACTTAAGAAAGAACTTTTCGACCTTCGTTTCCAAGCTGCAGCAGGTCAACTTGATCAAACTGCCCGTTTGAACGAAGTGAAAAAACAAATTGCACGTGTTAAAACTGTGCAATCTGAAATCAAATAATAGATTGGGAAAGGAGCAATTCTAATAATGGAACGTAATCAACGTAAAACCCTTGTTGGACGCGTAGTATCTGACAAGATGGATAAAACAATCACAGTTGTAGTTGAAACTAAACGTAACCACCCAGTCTATGGTAAACGTATCAACTATTCTAAAAAATACAAAGCACATGATGAAAACAACGTTGCTAAAGAAGGCGATATCGTTCGTATCATGGAAACTCGCCCACTTTCAGCTACAAAACGCTTCCGTCTTGTAGAAGTTGTGGAAGAAGCTGTTATTATCTAATAAAACTAAAAGGAGACAATTGAAATGATTCAACAAGAAAGTCGCTTAAAAGTTGCTGATAATAGCGGTGCTCGTGAAATCTTGACTATCAAAGTTCTTGGTGGTTCAGGACGTAAATTCGCTAACATCGGCGACGTTATTGTTGCAACTGTTAAACAAGCTACACCAGGTGGAGCTGTTAAAAAAGGTGATGTTGTTAAAGCTGTTATCGTTCGTACAAAAACTGGTGCTCGCCGTCCAGACGGTTCATACATCAAGTTTGATGACAACGCTGCAGTAATCATCCGCGATGACAAAACTCCTCGTGGAACTCGTATCTTTGGCCCTGTTGCACGTGAATTGCGTGAAGGTGGATACATGCGTATCGTATCTTTGGCGCCAGAAGTACTTTAATCTGAATTAACACAAACTTAGTCCCCTGATATATTCAGGGTGCCCATTAGGGCGTAAGAAATAATAGGAGAAATACTCAAATGTTTGTAAAAAAAGGCGATAAAGTTCGCGTTATTGCTGGTAAAGACAAAGGAACTGAAGCAGTAGTTCTTAAAGCTCTTCCAAAAGTAAACAAAGTTGTTGTTGAAGGTGTTGCAATCATCAAAAAACACCAAAAACCATCAGCTGAAAACCCTCAAGGTGCTATCGTGGAAAAAGAAGCACCAATCCATGCTTCAAACGTTCAAGTTCTTGACAAGAACGGTGTAGCTGGACGTGTAGGTTACAAAGTTGTTGACGGCAAAAAAGTTCGTTACAACAAAAAATCAGGCGAAGTGCTTGACTAATCACGAAGGAAAGGAGAAAGTATTAAATGGCTAACCGTCTTAAAGAAAAATACACTAACGAAGTAATTCCAGCTTTGACTGAAAAATTTAACTATTCTTCAGTTATGGCTGTGCCAAAAGTTGATAAAATCGTTATCAACATGGGTGTTGGTGAAGCTGTAAACAACGCTAAAACTCTTGAAAAAGCTGCTGCTGAGTTGGCACTTATTTCAGGTCAAAAACCATTGATTACTAAAGCTAAGAAATCAATCGCTGGCTTCCGTCTTCGTGAAGGTGTAGCGATCGGTGCTAAAGTTACCCTTCGTGGTGAACGCATGTACGAATTCTTGGATAAATTGGTATCAGTATCACTTCCACGTGTTCGTGACTTCCATGGTGTTCCAACTAAATCATTTGATGGACGTGGTAACTACACACTTGGTGTTAAAGAACAACTTATCTTCCCAGAAATCAACTTCGACGATGTTGATAAAGTACGTGGTATGGATATCGTTATCGTAACTACTGCTAACACTGACGAAGAAGGTCGTGAATTGCTTAAAGGCCTTGGAATGCCTTTTGCAAAATAATCTAGGAGGTAAATAAATTGGCTAAAAAATCAATGATTGCTAAGAACAAACGCCCTGCGAAGTTCTCTACGCAAGCTTACACTCGTTGCGAACGTTGTGGACGTCCACACTCAGTTTATCGCAAATTTAAACTTTGCCGTGTTTGCTTCCGTGAATTGGCTTACAAAGGTCAAATTCCAGGTGTTACCAAAGCTTCTTGGTAAAAACATGGTACAATCAATTTAGTTTTACCTAATTTGATTGTATTAAACACAATCTGAGCCTAGCTCAATCATTAACTAGCAAGTGAATTATTCAAACTACTAGTAAGAGGAGAAAATATAAAATGGTTATGACTGACCCAATTGCAGATTTCTTGACACGTATTCGTAACGCTAACCAAGCTAAACACGAAGTACTTGAAGTACCTGCATCAAACATTAAAAAAGGTATCGCTGAAATCCTTAAACGTGAAGGTTTCGTAAAAAACGTTGAAGTTATCGAAGATGACAAACAAGGTATCATCCGCGTATTCTTGAAATACGGACAAAACGGTGAACGTGTTATCACTAACTTGAAACGTATCTCAAAACCAGGTCTTCGTGTTTACTCTAAACGTGAAGATGTTCCTAAAGTTCTTAACGGACTTGGAATCGCGATCATCTCTACTTCAGAAGGTCTTTTGACTGACAAAGAAGCTCGTCAAAAGAACGTTGGTGGAGAAGTTATCGCTTACGTTTGGTAAGAAGCTGATCCTAAGCACTTATCTCAAATGATTTGTGCGAGTTTCGTTGATTATATTCGATGAAACTCATCCCCGTGAAAACTAGTCACTTTGTGGCTTGATAATCTAACAGGAGAATTAAATACTATGTCACGTATTGGTAATAAAGTTATTACTTTGCCTGCTGGTGTTGAAGTAACAAACAATGATAACGTTGTTACTGTTAAAGGACCTAAAGGCGAACTCACTCGTGAGTTTAACAAAAACATTGAAATCAAAGTTGAAGGCAACGAAGTTACACTTCACCGTCCAAACGACTCAAAAGAAAACAAAACAATCCACGGTACTTCACGTGCAAACTTGAACAACATGGTTGTTGGTGTTTCTGAAGGTTTCAAAAAAGAACTTGAAATGCGCGGTGTCGGATATCGTGCGCAACTCCAAGGAACAAAACTTGTTCTTTCAGTTGGTAAATCTCACCAAGACGAAGTTGAAGCTCCAGAAGGTATTACTTTTGAAGTACCATCTGCAACTTCAATCGTTGTAAGTGGTATTAACAAAGAAGTTGTTGGTCAAACAGCAGCTTACATCCGTAGCCTTCGTTCACCAGAACCTTACAAAGGTAAAGGTATCCGTTACGTTGGTGAATACGTACGTCGTAAAGAAGGTAAAACTGGTAAATAATAGGATTTTATCCTTATGGCAATTCTTTGTGGATTGTCTCTTTACCAAAAGCTCTCATGAGCTAGCATTATAATTAAGAGGTGAAAATTGTGATTTCGAAACCAGATAAAAACAAACTCCGCCAAAAACGCCACCGTCGCGTTCGCGGAAAACTCTCTGGAACTGCTGATCGCCCACGTTTGAACATTTTCCGTTCTAATACAGGCATCTACGCTCAAGTTATTGATGACGTAGCGGGTGTAACGCTCGCAAGTGCATCAACTCTTGATAAAGAAGTTTCTAAAGGAACTAAAACAGAACAAGCCGTTGTTGTCGGTAAACTTGTTGCTGAACGCGCAGTAGCTAAAGGTATTTCTGAAGTGGTGTTTGACCGCGGTGGATATCTCTATCACGGACGTGTTAAAGCTTTGGCTGACTCAGCTCGTGAAAACGGATTGAAATTCTAATAGGGAGGACACTTAATAATGGCATTTAAAGATAATGCAGTAGAACTTGAAGAACGCGTAGTTGCTATCAACCGTGTTACTAAAGTTGTAAAAGGTGGACGCAACATGCGTTTTGCTGCTCTTGTTGTTGTTGGTGACCGTAATGGTCGCGTAGGATTTGGTACTGGTAAATCTCAAGAGGTTCCAGAAGCTATCCGTAAAGCAGTTGAAGCAGCTAAGAAAAACCTTATCGAAGTTCCTATGGTTGGTACAACTATTCCTCACGAAGTTCGTTCAGAATTTGGTGGAGCGAAAGTATTGTTGAAACCAGCTGTTGAAGGGGCTGGGGTTGCCGCTGGTGGTGCAGTTCGTGCCGTCATCGAATTGGCTGGTGTTGCTGATGTAACATCTAAATCACTCGGTTCAAACACTCCAATCAACATCGTTCGTGCGACTGTTGAAGGATTGAAACAACTTAAACGTGCTGAAGAAGTTGCGGCTCTTCGTGGCATTTCAGTATCTGACTTGGCATAAGAAAGGAGATAACAATGGCTCAAATTAAAATTACTTTGACTAAGTCTCCAATCGGACGCAAACCAGAACAACGTAAAACAGTTGTTGCTCTTGGACTTGGTAAATTGAATAGCTCAGTTGTTAAAGAAGACAACGCTGCTATCCGTGGTATGGTCAACGCAGTATCTCACTTGGTAACTGTAGAAGACGTTAAATAAAAATTGATTTAAGTCGTGAGGGTTACCTTGCGACTTAAACTGAATTTCATGTATAGGCGAGTTTCTAATCAAGCTACCTTACTTGGTTAGAGGCGCTAGCATTTTACAAAAAGAGGAGAAAATAATAATGAAACTTCATGAATTGAAACCTGCTGAAGGTTCTCGTAAAGTCCGCAACCGTGTAGGTCGTGGTACTTCATCTGGTAACGGTAAAACTTCAGGCCGTGGTCAAAAAGGTCAAAAAGCTCGTAGCGGTGGTGGCGTACGTCCAGGATTTGAAGGTGGACAAACTCCATTGTTCCGTCGTCTTCCAAAACGTGGATTCACTAACATCAACGCTAAAGAATACGCACTTGTAAACCTTGATCAATTGAACGTCTTTGAAGATGGTACAGAAGTAACTCCAGCAGTTCTTAAAGAAGCTGGAATCGTTCGTGCTGAAAAATCAGGCGTTAAAGTTCTTGGTAACGGCGAATTGACTAAGAAATTGACTGTTAAAGCAGCTAAATTCTCAAAATCTGCTGAAGCAGCTATCACTGCTAAAGGTGGTTCAATCGAAGTCATCTAATGAGGGGTAACTCATTATGTTCTTTAAACTATTAAAAGACGCATTGAAAGTCAAAAACGTTCGTAATAAGATTTTATTTACAATCTTCATTATTTTCGTTTTTCGTGTAGGGACTCATGTAACAGTTCCTGGTATCAATGCGGAAAGTTTGAAACAATTAAGTGATTTACCTTTCTTGAACATGCTTAACTTGGTGTCTGGTAATGCCATGAATAACTTCTCTATCTTCTCGATGGGGGTTAGTCCTTACATTACAGCATCAATCATTGTCCAACTTTTGCAGATGGATATTTATCCAAAATTTGTAGAGTGGGGCAAACAAGGGGAAGTTGGTCGTCGTAAATTGAACCAAGCGACTCGCTACATCACTCTTGTTTTAGCCTTTGTTCAATCGATTGGTATTACAGCAAGTTTTAATACTCTCTCATCAATTTCATTGGTTAAAACACCAAATGTTTCAACCTACCTATTGATTGGGACAATTCTAACTGCTGGTAGCATAATTGTGACATGGCTTGGTGAACAAATCACAGATAAAGGTTTTGGTAATGGTGTGTCAATGATTATCTTTTCAGGGATCATTGCTTCTATTCCAAAAATGTTCTCAACGATTTACGAGGATTTCTTTGTCAATGTTCGTTCAGGAGAATTGACTCGTTCATATATCATAGTTGCTTTGTTAATTGTGGTAGGTTTGGCGATTGTCTTCTTTACGACATTTGTTCAACAGGCAGAATATCAAATTCCAATTCAATATACTAAATTGGTTCAGGGGGCTCCAACGAGTTCTTACCTTCCATTGAAAGTAAATCCAGCTGGTGTTATTCCCGTTATCTTTGCTAGCTCGATTACAACAATTCCTAGTACTATTCTTCCATTCTTCTCGAAGGTTACATGGTTATCACACTTACAAGGACTACTCTCGTATAATACACCTAGTGGAATGATTACTTATGCGATATTGATTATCTTATTCTCATTCTTCTACACATTTGTCCAAGTAAATCCTGAAAAAACGGCTGAAAATCTTCAAAAGAATGGGTCTTACATTCCTAGTGTTCGTCCAGGTCGTGAGACTGAAAAGTACATGTCTTCATTGCTTAAGAGATTGGCAACAATCGGGGCTGTATTTCTCGCATTTATTTCATTGGCTCCAATTGCGGCTCAACAGTTTATGCACCTTACAAGCTCAATCGCGCTTGGTGGTACATCTCTCTTGATCTTGATTTCAACTGGTATCGAAGGTATGAAACAACTCGAAGGTTACCTATTGAAACGTCAGTACGTTGGATTTATGAATCTTGAAGACTAAGTCTTCTCATGAACAATTGAGAGGGAAAGAAAGGTTACTTTCTGTCCCTTCTCTTTTGTTTTTTGATAACTCTACCAAGGTTTTAAAACCTTGATAGAGTTATTTGAAAACAAAAATAAGGAGTTCGTAAGATGAATCTTTTAATTATGGGTCTACCAGGTGCTGGTAAAGGGACTCAAGCTGCAAAAATTGTTGAAGAATTTGGTGTAGCTCACATCTCAACTGGTGATATGTTCCGTGCTGCTATGGCTAACCAAACTGAAATGGGTGTATTGGCCAAATCATTCATCGATAAAGGTGAATTGGTACCAGATGAAGTAACAAACGGAATCGTTAAAGAGCGTTTGGCTCAAGACGACATTAAGGAAAAAGGATTCCTTTTGGATGGTTTTCCTCGCACGATCGAACAAGCTCATGCCTTGGATCAAATCTTGGTTGATCTTGGTTTGGAGCTTGAGGGAGTAATCAATATCGAAGTGGATCCATCTTGCCTTCTTGAACGCTTGAGTGGTCGTATTATTCACCGCGAAACAGGTGAAACTTACCATAAAGTATTCAACCCACCAGCTGACTACAAGGAAGAAGACTATTACCAACGTGAAGATGACAAACCAGAAACAGTGAAACGCCGCTTGGATGTGAATATTGCTCAAGGTGAGCCAATTATTGCACATTACCGTGAGCTTGGTCTTGTATCAGATATTCAAGGTAACCAAGATATCGACGATGTATTCGCTGATGTTAAAAAAGCGATTGCAGCAATTAAATAATTATATAATCTTACTTGCGTATCAGACTTAAGCATGTTATAATACTTTAGTCTGACTTATAATTGTTACCTCTGTGCTCAGAGGAAATCAAATCGAAATTTTAGGGGGTACTTTTGCGTGGCAAAAGAAGACGTGATTGAAATTGAAGGTAAAGTTGTAGAAACTATGCCTAATGCTATGTTTACTGTTGAATTGGAAAATGGACACCAAATTTTGGCGACAGTTTCTGGTAAAATCCGTAAAAACTACATTCGTATTTTGGTCGGTGACCGTGTGACTGTTGAAATGAGTCCTTATGATTTGACACGTGGACGCATCACATACCGCTTTAAATAATCGAAATAATTGGAGGGATTGAAACATGAAGGTAAGACCATCGGTTAAACCAATTTGCGAATACTGTAAAGTTATTCGTCGTAACGGTCGTGTTATGGTAATTTGTCCAACAAATCCAAAACACAAACAACGTCAAGGATAATATAGAAAGGAGAAATCATGGCTCGTATTGCTGGAGTTGACATTCCAAACGATAAACGTGTAGTAATTTCACTTACTTACGTATACGGTATCGGACTTGCAACATCTAAGAAAATCTTGGCTGCTGCAGGCGTTTCTGAAGACATCCGCGTTAAAGATTTGACAAATGATCAAGAAGACGCTATCCGTCGCGAAGTGGATGCAATCAAAGTTGAAGGTGACCTTCGTCGTGAAGTTAACCTTAACATCAAACGTTTGATGGAAATCGGTTCATACCGTGGTATCCGTCACCGTCGTGGACTTCCTGTCCGTGGACAAAACACTAAAAACAATGCCCGCACTCGTAAAGGTAAAGCTGTTGCGATTGCAGGTAAGAAAAAATAATTAAAATAAAATAGGAGGTAAAAACATTGGCTAAACCAACACGTAAACGTCGTGTGAAAAAGAATATCGAATCTGGTATTGCTCACATTCACGCTACTTTCAATAACACTATTGTTATGATTACAGATGTGCATGGTAACGCTGTAGCATGGTCATCAGCTGGTGCTCTTGGTTTCAAAGGTTCTCGTAAATCTACACCATTTGCTGCACAAATGGCTTCAGAAGCTGCTGCTAAATCTGCACAAGAACATGGTCTTAAAACAGTTGAAGTAACTGTTAAAGGTCCTGGTTCAGGTCGTGAGTCTGCTATCCGTGCTCTTGCTGCTGCAGGTCTTGAAGTAACAGCAATCCGTGATGTAACACCTGTACCACATAATGGTTGTCGTCCTCCAAAACGTCGTCGTGTGTAATCTTTAATAACAATAGTACACAAGGTTCGTTTCGAGGGAGTATAATAAATGATTGAGTTTGAAAAACCAATAATAACAAAAATTGATGAAAATAAAGATTACGGCAAATTTGTCATCGAACCACTAGAACGTGGTTATGGTACAACTTTGGGTAACTCTCTTCGTCGTGTACTTTTGTCATCACTTCCAGGTGCTGCCGTAACATCAATTAAGATTGATGGAGTACTCCACGAATTTGATACCGTACCAGGCGTCCGTGAAGACGTGATGCAAATCATCCTTAATATTAAAGGACTTGCTGTAAAATCTTACGTCGAAGACGAAAAGACAATTGAACTTGATGTCCAAGGTCCAGCTGAAGTTACTGCTGGAGACATCTTGACTGATAGCGACATTGAAATTGTTAACCCTGATCATTATCTTTTCACTATCGCTGACGGCGCTTCTTTGAAAGCGACTATGACAGTAGCTACAAACCGTGGTTATGTTCCAGCAGATGAAAACAAGAAAGATGATGCACCAGTGGGAACATTGGCTGTAGATTCAATCTACACACCAGTGAAAAAAGTCAATTATCAAGTTGAACCTGCCCGTGTAGGTAGCAATGATGGTTTTGATAAATTGACAATCGAAATCATGACAAACGGAACAATCATCCCTGAAGATGCCCTCGGTCTCTCGGCTCGCGTTTTGATTGAACACTTGAACTTGTTTACTGACCTTACTGATGTTGCTAAAGCTACTGATGTAATGAAAGAAACTGAAAAAGTGAACGATGAAAAGGTGCTTGACCGTACCATCGAAGAACTTGATTTGTCTGTACGCTCATATAACTGTTTGAAACGTGCCGGTATTAATACCGTTCATGATTTGACAGAAAAAACTGAGCCTGAAATGATGAAAGTCCGTAACCTAGGTCGCAAATCTCTTGAAGAAGTCAAAGTTAAGTTGGCTGATCTTGGACTTGGACTCAAAAACGATAAATAATAATATAGGAGGATAACATGGCTTACCGTAAACTTGGACGCACAAGCTCACAACGTAAAGCGGTTCTTCGTGATTTGACTACAGATCTTATCATTAACGAAGCAATCGTTACAACTGAAGCACGTGCTAAAGAAATCCGTAAAACAGTTGAAAAAATGATCACTCTTGGTAAACGTGGTGATTTGCACGCACGTCGTCAAGCAGCTGCATTTGTACGTAACGAAATTGCAACTGAAAGCTATGATGAAGCAACTGATAAATATACATCAACAACTGCTCTTCAAAAACTTTTCTCAGAAATTGCACCTCGTTATGCTGAACGTAACGGTGGATACACTCGTATCCTTAAAACAGAACCACGTCGTGGCGATGCTGCCCCAATGGCAATCATCGAACTTGTTTAATTTTTATCAATTTTGTTGAGTGTTATGATGATGGAATAGCTTAGCTTTTCTTAGTCTAGCTCTGGTCTACCGCTGGGCATACGCCTAGCGGGAACACTCATCATAAAAATGGGAATAAATAAGCATGTAACGCTTGTTTACGAAAGGTAATACGGTTATTTTTCGTAAGCAGGCGTTTTTTTGTCTATAAATCGTCTGAATATTTTGATATAATGGAATAAGCTTATTTTAAAAAGGGGGACATTATTTTGACAACAGCCAAGGAATTGCTTAAGCAAAGGTACTATGAGCCAATTAAGGAGCAACCCGAATTATTTGTGGGGATTGAGTTGGAATACCCAGTTGTTAATTTGAGTGGTAATGCTACAGATGTCTCTCTTACAAAACAGTTACTAGTCTATCTTTTGGATAATTTTGATTTTCAAGCTGATAAGTATGATTCTGATAATAATCCTATTCAGCTTATCGATAAAGCTTCTGGAGACATGATTCTTTTTGAAGTTTCGTACAATACGATCGAGTTTGCTTTTACGAAGGCTGAGAGAATTTCTGAGGTTGAGGAACGTCTGGATACTTACCTCAGTATAATCCAACCCTATCTTCAGAATCATAATCATGAGTTGCAAGGTTGGGGAGTGAATCCAAACTGGGCAAAAAATGACAACAGACCTGTTAAATCTCCTCGTTATGAAATGCTTATGGATTTTCTCGAGCTATCTAAAGCAAAGAACGATCCTTTCTTTCATGATTATCCAGAATATGCTTCTTTCATCTGTGGGAGTCAGGTACAATTAGATGTTTCAAAAACGTCCTATTTAAGAGTCTTAAATGCTTTTAACCAAATAGAGGGACCCAAGGCAGTATTATTGGCAAACTCTGAGTTTTGGGGTTCTGATTGGGATTTAGCGCTTTCCCGTGATGTTTTCTGGGAGAATTCCATGCATGGTGTGTTTGAGGAAAATGCAGGAGTATTTCCTAAGGTATTTAAGAATGAAGATGACTATTTTTCTTACTTGTCTGAGACAGCCATTTTTACTGCTAAGCGTGGTGACGAAACCTACTATTTTGAACCAATACGTGCTAAAGACTATCTAAGTACGCCATCTATTAAAGCACACTCTATTCGTGGCGAAGTAGTCACTATTGAACCAAGTGAGGAAGATTTTAAGACTCATCGTTCTTATCAATTCCAAGATTTAACGACACGAGGGACTATCGAGTTTCGTAGTGTATGTACCCAACCTTTCTCATCAACCTTTGCGCCAGCATCCTTTCACCTTGGTCTTTTAGTCAATTTGGTAAATCTAGAAAATATTTTGAATGACTCACCTTTTTTTGAAGCATTTGACTGTGATTACCCTAGAATTCGTCGTTTATTTTCGAAAAAAGATATTTCTGCTACAGACCTCAAAATGATTTTACCTTTGACAGAATCGTTATTGTCTTGTGCTGAGGATGGCTTAAAATCGCGTGGTTTTGGAGAAGAAGTTTACTTAGCTCCCCTTAGAGAGAAATTAGATAGGCTGAATAAGAGTTTAGCTTAACCTTTGACAAGAGATATGATAGATAGTTTTTGCTAAAAATTTTAAAAAAAGTCAAAAAAGTATTGACGTCAGCAAACAATAAATGGTATTATATAATAGTTGTTTCGAAAGAGACAAGAGAAAGCTACTAAAAAACTTTCAAAAAAGTATTGACACAAGTTGTCAATCTTGATATAATAACTAATGTTGTTAGCGGAAATGGCGGAATTGGCAGACGCGCAGGACTAAGGATCCTGTGACCGCTTTAGGTCGTGAGGGTTCAAGTCCCTCTTTCCGCAGAGTAACCAGTCACATGACTGGTTTTTTTGTATTAAAAAATCAAAACGCTTACAAATTGTAGAAAAGCTAGTTTTTTGAGTTCAATTGTGATAGAATAAACTTGTAAACGGGTTCAAACCCAAAAAAATATAGGAGGCCTTTATAATGGCAATCGTTTCAGCAGAAAAATTTGTCCAAGCAGCTCGTGATAATGGTTACGCAGTTGGTGGATTTAACACAAACAACCTTGAGTGGACTCAAGCTATCTTGCGTGCAGCAGAAGCTAAACAAGCTCCAGTACTTATCCAAACTTCTATGGGTGCAGCTAAGTACATGGGTGGTTACAAATTGTGTAAAGTCCTTATCGAAGAATTGGTTGAATCAATGGGTATCACTGTACCAGTTGCTATTCACCTTGACCACGGTCACTACAATGACGCTTTGGAATGTATCCGTGTAGGTTACACTTCAGTTATGTTTGACGGTTCACACCTTCCAGTTGAAGAAAACCTTGAAAAAGCAGCTAAAGTTGTTGAATTTGCACACGCTAACGGTGTATCAGTTGAAGCTGAAGTTGGTACAATCGGTGGTGAAGAAGATGGTATCATCGGTGATGGTGAATTGGCACCAATCGAAGATGCTAAAGCTATGGTTGCAACTGGTATCGACTTCCTTGCAGCAGGTATCGGTAACATCCACGGTCCTTACCCAGAAAACTGGAGCGGACTTCACCTTGACCACTTGCAAAAATTGACAGAAGCTGTTCCTAACTTCCCAATCGTATTGCACGGTGGATCAGGTATTCCTGATGATCAAATCCAAGAAGCTATCAAACTTGGTGTTGCTAAAGTTAACGTTAACACTGAATGTCAAATCGCATTTGCTAACGCAACACGTAAATTTGTTGCTGAATACGAAGCAAATGAAGCAGAATACGACAAGAAGAAACTCTTCGACCCACGTAAATTCTTGAAACCAGGTTTCGAAGCTATTACAGAAGCTGTTGAAGAACGTATCGACGTATTCGGTTCAGCAAACAAAGCTTAATTAGACTATATAAGCTTGAAAATAAAGGGTTTGTCCAATATGGACAAGCCTTTTTCTTATGTTTTGCCACATATTTGCCACACTTATTGTGTAAGGGTATCAAGGATAGGTATAATTTGATCCTTTGTTTTTTTAGTGATATGCAAATAAATTTCTGTTACTCGACTACCTCTAGAATGTCCAACACGATCTTGAATAGCCTCTAAAGGTACTCCTTGTTCAGCCAAGAAGCTGATATGCGTGTGTCGGAAGATATGAGTTGTAATATGTTTCTTGAAACTAAGCTTATTGTCAATATCGATTCCTGCCCGTCTCGGGTTTCCATTGCGGTTTAGTTTACCATTTTCTGAAGAGTTGAGGAAGTTGTTTAATACACTGTAATGAAGAGGAGTACCATTGTAATCAGGTTTATGGATGCTCTTAGAGGTGAAAATCCATCCATTATCTTTATAATCAGGATTGAATCTTATATGTTGGTGATTTAACTCAATTTCCTCTTTAAGAATTTTTATAGCCCTTTTAGATAATTGGACATTTCGGTAACTTTGTAAGTTTTTAACATTACCTTCATAGCTATCTTCTGAGGCCCCTCCATGAGTAGCACGAGTTCTAATAACTGAGGCTATATTTTTATTAAAATCAATAGCTTCCTCCTTTAAACCGAGTACCTCACCAATACGCATTCCGGTTAGTGCTTGAAATTCAAAAATACGTGCATACTGTTCATTATACTTACGAACAATGGATAATACTTCTTTGAGTTCCCAAGATTCAAGATATTGATCTTCTATATCCGATTTCTTTAAACGTTCTAATTCATCAGAAAGCCCTTTCTTACCAATTGTTATATAAGGCATGGGATTTTGGTCAGGAGAAATATAATCATGAAGAATGGCAAACTTATAGATTGATGTTAAATCAGATTTCACACCTTGTGCGAGTCTTTTATGGTTTCCTATAGGATAAAGATTATCAAGTAAGTTTTTTATTAAACTAGATGGAATATTTTTTAAAATCGAATCCTTAGGGATTTGCTTAGTAATATGGTTACGGTATCTACCATCTTCACCTGCTAATGTTTTAGGAGCAACTAGTTGTCTTTCAACTCGTTCATTATGCCATTCGTTCCAGACCTCATCAAGCGTGATATCTGATTTTTCTAGAAGAATTGTTCTAGTCAGCTCTTCATAAACTTTATTGGCCTTCTCTTGAAGTTCTTTATGGATAATAGCTTTAATTTGCGGAGACAGTTTTATTTTTCCTGTGGTATCCTTTTTATTGACGATAGTGTACCAATCAGATAGAATTTCTCTGCGTTTATCTGTTAACGGGTTATTGAAGTAGGTTCTAAATTTTACTTCAATATATCCAGTTTTATCAGCAAGTCTCGTTGATTTTTGAGTAATGTTAGCTATTTTTACTTGTTCCATTATCCAAACTCCTTAAATCGTTTATCTTGCCTATAACGTAGGAAATTTAAGAACCCCTCAAAGTTAATCCAAACAGTTCTATGACCTGAATTAATCACATAGACTTTGAATTGGGGATTCAGTCTCATCTCAGTTAGCAGATTGTTTAAAGTCTTCAATTTTAATCCTTCAAACCTTTTCATCAATGCTAACTTATCTCCCCATTCAGCTTCACAGTTTTCAACTGGTACATATTTTAATTTTATCATCAGTTTTCCTTTCTAGTGTTCATAGTGTTTGTTGGTTTTGAGGAGTCTTAAGATAGCCTCCCCACGATCAGTGATTTCACCGCTATTTTGAATCATCTTCATGTATTCTGTTTGCATGATTTTGTCTGCTTCAGAAACGAGTGCAAGAGAGTTTGCGACTTGATAGGTTAACCAGCGAATGGTCCGTTCGATACTGTAGGGTTGTGGACTGGTTGAGAGTTTTAAGGGTTCGACCCCTCCAAAGAGACTTTGCCATTTTTCATCAGGCTTATAGGCTCCAAACCGAGTGAGACCATCATAGACTTGGATTTCCTTGTTCACGATACCTCTTGCGATTTCTCCGAGGTCCACACCGTTGATGTATTCCTCCACAACCCCTTGGGCTTTCTGGTCTGAAAAGCGTAGCTCGTAGCGGTTCCAGATACCAAAAATCTCCAAGGACTCTTCCAAGGAGATATTTTCCATACGAGCGATTTCGTATCGTTTTTCATAAAAGTTGAAGTAGAGCTGACTTTGACGGCTCCCAAAGTAAAGGGACAGACCGTGATTGGCTTCCATATCGTCGTTATCGGTGAAGGAACCCCCACCTGTGATATTCCATTTTCGAATGGTATCTAGGACAATTTCTTTGGCGTAGAGCTTATCAATGAGCTTGGGAATCTGGATATGTTCATCCTCGTGCCCATAGCCTTTATAGAGCTCGTCTAGGGCGATATCAAGGCGTTTTACCCTGACATCTTCGTAGGCATAGAGAATGTTTTGAAGAAAGGTTTGCCAAGAAATTCCCTTGTGTTCTAAGAGGAGTTCCATCTCCCGACAGCCTTGACCAGAGAGTTGAAGACACGTTTGGTAGTTATTAGTCACAGACTTATCAAAGAAATCGAAAATCCAAATGTTTCCCCGTTGCCACAAGTGGGTATAATTCATAAGCCGTGTTTCTTGGTCAGTAAATTCGCTTAAGTGACAAAAAAGAAAGTTCTCACAGAAAGCTTCTAAATCTCGCAAACTAGGGAAGGTTAGTCGCAAGTAGTCGATGTGAGCCCTGAGATTGTTTTTGTGACACTCTTGATAGTAACCAAGTTTTTCTTTGAGTTCTCGGAACTTGTCAATGGTGAGACCTCTTTCCCCTGATTCATAGGAGCGGTAAGTTCTTATCGGTAAGTTAACTGCCTGTGCAAAGGCTTTTTGGCTGAGGCCTGTTTGTTTTCTGAAGTTTTTGATCTGAAAGGGACTCATTTTAGTCATTCATGGGCACACCTCCTTTTGACTAAGTGACACACTTTTTGGACCAAAGTGACACACTTTCTAAATCCTGAAATCCCAACTCCCACAAGGAATGAGGAGGGGTGGACGTGGCACTTTGGCCAAATGTAACCCCCCTATTAGAAATAGTGGGAAAATATGAAAAAAAGCCCTTTAAAATGAGGCTTTTGAGGTGTATTTCCTTTTTTTTGGTAGCTAATTTGGTAGCCAAAGATATTTAGTCGATAAAATCACTTGATATGAGATTGAGTTTATCTGTTAATTCGGAATCAGCGTTTGGGTATAAATGACTATAAATGCTAAGTGTAGTTTTGACATCAGAATGACCTAATCGTCTTTGAATATATAGAGCATTTACATTATATTCATTAATAAGTAATGACGCATGGGAGTGTCTTAAACCTTTTGGTTGAATGTATTTAACTCCTGCACGTTTAGAATATTTTAGAATCTGGTCTCTAATACTACGTTTACGATATGGATTTCCATCAAGTGATAGAATGAATGGTATCTTGTCAACTTTTGCTTGTCGTTCTTTCCATTCCTTAAGTACATTTAGAGTATTATCATCAAGGCCAATGGTTCGTCTGGAGCTTTCAGTTTTTAGTTTGTTACGCCGAACCCAATTTTCACGGTTTATGTACTGTAAGTTGTGATTGATTGCTAGAGTTTTCTTTTCAAAATCTACATCTTCCCAATAAAGAGCAGTCGCCTCATTTACACGCATTCCTGTAAAATAATAAAGCCAAAAAAGTGTATAAACAAAGTGCTCAAAATAACTTTTTTTATCAAGTGATTGTATTACTTTTTGGAACTCGTCTTTTGTCCAAAAATCTATATGTTTTTTTATGATTGGAATTGGACTGATATTACTTGTGGGAATTTCATGAAAAATCAACCCATATTTTTTTGCAGTTTTCAAAACTTGATTAAGCAATGTCATCTTGTTTCTTGCATATGAATTTGAATATCTCTCTAATAAACCATTTCTATAATTAATCACATCATAAGTAGTAATTTCTCTAGGTTTTTTCTTACCAAAGTATTGAATAAATTCATTGAATATAACTTGACGTCTGTGTTCGAGATCCGGACTTGTTGTAGCGTAATAATTTGGCATAAAAACTTCTTCCATAAACTGCTTAAAAGTCCATTGAGTATGCTTAATTCCTCCTTTTTGTTGTATCTTATTCAAGGCTCTTGTACGTGCTTCAAAGGCTTCTTTTGCGGTTTGAAAACCACGTCTACGTTCTTGATAAGGTTTACCAGTAGCTAGGTCAACTCCAGCTTTAAAATAATAAGTATATTTGCCAGTCTTATCATCTTTCGTAACACCGGTATATCTAGTTTTTGACATGTAGTTCCTCCAATCCAAGTATCTCTGCTACAACTGATACTGGAACTGTTCCAAGTCCTTTATTATTATAAAAATCGAATCCACGTTCAACCATAATATGTTTTGCTTGCCGTAAAATATTATAAGCAGTCCATTTTGAAAAACCTAAGTCCATAATTTCTTGTACTGTCATAGTTAGCTTATCGTTCATAAGTCAGTTTCTCCTTTACTAGTAAGTTCTAGGAATTCTCCTATTAATTGTTTGAGTTCATTATTTAATCGTGGGGTTTGTTCTTTAAGTGCATCTTGTAGTTCTAAAGAAAATGAGCTACTATCAAATGCTTTTAGGTGTTTTCTAAGTCTGGTCTTTTTCACTCTAATAGTGTTAGGTTTCAGGTAGGGGAATAATTCGGGTAAGAGTGCTGGTTCATGAAGAAAAATATAGGCAAATGCTTTGCTATCATCTGGAACACTTGAAAGACTAAAAAAGCTAAAATTCTCCAATCGTTTAGAAATCTCTGAAATGGTTTCCTCGTTTATAGCCTTTGTTCGTAGTTGGAACTCTAACCGCCACCAAAAGGGTTTGATTTCTATATCTAATTTATCAGCTCTTTTGTGACTTAGTACCTCTATATTCTTATCGTACAAACGTACTTGAACGTTACTACCACTTGCCCCCCAGTATTTACTTTCTATATTGCCCCCTCTACCGTAGAATATTTTATGACTAACCCCTCCTTTGATATGTTGTAAAAAAACTATTTCTGGCCTATTAAAGATATCAAAAGCAAGATCTAATCGTGACAGTCTAATTTCTAATCGATTTAATCGAGCGTAATTCATAATCTGCCTCCACACTTGTAAACCCTCAAATTCTTTTAGTGAGTTTGGGTTGAAGTCTAGGCGTATGACTTGATAACCACCATAATCAGAAAGTTGGAAGAAAATTAGATTTATACTATCTTCGTTTATCGTTTTATAAAGAGTAAAATAGTCTTCTTTTAGATTTTCTTGAATACTAAATTCTTGAATTATATTATCGAGTGATTTTCGTAATTCACGAAATATTCGTCTAAGTGATTGGTTCTCACTATCAAAGATTACTGTTAATCGGTCAATGCTGATATAAATAGATTTTTCTAGTTTTGATAAATCTACTTGACTTTGATATTCTCGTAGAGATTGAATGGTATTTTTCAATGTAACGCCTCCTTTCTATGCTTAAAATCTGCGTAATTCGTTGCTACTATTGATTTTTGCCGACGACTCGTTACTTAGGGCGTTGCCTTAAGTGTATCTGATTGCTGGCTGTTAGAAACGCCAGTTTTTATGTTAGAGATTGGGAGAACTTCGAGCTTCGGGCGCTCTGCCTTCGGCCCGCGCCCTTGCACTTGTCTCCCAATCTCTAATTTATTAGTTTTTAAACTACCCAAAATACTTGTCTAGAAACTGCGAGAGCAATTCAAGTGCTCTAAGCTCAATTTCTTCATTTCGAATATCTTCAAATTCATTATCATTTACTTGAATATATTCTTCTAAACTAGGCGAATAAAAAGAATGAGTATTGTTAATTTTGTTGTTTTGAAATGTAAATTGTGTTGATGTCATAATATCCTCAATCTAGCCATATTTCGCTTCTTATGGACTTTTTATTATCATTTTGGTATAATTGTATTGGTTTTAAACGAAAGCCTCAGAACGCTTTGCAGAGCTTTCTGGGGTGTTTTTGCATATTCATAAGCTAACTAGTATTACCTATTTTGTATGCTTTGTTTTTATATAACCATTTTGGTTATATAGGTATAATACAACCATTTTGGTTATAAGTCAATAGAAAAACGAAAGGAATTTTAAAATGTTAAAAGACAATATAAAAAAAGCCCGACTAGATGCAGGACTTACTCAATTAGAAGTTGCTGAAAAGTTAGGTGTGGCTCAAGCTCAATATGCTAGGTGGGAGAACGGGGGGAGAAATCCAAAGGATGATACAGTAGAGAAACTAGCTGAAATCTTAAATACTTCTTTTGAGATTCTTAAAGGACGAGATGATGGCCTTGAGGAGATAGTTAGTTTATTGAGAGAGCATGAATTAACAGAGGAAGATAAAAACCAAATTATTAGTCTTTTACAGGACTTCTTAATAAACAAGTCAAAATAATGCATTGGTTGGAGGATTAAAAGTAAATAACATCCGAGAACAAAAAAAGCAAGCTAAAGCATTTATTAAACGCTGGGAAAACCGTGGCAATGAAAGACAAGACAGTCAGTCATTTTGGCTTGATTTGCTCCAATCTGTTTATTGAATTGATAAATGAGAAGATTAAAGCGTTGTAGGAAAATAGATATTTTATGAGGAGGCGAGGCAACTTGAAAGAATATATTGTAAGTTTGGAAAAAGAAATAATCAAATCTGAATTTGAGGGGGTGTTTTTATGTCAACAATTAAAATTGAAAACCTTACTTTCTCATATTATGGCTATGTAAAACCTGTATTTGAAAATGTATCATTTTCATTTGATACGAACTGGAAAACAGGGCTAATAGGAAGAAACGGAATTGGGAAATCAACACTATTTAAGCTGCTTCTAAACCAAGAAGTTTATAAGGGGAAAATCAGCAAAAGTGTTGACTTTATTAAATTCCCACCCAATTTAAGTGATACTTCAAAATTAGGGATTGAGTTATATAGAGAACTAATATCAGATGAGGAAGAATGGAAATTATTTAGAGAACTTCATTTGCTAAATGTAGATGAGAACCTTGTTTACAGAAAGTTTGAAACACTATCCAAAGGAGAACAAACAAAAATCCTTTTGGCTATTTTGTTTACAAGAGAAGATGGTTTTTTACTTATAGATGAACCAACAAACCATTTAGATATGGATGGAAGAAAAAATGTCAGTGAATATCTGAAAAGTAAAAAAGGTTTTTTGCTCATATCTCATGATAGAGATTTTTTAGACGGCTGTATCAATCATGTTATTTCTCTTAACAGGAATTCTATTGATGTTCAATCAGGAAATTTTACATCTTGGTATGAAAACAAATTGATGAAAGACCAATTTGAAATTAGTGAAAACGAGAAATTAAGAAAAGATATTAAACGATTAAAAGAAGCTGCAAGACAAAGTAAAACTTGGTCTGATAAAATTGAAAACACTAAAAATGGTGTGAAAGTATCAGGTGTAAAACCAGATAAGGGACATATAGGTCATCAGTCAGCCAAGATGATGAAAAAATCAAAGAATTTGGAAAAGAGACAAAATAAGGCAATAGAAGAAAAACAAAATTTACTAAAAGATATTGAAACAAAGGAAAGTCTATCATTGCATTCATTACATCATCATAAAAATCCTCTAATATCGGTTAGCAATTTATCATTATGCTATGGAGAAAGACAGATATTAAGCGATGTAAGTTTTGAGATAAAACAAGGAGATATAGCAGCTATATATGGGGGTAATGGTAGCGGAAAATCAACCTTGATTAAAATTTTATTAGGTCTAAATAACGAGTATTCAGGTGATGTAAAATTAGCAAATAATTTGAAAATATCGTATATTCCTCAAGATACATCAAATTTAACAGGTAGCTTAAATGAGTATATTCATCAGCAAGGTGTTGATGAAACATTGTGCAAAACAATTCTTAGAAAATTAGATTTTGCAAGAGAATTATTTGAAATGGATATGAAGAACTATAGCGATGGACAAAAAAAGAAAGTTTTAATTGCTGTAAGTTTGTCAAAGGCAGCTCATATATTTGTTTGGGATGAACCATTAAACTATATAGATGTAATATCAAGAATACAGATTGAGGAAGTTATAAAAGAAGCAAATCCTACACTCATATTTGTGGAACACGATAAGCGATTTGTAGAGGATATAGCCAATAAAATCATACGATTATAAACTAAATTAGAACTCCCGGTTTGTCGAGATAATACCTTTTAACGATAACCTTATGCTATTGTTAAAAAGAATGAAATTCTAGTAATTAAGGGAGATAGAAAAAATGGCTTCAAGTAAAGAATATTTAGATTTCATTTTAGAACAACTATCCGAGTTGGAAGAAATAACATATAGAACAATGATGGGCGAATATATTGTTTATTATCGCGGAAAAATTGTTGGTGGAATTTATGATGATAGGTTTTTAGTGAAACCTGTTGAATCTGCAATAGCATATATGCCAAATGCAAAGTATGAGTTACCATATGATAGAGCAAAGGCAATGCTATTGGTAGATGATGTTGACAACAAAGAATATTTAACTGGCTTATTAAATTCGATGTATGATGAGTTACCAGCACCAAAACCAAAGAAAAAGAAATAATCAAATTAGAATTTACGAGGATAAAATAAGTCATATATATGTAAAATTGTTGACAGTAGTAGTTAATTTTTCAGAAACTCAGTAATAATGTATATTACTAAAAATCATATTAAAAATAATTCAAATTTATTGGTAGCCTTTTGGTAGCTAAACAGACAAAAGTTAATATCTTCATAAAAAAATACAGTTAGAGAATGTTGATTTATCAGCATTCTTTTTTATTTCAAATAGTTTCTCGGAATTAGAAAATCGGGGGTTGAAGTCTCATCATGGGCTAGGAACTTCGGGCTACGGTCTGCGCCTGACCTGTGGTCAGGCTTGCCCTTGCCCTTGTCCTAGCCCATGATGACTAAGCACCGCTTCAACGGCTTTTGGATAAGATTTGCGTCCTCCCTCCTCAAAGTGGATGAGGCTTTCAAGAAGTAGTTCTTCTTGAAAAGGGTCGACTAGAATGGCAGATTCCGTCCGTTCAAAAACAATCCCTTGTTCTTGTAAGAGATAAATGATCTTTCGAAGTGTCGCCATTTTGAAGTCTTGTTCCTCCGCAAATTCCTTGAGAGGTCGTAAATTGGCTTCAGTGTTTAGAGCTTCTTCCTCCTCTATTGGTTCAATCGGTTCTGGTTGTTGGTGGTCTTCTCCAAAGCCCTCAAATTCTTCTAGGTTAAGATAGCAATAATTTCCAATCGCTAACAAAGAAGGGAACCACCAGATAAACCAGGTGATTCCCCTAATTATCCTTCTTGTTGTCTAGAGGTTTATTTTCCTTGATGGGTGTTCCTCCACTTTTTTTCTTGATTTTAGAAGCAAATAGCTTGTAAATATCATTTCGGTTGACGTGAGTGTGGGTGATGACAATATCTTCTAGCTCTACCTCTTCTCGGTATTTAATCCCTAGGTCTTCGATTTCAGACTGAGCCATATCAGCAATGGTGAAAAAGAGGGTTTCATGTTGGACAGAAGAATGAATCGCCACCACAATCCCACGGATTTCACCTGTATTGATTTGGACGAAAGAGCCGTCAGGGTTTCGTTGGGTACGATCTTCTTCATAGATGATATCAGGGCCTTCAATTCCACGGAAAGATAGCTTTCCAAGGACTTCTGGCACGTTTAGACCATCTGTAATGACACGATAGGTCTTGTCCGCAATTTGTAGTTTTTCTCCGTAGTTTAATCCAATTTTAGCCATAGGTCTATTCTCCTTTACTTTCTTATTTTTTAAGTACTAACTTTTCCGCAAAGACATTGAGGGCTGGGGCAACGGAGTTGCCGTTTAGAGCTGTATCTGAGAGAAAAATCGGGTTGATAGCTTCTACGAGAGCATCTTCTGGGAAGACCGTTGTAGAAGCAGGGGTAATAACATGAAAAGCTCCGTGCTTCTCGCTATTAAGAATATGGCGTTGGTATTTGCCTTCTTTTCCAAAGATAAAGCGAGGGGCATTCCCTAATTTTTCGTAGTAGGCAGGGCCAATAAAGTCTGGTTTCATGACAAGTGTTTCTGGAATCATAGAATTTTCCTTTCTAATTTTAAGCAAAAGAAAAAGAGTTAAGCCAGTTGCTTCACTCTTGAATAGTAGTGTGTGAAAAGTTTACGTTTAAACTGTCGACTATAGAATTGAATATCACCGCTAGGATAGCTGTTTTTACGAGCTTCTTGGATTATATAATCTAGGTCAAGAAGAGCTTGGGTATAGAGTTTAGCTTGTAGTTTAGGCGAGTAGCTAAACATACCGTAAGTGAATTCATAGTTATTGTATAGGCGTTTACATTGTAATGCGAAAAAAGTTAGTCATAATTTCTCCTTTATTGTAAGCGTAAAAAAGCTACTAAGATATAAGGAAGACTTAGTAGCTTGAGAGTAAGTCCATCTAGAAAAGATAGACAGCAGCAAAGAAAAGTTGTTTGGTTGGAAAGATCCCTCTTTCCACGGTGGTAACGTTTAGCAAGGTGCTTTGCGTTAATTACCATCGCTTTCCCGGCCAATCTCTTTAGGTAGTCATTGTCATACCCTAGGGATTCTCTTACGCAATCTTGCGCAACCAGTTCACTTTACTATTCGGCAAAAGTGCTAATCGTCCGAAATGCGTGGAAGCCCACAAAATACTTATTTTAACTCTTCACTTCAACCATCAACGGACTTGACTTTACTTATCAAAACAATTACAATAAAGGTACGAAGTTTAGTGTAGTTTGATAGTCAGTCCTCTGGTTGTCAGACGCACTTTTTGTTTAGTTGTCAATGATCAAAACCTTCTAAAATAAGGTTATTATTTATAGAGGTTGTATACTCTATTGAATATATTTACATTATATACTCGAATGAGTATATTGTCAAGAAATTGTTGCAAAATATTTTTAGATTTTTTGAGGATAGCAAAATGGGATTTCCAGAGCGATTAAAAGAACTACGTTTAAAAAAAGGATTAACACAAAAAGAAGTTGCGGAAGAATTTGGTATTAAACAACCTAACTATCAGCAATGGGAGAGCGGTAAAAGAAGACCATCATCTGAAACTTTAGAGAAATTCGCAAATTTTTTTGGAGTTACGATGGACTACCTTGCAGGGAATGATGAAGATTTAGATAATGTAGAACTTCTTTTTCGTATGAATTCAAAAGGTCTAACGGAGGAAGAAAGAGAAATATTCAAAAAAGAGTTAATTGAATTTATGGAAGAACGAAAAAAAGCATTTGGTAAATAGTTTTTAGATTCGATGACTGTTCTCTTTTATAATAACGTAGTGATTTAAATATTGAAATAGTATTTTTGCAGATAACTATGGATTCAACTAAAGATAGTAGAAGTTATTAGTTTATTTTTAGAGTAAAGCAAAGAAATGAAAGACGTAGGGATATTTGAATATAGTCACTATTATTAAACCTAGAAGGAAAATAAAAATAGGGGAAAGCCAGTATTCTCCTCTCATAGTTTTAATATGATTAGCAAAAAAACGCTTGAAATCAGCGTTTTTTTCTTTTGTATTAATTCGAAATGGCCCCTTATTTTGCCTAAGTAGATGAAGGAGTATGATATTTCATAATCTTAGATCTATTTGAAGTCATGATTAATATCAAATAGGCCAAGAACTAAATCTCGAAGTTCACTTGCACTAAAGACCTCATAAGCAGGCATTTCTTCTTTCTCTTTTGCTATCTGTCTGTTTCGATGGTTGAACCAGATAGGGTGCCATCCAGCGTTATAACTTCCTTCGATATCGTTGATAAAGGTATCCCCAATGTATAGGCTTTCTGAAGGTGAGAAATTTAACTTTTTGGCAGTATAGTCAAAGATTTCTTGCTGTGGTTTGCTATACCCTGTGGTCTGACTAATAATGATATTTTCCTTTTTAAAATATTGATAGGCACCAATGAGTTTAAGTTTTCGACTCTGTAAGTCAACAGGACCGTTGGTTAGGATACTGATTGGGATCTGATTTTCATGTAGTGCCTGCAATAGTTGACGTATTTCAGGAATCATCGTAATCTGATCGAGTTCATATTCATAGTCAGCTTGGAAGTCTAGAGCTTCTGTCCTAGATATACTATCGATGCCAAATTCTTCCATAGTCTTCTGACAGCGAAAAATTCTAAGCTCCTCAATACTGATGAGTTTTTTCGTGTATTTAGGAAAAGCAACATCAGACCAATATCTGAAACGTTTGTAAATGTTATCTATTTGTTGGATATCAATCGTTGGAAAACATTTCTCAACGCTACGTTTAAAGGGGAGTTGATGGTCATAAAGAGTGTCATCAAGGTCAAAAACAATATTTTTATAAGTCATAATTCTAGTCCGCTTTTAAAATAGTAGTGTACTGGCTAAATTCCTCTAAGTGTTGAGGGCTAATCTGATTATCTGTAATGATGGTATCGAGTTGATCTAGATTATAGAAGTTAAAGAAATCGTATCGATCGAATTTAGTACTGTCTACTAATAAGAATTTTTCTACAGCATTGTTTAGGGCAAGTTGTTGAATCACACCTTCCTTGTCACTATATGTAGCAATAGAATTGTGGGTAACAGCATTTGCACTAACAAAAGCTTTGGCAAATCTCATTGCTTTTAAATTTGTCGAAGCCATTGAACCTACAAAAGCTCCAGTTACTTCTCTATATTCACCGCCAAGAAGCAATAAATCAATGGTTTCGCTATCATTTAGAATCAAGAACACAGGGAGACTATTTGTAATGACACGAATTTTATAACCTTTACGACCTTTCAATTCTAATGCCAGTTGTTCAAGTGTAGTTCCGGGTCCAATAAAAATAGTATCGCCATCTTTGATTAAAGAGCAGGCTTTTTTAGCAATGTCAATTTTTTCTTTTGTATTTAGACTTTTCTTCTCGATATGTGTCTTTTCAAGTGGCTTTTTAGAGGAAAGCAGTTGTGCACCACCATGAGTACGTGTTAAAAGTCCATCAGCTTCTAGAGCATCAAGGTCTCTACGGGCTGTCATATCGGAAATATCTAGTTCATCTATTATTTCTTTTATGGTTATGGTCCCGTCAATCTTTAACATATCTAAAATTTTTTCTAATCGTCGTTTTTTGTTCATATGAAGACTCTTCTTTCATAAAGTAATTTTTTTCCAAAGATAATTCTCCTTTAATTGTATCATAAAAGACAATTTTTTCAAGACAAAACAAACAATTTCAAACAAAAAACAAACATTAAATGATGAAATAAGAACAGAGGATTGACGTATATTAGCTTAGGTCAGATTTTGTATAAGACGAAAATAAAGTAGGGCCTTTTAATCAGTAAGTTATAGAAAGTAAAAGACTTTTGTAATACTTGAATAGATATTTTACGTCTATTTTGTGATGGTTTAAATGAACAATAATTTAACGGTGTTATCTATTTTAAAAAAACAAACAAAAAACAAACAAAAAATAAACAAAAAGTGTTGCTTTTTGTTTAGATGTTTGATATTATATAAACAAAGAAATGATGAAAACGTTATTTCGAACATTTTGCAAAATATTTTCTACTTCTACGTAGCATTTCTTTCTAAAATTTAGGAGGTAGTCAAAATGGCTATTGTTGTTGGTGCAGATCTCAAAGGTACGAGATTAAAAGATGTTGTGAAAAATTTTCTTGTAGAAGAAGGTTTTGAGGTAATTGATGTGACTAAGGACGGACAAGATTTTGTTGATGTTACCTTGGCAGTTGCCTCTGAAGTAAATAAAGATGAGCAAAACTTAGGTATTGTAATTGATGCTTATGGAGCTGGTCCATTCATGGTAGCAACTAAAATTAAAGGTATGGTTGCAGCAGAAGTTTCAGATGAACGCTCAGCTTATATGACACGTGGACATAACAATTCACGAATGATTACGGTTGGCGCTGAAATCGTCGGTGATGAGCTTGCTAAAAACATCGCTAAAGGTTTCGTCAATGGTAAATATGATGGCGGACGTCATCAAATCCGAGTAGATATGCTTAACAAGATGTGTTAAGAAAAGGAGTTAAGGAATGAGAATCGCAATTGGATGTGACCACATTGTCACAGATGAAAAAATGGCAGTATCAGAATTCTTGAAATCAAAAGGACATGAGGTTCTTGATTTCGGGACATATGACCACGTACGCACTCACTACCCTATCTATGGTAAAAAAGTCGGTGAAGCAGTAGTAAGTGGTCAAGCAGACTTGGGAGTATGTATCTGTGGTACAGGTGTCGGCATTAACAATGCAGTCAATAAAGTTCCAGGTGTTCGCTCAGCGTTGGTTCGTGATATGACATCAGCTATATATGCAAAAGAAGAGTTAAATGCGAATGTTATCGGTTTCGGTGGAATGATTACTGGTGGTCTTCTTATGAATGACATCATTGAAGCTTTCATTGAAGCAGAGTACAAGCCAACAGAAGAAAATAAAAAATTGATTGCAAAAATCGAACACGTTGAAACTCATAATGCACATCAAGCAGATGAAGATTTCTTTACAGAATTCCTTGAAAAATGGGACCGTGGTGAGTATCACGACTAGATAATAGATCTATAAATCTCGTAATCAGATAAAATAATTAGTTGAAAATTTTTACGTATTAACTAGAGATATTCATCTTGTAAAAGAACTTAGTAAGAAAAGTATAAAAGAGGTATTTAAAAAATGGGACTTACAGAACAGAAACGCAAGTATTTGGAAAAGCTTTCAGACGAAAATGGTATTATCTCAGCTTTGGCATTTGACCAACGTGGTGCTTTGAAACGTTTGATGGCACAATATCAAGATGCAGAGCCAACTGTAGCTCAAATGGAAGAACTGAAGGTTTTGGTTGCTGATGAACTTACAAAATATGCATCATCAATGTTGCTTGATCCTGAATACGGACTTCCAGCAACAAAAGCATTGGATAAAGAAGCTGGTCTTCTTCTTGCCTATGAAAAAACAGGTTATGATACATCAAGTACAAAACGTTTGCCTGACTGCTTGGATGTTTGGTCTGCAAAACGTATCAAAGAGCAAGGCGCTGATGCCGTTAAGTTCTTGCTTTACTATGATGTAGACAGCTCAGATGAACTTAACCAACAAAAACAAGCTTATATTGAACGTGTTGGTTCTGAATGTGTCGCTGAAGATATTCCTTTCTTCTTGGAAATCCTTGCATATGATGAAGAAATCTCAGATGCAGGTTCTGTTGAATATGCAAAAGTGAAACCTCGCAAAGTCATTGAAGCGATGAAAGTTTTCTCTGATCCACGCTTTAACATTGATGTTCTTAAAGTAGAAGTACCAGTTAACGTTAAATATGTCGAAGGTTTTGCTGATGGTGAAGTGGTTTACAGTAAAGCTGAAGCTGCTGACTTCTTTAAAGCACAAGAAGAAGCGACTAACCTTCCATACATCTACCTAAGTGCAGGTGTATCTGCTAAATTGTTCCAAGAAACATTGCAATTTGCTCACGACTCAGGTGCCAAGTTTAATGGTGTGCTTTGTGGACGTGCTACTTGGGCAGGATCTGTAGAACCTTACATCAAAGAAGGTGAAAAAGCAGCACGTGAATGGTTGCGTACTACTGGATTCGAAAATATTGATGAACTTAACAAAGTTCTTGTTAAAACAGCTAGTCCATGGACTGATAAAGTATAGTAAAAACATAAAACGGAGGATATTGTTATGAACAGAGAAGAGATGACTCTCTTAGGGTTTGAAATTGTTGCTTATGCTGGAGATGCTCGCTCTAAACTTTTAGAAGCGCTTAAAGCAGCTGAAAATGGTGATTTCGCTAAGGCAGATAGTCTTGTAGTAGAAGCAGGAAGCTGTATTGCAGAGGCTCACAATTCTCAGACAGCTATGTTGGCTCGAGAAGCTTCTGGGGAGGAACTTCCATACAGCGTTACCATGATGCATGGTCAGGACCACTTAATGACTACTGTCTTATTAAAAGATGTGATTCATCACCTCATCGAACTTTATAAAAGAGGAGCAAAATAATGCATAAACTCATTGAACTTATTGAGAAAGGGAAACCATTCTTTGAGAAAATCTCTAGAAACATCTATCTTCGTGCTATTCGTGATGGATTTATCGCTGGTATGCCAGTCATCCTTTTCTCATCTATCTTTATCCTTATTGCCTATGTCCCAAATGCTTGGGGATTCCACTGGTCAAAAGACATTGAGACCTTCTTGATGACTCCTTATAGCTATTCGATGGGTATCCTAGCATTCTTTGTTGGTGGTACTACCGCTAAAGCTTTGACGGATTCGATGAACCGTGACCTACCTGCGACTAATCAGATTAACTTCTTGTCTACAATGCTAGCGTCTATGGTTGGTTTCCTTTTGATGGCAGCTGAACCTGCTAAAGAAGGAGGCTTCTTGACAGCCTTCATGGGTACAAAAGGTCTCTTGACAGCATTTATCGCAGCCTTTGTGACAGTTAATGTTTATAAAGTCTGTGTAAAAAATAATGTTACCATTCGTATGCCTGAAGAGGTTCCACCAAATATCTCTCAAGTATTTAAGGACTTGATTCCGTTCACCGTCTCAGTTGTTCTCCTTTATGGACTTGAACTCCTTGTTAAGGGAACTCTTGGTGTAACTGTTGCAGAATCAATTGGTACACTTCTTGCTCCTCTTTTCTCAGCTGCAGATGGTTACCTTGGAATTACTCTTATCTTTGGTGCTTATGCTTTCTTCTGGTTTGTTGGTATCCACGGTCCTTCAATCGTTGAACCAGCAATCGCCGCTATCACTTACGCCAATATCGATGCAAACTTGCATCTTATCCAAGCTGGACAACATGCAGATAAAGTTATTACTTCTGGCACTCAAATGTTCATTGTTACCATGGGTGGTACAGGGGCTACATTGATTGTTCCATTCTTGTTCATGTGGATTTGTAAATCAGAACGTAACCGTGCTATCGGACGTGCCTCAGTTGTTCCAACATTCTTTGGGGTAAATGAGCCAATCTTGTTTGGTGCACCAATCGTTTTGAATCCGATTTTCTTCGTACCGTTCATTTTCGCTCCAATTATAAATGTTTGGATCTTCAAATTCTTCGTTGATACGTTGAACATGAACTCATTCTCTGCCAACCTTCCATGGGTTACTCCTGGTCCGTTGGGAATTGTACTCGGTACTAACTTCCAAGTTCTATCATTTATCTTAGCTGGACTTTTGGTAGTTGTTGATACTCTTATTTACTACCCATTTGTTAAGGTATACGATGAACAAATTCTTGAAGAAGAACGTTCTGGTAAAACAAACGATGCTCTTAAAGAAAAAGTAGCTGCAAACTTCAATACTGCTAAAGCTGATGCCGTTCTTGGAAAAGCTGGTGTTGAAAAAGAAGATGTAGCAGCAAACAATAATATCACAAAAGAAACTAATGTCCTTGTTCTTTGTGCAGGTGGAGGTACAAGTGGATTGCTTGCCAACGCCTTGAACAAAGCAGCAGCAGAATACAATGTTCCAGTCAAAGCGGCAGCGGGTGGTTACGGTGCTCACCGTGAAATGTTGCCAGAGTTTGACTTGGTTATCTTGGCTCCACAGGTCGCTTCAAACTTCGATGATATGAAGGCTGAAACAGATAAATTGGGCATTAAACTTGCAAAAACTGAAGGAGCTCAATATATCAAATTGACACGTGATGGACAAGGTGCTCTTGCATTTGTTCAACAACAGTTTGATTAATAAATTTGTAAAAGTTATTTGAGACGAGATCATTCTTTCAGTTCCTTATAATATTGTTAACCATATCATTTCATTTCCTTGGTTTTCGGAACTCATAATATCGTCTCAAATGCTTTTTTTGAAAGGATTTATAGTTATGACTAAAACACTTCCTAAAGATTTTATTTTTGGTGGTGCTACAGCTGCTTATCAAGCAGAAGGTGCAACTCACACAGATGGTAAGGGCCCAGTAGCATGGGATAAGTATCTTGAAGATAATTATTGGTATACAGCAGAGCCTGCAAGTGATTTTTACCATAAATACCCAGTTGATTTAGAATTAGCTGAAGAATATGGTGTTAATGGCATTCGTATTTCTATTGCCTGGTCTCGTATTTTCCCAACGGGCTACGGCGAAGTAAACGAAAAAGGTGTTGAATTCTACCATAAACTATTTGCTGAATGCCACAAGCGTCATGTTGAACCATTTGTGACTTTGCATCATTTTGACACACCAGAAGCTCTTCATTCTAATGGAGATTTCTTAAACCGCGAAAATATTGAACACTTTGTAGATTATGCCGCTTTCTGTTTTGAAGAGTTTCCAGAAGTAAACTACTGGACAACTTTCAATGAAATTGGCCCAATTGGTGATGGTCAATACTTGGTTGGTAAATTCCCTCCAGGCATTCAATATGATCTTGCCAAAGTCTTCCAATCCCACCACAACATGATGGTCTCTCATGCACGTGCTGTAAAATTGTATAAGGATAAAGGTTATAAAGGTGAAATTGGTGTTGTTCATGCTTTACCAACTAAATACCCTTATGATCCGGAAAATCCAGCAGATGTTCGTGCTGCTGAACTTGAAGACATCATCCATAACAAATTTATCTTGGATGCAACATACCTTGGACGCTATTCAGATAAAACGATGGAAGGTGTCAACCATATTCTAGCTGAAAATGGTGGAGAACTTGATCTTCGTGATGAAGACTTCCAAGCACTTGAAGCAGCTAAAGATTTGAACGATTTCCTTGGTATCAACTATTACATGAGTGATTGGATGCAAGCCTTTGATGGTGAAACTGAAATCATTCACAATGGTAAGGGTGAAAAAGGAAGCTCTAAGTACCAAATTAAAGGTGTTGGTCGCCGAGTAGCCCCTGACTATGTTCCACGTACAGACTGGGATTGGATTATTTATCCTGAAGGTTTGTATGACCAAATCATGCGAGTGAAAAATGATTATCCAAATTACAAGAAGATTTATATCACTGAAAACGGTCTTGGATACAAAGATGAGTTTGTAGATAATACTGTTTATGATGATGGTCGTATTGATTACGTGAAGCAACACTTGGAAGTTTTATCAGACGCGATTGCGGATGGTGCAAATGTTAAAGGTTACTTCATTTGGTCACTTATGGACGTTTTCTCATGGTCAAATGGTTATGAAAAACGTTATGGATTGTTCTATGTGGACTTTGATACGCAAGAACGCTATCCTAAGAAATCAGCACATTGGTATAAGAAAGTATCAGAAACTCAAGTGATAGAGTAATATCACCTGAGAATGTAATAATTGTTATCCGATTTTTAGATCAGACTTTGAAAAGGTATATATTATTAATTTCGAAGATTGTCCTATAATTCCTGAGCTTGAAGCTACCTCACTACTAAAATGTAGTAAATGGTATGTTTCACCTGGAAAAGAGTGGACTTGCCATTCTGATTTAGCATTATCCGAATTTGAATGGGAAGTTTTACAATTACTCGATGTAGCAATATGTGAGACTGTTCACTTCGAGGTAGATTATTTGCCTTTCCAATAACAAAAAGAAAGGAATTGACTGTGACTATCGAATTAAAAAACGAGTATCTTACGGTTCAGTTTAAAACACTTGGTGGTCAACTGACTTCGATTAAAGACAAAGATGGGTTAGAATATCTCTGGCAATCTGATCCAGAGTATTGGAATGGGCAGGCACCTATTCTATTTCCTATCTGTGGTAGTTTACGTAATGATTGGGCTATTTATAGACCTCAAGAAAGACCCTTTTTTACAGGTCTAATTCGTAGACATGGTTTTGTTCGAAAAGAAGAATTTACTCTTGAAGAAGTTAATGAAAATAGCGTGACTTTCAGTATTAAACCAAATGCTGAGATGCTTGATAATTACCTTTATCAGTTTGAACTAAGAGTTGTTTATACCTTGAATGGTAAATCAATTAGAACCGAATTTCAGGTAACGAATTTGGAAATGGAAAAAACAATGCCTTACTTTATTGGAGCCCATCCAGCATTCAATTGTCCTTTAGTAGAAGGTGAAAACTATGAGGATTATTATATTGAATTTAGTGAGGTTGAGTCTTGCTCGATACCAAAGAGTTTTCCTGAGACAGGATTATTAGATTTGCAAGATCGGACACCTTTTTTGGAAAATCAAAAGATTCTCGATTTGGACTACTCACTTTTTTCCCATGATGCCATTACACTTGACCAGCTCAAGTCTCGTAGCGTAACGCTTCGGTCAAGGAAGTCTGGTAAAGGTCTTCGAGTAGATTTTGATGATTTTCCGAACTTGATTCTGTGGTCTACAACTAATAAAAGTCCATTCATTGCTTTGGAACCTTGGAGTGGTCTCTCCACTTCACTTGAAGAAGGTAATTTCTTAGAAGATAAAAGACAGGTAACGAAAATTTCACCTCAAGAAACTTCTAGAAAAATCTATGATATTACTATCCTTAATTAAAATTTGTTATTATTTGAGTCTTCAATAAGATTTGAATACTCTTACCTTGTGATGATAGATTGGTCTTCTCCGTGCCAGTCTTACATCACAAGGTTTTTGAGTTTTTTGTGGGTCTATGTCAACTGTAGTGGGTGACGAAAAGCTAATATCTAAAGACAGTCTGGTAGTAAAAAAATAAGATTATTTACTACTTCTTGATTTAAAATAATAGTGGAGCCATTAATTTGTGGCAAATTCAATTTAATATTTTGCCTCAAATTAGCCACACTTTTTATAGAATTAAGAGGAATAATGAAGTTCTCTTCCTATTAATATTGTTGTTTGAAATCTTAAATATAGCGTTTTACGGCGTAATGGGAAGTATGGTGAATAAATCAACTATGTTCAGCAAACAAAGCTTAATTAGACTATATAAGCTTGAAAATAAAGGGTTTGTCCAATATGGACAAGCCTTTTTCTTATGTTTTGCCCCCATTTTGCCCTCGATTTATAAATTTCAGTCCGTTTTGATTATAGATGTAGTCCAAACAAAGCGCAATTAGGCTATTAAAACAAGGTCCTTTCTGAGTCTTGTTTTTTTATACCCAAATAAATAGGTAGTATCTGCGAATCAATCTATGATTGAGAGTGAACAAATTTTAAAGAGTGGATACCACTTAGGTCGATAGATTCTATTTCCTAACTTTTTAAGATATGCTATAATATGAATATGTTTGATAATTATATTGTACCTGTATTTTTTGGTGGTGGAGCTCTTGCTCTACTAGGTTTAGTATTATTTGGTTGGGCCTTGCCTTCATTTTTGAAGGGTAAGTGGTCTTATTTGATTTCTTTGTTAGGTTTAGGTTTGGTTGCTTTTGCCTATTTTGATGCGGCGATTGTTATCACTTATAAAATCTGGCTTGGATTGCTAGGTGTCATCATGATTGGTTGGGGACTTCCTTTTAACAATCGCAAGGGACGCCGTGCGATGACTATTTTCTGGGCTGTCATGGCAATCGTTGTAGGTATTGCTGCTATTGCATTCACTATTGCTTATGGTGTCATTAACCGCCACTAACATGAAACTGTAAAACATGCTATAATAATGGCATGTTTTATTTTATGACCCTATCATTTATTATCATGCCTGCCTTGGGCTGCTTCTTAATAGGCTTGGCTTTTGCTAAATCAGATCGTTGGGAGTTTTCTTGGATATTATCCTTAATAGGTTTGGTGGCCTTTATTTCTTCTTTTTGGCATATAGCACGTGTAGATTTATGGTTTATGCTAAGTTATAGTGTTGGTCCTTTTTTGATGGGATTTGGTTTCTCCTGGGACCTAAGTAAGAAACGCCGTGGGCAGTTATTATTATTAGGGGTATTTTTCCTTATCTTTTTTGTGATTCTGTACTGTCTTATTGTGCGAATCCTGAATACAGCTGTTGTCTAAAGGAGGGCTGTTGTGATGTTGCTAGATTTAGAAGAGAAGACACGTGTGCTTGTAGAAGATATTGTTGAACGTTCCGCTATTGGGCGAGGAACTATCTTTGTCTTGGGATTGTCTTCCAGTGAGGTCGCTGGTGGGATAATCGGAAAAGCCTCTAGCCGTGAAATTGGCCAACGAATTGTGAAAACGATTCTTGAAGTTTTGGAACCTAAAGGAATTTACTTGGCTGTTCAAGGCTGCGAACATCTGAATCGTGCTTTGGTTGTTGAGCGTGAGCTCGCCATGGCTAAAGATTTGGAAATTGTTAATGTTCTTCCGACCTTGCATGCTGGGGGAAGTGGTCAGCTGGCTGCTTTCGACTATATGAAGGATCCTGTTGAGGTGGAGGAAATTGTCGCTCAGGCTGGTATCGATATTGGGGATACCTCTATTGGTATGCATGTGAAGAGGGTCCAAGTTCCTCTTCGCCCGATTACTCCAGAATTAGGTGGTGCTCATGTGACTGCTTTGGCGAGTCGTCCTAAGTTAATTGGTGGAGCTCGTGCTGAGTATCTAGCAGATCCTATCCGTAAAAACTAAAAAGTATCGGACAAGAATGTCCGATACTTTTTCTGTTAGCAGAGCCCTTTCTTTCAATGACGACGCTTGGCATAATCGACAAATTTGAATTTTTCAAGTTTGTGGCGACTTTCCGTAAATTGGAACTGTTTTCCATTAGTTAAATAAACTTTAGAACGGATACAAACAACGTGCTGGTCTTTACCTAGGTCGATAAGAATCTTATCTTGATCGGTAGCATTATCAATAGTGATTTCTTTAAAGGCGTGGGAAATGCTAAGGTTGAGCTGATTCTCGATGTAGTCGTAAATAGAGTGTTCAGCAATGTTACGGTTTAGTTGAGGAACAAGGCTAGTATCTAGGTAATCAATATCTATAACAGAGGCGCAGCTATCAACGACTCTTTGACGAACAATACGCCAGACCTGTCGGCTATTAGAAAAACCAGTTCTTTCTGAGAGTTTGGAATCAACGATGATTTTATCCAGAGAAATAACGTTGGTTTGCGAATTAAGGCCTTGTTGTACTATTAGCTCCTGGTAACTAGTAAGGTCAGACACAGGAAAGTTGATTTGTTCCTGGTTAATAACCTGGGAGCCAGAGCCATGAATCTTTTTGACCAAGCCTTCTTCAACGAGTAAGGTTAATGCTTTTCGTATAGTGTCTCGACTAACCTGGTAAGATTGAACCAGTTCTTGCTCGGTCGGGAGAAAGTCTCCCACTTGATATTTTTGATCATGGATAGCTTTTTCTAAATCCTTATAAATAATCTGATATTTTTTCATCGTTCTCCTCATTTGTAGGTGAAAAAACATACAACTAATGTTTTTTTCAAAAAATATGTTAAAAAAATTACGTAACACTTGCAGACAAATTTGTAAACGTTTACAAATAGTTTATCAAGTTAATCAGATATTGTCAAAAAAGAAAAGGAGATTCAAATGGGTAAATTTGAACAAGAAGCCAAAGATTTGCTTGCTGCAATCGGTGGTAAAGAAAATGTGACTGCTGTTACTCACTGTGCGACGCGTATGCGTTTCGTTCTTGGTGATGACAAGAAGGCAGATGTGAAAACAATCGAAGCCATTCCTGCTGTTAAGGGGACTTTCACCAATGCAGGTCAATTCCAAGTTATCATTGGTAATGATGTGCCAATCTTTTATAACGATTTCACAGCTGTATCAGGGATTGAAGGTGTTTCTAAAGAGGCTGCTAAATCAGCTGCCAAGAGCAACCAAAATCCAGTTCAGCGTGTTATGACAACCTTAGCGGAGATCTTTACACCTATTATTCCAGCCCTTATCGTTGGGGGATTAATTCTTGGTTTCCGTAATGTTCTTGAGGGTGTGCATTGGTCAATGCTTGACGGTAAGACAATTACCGAGGTTTCGCAGTTCTGGTCAGGTGTGAATCACTTCTTATGGCTACCTGGTGAAGCTATTTTCCAATTCTTGCCTGTAGGTATTACTTGGTCTGTTTCTCGTAAAATGGGAACTAGCCAAATTCTTGGAATTGTTTTGGGAATCTGTCTGGTGTCACCACAATTGCTTAACGCTTATTCAGTAGCATCGACACCAGCGTCTGAAATTGCTAAGAATTGGGTTTGGGATTTTGGATTCTTTACTGTTAATCGTATAGGTTATCAAGCGCAAGTTATTCCAGCCCTTCTTGCTGGTTTATCACTTTCTTATCTTGAAATTTTCTGGCGTAAACATGTACCAGAAGTAGTATCAATGATTTTTGTACCGTTCTTGTCATTGATTCCAGCCCTTATTTTGGCTCATACTGTTTTAGGTCCTATTGGTTGGACTATTGGCCAAGCCCTCTCAACGGTGGTTCTTGCTGGTTTGACAGGTCCTGTAAAATGGCTTTTCGGTGCTGTTTTTGGTGCACTTTATGCGCCGTTCGTTATTACTGGTCTTCACCACATGACCAATGCTATCGATACTCAGTTAATTGCAGATGCTGGTGGAACAGCTCTTTGGCCTATGATTGCTCTATCAAATATTGCTCAAGGTTCAGCTGTTTTTGCTTACTATATTATGCATCGTCATGATGAACGTGAGGCTCAAATTTCGCTTCCAGCTACTATTTCAGCTTATCTTGGTGTTACAGAACCAGCCCTCTTCGGGGTTAACGTCAAATATATTTACCCATTTGTTGCGGGTATGATTGGTTCATCTATCGCAGGTCTTCTATCAGTAACCTTTAACGTTACAGCGGCCTCTATCGGTATTGGTGGTTTGCCTGGTATCCTATCAATTCAACCTAAATATATGATTCCATTTGCAGCAATCATGCTTGTTGCTATCATTGTACCTATGGTCCTAACTTTCTTCTTCCGCAAGGCGGGTCTCTTTACTAAGACAGAAGATGATACAGAACTTAAGGAAGAATTTGCAGCTCAAGAAGAGGCTGAATTTGCAGTTCATGCAGAACCAACAGCCCTTGTTAAACCAGCCCAACTGGTGAGCCCACTTGCTGGACAAGTGAAACCACTTAGCCAAGCTACAGACCCAGTCTTCTCATCAGGTGTCATGGGACAAGGTGTCGTGATTGAACCAAGTCAAGGTGAATTGGTTTCACCAGTGAATGGTACAGTGACAGTACTCTTCCCAACTAAGCACGCCGTAGGTATCGTTTCTGAAGAAGGTGTTGAAATGCTAATGCACATTGGTATGGATACGGTTAGTCTTGACGGAAAAGGGTTTGAGGCTCATGTTGAACAAGGTGATAAAGTTGTTGTTGGTCAACAATTGATTAGTTTTGATATGGATGTTATCAAAGAAGCTGGTTTGGTCACTGAGACTCCAGTAATCATTACAAATCAAGATGATTTCCAAGCAGATGTTGAAGGGGATCTTCCACGTGATATCAAACGTGGTGAAGTTCTCATGATTGCTCATCGAACAAAATAAGCTAAGGGGTGGAAACGTTACGGTCCACCCTTTGATAAAAAAGAGGTTAAATAAATGGCATTAGATAAAACAAAGGTTGTATACCAAATTTATCCAAAATCATATAAGGACACTACAGGAAATGGAATCGGTGATTTCAGAGGAATCATTGAAAAAATTCCTTATCTAGCAGAGTTGGGCGTGGATATGGTTTGGCTCAATCCTTTCTATCCGAGCCCACAACGTGATAATGGTTACGATATTTCAGACTACACTGCTGTCAACCCTGTCTTTGGAGATATGGCTGATTTTGAAGAAATGGTCCGTGTCGGGAAAGAGCACAAGATTGATTTCATGCTAGACATGGTGCTCAACCATTGCTCAACGGAGCATGAGTGGTTCCAAAAAGCATTGGCTGGGGATAAGTATTACCAAGATTTCTTCTTCATTCAGGACCAACCAACCGATTGGTTGTCTAAATTCGGTGGTTCTGCCTGGGCTCCTTTTGGAGATACAGGGAAATACTATCTTCACCTCTTTGATGAAACACAGGCAGACCTCAATTGGCGAAATCCCAATGTCCGCAAGGAGTTGTTCAAGGTGGTCAACTTCTGGCGTGACAAGGGCGTCAAAGGATTCCGTTTCGATGTAATCAATTTGATTGGGAAAGATGAGGTCTTGGTGGATTGCCCTGAAAATGAAGGGAAACCAGCTTATACGGATAAACCAATTGTCCATGACTATCTTCGTATGATGAATGAAGCGACCTTTGGTTCTGATGATAGCTTTATGACAGTTGGAGAGATGTCATCGACAACCATTGACAACTGTGTTTTGTATTCAGCACCGGAGCGCCACGAGTTGTCTATGGCCTTTAACTTCCATCATCTTAAAGTCGACTATGAAGATGGTCAAAAATGGACTATTACTCCATTTGATTTTGAAGAGCTCAAGCGTCTCTATCATACTTGGGGCAAGGAAATGAGTGAACGTGGTGGTTGGAGTGCCCTTTTCTGGAATAACCATGACCAACCTCGTGCCTTGAATCGCTTTTTAGATATCAAGAACTTCCGTAATGAAGGAGCGACCATGCTAGCAGCTAGCATTCACTTGTCACGTGGAACTCCGTATATCTATATGGGCGAAGAGATTGGAATGATTGATCCAGACTATGATTCGATGGCAGATTATGTGGATGTCGAGTCCATCAATGCTTACCAAATGCTCTTGGACCAAGGCAAGTCTCCTGAGCAAGCCTTTAAGATTATCCAAGCCAAATCACGCGATAATTCTCGTACACCAATGCAATGGGATGCTTCTGAAAATGCAGGTTTTTCAACAGGAACTCCATGGTTGAAAGCTGGTAAATCTTATAAAGACATCAACGTTGAAAATGAAATCGACGGACCAATCTTTAAATTCTATAAAGAATTGATTCGCTTGCGTAAAGAAATGCCTATCATTTCAGAAGGCAGCTATCAGTCAGCACTTGAAGATAGTCAACAAGTCTACGCCTTTGAGCGTCATTTAGACGGTCAAAAACTCTTGGTACTCAATAATTTCTATGGAAGCGAAGCTGAAGTGGAGATTCCAGCAGAATACCAGTTAGGGCGCGTACTCTTGTCAAACTATGACGATGCAGAGCTTGCTGAAAAGGTAAGTCTTAAGCCTTATCAAACCCTAGCAATTTTAGTTAAATAAGACAAACTTTCCTCAGTAAATGCTTTTGCTGGGGAATTTTGTTATAATGAAAGCACTTTTAATGTTGATGGAGGAAGTGTAATGACACGCTTACAAGATGATTTTTACCATGCGATTAATGGTGAGTGGGAAAAGACAGCAGTGATTCCAGATGACAAACCACGTACAGGTGGTTTCTCAGATTTAGCAGATGAAATTGAAGACCTCATGCTTGAAACAACTGATCAATGGTTGGCAGGAGAGAATGTTCCTGACAATGCCATTCTACAAAACTTTATAAAGTTTCACCGTATGGCTGCGGACTTTGACAAACGTGAGGCATTGGGTATCGAGCCTGTTAAACCTTGGATTGAAGAATACAAGAAGCTTTCCTCATTCTCAGAATTTGCTTCGAAAATTGCTGAGTACGAGATGTCTGGTAAACCTAATGCGTTCCCATTCGGTGTATCTCCAGACTTTATGAATGCTCAATTAAATGTCCTCTGGGCAGCAGCGCCAAGTATTATTTTACCTGATACAACCTATTACACTGAGGATAATGAGAAGGGCAAGGAGCTTTTAGGAATTTGGCGTGAAATGGAAGAAGAACTCCTTGAGAAATATGGCTTTACAGCTGAAGAAATCAAAGATATCTTGGACAAGGTTATCGCCCTTGATGCTAAGTTGGCCAAGTATGTCCTTTCGAGTGAAGAATCTTCCGAGTATGTGGAACTCTACCACCCATATGATTGGGAAGACTTTACCAAGCTAGCACCGGAACTCCCACTTGATAACATCTTCACAGAAATCTTGGGACAAGTTCCTGATAAAGTTATCGTTCCTGAAGAGCGCTTCTGGACAGAATTTGCGGCGGAATATTATTCAGAAGATAATTGGGAGCTACTTAAGGCGAGCCTACTTATCGATGCTACGACAATTTGGAATGCCTATTTGACAGACGAACTTCGTGTTCTATTTGGAAAATATGGCCGTGCGCTTTCAGGAACACCACAAGCCTGGGACAAGAAAAAAGGAGCCTACTATTTGGCACAAGGCCCTTACAATCAAGCTCTAGGACTATGGTATGCAGGTGAAAAATTCTCACCAGAAGCAAAAGCAGACGTTGAAGCCAAAGTGGCAACCATGATTGATGTTTATAAATCACGCCTTCAAACAGCGGATTGGTTGGCACCGGAAACACGTGAAAAAGCTATTACGAAACTTAATGTCATTACGCCTCATATCGGTTATCCAGAAAAACTACCTGAGACATATGATAAGAAGATTATTGATGAGAACTTGTCACTTGTTGAGAATGCACAGAAGTTAGTCGAAATTTCAATTGCTCATAGCTGGAGTAAGTGGAACCAACCAGTTGATCGCAGTGAGTGGCATATGCCTGCCCACATGGTTAATGCTTACTATGATCCACAGCAGAACCAAATTGTTTTCCCAGCAGCTATCCTTCAAGCACCTTTCTATGACCTTCACCAATCGTCATCAGCCAACTATGGTGGTATTGGTGCTGTCATTGCTCACGAGATTTCCCATGCCTTTGATACAAACGGAGCTTCCTTTGATGAGAATGGTAGTCTTAAGAACTGGTGGACTGAAGAAGACTATACAGCCTTTAAGGAACGTACTGACAAGATTGTGGATCAGTTTGAGGGCTTGGACTCTTATGGTGCCAAGGTCAATGGTAAATTGACTGTTTCTGAGAATGTGGCTGACCTCGGTGGTGTAGCCTGTGCCTTAGAAGCAGCTAAACGAGATAAGGATTTTTCAGTTCGCGAATTCTTTGTTAATTTTGCGACAATCTGGCGTATGAAAGCACGTGAAGAATACATGCAAATGTTGGCTAGCGTGGACGTGCACGCTCCAGCTAAATGGCGCACCAATGTTATCGTGAGCAACTTCGATGAATTCCACAAGGAATTTGACGTCAAAGAAGGTGACGGCATGTGGCGTGCCCCAGAAGATCGTGTGATTATTTGGTAATAATGATGAAATCTGTCCAAAAATGGATGGATTTCATCATTTTTTGTCGTTGTAAGGGTTTACAAAGATTGGATAAAGAGCTATAATAATATTGTTCAAAAGCTTGTGATTTTTTTAACAAGTGCTTAAAAGGAGTTTTATATGACTAAAGAAATTAAACAAACTAAAGATATTCAAACAGTAATTGATGAATTGGCAATAAAGGGGGTTGAAGCCCTCAATGAAATGGCTGACTTTACACAGGAGCAAGTGGACCATATTGTTCACCAAGCTGCGATTGCTGCCCTAGATAAACACATGTATCTTGCAAAATTGGCTGTTGACGAAACAGGTCGTGGTATTTATGAAGACAAAGCTATAAAAAATATGTATGCTTCTGAATACATTTGGAATAGCATCAAAAATGACAAGACAGTCGGTGTTATTGCTGAAGATAAAGAGCAAGGTTTGGTCTCTATCGCTGAGCCGGTCGGTGTTATCTGTGGGGTAACTCCAACAACAAATCCAACATCTACTACTATTTTCAAAGCTTTGATTGCGTTGAAAACACGTAACTCAATTGTATTTGCCTTCCACCCATCAGCTCAGAAATCATCTGCAGAGGCAGCTCGTATCGTCCGCGATGCTGCTATTGAAGCTGGTGCACCTAAGAACTGTATTCAGTGGATTGAAGAGCCATCTATCGAAGCGACTGGTCTCTTGATGAACCATCCTAAGATTGCCACAGTACTTGCGACTGGTGGACCTGGTATGGTTAAAGCAGCTTACTCAACTGGTAAACCAGCACTTGGTGTAGGAGCTGGAAACGTCCCATCTTACATCGCTGCTGATGCTAAGGTTAAACGTGCGGTCAACGATATCATCGTTTCAAAAACTTTTGATAATGGTATGATTTGTGCGTCTGAACAAGCAGCTATCGTTGATGCAGCTATTTATGACGAAGTTAAGGCTGAATTTGAAGCACATCAATGTGTCATCATTTCTAAAAAAGCTGACATTGCTAAATTGGAAAAAGTCGTTCTTAATGAAGCGCGTACAGCTGTAAATGGTGCCATTGTAGGTCACTCAGCTATTGAAATTGCTGAAAAAGCTGGCCTTAAAGTTCCTGCAGGTACAAAAATGCTTTTGGCAGAAATTCCAGATGCAACAATGGAACACCCACTTGCCTTGGAAAAATTGTCTCCAGTACTTGCTCTTATCAAATCTGATGGCGTTGAAGATGGATTCAAAAAAGCAGAAGGCATGCTCAATTTGGGTGGTCTTGGACACACTGCTGTTATCCACACTGAAAATGAAGAGCTCCAACTCCAATATGGTATCCGCATGAAAGCCTGCCGTGTCTTGGTTAATAGCCCATCAGCTGAAGGTGGTATCGGTAATATCTACAATAACATGATTCCATCATTGACTCTTGGTTGTGGTTCACACGGTCATAACTCAGTGTCACACAATGTTAGCTCATTTGATCTCTTGAATGTTAAAACATTGTCAAAGCGTCGCAATAACATGCAATGGTTTCGCGTCCCACCAAAAATCTTCTTCGAAAAAGATTCAATAACTTACTTGCGTCACATTGAAGCTGAGCGCGTGATGTTGGTTTGTGACCCTGGTATGGTTCAGTTTGGTTATGCAGACTTGGTTAAACGCCAATTGGAACTTAACCGCCACAGACCGGCAGTAGATGTTTTCTCAGATGTTGAGCCAAACCCATCTACTAATACCGTTTATAAAGGTTTGGAACGCTTTGTAGATTTCCAACCAGATGTAATCATCGCTCTTGGTGGTGGTTCTGCAATGGACGCTGCTAAGGCTATGTGGATGTTCTTCGAACACCCAGATGTAAGCTTCTTCGGTGCTAAACAAAAATTCTTGGATATCCGTAAACGTACTTACAAGATTCCTTACGCTCAGAAGACACAATTCATCTGTATCCCAACAACTTCAGGGACAGGTTCAGAGGTAACGTCATTTGCGGTTATCACTGATAGTGAAACTCATATCAAGTACCCATTGGCAGATTATGCTTTGACTCCGGACATTGCTATCGTTGACCCTGCTTTGGTTATGAGTGTACCTGCCAGCGTTACAGCAGATACAGGTATGGACGTTTTGACTCACGCCATTGAATCTTATGTATCAGTCATGGCTAGTGACTATACACGTGGGCTTTCACTCCAAGCAATTAAACTTGTTTTTGAAAATCTTGAACATTCTTACCGCTTTGGTGATGAAGAATCACGTGAAAAGATGCATAATGCGTCAACAATGGCTGGTATGGCCTTTGCCAATGCCTTCCTTGGTATCAACCACTCACTAGCTCATAAGGTTGGTCCTATGTTTGACATTCCACACGGACGTACTAATGCGATTTTGATGCCTCACGTTATCCGTTACAACGGTCGTGATCCTCAAAAACACGCTATGTTCCCTAAATATGACTACTTCCGTGCAGACAAAGATTACGCAGATATCGCTCGTTTCATGGGATGGGGTACTGACAAGCAATCAGATGCTGAGTTGGTTGAAGTTTTGGCACAAAAAGTATACGAATTGGGTATTGCCGTTGGTATTGACATGAACTGGAAGGGACAAGGTGTTACTAAGAAACTTCTTCAAGACACTGCCTATACTTTGGCCGAACATGCTTATGAAGACCAATGTACAACAGCTAATCCGAAAGAACCACTTATTTCAGAATTGAAAGAAATCATCGAAATTGCCTTTGATTATAAAGGATAAGCGATAGACTAAAGTAGCTCTATAGGGGCTACTTTTTTTGCTAGAAACCTTCTATATTAGAGTGTTTATCCAAATTAAAAATAAAGGACTTTCCCGAATAAGATAGAAAAACGCTTTAAGAATTGTTATAATAACCTTACAGCGAGATAAGGAGATTCCTATGACAAAAGAAGAAGGGCTTAGTTTGGGTGAAACAGCACATCCTCTCAAGTCTCGTGAATTGAGGCCACCAGTGGCTTCTGCAGCAGGGAATAGAGCGACTAATAAGTTTAAAGAGTTTAATGCTGATAGGATGGTGAGTGTTCAATTCAATCCTAGTCAACAAGTAAAAGAATCAAAGGAGCCAGTAACCTCAAAGAATATTGTGGGGATGGTATCAGGTGTGATTGCAGCGATACTCACCATACTTTTGATTGTTTGTCTCGTGATGGGATACCGTTATCGAGCCGCAAGCATTGAGGGCGATTGGACAAGCCCAACCTTTAGTGAGAAAATGTTAGCCACTCTGAAAGATACTGCTAATACTAAGAATAAAGTCAGTAATGCTTTACCACAAGGTCAAGATCTTATCACCGATATCAATACAGCAATGAGTATTACTGACAATAAGGCTCACTTAAAAGTGAGCTTTGTTTACAATCGTAAAGGTCTTTATCAGGCTTACCAGAGTAGAGTTACTGAATTGAAAGGTCAGTACGGCGAGGAGTTCTCGGAGGTTTTTGATAGTTATTCATTGTCAGAAAAAGACTTCTATAAACAGTTTGATGAGACAGTGAAGAAAGAACTTCCAAAGAGTTATACCTACGATGCCAAAACCGGTCGTGTCACAACAACTGCATTTACGGGTGATATTAACCGTTGGGAGCAAACAATCACTGTGGATAAGGCTGGGGATTCAGATGCTTTTAAAAAAGGTGATGTATTAGATTATACGCCTAACAATGGAGGCTTTACTATTAAGGCACACAGTGAATTTGGTGACATTAGCTTTACAAAAAAATAAATAAAAAAGGAAATTAAAGGGGAATATAAATGACAAGAGCAGAATGGTTGGACTATTTTGAAACGGTAAACGGACGCAAGCCGAGTGTTCAGGAAATGGCAGATGCTTTGAAAGCTGGGGAGTTTGTTAATGAAGCACCGGCTAAAACTGAAGATACAGCTACTACTGAACCTATTAAGGTTGAGGCAGAAATCGTCGAGACAAGTACTAGTCCTCTACCAACTGAAACGGCACCAGTAGTAACAGCAACTGCACCTTCTACGGTTCCTTTTCCAGAAGGACAAGCAGCTATGGCAAATTTGGCTCCTAAAAAACCAATGGATCCCAAAAAGAAAAAACGCATCCTAGTCTCAGTTTTGTCAGCAGTAGTCCTTGTCTTCTTATGTATCGGTGGCTTTATGACTTACCGTTATGTGACAGGTAATATTGATGGCAAATGGTACAGTAGTTCTCTAGGTAGAGAGTATAGCTCAAGCATGTCTGAAAGTTTGACAGACTTGGATAGTAAGGAGCTTGAAAAGTACTTTAAAGATACTGCTGTAACCATGAAAGTAAAAGGTAGCAATGCGAAGGTGACTGCTAGCTATACTTTTGATAAGAAAACCTATATCAAGGACTATCGTGAGAGGGTTCAGAAGTCCTTCTCAGCCTTTGGAGATTTATTTAAAGCCTTCTATGGAGATTCCTTTGAAAACTATTATAGTGAGGAAACCATAGAAAAAGAACTTGATGAAGCTCTTGAAAAAGCTGCGAAAGATAATGGTCAAAAGTATGATTCGAAGACAGGCGAAACAACAACAACCCTTTTCAAAGGGAAGGTTAGTCGCTTGGGACATAAGATGACTGTTACTTCTGTCAATAAAGATGTTGATATCGATGGTCTCAATGTGAAAAAAGGTCAAGAGCTAAAAGTGACTAAAAAAGACAAGAAAGTAACGCTTAGTGGTGATGGTAAATCAAAAGATATTACTTTCTCAACTAAGAATGACACCAAAGATAAATTTTAAAATGACATCCGGAATCGCTATTCCGGATTTTTTCATGTCGTTGAGGGAAGAGAATAAGGTGATATCCGAATGATTTTCTCACAAGTCACAATACGTGTAGAAATATTCTGACAATTATGCTACAATAGAGCCACATACTATCTAAAAAGAGGATTTACCATGACACTTGTATACCAATCAACACGTGACGAAAATAATAAAGTAACTGCTAGTCAAGCTATTCTTCAAGGTTTGGCAACAGATGGTGGCTTGTTCACACCATTGTCAACACCTGAGGTTGCTTTGGACTTTGATCAATTGAAAGATGCTTCTTACCAAGAAGTTGCTAAATTGGTCTTGTCAGCTTTCTTGGATGATTTTACGGAAGAGGAATTAGATTACTGTATCACAAATGCTTATGACGACAAATTTGATACAGCTGCTATTGCACCAGTAGTTAAACTTAAGAACCACTACAACCTTGAACTTTTCCATGGTTCTACTATCGCTTTCAAAGATATGGCCCTTTCAATCTTGCCTTACTTGCTAACAACATCAGCTAAAAAGCAAGGTGTTGATAATAAGATTGTTATCTTGACAGCGACATCAGGTGATACTGGTAAGGCTGCTATGGCTGGTTTTGCAGATGTTCCTGGAACTGAAATTATTGTCTTTTATCCAAAAGACGGTGTTTCAAAAATCCAAGAATTGCAAATGACCACTCAAACAGGAGCTAACACTCACGTTATTGCCATTGATGGTAACTTTGATGATGCCCAAACCGATGTGAAACGTATGTTTAATGATGTTGACTTGCGTGAGAAATTGTTGGCTCATCATACGCAATTCTCATCAGCTAACTCAATGAACGTTGGTCGTTTGGTACCACAAGTGGTTTACTATGTATATGCCTATGCGCAGTTGGTTAAGGCAGGTCATATCCAAAACGGAGATAAGGTCAACTTCACAGTACCAACAGGAAACTTTGGTAATATCTTGGCGGCTTATTATGCACGTCAGATTGGTGTTCCGGTTGGCAAATTAATCTGTGCTTCTAATGAAAATAACGTCCTCACAGACTTCTTCGCAACGGGTACTTATGACAAGAAACGTGATTTCAAGGTAACGACAAGTCCTTCTATGGATATCTTGGTATCTTCTAACTTGGAACGCTTGATTTTCCACCTTCTTGGTAATGATGCTGCTAAGACTAAAGAGCTCATGGATGCACTTGTGACTAAGGGCGAGTATACTTTGGCTGGTGCAGATAAAGATATTCTTGATTTGTTTGCAGCAGGTTTTGCAACTGAGGATGAAACAGCTGCTGAAATCAAACGTGTCTATGATGAAAACAAGTATATCGAAGATCCTCATACAGCGGTTGCCTCAGCTGTTTACGAAGCATATGTTCAAAAGACAGATGACCACACCCCTACAGTTATCGCTTCAACAGCTAGCCCATACAAATTCCCACGTGTGGCTATTTCAGCTGTCACTGGTAAAGACAGTGGGGATGATTTCAAAGCAGTAGAAGATTTGCACCAACTTTCAGGTGTAGCTATCCCAGCTGCTGTAGATGGACTTGAACATGCGGAAGTTCGCCATAAAACAGTTGTTGCGGCAGCTGATATGCAAAAAGCAGTTGAAAGCTATCTTGGTGTATAAGAATAAAAAAATAGGAGCTGAGAAATCAGCCCTATTTTTATCAATATAGAAGAGAATATTATGAAAGAAACAAAGAAAATTCTAAACATAGCCTTGCCTGCTATGGCCGAAAACCTTCTACAAATGTTGATGGGGGTTGTCGATTCTTACCTAGTGGCTCAGGTTGGTATTGTCGCCATATCAGGGGTTTCCGTAGCCAATAATATAATCACGATTTACCAAGCTATCTTCATTGCTCTAGGAGCCTCAAGTGCCAGTGTCATTGCTAGAAGTCTAGGGAAGGGAGATGTTAAAGCGACTAACCGAGACACCTGGGATGCTATTATTATTACCCTTGCTCTTAGTCTCATTCTTGGTTTACTTTCCATTTTTGGTGGTGGGGCCATTCTTAATCTTTTAGGTACTGAGCAATCTGTAACTCAGGCTGGTAGTCTCTACCTTGCTCTTGTCGGTGGAGGAGTGGTTTTCCTAGCCTTAATGACTACTTTTGGTAACATACTACGGGCCAAGGGACGGCCTCGTATTTCCATGGTCGTCAGTCTTTTAACTAATGTCCTTAATGCTATTTTATCTTCTTTAGCTATCTTTGTGGGACATTGGGGGATTATTGGGGTCGCAACGGCTACGGTTTTTTCTCGTCTGGTTGGGACAGTGATACTGTGGCAAGCGATGAAACTGGATGTGAAGCAGCTTGAAGTTACCAAACCTTTCAACAGGGAGTTGTTGGGGATTGCTCTGCCAGCAGCAGGTGAACGACTGATGATGCGTGCTGGAGATGTGGTCATTGTGGCTATTATTGTTACCTTTGGTACAGCCGTTGTCGGTGGTAACGCCATTGGTGAAAACCTCACTCAGTTTAACTATATGCCTGGTATGGGAGTCGCCACGGCTACAGTTATCTTGGTTGCCAATAGTCTAGGGCGAGGGGATAAGGCGCAGATGAGGCGTATTATACGAGAGTCTTATTGGATTTCAACCTTCTTGATGGTTCTGGTTTCAGGGGGTATCTTGCTTTTTGGACAAGGATTATCAGGTCTCTTTACAGATAATAAAGCAGCTATTGCGGCTAGTCAGGTAGTTATTCTTTATTCTTTCCTTGGGAATCCTGTGACTTCGGCGACTCTAGTCTACACTGCAGTTTGGCAAGGTCTGGGTAAGGCTAAGATGCCTTTCTATGCGACAACTATTGGGATGTGGATTATCCGAATTTTCTCAGGATATTTTCTTGGGGTGAGTCTGGGAATGGGTCTTGCGGGTGTTTGGATTGCAACCGTTGTTGATAATGTATGGCGTGCGGTCTTCCTCTATGTGATGTACCGTCGTTATCTCATAAAGAGAAAGTTTTAATGATAAATATTGAGGAGATACTCTTATTCAAAGGGTATCTTCTTCTTATTTTTTACAAGTAAGCTCGAATATGGTAAAATAAGCTGATAAAAACTTTTTGAGGTAGTAATTATGACTGTAAAAATCAATACAAAAGATGGTCAAATCGAATTGTCAGATGATGTCATCGCAACAGTAGTTGGCGGTTCAGCAACAGAAATTTTTGGCGTTGTCGGTATGGCAAGTAAGAGTGCTATCCGAGATAATTTTCAAGCACTTCTTGGAAAGGAAAACTACGCAAAAGGAGTTGTCGTGAAATCTACTGATGCAGGTATCACTGTGGATGTTTACACTGTTATGAGTTATGGTGTTAAGATTAGTGAGGTTTCAAAAAATATTCAAGAACGTGTGAAATTTAATCTTGAGAATCAGCTCGGTATCAAGGCTGAAACAGTAAATGTTTACGTTCAAAATATTAAAGTCGTAGGAGAAAACTAGTGTCTAAAATTACAACAAGCTTGCTTCAGGAGATGGTCCAAGCGGCAGCAACACGTCTAGGTAAGCAAGCAGAATATGTGAATTCACTCAATGTCTTCCCAGTACCAGATGGAGATACTGGAACAAACATGGGAATGACTATGGATAACGGAGCCAAAGCTGTCGCAGATCAATCAGCTTCAACAGTTGGTGAAGTTGGTCAGATTTTATCTAAAGGTCTTTTGATGGGTGCCCGTGGTAACTCGGGTGTTATCACGTCACAATTGTTCCGTGGATTTGGTCAAAGTATCAAGGATAAAACGGAACTTGATGGTCAAGATTTAGCTCATGCCTTCCAAGCAGGGGTTGAAGTTGCCTATAAAGCAGTTATGAAACCTGTCGAAGGAACAATCCTTACAGTATCACGTGGTGCAGCTTCAGCAGCGATTAAGAAAGCTGAATCTACAAATGATGCTGTTGAGGTTATGCGTGCAGCTCTCGATGGAGCTAAAGCTGCTTTGGCTAAGACACCAGAGATGCTTCCAGTTTTGAAAGAAGTTGGTGTGGTAGACTCAGGTGGTCAAGGTTTGGTCTTCATTTATGAAGGTTTCTTGTCAGCCCTCACAGGTGAGTATATCGCTTCAGAGGACTTCCAAGCGACACCGGCTACTATGACAGAGATGATCAATGCAGAACATCATAAGTCAGTTGCTGGTCATGTTGCCACAGAAGACATTACCTTCGGTTACTGTACGGAAATCATGATTGGTCTCAAACAAGGTCCAACTTATGTGAAGGACTTTGACTATGAAGAGTTCCAAAATTACTTGAGCAACCTTGGGGATTCTCTCCTAGTTGTTAACGATGATGAAATTGTAAAAGTTCACGTCCATACTGAGGATCCAGGTCTTGTCATGCAAGAAGGTCTTAAATATGGGGCTCTTGTCAAAGTTAAGGTTGACAACATGCGTAACCAACACGATGCACAAGTTCAAAAAGAAGAAGCTATCCAAGCTGCACCTTCTGCTCCTAAAGACTTTGCCCTTATTGCAGTTGTTGCTGGAGATGGACTTGCAGATATCTTCAAATCACAAGGTGTTGACTATGTGATTTCAGGTGGTCAAACAATGAACCCATCAACAGAAGATATTGTTAAGGCTATTGAGCAGGTTAATGCTAAGAATGTTATCATCTTGCCAAACAATAAAAACATCTTTATGGCAGCACAATCAGCTGCTGAAGTAGTAGATGTCAATGCGGCTGTTGTTGAAACACGTACAGTTCCACAAGGCTTTACAAGTTTGCTTGCTTTTGATCCTAGTCAAAGTATCGAAGCTAATGTTGAAGCTATGACAGCTAGTCTTTCAGATGTAACAAGTGGTAGCGTGACCTTGGCGGTACGTGATACAACTATTGATGGTCTTGAGATTCATGAAAATGATATCCTTGGTATGGTGGATGGTAAGATCCTTGTGTCTACACCAGATATGGACCAAGCCCTTCTTGACACCTTTGACAAGATGATTGACGAAGACAGTGAAATTGTTATGATTTACGTCGGCGAAGAAGGTAATCAAGAACAAGCTCAAGCACTTGCGGAAAAATTGGAAGAGGCTCATGAAGATATCGAAGTTGAAATCTTCCAAGGAGACCAACCAGTTTATCCATACCTCTTCAGTGTTGAATAATCATTTAGGAAGTCTTAGGGCTTCCTTTTTGTTTTGTCAGTTTTGATATAGCAGGTATATCTTTTCGGAATTACAAAAATATTCTGAAAATTCCTTGACATTACTTTCCAAAGTGGTAACATATGTTGTAAGAAATTTTATAGATTGAAGGTAACATCATGAGAAGTGATATGATCAAAGTTGGTGTTGATAAGGCACCAGCACGCGGACTTTTGTATGCGACTGGGCAAGTTAAATCTGCCAATGACATGCAAAAGCCCTTCATTGCTATTTGTAACTCTTATATTGATATTGTTCCAGGGCATGTTCACTTGCGTGAATTAGCAGATATTGCCAAGGAAGCTATCCGTGAGGCTGGCGGTATTCCTTTTGAGTTTAATACCATTGGTGTGGATGATGGGATTGCCATGGGGCATATTGGGATGCGTTACAGTCTTCCATCTCGTGAATTGATTGCCGATTCTGCAGAAACAGTTATTAATGCCCACTGGTTTGACGGGGTTTTCTACATTCCTAACTGTGACAAGATTACACCAGGGATGATTTTGGCGGCCATGCGTACTAATGTGCCAGCAGTATTTTGTTCTGGTGGCCCTATGAAGGGTGGCGTTGACATGACTGGTCACCAAGCGACGCTATCAAGTTTGTTTGAAGCTGTAGGTACCTATCAGGCTGGAGATATGAGCAAGGAAGAGCTCGATTATTTGGAGAAAAATGCTTGTCCAACTTGTGGTTCATGCTCAGGAATGTTTACCGCTAACTCAATGAACTGTTTGATGGAAGTTTTGGGCCTTGCCCTTCCAGGTAACGGTACTATCCTAGCCGTTTCAGATGAACGCCGTGAATTGGTTCGTCAAGCAGCCACAAAATTGATGGATAACATCAAAAATAATGTTCGCCCACGTGATATTGTGACCAAAGAAGCCATCGATGATGCGTTTGCTCTAGATATGGCCATGGGTGGTTCAACCAATACTGTTCTTCATACGCTTGCTATTGCGCGTGAGGCCGGTATTGACTATGATCTTAAAGACATTAACGAGATTGCCAAGAAGACACCTTATCTCTCTAAAATTGCACCTTCAAGTGTTTACACTATGCATGATGTCCATGAAGCTGGTGGTGTTCCAGCCATTATTAATCAGTTGATTAAAAAAGGAGCCATTAAGGGTGATCGTATTACAGTTACTGGTAAGACTTTGAAAGAAAACGTAGCTGGTGCTGAAATCAAAAATGAAGAAATTATCCATCCAATTGAGCATCCTATCTCACCAGTTGGTGGTTTGTCTATCCTTTACGGAAATATTGCTCAGGATGGAGCGGTTATCAAGGTCGGTGGTGTAGATCCGTCTGTTAAAACTTTCCGTGGTAAAGCTATTTGTTGTGATTCACAAGATCAGGCCCTTGAGTTAATTGATAATGGAACAGTTAAGAAGGGCCATGTCGTTGTCATTCGTTACGAAGGTCCTCAGGGTGGACCTGGTATGCCAGAAATGTTGGCACCAACTTCTAAGATTGTCGGACGCGGTCTTGGTAAGGATGTGGCTCTGATTACGGATGGTCGTTTCTCAGGAGCTACTCGTGGTATTGCTATTGGTCACGTTTCTCCAGAAGCAGCAGAAGGTGGTAATATCGCCCTAATCGAAGATGGGGATGAAATCGTGATTGACCTACCAAATCGTACCCTTGATCTGCTTGTCGATGATGCAACCCTTGAAGAACGCCGCAAACATTTGAAAACTTTCAAATCAAAAATTTCAAGTGGTTGGTTGCGTCGCTATACAGCCTTTGCTAAATCAGCCAATGTTGGCGGAACTTTGATGAGTGACGAAGAATTCGAAGAACGTAAAGCAGAACGTCAAGCACAAGAAAAAAACTAAGAACATTCTTTCCGAAGAGTTTGTGATATTTTTCTCCGAAACCCTTGCAAATTTGGTTAAAAATGTTATCATAGTATACAAGGTTTTGAATTTTTAGACAATTCGAAAAAAACAACTACTAAAGGAGGTCCATGTGAAGAAAATTGAACTTGAAGAAGCACGCTCTGGTGCTGATTTAATTCTAGATACACTTCTTGAACTTGGGATTTCAACTATCTTTGGATATCCTGGCGGAGCGGTTCTTCCTTTGTATGATGCTATTTACAAAAATGACAAGATTAATCATATCTTATCTCGTCATGAGCAAGGAAGTCTGCACGAAGCTGAAGGTTATGCCAAATCAACTGGTAAACTCGGTGTTGCACTTGTAACGAGTGGTCCTGGTGCCACTAATGCTATTACAGGGATTGCAGATGCTATGAGTGATAGCGTACCTCTCCTAGTCTTTACTGGTCAGGTCGCAACACCAGGTATTGGTAAAGATGCCTTCCAAGAGGCTGACATTGTCGGAATTACCATGCCGATTACAAAATACAATTATCAGATTCGCAATACAGCTGATATTCCTCGTGTTATTAGGGAAGCGGTTCATATTGCAACAACTGGCCGACCTGGTCCAGTTGTTATCGACCTCCCTAAAGATGTCGTGGCTAAGGAAACAGCCTTCATCAACGATCCTGAAATTAATCTTCCAAGTTACCAACCGACGCTAAGACCAAACGAAATGCAAATCAAGAAAATCTTGAAGCAGTTGGGTAAAGCTAAGAAGCCGGTTATTGTAGCTGGAGGTGGGGTGTCTTATTCTGAATCTGCTAAGGAGCTAGTTGCTTTTGCAGAACGCTACCAAATCCCAGTTGTTACAAGTCTTTTAGGTCAAGGGACAATTGCTACTAGTCACCCCCTCTTCTTGGGTATGGGTGGTATGCACGGTTCATATGCAGCTAACATTGCTATGACCGATGCTGATTTTATGATTGCCATTGGTTGTCGTTTTGATGACCGTTTGACAGGTAATCCTAAAACATTTGCCAAGAATGCCAAGGTTGTCCATATTGATGTAGATCCAGCTGAGATTGGTAAAATTATTGCAGTGGACCTTCCAGTTGTTGGTGATGCCAAGCAAGCTCTTGAAATGCTCTTAGCAGAACCGGTGGTTAAGAATAACACTGAAAAATGGATTGAAAAAGTTACAAAAGACAAAGAGCGTGTACGTTCTTACGATAAGAAAGAACGTATGGTACAGCCTCAGGCAGTTATCGAGCGTATCGGTGAATTGACTAAGGGTGATGCGGTTGTTGTTACTGACGTTGGTCAACATCAAATGTGGACAGCTCAGTATTATCCATATCAAAATGAGCGTCAATTGGTGACCTCAGGTGGTCTTGGAACAATGGGATTCGGTGTCCCAGCAGCAATTGGTGCTAAAATTGCTAATCCTGATAAAGAAGTTATCCTCTTTGTTGGTGATGGTGGTTTCCAAATGACGAATCAAGAATTGGCTATCTTAAATATTTACAAGGTGCCAATCAAGGTTGTTATGTTGAATAACCACTCACTTGGTATGGTACGTCAATGGCAAGAGTCCTTCTACGAAGGGCGTACATCAGAGTCTATCTTTGATACCCTTCCAGATTTTCAATTGATGGCTCAAGCTTACGGCATTAAGTCTTACAAGTTTGATAATCCAGAGACAATTGATCAGGATTTGGAAGTTATCAAGGAAGACGTGCCAATGTTCATCGAGGTGGATATCTCTCGTAAAGAGCATGTCTTGCCAATCGTTCCGGCTGGTAAGAGTAATCACGAAATGTTGGGGGTGAAGTTCAATGCGTAGAATGTTAACAGCTAAACTTCAGAACCGTTCAGGTGTCCTTAACCGCTTCACAGGTGTTCTTTCACGACGTCAAGTTAACATTGAAAGTATCTCTGTAGGGGCTTCTGAGGATCCTAACGTTTCACGTATTACGATTATTATTGATGTGAATTCTCAAAATGAAGTGGAACAAATCATCAAACAGCTTAATCGTCAGATTGATGTGATTCGCATCCGTGATATCACGGATCAGCCACACTTGGAACGTGAAGTTATCCTAGTTAAGGTATCAGCACCAACCTCTAAACGTGCTGAAATCTTGGCGATTATTCAACCTTTCCGTGCTTCGGTGGTTGATGTGGCACCAAGCTCTATCACTATCCAGATGACTGGTGATGCTGAAAAGAGCGAGGCGCTTCTACGAGTTATTCGTCCTTACGGAATCAAGAATATCGCTCGTACGGGTGCTACTGGATTTACCCGTGATTAAAAAATCCAACTTAAATTTGTTAACCCAGCCTTAAAAAGGCAATAAATTATTTTTTTAGAAAAGAGACATATTACTATGGCAGTTCAAATGGAATATGAAAAAGACGTAAAAGTAGCAGCACTTGACGGTAAAAAAATCGCCGTTATCGGTTACGGTTCACAAGGTCATGCGCATGCACAAAACTTGCGTGATACAGGTCACGATGTGATCATCGGTGTTCGTCCAGGTAAATCATTTGATAAAGCTAAAGAAGATGGTTTTGATACTTACACAGTAGCAGAAGCAACTAAATTGGCTGATGTTATCATGATCTTGGCTCCAGACGAAATCCAACAAGAACTTTACGAAGCAGAAATTGCTCCAAACCTTGAAGCTGGTAATGCTGTTGGTTTCGCACACGGATTTAACATCCACTTCGAATTCATCAAAGTTCCTAAAGATGTTGATGTTTTCATGTGTGCTCCTAAAGGACCAGGTCACTTGGTACGTCGTACATTTGAAGAAGGTTTTGGTGTTCCTGCACTTTACGCAGTATACCAAGATGCTACAGGTAACGCTAAAGACATCGCTATGGACTGGTGTAAAGGTGTTGGTGCAGCACGTGTTGGTCTTCTTGAAACAACATACAAAGAAGAAACTGAAGAAGATTTGTTTGGTGAACAAGCAGTTCTTTGTGGTGGTTTGACTGCCCTTATCGAAGCTGGTTTTGAAGTCTTGACTGAAGCTGGATATGCTCCAGAATTGGCTTACTTTGAAGTGCTTCACGAAATGAAATTGATCGTTGACTTGATCTACGAAGGTGGATTCAAGAAAATGCGTCAATCAATTTCAAACACTGCTGAATTCGGTGACTACGTATCAGGTCCACGTGTTATCACTGAACAAGTGAAAGAAAATATGAAAGCAGTTCTTGCTGACATCCAAAACGGTAAATTCGCTAACGACTTCGTTAACGACTACAAGGCTGGACGTCCAAAACTTACTGCTTACCGTGAAGAAGCTGCTAACCTTGAAATCGAAAAAGTTGGTGCTGAATTGCGTAAAGCAATGCCATTCGTTGGTCAAAACGACGACGACGCATTCAAAATCTATAACTAATGTGATAGTCTCGAAAACCGGCCTAGTGCTGGTTTTTTGTGTTCTGAAGAGAGTAGTTGGGAATCAATCCTACTGCTCTTTTTGGTAAAAAAACTCACTCCATTAAGGAGTGAGAATAGCTATAAATTAGTAAGTCAAGACAAAGTTTTTCTTCTTACCACGACGGATAACAGTAATTTCATTATCAATTTTATCTGTGTCTGAGAGAGTGTAATCCAAGTCTTGTACACGTTCACCGTTGATGTAGATAGCACCGTTTTGGACATCTTCACGTGCTTGACGTTTAGATGGTGAAATTTTTGCATTGACGAGAAGTTCAACGATGTTCAGATTTTCATCTGCTGAAATTTCATATGTTGGGACACCGTTGAGGGCAACTTTAAGGTCGCGTGCTGAGAGAGCTTTAAGGTTACCAGCGAAGAGTTGTTCAGTGATGTGAACAGCTTGTTCGTAAGCTTCTTTACCGTGAACCAAAGTAACAACCTCACGAGCCAAAACCTTTTGTGCCAAACGTTGGTGACGAGCTTGGTCAAATTCTTTACCGATCTCTTCGATTTCTTCAAGTGACAAGAAAGTGAAAATCTTCAAGAAGCGAACGGCGTCATCATCCATGACGTTGAGCCAGAATTGGTACATTTCGTAAGGGGTTGTTTTAGTAGCATCAAGCCAGACAGCGTTACCTTCTGATTTACCGAATTTTTTACCAGTTGAATCTGTGATAAGTGGTACAGTGATGACGTGTCCAGATTTATCTGCTTTACGACGCAAGAGCTCAGTACCTGCTGTCATGTTACCCCATTGGTCAGAACCACCAATTTGGAGGGTTACGCCGTACTTATCGTTGAGTTCATAGAAATCGTAACCTTGCATGATTTGGTAGGCAAACTCAGTGTAAGAGATACCTGTTTCGATACGTTTCTTAACAGATTCCTTACTCATCATGTAGTTAACTGTGAAGTATTTACCTACGTCACGCAAGAAATCAATGAAGCTGACTGAACCAAACCAGTCATAGTTGTTGACCATAACGGCCTTGTTGTCACCATTTTCAAAATCAAGGAAACGAGAGAGTTGTCCTTGGATTTTTTCAACCCAACCTTCAACAGTTTCTTTGGTTTGTAGGCTACGTTCAGCATCTTTAAATGATGGGTCACCAATCAAACCTGTTGCACCACCAACGAGGGCATAAGGTTTGTGTCCAGCCAATTGAAGTCGGCGACTTGTAAGGATAGCGACAAGGTGTCCAAGGTGGAGACTGTCTGCTGTTGGGTCATAACCAGTGTAGTATGAGACGGGTCCCTCTTCAAAGGCTTTTACAAGGGCTTCTTCATCAGTGGTTTGAAAAATCAAGCCACGTGCTTTTAGTTCTTCAAAAATTGTCATGATATTCTCCAGTAAAGTATATTCTGCACCATTATACCAAAAGAAAGCAACCCTATGCAAGCTTTGTCAAAGTTTGTTATAATAGGCTTTGAGGTATTTCTATGAATTTTGAAAAAATAATAAATTATTTTAGGCGACTAGGGCAGACTATTCGTACAAAGTTTGCTGGTTCTAGGTCTAAAAGAGGAGATAAATCTTTTAAAGAAAGGAAAGCTACGACTGGATCTAAGTGGAATCGTAAGCAAGCACGGAAGTCGCCTGAGGATGGGATGACACTCTTAGACATGGGTGATGTTTTCTTAAAAACCTTAAAGCTCTTGTCTGATTTCTTTTATGTGGTTATTATCGTTCTTACTTTATTCGGTGCAGGAATTGGTTTGGGTTATCTGGGGAGTCAAATTGAGTCTGTTCCGTCGATTAAGGACAAAACCTTGTTGAATCAGATTAGTGAGGTTAGTTTGGTATCTTCGATGAGCTATTCCGATTCCAAGAAGATTGCGGATATTGATACTGACTTGCTGAGAACACCTATTGAGAGTGATGCGATTTCTAACAATGTCAAAAATGCCATCATTGCGACTGAGGATGAAAATTTTAAAAAGCATAAAGGTGTTGTACCAAAGGCAGTTTTTAGGGCTTTAGTGTCATCAGTTTTGGGGGTTGGCTCTTCAAGTGGTGGTTCGACGCTAACGCAGCAGTTAATCAAGCAACAGGTAACAGGCGATGCGCCAACCTTTAAACGTAAGGCGGCAGAGATTATCTATGCCTTACAATTGGAGCGTCGCGCTTCTAAAAATGAAATTTTAACCGATTATCTGAATGTTTCTCCTTTTGGACGTAACAACAAGGGGAAAAATATTGCTGGTATTGAGGAGGCTGCTCAAGGTATCTTTGGGGTATCTGCAGCGGATTTGACAGTTCCTCAGGCAGCCTATCTGGCAGGTTTGCCACAGAGCCCGATTGTCTACTCACCTTATACAGCTGACGGTCAATTAAAAAATGCAGAGGATCTTTCTTATGGCTTAGCACGTCAGCAAGATGTACTCTACAATCTTTATCGCGGTGGCTATCTAGATAAGTCGCAGTATGAAAGCTATAAGGATTATGATATCACTAAAGATTTCAAGGCTGGTGAGAAGTCTGATGCCGTAAGTCATGACTATTTGTACTATTCTGTCATGTCTGAGGCTCAGGATGTCATGTATGATTATCTAGTTAAACGTGACAAGGTATCGAGTCAAGATTTGAAAAATGATAAGACCAAGGAAAGCTATCGTGAGAGGGCCCTACAAGAGCTACAAACCGGTGGCTACAGCGTTAAGACAACTATTGATAATGCAGTTTATAATGCGATGCAAGATGCTGCGACTCAATATGGTGGCCTCCTTGACCAAGGTGGAAATAGTGGAGTTGAAGTCGGAAATGTGCTCATGGATAATGCGACTGGAGCAATTCTAGGATTTGTTGGTGGTCGTAGTTACGAAAATAATCAAAATAACCATGCTTTTGATACGGCACGCTCCCCAGGCTCATCTATTAAGCCTATTATTGCTTATGGAATTGCTATTGATCAAGGTTTAATGGGTAGCTCAAGTATCCTTTCTAACTACCCAACTAATTTTACGGGTGGAACGCCTATTCTCCATGATGGTGATAAGGGTACAGCTATGATGAACCTACAAGAGGCACTCAATACCTCGTGGAATATTCCAGCATTTTGGACATATCAAATGCTTCAACGTCATGATGTTGATGTTGAGGGTTACATGACCAAGATGGATTATAAGATTGCTAACTACAATATCGAGAGTTTACCTCTTGGCGGGGGAATTGAAACCACGGTTGCCCAGCAAGTAAATGCCTATCAGATGCTTTCAAATGGTGGCGTCTATGAGAAGGGGCATATGATTGATAGTATTACTGACCGGACTGGCGAAGTTATCTATCAGCATAAATCTGAAGGGGTTCAAGTCTTTTCAAGAGCTACGGCTAGCATCATGGATAACCTGCTCAAGGAAGTTGTGGTTAAGGGAGCGACAACTCAATTTCATTCTGAATTGAAAAATGTCAATGGTGCAGCAGCCTCAGCTGACTGGATGGGTAAAACAGGAACGACAGATAACTTTGCGGATGCTTGGTTGATCGTCTCAACGCCTGGTATTACTCTTGGTGGTTGGGCTGGTTATGACAATAATACACCAACCAATTCTAAAACGGGTTACACCTACAATGCGCAATACATGGCTCGTTTAACTTCCGCCATCTACAATGCCAATCCAGGTATTTTTAAAACGGGAGATAAGTTTAATATCGATTCAAGTGCTATTAAGGCAAGTGTGCTCAAATCAACAGGCCTTAAACCAGCAACAGTGTCTGTCAATGGTCGTAATGTTTCTGTAAGTGGTGAAATGGTTGATACTTATTGGGCTAAAAATGGGCCTGGAGATACAACCTACAAATTTGCTATTGGTGGAACTGACAGTGACTATCAAAAAGCCTGGTCTAGCATTCTTGGAGGGCATTAGGAATTGCCAAGAAAACTTGCAAAAAAGCAAAAAATTAGGTATAATATAGGCAACTATTTGTCGTCTTACTTGGTTGAAATATTGTCCAATCAAGAGATACAGCAGTTAAATCAACGTTTTTTCGGTCAGATTTAGCTGCTATTTTTGTGCTTATTTTTAGGATTTTCAAGTGTTGTAACGCATATTTAAAGGTTCTAAAAATTCAAAGACTAAGTTTTTTGCTTATCATTAATCAGCTAAGTGGAGGTTAGTGTTTAATCACTTGTTAATGGGACAAGCAACTGAACAAGGCAGAAGACAAATATTTAAAGTGCACGACTTGCAAAGCAGGTCTCGAATGTAGAAAAGGAGTAGAAGACTTGGCAGGACATGACGTTCAATACGGGAAACATCGTACCCGTCGTAGTTTTTCAAGAATCAAAGAAGTTCTTGATTTACCAAACTTGATTGAAATCCAAACGGATTCATTCAAAGAATTCTTGGATACTGGTCTTAAAGAGGTTTTTGAGGATGTACTTCCTATCTCAAACTTCACAGACACTATGGAATTGGAATTCGTTGGTTACGAATTGAAAGAGCCTAAGTATACACTTGAAGAAGCTCGTATCCACGATGCATCATACTCAGCACCTATCTTTGTGACTTTCCGTCTTATTAACAAAGAAACTGGTGAAATCAAAACTCAGGAAGTCTTCTTCGGAGATTTCCCTATTATGACTGAGATGGGTACTTTCATCATCAATGGTGGTGAACGTATTATCGTTTCTCAGTTGGTGCGCTCACCTGGTGTTTACTTTAACGATAAGGTTGATAAAAACGGTAAAGTGGGTTATGGATCAACAGTTATCCCTAACCGTGGGGCATGGCTTGAGCTTGAAACAGATTCAAAAGACATTGCCTACACTCGTATCGACCGTACACGTAAGATTCCATTCACAACGCTTGTGCGTGCGCTTGGATTCTCAGGTGATGATGAAATTGTTGATATCTTTGGAGATAGCGAGTTGGTTCGTAATACCATTGAAAAAGATATCCACAAAAACCCAGCAGATTCACGTACTGATGAAGCGCTTAAAGAAATTTATGAACGTCTTCGTCCAGGTGAACCAAAAACTGCCGACAGCTCACGTAGCTTGCTTGTAGCTCGTTTCTTTGATCCACGTCGTTATGACTTGGCTGCTGTTGGTCGTTACAAAGTCAATAAAAAACTTAACATCAAGACACGTCTTTTGGGACAAACAATTGCTGAAAACTTGGTAGATCCTGAAACAGGTGAAATCCTTGTTGAAGCTGGTACTGAAATGACACGTGATGTGATTGATTCAATCGCAGAATACTTGGATGGTGATTTGAACAAATTTGTATACACACCAAACGATTATGCGGTGGTTACAGAACCTGTTGTTCTTCAAAAATTCAAGGTTGTAGCACCAAATGATCCAGATCGTGTGGTTACAATTGTTGGTAATGCCAACCCAGATGATAAAGTTCGTGCTTTAACAACAGCGGATATCTTGGCTGAAATGAGTTACTTCCTCAACCTTGCTGAAGGTATCGGTAAAGTAGACGATATCGACCACCTTGGTAACCGTCGTATCCGTGCCGTTGGTGAATTGCTTGCTAACCAATTCCGTATTGGTTTGGCTCGTATGGAACGTAACGTACGTGAGCGTATGTCAGTTCAAGATAACGAAGTCTTGACACCACAACAAATCATCAATATTCGCCCTGTAACTGCTGCTGTTAAAGAATTCTTCGGTTCTTCACAGTTGTCACAGTTCATGGACCAACACAACCCATTGTCAGAGTTGTCACACAAACGTCGTTTGTCAGCCTTGGGACCTGGTGGTTTGACACGTGACCGTGCCGGATATGAAGTTCGTGACGTGCACTACACGCACTACGGTCGTATGTGTCCAATTGAAACACCTGAAGGACCTAACATCGGTTTGATCAATAACTTGTCTTCATATGGACACCTTAACAAGTACGGTTTCATTCAAACACCATATCGTAAGGTTGACCGTGCAACTGGTAAAGTAACCAACGAAGTGGTTTGGTTGACTGCTGATGAAGAAGATGAGTACACAGTTGCTCAGGCTAACTCTAAATTGAACGAAGATGGAACATTTGCAGAAGAAATCGTTATGGGTCGTCACCAAGGTAATAACCAAGAGTACCCATCACACCTTGTAGATTTCGTGGATGTTTCTCCTAAACAGGTAGTTGCCGTTGCGACAGCATGTATTCCTTTCTTAGAAAACGATGACTCTAACCGTGCCCTTATGGGTGCCAACATGCAACGTCAGGCTGTGCCTTTGATTGATCCTAAAGCACCTTATGTTGGTACTGGTATGGAATATCAAGCTGCCCACGATTCAGGAGCTGCAGTTATCGCCCAACACGACGGTAAAGTTGTCTACTCTGATGCTGATAAAGTTGAAGTTCGTCGTGAAGATGGTTCTCTTGATGTTTATACTATTCAAAAATTCCGTCGTTCAAACTCAGGTACTGCCTATAACCAACGTACTTTGGTTAAGGTTGGCGATATTGTTGAAAAAGGTGACTTTATCGCTGATGGTCCATCTATGGAAGGTGGAGAAATGGCCCTAGGTCAAAACCCTATCGTCGCATACATGACATGGGAAGGTTACAACTTCGAGGATGCCGTTATCATGAGTGAGCGTCTTGTGAAAGATGACGTTTATACATCTGTTCACTTGGAAGAATTCGAATCAGAAACACGCGATACAAAGCTTGGGCCTGAAGAAATCACACGTGAATTGCCAAACGTTGGTGAAGAAGCCCTCAAAGACCTTGACGAAATGGGTATTATCCGTATCGGTGCTGAGGTTAAAGAAGGTGACATTCTTGTTGGTAAGGTAACACCTAAGGGTGAAAAAGACCTTTCTGCTGAAGAACGTCTTCTCCACGCTATCTTTGGTGATAAATCTCGTGAAGTACGTGATACATCACTCCGTGTACCTCACGGTGGTGATGGTGTCGTTCGTGATGTTAAAATCTTCACACGTGCAAACGGTGACGAATTGCAATCAGGTGTTAACATGCTTGTTCGTGTTTACATCGCACAAAAACGTAAGATCAAGGTCGGAGATAAGATGGCCGGTCGTCACGGTAACAAAGGGGTTGTTTCTCGTATTGTTCCGGTTGAAGACATGCCTTACCTTCCAGACGGTACACCAGTTGATATCATGTTGAACCCTCTTGGGGTGCCATCACGTATGAATATCGGTCAGGTTATGGAACTTCACCTTGGTATGGCTGCTCGTAACTTGGGTATCCACATCGCAACACCAGTCTTTGATGGAGCAAGCTCAGAAGACCTCTGGGATACTGTTCGTGAAGCAGGTATGGATAGTGATGCTAAGACAATCCTTTACGATGGACGTACAGGTGAACCATTTGATAACCGTGTATCAGTTGGTGTCATGTACATGATCAAACTTCACCACATGGTTGATGATAAACTTCACGCTCGTTCAGTAGGTCCTTACTCACTTGTTACCCAACAACCTCTTGGTGGTAAAGCACAATTTGGTGGACAACGTTTCGGTGAGATGGAGGTTTGGGCCCTTGAAGCTTATGGTGCATCAAATATCCTTCAAGAAATCTTGACTTACAAGTCAGATGACGTTAACGGACGTTTGAAAGCCTATGAAGCTATCACTAAAGGTAAACCAATTCCAAAACCAGGTGTACCAGAATCATTCCGAGTACTTGTTAAAGAATTGCAATCACTTGGTCTTGATATGCGTGTCCTTGATGAGGATGACTACGAAGTTGAATTACGTGATCTTGATGAAGGTGAAGACGATGATGTCATGCACGTTGATGATCTTGAAAAAGCACGTGTCCAACAAGCCAAAGAAGCTGCTGAATTAGAAAAAGCTAAAGAAGAAGCTTCAGATAAAACAGAATAAAATAAGCTTTAGAGAGGGAGTTCACTCTCTCTGCTAAGGTAGCTGATAAAGGTGAGAATAGCGCTGCTATTGTCAATAGAACAAAAGAAAGGTAATACTAGTGGTTGACGTAAATCGATTTAAAAGTATGCAAATCACACTAGCTTCACCAACTAAGGTCCGTTCATGGTCTTATGGTGAAGTTAAGAAACCTGAAACAATCAACTACCGTACGCTCAAACCAGAACGCGAAGGTCTCTTCGACGAAGTGATCTTTGGTCCTACCAAAGACTGGGAATGTGCGTGTGGAAAATACAAACGTATCCGTTATAAAGGTATCGTTTGTGACCGCTGTGGTGTTGAAGTAACACGTGCTAAGGTTCGTCGTGAACGTATGGGTCACATCGAGTTGAAAGCACCAGTATCACACATCTGGTACTTCAAGGGAATCCCTTCTCGTATGGGATTGACTTTGGACATGAGTCCTCGTGCGCTTGAAGAAGTTATTTACTTCGCAGCTTACGTGGTTATTGATCCAAAGGAAACACCACTTGAACCAAAATCTCTCTTGACAGAACGTGAATATCGTGAAAAATTGCAAGAGTATGGACATGGTTCATTTGTCGCTAAAATGGGTGCCGAAGCTATCCAAGATCTCTTGAAACAAGTAGATTTGGAAGCTGAAATTGCTGAACTCAAAGAAGAGTTGAAAACAGCAACTGGTCAAAAACGTGTTAAAGCTGTTCGTCGTTTGGACGTTCTTGATGCCTTCTACAAGTCTGGTAACAAACCAGAATGGATGGTGCTTAACATCTTGCCAGTATTGCCACCAGACCTTCGTCCAATGGTTCAATTGGATGGTGGACGTTTTGCGGCATCTGACTTGAACGATCTTTATCGTCGTGTTATCAACCGTAACAACCGTTTGGCTCGTTTGCTTGAATTGAATGCCCCTGGTATCATCGTGCAAAACGAAAAACGTATGTTGCAAGAAGCGGTAGATGCCCTTATCGATAATGGACGTCGTGGTCGTCCAATCACTGGACCAGGTAGTCGTCCACTTAAATCTTTGAGCCACATGCTTAAAGGTAAACAAGGTCGTTTCCGTCAAAACTTGCTGGGTAAACGTGTTGACTTCTCTGGACGTTCCGTTATCGCCGTTGGTCCAACACTTAAAATGTACCAATGTGGTGTGCCACGTTTGATGGCCATCGAACTTTTCAAACCATTTGTGATGCGTGAAATCGTTGCGCGTGAATACGCAGGTAACGTGAAAGCCGCTAAACGTATGGTTGAACGTGGTGATGAACGTATTTGGGATATTCTTGAAGATGTTATCAAGGAACACCCAGTACTTCTTAACCGCGCACCTACCCTCCACCGTTTGGGTATCCAGGCCTTCGAACCTGTCTTGATTGATGGTAAGGCCCTTCGTCTTCATCCATTGGTATGTGAGGCCTACAATGCCGACTTTGACGGTGACCAAATGGCCATCCACGTTCCATTGTCTGAAGAAGCTCAAGCTGAAGCACGTTTGCTCCTTCTTGCGGCTGAACACATCCTTAACCCTAAAGACGGTAAACCAGTCGTAACGCCATCTCAGGATATGGTTCTTGGTAACTACTACTTGACTATGGAAGAAGAAGGCCGTGAGGGTGAAGGTATGGTCTTCAAGGATATTGATGAGGCAGTTATGGCTTATCGTAATGGTTATGTTCACTTGCATAGCCGTGTCGGTATCGCAGTAGACAGCATGCCTGATAAACCTTGGAAAGAAAACCAACTTCACAAGATTATGGTTACAACTGTTGGTAAGATTCTCTTTAACTCAATCATTCCAGCAGAAATTCCATATCTTCAAGAAACAACAAATGAGAACTTGACAGATAGTACACCAGATAAGTACTTCCTTGAACCAGGTCAAGATATCCAAACAGTTATTGATAGTTTGGAAATTAATGCGCCATTTAAGAAGAAAAATCTTGGTAACATCATCGCTGAAACCTTCAAACGTCTTCGTACGACTGAAACATCAGCCTTCCTTGACCGTTTGAAAGACCTTGGTTACTACCACTCAACACTTGCTGGTTTGACAGTGGGTATCGCCGATATCCCAGTTATCGATAACAAACAAGAAATTATCGATGCTGCTCACCACCGTGTTGAAGAAATTAACAAGGCCTTCCGTCGTGGTTTGATGACAGATGATGACCGTTATGTTGCTGTTACAACAACATGGCGTGAAGCGAAAGAAGCACTTGAAAAACGTCTGATTGAGACACAAGATCCTAAGAACCCAATCGTTATGATGATGGACTCAGGAGCTCGTGGTAACATCTCTAACTTCTCTCAACTTGCCGGTATGCGTGGTTTGATGGCTGCTCCTAACGGACGTATCATGGAATTGCCTATTCTTTCAAACTTCCGTGAAGGTTTGAGTGTTTTGGAAATGTTCTTCTCTACTCACGGTGCGCGTAAAGGTATGACCGATACGGCCCTTAAGACAGCCGACTCAGGTTACCTTACTCGTCGTTTGGTTGACGTTGCCCAAGATGTTATCATCCGTGAAGATGACTGTGGAACAGACCGTGGTCTTCTCATCCGTGCGATTACTGACGGTAAAGAAGTTACGGAAACACTTGAAGAACGTCTTCAAGGTCGTTACACTAAGAAATCAGTTAAGAATCCTACAACAGGTGAAGTAATCGTAGGTCCAGATACTTTGATTACTGAAGACATGGCTGCTGCTATTGTCAATGCTGGTGTTGAAGAAGTAACTATCCGTTCAGTCTTTACATGTAACACACGTCACGGTGTCTGCCGTCACTGTTACGGTATCAACTTGGCAACAGGTGATGCGGTTGAAGTTGGTGAAGCAGTTGGTACTATCGCCGCTCAATCTATCGGGGAACCTGGTACACAGCTTACTATGCGTACCTTCCACACCGGTGGGGTAGCCTCAAACACCGATATCACACAGGGTCTTCCACGTATCCAGGAAATCTTTGAAGCACGTAACCCTAAAGGGGAAGCGGTTATCACTGAAGTTAAAGGTACTGTTATTGAAATCGAAGAAGATGCCGCAACACGTACTAAGAAGGTCTTCGTTCAAGGTAAGACTGGAATGGGTGAATACGTTGTTCCATTTACAGCTCGTATGAAAGTTGAAGTGGGTGACGAAGTACACCGTGGTGCAGCTTTGACAGAAGGGTCAATCCAACCTAAACGTCTCCTTGAAGTGCGTGATACCTTGTCAGTTGAAACTTATCTTCTTGCAGAAGTACAAAAAGTTTACCGTAGCCAAGGGGTAGAAATCGGTGACAAACACGTCGAAGTAATGGTTCGTCAAATGCTTCGTAAAGTACGTGTTATGGATCCAGGTGATACAGATCTCCTTCCAGGTACACTTATGGACATTTCTGACTTCACAGATGCTAACAAGGATATTGTTATCTCTGGTGGTGTTCCTGCAACATCTCGTCCAGTCCTTCTTGGTATTACGAAAGCCTCACTTGAAACAAATTCATTCTTGTCAGCGGCTTCCTTCCAAGAAACAACACGTGTGCTTACAGATGCAGCTATCCGTGGTAAGAAAGACCATCTCCTTGGTCTTAAAGAAAATGTTATCATTGGTAAGACTATTCCTGCTGGTACAGGTATGGCTCGTTACCGTAACATTGAACCACTTTCAGTTAACGAAGTTGAAGTTATTGAAAACATTGCTGTTGATGAAGCAATTGTGGAATCATCTGAAGACTAAAACGAAATCAAAAGAACTCACAATTCATTGTGAGTTCTTTTCGTATTTATATGACTAGAATTTCTTCAATTTTTGATAAATATAAAATATAAGACCATTTTTTTTATCTTTTCCAGAAAATTTTGTATAATAGGAACACCAAAGATGAAGTGAGAAAGAAAAATGTACCAAGTAGTTGAAATGAAAGGGGATTTGGAACCGTGGTGGTTCTTAGAAGGCTGGCAAGAAGATATCATCAGTACTAAGGAATTTGAAAATTTTTATGATGCCCTCAAGTACTATAAAAAACTTTGGTTTGCCATGGAAGAAACCTTGCCAAGTTATATCAGCCGTAGTAGTGTCATGACTGCTTTTTGGGACCAAGAGGATAAACACTGGTGTGAGGAGTGTGACGAATATCTGCAGGTCTATCAATCGATTGCTCTTTTGGATGATTGGCAGGAAATTCCTGAGGAAAAATACCGTCCGGGATATGAAAAGCGAAATGACCTTCCAAATCATGCCCACTGTAAAATTAAACGTTAAACAATGCAGAAGCTCGAATTTTTTTCGGGCTTCTTTTCATTTTCTTAAACTTTTTACGAATAGGTCTATGAGGAGGTCCTTATGGTAACAGAATTTGCTAAGGAAATGATCAAAAATGCTGATAGTTGTGGGGCTCAAGACATCTATGTCATTCCACGTCAGGATAATTACGAGCTCTATATGCGAGTTGGCCAGGAGAGGAGATTAATTGATGTATATCGGCCTGATTTCATGGCTAGTCTTATTGGTCACTTTAAATTTGTGGCGGGAATGATGGTGGGTGAGAAGCGTAGGAGTCAACTAGGTTCCTGTGACTATGATTGTGGTGATGGTCAAAGGGTTTCTCTGCGTTTATCAACCGTTGGGGATTATCGCGGCTGAGAAAGGTTAGTTATTCGTGTTCTACATTCCGAACGTCGAGAATTGGTGTATTGGAATCAAGGAATCCAGCCGATTATGGATGCTTTGGATTATCGTGGCTTGTATCTCTTTGCAGGTCCCGTAGGTTCTGGAAAGACTACGCTTATGCATGAATTGGTTCAGGAGCGTTTTAAGGGACAGCAGGTGATTTCGATTGAAGATCCTGTGGAAATTAAACAGGATAATGTCTTGCAACTCCAGGTAAATCAGGCAATTGACATGACCTATGATAATTTGATTAAGTTATCACTACGTCACCGCCCGGATGTTTTGATTATTGGAGAAATTCGAGATAAGGAGACTGCTCGAGCGGTTATTAGAGCTAGTCTGACGGGAGTGACTGTTCTTTCAACTATTCACGCAAAGAGTGTGGCAGGTGTTTATGAGCGGCTTCTGGACCTCGGTGTAGATAAGTCTGAGTTGGATAATGCTCTCCAAGGGATTGCCTATATGCGTTTGATTAAGGGAGGAGGTGTGATTGATTTTGCCAGTGAAAATTTCCAAAGCCATTCGTCAACCAGCTGGAACCAACAGTTGGAAGGCTTGGTTCAACAAGGATATCTCACTGAAGGAGATATCCAAGGGGAAAAAATTAAAGATTAATCAGCAAGTCAAGGTTATCCAGCTTTTCAAACAACTTCTAAAAGCAGGGTTTACTTTAACTGAAATCGTAGCCTTTTTGGAGCGAAGTCACTTGTTGAAAGAATCGTCATTATCTCTTATGAAAGCAAGCTTAATGCGAGGCGACAGGCTAGACCAGATGTTTGCGTCAGTGGGTTTTTCGGACAATATTGTTACTCAGATTGCCCTTGCTGATAAGCACGGTAATCTTTTAGGGAGTTTAACCAAGATTGAAACCTACATGCTTCGCATGACCAAGGTTCGTAAGAAACTTATGGAGGTAGCGACCTACCCTATCCTACTCCTGGGTTTCCTGATTCTGATTATGTTAGGACTTAAAAATTATCTTTTACCTCAACTGTTAGAGGGTGATGGTAAGGATAATTGGGCTGTACAGTTGGTTCAAATCTTTCCCCAGCTCTTCTTTGTGAGTTTGTGTGGACTTCTTGTATTAAGCTTAATTCTTTATCTATGGGTCAAACACCAGCCAGCCCTTGTCTTTTATCGACGAATGGCAAAAATCCCATTCATAGGCCAAACTGTCAGGCTATATACGACCGCCTATTATGCTAGGGAATGGGGAAATCTCTTAGGACAAGGCATTGACCTGTTAGACTTGGTTTCTCTTATGCAAGAGCAAAAGTCCAAGCTCTTTCGTGAGCTAGGGGCTGATTTAGAAGAGGCCTTGATGCTAGGACAGAGTTTTCCTGACCGTATTGCTACTCACCCTTTTTTCACTAAGGAATTATCCTTGATTATTGCTTATGGAGAGGCTAATGCTAGGTTGGGCTATGAGTTAGAAGTCTATGCTGAAGAGGTTTGGCAGGCTTTCTTTAACCGTCTTAATAAGGCAACAACCTTTGTGCAACCCCTCATTTTTGTTATTGTTGCTGTCGTGATTGTAATGATCTATGCAGCCATGCTATTACCAATGTATCAAAATATGGAAGGAATGATGTCATGAAAATGATGTTTAAAAAATTGAATGCCGTTAAACTACGAGCTTTTACGCTAATTGAAATGCTAGTCGTGCTTCTCATTATCAGTATTCTCCTCTTACTTTTTGTTCCTAACTTGAGTAAGCAGAAGGATTCTGTTAAAGAGACTGGAAATGCGGCTGTGGTCAAGGTCGTGGATTCTCAAGCAGAACTTTATGAAATGAAGAATAACAAGACAGCTAGCTTAGCAGCTCTTGTTTCAGAAGGTCAAATCACGCAAAAACAGGCAGATTCATACAATGATTACTATGCGAAACATGGTGGCGAAAGCCGCTCAGTGGCCAATTAGAGCCTTCACCTTGTTGGAGAGTCTGGTGACACTAGCAGTGGTTGCCTTTCTCACTTTGAGTTTGTCAGGCTCAGTGACAGGTGTTTTTCAACAGGTTGAAACTAACCTTTTTTATCTGCGCTTTGAGTACCTATACCGAGATAGTCAGCGCTTGGCAGCGGCAGAAGGGGCCAATGTTGAATTGCAGTTGACCAAGGATAAAATCAGTAACGGAAAATCCAGTCTGGTGATTCCTAAAAGTATTCATCTTGATAAGGGGCAGACGCTAATGTTTGATGCTAAAGGAGGCAACTCGAGCCTCATCAAGATTCGTTTTTCAAGTGATAAGGAGGTGGTGACCTATCAGCTTAACATGGGCAGCGGTAAATATAAAAAGACGGTCTCTTAGAGGCTATATTCTTATCGAAAGCCTGGTAGCAATGGCTGTCTTAGTGCTTGTCAGTGGTCTTATATTAGATCAAATCAATACCAATCGTAGGTTAATGGCTAGGAATTTCCACCAACAGGAGGTTTTGAGTGTGGCAACCATGGCAGTTCAGACCAAACAGGATCAGTTGACCTTAAATGGTATCACAGTGACAGTAAAACGTAGCAAGCAAGGTATCGCGGTTTATGAATCAGGAAAGGAGATTATTCATGTCTCTAAATAGTAAGGTCCGCGCCTTTACCCTCTTGGAATGTCTAGTATCCTTGTTGGTGATTGCTGGTTCAATTCAAGTTTATCAAGGTCTGACCACAGTATTGGTGAGCAATGTTAAGCAGGTCAAGCAACAAGAAAACCAAGACTGGCTTCTATTTGTTCAACAAATGGAGGCAGAGTTAGAAGGTTGTCAGTTGGTAAAGGTAGAGGGGAACAAACTCTATGTCAAGCAGGATAATCAAGACCTGGCTTTTGGCCTTTCAAGTGCTACTGATTTTCGAAAAACAAATGCTGACGGTCGAGGCTACCAACCAATGCTTTTCAATGTAAAATCTAGTACGATTAGTCAAAATAACCAGATAGTCACCATCCAAGTGACTCTTAAAAATGGGCTACAAAGGAGTTTTGTTTATGCTTTTGAAAAAACAGGTTAGGGGAGGCGTTCTCCTCTACGCTCTTTTTATGGCTGGCATCTTCACACTTCTTCTTCATGTTTATCTGGAGCGGGTGGTTGCTAGCTCTAGACAAAACCAAGCGCAAATGACTTCCAGTCAAAGTCGTCTCATGGCAGAAATGACCATGGACTTGGCGGACAAGGAAGCTGGTGCTTTTAGTTTTTCTCAGGGAACTACGACTTATGAGGTTAAGGACAAACAAGTGATTGTTAGAGTTGCCAGTAAAGGCCAAATCAAGACCTATCGTTATATGAAGGAACAGGAGCAGAAATAGAAATTCTCTTCCCTTTTTGATATGATAGAAGGACGGAGGAAATCATGAATTTTGAAGCAATTGAGACAGCTTTTGAGCTGTTGTTAGAAAATGTCCAAACCATTGAAAATGATCTTGGAACCCATGCTTACGATGCACTTATTGAGCAAAATTCCTATTATTTGGGGGCTGAGGTAGCTAATGAAGTCATCATCAAAAACAACGAGAAATTACGTGCTCTTGATCTAAGTAAAGAGGAGTGGCGTCGTGCTTTTCAGTTCTTGTTTATCAAACTAGGGCAATTGGAAGCTTTACAAGCCAATCACCAATTTACACCAGATGCTATTGGATTTATCATTCTTTACCTACTCGAAGGTTTGACCAAGGACGACCAATTAGATATTTTAGAGATTGGTTCAGGGACAGGAAACTTAGCTGAAACCCTTCTAAATAATAGTCAGAAAACCCTTAATTATATGGGAATGGAAGTTGACGATCTCCTTATCGATTTGTCAGCTAGTATTGCTGATGTGGTAAATTCAAGTGCAGTTTATATCCAAGAAGATGCTGTTCGACCACACATTCTCAAAGAGAGTGATGTTATTATCAGTGACCTACCTGTTGGGTATTACCCAAATGATGAGATTGCGAGTCGTTTCAAGGTTGCAGCAACTGGTGAACACACCTATGCCCATCACCTTCTCATGGAGCAATCACTCAAGTACCTGAAGAAAGATGGTATTGCTATTCTTTTGGCACCAACTAATCTTTTGACAAGCCCACAAAGTGACTTGCTTAAGAAATGGCTATCAGGATATGCTGATATTATTGCCGTTATCACTCTTCCAGAAGCAGCTTTTGGCAATAAACATAATATGAAGTCTATCTTCGTGCTTAAAAAACAAACTGAAAATGCTCCAGAGACCTTTGTTTATCCACTTAGCGATTTGCAAAACCCAGAGATCCTCAAGGATTTCACAGAGAATTTCCAAAAATGGAAATCAGATAATTCCATTTTCTAGCAAAACATGTTAGAATAGGACTATATTATTGAAAGCGTTTTACAAAGAGGTGGCTTATGACAAAAACAATAGCAATTAATGCAGGAAGCTCAAGCTTGAAATGGCAACTATATGAGATGCCAGATGAAGTTGTTCTTGCTAAGGGTTTGATTGAACGTATCGGCTTGAAAGATTCTGTTTCAACAGTAAAATTTGATGACCGTTCAGAATCGCAAACCCTAGATATTGCTGACCATGTTCAGGCAGTAAAAATCTTGCTTGATGATTTGATTCGTTTTGATATTATCAAGAGTTATGATGAAATTACAGGTGTTGGTCACCGTGTGGTTGCTGGTGGAGAATATTTCAAAGAATCAAGCTTGGTGGATGAAGATGCCTTGGCTAAGATTGAAGAATTGTCAGCCTTAGCACCTTTGCACAATCCAGGTGCAGCTTCAGGAATTCGGGCCTTTAAGGAGCTCCTCCCAGATATTACGAGTGTTGCTGTTTTTGATACAGCCTTCCATACGTCTATGCCGGAAGTGGCCTACCGTTATCCAGTGCCTAATCGTTACTATACAGATTACCAAGTCCGTAAGTATGGAGCACACGGAACTAGCCACCAATATGTTTCTCAAGAAGCAGCTAAGTTGTTAGGTAAGCCAATTGAAGAAACTAAGATTATCACAGCCCATGTGGGAAATGGTGTTTCAATTACTGCCGTTGATGGTGGTAAATCAGTAGACACGTCAATGGGGTTGACACCACTTGGTGGCGTTATGATGGGAACACGTACTGGGGATCTTGACCCTGCGATTATTCCATTTGTTATCGACCGTGAGCCTGAAATGGCAGATGCTGAGCGTATCCGTCACGTCTTTAATAAGGAATCAGGTCTCCTTGGTATTTCTGAAAAATCAAGTGATATGCGTGATATCATTGCTGGTAAGAATGCTGGCGATGAAAAATGTGCCTTGGCCTATAATCTTTATGTGGATCGTTTGCGTAAATACATTGCTCAATACTTCGGTGTGTTGAACGGAGCGGATGCTATCGTCTTTACAGCAGGTATTGGTGAAAACTCTGCAGAAGTTCGTGCTTCAGTCTTGGATGGTCTCACTTGGTTTGGTATTGAAGTGGATCCTGAAAAGAATGTCTTTGGACATGTAGGCGACATTACAACAGCAGAGTCAGCTGTTAAAGTATTTGTTATCCCAACAGATGAAGAGTTGGTGATTGCACGTGATGTTGAGCGCCTTAAAACTAAATAAGTTATCAAAAATTTGATAAGACCAGAAAAGTTGGCTGAGTGGTTGGCCAGCTTTTTTGAATGCTCTGACAGAATCATTCGCCTATGTTTATAAATGTGTAATTCAATAAGTAAAGAAAACTTTATAAAAAATGTTAAAGAGACTTTACAAAAAATGTAAAGTAAACTATACTATAAATGTAAAGTTAACTTAACGAAGAAAAGTAAGGAGTTTAACTATTTGAGAATAAGCGATAAAGTTGAGGTAGCACATGGAAACAAAGATTCAGGAACTTCGTAAGGCTAATAAGATTAGTCAGGCAGAGTTAGCAGATGAGATGGGAGTCACGAGGCAGACCATCATTTCACTCGAAAAAGGTCGCTATAATGCGTCGTTGGAACTAGCTTTTAAAATTGCTAGGTATTTTGGAAAGACTATTGAAGAAGTCTTTATTTTTGAGGAAGATTAAGGAGAAAAGATATGTTTAAACAAGTAATGAAGAAAATTGGTGTTATTGTTTTAGCGCTCACTCTACTAATCTTAGATTTAACACTATTAGGTGCTTTCCCACTACTTACTCAGGATGGTAAGTTTTCACTTGTGGAGCAAATAGGTTACGGTGTTTGGGCATTAGGGAGTTTGGCTATTTTTATCGTGATTGCTTATAGATTTAAACTTTTATCGCTTAAAGAGATTAATTGGAGACGTCTCGTTGCGATTGCTTCTCTTAATCTCGTCATCTTTTTCCTAGGTGATCTTCTAGGGTATTTTATTGGTCAGTTAACACACAATGCGACTATGGAAAATCAAGATGCTTTAAATGATATCTTTGCCCACGTACCATTCTATCTTCACCTAGTAGTCGCCGGTTTTATTATTCCGATTATGGAAGAAATCATTTTTAGGGGACTCTTAGCCAAGGTGCTCTTTGGAAAATACTTTAAGACGGGTCTTGTTATTTCCAGTCTTCTCTTTATGGCTGGTCACTCAGCATTTACGCTTCAGACAATTGTCATCTATGGTATTATGTCAGCTGGTCTTGCGATAACATATTATAAGACTAAGCGTATCGAGTACAGTATGGGTGTTCATATCTTAAACAATAGCATAAGTGTACTACTCAGTCTTTTCGTTTAAGGTGAATAAGTGTTTAAAGTTATCAGTGAAAAAGGTTATATTGCTCTTATAAAGGATAATGAAGGGAGTATTAAGATATGTTAATAAAAATGTTATTAGGAAAGAGAAAAACAGAGGATGAGTTTAAGAAATACATTACACGAGTAGCATGTTCTCTTTTTTGCTTGGGTGTTTTGGGATTGTTTGTTGTTCGCTCTAACAGTCTTAGTGATTATGCTCTAGGCTTAGTTTTGGGACTTACCCTTGGGGTTTATGCCTTGTCAATCTATTATTTTGCGACACTTACCCATCCTAAACGTCTTCACCAGATGTACATTGCTGCCTACGATGAGCGAAATAAACAGATTTTAATGGCGTCAGCAGTCGCAACTCTGATTTTAGAGTTTTTGCTTATCTTTGCTTTGATTGCCCTATATGCCTTTGTCAATATTCGGTTGCCATATGTTACAGTCTTATCTATCTTGCTCTATGGCTTAGTACTGGGATTTGCTCTTATTCGTCTCATTCTATCTAAAATAGGATAAGAACCTATATTATCTTGAAAAATTCACATTTCGTGCTCTTATTATCTTGTCAAATAAGTTTCGTTGTATTATAATAAAGATACAAATAAATGATAAAAAGAGGTGGCTTCTCATGAACAAAGGGTCAATTCTCAAACGCTTTCTCTATTTTTTACTAGCTTTCCTAATACTAATTATTGATCAAGTTCCAACCATCTATTTAGGTGTCAAAGATACCAGGTTAGTCTGTCTCTTAATTTTTGTCTTGCTTCTCATGAGCGCAGGAGCTCTTTTCTTAGGAAAACGTCTTGGGCTTTTCGAAGGCTTTAAGGCACTTTCTTCCCTGAAGGCCTGGGGGATGATTGGCTTGACCTACTTAGGTATTTATATCGTTACTAGGATTGGTTCTATGGTCATGATGATGGAAGGTGTTAGTAATAGCACCAATCAGGCAGCCATAGAAAATGCCCATATGAATCCCTTCCTTCTCATAACGTTTACGGTAATTATGGCACCGATTGTGGAAGAGCTGGTTTTTCGAGGGCTTCTCATGGGACGTGTCTTTAACCCCGATTCTATTGTTGGCTTGATTGTTAGTAGTTTACTTTTTGGTCTTGTTCATATGCCGAATAGTATTGGTGTTTGGATTGTATACGCAGGTATGGGGTTTGTCCTTGGGATAGCATATCGTAAGTTTCAAAAGTTAGAGTACTGTATCATGGCGCATATCATTAACAATAGTATTGCGGTTTCAATGTTGTTACTCTTGCAATTTTTAGCGCCATATATCAAATAAAGCTCGGAATCTTCCGAGCTTTTTTCTTATAGTTTTTTAGCTTTAGCAATGGTTGTATCAATACTTGAAACCACACTATGGGTGAGGCCTGTACGCTCAAGGTCCATGAGACCAGCGATAGTGGTCCCACCAGGACTACAGACCTTGTCAATAAGATCATGTGGGCTGTCGCTACCAAGACTGAGATTTTCAGCGGTAGCTAGAACCGTCTGTGTGGCAATGGTCAGAGCGACCTGCTTACTTAGGCCATTTTTGACACCAGCCTTAGCTAGAGCCTCGATAAAGAGGGCGATGTAGGCAGGGCTAGAACCTGCTAAGGCAGTAAAGGTATCAAAGTCCTTCTCAGCCAATTCAACAGTGGTTCCAAAACTGTCTGTGATTTCCTTGGCAACTGCCAAAAGGTCCTCGGATACCTTATCATTAGTACAAAGACCAGTAGTGCTCTTGAGGATCTGAGCGTTAAGGTTAGGCATGATACGAATGAGAGGAAGGTCTGGACTGGTGAGGGAAGCGAGGCGTTCCAAGGTTACTCCAGCAGCCATACTCATGATAGGTTGATGGAAATTGAGGCCAGTTAGTACCTTATCAAATATTTGAGGTTTGATGCCAAGAATGACTAAGTCAGCATTATCCAACAATTCTTGATGGGAAGCAGCAGCTTCAACCTCTAGTTCCTCTGCAATTTGGCGTGAACGAGCCAAGGAAGACCCTGAAATAATGATACGATGTGAGCTTGTATTTAGGCCGTTGATAATGGCTGTCGCCATCTTTCCAACGCCAATAAAACCGATAATCATGGGTTACTCCTTGTCTTAGTAGTTTTTAATCAAATCCACTGTTGAACGATCCAACTTCTTAACAATCGCTTGTAAGAAGGCTTGTGCCTCTAGAAAGTCATCCATCGCATAAAGGGTTTGGTGCGAGTGAATGTAACGGGCACAAACACCGATAGTTGTTGATGGGACACCAGCATTCTGCAAGTGAGCGGCACCAGCATCTGTTCCGCCCGCAGCACAGTAGTATTGGTATTTGATACCAGCTTCTTCAGCTGTAGTCAAAAGGAAATCTTTCATATTTGGCAACATGATGTGACCTGGGTCGAAGAAACGAATAAGGGTACCATCACCTACCTTACCTTGATTACCATAGATATCACCTGCAGGAGAACAGTCCACTGCAAAGAAAACTTCAGGATCAAATTTAGTGGTAGAAACATGGGCACCACGTAAACCAACTTCTTCTTGAACGTTGGCACCAGCAATTAGAGTATTATTGAGTTCTTGATCTTTAACGTTTTCCAAGAGTTCACGAATCATGAGAACACCATAACGGTTGTCCCAAGCTTTAGAAATCACATTTTTTTGATTGGCTGTGAGAATCGTTTCTGATTCAGGAATGATGACATCACCTGGGAAAACGCCGTAGGCATTAGCCTCTTCTTGGTTGGCAAAACCAGCATCAAAGACAATATCAGAAACACTAGGAAGACTTGAAGCTCCGCTGCTGGCACGTAAGAAATGAGGTGGCACCGAACCTGAGATGACAGGATAGATACGGCCATCACGAGTGTGTAGGGTGAAGCGTTGTGAGCTGACAACCAGTGGGTTCCAACCACCAAGTTCGACGACACGGAAAGTCCCGTCAGCCTTGATTTCCTTAATCATAAACCCAACTTCGTCCATGTGGGCAGCCACGAGCACCTTAGGGGCATTTTCCGTCTGGCTATGTTTGATACCGAAAATACCACCGAGACCATCTGTCTGGACCTCATCTACAAGTGGTGTAATATTTTGGCGAAGATAGTCGCGTACTGGCGCTTCAAATCCTGAAGTGGCACTGAGTTCAGTTACTTCTTTAATCTTGTCAAATAGGGTAGTCATAAAATCCTCCTTGAGTAGTACTTGTTACTATTTTAGCACGATTCTTAAGAGATAGGTAGCCTCTCCCCATTCGTCTAAAAATATGGTAAAATGTTTCATATGAAACGTAAAACATTGGCCTTGTTTGCTGGAGGCGTAGGAGCTTTAGGTCTCTTGGCAATGGCAGAGAAGTATAGACAGTCACGTGCAGAAATGAAGAAGGCTGCATTAATCCAAGATATTAGACAAGAATTATCTCACTTGGGGACTATCGCAGTCCTTTATACAAATCCCACTGAAAAGGAAAATCCAGGGCTTACAGGAGGTATCGTCTTAGAGGATGGACGTGCCTATAGCTTTGTTTATGCAGAGGATATCTTGACCTATGAGGAGGAGCAGGCATGATTATTCCTAAGAATCTTGAAGAACTGGCAAGCTATGTTGAAAGTGATCAAAAGGTGGTTTTCTTTTTCACTGCCGATTGGTGTCCAGACTGTCAGTTCATTTATCCCGTTATGCCTGAAATTGAAGCCCTCCATCCAGATATGACCTTTGTGCGTGTTAATCGTGATGATTATATGGCTTTGGCACAAACTTGGAATATTTTTGGTATCCCAAGTTTTGTTGTGACTAAGAAAGGTCAGGAATTGGGGCGCTTGGTCAATAAAGCTCGTAAAACCAAAGAAGAAATCAATGCCTTTTTGTCGGAGATTTAAAAGATGAAAATCAATCACTTTCCTAATATCTCTCTTGATATTTCAGAAACCAAAGAAAAGTATCTGACAGAAAAAAATGAGAGGATCATCGAAGAATTATGCCAAGTTTTAGTAGAGCATTCCAAAATTGAAAGTGATATCTTCCTAAAACACCAAGAAAAAAACACCTACAAAAAGGAAAATAATCTTCCTACACATCAGACTATTCCTGGAGAAATGGAGTTATTTGATGAATTTAAAGTGAAGTTGACTCCTTTAGCTCAAAAACACTTGACTGATAACTGTTATAAAAGAGGTTTTTCAGCTTCTTTTGGTTCTCCAGGCACCTATGATTTTGTGTTAGAGCCCTGTCGAGTTAAGTTTATTATGAAGAGTAAGGCTAAGATGTGCCTTGAATTTTCCTATGGGAATGACTTTTGGTACCACAAACAATTTATCGTAAAATTAACAGAGAGTGACTGGAAAATTGACAAGATTAGTTATCGCTATGGTAGTAACGACGATTCTTGGCATATCAGTCGATTTTAAAATCTAGAAAAAGAATTATTGAAGGAGAATCCATGATTTTTGCATATAATAAAGAACAAGTTGGCGACGTTTTGTTGGTTATCTTGGAAGATACTAAAGACATCAAACGTAGCGTAGAACGTAAAGGTAAAGTGGCGCGTGTCACAGCTGATGAAACAGGCGAGACTCTTGCTTGGAATATTTTTGAAGCGTCAAGCCTCATTGATATCGAAGGTAACGGTCAAGTTTTCTTGTCAGACCAAGATGTAGCTGTCTTGAACGAGGAATTGGCTAAAGAGGGCTTTGAAGAGCGTTTGGAAAACACACAAGGTCCAGTCTTTGTGGTTGGACAAATTGATGAAATGGTTGCACATCCAGACAGTGACCACCTTAACCTCTGCCAAGTGAACATCGGTGATAAGAAGGTCCAAATCGTTGCAGGAGCACCAAACGCAGCCCTTGGTCTTAAAACTATCGTAGCTCTTCCTGGTGCTATGATGCCTAGCGGTGCCCTTATCTTCCCAGGAAAACTTCGTGGTGAAGATAGTTATGGTATGATGTGTGCCCCACGTGAGTTGGCACTTCCAAATGCCCCACAAAAACGTGGTATTATTGAACTTGATGATTCAGCAGTAGTCGGTGAGGCTTTTGATCCAGCTAAACACTGGAAAGGGTAAATAAGACAAGAAGCGGTAAGTAAGCCGCTTTTTTTTCAGGAGAGCTCGTCTTGGCAAATGGTTCAAAATTTTCGAGAACCTCTTTATGCTTACCAAGTTCATCATCAAAATATAATAGTATTGCTCTCAATCTCTATTATTTGCCAAAACAACTTTATCCGAGCAATTATCTAAAAAATGTGGCTTCAAGTTTATTAATCAAGTTGTGTTTTATTTATCTGTCAGACTCAGATTTGGTGATGATTATAAAAGAAAGGAAAGTTCAATGGTTTACAACAAACATAAGGGAGTCCTTGTTTTTATGATTCTCTATACAGTCCTCTTTGTTTTTGACGGTATACGAGTATTTGATGCTCCCTTGCCTTCTTCTTCAACGACCTATTTAGTCTATACCACCATGTTTTTGTATGGTTGCTTCTTATTTAAGTCCGAATTGCTCAAAAAGTGGGAAGAGGTTAGAAGTTCTAAAAGAAAATTTTTTTGGGGGGTTTTAAAAGGCTGGCTCTTACTTTTCCTGGTGACCATTTTCTTTGGACTACTATCGGCAATATTGAGGCAGGTTTTGGGACTAAGCGAACAAGGACTAAACGAGGCTAATATACAAAGCGCCTTTAAAGAACAACCACTACTGATAGCAGTTTTCGCCTGTATCATTGGACCTTTGGTGGAAGAACTCTTTTTCCGTCAAATTTTATTGCATTATTTACAGAGACATTTGCCAAGCTGGCTAAGCATTTGTGTGGTAGGATTTGTTTTCGCCTTGACCCATATGCACAGTTTGTCTTTATCAGAGTGGGTCAGTGCAGTTGGTTACTTAGGTGGCGGAGTAGCCCTTTCAATTATTTATGTGAATGAAAAGGGAAATATTTACTATCCCTTGATGGTTCATGTGCTAGGAAATATTTTATCTTTTATAGTATTGGTCATTGGTAGTTTGCAATAAGTGAATTCCAAACTATTTCAGCTTACAAAGAAAAAGGCAAAGGACTCTCGTCTCTCTTCTATCAATAAAACAACTTCAAAACGGAGTGTTAAAATTATTTTAAGTGGTAACTCTGGGTCAGCAGAGGATGATTTGAGTAAGTAAACTAATGACAAGTTTGTATGGCGATAACTGTTCTTTGAATCGACAGCTCATACCAAGCTTCCTACTTCCTTTGCTAGTAGCTCAGCTCATCTTCAGATGTCTAATATTTAGTGACAAGTACATTTATTGCAGAACTCATCCTGCTTTTCACCCGAATAGATTTTACTTTTTTCTATTTAATTGAAGTCAATAATGTGATATATATATCTTATTTTTATTCTTGCTTTTTCAAAATCTGTCACTTTTTTTTACTTCTGCTTACGAATAGATAGGTGGAGGTAAAAAATGTATAACAAAGTTATTTTAATTGGACGTTTGACGGCGACTCCTGAAATGGTAAAAACTGCTAGTGATAGGTCTTTTACACGTGTCACAGTTGCGGTTAATCGTCGCTATAAGACGCAAAATGGTGAGCGTGAGGCTGATTTTATTACAGTGGTTGTCTGGGGGCGTTTGGCTGAGACCTTAGCATCTTATGCTAGCAAGGGGAGTTTAATTTCTCTTGATGGTGAGCTTCGTACCCGTAAGTACGATAAGGATGGTCAAACTCATTACGTTACTGAAGTGCTTTGTTCCTCTTTCCAACTTCTGGAGAGTCGTGCTCAGCGTGCTGTTAGGGAAAATAATCCTGATAATGACTTGGCTGACCTCGTCTTGGAAGAAGAACTTCCCTTCTAGTTTATCCTTTGACTAGCTATCTAGGTATCCTATCTTTGAAGCAACCTCTCTAAAAAATCATGATCTTGTTCCATACCTTGTTTTGAAGAATTGTTGGAGATAAAATATTAAACACTTGTTAGACTAATAAACAGTAAAATTAGATAAGACTTAGGATGATAGGTGTTTAATAGTGTAGATAGACTAGAAAAAATAGTTTAAGAAGCCTTAAAACGTTGATATATCACCGTTTTAAATGTTAAACAAAATATTCAAAACAATGCATACAATTAACAGTTATTTCTAATGTATATCATTATTTTATTACCGATTTTTAAATTAAATGATAGAGGTTTCATGATAAACTATAGGTGGGTAAGGAAAAAGCTATAAAAGTTACTTTTATAGTAGGCATTATTTGTTTGGAAGGAAAGTGTGAAATATCACAACTATAACGCTATCCTTGCAATTGTTTGAAACAGTTGCATTTTTGTTTATCGTTGTGAGGCCTTAGGCCTATATAATGATTTCACAGACAATTGACTATGACACTCCGACTGACATATGAATTAGGATGTTAAGCGGTCGTTGACTTTTCGTCTAGCCTTGGGGGAACACATTGGTGTGATTCCTAAGACTCACCAGACTAATGTGTTTGAAGCTAGGATGATTCGTCTTAGCTTTTTTTGTGTCCTTTAGAAAGGGAATATCATTCTTATGCTATAATAGAAGGACTAGGCGAGATATTGTCTCGCAAATCTTGGAACGGGAGTGACACTAATGCTTGACTTTACCCAAGAAGAGAAAGATTTTTTTATGTCTGAAGCTCTTAAGGAGGCCGAAAAATCTCTAGATAAAGCAGAGATTCCAATTGGATGTGTCATCGTTAAAGATGGAGAAGTCTTAGGTCGTGGGCACAATGCACGTGAGGAGCTCAATCAAGCTATCATGCATGCGGAGGTCATGGCTATTCAGGAGGCTAATAGGACTGTGGGCAATTGGCGTTTGTTAGATTGTACCCTCTTTGTAACCATCGAACCCTGTGTAATGTGTAGTGGGGCAATTGGCTTGGCTCGTATTCCTAAAGTTATCTATGGAGCAAGCAATCAAAAGTTTGGTGGTGCGGGTAGCCTTTACGATATCCTAAGAGACGAGCGCCTCAACCATCGCGTAGAAGTAGAGACTGGTGTCATGGAGGAAGAGTGTGCTAAGATTATGCAAGACTTTTTCCGTCAGAGTCGTGAACGTAAAAAAGAAGCCAAACGATTGGCTAAATTGGAAACAAGGCAAGATATGTAAACAAAAGTGCAAGGCCCTTTGGCCTTGCACTTTTTAATGGAAGATGAGTTTTTGTTTTCCTGAAGGCAATTTAGGTCACTCTTTCTATGCTTTATTTTTTTCTTTCTCTCTTGTCAAAAGAAAAATAGGCATAAAGAGGATCAGAGTACCAAAAGCGGACTTCAAATTAGCATCAATAATTGGTGTTCCTAATCGTACATGAAAGATAAGGTTGATTAGGAGTATCAGAAGTAGGCTACCGATAATTCCAGCTAAAGCTATTTTTACGAGTAAATAGTGATTCGTTTTAGGTGATTGATTAGCAGTAGTATCATTTGTTTGATTTTTTGTATGTTTCATGAGTTATCATCCTCAAAATCTTTGAGATGTCAGCTGAGTTCTGTTAGTTAGTGGGTGAGGTTATAGAAAGACTTACCTGCAGCATAGCTAAGGTCATAAGTCAGTTTTGCAGCAGCAATGCCAACAGAAATAGCGGCCCAAGGAACCACTCCACCTGATACAGCTTCAAGTTCTTGAGTAGTCATGTTTTTACGATTGTTAATGGTCTTAGTCATTGTTCATATGTCCTTTCTTTTATCGCGCAGAGTCCATGTAGCCATTGTAGGCTCCAAGGCATACCATAGTTCCAATAGGTCCTGAAGCTAGGCAGAGCCCTCCAATGGCAAGGTTAGTCTTCCATCCGCCTCCTGTTACTGAGGCTAGGTCAGCTGCCTTCATTTCTTTGTTAATCACTGTCATTCTCCTTTTTTTATTTTTGGTGAGTTTTTAAATCTCATACCCTCTCACCACGAGTTAAGAGGTATGTTAAACATGACTTCTCCTTTAAATAAAGTCAGCCATGTCACTAGCTTTTGGTGCTTTCCTCAAGCTATGGATTTATTATAAGGTGTCGAGAAATAAAAAAGTAGTGACATAAATGTCACCATGGTAAGTCTTATGTTTTATCGAAGTTTAGACTGACCGAAGGAAATAATAGGGATTGATAGGGGATAGGTCTAGCTAGTCTTATCATAAGTTCTCTACTTGCAATCACTGCAATTTATGGTATAATATTTTTCGGAGCAACATCTGTGCGTGAAGCGGGTCAGGGGAGGAATCCAGCAGCCCTAAGCGATTTCAGGTGTGTGCTCTTTTTTTGTGTCGAGGAGGATTTATGGCCAAATTTAGTGTTTTTAAAGATCAAGAGAGTCTTTTTGCTTGTCCTATCTGTCAAGCGCCAATGCATTTGGATTTGTCTAGCTTGGTTTGTCAGAATAGGCATACCTTTAATATCGCCAAGCAGGGCTTTGTCAATTTTTTGAGACAGACTAAGGGAGATAAGAACTATGATATGGCTTCTTTTGAAAAGAGGAGTCAGATTCTTGCGGCAGGCTATTACGATCCTATCCTGGAGGTGATTTCAGAGCGCTTGCGTGACCTTCCTGAACACTCGCACGTTCTAGATGTTGCCTGTGGTGAGGGCTATTATAGCCGTCAGTTGGCTCAAGAGTTTGACAAGGATTTCATGGCCTTTGATTTGTCTAAGGATTCTATCCTTCTTGCGGCTCGTCAAAATCCTCAGAAAAATGTAGCTTGGTTTGTTGGCGATTTGGCTCAATTGCCTTTACGTGAACACTGTATCGATGTGATTTTAGATATTTTTTCACCAGCTAATTATCAAGAATTTGGACGACTTTTGTCTGATCATGGCTTGGTTTTTAAGGTTATTCCTCATGAGGATCATCTTAAAGAGTTTCGCCAATTGTTACCGGAGGCGCAGGCTTATTCGAACCAGGATGTTCTGGAACATTTTCAAGAGTCCTGTGACCTTTTGGAGCGTGTGACGATTGCTAAGACTTGGTCTATGCCATCAGAGCATGTTCAAACATTTGCTGAGATGACACCTCTTTTTTTCCATGCCAATAAGGATACTTTGGACTTGACTTCAGTGACGCAATTAACCGTTGCGGGAGAACTGCTGATTGGCCGTATTAGAGATGATAAGCAATCCTAACAATCGTTGGGATTTTTTTGATGGGAAATGTCTCAGTTAGCTTGTTTGGTCTTCCTAAAAGGTGTATGATGAGAGCAATGAGTAAGAAAGTTTCAGTAATGGGTAAAAAGCGATGAAAAATAGAGCTTATAAGAACTACATTTTTGATTTTTATGGTACCTTGGTTGATATCTTAACTGATGAGAAGGATCCTGTGTTATGGGATAAACTAGGCCAACTATATCAGGCTTATGGAGCGGCTTATGAGGGCGAGACTCTTAAAAAGGCTTATGCTAAGCACGTGGATCAGGCCCGTAAGGAGTTAATAGATTTCAAAGGAGTTGCTTATCCAGAAATTGATTTAGCCCACATTTTTAACCAGCTTTATGTAGACGCTCGGCCTCAGTCTCGTAACTCTAATCAGCCGGAAGATTGGGGACAATTGATAGCAATGGTCTTTCGCGTCTTATCTCGCAAACATGTGACGGCTTATCCCCATACCAAGGAGGTGCTAGCCTTTCTAAAAGAGCAGGGCTGTCGGATTTATCTCTTGTCTAATGCTCAAGCAGCCTTTACTAACGCTGAGATTGACCTAATGGCGTTAAGACCTTATTTTGATGCTATTTACTTGTCTTCGGATGCCGGTATCTGTAAGCCGCAACCTGAATTTTTAAAGCAAGTTTTGGATGATCATGGGTTAAACCCGTCTGAGACAGTCATGGTTGGAAATGACTTAACGACTGATATTGCTGTGGCTGAAGCAGTTGGAATCGATAGTATCTTGCTCAATACCTTCCCTTATTCTCGTCGAGAACTGGAGAATTCCCCAATCAAGCCAGACCGAGTGATTACTGATATAGAAGCTCTAAAGACCAATTTTACATAAAAATACACTGTATTTGGCAAAAGCAAAGACAATTATCAGAATTTTTGGTATAATAATTCCTAACTTTATGTGAATGGAGAATCTCATGACTGCACAAAAAATGTCTGCACAAGAAATTATCGCTTTTATCGGTAATGCTGAAAAGAAAACGAATGTTAAAGTAACTTTTGAAGGGGAATTGGCAACTGCTGTTCCAGCTTCTGTCACTAAACTTGGTAACGTTCTTTTCGGAGACTGGAAAGATATCGAACCACTTCTTGCGAATTTGACTGAAAACAAGGACTATGTTGTGGAACAAGATGGCCGTAACTCAGCTGTTCCATTGCTTGATAAACGTCACCTTAATGCACGTATCGAACCAGGTGCTATTATCCGAGACCAAGTAACTATCGAAGACAATGCTGTCGTTATGATGGGTGCTGTAATCAATATCGGTGCTGAAATTGGTGCTGGTACTATGATTGATATGGGTGCTATCCTTGGTGGTCGTGCTACTGTTGGTAAAAACAGCCATATCGGTGCGGGTGCAGTCCTTGCTGGTGTGATTGAACCAGCTTCAGCAGACCCAGTTCGTATCGGTGATAACGTTCTTGTTGGTGCTAATGCTGTTGTTATTGAAGGTGTTCAAGTTGGTAACGGTTCAGTCGTTGCTGCTGGAGCTATCGTTACTCAAGATGTTCCTGAAAATGTGGTTGTAGCTGGTGTTCCAGCTCGTATCATCAAGGAAATTGATGAAAAAACACAACAAAAAACAGCACTCGAAGACGCTTTGCGTAACTTATAACATATTGATAGTAGAGGCCTGTAAGGCCTCTATTTCTAGATTCTCTATAAAATAAGACAATAAAAAGGATAAAAACATGACACTTGATTTAATTAAAATCAGACGAGACCTTCACCAAATTCCTGAAATTGGTTTGGAAGAATTTAAAACTCAGGCTTATCTCTTAGAGCGTATTGCTGAAATGACTGAAGGTAAGGACTTTGTGGAGCAACGTACTTGGCGTACAGGGATCCTTGTCTATCTTCACGGGCATGCTCCTGAAAAAACTATTGGTTGGCGTACAGATATTGATGGTCTCCCAATCGTAGAGGAAACAGGTCTTGACTTCAAGTCTACTCATGAAGGTCGTATGCATGCTTGTGGACACGATATGCACATGACTACAGCGCTTGGTCTTTTGGACCAGATGCTTCAAGTAAAGCCTAAAAATAACATGCTCTTCCTCTTCCAGCCGGCTGAAGAAAATGAAGCTGGTGGTATGCTTATGTATGAGGACGGTGCCTTTGGAGACTGGTTGCCAGATGAGTTCTATGGCCTCCACGTCCGTCCAGATTTCAAGGTAGGTGATATTGCGACTAACACAAGCACCCTTTTTGCTGGGACTTGTGAAGTCCTCGTTACTTTCAAGGGGAAAGGTGGACATGCGGCCTTTCCACATGAGGCCAATGATGCCCTTGTAGCAGCTTCTTACTTTATTACTCAGGTGCAAACAATTGTCAGTCGTAATGTTGACCCTATCCAGGGTGGGGTAGTTACCTTTGGTTCTTTCCATGCAGGAACTACTAACAATGTTATCGCTGAAACTGCAGAGGTTTATGGAACTATTCGTACCCTTACTCAGGAAATGAGTCTCCTTATCCAGAAGCGCGTGCGCCAGATTGCAGAGGGCGTGGCAGCTAGCTTTGGTATGGAAGTGGATATCATGTTGAAACAAGGTGGTTATCTTCCTGTGGAAAATAATCCAGCCTTGGCCAAAGAGTTGATGGCTTTCTTTGATGCTAGCCCAGAGGTTAACCTGATTGATTGTCCACCAGCTATGACTGGAGAGGACTTTGGTTATTTGCTTAGTAAGGTTCCTGGTGTCATGTTCTGGTTGGGAATTGACACGCCATATGCACTTCACCATCCTAAGATGAGTCCAAATGAAGATGCCCTCGCTTTTGCAGTGGCTGAAATTGGAAAATTCCTTAAACACAAGGCAGAAGCCTAACCATAGTTGATACAGCTAAAAAATCTACCAAGTCTGACTTTTGGTAGCTTTTTTGATATGATAAACCTATGAAAAATGAACTTAGAAAAACAGTCTTGGCTCAGTTAACTTCACAAGATCCTGAGACTAAGGCTAAGATAGATCAATATCTTTTGGAGCAATTGATTGCCTTACCTGCTTATAAAGATGCCCAGGTGATTGCGACTTATTTGTCTTTTCCTCATGAATATGATACCGGTCTTTTAATCAATCAGGCTTTAAAGGATGGTAAACGACTTTTGATTCCTAAAACATATAAACAAGGTCGAATGATTTTTGTGGATTATGATCCAGATAATCTTGTTGCAACCTCTTTTGGCTTGATGGAACCTGTGTCTGATTTGGCTGTGGAAAAATCAGAGATTGATTTAATTCATGTGCCAGGAGTAGTTTTCAATGATGAAGGCTATCGCATTGGTTACGGAGCAGGTTACTATGACCGCTATTTGTCTGATTTTGAAGGGGAGACCGTTAGTACGGTTTATCCTTGCCAGAAACATGATTTTCAACCAGATAGCTATGATATTCCTGTTAAGGAGGTTGTTACATGCAAGTAAATGAGTGGAAGAAATACCCAGCAACCTATCTATTGTTGGGGCTTACGACGCTGACTTTCATCTGTCAATATCTCTTAAATGGCTTTCAAGCGACCTCACCTTTGAGCCTCTTTAAGATGGGGGCCATGTACGGTGCTTTTGTTCAGTACAGCCCACTGAACCTCTGGCGTCTTGTAACACCGATTTTTGTGCATATAGGTGTTGAGCATTTTCTATTTAATATGCTTGCCCTTTACTTTATGGGGAAAATGGCTGAGCAGATTTTTGGGACTCTACGTTTTCTAGGGCTCTATTTGTTGGCTGGTGTTATGGGAAATGCCTTTACCTTACTTTTTACGCCTAATGTTATTGCAGCTGGTGCTTCGACATCCTTGTTTGGACTTTTTGCGGCTGTTGTGATTCTTGGCTACTATAGTCATAGTCCTTTGCTTAATCAGTTAGGTCGCAATTACTTGGCTTTGATTGTCATAAACTTAATCTTCAACCTGTTTACACCTAGTGTTGGGATTACAGGCCATCTTGGTGGTTTAGTTGGAGGTGCTCTTGCAGCTATCTTTTTGGCTAACAAGGTTGAAAGTCGCTTATTTAGTAAAGGTTGGCGTTTTACAGCTCTTTTAACTTACATTTTACTATTGCTGATTCTTCTAGGATTTACTTATTTTTAAATTATATGAAAAAACCATCGAACCTGACATTCGATGGTTTTTATATTAGTCTTTTTTAGCTGCTTTGCCTTCAAGTTTGTGGCCCAAGTCAATGAGGTATTGCTTGAGGTCATCTTTAACTTGAGGATGTTTAAGTGCGTAATCGATTGATGTTTTCATGAATCCGAATTTGTCACCGACATCATAACGGTCTCCAGTAAATTCGCGAGCAAAGACGCGTTGTGTCTTGTTAAGTTTATCGATAGCATCAGTCAATTGGACTTCATTTCCAGCACCTGGTTCTTGAGTTTCCAAAATACCGAAAATTTCAGGTGTTAGAAGGTAACGCCCGATGATAGCAAGATCACTTGGTGCATCCTCTGGATTTGGTTTTTCAACGAAAGTTTCAACGCTATAACGTCCATTTTCACCTTTGCCTTGAGGGGCGATGACACCATAAGAAGAAACTTCTTCATGAGGTACAGGCATAACTGCAATGGTTGATGCGTGTGTTTCCTCATAATCATTAATGAGCTGCTTAGTCAAAGGTACTGCTTTGTCATTAGTGATATCCATGAGGTCGTCACCAAGCATGACAACGAATGGCTCATTTCCGACAAATGCTTTGGCTTGAAGAACAGCATCTCCAAGGCCACGTGGGTGGCTTTGGCGGATAAAGTGGAGGTTAATAGCAGTGGTGTCATTAACCAATTTCAACAGGTCTGTCTTACCTTTTTGTTCCAAGTTGTATTCTAACTCGAAGTTTGAATCAAAGTGGTCTTCGATAGAACGTTTTGACTTACCAGTAACCACCAAGATATCTTCGATACCTGATTTGAGGGCTTCTTCAACGATAAATTGGATGGTTGGTTTGTCAACGATTGGCAACATTTCTTTGGCCAAGGCCTTAGTAGCTGGTAAAAAGCGTGTTCCGAGTCCTGCAGCGGGGATGATAGCTTTTCTAACTTTTTGATTCTTCATGAGAACTCCTTAGATTTTTATTTTTTATCCCATTCATTTTCAGAGCGCAATTCGTTGGACATCATATTGAGAATAGATTCCTTGATATCAGCACCCTCATAGATAGATTTGTAGATTGCTGTTGTTATTGGCATGTAGACGCCGAGTTCTTGGGCGATTTCATAGGCAACCTTTGTGGTTGAAATACCCTCGATAACCATTCCCATGTTACGTTCAATGTCTTCTAGCTTTTCTCCACGACCGAGCGCATCCCCAGCACGCCAGTTACGTGAATGGATAGAAGTTCCTGTAACAATAAGGTCACCAACCCCAGATAGACCGCTGTAAGTCAAAGGATCAGCCCCAAGTTTCACACCAAGACGAGTAATTTCCGCAAGGCCACGAGTAATAACGGCTGCCTTAGCATTGTCCCCATATCCCATACCGTGGAGGGCACCAGCACCTACCGCGATAATGTTTTTAAGAGCACCAGCTGTTTCAACACCAATCACATCTGAATTGGTGTAGAGGCGGAAGTAGCTATTGCTGAAAATACCTTGGACATAGCGTGCCGCTTCAAGATCCTTAGATGCTGCTGTAATCAAAGTGATATCGCGAACAATAGTTTCTTCAGCGTGGCTTGGACCAGATACGACAACAATCTCACTACGAAGTTCCTTAGGAATCTCTTCTTCAAGGATTGTTGAAAGGCGTTCGTGTGTTCCAGGTTCCAAACCTTTGGAAGCATGCATAACAACAACTTCGTGGTCCAAAAGTTCAGCAACTTGCTTAGCAACTAAGCGAGTGACCTTGGTTGGAACAACAAAGAGAACAGCGTCGACACTATCTAGGGCTTCAGATAGCTCTTTGTAGGCTTTAATGTTTTCATCCAAAACCACATCCTTGAAGTAGCGGGTATTGGTGTGTTTCTCGTTAATTTCATCAATTTGTTCAGGGATGTTTCCCCAAATACGGACCTCGTGTCCGTTGTCGTTGAGTACCTGAGCAAGGGCAGTTCCCCATGAACCAGGGCCCAAGACAGCGATTTTTTGTTTTTTCATCATTAGGTCTCCCTTTAGGTCCTTTCTAACAAAGTAGAAAAAGACTGTATTCTTTCTCATTATAACATAAGAAAAGCATGTTTGTCTTGTACTCTCTGTTAGGAGGGCTGATGGCTATTTATTTTTTCAGCCAATTTTGGGCAATGTAGCCCCCAATGAGAGCAGCCATGAGCGTTCCTCCAATCAGGATTAAGACATGACTGGCTGTAAAGGGAACCATAACTTGATTTACATAATCTTGAGTTTTCCCTTTGGCTAGGAGCTGTGCGATATAAGCTTTGGGCGCAAGCCACATGGTGATAATGGGTGCTAAGTTCCCTAGGGAAAAGATCATATAGGAAAGTAAATTAAGTTTACTATTCTCATAGTTCCCTTTCTTAGCTAGAAAGTCAGCGACAAGGCCAGCCAGAAAGCTAGGAAGAAAGGCTAGAACAAAGTGCCCAGAAGCAAAGAAGAAGAGGGACATAAAGATACCCAGACAGGTAATCGCTCCAAATTGTTTTGTCTTTCTGATAAGCCCCAAGTAGACCCAGCCTGCAAAGATAGCCGCTAAGGCAGGTGTATGATACATATTTTTGACTTTGAAAAAGATTAAATCAATAGCAACTGCAAGGGCTAGGCAAATAAAATACAGTAGAATAGCTAGGCTGGTTTGTTTGATGAATGTCTTTTGACGCATGTGGTCTCCTAATCAATGTGAGGTGTTTTAGTTTTATTGAGCCAAGAGTATGCCAAACCAATGAAAATACCTCCGCCAATCCAGTTACCGAAGAAAACGACTACCCACTGACGTAGAATATTTGCCAAAGTGAAATTATCCACAGCATCACGCACACCGTTGAAACCGAGCAACATGAAAGAAGCAAAGTTAGCAATCAAGTGTTCATTAATCAAAAATACAAACATAAAGATAGCTGATAGCGCAATGAAAATTTTAGCAGATTCTTCTTTGAGGAGCATGTAGCCCAAGATGGCAATATTAACGAACATATTAGCTGTAATACCTTCTGTAAAGTTCATCCAATCTGTTTTTCCAAGCTTGGTTGAGACAGCAGTAACTAAGAAACTCTTGTCAGTCAAATGTTGGAAAGAGAAGGATTGGTTGAAGAACCAGGCCAAGATAAGGGCACCGACAAAATTAAAGAAGGTACAGTAGAGGAGGATGGTACACACCTTGCTCCATTTGATTTTACCATAATAGGCACCACTGGTCAGGAACATCATGTTTGAAGTAGCCAACTCTCCATTGAATATGAGAACGAAGACCAGTCCGATGGCAAAGATAAAGGCGAAGACAAAACGAGAAAGGGCTGGAATACCTGTAGCGATAACATCCGCACCAATAATTCCTACAGCAGTTGACATAGTAAGATAAGCTCCAGCGAGCATAGAGCGCAAGGCATAGCGCCCCAGACTTTCGTCAAAGAGAGCTTCTTTTTTAGCGCAAGCAGCAAAAACTTTTTCTTGGAATTGAGACATAGGTTTTACCTCTAAATTGTGTAACATGGAGCATGAGTGGATGCACAAGCTCGAGTGAAAATAAATTTAAGATGACCATGAAAAAAAGTCAGGACGTTTTGTCCCAACTTTTCCAAGTCTTAATATGAGGATGCTCCAGATGTTGCATCTGCGGCTGGGGCTGCGTCGCCACCATGACCACCCGCATCTGATGCACCAGATGTGGCGTCGCTACCGCCATGACTAGCTGCAGCTGGTGCAAAAGGACCGCTTCCTCCGACAAGGCGTTGACCAGTTGTTTCGAGATACCAGTCAAGCCATGGTTTAAAGTTAAAGACGATTTCATTGATTCCTGCATAAGAACCATCATCATAGTACATAGCCTGATAGTTATGCGTATTGATAACTCCTTCAGGTGACCCTGGAACAATCGTACGAACATATTCTTGGTTACCATTACGAAGTGTACCGATAACCCATTCTACATTTTTCATACGAGCTGGTGGAAGTGAGCCGTGAACAGTTGACATACGGCTACCAGATTGAGGTGGCACACGTTTAGCAAACATAGTGTCAGGATCTTGATGGGCGTTATTGTAGTAGAGGAACTGATTGTTATCATCGGCATAGGTCAATTCAAATGGCATAGCCTTGAGGAACATGTCAATTTGATTAACCGTCAAAATACCGTGGTCCAATTTCACGTAGGTATCACCAGATACCGCACCAGTGATTTCAGCTACTTTTTCTACCCACTCTGGATCGTCAGGATCAACTTCGGTAACAGTTGTAGCGATTGGGTTGTTACAATCCAAGTCTTCAGGTTCGATTGGTTTTGGTTTTTTCAATTTAGAAACCACTCCTACATATTGGATGAAATTATCTAAGCATTGTTCAAGGAAGTTAATAGTGCCTTCATTGGTAATGTTACCTTCAAGGTCAAAGGCTTCTTTAGCCTTTCCAAGCAAGAATTCATTACCTGGAAGTGTATAGGCATTGACACCAGGTGCTTCAAGGATTTTACGCAAATGCACTTGGGCACGAGAAGTCCCTTGGTCGTAGTAAGAAGCACCAACAATCATTACAGGCTTGTTTTCAAATGGGTGCACTTCGAATGAGAGCCACTCCAAAACTGATTTAAGTGCTGCAGAGATAGTGTGGTTGTGCTCAGGTGTTGCAATGATAACACCGTCAGCGCGTGTGATTTTGTTATTAAGTAAGCGAAGTTGGAAGCTTTCGTCCCATTTTTCATCTTGGTTAAACATAGGAACTTCATCAATTTCCAAAACTTCAAGTTCAAATTTTATTTTAAAATGTCTTCTGATAAATTCGAGCAGTTTACGGTTATATGATTGATCATAATTTGCTCCAACGAGTCCAACAAATTTCATAATTTATATTCTCCTGTCTTATAGGCTTTCCCAGTCAAAGTCTTCAGCTTCTTTATGTAGCAACTCTGTAGCATGTGAGAGTTTACCAGTAATTTTGACGTAGAGACGGAAGTCATCGAAAATAGCATCTAGTTTTTTGATGACATCAAGGTCGACTAAATCATCATTGCTATCAAAAGCTTGTAGAGAATGTGAGAGTAAGAATTCGTCTGGAAGCACATTAGCTTTGATTTCTGGAGCATTCAAGATTTGACGAAGTTGTAACTGTGCACGAGAAGCCCCGAGTGTTCCGTAAGATGCCCCTGTAATCATAACTGGCTTATTCAAAAGAGGGAAAACACCGTATGAAACCCAAGCTAAAGCGTTCATGAGAACGGCAGGAATTGAGTGGTCATACTCAGGTGTTCCAATAATAACACCATCAGCCTCATCGATTTTTTTAACGATTTCAAGGACACTTTCTGGCAATTGCTTGTTAGCGGGTTTGTTAAAGACAGGAAGGTCTTTGATTTCAACAAGTTCGATGTCTGCCTTATCTGCAAAATGTTTCTGAATATATTGCAATAATTGTCTATTAGTTGAACGTTTTGAATTCGTACCAACAAGTCCGATGAATTTCATGACAATTCTCCTTAAAAGTATTATATCTAGTACTATGTTAGCGTTTTCCTGGTTAAAAGTCAATCTTCGTTTAATGAGAAAGTGATTAGACTATTACCTTTGTCATCTTATTTCGAATAGATTATAATAGGATAGATTTAAAAGTCTGAAGCTAGCATGGCTAGTTTATACAAATACTAGTCAATAGATGTATCGAAAGGAAAAATAATGACAAAAATTCGTGGATTTGAACTCGTATCAACCTATAACAATCAGGAATTGCTTCCAAAACGTGAGACAGCCCATGCTGCAGGTTATGACTTAAAGGTGGCAGAGAACATTGTCATTGCTCCTGGGGAAATTGTTCTCGTCCCAACAGGTGTTAAGGCTTACATGCAACCTGGTGAGGTTCTCTATCTCTATGACCGTTCATCAAACCCTCGCAAAAAAGGTCTGGTCTTGATTAACTCAGTTGGCGTTATTGACGGCGATTACTATGGAAATCCAGGAAATGAAGGTCATATCTTCGCTCAGATGAAAAATATTACTGATCAGCCCGTGACTCTTGAAGTTGGCGAACGCATCGTTCAAGGTGTCTTTATGCCCTTCTTGATTGTAGATGGAGACGAAGCTGATGGTGTTCGTACAGGTGGCTTTGGATCGACTGGACAGTAGAGGAAGCAAAGTGGCAGATTATTTGTTAGTAATCGATATGCAGTCAGATTATGTTGCTGTAGGAAAAGCATATCATGAAGAACTGATTGCAGCTGTAAATGACAAAATTGCTAGCTATCCTAGCGACCGGGTTATCTATATTCTCAATCGTTTTTTCTGGGAGAGAAAAGATAGAAAGAAGAAATTTGCGACCGGCTTGCTGCTTGTATCTTCTCGTATCTTTGAGAAGCGTCGGGCTTCTTGCTTTACTAATCCAGATTTAAAAGATTTTTTAGAGGGAAATGGTACTAAAAGCATAGAGTTTATAGGGGTAGATGGCAATGGCTGTGTTAAGGCTTCCGTTTTGGCGGCTATCAAGGAGAACTATCAGGTTTCCGTAGATTTGTCCGCTGTCGGAGTTGCCAACCAGAGGAAATTTCAAAAAACATTGCATAAGTGGCACTCTGCTGGAGTAAGCGTAGAAGGAGAATTATCATAGCTAAGAAAAAATCAACTTTTGTTTGTCGAGAATGTGGCTACAATTCACCCAAATATCTAGGGCGTTGTCCCAACTGTTCTTCTTGGTCCTCTTTTGAGGAAGAAGTTGAGGTGCAGGAGGTAAAAAATGCTCGTGTCAGTTTAACGGGTGAAAAGTCTAAACCTACTAAATTAAAAGAAGTCTCTTCAATTAATTATGCCCGCATAAAGACTGACATGGACGAGTTTAACCGTGTTTTAGGTGGCGGTGTGGTTCCGGGTAGTCTGGTTCTTATTGGAGGAGATCCAGGGATAGGGAAATCGACTCTTCTCTTACAAGTGTCAACACAGCTGGCTAACAAGGGAACTGTCCTCTATGTTTCTGGGGAAGAATCTGCCGAGCAAATCAAATTGCGGAGCGAACGTTTAGGTGATATTGATAACGAATTTTATCTTTATGCTGAGACTAATATGCAAGCCGTTCGCAGCCAAGTAGAGGCTATAAAACCCGATTTTCTCATTATCGACTCTATTCAGACCATCATGAGTCCAGAGATTTCTGGCGTTCAAGGTTCTGTATCTCAGGTTCGTGAAGTCACTGCTGAACTTATGCAGATTGCCAAAACCAATAACATCGCCACATTTATTGTTGGGCATGTGACCAAGGAGGGACAACTGGCTGGACCACGTATGTTGGAACACATGGTGGATACTGTGCTCTATTTTGAGGGAGAACGTCATCATACCTTCCGTATTTTGCGAGCAGTCAAAAACCGTTTTGGTTCAACTAATGAGATTGGGATTTTTGAGATGCAGTCTGGTGGTTTGGTAGAAGTGCTAAATCCTAGCCAAGTTTTCTTAGAGGAACGCCTAGACGGAGCCACAGGTTCTGCCATTGTTGTAACAATGGAAGGTAGCAGACCTATCTTAGCTGAAGTTCAAGCCTTGGTGACCCCAACCGTCTTTGGTAATGCCAAGCGGACAACAACAGGACTGGATTTTAACCGCGTCAGCCTCATTATGGCTGTTTTAGAGAAACGTTGTGGCCTTCTTCTCCAAAATCAAGATGCTTATTTAAAATCAGCTGGTGGTGTCAAATTGGACGAGCCGGCTATTGACCTTGCTGTCGCTGTTGCTATTGCTTCTAGTTACAAGGAGCTTCCAACCAATCCACAAGAAGCCTTTATAGGAGAAATTGGCTTGACTGGAGAGATTCGCCGAGTAACTCGCATTGAACAGCGTATTAATGAAGCTGCTAAACTAGGTTTTACTAAGATTTATGCTCCGAAGAATTCTCTTCATGGTATGAAAATTCCAGAAGGTATCCAGGTGGTTGGCGTTACGACAGTGGGAGAAGTACTCAAAAAAGTCTTTTCTTAGAAAGTGATAGAAGGTCATTTTGGAAACGCTTGCAAAATTATATCTCCAATGCTATACTTTTCATAAGGATAGGGAGGTATTTATTATGCAATTTTTCACAGACAGCAACATGCAATTCCCTTTAGTAGAGTTATCTCTCAATCAAGGTGAAACAGTCTTTATCCAGCGTGGCAGCATGGTATACCACACACCTAATGTGACACTGAGTACCAAATTAAATGCCAGCGGATCAGGTCTAGGTCGCTTTGTAAAGGCTGTTGGGCGTTCAATGGTTTCGGGTGAAAGTAGCTTTATTACTCAGGTTGTCTCACAGTCCAATAACGGTTATATAGCCTTGGCCCCTGATTCTCCAGGTCAGGTGATTCCACTTTATTTAGGTGAAAAACAGTACCGACTAAATGACGGTGCCTTTCTAGCACTTGATGGCACAGCTTACTATACAATGGAACTCCAGTCTGTTGGTAAGGCTATTTTTGGTGGTCAGGGTGGTTTCTTTGTGATGACAACCCAAGGCCAAGGAACACTCTTGGCAAATGCCTACGGTTCTATTAAAAAAATTGAGCTAAACAACCAAGAAGTGACTATTGATAATGCTCATGTCGTTGCCTGGAGTCAGACACTTGATTACAATATTCACTTGGAAAATGGTTTCTGGCAGTCTATTGGGACAGGAGAGGGTGTTGTGAATACCTTTAGAGGAACAGGTGAAATTTATGTTCAAAGTCTCAATCTTCAAACCTTTGCAGGCTTGCTTAATAGATACTTACCAAAACGTTCATAGTATAAATTGAAGGAGAGTGGATGCTTGTTAGCATCTATTCTCCTTTTTATATTGCGAACTCAATAGCTGACAAGTTAATAAAAAGATGATAAGATAGTGTTTAAATAATTTGATAGTCAAATTATTTTCTTCATTAGAAAGTGAGTTATTATGTCTTATTTTGAAAACTTTCTCAATGCCAACAAAGCCTATGTTGATCTCCACGGGACAGCCCATCTTCCCTTGAAACCAAAGACTAAGGTGGCTATTGTGACTTGTATGGATTCACGCCTTCACGTTGCCCAGGCCTTGGGGTTGGCCCTAGGTGACGCTCATATTTTGCGTAATGCGGGTGGTCGTGTAACGGAAGATATGATTCGTTCTTTGGTCATTTCTCAACAACAGATGGGGACACGAGAAATCGTAGTTCTTCACCATACAGATTGTGGTGCTCAGACCTTTAAGAACGACGAGTTTACCGCCTATCTCAATAAGGAACTTGGTGTTGATGTTTCTGATCAAGATTTTCTTCCATTCACAGATGTAGAAGAGAGTGTTCGTGAAGATATGGCTATTCTTCGTCAGTCACCGCTTATCCCTGAGGATGTTATCATCTCCGGTGCGGTTTATGATGTAGATACTGGTCGAATGACTCAAGTTTATCCCTAATACCGAAAAGTTTAGCAGGCATGATTGCCTGCTTTTTTCATGGTTTGACATAAAAAAACTCAGCATAAAATATAAATGCTGAGTTAATCTAGTTTTTAAGAAACGATAAAAATGAGAATCACAGTCCCTAAATAGAAAAGACTGGTGATAAAAAAGCTGATACGCCAGAATAACTTAAGAAAACGTTTAAACTTGAAAGATTGTGTTTTTCTTAGCATCTGAATTGTGATAATGATAGCCACCAAGGATAATAAGATAGTGATGTAAGGCAAAAAGCTATGGGTGAAGAAACGGGCTGACACAGCAACCACCTCAATAAAATAAAGAGGGAAGGTAAGGTCAGCAAAATTAAGCCCGAGGTATTTTAAACTGAAGAAGCGGTGGATAATAAAAGCAAAGATAGGTGTTAAAATCAAAAATGCTATAGCAAAGAATTTATATAGAATCATAAGTCTATTTTACCTCGAAAAGTCCTTTATGTAAATTTTTTCCTAAACTTAATAAGAAATTCTTGCATCTAAAAAGAATTTCTGTATAATAGATAAGGTATGTAAAAACATACTTGTGGGAGGTAACAAAACTTACTTACCGCCAAAACCACAATAGGAGGAAATTACAAAATGGCTAAAAAAGTCGAAAACATCGTAAAACTTCAGATTCCTGCTGGTAAAGCGACTCCAGCTCCACCAGTTGGACCAGCTCTTGGTCAAGCCGGAATCAACATCATGGGATTCACTAAAGAGTTTAACGCTCGTACAGCTGACCAAGCTGGTATGATTATCCCAGTTGTTATCTCTGTGTATGAAGATAAATCATTTGATTTCATCACTAAAACACCACCAGCTGCTGTTCTTTTGAAAAAAGCTGCAGGTGTTGAAAAAGGTTCAGGTACTCCAAACTCAGTTAAAGTTGCTTCAGTAACTCGTGCACAAGTACAAGAAATTGCTGAAACTAAAATGCCTGACTTGAACGCTGCAAACATCGAATCAGCTATGCGTATGATCGAAGGTACTGCACGTTCAATGGGATTCACTGTTACTGACTAATTCAGTTAACAAGAAAACCACAGACGTCGTCTCACTTCGCTGAGTGACGTGGAAGATGAAAGTCGTTATGACCACATTACACAAGGAGAAATAATTAACATGGCTAAAAAAAGCAAACAAATGCGTGCTGCTCTTGAGAAAATCGACAGCACAAAAGCTTACAGCGTAGAAGAAGCTGTAGCTCTTGCACAAGAAACTAACTTCGCAAAATTCGATGCTACTGTTGAAGTATCATACAACCTTAACATCGACGTTAAGAAAGCTGACCAACAAATCCGTGGAGCAATGGTATTGCCAAACGGTACTGGTAAAACTCAACGCGTTCTTGTATTTGCTCGTGGTGCTAAAGCTGAAGAAGCTAAAGCAGCAGGTGCTGACTTCGTTGGTGAAGACGAACTCGTTGCTAAAATCAACGGTGGATGGCTTGACTTTGACGTTGTTGTTGCAACACCAGATATGATGGCAATCGTTGGTCGTCTTGGACGTGTCCTTGGACCACGTAACTTGATGCCAAACCCTAAAACTGGTACAGTAACTATGGACGTTGCTAAAGCAGTTGAAGAGTCTAAAGGTGGTAAAATCACTTACCGTGCTGATAAAGCAGGTAACGTACAAGCTATCATCGGTAAAGTTTCATTCGAAACTGAAAAATTGGTTGAAAACTTCAAAGCATTTAACGATGCAATCCAAAAAGCTAAACCAGCTACAGCGAAAGGTACTTACATCACAAACCTTTCAATCACTACTACACAAGGTGCTGGTATCAAAGTTGATCCTAACTCATTGTAAGAGTAGTAAAAAACCTATCTTCGGATAGGTTTTTTTCTTACTCTAGACACGAAATTTGAGTAGAAAATAAAAAATATTCAGAAAGTAGTGCTGCTTTTTCGAATTTATGGTATAATTTAAGCGTATACACATAATTATTGATTTTGAACTTTTTACGTTGCGAATTAAGGAGGCAATGAATGAAAAAGAGTAAGGTATTTTTACTAGCAACCGTAGGCCTGTTATCTGTAGGTGTTTTAACGGCTTGCTCGTCATCAAGTAAGACGTCTGGTAAGACTTATAATTATGTTTACGGTGGCGATCCTGCAACCCTAGACTATGTTTCTACAAATAAGAAAAACATGACGACAGCCGTTAGTAACGGTGTTGATGGTTTGTTTGAAAATGACCAATATGGGAATCTAAAACCTTCTGTCGCTGAAAACTGGTCTGTTTCTCAAGATGGTTTGACATATACTTACAAGATTCGTAAGGGTGTCAAATGGTACACTTCAGACGGTGAAGAATATGCCAATGTAACAGCTAAAGACTTTGTAACAGGTCTTAAGCATGCTGCTGATACTAATTCTGAAGCGATTTATTTGCTACAAAACTCAGTTAAGGGCTTGAATGATTACCTTTCAGGTGCCAACAAGGACTTCTCAAATGTTGGTATCAAAGCAGTTGATGATTACACTTTGCAATATACGCTTAGCCAACCAGAACCTTACTGGAATTCAAAATTGACCTACTCTGTTACTTGGCCTGTTAATGAAGATTTCTTGAAATCTAAAGGTAAAGACTTTGGTAAGTCAACAGACCCAACATCTATTCTTTATAACGGTCCATATCTTCTTAAATCTTTGACAACGAAATCTTCTATTGAGTTCACCAAGAATGAAAACTACTGGGATAAGGATAATGTCTATTTTGATACAGTTAAATTGACTTACGATGATGGTACAGACCAAGAATCCTTGGAACGTAACTTCACTGATGGAGTCTATAACTTAGCTCGTCTATACCCAACTAGCTCAAACTATTCTAAAGTTGAAAAACAGTACAAAGACAATATTTTCTATACACAACCTGGAGCAGCTGTAGAAGGTGTCGGTATTAATATCGATCGTCAAACTTATGACCATACATCTAAAGAAAATGATCAACAAAAGACATCAACTAAGACAGCTCTTCTTAACAAAGATTTCCGTCAAGCATTAGGTTTTGCCATTGACCGTACAAATTACGCCGCACAACTTAACGGTAAAGAGGGTGGTAGTACTGCCGTTCGTAATATCTATGTTAAACCAGACTTTGTTCAAGCAGATGGTAAGGATTTCGGAACAATGGTAATGGATCAACTTCCAGCTTATGGTGATGAGTGGTCTGGTGTGAATCTTGCAGATAGTCAAGATGGTCTTTATAATCCAGAAAAAGCTAAGGCTGAATTTGCTAAAGCCAAAGAAGCTCTTCAAGCAGAAGGGGTTCAGTTCCCAATCCATTTGGATGTTCCTGTCAATCAGTCAAATAAAATCTTTGTGAACCAAGTGCAGTCACTTAAACAATCTATTGAATCAGCTCTTGGAAAAGATAATGTTGTACTTGATCTTCACCAATTGTCAACTGATGATTTCTATAACATTACCTACTCTGCTTCAAATGCAGCGGCAGAGGATTGGGATTTGTCAGTAGGTGTGGCTTGGGAGCCTGATTACCTTGATCCATCAACTTATCTTGATGTTTTGAAGACTACAAATAGTGAAAATACTAAATCTTTCATGGGTTATGACGATCCAAATAGTCAAGCGGTTGAAAAAGTAGGTCTTAAAGAATATGACCAATTGGTTGATGATGCTTCTAAGGAAACAACAGACTTGACGGCTCGTTATGAAAAATATGCAAAAGCTCAGGCATGGTTGACGGATAGTGCACTTTATATCCCAACGACTACTTATAACGGTGCAGCCGCTGTAGTTTCTCGTATTAAGCCATTCTCAGGTGCTTATGCTCAAGCTGGTGATAAAGGTTCTACATACTACTTCAAGTATCTTAAATCTCAAGATGATATTGTGACTAAGAAACAATACGATTCAGCTTATAAAGATTGGCTTAAAGAAAGAGCGAAATCTAATGACAAAGCTCAAAAAGATCTTGCCAAACACGTTAAGTAATCTATCGAAAACGTCTACCTTTAGGTAGTCGTTTTTTTAACAAAATTTCTCGAACCACCCCTAGATTGTGATATAATAAGAAAGATTGGTACTCGCTTCTAGATTTTTATTTGGAAAGTTTGGGGGATAGAGTTGCCTACTGGTACTTATCATCTTAAGGTTAGTCCTAAGGAAGGGACTTTAGGCTCAATAGGTATCCAAAGACTGAAGAATGAAACAAAAAAAGGAGATTTATCTTGGCTAAAGATATCCGCGTTCGTTACGCACCAAGTCCAACAGGGCTTCTACACATTGGTAATGCTCGTACAGCATTGTTTAACTACCTTTATGCACGTCATCATGGTGGTACATTCATTATCCGTATTGAAGATACTGACCGTAAACGTCACGTTGAAGATGGTGAGCGTTCACAGCTTGATAACTTGCGTTGGTTGGGAATTGACTGGGATGAAAGTCCTGAAACACACGAAAACTATCGTCAATCAGAACGTTTACCGCTTTACCAAAAATATATTGATCAACTTTTGGCAGAAGGTAAAGCCTATAAGTCATACGTAACTGAAGAAGAGTTAGCTGCAGAGCGTGAACGTCAAGAAGCAGCTGGTGAAACTCCTCGTTACATTAACGAGTTCCTTGGCATGACTGAAGAAGAAAAAGCTGCCTACATCGCAGAACGTGAAGCGGCAGGTATTGTACCTACAGTTCGTTTGGCGGTTAATGAGTCAGGGATTTATAAATGGCATGATATCGTTAAGGGAGATATCGAATTTGAAGGTGGTAATATCGGTGGTGATTGGGTTATCCAGAAGAAAGATGGATACCCAACTTACAACTTTGCGGTAGTTGTTGATGACCACGATATGCAAATTTCACACGTTATCCGTGGAGATGATCATATTGCCAATACACCAAAACAACTCATGGTTTATGAAGCCCTTGGTTGGGAAGCCCCTGAGTTTGGACACATGACCCTTATCATCAATTCTGAAACTGGTAAGAAGTTGTCTAAACGTGATACTAACACCCTTCAATTTATCGAAGATTACCGTAAAAAAGGTTACCTTCCAGAAGCAGTCTTTAACTTCATTGCTCTTCTTGGTTGGAATCCTGGCGGTGAAGACGAAATCTTTTCTCGTGAAGAACTCATTAAACTTTTTGATGAAAACCGTCTAAGCAAGTCACCAGCGGCCTTTGACCAGAAAAAATTGGACTGGATGAGTAACGACTACATTAAGAATGCAGATTTCGATAAGGTCTTTGCTCTTTGCAAACCTTTCTTGGAAGAAGCTGGTCGTTTGACAGATAAAGCTGAAAAATTAGTGGAACTCTACAAACCACAAATGACAGCAGCAGAAGAAATTGTCCCTCTTACAGATCTCTTCTTTGAAGATTTCCCAGAACTGACAGAGGCTGAAAAAGAAGTTATGGCTGGTGAAACAGTACCAACAGTACTTAAAGCCTTTAAAGCCAAACTTGAAGCTATGTCTGATGATGAGTTTGTTGTTGAAAATATTTTCCCACAAATTAAGGCTGTTCAAAAAGAAACAGGAATCAAAGGGAAAAATCTCTTCATGCCAATTCGTATTGCTGTTTCAGGAGAAATGCACGGTCCAGAATTGCCAGATACTATTTTCTTGCTCGGACGTGAAAAGTCAATCAAACATATTGATCAAGTTCTTGCAACACTATAAAAACAAACCCAACAATTGTTGGGTTTTCGAATGCACATAAGCGATATGTCAATGATTATATGATAATTGCTAATCCTACTTTTGTAATATAATGATGATATTTCGTAACCATATCATCATTTTCAAAACTTTAAATTAGTTTTATAATAGATTGGTAATAAAAATTAGGGAGGAGTGAGCATTATGAGAAGATTTGGTTGGTATTTCTACTACGTTATCGGCATGTACCCATAAAAAGAGGTAATGAGTCAGTTGAAGAGCTTGGTTTTTCTAAGCTCTTTTTTATGTTTATGAAAAGTAAGGGATATGTGGGGTCGTCTGATGTTAGATTGTTCTCAATCAGGAAAAAATAGCTTTATATTTTTAGCTTTTTCTAATAGGAGTGACGCTAAATTATATATTTATGTTACAATAAAGTAGGTTGATTTTGAAAGGAAGGGGGGAGTCTAGAGATGATCGTTTTATTTACGGTTCTACGTCTATTGGCTATTTTAATTGTTAGTCACGATATGTCAGGTTTGCTCAAAACTTGGAAGAGTAAATGCTGGTTTATCGCAGGGAGTCTCTTGCTCTCTCTATTTGTTGGAGGCATTACAGGGTCGCTCTTAGCACTTTTGTTCTGCTATCTTTTCTTAAATAAAATATCAAGTAGTGAAAAGAATTCTTTTCTTTTCACCTTTTTGCCGTGGGTTTTTGTTGAAGTCACCTCGAAGCTGCTTCAACTTTACTTTTTCCCATGGATTTTTCAAATTAATTATTTACAGGTCAAAGACACCCCAGTACTCATTGCTTTGTCTTATCTCTTGATTTACCCAATTTTTCATCTGATTGTCAAAGTGTTCTTTATTGACTTTGGTGCTCTCAATGTTATGGGAAATAACCATATTTACCAAGTTAGACAACGCTTATTGGTTGGGGTGACTCTGGCTTATATTATTTTATCTTTAATTATTTTCTATGCCAGTAACATCTTTCCTTACACAGGGCTCTTTATTTATTTAGCAGGCAGTATTACGGTTGTCTACTCCATCCTCTTTATTTTGCTCTTTGCTCAGCTTAATATTTATTCTAAGAGAAGAGTGAAGGATCAGTTGGCTGAAGAAATGGCTAGACACGAGGAAAGTTTAGAAGAATATAGTCACCGTTTAGAAAAACTTTATAATGATATTTCTCAGGTGAAGAAGGATTATCTCGAAGGGCTTAAGACAATGGAGGTTAGTATCCAACGTCGAGACTTACCTGCTTTGAAACAAGAGTATGCAGAACTTTTAGAGAAATCTGGTAATAGCTTAACGTTGTCAAATTATGAATTATCACGTTTGATCAACTTAGAAATCACATCTCTCAAGAGTCTCTTTTCTGCTAAAGTGCTTGAGGCAGAGAACTTAGGAATTAAGGTTAACTTGGAGTTGCCAGATGTCATATCGTCAACTCAGATAGAGGCCTTAGATTTGGTTGTGATTTCTTCTGTCTTCTTAAATAATGCTATTGAGTCGGCGGTGGATTCTGAAGATCCTACTTTAACTATATCTTTCTTTAAAAATCAAGGTTATCTTATCTTGGTTATTGACAATACAACCAGAGAAGAACGTATTCCTGTGTCAAGGATTTTTGATGAAGGGGTTTCTAGCAAAGGTGAAGGCCGAGGGCTTGGTTTGTCTAAGGTCGCAGATATACTTAATCGCTATCCAAAAGTAAATCTTGAGACTCGTAGTTGTGACCATCATTTTACACAGGTCCTATCTTTTCAGGATAATTGATAAATCAAAGATACTATTTGTGGAGGATAGGATGAGGGAAATAGAAAGGGGGAAAGCATATGCAACTTGCGATTGATGGCCTTATTGCTTTGGTTGTTGTCGTTTCACATCTTGTGATTTTAGCTAGAATGGCTTATCTAGATGTTTTTACTTACCGTTACATTCCTTATGTAATCGTAGTAACTGCCGTTAAGTGGTTAGCCAAGGTGCTATGGCAAATTGACATTCCAGATGCAATCTATCTCCTAGTCTTTATTTTTATTGAAAAACCTCAGGCTCTACGAGAAGAAAAGTATTTTTATGCTTTCTTTTCCCCTGTCTTTTGGACTCTGATTACAAGTTTCTTTAGTTTTTATCTTTTCCGAGTTTTCTTTAATAAGCCGGTCGAGTTGGTTCCAAACCATTTAGGAATCCTGGCTGTAGATAGTGTTGTTCTTCCTTTCTTTCTAGGCTTGCAAAAAATGTTCGGTTTAGATAGCTTTTTCCAGGAACCCTATCAGGACTTGCAGGATAAATATAAGAGCATGCTCTTGCAAGTTGATTATATTTTAATTATCAGTTATCTTCTTATCCTCTTTAAGCAGGAGATATTCTCCTTGCTTCTTAGTCAGACCTATCTCCCAGGTTACCCTCAAATTTATATTTGGGTTGGTTTCCTTATACACATGTATATTCTTGTTCGTTTTGTTTCCTACGGTAAAGACGTACGTGATAGCAAAATTCTCAGAGAACAAGAGGAGCACTTGAGGAGTCTGGAAGCTTATAATGAAAAAATCGAAACTGCCTATAAGAGTGTACGTTCGTTTAAACATGATTATGAAAACATACTCATTAGTATGCAGACAAGTATTGATAGTGGGGATTTTGACCTTATTGAACAAACCTATCAAGATATTTTGAAAAAGGCAGGTCAAGAACTCATTGAAGAAGATGACGAAAATGTCTCTTGAGTATAAACAGGAAATATTATCATGAACTTACAGCTTTGGACCATGGTATCCCTTGAAAATAGTATTATTCAGATTATTAGTTTTCATATTACCTGGTTTATTTATAAAAAACTAACAAGGAGCACATTAGCTTACTGGAAAGTATTTTGTCTAAGTCTCTTAGGTATAGTGGTATCACTTGGTAAGGGTGATGGCTTCTATTATCAAGTTGTTATCTTTTTAGCTTTGGCCTTAAAGGAACGTCGGGAACATCGTTTGACGATCTGGGCAAGCCTCTTTTTTGGAGCTTTCTCGGTTATTTTTACAGATTTATTTGCGACTTTTACTCCATATTATGTATTCAATAATCTGTTTACAAATATGACTTTGAGTGAGATTCAAGAAAACTTCTTCCTCAAATTGTTATCGTTTGTACTGATTTATCCATTCTTTCTCTATATCAATTACCTTTCCAGTTCAGATGTTGATAAGGTCAAGGAATTGATTTATTCACGTGGTCGTGAACGTCTGTTGATAGCCGTTGATCTGACCTTTGCACTCTACATTACTTGTAGTACTCTTTTGGTATCAACAGGTAGTGATGTGGGAGGGCCAATTTTTATTGCAATGGCAGTTTATCTCCTAATGGTAACAACCTTGAACCGCTATTCTCATAAATTTGTCAGAGAACGTAGTAAGGAAGCTGTGGAGACTTATGTCTATAACTTGGAAGTCTATAATAAACATATTGAGGATCTTTTTACAAAAGTAAAACCTATTGAAAAAGATTTTGAGAGTCTTTTGGTAGCTCTTGAGACTCCATTGGCTAAAAATCAATTATCAGAGGTTTTATCCGTTTATCATGAGCATTTGAATCATCTTAAACTTGATAATTTGGACTTAAATGATAAGTTGGCTCCTCTGTTTGAGATTCCTTATCCGGTATTAAGAAGTTGGATTGTAAACCAAATCATTCCTTTGGAACAAAAAGGTATCACCGTTAGGTTGGATGTCAATGTTGATGCTTATCCTAACAATTTAAATATTGCAGTTCTTATTGGAGTTTTAGAACGTTGCATGAACTTAGCTGAAAAACTTTGGGCCAAGGAGCCGGAGACAGATATTGGTTTCCTTATTCAACAGAATGAGGATGGTAATCTCAGCTTTATTCTTGAGAATACCAATCAGGAAGCTGATCCGAAACTCGATGATAGTCTGGCTATTAGTCGTGATTTTGCCCAGTTTTGCTGGTCAAACGGTATCGGTTTAACAAATAAAAAAGAATTATTTAAAACCTATCAAATTGTCACGGTAGGACTATAATCGTAGAAAGGAGAGGGACAACTATGCTGGGTAACATCCTATTTCAAATTTTGATGTTTATCATTATTTGGGATATCTACTTACGTATTGGTGGACAAAACACTAATCTTAAAAATCGTATACTTTATTTGTTATTTGATGTTGCTCTATGCATTTGGGGACAACTCATTGGACGCTATATAGGCATAGTACCTCCCTTAGTAGCCATTGTAACATTGACATTTAGTTACCAATTGAATAAAAGTGTCACCTCTGTAGAGCGCTTTTTTCTAGGTTTTTACCCGGTGGTACTAGTCGATTTGGCAAGACGTTTTTTGGCTACCTTCTTCTTTCCACCGATACTTGGTATAACTGTTGACACTTTAAACACTAATATTTGGTGGTCTATGGTACCACTTTCCTTCGTCATGTTGACGGTCAGAATAGTAGATTTTATTTTACGTCTAGATTTTACAGATATCTTGAAAGTTGCTGCCCAACAAGAAAAAAAGAACCGTCTGGGTTTGGTCAACATGCTTCTTTTACTTTATTATTTAGTTATCTTTTTAGTGTCGACATTTGATACTTATTTCCCAGAGTTACATCTTGAGAGTAGATTTAGGTTGCCATTAGTAATGGGATATCTCTATTTACTCCTCTTTGTACTTGGTGCTGTAAACCAGTTTGCTAAGGAAAAAATAGAGCAGGATTTAGCGATGAAGCAAGCCAACTATCTTGATGATTTGAAGCGTGAGAATACCAGGGTAGAAGGTTTGTATAGAGACTTGATGCATGTTCGCTCTAACTATAATTTCCTACTTAATAATCTGAGAGATATCGAAAGAACAGGGGATATTCGTTCTTATAAAAAAGATTTGGTTGATCTTTATGTCAATCGAGATCAGCATAGTTTTTCAACTCAGGTCACAGATTTGGATAATATCCAAAATCCAAGTATTCATAGTCTACTTTCATCAAAATATCATGAAGCTCAGATGCATCGCCTCAATATTCATGCAGAGATTCCAGATCCAGTGATTCATAACTATCTAACTGATTTAGATTTAGCTGTTGTTTTGGGTCACCTCATGGATAATGCTATTGATGGTGCTCGTAAAGCCAGTGAAGGTTTTATTAGTCTGGCCTATTTTGATGAAGAGGATTGCCAGAGTTTTATTATTGAAAGTACAATTGCAGACGAGCAAATGCCACTTTCGATGATGAGTACCCGGCTTTCTCATCCTGAGGGTGGTATAGGTGTTAATGCTGTTCAAGATATCTTGGAACGTTATCCGAACACTTCCTTTTCTGTCCGTAGTCAGAATCATAAAATGATGCAAATACTAGAAATGAGGCCCTAATATGAATATATACATTTTAGAAGATGACTTAATGCAGCAAACACGCATTAGCGACATCATCCGAGAATTGGTTTCAGAGGGCACGTTTTCCGTACGAAAACTTGAAGTTTTTTCTAAACCTCACAAACTATTGTCCAGTATCAACGAGAAGGGCAACCATCAGGTTTTCCTTTTAGATATCGATATTGATGGTGAGCGAAAGAAGGGGCTAGAAGTCGCCTCAGAAATTCGCCAACAAGATGCTAATGCAGTTATTATTTTTGTAACAACTCACTCAGAGTTTGCACCGATCAGTTTTAAATACAAGGTTTCTGCACTAGATTTCATTGATAAGACAGTTTCTAATGCAGAATTCAAACAACAACTAAAACAAACATTGACTTTTGTGAACCAAAAAGTTGGAGATGTGGATGATGATGAGATATTTGTGTTTGAAACCGCTCAGTCTCGGATCCAAGTCCCTATGAGAGATATTTATTATTTTGCGACTGCTGTGACACCTCATAAGGTGATGCTAATTACCAAAACAGAGCGTCTGGAGTTTTATGCCAATCTTGGAGATATTACTTCGGTAAATAAAAAACTCTTTTCTTGTCATCGCTCCTTTTTAGTTAATTTGGATAACATATCTCGTATTGATAAGACTCAGTTGATGATTTACTTTGAAAATGGCGATTCTTGTCCAGTTTCACGTTTGAAAATGAAGGCCCTGCTTAAAAAATGGTCAGAGGTAAAAGAACATTAGTCGATGACTAATGTTCTTTTTAGTCTAAAAAAGCATGTGTTTATTTCATAGGTGATTGATAATCTTATAAGTGAACAAATTCTGTAAAAACACAAAATAGATGTCCTTTAGTGATGAAATTTAGAGATTTATAAAAAAATGACTAAAAAAAATGCAGTTCAGGATGAAAAAACGACATTCTATGAAATCGTATAGACAATTAAATTGAAAAAAGTTATTATATAATCAAGATATGTGATTCGGAAATGAGACATCGTCAATCTTATTGAAATCTACATACACTTTATGAAAATAAATAATGTACTTTTATATAACTTTTTCCTAATCCCCATTTTTTATTGGCCGCTCGTCCAATTACATATCTTTTTTATAGAAATTAATAGGCTTGAGAAATCAAGCCGTTTTTTTTTGTTTTTAAGGGCATTAGTGCAGATTAGGATAAAAAATACATTCTGTGAGTGAAATTCGACATTTTAGGAAATCAAGATATACATTTGGGGATTGCATGCTATAATGTAATCAAGGTTAGAGAGCAAGAAGAATGTATGGTTTAAGTTAGTCCCTTAAACATAATAATTTCCCTCATTCATTCTATCTAAAATTGCTGTTGTGTTCTCTACCGATGATGCTGTTGTTCAAAAGGTCTGTACTTTGTACAGGCCTTTTGGCATTTTAGAAGATAAATAGTTAAAGATGCTTTTGAATCTATTGGTATAGTTTCAAAAGTGTTTTTTTATTTTTCATCACCTCTTGCATAAAATTGAATAAAAATTAAGAATTAAGCACTTTTTAGGTCAAAAGAATAAATAAAAACAAACAAAAGCTAAATAAATATAAAAAAATAACAAAAAAGTGTTGACAAGTGAATAAATATGCAATATAATTAATCTCGTAAGGTTGATAGAGATAGCAACCACAAGAAAATATAAGAAAAGAGAAAAATATTATGTCAAAAGAGAAAGTTATCCTTGCCTATTCGGGAGGTCTTGATACCTCAGTCGCTATTACTTGGCTTAAAAAAGATTACGATGTTATCGCTGTTTGTATGGACGTCGGCGAAGGTAAAGACCTTGAGTTTATCCATGACAAGGCTTTGACGGTTGGAGCTGTAGAATCTTATGTACTTGATGTCAAAGATGAGTTTGCTGAAGATTATGTGCTTCCAGCACTTCAAGCTCACGCTTACTATGAACAAAAATATCCTTTGGTTTCAGCGCTTAGTCGTCCAATTATTGCTAAAAAATTGGTTGAGATTGCTCATAAAACAGGAGCAACGACTATCGCTCACGGTTGTACTGGTAAAGGTAATGACCAAGTTCGTTTCGAAGTTGCCATTGCTGCCCTAGATCCAAGTCTTAAAGTAGTAGCGCCAGTACGTGAATGGAAATGGTCTCGTGAGGAAGAAATTGAGTATGCTAAGGCTAATGGTGTTCCAGTTCCAGCAGACCTTGATAATCCTTACTCAGTCGATCAAAACCTTTGGGGACGTGCTAACGAGTGTGGTGTTCTTGAAAATCCTTGGAATCAAGCTCCAGAAGAAGCTTTTGGGATTACCAATTCACCAGAGTCTGCGCCAGATGAAGCTGAATATGTCGATGTAACCTTTAAAGAAGGGAAACCAGTTGCTCTTAACGGTAAAGAAATGAAATTGGCTGACCTTATCCAAGAAATGAATGTTATTGCTGGTAAGCATGGCGTCGGACGTATCGACCACGTTGAGAACCGTCTTGTAGGTATCAAATCTCGTGAAATTTATGAATGTCCAGGAGCTATCGCCCTTTTGACAGCTCATAAAGAAATTGAGGACTTAACTTTGGTACGTGAAGTTTCTCACTTTAAACCAATTCTTGAAAATGAATTGTCAAACCTTATCTACAATGCTTTGTGGTTTAGCCCAGCAACACAAGCTATCATTGCTTATATTAAGGAAACACAAAAAGTTGTTAATGGTATCGCTAAAGTTAAGCTTTACAAAGGGCATGCTCAAGTAGTAGCACGTCAATCAGCTAATTCATTGTATGATGAAAACTTGGCTACTTACACATCAGCTGACAGCTTTGATCAGGATGCTGCAATTGGATTTATCAAGCTTTGGGGTCTTCCAACTCAGGTTAATTCACAAGTTAACCATCCATTTGACAATTAATGACAGATTACATAAGAAAAGTAGACTATTAGAAGAAAAACGCTTCTTATCAGATAAAAGTGGACAGAGAGCCACATCTGATACTCTTTTCTTATAACTTATATTATTATCGTTAAGGCGTTCTGAGAGGCGTCACGAGCCTAAATAAACTACGACAGAGATCGGGTTTTAGGAAAACAAGTGTCCAGAGAGACAAATTAAGCTAGACAAATACTATCTAGCTTTTTTCATTTAAGTTATTGTGACCAAAGAGGTCGTTGCTTGTTATAAGTATTAAGAAAGGATGGAAGATTATCCCAGTGTGGGGTAATCTTCAAAATAAAACTATGGCAGAAAATCATAAACTATGGGGCGGTCGGTTCGAAGCTAGTCTTGAAAAATGGGTAGAAGAATTTGGTGCTTCAATCTCATTTGACCAAAAGATGGCAGAGTTTGATTTGAAAGGGTCTATTGCCCATGTTACGATGCTTGGTGAGACAGGAATTATTACCAAAGAGGAAGCATTGCAAATTAAACAGGGCTTGGAAGAACTGCTTGAGGAATATAAGGCTGGTAAACTAGAATTTGATGTTTCCAATGAAGATATCCATATGAATATGGAGAGTCTTTTAACGGCTAAAATTGGACCAGTAGCAGGAAAACTTCATACAGCACGTTCACGTAACGACCAAGTGGCAACGGATATGCACTTGTATCTAAAAGCCAAACTAGTGGAAGTTATTGAGAAGCTTGATAATTTACGTGGTACTTTGGTCAATCTAGCAGACAAACATACCTACACGATTATGCCAGGCTACACCCACTTGCAGCATGCACAACCGATTTCTTTTGGTCACCACTTGATGGCTTATTACAACATGTTTACACGTGATGCCGAACGTTTTGAATTTAATATCAAGCATACGGATATCTCTCCACTCGGAGCTGCTGCTCTAGCCGGAACAACTTTCCCAATTGATCGTAATATGACATCTGACTTAATGGGCTTTGCAAAACCATATAGCAATTCCTTGGATGCTGTTTCCGATCGTGACTTTATTCTCGAATTCTTGTCAAACTCAAGTATTCTCATGATGCATATGACACGTATTTGTGAAGAAATCATTAACTGGTGTTCTAACGAGTTTAAGTTTGTAACTCTATCTGATACTTTTTCAACAGGCTCTTCCATTATGCCTCAAAAGAAAAACCCAGATATGGCAGAACTAATTCGTGGGAAATCAGGTCGTGTCTATGGCAACTTGATTGGATTGTTGACCGTGATGAAGTCATTACCTTTGGCCTACAATAAAGATCTCCAGGAAGATAAAGAGGGTATGTTTGATACGGTAGAGACGATTACTGTCGCTATTGATATTCTCGCAGGCATGCTCAATACAATGACTGTTAACGACAAACATATGGCAGAGTCAACAGAGAAAGATTTTTCAAATGCTACAGAGTTGGCTGATTATCTTGCATCTAAAGGCCTACCATTCCGTGAAGCACATGAGATTGTTGGAAAACTTGTCCTTGAGTGTACCAAAGCTGGTTATTACCTTCAGGATGTTCCTCTCGAACGTTATCAAGAAGTTTCAGATTTAATTGAAGAGGACATCTATGAGACACTTAAATCTCATACAGCTGTTGAACGTCGTCATTCCCTTGGTGGAACTGGTTTTGACCAGGTTAAATGGCAAATCAAAGAAGCTCAAAAAGCTCTAAAAAAATAAGTCTCTAAGGCCCTAACCATAAGGTTTTGGGCTTTTTTGCTATTTATGATATAATAGTACTAATTTTGAGTTTGGAGTCGCATTTTGAAAAAATCTTATCGCGTTAAGAAAGAGAAAGACTTTAAAGCATTATTTGATGCAGGGCACAGTGTTGCTAATCGGAAATTTGTTGTCTACTGTCTGGATCGTGATCTGCCTCATTTTAGAGTGGGTTTGTCAGTCAGTAAGCGTCTTGGTAATGCGGTTACTCGGAATCGGGTAAAACGTCGTCTACGACATGCACTGATGGACATGTCATCTCAGTTAGAACATCAAGATTTTGTCGTTATTGCTCGTAAAGGTGTCGAAGACTTAAGTTATCAAGACATTTATAGCAATCTCGTTCATGTCTTAAAAATAGCAAAGTTATATAAGGACTAAAAAATTATTTTGCTTCTTTACATTGTAGGATAAACTAAAATCACTCCTGATTTTTGAGATACTCTTAATGAATGGAAGCGAAGCAGTTCTTTATCGTATTAAAAAGGAGTTTTTAGTGAAGAAAAAACTTAATATATCTGTTTTAGGTGCAGGAGCTCTCTTGCTTTTGTCCGCGTGTGGACGAAGTGATGTTACAAGTCACTCTACAGGCCTTTGGGAACGTCTTATTTTAATGTTTGGGAAGGCTATTCAAGGGCTCTCATTTGGTGGTTCTATTGGATTAGGTATTATTATTTTCACGATTTTAATTCGTGCGGTAATGATTCCTCTTTATAATCGCCAAATTAAGTCAAGCCGTGAACTACAAGAGTTGCAGCCAGAGTTACGTCGCTTGCAGAGTGAGTATCCTGGACGCGAGAATCGTGAAGCTCTTGCTTATGCACAACAAGATCTTTATAAAGAGCATGGTGTAAATCCTTACGCAAGCTTCGTTCCTCTTTTGATCCAATTTCCTATTTTGATGGCTCTTTATGGAGCGCTCACACGAGTGCCAGAGTTGCGAGAAGGAACATTCCTCTGGGTTGATCTAGGTCAGAAAGATCCTTACTTTATTCTTCCGATTTTGGCGGCTGCTTTCACCTTCCTTTCAACTTGGTTGACAAATAAGGCAGCTAAAGATCGTAGTGCAATGCTTCTTGTTATGAATATCATGCTTCCAATCTTTATTTTCTGGTTTGGAACTCAGATTTCTTCAGGGGTAGCACTTTACTGGGCAGTTTCGAACGCCTTCCAAGTTGTTCAGATTTTGGTTTTTAATAATCCGTTTAAAATCATTGAAGAACGTAATCGTTTGGAAGCGGAAGAAAAAGAACGTAAAGCTAAGATTCGTCGTGCCAAGAAAAAGGCGCATAAACGTAAATAAGGAGGCTTATTATGGTTGTCTATTCTGGACGAACAGTCGAACAAGCTATCGAAAAAGGTTTGAAAGATCTTAATTTACCCCGTATGAAGGCTCATATTAAGGTGATTTCTCGTGAGAAAAAAGGTTTTCTAGGGTTCGGAAAGAAACCAGCTCGAGTTAGTGTTGAACCAATAAATGAAAAGATAGCTCACGAAGCAGATCAAAACACCGTTAAAGTGGCTCCCGATGCTGTAAAACAATTAGACGATTCTGTCGCAAGTCCAAAAGACGAAACGATTGCTTTCAATAAAGTGACAAAACTCGTTACGGTTTCAGATAGTAAGGAAATTGCACAAGAAAACTTAAAGCAACCAGTGTCTACAGAGACCCTTGGTGAAGAGTTGCCAGATAAGAAACAGGAGCAACCAAAGGCAACAATTATTCCTCTATCTGTTAAACGTGAGTCATCGGAAGAGGATGCTACAGAATTTATGGCAAATTCGCTTGAGCCCCAACTAGAACCGGTGGCTCAAGTTCAGACTCCGGAAACTTCTGAAGGAGATTTCAGTTCATTTATGGCATCTGAGTTTAGTTCAGATGAGTCTTCTGAAAATAATTTAGAAGATATTCAAGGGGCTGCAGATGATGTTTTATCTTACCTCGAAAAAATTATCTATGAAATGGATGTCGATGCTAGCCTAGAGGTTAGTCACAATCGTCGCAATATTATCATTCAGATTGAAACAGACCAACCCGGTCGTGTTATTGGTTATCATGGCAAGGTTCTCAAGTCTTTACAACTTTTAGCGCAAAATTATTTGCACGATCGTCATTCTAAACGTTTTAGTGTTGTTCTTAATGTTCGTGATTATTTGGAGCAACGCACAGAGACTTTGATTGATCTAGCAGAAAAAACGGCGGCTAAAGTAAAAGAAACAGGTCGAGAGTACGTTATGGATCCAATGACGAATAGCGAACGAAAAATTATCCATAAGGCACTTTCTCAAATTGAAGGTGTTGAAAGTCACTCAGAAGGAGACGATCCTAATCGTTACGTTGTTGTGACAAAAGTATAGTTAAAATAGCGTTTATTGCTTACAGAAGCTAGTCTTATTTGAAGGCTGGTTTTTTTTGACAATAAAAAGTAGACGGTGTATACTTTATTTAAAAGGTAGTCGCTGTCTACTTAGATGGAAATAGGAGTCAAAATGAAACGTAATACTGCTGAATTGAAGGAAAAGTTAATCGAAACTGGAGTCGAGGAAATAAGAACAAGAGGTGTTGATCAACTATCTATCCGAACAGTGGCTCAAAGATGTGGGGTCACCCATGGAGCGCCCTATAAGCACTTTGAAAATAAGGATGTCTATCTTCAGGTAGTTTTAGAGCGTTTATCTGAGATCTTTTTGAAGTGTCTGACACAAGGGGTAGACTCTTCGCTTGATGTAAGAGGTCAATTAGTATTAATGGGCTGTAATTTTGTGGAATTTGCTCAAAAAGAAACAAATAGTTTTGAGGCCTTGTTTATTAAGTTTCCTTTCAATTATATGGAGCTCACTCGGGACAGTATCTCTGTTAATGCCCATTTACCAGGGTTTGAGCACTTTAAGAGTGTGGTTCTGAAGCTGAAAAGTAACATGAATATTTCTGGTAGTGAGGCAGAAATATTAGTTCATATCTGGAGTTTTATTACTGGATTAGCCGTTTTGGTAAGGAGTCCTATTGGTGATAATTTCAATAGTAACACTATTGAAGAGACTGTTAGTACTATGTTAGACATCTATGTTAAAGGAGCTAAACAATGAAAACCTTAATTATCTACGCCCATCCAAACGACAAGAGCTACAATGCCTCTATACTAGAGACTGTTAAAGAAAATTTATCGTCTAAACATGAGTTAAAGATTCTAGATTTGTATAAAGAGAAGTTCGATCCTGTTTTACGTTTTGATACAACACATAGGAGAAGAGACTTAGCGCACGATGTAGCTATGAAAGACTATCGAGATTTAATAACTTGGGCAGATTAGTTGATTTTTATTTTTCCAACTTGGTGGAGTGGAATGCCAGCTATCTTGAAAGGATTTATTGAACGCGTTTTTGTTGCTGGCTTTGCCTATGAAAATACACCCCGTGGATTGGATGGTAAATTGACTGGGAAAGCTTGGATTATTACAACCCACAATACACCAAAGATTGTTCTACCTTTAGTTCAAGATTATAGCAAAGTCCTAAAATTTCAAGTCCTAAAACCTTGTGGTATTAAATCGGTCAAAGTTACCCAGGTTTCACCCGTTGAGTATATGAGTGATTATAAGCGAAAAGAGGTACTCAAGAAAATAGCTAAACTAGCAAGAAGGTTATGAGCAGGCGATGATATAGGAACGGCATTGTAGTTTACAGTTATCACTAGCCTTCGGGCATCGAAGATATAATGAAATTAATATCTAAGTAATTCTTGACAAGATTAAGCTATTGCTATAAAATAGTATGGTATGTTTAGTAACTGATCAAAAATAGCCGGCTAAACGAATACGAAAATCTATCAGGAGGTATTCAACGTGAAACGTACTTATCAACCAAGTAAAATCCGTCGTCAACGTAAACACGGATTCCGTCACCGTATGTCAACTAAAAACGGACGTCGTGTTCTTGCAGCTCGTCGTCGTAAAGGACGTAAAGTTCTTTCAGCTTAAGACATTATTGAAAGCAACAGTGCTCGAGACTGTTGCTTTTTGTTTTTTGCTATAAATGATAGTGTTGATGTTTGATGTTATTCATCCAAAAGTTTGAAAATATAGAGCTGACAATTCTTGTAATTTTTGATAAACTAAAGCGGTTGTGGATATGACCACTTACTAAAAAATACTTAGGACTGTTTTTCCTAATGTAAGGAGTATAAATGACTGATTTTCCTATTAAATATCGTCTTATAAAGAAAGAAAAACACACAGGAGCACGCCTAGGGGAAATTATCACGCCTCATGGAACTTTTCCAACGCCAATGTTTATGCCTGTAGGCACCCAAGCTACAGTAAAAACGCAATCTCCTGAAGAATTAAAACAGATGGGTTCAGGAATTATTTTGGCCAATACCTATCATTTATGGCTAAGACCTGGTGATGAGCTCGTTGCTAAAGCTGGAGGACTCCATAAATTCATGAATTGGGACCAAGCGATTCTTACAGATAGCGGTGGTTTCCAAGTATATTCATTAGCCGAAAAACGAAACATCTCGGAAGAAGGTGTGACATTTAAAAATCACCTCAATGGAAGTAAGATGTTTTTATCTCCTGAAAAAGCGATCTCGATTCAGAATAATCTTGGCTCAGATATTATGATGAGTTTTGATGAATGCCCTCAATTTTACCAACCATACGATTATGTGAAAAATTCTATTGAACGTACAAGTCGTTGGGCAGAACGAGGGCTAAAAGCACATCGTCGTCCACATGACCAAGGTCTTTTTGGAATCGTACAGGGAGCAGGTTTTGAAGATCTTCGTAGACAATCTGCACAGGATTTGGTTTCCATGGATTTTCCAGGTTATTCAATTGGAGGTCTTGCAGTAGGAGAAACTCATGAAGAGATGAACGCAGTTCTAGACTTTACTGTACCTTTACTTCCTGAGAATAAACCACGTTATCTTATGGGGGTAGGGGCACCAGATAGTTTGATCGACGGTGTTATTCGTGGCGTTGACATGTATGATTGTGTTCTCCCAACACGAATTGCTCGTAACGGAACTTGTATGACGAGTCAAGGGCGTCTCGTGGTTAAAAATGCAGCGTATGCAGAAGATTTTAGCCCTATAGATCCTGAATGTGATTGTTATACATGTAAGAATTACACACGTGCTTATGTGAGACATTTGTTGAAAGCAGATGAAACGTTTGGAATTCGCCTGACAAGTTATCATAATCTCTACTTCTTGGTAAATTTAATGGCCAAAGTACGACAAGCTATTATTGATGACAATTTACTTGAGTTTCGCCAAGACTTTATAGAAAAGTATGGTTACAAGTCAAGTAAAAGAAATTTTTAAATAATTTATTTAGCAGTACATGATTGTACTGCTTTATTTTTTTCAAAAAAACCTATTGACAAGAATTTATTTGGGTGTTAAGATATAAAAGTTGTCTTAACTGACTTGCCACAAACTTGAAAAGGTTCCAAAACTTTAAAAAAGTTATTGACAAGACAAGATAGAGATGATATTATAAATAAGCTGTTTCGGGAGAGACAGCGGACACGAGAAGTGAAAAAACTTCAAAAAAAGTGTTGACAAGGCATTCTAGATTTGCTAGAATATAGAAGTTGTCTTAAGAGAGACAAAGACCTTTGAGAACTGAATAAGAAACCAAGTGCAGGGTTA